>Ga0315338_1000035_pt1 | contig 756707 bp, 705 predicted proteins | sample ASW8metaG_FD_204518 | JGI IMG/M metagenome (GOLD analysis project Ga0315338, IMG submission 204518) | Ammonia-oxidizing marine archaeal communities from Monterey Bay, California, United States - ASW #8 | ecosystem: Environmental > Aquatic > Marine > Coastal | place: USA: California | collected... | reverse complement strand
CGAACGTAAGTGCATATACAATCGGAATGATGACGATGGTTCCGATCAACGCCCAATCGCCATCGGTCATGGTAGCGTCGAAAATCCACCAGTTCTCCGTCACCGCCATGACCGGCAGCATTGTGATCGCGGAGCATGTGAAAACGCCGCACGTAAGCGGGATTGGCTGGCTTGCGGGGGGGCGGAGAATTGCTATGAACACATGGCAAAACGCCCAGCAGAGCGGAGCACCAAAAGCCATCAACAGCCATGGTGCCATTCCAGGGTCTGGCAGACTTTGGTCAGGCAGGAGAACCAACAAGACAGCAGCAAGACCGAACAAGAACCCAGCAATACGCAGAAATCGGATGCGGTCGATCCGGAAGAGAACGGCAATTCCATAGGTTAGGATCGGCACGAGGGTGAGGCCTATTCCAATGGCACCGGCTGGAACCTTGGGCGCGACGAAAACGATCAACGTATATGGCACGGCGCTCCCGAGGGTGCCGAGCAGAAGATAGAAGCAAAGATCCTTGCGCCGCAGGCTTGGTAGTTGCCGCGTGGCGAGCCCCACAAAAAACGCTAGCAGTGCGGCGCCAAGGCATTGCCAAAAAACGAATGCAAAGACCGGAATACCTTCGGTAGTGGCAATCCGATTTAGTGAAAGAGTCATGGAGTAAATAGCGGCCGAGAATAGAAGAATCGCAAACGGTACCAGGTGCGACTTATTCATCTTCATCATCACTAGCGGCCTTCCGTCACACCATTACGCACAAGGTGCACAATGATAGCTTGGATTCTAGACCGTGCGAAAGAGTGCCCGACTTGGATGGGCCTATTTTTGCTCACCGGTGCTGTCGGCTTGAGCCTTCACGTTGCAGCATGAAGAACTCGTCATCACCGCCGATGTAATCGTTGTTGGGGCCATCGCGGCAACCTTGCCTTGGAGCGATATGCTTAGGCCGTGGCTTAACCGTCGAGGTAGGCTGCTAAATGGGCACTCAAATCCCGCGCGTCATCGCCGGCACCGTCTATCAGCGCAGACTTGCGCCGGCGAAGAAACTGAATACCCATGAGATACATACCGGGCGCCTCGGTGACTATACCGCCGTTGTGGCGGATTCGGCCCTTTCGGTCGAAGACCGGCACATCAAGCCACGAATAGTCTGGGTAGTAGCCGGTTGCCCAGATGATCGTCTTGATCTCACCGCTGGTGAAGTCCATGAAAAGCGGCGGCGCATCTTCGACTGACGTAGGCACCAGGCGGTGCGGCGCCTCAACTTCGACATCGAGTCCATTATTACTCGCCCATTCGTCGATGGTATCCAAGAGGCGCCCCATCTTCAGGTCGGAGAGCGCGCACTGATTAAGCAGCGATCCTGAGAATTGCGCCTTGCCGTCGTTGATGGCGGCCAGACGGCCAATGAGTTTAATGCCTATGCTGGTCAGTGAATTGAGGTCGAGGGTGGTGTGGTCGGCCGTGCCGGCGAGCTGTAACGACGGCAGTTTGCGCGCCCGGTTGATGTCTTCAACCTCGTCATAGCGCTCGTCGAGTATGCCGGCGGCGTCCATCCACCATTCGAGGTCTCGGCCCCGGTAAACTCGGGGTGCACGGATATGCTCGCCAACGCAAATTGTCACCGGGCGGCCGGAGCGATGGATTTCGTCGGCTAACTGGGTACCTGTCGCCGACGCGCCGACCACGAGAACGCCGCCTCTATCAAGTTGATCTGGGTTGCGGTAATCCATCGCGCTGAGGGTTAAGATATTGGGCGGCACGGCTTCGGCAAGCGACGGAACACGCGCGATATTGCAGGCGCCGCTGGCGAGCACGACCGCACGGCACCGCCAATCGCCTCGGTCGGTGGCAACTGTATAGCCTCTTCCGTCGCCCTTGACCGACATTACGGTGGTATGGGTTTCGATTGGAGCCGAAATCACGCGGGCGTAGCGGTCGAGGAATTCGATGGTTTCCGGCATCGACCGGTAGCCGTCGGGATCGTTGCCCTCATAGCCGAAGCCGGGCAACCGGCTCTGCCAGTTGGGCGTCAGCAAGCGCAGCGAATCCCAGCGCTCAGTTCGCCAGGAATTAGCGACCTCACCGCGCTCTAGCACGACATGATCAATTGCGCGCTCGGTGAGGCACCGGCTCATGGCCAAGCCAGCATGGCCGCCGCCAATTACAACGGTGGTAGCGGTGCGAACGAGACTTGCTCCTGACGGCAACAGGCGCTGTGTCAGTTAACCTCGACGGTGACGTTTGTTGGATTGGTCACGATGTCATAGACCGCCGAACGCTTCTGCGATTGCGCGACCAGCGCCTCGATATCTTTGGGTGAGGCATCGGCATCAATTTTATAGCTCACCTTGATACCGTCGAAGCCGTTGCGGATATCGCTGTCCATGCCAAGAATGCCCTGAATGTCCATGCCGCCCTCAAGCGTCGCGACAACGGAGTTCAACTGGATATCACGGTTCTGGGCGACCGCGGCGACGCCGGCGGTCAGACAACTGGCGAGTCCGACCAGCACATATTCGACCGGTGTTGCGCCTTTGTCTTCGGAGGCGAATACTGCGGGGTGATCAGCATCAAAATTGAATATCTTTTTGTGTTTGTGATGCTCACCAAGGCCGAAATAACCCTCGACGGTTGAGTAGCTGTGAGTGCCGTTCTTCCATTCGCAACTCGCGCGCCACTGAAACTGGGCCGCTTCGGGTGCACTTTCGAGCGCCACGCGGGCGTCGAGTAGCGCTTGAACATTTACGCCGTTATCAACTGTTGTCTCAACATCGGCCATTTGCTTTCTCCCTATTCTCGCGTTCAGCACCGGAACATTTTGCTTGATTCAACGTAGTAAATTACGACGCGGTGAACATATTGTGTAAATCATTAAATTACAAATTTTTTAGTAATTAAAATAATATACAATAATAAAAATATATATAAACTATATACATAAATTTTTTGTATTTATGGTGAGTTTTTATAAAAGCCAATTGGCGTCGATAACTATAGGCTAGCGATACGATGGCAAGTATAGCGAGTATGCGGAGCGGGGGATGATGCCCGCTGATCAATATCCAACATTTTGGGAATGGATGGAGCGCGTGGACAGGCGACCTGATCAGCTTCTAGCGTGTTGAGTAGGGGGTGCGGTCAGATCCGGAAGGTGAGCAGAAATTTTTGCCGGTAATTGTTGGCGATGATGGCGAAGATCAGAAGCGCACTAATAACGATGGTGTGGATATAGGATGTGAGGCCTAGTTTGGCGAGACCATTCTCCACCAACATTATGAAGAGTGCTCCCATCACGACATTCTGTACCCGACCGACGCCGCCAAAAAAGCTCACACCGGAAATCAGGCAGGCGACGAGGGTGAGGAAGGGATAATGCATGCCAGCGACAGGTTCGCCGCCGCCGAGGCGCGCAGTCAGCATGATCGCGGCAAACGAAGTGAGCGTCCCAGTCATCAAATAAGCCATAAACAGATAGAAACGCGTGGCAACGCCGGAGAGCTCCGCAGTCCGCTGGTTGCCGCCGATGGCGTAGAGATAGCGGCCCATTCGCGTGCGGTCGATGAAGAGATAGATCAGTATGACAAGTCCGATAGCGATCCAGGCCGGCACCGGCACGCCCCAAGCGGTGCCATAGCCGAGGACGTTGCTAAAGGTTTCGGGTAGGCCGTAGACGGGGAGACCTTCGGTGATGATAAGTATGATGCCGAAGGCGATCCACGAGATGGCGAAGGTCATCATGAAAGGCGGGATACGGAAGACAGCGACCCCAATTCCGTTGACCGCGCCGATCGCAGTGCCAGCACCCAACCCGGCGGCGCAGCCGGCGAGGATTGCGCCGATGCCCGCCCCCGTCCCTGACCAGACCGAGATCATTGTGAGCGACGAGACGACCGACGTCATGGCGATGATCACGCCAATCGAAAGATCAAGGCCGCCGGTGAGGAGAACGATCATATGCGCCATCGAGACCAGCACGATATAGACCGACTGGCGCGCGACGTTGAACATGTTTTCGCTGGTGAGAAAGCCTTCTGTCGCAAGCGAGAAATAGATCAGTGTGACGATCAGGAACCACGGCAGCACCCCGGTCCGAACAAACAGGCGAACGGCCAAAGATCCTATATTGCGCGTCACAAGAACCACTCGGGCCCTGGGGAAGCAACTAATTGGGGGGTCAGCAATCTACGGGCTCGGCTTCAATGGGTGCCATCGAGCATAACGGTGGAATTGATCATGCCGCATTATGCCGTAGACCGGCCACATAAGCCCCAAATAGCGGCAAATTTGCGATATGGCACGAGCCGTCGGCGCGGATTGGTTATCACGTTCTTTATAATTCTGTGCGGTAGGCGAGAATCAACCCTCATAGCGCATTCAGCTTTTCAAGATTGGTCCGCCGCAGGTCCTCTTGCGAATATCCGAGATCGTAGGCCGGAGACAAGATGAGGTCAGCGTCCTTGATGTCTATCTTTACGAATGCTGACATATGTACCAGGTAAGCCGACCATGTCGCTTCGAATGCGGCTAAAAGACGCGCGTCGGCTTCTGCTTTCATGTGGACCCCGGCGCTCCCCGTTACTCGGATGGCTTTGCGTAGCAAGACGTCGATAAAGCAAACCTCGACGGCCGGGCGTTTGCGGATGTTGGCGAGAGTGCCGGGAGAGCGAATATTTCCGAACGCAATCGATGAACTGTCGAGCACAACGAACGTCGCTTTCGGCGATACGGATGGCGTGCCATTGTCATTGATCGAGGCGACCATGCCCGCACTATGGTCGCGGATCAGTTTTGTCATCTCGTCGGTGAGCATTACACCTCTCGCAGTCTGTCGCCTACCGGCGCGCACACGCCAGCGGCTAGAAGCGCGATAATTAAAAACATTATCAGTACTTTAGTTTTAGAGAGCCAGATAACCGACCTGTTCGAGCGAATAGACGACATCGACGCAATTATTTGCAGCATCCCAATTCGCCCACACCGACCCAGCGCTTAACAGCAGCGCTCCAATCCAGCGTAGGTGGCGAGTACGCCGCGCGTGGTGAATCGTAATGCCAATTAGAAGGCTATGTCGCGCTGAAAGGTAAATCGTTTGAATGGGCGGTACGGACGGCGCGGCGCTAGTTGTTAATTTTTTTCCACATTTGGGTGGCTAGTCTTTGGGCTTTGCTGATCTGGTCGGTGTTTATTTCTTCTTTAATGATATCGAGATTACCTGCCGCACCTTTATGGCCCTGCGCCTTGGCAAGTGACAACCACATATAAGCCCTGACATTATTCACAGAAACGCCCTTGCCCATGGCATACATGGTGCCGAGATTATTCTGGGCATCTGCATTACCCTGCTCAGCGGCCTTGCGAAACCAATTGAAGGCCTGGGCGTAGTTCTTAGGAACGCCCTCGCCGTTGGCGTACAAGAGGCCCAGATTGTCCTGGGCATCTGCATTACCCTGCTCAGCGGCTTTGCTATACCAATTGAAGGCTTGGGCGTCGTTCTTAGAAACGCCCTCGCCTTTGGCGTACATGACGCCAAGCTGGAACTGAGCTTTTCCATACCCCTGCTCGGCGGACTTAAGAAACCATTTGACTGCTCCGGCGTAGTTAACGGGAACACCCTTACCTTCGTAGTACATGGTGCCGATTACAGCCTGGGCCGCAGCATTACCCTGTTCGGCATACGGCAGCCACTCTTCTAGGGCGGTGCTATAATCACCATTATCATACGCCGCCAGGCCGTCATAGAAATCCGCGCACGTAGATCCCGCGCTAAATAGAAACGCGAAGACGCAGGCGAGGATGGCGGCTATGCGGCCCATTGTTAATCGTAACGCCAATTAGAACGCTGTGTCGTGCTGAAAGGTAAACCGTTTGAGAGGGCGGTGCATTGTTAGTTGTTAATTTTCCCCCACATCTTGAGGGCTAGTTCTTGAGCTATGGATATTTCGGCGGAGCTCAATTCTTCTTTAACAATATTTAGATTTTTCGTCGCCGACTCATCGCCCTGCTCCATGGCAAATGACCACCACATATAAGCCTTGACGCGATTCGTGGCAACGCCCTCACCAAAGTAGTACATGGCGCCGAGGTTAGCCTGGGCCTTTGCATAACCCTGTTCGGCGGCCTTACGATACCACTTCACCGCTTCGGTGTCGTTCACGGGAACGCCGTGACCATATTCGTACGCAATACCGAGATTGTACTGAGCATCTGCAAAACCCCGCCCAGCGGCTTTGCGCCACCACTTCAATGCTTCGGCGTCGTCCTTTGGAACGCCCTTCCCCAGTCTGTACATGTTGCCAAGTTGGAACTGGGCGACCGGAACACCCTGCTCGGCCAGCGGTCGCAACTCTTCTAAGGCCGCGGCAAGATCACCACGTTGAGCTGCCGCCTTGGCATCATCTAAATCTGCCCACGCTGACCCGGCGCCAGACAGAAGTACTCCAATGACGGCAATCGTGGCGACTATAAGGTGCATTAGAATCTAATCGACGATAAACAATTTGGTGCCACCCTCAGTCACCGAGCGGTGCGCCCTTGTGTCGTCGGCCACCTGGTAGCTCTGGCCGGGCTTGAGTGTCACCGAGTCACCGTCCTCGAATTCCGTAACTAACTCGCCGTCAAGGATCAGCAGGATGTGACCTTTGTGGCACCAGTGATCGGCGATATAGTTCTTCGAATACTCGACCATGCGCACGCGCAACTCGCCGAACTGCCGGGTGCGCCAGTAGGCGACCCCGGTCTCGCCGGGATGCTCGGTCTGCTCGACCTCCGACCAATCCGTTGTGCCGAACGGGATGTCGATCATTTTCATGGCGTCCCCTCCCATTTTGCTTCACCCACAGCGCTAATCGTAACGCTAATTAGAACGCTGTGTCGCGCTGAAAGATTAACGGGCCTTACTATCTGGTCATTCGAAGGTCGCGCACGATCACAATATATTTCCAGCGACATAGTTTACGGAGATCCTTCGCTTCAGAATGCAATTTGAATCAGCGCCGCTGGAGAACGTCCGTCCCTAAGCCAGAAAACTGGGCAATGATGCCTTGGACTGCCGCATCTAAGAGATGGTGGCTTTCGCTATTCAACATGTGAACATCAACAGACTGGTTGACTGTATGGCGAAGTAGAGGGCTACGCGAGAGGCAGCCGTGTCAATGTTGATGATTGTTCCAGCGCGCGCCGATAAGACGTGGGCACGACGGTAGCGCTAACTGGGCGATGGTGTGGAGTTAAGGCGTTAATAGTTGGTCACCATTGGCGAGTGGTGTGTTTTGCATTGCGGCTTAGAGGCCCACCTAGTTAGCGGTTACCACCATCCAAATCGCTATACCAATAATACCGCCAAGCTTATCCAAAGGAAGCACCCTATAATTCAAATATACGGCGCAATTAGTGGACACTGGGCTCTAGAATTCGCGTCGCAGTCAGTTCTATTATGAATTTCTCCGTAGGTATCATTGAGGTGGTAAATTCAACTTATAGTAGTTAGTAAAAACGGGGGTTTGGAACTCTTGCAAAGAGAATTCCTTGGTATGCTAGGACGGCCCCCGCGCCCTCTTTCAGTCGACCAATCACGCCACTATGAACCCGTTGTAAAATCCGGGCCGGGGGGGCGTGCTGGCCTTTCGACGCCGGTCGCCGTAAAAGGAAATACCCCCGCTAACAGCCCGATATTTGCGGCGCTATGAGCGCCAACCGCGTCGGAGCCACGCGGCCACTACCTAGTTAATTCGTGGAAACGGCTCGTGCGGATCAGTGGCAAGCCATTTACGAGGCAATTTTGTGACCCGTCTTGGCCTGCGTGCTGTGCTGGGGGAGCCGAATATGTTTATTCGTCGGACGTCGTGTGGTGGGCAGATATTGAAGAAGGAGCGGGTAAGAGCGCGTCGCTCAAGACGCTTTGTAAGCTTCACAAGAGCTACCTCCTTAATGTGGAAGAGTTGCGCTGAAGGTAAACCTTCTTTTTGACGAAAATGCGGCGGATTCGTGACGAACATATGGCAGCGAAGGCGCACCTAACGCCGCGCCTTCCGCTCCGTCCTATTCAAGCTGCTGTTCAGCAAACGGCAAGCTTCGCTATAGCGCAAAGACACTGTCTGAGCGGGCGCGCGAGTTAAGTTGTAATAACGATTACACCAAGCGGTTCATCTACCTTTTGCTAATCATTGCGATCGGGCATGACGGCATCAGCCTCCCGAAGCGCGTATCTGTAAGGGGAGGTTAGACATAATCGAAAACTAAATAATATAGCCAACGATTCTGATTAGCCGTCTTTTCGTAGTTTTTCCTTGACGTTCTCAAGCTCGAGGCTCGAGTTCTTTTCTGTAACAAAAGTTTAAGTCTCTTTTCTAGCAAGACCATCGTGCTACCAACATCGACGACGCTGAGGCCAAAATGCGGCTTGTAGCTGAACACTCCTGCAGCCGGACGGGCATGGCTTTGGCGGCTTTCATCGGCACGGTCAGAAAAGTATTTTCCTCGGCCCTGAGCCAGCCAACTAAATAGTCCAGGAACATGCCGTGGTGGCACATATCCTCGGTAGTGTTTGGACCGTCGCCATGAAGCGCTGACCCAAGATAGAACAAAGCCGAACCTGCCGTCATCTTATTGCCTTGGGCCTTAGTAAGTGAGAGCTGCATATAAGCCTTGACCTTATTTACGGAAATATCCAAGCCTATGACTTATATAATAACGAGGTTGTACCGGTAATCCACACAACTCTACTCGGCCACTTGGAATGACTCTTAAGACGATGCGGGAAGAACCGGGATCACAATCTCATTGCGCCGAAAGAACGGTAATGTCCAGGGCGGATCATACGAATACGTTACCGGTTTGCCGGCAGCGCGCCATGAAGATTGGTCGAGCGCACGTAGGAGATCTTCCGTCTTTTGATCGACCGTATCTTCGCTGGCAAAGCCACTAAAGCGCAACACTGCCTGCAATTGCCCGGCTACATCAATGAGATGAACCTTCGGATCGATCGGTTGCGGTGCAGTTTCCAAAGTGAACTCGGCTGGTAAGAAGAAGCGCATCCGCACTCCCCCCGTTCTGGCACGCGATATTTCTACCGGTGCGGTCATGGAGACCTTCTCCGATGTGTGGGCAGCCTCAGCAGGAGCAGTCATAGCTATGCTTTGATCGGCCCGGTTGGCCCCCGAGATATAGTCGAACAGCCGCCTAAACGCGGCGTTCCTGCCTTCATCGTAGTCTGAGATATCAACGGTGGTCTCGACCGCCAGTCGCGGCGAATAGCGGCGCATCTCAATTCCACCGGACAATGTTTCCACGAGAACGTAGGAAGGCTGCTCATAGCCAGATCGAATGCCAAACACTGAGCAGCCCATGAGCAGGGAAGCCGTAACTAAAGTCAACAGAGACCGAATTATCATCCCAAGGTATACGCACACAACGCGTAATTGGTTCACCTAATGGATGCTTTGTCTCCGGTGTATTTTCCAATCCTCACGTCGCCTTTGTGCACGCCGTGAGGTTGCGCGTCTCGCCGTCTGAGATTTGTTGACCATATACTACAAATAATTTTGTTCAATATTATATCAGTCTTGATATATATGTTAATTAATAACATATACGGTATATGATGTATTTTACCCTTTAAATTTTTGTTAAAGAGGAAGCACGGAATGAGTTTACGCATTAACGACACCATACCTGATCTCGAGGTCGAAACTGACGAGGGCAAGACCTCACTGCATGAGTTCGTCGGTGACAGCTGGGCAATTTTGTTTTCGCACCCAAAGGATTTTACTCCCGTCTGCACCACCGAATTCGGCGCTGTGGCACAACTAAAAGACGAATGGAACAAACGCGGCACCAAAGTGATTGGCATTTCAGTAGATAATGCCGAGGATCATCGCAACTGGAAGAAGGATATCGAGAAGGTCGGTGGAGCAAAGCCCGACTTTCCAATCATAGCTGATGAAAGCCTCGCCGTGTCCAAGGCGTTTGACATGTTGCCAGCCGAAGCATACCTCCCGGACGGCCGCACTCCGAATGACAGCGCTACAGTGCGCTCAGTGTTCATTATTGGGCCAGATAAGCAGATCAAGCTAACCATGACCTATCCGATGACCGTCGGTCGTAACTTCGCCGAGGTGTTGCGAGCCGTCGACGCACTGCAGACCTCGTCGGTCAACGCTGTAGCAACGCCGGCGAACTGGCAGATGGGTGACGATATCATCATCCCCGCGACGGTAAGCGAGGAGGATGCCAAGGCAAAGTTCGGCACCTTTAAGACATTCACACCATATCTGCGAAAGGCCCAGCTGCCCAACTGAGTGCGGAGAAGGTTTTGGAAACCAACTACTACAGACAGCGTATGTGGGTCTGCTCTTAGAAATCGACTTCGTTCCACTCTAGTCCTTCGCCGGGAATATTGGGAATGTGAAGAAAGTCGTCCCCGATCTCGTATGTTTTGGGCAAGACCGGATACATCCCATCCTGCTGTTTGAGCCAATGTGCAGTTTCGTTAACCCGCATGACATAAGTAGCAACTTCGGAATTTAGATTCATGGATTAGAAATTCCTGGAGGAGAAAGATCATGGATCTGCTTCGAGCGCTACCTCAAGAAGCCACGATGCTCGATTTGTTCCAGTCCATGCTCAACCGATGGTGTACTTGATCAATTTTGGGGGACAAATTGATGCGCGTGCCATCGTCGTTCAGGGATACCGAGCGCAAAATCATCAGTGTCTTAACCTCCGGACTGCATGCCTGCACTTATTGTCAACGCAGCCATTCCTATTTAGTCGAGGAATTGGGCGTGGGAGAGGGTGTGGTGCCAGCGCTTTTGGACAATTAAGAAAATGTGAAAGCTCAAATGCGCAAATCCAATCATCCCATTTTTGTGTTCTAGGGGCCTAATAGGCGCGTGGTGTGCGCTCAGAATGGGCCTGTGCTTATGCCCCCTTTCTTACTCTTGCATCTTCGGACGGTGATCAACCCGCCGCTCGGTCGCTAGGCGCTCAGTTCAGGCCGAAGTCCGCAATTCTCACTACAAACGACACGGCGTTCGCATTTATCGGCCAGCTGAAGGCGCCGCGCAAATATGTGCGCCCACAAGGGGAGAAATTGACGATCTTAACCTCGTACTAAGGCTTCTCTGTGTCTTTCCAATTCCCGATCGGGCAATTTGATAATGGCGTCGGTTTCATGCCCGGCGGATTAGCGCTAAGATTCTTCGCGCAGAAGTTAGGGAGTGGAATTCATGTCGATTTGTTCGCTTGAAGGCCAGAGAGCGCTTGTAACCGGCGCGGCGGGTGGTCTTGGCGTTGCGATCTCTGAGAGTTTAGCAAACAGTGGTGCAGATGTTGCCTTGGCTGATCTCAACCTGGAGAAGGTAACAAAGCTTTTTAGCAATCTCGCAGAAAAGTTTCCGGATAGAACTTTTACGCCCGTGGAAGTCGATGTCACGAGCGAAGCTTCAGTCGCCAGAGCCTTTGAACACGTTGCAGATAGGTTAGGCCTCCTTGATATCCTTGTTACCGTTGCCGGCGTGTTCAAAGCATCGCGTTTCGAAGAGCTCGCCTTCTCCGATTGGCGGGACATGCTCGCCTGCCACTTAGACGGTACGTTTCTGTGCGCTCGCGCGGCACTTCCCGGGATGTTGCGGCAGGGTTTCGGGCGAATAATTTGTATTTCCTCCGTCGCATCCCTCGGCGGGGTCGCTTATGAAGTCAGTTACGGAGCCGCAAAAGGCGGAATCGATGGCTTGGTGCGGTCGCTGGCGCGCGAAGTGGCCTCACGGGGCGTAACCGTAAATGCCATCGCGCCGGGCTATTTCGACACCCCGGTTAACCTGGCTAAGTCGCTAGACGAGAAAGCTCTGATCACCCAGAATATCCCGGTTGGCCGGTTTGGCCGCCCCGAAGAGGTTGGCTCGCTGGCGGTCTATCTCGCCTCGCAAGAGGCGGCCTACACAACAGGCCAGATTATCAGCCCCAATGGCGCTTTTACCTACGGTGCCGCCGATCTCGAAGAGCGATGACAGAGCAAGAGTTTAAGAAAATACGCTACGCATGATACTAAGTTGCGATCGGTCGCGAAACAGAATCGCTCGGACAGCGAGTGTCAGCGGATATGCGGTTTATGGTCAATCGTAGCGCCGGCGCGCAATGACTCAGGCGACCTGTGTCAGCCAGCCGTGGTCAATATTGGCAGTCCCACTCGTGATCTCGCGGAATCGTTCTTGTATGCGCCGGGTGATCGGCCCCATGCCAACCGCTCCGATCTCGATATGATCAACCGAGCGGATGGGTGTGATCTCCGCCGCCGTGCCAGAGAAAAAAAGCTCGTCGGCACAATATAGGAGCTCGCGCGGCATAACCATCTCTCGGCACAGTATATCTAGGTCTTCGGCGATGGTTATGACAGCGTTCCGCGTGATCCCCGATAGGTTACTGCCGCCGATAGGGGCCGTCACGAGCGATCCATCTATCACGGCAAACAGGTTTTGCCCTGAGCCTTCGCTGATCGTGCCGTCGGGCGCAAGCGCGATGGCCTCGACAAAGCCATTAGCCATAGCTTCGAGCTTGATCAGCTGCGCATTGTTATAGTGGCCAGTGGATTTCGCCATGCCAGGAAAAGTGTTAGGTGATGCACGGTTCCATGACGAGACGCAGACATCAACTCCCTTGGCGAGAGCGTCATCGCCGAGATAGGCGCCCCACTCCCAGGCCGGAATATAGGTCTCGATCGGGCTCTCGGTGCCGTCCATCGCCATAGCACCATACCCCCGCATGACCATTGGCCGGATGTAGCACGAGGCGAGCTTGTTGCGCCGAATTACGCCGCAACAGGCCTTGATAAGATCAGAATCGGTATGGTCGAGCTCGATGCGGTAGATACGACAGGAATTGCGAAGGCGCTTCAGATGTTCGGGCAGACGAAATATTGCCGGGCCATCTCTCGTATCGTAACAGCGGATACCTTCGAATACGGAAGAGCCGAACTGCACGGCTGTCGACAGGATATGCACCGTCGCGTCGTGCCACTTGATGAACTGGCCTTCATGCCAGATCCACTCGCTTTCCTTGAACCTTCCCATAAAACTGGTCTAAGCCTCATCCTGCAAAATTATTAGTAGCCGCCACCACGGAATCATTCAAAACACCCCAGGCAGACTTGGCGCAATTAGAAGCTCAGCGACGGCGAATACGAAATCTATGCGGTGTATGGTTAATCCTAACGCCTATCCGGACAGTGTGTCGCGCTGAAAGGTAAATCATTTGAGTGGGCGGTACGAAGTTATTACGGTTGTCTATCCCGTCAAGCGAGCAAAGCGTCTTGGCATGCCCGCGATCTGCCACTCTCTATGGGTAAACGCCTCCGGTCGCGTCGTTGCCTCCATCGACCGGGAAATTTACCCCAGTCACATAGCTCGCATCTTCGGAAGCGAGGAATAGCACGCAGCGCGCGACCTCGGCCGGATCCGCAATCCGGCCCATGGGAATTCCCCTGGCAAAATCCTTAAGACTCTCGTCAAAATCGCCTCCTTTTTGCTTGAGGATATCGTCCATCATCTGGGTATGGGTCTCGCCAGGGCAGACTGAGTTGACCCGGATGCCGTCCGCCGCATGGTCAAGCGCCATGCACCGAGTGATCTGAACAACCGCCCCCTTGCTAGCGCAATAAGCAACATGGTCGTTCTCGCCATTGAGGCCCCACTCGGAAGCGACGTTGACGATGCATCCCCCATGCTGCTTTAGCATCTGCCGCACCGCCGCGCGGCTTAAGAAAAAAAGCGCATCGACATTGACGTTGAAGGTATCGCGCCACTGACCGTCAGTCGTTTCCAAGGCGTTGGCGCTGTAAAAGATGCCGGCGTTGTTGACCAGCACATCGAGCCTTGCAAAGTGCTTCACCGTTTCAGTTACCAGACTGTCACACACACCATCGTCCCCGATGTTGGCTTGAACGAAGGCAGCAGCGCCCCCCTGTCTGAGTAAATCGTCGCGCACCCGCTCCCCTCTCTCGGCATTCCGCCCCGTTATCATTATCGAGGCGCCAGCAGCAGAAAAAGCACGAGCGCAGGCTTCGCCAATGCCCGTCGTCGAACCTGTGACCAGGACAACCTTGCCCTCGAAGTTCATCTTCTCTTCTCCTTTAGCTAAAACGCCCTTGTGTAGAAGACCACAGCCATACAGTGTCCATCATCAGAAAATTGGGGAGTTCTAAATCTGTTTCGCAAGGGAGGGTTTAGCCTATTTCCGATTGATGTTAAGCGGCTTGTTATTGGTGATTCAAGTGGCGATTTTAGGCTGTTAATTATTTGAATTTGTACGCTACCATCGATGATAGCGGTATCAGGTCCCAGTTTAGGCGTGCCACTAGTCATGTGTGGCCCGCCGATAAGGGCGACGCGATCACAGTCAAAAATGTTGCTTATACCGCCGTTTCGGTTAATTCGGAGGCGACGGGCGTAACGCGACGCTGATCTCGGAGAGGGCTTAATCACTTGCCTTGGCAGGCAGCTATTTTGATAGTCCCCCAATATGCCGTTCGTTCGGCATTCTGGTGGAGAAGGTTTTCTTCAATTTCTAATATCGATACAGGCACATTTAGATCAGTAATTAACGGCACGTATTTCTCATATCTAAACATGAGACCCTTTAGCTCGTTAGTGAAACGGGCCTCGGCCCATCCACAATCTGTTTGCTCGGCAAATCCTGACGATGGAAATCCGGCCATAAATGCGAGTACTAACGCAGCAAGAACAAATTTCATTTGAGCTTCTCCCGTTGCTCACGTTTGAAAGTTCATAAATGATAATATCGTAACCGCCGCCACCAGACTATCGACGACCGGTGCGCGCGTATATCGCTCGCGGATATATCGGCTTGAGATGGTAGCGCGAGCTTGGTTCTAAACTTTAAGAAGTTTTGGCGTCGCGGGCGCGGGGATAGTTATGCCTTCGCTGCCATATTTTCGTTGAAAAGCCGCCGCCATATAGCTGGGACGGCATTTGGGTCGTTCTGCCCAAATAGTCTGACTGGGTCTTTTTATTTATGATTCTTGAACCGCGGCATCACTTCTTCGGCAAAGAGTGTCATGTTGCGCGCCACCTTGTCTTGCTCAAGGCCGCCGAACCACATGAAGTTCATCAATTGGTCAACTCCGCCTTCGTCGCGCATCCAGCGCACTTTTTCGGCCACCGCGTCTGGTGTGCCGAACATGCCAAGGCTCTCATAGACTTCTTCGAAGCTCACGACTTCGAGCCATTCGAGTACATCGTTGTAATTGGCGTATTGCGCCGCGACCTTGCTGCGGTCGCGCTCACCCCAAATCTTCGCAGCCGTACGGATATACCACATGATCTTGTCTTCCATATCAGCCTTCACTTCTGCGTCGCTTTGGCCGACATAAACAAATTCATTGTGCGCCATACGGAGACCCGGGCGTTCGGAGTCACTGTGCAGGCGATGCCAGGTGTCGAAATAGTTCGATTTGAGGGTCTCATAAGGGCAGAGATAAGGACCTATCAACCCGTTGATCCCCCGGTCGATGACCTTCTGGACAGTGTAATCGCTGAGGGCTGCCTGCCACAGGGGGGGGTGAGGTCTAGTGTAGGGTTTCGGCAACACCTCGATCTCCGGGATCTGCCAAAATCTTCCATCGTAGGAAAAGCGTTCTTCCGTCCAAGCTAGACGAATGATCTCAAGTGCTTCGTTAAAACGTTCTTCGGCCTGATCCATCGGCACGCCGAAGCCCTTGAATTCAGCGGGTTGGTTGCCGCGCCCGATTCCGACATCGACTCGCCCCTGTGACATATGATCGAGCGTGGCCCAATCTTCTGCGACGCGCACTGGGTGATGAAACGGCAGTACGACGATCGCGGCGCCGACACGAATGCGCGATGTCCGAGCTATTGCTTGCGCCGCCAGGGCAGGAACGGCTGCCCGTCCATATTGGCTGAAATGATGCTCGGTGAGCCAAATCTCGTCATAGCCTAATTCCTCGGCTAGCTCGATTTGCTCGATCAAATTGTCGAAAGGCTCCGGCTGACCGTCGCGTACCGCCGGCACTAAAATTAACGAAAATTCCATCGTCCGTTCCCCGTCTCCATTTACCGAATTCAAGTTATTTTATAAATTGACCAGCAAAATAGTAACGATTCTTCAGTATGGAACGAATATGGTGCGGCTAGGCAAAACTGTGCGCTACTAGGAGGAACGTTAACCCGATGATCGGCGGGATATTTCCATTTCGGGGGGCGGCGCTCAAAGCGCTGCCCCCTAATTTTTCTTTCGCGATGGGGCAGAATCATGCACGCAGCAGAAGCATGGCGGCTAAGGTGAGGGTTAAGACTGATCAGGCGGAAATTGCCGCTCGCATTCATGGCCAGGTTAGCGATATTCTTGAGCGGATGCTTGAGCGCCGCCTTTGAGGCCGGCAGTTGCCCGACATGGCCAGAGGCTGGCCTTGTTAGTGGCAGAGGAGGTCAAGTGAGGCATGATTCCCGCTGCTGATCAATTTCTGGCATTTTGGGAATGGATGGAGCGCGTGGACAAGCCGCGTGATCAGCTTCTAGAGTGCTGAGCCGATGAACCGGTTCCGGAGGAGAAGGACCATGGGTCTGCTTCGATCGCTCCCCAAAGATGCCACGATGCTCGATTTGTTCGAGGCCCATGCCGAACCGATGGCGCGCCTGATCGATTTCGAAGACAAATTGATGCGCGGGCCATCCCCGTTCAGCGATGCCGAACGCGAAATCATCAGCGCCTTTACCTCCGGACTGAACGCCTGCACTTATTGTCACCGCAGCCATTCCTTTTTGGCTGAGGAATTAGGCGTAAGCGAGGCGGTGGTACCAGCGCTTTTAGATAATATTGACAGCGCACCCATCGATGCACGCCTCAGACCGATCCTGCAATATGTACGCAAACTGACGCTTACGCCGTCGCGCCTTGTCGAGGCGGATGCTACGGCCGTCTACGATGCCGGTTGGGACAGCGAAGCCCTGTTCCAAGCCATCGCCATTACTGCCTATTTCAATTTCTGTAATCGTATCACGGCGGGTGCCGGCCTTGACGTTCCCGACACCACGTTGCGCGATGCCGCTAAGCAATTGGTGGAGAAGGGTTACAAAACAAGTTACGGCGGGCTTAAGCCGTGAATGGCGCAGACCAAAAACTTGAACCGATTCTATGATATGGCACGAATATGACACGACTAGGTATGACTGGTTGCGGCTGTATAAATTTTAACCCTCCGGTTTAGAATAGCCTTTGATGTTAATGGGCTGTCTTCGGGAGGCAGGGGACGAACGGTGCAGTATTAGTTATGTTTCTCCCACCACTCGGAAGCGAGGGCTTGAGCTTTAGATAAGTCAGTTGCAGTCAACATAACTTTTATGGACTCAGTATACTCCGCCGCTTTTTGATGTCCCTGCGCTCTGGCTAGTAACAACCACACGTACGCATTGACGTTATTCTGCGGAATTCCCACGCCGTTAATGTAGCTAACACCCAAATTGAACTGTGCGTTTGCAAGCCCCTGCTCAGCAGCCTTACGGTACCATTTTACTGCTTCGACGTCGTTCTTGAGGCCACCTCGGCCGTTGGCATACATCACGCCCAGATTGAATTGGGCCTTTGGATACCCCAGATCAGCATCCTCACGAAACTGTTTTACTAATTCGGCGTCGCTCTCTGAGGTACACCCAGTGCTAAATACTATCGCGATGATGGCGAGTGTGGCGGCTATACGGCGCATTGTTAATCGTAACGCCAATTGGAACGCTGTGTCGCGTTGAAAGTTGAATGGGTCCTTCCTGGCCGATCATCCACAGGTCACGCGCGATCGCATCGTCCTCGCAGCGATAGAATTTATGTTGGCGTTTCGTTTCGATCCATAATGTTTTGCCACATGCCAAAAATGAGGGAGGGCGCCCGGAAGAATAGGGGATGGCATAGTAGGATTTATCGGTTGTCTCCATGCCTTGATAGCAGCCGCCTGAAGCGCCTGCGCGAAACTTTCATGGAGCCGAAATAGCTGAGGTTGCTAAAGGCGCTGAGAATGCGCTTGAGCGTATATTCCTTCGCGGCCTAGACTCTCGTGCCGTACTGCGGGCAGCGCATGTTCGCCTACTCTTAAACATCGGCTAGATTGGCCGCGACCACATCTTCGTTCCACTCAAGTCCTGCTCCGGGAACGTTGGGAATGCGAAGCAAGCCGTCCCTGACCGCGTACGGTTTCTGCAAGACCGGATTTACCCAATCCTGCCATTCGAGCCAATGCGCGGTTTCGGTGACCCGCATGACATGAGCGGCGATTTCGGGATATAGATGCGTGGACATAGGAACTCCAGCCGCGCCGGCGATGGCTGCAGATTTCAGCCAGCCGGTGACTCCACCGATTCGCATGAAGTCGGGCATCACGAAGTTACAGGCCTTTTTCTGCAGTGCCATGTGGAGGTCGCGGGGGCCGTAGAAGTTCTCGCCGATTTGAATCGGCGTCTTTAGCTTGGCGGCCAGCTGTGTGTACCCGTCGAGATTGTCATAAACAATCGGTTCTTCGATCCATGCAAGGCCGAGGCTGTCAATCATGTTGCACCGCTGTAAGGCATCCGCAAGAGTAAGGCCTTGATTATAATCGACCATCAACTCCACGTCGTTACCCACTAGGCGCCGCACCGCCTCTATCGTTGCCATATCTTCCTCAACCCGTTCCCGGCCCAGCCGAAGCTTGAGACCTAAGAACCCTCCCTCGTCGCGGAGTTGAACGGCCTCCTCAGCGACCTCCTCCGGTCCTTTGAGCCATAGGCCGTTGCTGTTGTAGGACTTCACAGGTCCGACGGACCCCCCGAGCAAAACGCACAGTGGCATGCCCGCGGCCTTGGCCAACGCGTCCCAGGCTGCCATGTCCAGTCCGGAGACAGCGATCATCGATAAGCCCTGATAGCCGACAAAGTGTAGCGACTTGCGTGCTGCGTCAAAGATCTCAATAGGTGCTACATTGCGGCCTTTAAGCAGGTCTGCAAGGTCCAGCAAAGCCGGGACCAGATAGCGCATGGAATTGATAACATATGGCTCCAGGTAGCTGCGCCCTACAACACCTTCTTCAGTGTAAAGGTCGATTAGTATGAGCGGCCAGTCGGTGATGGTGGCGATGCGTGCAACAACGGGTCGTTTCAGCTTGAGCACGATTGGCCGCACTCTCACGTCCTTAAATGTCAAAGGTTCAAACTGCATTGGCTTCTCTGCTTCGCGTCTGGACGAACACTTTTTGGCCGAGTCTTAGAGGATGCGGGTGAGCGCATAGACGATTATGCAATAGAGAACCCGCGGGAACCTGCGCCGAGCAGGTTCCCGCCATTGTGGTTGCCCTGACGGCAGGTGCCGATGTACAGGATAACAGCTTAGAAGTCGAGGTGCTGGGCCACGGTCGCGATGGGAAGAGTCATGGTCGACAATCTGACCACTATTTATGGCGACCCCAGTGGTAGAGCAGCTTGGAACGATCTTGATGATCTGCTAGCCGCTTGGGCATGGCTAGGCAGCGAACTTCATATCCGCTAGGCCTTTATTGACTGATGCGGTCATCATATCAACGTAGTGTATGCTTTGGGCCGATGGCGCGAGGGTAAACGGATCTTTGCGATTAAGGCTAAGCGCAAAGAGGGTTAGTAGTAATTATCACAGACCGCCATTTTGAGAGTTGCAAAGCCTCTTATTTTTTCGATTCCTTCTTTAAAAGTGTCCTTTAGAGAATCTTGTTCGGAGTATGAAAACTCACCGAGATTAATCTGCTTAACAGTAAAAAACATTACTGAAGCCTGCATTGCGAGAACCGCCTTGGCGACTTCACAGTGATTTTCTGGGTCTAAAGGGAGAATTAAAGCTTCATGAACACGCGACCTGTTCTCGCCCATCATGTTCTCGAACTCCGCCTCTAATTTCGCCAAGGTTTGGGCTTTGGCCTCGGCTTCTGCTTGTACCGCCTCTACTTCTGCCGCGGCCCGCTCTATTACTTCTTTAGCCCGTTCTTCCAATACCTCAGTGTCCGGTAGCAACTCGTCCGCCTTCTCTCCCAATTCGTCCGCTTTCTCTTCAATAGCATCGAGCAAGTCAAAGGCAAAACTTGGGGACGCAAATCCGACCATAAATGTAAGCACTAAAGCAGCCCAAATAAATCTCATTTGATGTTCTCCCGTGGCTGATGTTCCAAAATTGACACACGACAATATCGTAACTTCTGTAACCAGCCTATCGTTGACCGACGCGCACGCATACCGCTCGCGAATTTATCCGATTTAGACGACAGTTCGAGCTTGGTGTCAAAATTCTCTCTGTGCTACACGACGGTACTATGCGCTGGGAAGCAGACCTGTGACCCGCGATCGCCTGTGGATTTTTCCATGAAGATGTAGGTAGAAGCGCGAGCAAAGCCACCCGCAGGGAAAGTCGTGGTCGCTTGTATGGTTCTAAATCGGCCGTGGAAAGGCGGCTGGCCGACCGTTTGGTGCAGCGGTGGATGGCTCCAGAGGCAGCTGAGCCAATATCGTTGACAGAATTGCAACGCGTGCCGACAGGACGCGGGCGCAGTTGTGGCGTTAAGTAAGACCTAATGCATCTATGCCTCCCTTACGCCAATTTGTGGATACAGAGCTATTTCCTATCGTACCGTGGCTTATGCTGTCCATTCTGACGGCACCGGCGTAACCGCCCTCATTTTGAAACGAGGGTGATCCAAACCGCTCGAAGATGATGGTATAGAGATAAAGGACAGGGATGTTGCGCGCGCTATAAGGCTGGCTTTCTGCACTTTAGTAGGTGACATGGTAAGGACCACACTACCGGGGGTGCTACGCATTAGCACTCGGTTGCTGTAGGGCCGTCGCGAGTGGATAGTTGTAAACCATCCGCGTGGATTGAAATCACGTTTTCTATAATCCAATGGGATAGCTAGAGTTCTCCTTAAACCGATAATGGTTTCGAGGTGCGGTTGACCAGAAATAGACCGAAGAAGAGGAGGGCAATAGCGGCTCCAATCCAGGGGTTCGGCACCTCGCCAAAATAAAGCGCGGCCCAGCCAAGTCCCATTAGTGTCCCAAAATAGCCATAGGTTGACAAAAAAACGGGTCCCGCGATCCGAATGATCTCGAACGTAAGTACAAGAAACATCGCGCTAATGACGATGGTTCCGATCAGCGCCCAATCGCCATCCGTCATAGTAGCGTCAAAAGTCCACCAATTATCAGTCATAGCCATGACAGGCAGCATCAGGACGGCGGCTGCTAAGAATTTCCCGCAGGTAAGCGGGATTGGCCGACTCTCGGGAGGGCGGAAAATTGCTATGTACACATTGCTAAGCGCCCAGCAGAGTGGAGCGCCAAAAGCCATCAACAACCAGGGTGCCATTCCAGGTTCCGGCAGGCTTTGTCTAGGCAGGAGAACCAACAGGATACCCGCGAGACCAACCAAGATCCCGGCAATACGAAGCAAGCGGACGTGGTCGATCCGGAAGAGGACGGCAATAACATAGGTCAGGATTGGCTCGAGGGTGAGGCATAGAGCTATGGCGCCGGCTGGAACCTTGGGCGCGGCGAAAGCGAGTAAGGTTATTGGCACGGCGGTCCCAAAGGTTCCGAGCAGCAGATAGAAGCGGAGATCTTTGCGCCGTAGACTTGGTCGTTCTCGTGTGGCGACTGCCGCAACAAACGCCAGCAGAGCGGCACCAAGGCTTTGCCAAAAAACGAACGCAAAGACTGGAATGCCTTCCGTGATAACGATCCGATTTAGTGAAAAAGTCATGGAATAAATCGCAGCCCCAAATAGAAGCATCGCGAACGGCCCCAGGTGCGAATTATTCAATTTCATCATCACTAGTGGCCTCCAGCCACATCATCACGCACGAGGTGTAAAATGATAACTTGGATATTAAACCGACTGAAAGGACGCCCGACTTGGGTGAAAAAGTTTCTAGCTCGCAGGCACGGGCGGCTTGGTCTTTGAGTCCAGTCATCAAATTCATTATCACCGCAGCCCTAGCCATCTTTGCGGCCATCGAGGCAATGACCCGCGACAAGCCCGCCGCGGAATAATGATCGGCGCAACAGTTTCCGTTTTGGGGGTATTGCTCAGGTACCCCTTCTTTTATTATTCATAGTGAGGCGAATTCATGCGCTTAGCAGAAGCTTGGCGGCCAAAGTGAGGGCGAAGATTGATCAGGTGGATATTGCCGCTCTCGCTAATTGCCATCCTAGCGGTATCCTTAAGCAGACGTGGGAGCAAGGTCTCTGAATCAAAAATAAGCCTGATATGGCCAGAGGCAGGTCCGGTAGTGGTCGAGGAGGTCGAGTGGAGCATCCATGATGCCCGCCGACCACTTTTTCCGAATTTTGGGAGTGGATCGTTTTCTTGGAAAAGCTGCGTGATCAGTTTATAGCGTGCTGAAAAATACGGGGGCCGATCCTCCCTCGCCCCCGCTGTGTCAATGAATGTCTTGCCTCAATGCGTTAGACGTTTTGACTGAGGTCTACGTAAAGCGCATCTCGCCTTATCTTCCGCGAATGAAACGACCACGCACCACGTTACCAATATCACTGCGTGTAATGCCGATATCGGCAAGATCGTGATCGCTCATGCTGTTTAGTTCGTAGCTGATACGGTTCCGTCTTTTCCAAGCACGAACTGTGTCAATCACTGATGGAACTTTCATCTCGGTTTCTCCCAGGGACAGTGTTGTAAAAATTAGCCAAAGTTACTTTTCTGGCTAGTCGCCGCAAATTTGGTAAGCGAAAACTTGATCCATTTCCTCGGGCGTCCAGGCGGAAATATGGCCATTCCATAAATTCTTACAATAGACATCTCTGCTTCTTTGATATGCACTATACGCATGACAAAGAATTCACGATATACTTTTCAAGCATGTCGAATTAAGCTTCATGAAGTACAACGGAAGATATTATTGCCGCTCGCCGATTGAGGGCAAACCAGCGCGCGTGGATAAGCAGCTTGATCAGTTTATCTAGCGTTAGGATGTGGGCGGCGCAGTGCCCTCACAACACGCCTCAATTATCCCGCATTGCGGGCAGCGAATGTGTGCCTTCTCTCCCGCACTTGGGAGCCGCATCGTGGGCAAATAGGTAGCGAATCAGATATGCCACATTATGCCGTAGATTCGCGACAGAAGCGCTGAAATATAGTGGTAAATTTGTCCCGTGGTAGAAAATTGGAACTAATAAGGGTGACTAGGCGCTACAGGGTGCGCTCGTATAACGTTGTTAAGGTATTGATATTGAATCATATTATCCTATGGCTGCCCCGCCTTTGGGAGATAGGGGCCGAAGGCCCAAACTCTCTCACTCTAGCCTATGATTTTAATGACTAAGCGAGCAGTGGTAATAAGAATGATGTGTTACATATGGCACGTATAGGGCACTCAAGCCCGAAATAGAGGCCAATTTAGGCCTCTTTGTTGCGTTGAACAAAATGGAAATTAACCTTTAAAGTCGGAAGATTGTCGGGGAGTACTTCTATGACCAAACTGCGTGTGGGAGTAATTGGGACCGGCTGGTTTGGCAAGGTCCATTGCCGTGCCATCGCTGATCACCCACAATTAGAGCTTTATGCGCTTTGCGACCGGTCTGAAGAACGACTCTCAGAAATGGCCCGCGAACACAATGTCACGAGAACGCAACTCGACTATCAGGAACTAGTCGAAGATCCCAATATCGACGTTCTGGACATAGTTACCCCGTGGGACCAGCACGCTGAGCCGGCAATTGCTGCTCTAAATGCAGGTAAACACGTTTTTGTCGAAAAACCGATGGCCTCGACACTGGCTGAATGCCAACACATTTGCGACGCAGCCGCGAGAGCAAAAACTATCCTGATGGTTGGCCATATTTGTCGATTTAACCCGCGCTTCGCGTCGGCCAAAAGAGAAATCGACGCCGGAAAAATTGGTAAAGTTGTTGCCATAACTGCCCGACGAAATTGCCCAGCCATGTGGACAAAACAGCTACTCGAAGATATCGGACCCATACTTCATACGGGAGTTCATGATACCGACCTCATGCTTTGGCTCACTGGATCCAAGGTTGTAAGCACCTATGCGCAGACTGTGAATGTGCAGGGTTTTCCGCACGCTGACATAGGGCATGTGATGTACCGATTCGAAAATGGTGCTAGTGCAATCTATGAAAGTGCCTGGTGTATTCCAGAATCTGCACCTTTTGACATAGATGAACGCATGTCCATTATAGGCACAGAAGGATTCATTCACGTACAGGACACTTTTCCCAATATAGGCGTATGTTCCAAGAGTGACTTTAAAAGCCCAGACTCCACCTATTGGCCAGAATTCCACGGCATGACCGGGGGGTCGCTCCGCGACGAGTGGTCCTATTTTGCTAACTGCGCCATTGAGGGCCGACAACCAAAGATCGTCACTCCACTAGAATCCATGGAGGCAGTACGTACGGTACTCGCCGCCCAAGAATCGGCGAATATTGGAAGCACGGTAGCTCTCGATTGACACCGATGTAGGAGATTAGCTCGACCCATTCCTTCGCCGTCCCATCATTTGGACAGTGTCTATTTCTTGTGGTGCCTATGCGAACGCATATTCTCAAGTTGCCAATGTTTTGAAAGCACGAGCAGCCATCTCTCTGGTAACGAGGAGCCTTTTGAAGCCGCTCAGGTCATGCGAACATCGGGGACTTTATCCGGCTTGGCTAGAAAGAAACCCGGATTTCGTGAAACTAAAGGCTCCTAGCAACAGTGGCGCTTGCAGACGATAAAGCCGCTGCTTAAATTATACCTAAGGATGAGCAAGAGCACCCTAGATTTAGAACGCAAACTCAATAGAACCAGCCACCCGCTAGCATGGCGGAAGGCTTCCGGCGAGCCCAATTTGAGCTTTGCGCCACTTAACTCGCGCTGAATGAAACTGGTCACCCTTCTCCTTGTCTTGCTAAGGCGGGTGTGAATAAATGCAGTCTCCGTAGGATCCTTCAGGTCTCTGAACTAAAGCCCGTTCCTGGCAAAGATAATAGCAGTCTGAACCAAATTCTCGAGTTACTTCACACTTATTAATAAAAATATAAAAAATATTATATGGTTTATGTTTCAGTTTTATGCGAATACCATTTATTAAAATCTTTTTCATTAATCATATATGACCAATGCAGTAAAGATTGTTGTACTCGAATACTAATTGAATTACTGGCCTCTATTCCGCAACCAACAGCGTGAATTTTCTTATATATATTGTTTCTCCAGCGACCGTTAGGGCCACAGAAAGATAGCCATCTTTTAATTTGCCGTTGATCGTCTTCATGCCTCCTTCCCATGTAATATTTACAGTACCATTCAAACCACCCCCTAGGGTCATCTTGATGTATCCACCCTTTTTCTTCCCACACCCGCTGTGATTGCCCTGCCTTAACACCAAAATAATTTACGTCTCGGCAATAAGTAGCGGAACGATAATAGCGAGAGTCTAAATCCTGAAACCAATCACTGGGAAATTCTTTATAATTAATTAATTCGTTAAAATAAGTTCCCCCAAATATGCCTTTATGCAGCATATCCTTCGGAGTGAACATGGGGTCAAACAGCATAATAGTCACCTTTTTATAATAGAAAAAATTATAATTAATCAAACTATTTATGTTGGGTTTAATAATATAATCGTGGATATAAGTTGATCACCGCTAAATACCATCATCCAGAATAATCGACTTCAAAGTCTCATTCCTTGCGGCAGGTTGGCAAAAAATAATTATTAGGTGATCCAAAATGTCATCTAATAGGTATAATTTACAGACAATAATGAGGGAGAGAAAGGATGCGTGACCCTAATTTTAAGAATCCAATTTACAAAGTCCTCCTAGATGAATCCCATGGTGGCTTGCGGGCACTCCCAAAATCAGTCCGCTTCCAGCTTCTTTTACTACCTGGCTGGGCGCTGGCTATGGGGCTCGCAGTTAGCTTTAGGGATCCATGGCAGTTCCTGTGGGTCTTGGCAGCCATGGTCGGCCTTCTAGTTCTTTACGGAATGGTTAAGTTAATCATTCCGTTCACTGAAACGCTGATCCGTCAACAAGATCAGAAAGCGTCGCTACTATCAGTTATTGGCCTTGATGGTAATAAATTCTGAGGATAATTAACCCTTTTGACGAGTGAAGATACTGAAAGACTTATTGATCTTACTTGAGAAATAGTAAGTCGTGATTAGCAAACCGGATTTTAGGGGCGGTGCATTCGTAGTGGTGGCGGAATCGGAAAAACTTTAGTCATCCCTGGTGGCTAGAACTACCACTGCCAAAAAGAATAAGGTTCACCTGAGTACAAGTATTAGGCCGACCTACTCAGGCATGTGCCCTGGCCATTACAGATCCTTGGCAAGTGCCAAGAACTCACGTCGCCGTTCAGGGTCATGACGAAATTCCCCTAACAGATGGCTCGTGACTAGGCCCACGCCAGGTTTATGCACGCCCCGCGTTGTCATACATTCGTGGCTGGCCGTTACAAGGACACCCACACCGTGGGGATTAAGCACGTTATCGATTGCGTGAGCTATTTGGGCCGTAAAGGCCTCTTGTATTTGTAAACGTTTTGCGTAAACGTCGATCACTCGAGCAAGTTTGCTGATGCCCACGACATGGTCCCGAGGGAGGTAACCCACGGTAACATCACCGATCACTGGAGCCATGTGGTGCTCACAAAAAGACTCGAAACGCACGCCGCGTAAAAGGATGATGCCGTCGTAACCATCTGCTTCCTCGAATGTGCGCGCCAAGTATGATTCCGGGTCCTCCGTATAGCCGCGGAAATACTCCTCGTAAGCACGGACTACTCGGGCTGGGGTATCTAGTAGGCCCTCTCTCCCGGGATCATCGCCAGCCCAGCGAATTAGTGTATGAACAGCGGCTTCCGCCTCTTTCCGGCTGGGCCGGGCATCAGGAGGGGTCTCGGTCACTGTATCGAGTATAGGAGCCTGGTAAACGTCGTCCAAGCCGAAATCTGAGGGGATTACTTCGTTGAGATCCGGCTGTGCCATGAAAACTCTTTCTCTCGTGCAAAAAGGATTGTTGCAATTTTTACGACGGCTTCACCCTGTTGGATCACTTTTAGGCGTGGTTTGTTTGTTAGCATTTGATCCAATCGGCGCGCAGTAACGTACTAGGGTGGACGGAAATGATTAGAGACTACTAAAATGGCGACCGGCAACGGAATAGCGATGCACGCTCCCTTGTGCGGCCTTGCCGCATTGTTTGGTGCCGCCGGCCTACTGCCATTCATTACTAGCGCCGTTCTAATCTGGGCTAGCCCTCTCACTTTAGAGCCATTTCTAATAACCGCTCTCACGGCATACGGAGCCTGCATCCTCGCCTATCTGGGCGGGATCGCCTGGGGCTTCGGAGCGTCGGCGAGCGATAGGCAGGGTGCGTATTCTACTGTCATGCCAATGTTCGTGATAGCGTGGAGCAATTGCCCTGCCCTGATTGGCTTTGCAGCTCTGGTCACACCTCCACCTTGGAGCCTGGCAATTCTTTTATTCGGCTATGTCCTTACGCTCACCGCGGATCTCGCGCTGGCCCGTCATGGCATAGCCCCGAACTGGTTCCCAAATTTGCGGGTGACATTGACCGGCTTTGTTGTGATCTGCCTGGCTAGCATTCTTGCCCGCGAATTGCGTTAGAGGCATGGCAAATCTAGGAAGAGACAATAGAGTTGCAGGGTGCGACAGGCTGCAAGCTAAAGGCGGGGTATGGGTGACAGGGGCCAGTTCGGGGATAGGCCGGGCTCTGTGTACCCGACTAGTTGCCGAAGGGCGATGGGTCGCCGGCTCAGCGCGTAGCCAAGATGCCCTTTGTTCTCTTCGAGATGAACTGGGCGAGCACTTTTACCCAATCCCTGTCGATATCACCTCGATGATTGATCTAAATGGTGCAATCACGAAACTGGAGAGGTCAGTCGGTCCCATTAACCTCGCCGTACTCAACGCTGCCATTTACGAGCCCGAAGGCGATGATGGGTTCGATGGTGAAGCCGCACGCGAGACCATAAAAGTTAATGTCTTGGGGACGGTCAACTGTTTGGCAGCGGTCCTACCGCGGATGAGACACCGTGGTGTTGGGCACATTGCCCTAATGGCATCAGCTGCTGGCTACCGCGGATTGCCACACGCAGCAGCCTACGGGGCTAGCCGAGCCGCAGTGCTCAGCCTAGCAGAATCACTCAAGTTTGAGCTTCAGCCTGCAGGCATCACCGTTCAGGTTATTACACCTGGCTTCGTCGATACGCAGCTCACAGCGAAGAACACGTTTCCCATGCCGTTCATAATAACGCCGGATTATGCAGCCCAGCGGATTGCGTCTGGCTTGCGCACAGATAGCTTTGAAATCACGTTTCCTCGGCGCTTCACATACATGATGAAATTACTGCGCTTGTTGCCCTACCGACTGTATTTTCCATTGGTTCGACGTATCACTGGTGCTTGAGTCTACCTTTATCTGATGTCTGGCTATTTCCACGTTGCGGTGAAAAAATAGCCAGACCCGGCCAACGACAAAGCCAAACTTTCGCATGGTTGCCCGATTGATCAGAACCCCGTCGGGCTGCAGCAACATCCAGTCATCAAAGTCAATCTTGACCTTCCTTTTGCCCACTGAGAGTGCAAAACGATAACGCCAGCGAAATGCTTGGCCGCAAACGCGCCCTTTTGCTACCCCGACGACACCCTCTGCAACTCCTTCATAGGTGTCCGATCGTGTCTTGCGTATATTCCATACACGGCGGTCGGTCCCGCCGTCGACAAAGCGGAAATCCTCGTGGATAATAAGTTCGCTACCGTCCCATTGACCCCAAATTTCGACCGTAAATTGGCGCTTAACATTTCCACGACGGTCTTCGAATACGCCCCAGGCTTGGCATCGGCCGTTAAAATAATCTTCTAGCCGTAAAACTGGCTTGGATTCAGCAAAATCCTCAAGTTTCATCGAATTGGTCCTTTTGCACTGTTAGTGCTCTGTGTCAGAACGACATGGATTAGGTCTGTCCGCCCAGTCAAGAAGCCTGCTTCGCAATAGCCTAAGTAATATTGCCAAGCACGCCGAAAACGCTCATCGAAACCTAAGGCTCGGATTCGAGGCCAAGCCATATCGAAGCGGCCAGCCCAGCATGCAAGGGTTCGCGCGTAATCGCCACCATGTGAAAAGTCGGATAGCCAAGACAGGCCAACGCCCCTGGCGAGTTCGGTCAGTCGCCGACGCGAGGGCAACATTCCCCCTGGAAAAATATATCGCTGGATAAAATCTACTTGGCGGCGGTAGCCTTCGAAGGCTTCGTCGCTGATGGTTATAGCCTGTAAAACAGCACGGCCTCGTGGTGCAAGAAGTTGCCGGACCTGGTCAAAAAATACTGGCCAATATTTTTCACCCACAGCCTCAATCATCTCGACAGCAACTATCCGGTCGAATTGACCCTGTATGTCACGGTAATCCTGAAGGCGAAATTCGACGCCGCCGGAAAGTCCGCTTAGTGCGAGTTTCCGGCGGCATTCAGTATATTGGGCCTTAGAAATTGTGATGGCAGTGACCCGACAGCCCACTCGTCTCGATACGTAAAGTGCGAATTCGCCCCACCCCGTCCCGATCTCCAGCAAATGATCCTGGGGTGAAATTTGAAGTAACTCTATGAGACGATCAAACTTGCGTAGTTGAGCCTGGTCAAGGCTCTCGTTCGAGTTGGTAAAGAGACCAGAGGAGTAGGTCATGCCCGCGTCGAGCCATGACTGAAAAAATTCGTTACCGAGATCATAATGTGCCGCGATGTTGCGTCGGCTGCCCCGCCGAGAATTTCGTCGGCACCAATGGCCAATTCGGGCTAGGCCAGCTACAAGTGCGGTGCCGCGTAGTGCGTTGCGCCATACGGCTTGGTTGCGAACTGCCAGTTCTAGAAGGCTAGGTAGGTCGTCGCTGCTCCAATCCCCATCCATATAGGATTCGGCGAATCCAATACTGCCCCCGAGAAGAAGCTTGCGCACCGCACGCGGCCGGTGGATCGTCATGACCCCAACAGGTCCAAATTCGTCACCAGTGAACTGGCGTGTCACTCCACTAGGCAAGATTAACGTCAATTTTCCGCAGTGAATTTGCTTCGCAAACGCACATAGGACAGCCGTGTCGCCCCATCCGAAGGCGCCGGCGAGCTCGCCCCGCGGACGCAAAATAGAGTTGTCTCTAAGTTCCATGGTTCAGGGTGCCTTCGAAGGCGTGGGAACATGTCTATAGGCCGGAGCCCGCTTGACCCAGAGCCGCAGGGCTTGCCAATGGATGGCTATGGTGACCTTAAAAGTCATAATGGGATCACGGAGGAAAGTCAGCATTAATGCAGCGTCGGTCAACTTGGATTGTCGTGCAGATAGGGCCGCAACCATAAATTCCCCCGAATCATCGCTTTCCCGAATTAGCAGCTTTAGACTATTTCCCGGGATGACGATGCGGAATCGGTAGCGTGCAGCCATTCCGATAAATGGCGATACGTAGAAGGTCTTTTTTCGTTCATGCTGAAGTGCTTTAGACAACCTTTCGTCGGCATGAACGGGTACGACATAGCAATGCTGTTCTCCAAACGTATTTTTGACCTCATAAATCAGCGCGCCAAGCGCGCCGTCCTCGCAGTAGCAGAAAAAGATGCTGAGCGGGTTGAAGACATAGCCCAACATACGTGGCATACAAAAAAGGAGTACCTGACCGTCCCCTATATCTACGCCTTCACAACGCAACAGTTCATCGATCCACGGACGCAGTGGTCTGCCGTCGCGGCCTCCATGGTCCCGGTCGTAGAGCGAAAAAATATTTGGGCGGTTATGGGAGAAAAAGTGCAGTCGCTTGTCGATCTCTGCCAAATGGTCTATGTCCAACAACAGCGCCGAAATGCGATGAGTAAAGCGGTGGCGTATAGGACGAATCCGACGGTGCAGCACCCACCCGCGCAGCAGACCGGGTTCAACCACTTTGCGCTCCTGCTTGCGTCTGTAGGCTTGGGTCGCTCTCTAGCTCAGCAATATTAAGTACGCCATCCGTACGCCACGGGCGCTGGACCCCAAAGCGTTCGGCAATCTCTAAACCAGAACACAGAGCGTCCTCGTGAAAACCATGACCGAAGTAGCTTCCACAATACCAAACTCCTCCCAAACCTTGAATTCGGTCAAGTTGGCGCTGCGCGCTCAGCGCGCTCGCATCGAGGATCGGGTGATCGTAGGAAAATATCCTATGAGTTAATGTTGATACTGGCTCTTTTGGCGGATTGAGCGAAACAAAAAGGGGTATCGTGTTGGACAAGCGTTGCAGACGATTCATCCAATAAGTAACTCCAACAGGCCCCGAGGGATCCATCGCACCCAAGACGTTCCAAGAAGACCACACCTTACGACGGCGGGGCATGAGACGCGGATCACTATGCAGCACCGTGCGATTCGAGTGATAGCGAAAGCGGTTTAGAATTTGTCTCTCCTCCGCAGTTGGCATAGCCAGGAGCCTAAGAGCCTCATCGGCGTGAGTCGCAACGATTACGCCGTCATGGTTGTGCAAAACACCGAGCCTATCTCGTAGAATCACCCCATCGGCGGTACGAACGATTTTCTCAATCGCCCTGTCTACTTGTACTGGCCTATTCATGCTCGCTATCAGGCGGCAAACGTATTGGCGGCTACCCCCACTTACAGTCCGCCAAGATGGGCGCTTTTGAAGTTGAAGCAAACCGTGATTCTCGAAAAATTCTACGAGAGCCGTGAGTGGTATATTCGCCGCCGCCTGAGGAGGCACTGACCATATGGCAGCGATCATTGGCATTAGATGGCGATTTGCGAAGGCCCGCGAATAATGATGCCTGCGGAGGAACTCACCTATCGTGATGCCGTCTTGAAACGCTCCCGCTACCGTCCTGGCGCTGCTGTAGAAGCGGATAATATCAGCTATCATGTGCCACATTGGGACGGAGGCGAGATTGCGCCACTGAGCAAACATTCCGGCCAGACCATTTCCACAGTATTCCAGTCGACCGTCTTCCAGGCTGACGGCAAAAGACATCGAGCTCGCCTGAGTATCCACGCGCAGGATCCGGAATAACGCCGTAAGATTTGGATAATTGCGCTCGTTGTACACGATGAACCCTGTATCCACGGAAGTCGTCCGTCCATGATCAGAAATTTCAACGGTGTTGCTATGACCACCTGCATAGTCATTACGCTCGTAAAGGGTCACTCGGTGGCGCCGAGAAAGTAGCCACGCCGCTCCGAGCCCCGCAATACCGGTGCCAACAATCGCGATATTTAAGTCTGATGGGACTCCTTCTGCAAAATCCCAGGGATTTGGTTTGATGTTGTTGCTATCTGCGATCACTCTTTTCCTAGTTCATATTGATTATGGGTAAAGACCTTTTACGCCCAAAAACAACTATTGGATTACCGGTGTGTGCCACTCCATGGGAAAAGACCTGGAGCAATGAATTAATTTCTTTAGGACGCAAAGTAATCCAAACTGGATAGCGTGACGTATTAGGGAGTATGGAGGCAGCAATAAAAATGTCTGATCAGCTCGGTCGGGTGCCAAACGGTGCGGGACCACTTGCAGGCGATGCGTTAGCCGTAATTGAGCAAGCGGCAGTACGGGAAGAGGAAGCGCGCTTGATGTCGGCTATTGCCCAGTCGCATGATCGGGCTGCGTTTACCGAAATTTTCAGTCGCTACGCGCCAAAAATTAAATCTTTCGCATTGCGTCTTGGAGCTGATAGGGCCGCCTCAGAAGAGGTTTTGCAAGAAGTAATGATTGCAGTGTGGCGGCGCGCTGAAACCTTTGATCCCCAAAAGGCGAGTGTCGCGACATGGATATTTACGATTGCGAGAAATAAGAGGTACGATCTTATCCGCCGTGCTCAGCGCCCGGTGCCAGATCCTGCAGACCCAGCGTTTGAACCAGAGGCTATCTTGCCGCAAGACGAAATTCTGGACATGGCACGACGACAGGAAAATGTACGAGCTGCTGTCTCTGCACTCCCTGTGGAACAAGCCAAGCTAGTAAGATTATCTTTTTTCGAGGGCAAAACGCATAGATCGATCGCTGACGAACTTGAACTACCCCTCGGAACGGTTAAATCACGCGTCCGGTTGGCGCTGGCCAAATTGCGAAAAGCGATGGAGGATAAAAGTGGCGCCTAGTCATCACCTCGACGATCAGATCTTGTCAGCATATGTTGCCGGAGCCCTTGGCGAGACTCACTCCATATCTGTTGCAACCCATTTAACTCTTTGCCCGGCATGCCGCAATGTATGCAAACATTTTGACGATTTGGGCGGCGTGCTGCTTTCGGAAACGGTTGAAGAGCCAGTTGATTCTACCACACTAGATCGTGTTCTATCCCGGCTCGAATTTCCGGATGAAGCGCCTTCCGCGCGCCCAGATCTTTCTGACGAAGAGACCCGCCAACTCATTCCAAGACCACTGCGCGAACAACTTCCTGCTCCCGTTGGGAAACTAATTTGGAAAAAGCTGGGGCGCTACGTCCGTTATATCGAACTTCCAGCTGATGAAGCTGGCGTTACGGCTCGGCTGATGCGTCTACCCGCTGGACTGCGCCTGCCGGTACACACACACTTGGGTAGCGAGATGACGATGGTGCTGTCTGGAGGCTTTTCTGACCGGTTCGGCCACTACCTGCGTGGCGACGTTGCCGTAAGGGATGAGACCGAGAAGCACCGACCAGTGGTAGACCATGGAGAGGATTGTTGGTGTTTGGTCGTAACGGACGCGCCGTTGCGACTGACGGGGCCGATGGGTTTTCTTTTCAATCGATTGATCGATTGGTAGGACATAAGGAATTTATATTCAGACGTCATATGTATTTTTTTGAATAGTTATTATCTTGTGAAATGTAACCTTATTTAATCAACTCGTCGCTTAATCTAATAGTTGTTATATGGCCATACTACATGCTAGCGCTGATCAAAAAATCCGACAGACCCTACTATGCCCATTATATTTTCGGGGTGCCATTGGTATTCGTTAGCTAAGTCGCAGGACAAAAGGGAACTCACCTAATTTTGATGTCGAAGCGAAGCAGCATCATAATTTCTGTCGCTACGAAGACGTTATGATCTCGCGTGAATTACGAAGGAGGTGCCATTAAGGAGCTGTTGACCTTTCACCGCGATACAGTGTCCCAATTAGCGTTACGATTAAACATGCGCCGCACATCTGGCACGACTTGCCGTAGTCGTGCTTCTATTTTGCACCAGGCAAGATTCGCTTCATCTGCGGCAACGGCAAACCCGTACCCATATATAAAGTCAAATTTTATGTATGATTTCCACTTGCAAAGGCTCTGAGTGGACACGAAACGTATTATTCTATTTTCTCACTGGCCTCAGAAAAATTTAAAAAGAATGATTTCCGCCCAGATAGCTATAACTAATAACTTTTTCCAAGTGGTGGGAAGAGCATAACAACCAACACTACGCGTCCGCTATCGCTGTACGCAAGCACCCGAAAGTCGAAGCAACAATGTTGAAAGATTCCACTCAGCTTCCACCTCTGACTGGCCCCTGGAGCCGGCACCAAGCGATGGACTTTTTGAACGAGTCAATAATTCCACTTCGCCTCTCAGTCGTAGGGCGGAGTGGTTGGCCGGTTATCACTTCTCTATGGTTTGTATTGGAGAGCGATATAATTTGGTGCGCAACGCATCATACCGCGAAGATTATTCAATCGTTGCAGTTTAACCCGAGATGCGCGTTCGAGGTCGCACCCGACCAACCCCCCTATAGAGGGCTTCGAGGCCAGGCGCAGGTCGAGCTTGATCATGACCGTGGCGCGGCGGTGTTGGGTCGGTTGATCGACCGGTACCAGCGGACGCGTGACAGCGATCTAGCGCGCTGGCTCCTTTCCCGATCAGATGAAGAGATAGCACTGGCTATAACGCCCGTTCGAATGCAGGCTTGGGATTACTCTAAACGGATGCATAACAATGTTGCCTAAGCATATACCCGTTCGCTTTTGCTGGTTCCTTATCAGAGGCGGAAGAAGTACAAAATGCAGAGTAAAGCAATAGAGGCTGACGGTCTTAGCATCAGAAAGAGCGAAGGAGCGTGTGCTCTTCTTCGAAACTCTCGCCACCGAATTATAGCAGAGGCGCAGAAACTAAAGCCGTTCATCCACCCATATATACATCTACCTGCTGATCTTTAAGGAGGGCCTCAACTACATAAAGCCGAAGGTCTGATAATTGCTGATCTGCGTCTAGCTGTAATCCATGTGCGTCAGAAACCCATATTCATGTTAAATGGGTCGTACCTTAAACAAGCAATGTTCGGCTCCGTTAGCAGCACAAAGTGCTTCATGTGAGTTTAGAGAATAACATCGGTTTGTCGCCTGGCCGACCCATTCCAATGAACCAGTGAACCAGCCTGAGTACATATAGCAAAGATTACGGCCAGTTTCGGCTCCGCAATGTTCGACAAAGACTGAATGCTCTAGACGGATGTCACTAGTGCCGTTGTTGCTGTCACAGGAGATCACGGTGAATTGACCCCAGCCGCGCTGAGAAATGCGATTCATATAATGAGTGAAGACGTCAAGTCCTGCGAGATGATGGGTTACCGATTCGCTTTCACACCATTCCCATGCTGATTTATAGCCCGCAGTATAGAGTTGTTGTGCGTAGGCCTCTACGCCTAGTGCGGCCTCAACAGCTAGGTGGTTGTTTACAAAAAAATGCCTGGGTAAATAAATCATGGGTAGCCCGTCGGTCGACCAAATTCCAGTGTCTGGGTCAACTTTGATGGGAAGGTTAGGACGTGCCATCGCTAAATTCTCCTAAAGAAATAGTGAAGTTGGTTCTAAACAGGCGTGATTTTGTTCCAAATTTAATCAGATATAAACCGATGGAACGTAGACCACCGGCTTCTTCTACGGGCAACGGGTTATTCCGATAGCTCTCGAGAGTATTGGCGATGATTGGCAGCCAAATTATCATCAAAATGAACCCATGCAGTCTCCGCACTAAGCAAAAGTACTCCGATGATAGCGAGTGTGGTGGTTATGCAGTACGCGGGCGGCCGCTGCCGCTGCTACGATGGCTAGGGTGGAAAGCGATAGGGGAAGGTGTGAGCCACCAATAAATCGTAAAATCAAGAGCGCTTTAGCTGAGCTTGGTGATAGAAAATTACCAGACATCGAAGACCGGTTCAGAGAGCCTAACGAAGGTGCAGGCACGGGAGTTGATGGCGTATTTACCGCAGCCGGGTCGAAGCGTAAGCAAATGGGGAGGCCAAGAAAAGGCCATGTTGCTGGAGGCCAGCCCTGAGCCCGGTAAGTGGCACATCGCGGGTGCCAAACGTGTGGCCCGCTTTGATAATTAATTAATGGTTTGCCATTCGACGGCACCTTCAAAGGCATGGGCGGCTCGGTAGATGGCGCATTCGTCAAAGCGCTGGCTGACAAGCATCATACCGACGGGCAGGCCCTCGCTAAGGGCGCAGGGCATGCTCAGTGCTGGGTGCCCTGTCACAGTAAAAGCAGCGGTATTGGCCATCATTTCATGCGCCCGCTGAATAACCTCGACCGCTGGCGCATCGGCGGATGGCAATAGCGTTGCGCGCATGGGAACGGTGGGCATGACAAGTAGATCGAAATCGGCAAAGGCTGCGTCATAGGCCGCAGTCAGGCGTCTGACAATATTCTGTGCCTTGCCGTAATACCTGGCGCCATGCTGTTTGCTGACATGCTGGCCGAATAGGGCAATATATTTTAACGGTTCTGGAAGTTCTGAGGCTCGGTCCCGCCAGGCGGAGTTGGCCGCCATGAGGTCCAATATATAGAGATCCTTACCATGCGGTGGGAAGCCATTGCCGCGAAGAATAGTATGCAATCCGCCTTCGACCGCGATCGGCGCGCGAATGGCGCCACTTATCCGATGCATGGGAATGCTAGTTTCGCTTAGGCTGGCGCCCAGGAGTTCAAATCTAGTGAGCGCTTGGCGCACGGCACGGTCCACTTCCGGTTCGGCATTGGCTGCACCGAATCCTTCTCGCAGGATACCGATGCGCATGCCCTCGATGGATTGGTCCAGAGCCTCCGTATAAACCTGCGGTTGGCATCCCTGCTGGCGTGGATCCAAGCCATCAGGACCGGCTATGGCTTCAAGTAGGAGCGCATTATCCGCCACCGTTCGGCTCATTGGCCCGACATGATCGACGGTTACTTCGGAGGCCATAATGCCGCTATAAGGTACCAGACCATAGCTCGGCTTCAACCCATACACGCCACAAAATGCGGCGGGAATACGGATTGATCCTGCCTGGTCGCAGCCCAACGCTATGTCCGCCTCACCGGTTGAGAGGAGAACGGCGCAGCCCGAGGAAGAGCCACCGGCGCTTCGAGAAGGTGACCAGGGGTTGCACACGGGGCCGCTCTCGCTGGTGTGGCTACCCCCCGAATAACAAAAGCTCTCGCATGTGGCCTTGCCGATAATTTCTGCGCCGGCCTCCAGGAGACGGCTGACTACGGTCGCGTCCAGGCCCGGTACAAAGCCCTCATAGAGCTTCGAGCCATTCATCATTGGCACGCCGGAGAGGCAAATATTGTCCTTAAGAACGGTGCGTTTGCCCGCGAGGATTCCTGCGCTGGCGCCTTTGATGGCGGTATGGACCTGCCAGGCATTGTGGCTGTTTTCGCCCGCCTTTGGCCAGCGCACGGAAGCATGCCGTAAGGGCGCTTCGGGGCGTTCGTCCGCCAGAGAATCAACGATTTCATAGGCGTTTACAAGGCGCGCCATGCAGCCAAGATAGGCTTTGGCTTCGGCCACGCTCAATTCAAGGCTGAGATCGGCGCCCGCCCGAACAATGTCATCCACCGTCGGCGCTATAAAAGGCATCGCTAATATTCTCCCTTGCGCTCTAACAGCAGCAAAGCGGTGCACCCGTCATTTCATGCCTGCTTGCTAGGTGATCTTGCCGTTGGCTTGGTCCGCCCGGCTTAAGGGCTGGGGACGCTCGCGGGGGTTGCCGTAACCGGCGCCGCCAGCAGTTTCCACGATCAGTCGGTCGCCAGCCTGAAGTATGAGCATTTGCTTTGATGGGATCACTTCTTCACGGCCGTCGCGTCTGAGGATCCGGGAGATCGCCTTGGCGCCGTCGCCGCCTTCGGCTGCGCCTCGCGGTGCCGTCATATGGCGTTCACCGCGATGGGTGAGGCGGACGTCGCCAACGAGTATTTCATATTCACGCAGTACGCCAAGGCCCCCGCGATAAGCTCCTATACCACCCGAATTCGGACGCAATGCAAAGCGGTTGATGCGAATTGGCGCATCAAGTTCCAGCGCCTCGGCAGGCAGGTTCATGCAGTTCGTGGCGTCGGTCTCAATGACATCGACGCCATCGCTCGATATGCTAGCGCCGCTGCCGCTGGCGATCATCTCGCCAACAACATAGGGCGCCCCATTCTCCTGATTGCCGGCAAGCACCAGCACGTGCTGCGCGCAGGCGCCATCAGCGCCGATCTTGCCGGGCGCCGCCTCGCGCAGCGCACCCAGAATACAGCCGCTGACGCGCTTGATGGTCGCGGTGCGCGAATTAACCGGTGCTGGGGGCTTGGGATTGAGCAGACTGCCTTCCGGCAGTTCGAGGGTGACGGTGCGGAAACAGCCGCCATTAGTTGGGATATCCGTGCCCGTCACGGCGCGCAGTGCGAAATAGGCGGCGGCCTGGGCGCCGGAGGCGACGCAGTTGAAGGGTCCTTTGACTGCATCGTCGGTGCCGGTAAAATCGCAATGCATGCCGCCATCGCCGAGCACCACGCGCACTGCAATGCGTACCCGATGCTCAAGGTCGACACCATCATTATCAAGAAAATCTTCATAGTGATATTCGCCGGCGGGAAGCTGCGAGAGGGCGTGGCGGGTCAATGCCTCGGAACGGTCAAGTAAAGCGCCGAAGATCGCCGAAAGGGTATTTTCGCCATAACCGGCAGCCAGTTCTTGCAGGCGCCGTTCGCCCACGTTACAGGCCGCGACTTGGGCGTTAAGGTCGCCGAAAAAATTGTCCGGGATGCGGACATTCTGGCGCAGCATTTTGACCAGCGTTTTGTTCAACGCACCGGCGGCCAGATATTTAAGCGGCGGGATTCGAATGCCTTCTTGAAAAATTTCCGTGGCGTTGGTGGGTACCGAGCCGGGCGACATTCCACCGACATCCTGATGATGGGTCATGCAGGCGCTAAGGGCGATCGGTCGACCCTGAATGAAGACTGGTTTAATCAAGGCGATATCTGGCAGATGCGTGCCGCCCAGATAGGGATCGTTCATGATAAAAATATCGCCTTCGGACATCTCTACGAGCGGGTATTCTGCGAGGATTGTCTCCACAATGGGAATCAGTGTCGCCAGATGAATCGGAATAGCGATGGCCTGACTCAGGGTTTCGCCGGCGCTCGTGAAAAGGCTGGCCGAGGCATCTAGACCTTCCTTGACGATAGGTGAATATGCGCTGCGGACCAGGGTGAGTTGCATTTCATTAGCAATGCCGTCGAGTTTGTTACGGACGACCTCCATGCTGACTGGGTCAATTGAACGGCCGTCCTGTTTAGGTTTCGCATTCATACATACCTACTCCCGAGAAAGCCGAAGCATGCCCGACGCTTCGGCACTGGCAGACCATCCCGGCTCGAGGACAATGGTCGTATCTTCCTGCTCGATGATTGCTGGTCCGCGTATGCCGCCGCTAGCCTCTAGCGCCGTGCGGTGCAGAACAGGTGTTTTGATGGCCTGTGGGTGGTCCAGAAAAGATACCACACGACTGCGCTGGGGGCGGGGAGAGGCTGGCACTGTGTCAGGTGCGTGCGGAATTTCCAGCGCAGGCCCGCGATGGATGGTGCGGAGATTGACAATGCGTGCAGGATTGTCGGTGCTGTGGCCATGCACTCGCTCATGCTCCTTACGGAATGATTCATAAACCCGCGTCAGCGGGTCGGGGGCGTTCAGATCAAGTGGAGTTTCTAAGTAGAATGATTGGCCATCATAGCAAATATCCGCAAAGTGCTCGATGATCTGCTCGTTGTCGGTGATGCCATCCTGCTTCATTAGAGCGCCGCAGCGTTGGTCCAGTTGAGCGCAAAAACACTTGACGGTGGCGTGTTCAAGGCTGCTTAGGGGATGCGGAAAAGCGGCGCTGACTTCATGTTCGATGGGCGCCCCAAGAAGACCGGTAGCCGATAAGACGCCGGGATGGCGAGGCACAATGATTTCCCGCAGATCAAGTTCCCGGGCCAAGGCGATGGCATGTACCGGACCGGCGCCGCCAAACGGCACGAGAGTAAAATTTCGAGGGTCATAGCCTTGACGCACTGAAACGAGGCGGATGCCTTCAGCCATTTGTGTATTCACGACGCGATGTACGCCGCGTGCGGCCTCCTCGATTGTCATGCCGAGGGGTTGCGCAATAGTTTCACCGATCGCGGTGTGGGCGGCGGCGGCATCAAGAGTCAATGTGCCTGCGGCAAAATAATCAGCGTCCAGATAGCCTAAAACGAGAGATGCATCGGTTACGGTTGCACGCTTCCCGCCCAACCCATAGCAGGCCGGCCCTGGTTCGGAGCCCGCAGATTCGGGACCCACGCGTAAGCCACCCGCTGCATCCAGCCAAGCGATACTGCCACCGCCAGCCCCGATGGTATTGATGTCCACCATCGGCACGCGCACCGGAAAACCTCCGATAACACCCTCCGCGCGCAGCAGGGGCTTGCCGCCGCTGACTAGCGCGATATCAGCGCTTGTACCGCCAATATCGAGGGAAATTATTTCACTTTCCCCAGCCGTCAATGCAGCCGCACGGGCGCCGATCACGCCTGCCGCCGGCCCGGAAAGAAAAAGCCGCACCGGCCGCGAGCGGGCGATTTGAGGCCCGGTCACGCCGCCCCGGGAATGCATGATTTGCAAAGGAATGCCGCCTCCCATATCGGTGAAAGCGTTTTCAAGCTCATCGAGATAACGGTCGACGACAGGTTTGACGTAGGAATCAAACACCGTAATGGCTGTTCGCTCATATTCACGAAAGGCGGGATCAACTTCACAGGAAAGTGAAGTCATGAGGCCCGGATGCTGGCTTTCGATGATGTCGCGCGCGCGCAATTCGGAGGTCGGATTTAGAAAGGAAAACAGAAAACACACCGCGATCGCTTCAACTCCGTTAGCAACGAGTTGATCCACCGCCCGGAGCAAGGCGGCTTCGTCTAATGGCGTCACCACGCGCCCGTCCGCGGCTGTACGCTCCGCCACTTCCAGGCGACGAGCGCGTGGAGCAATGAAAGTCGGTGTCTCCGGCTCTAGGACGGTTTGGTATAGAGATTGGCGCCATTGCCGGCCAATTTCGAGCACATCGCGGAAACCCTGGGTGGTGATTAGGCCAATTTTGGCACCCTTACGCTCCAGCACAGCGTTGGTCGCGACGGTGGTGCCGTGCACGATACGGCGTACTTCGAGCGGGTCGATTGGGGTCGAATTCGACAATGCATGAACCGCCGTGATAGCGGCTTTGCTCGGCCGCTTTGGCGTTGAGGCAAGTTTTTTGATGCCAATAGTGCCATCATCCTGGCGCCACACAATGTCGGTAAAGGTGCCGCCGATATCTATGCCGACTTCAGTTTTCACTGTGTTTATACCGTCACGTCTTCAAGTTCTCCGACGCTCGCCACGGCGGCACGTGGAGAGGGAACGTAGGCCGCGCCATAGGCACGCTTTCTAACAGTGTCCCAAATTGCCATGTTGGGACAGGCAAAGAGCGCTGGGTAAACGCCGTGGCGCGCCCAGGAGGTATCGAAGTTAGTATTGATTGCCGTGAACACAGAATCGGGCAAACGGCAGTCCACGGCCACACCCTCGGAGCCGCCGACATCGATTCGGGGCTGATGAATCGCTTGCTCGGCGGACATTCCGTGATCGACGAGAAAGCAGATGAGTTGCAATACGGCGGGAAGAATGCGTCGCCCCCCCGAAGCCCCTAAGGCAATGCGTAGGCCGTTCGTGGTTTCGACGATGGCCGGGCACATGTTTGAGAGTGGCCGTTTGCCGGGGCCGATTGAATTAGGCCTGCCGGGGCGCGGGTCGAACCACATGATACCGTTATTCATCAGGATGCCAGTCTGGGGGAGAACAATTTTTGAACCGAAGGGTGAGAGCAGTGTCTGGGTCAGCGCGACGACGGTTCCTGCGCGATCGACTACGCTTATATGGCTGGTGCACCCGTCGGCGGGAATTTTACCACTCTGTCCGCCATCATCGCCAGCACCGGCGAGGCGCGCCCGGGTGGCATCCATGAGGCAGGACGCAAAGCAGTGGTAGGTTTCCGCGTCCGGTACGTCGCTGGGGACCGGCTGACTTTGCATGGCGTCAAGGGCACTCTTCAAAGTGGGCCCCGCTGTCATGCCCGGCGGGGAAAATACGTGTGCGTCGCGATAGGAATAGGCTTCGACATCGATAATTCGCGCCCGATAAGCAGCAAGTTCGGCGACGCTGACTGGGCAACCGCCCGCCGAAAGGTCGGCTGCAATACGCTGTGCGATCTCGCCCGAATAGAAATCATCTGCACCTGCTTCACCAAGGCGGCGTAGCGTTTTGGTAAGATTGCCTAAGTGGATACGCGGAGCGGGCGCGCTCCATTGGCCGGCGGGCGGAAAGCCAGTGGGCAAGTAAATTTCGCCGGCTGCTTGATTTTGTGCTAGATCAGCGGCGGCGGCGGCGATTGCGATGGTCGTGTACCAATCTGCTTCCATACCCGCTTCCGCGCTGGCTATAGCCGGCGTCAGAAGCTCTGCCCAGGACCGCGTGCCAAATTTTTCCTGTGCGAGCGCCAGCCCAGCGACTTGGGTGGGCAGGGCAATGGACAGAAAGCCCTTGAGATTGCGGCTATCCAAGACGGCGGGCCAGCCAAACATATCGCCGCCAGCCTCTCCGGTTAGGGGATAGGCGGCGCTATCTAGTGATGCGGGCGCGACCATGCCGAAATCAACTATCTGTGCGCGTTGCGCGCCGCTTTGCAGAACAGCCATATAGCCGCCGCCGCCTAAACCGCTCATCCAAGGTTCAACCGTGGCGAGAACGAAGCTGGCAGCGATCGCGGCGTCGACCGCATTGCCGCCACTCGCTAGTATTTCCGCCCCTGCCTCGGAAGCCAAGCGGTGTTGACTGGAAACCAGGCCGCCCGCGCTCTCGATTGCAGGTTTCGTGATGTGCCAAGTTTCGCCGGCTGGGCGCGGCGGGATCGAGGCCGGCGCCGAAGCCGGGTCCATATGCTTTAGGCTTCCCGGAACGTCACGGGATCAACGATATTAAGGCGGGTAATATAGCGCTGAAAAAACAGTGCCAATAGCAGCGGCGGAAGAATAGAGAGGCCACTTGCCGCCGAGAAAAGCGCCATTCCCGAATAGCCGGTCGCCGTCAACGGCGATATGGCCAGCAGTGCTGGCGAGAGGGTCTGGGCACTTGTCCCGCCGGTCAGGATAATGCCGAACAGCAGTTCGTTCCACGAGAACAGGAAGGCAATTATAAATGCGGCGCTGATTCCTGGTGCCGCCATGGGAAGAATAATATGCCACAGTACGCCAAGCCTGCTGCATCCATCGAGTCGCGCGGCACGCTCCATTTCAACTGGAAGCGTCGCGAAATAGCCCATTAACACCCAGGTGAGCAGGGGAATGACGCCCGTCAAATAGGTAATAATCAGACCGCCATGATTGCCGACCATGCCGATTTCTCGGAAAAGCGTGAAGTAGGGAATGAGAATTGCGATCGGCGGCAGGACGCGCGTCATCAACAAGGTAAATAGCAGCGGCGTCTTGGCGGGGAAGGTAAAGCGGCCAAAGGCATAGCCCGCCAGTGCTGCAATAATGGTGCCGATGATAGCGGTCGGCAAGGCTACGATGAAGCTGTTTAGGAAACCCATGGCGATGGCCTTGGTCTGGCCGCCAAATAACGCTTCGGTCTGGCTCAGGCCAAATATTCGCAGGTAATTGTCCAGCGTTGGGTCTTCAATGACGCGGAACATGCCGCGCTGAACTTCAGGCTCGTGCATGAAGGAAGCGTAATACATCCAAAAGAAAGGTATTAGCGTCCACAGGGCGACGACGACCGCAGAGACGGCGATAAAAACCTTTTCGCGGCGCCGGATCATGTGCCTGCTCTGACCGCGCCCGGGCTCTCAACAACGCGTCTTGCCTGGGTTTTTTTCTGCGTTAGCGCGACGAAATAGGCTACCGCCAGGATCGTCGCAATGATGATCAGGATATATGAAGATGCCGCCGCTAGGCCGTATTGGGAGAACTGGAAATTATAGCGGAAGATAAGCAGTGGCAAAATCTGTGTGACCGTTCCAGGGCCGCCGCCTGTCATGGCGAAGATTAGGTCAAATTGCCTGAAGGCCTCGACAGTGACCACGACGAGCACGATCAAAACGGCGTATCGGATATGCGGGAGGGTCACAAATTGGAAGCGGGCAAACATGCCGGCGCGGTCGATGCGCGCGCTATTATAGAGATCTTTTGGGATAGTCTGGAGGGCGGCAAGGAAGAAAAACGCCCCGAGCGGCGCCATATGCCAGACGAAAGCGAAGGCTACCCAGAACATCGCCCAATCGGCGCTAATCCAAAGAGTTCCGGGAAATATGCCATTAAGCACGCCCCAACTGGGCTCCAGAATGATTGTCCACATGGTTGCGGTTACCACTTCGGAGACGGCCCAGGGTAGTAGAATCATGGCCCGCAGAAAGCCGCGGCCCGGAAATTCCTGATTCAGCACCAGGGCAATGCCAAGCGAAAGGATGAAGGACAGGACAACGGAGATGCCGGCGAAATAAAGGCTGCGAAGTGTGGCGTTGATGGTGTCAGATTCGCTGACCACCTCGCCCCAATTGTCAAAACCCACATAATCGGTTGATCTTAGGATGACATTAGTCTCATGGAGGCTAAGCCAGAAAGAATAGCCGAGCGGGATGATGATAATGATGAGATGAAAGACAATGACGCCCGATACGATCAGCAGCGCGAACTGCGGATCGGTCAGGGAGGCGCTAGATCTTGCGGGTCCGGCCATGTTTAGGTGCTCCCCGGGCAGATCCAAGGGCGAAGAATTACGACCTTCGCTTCAATCATTGGCCTCATTTTTGCCCACTCCATTTTATCGCGGATAGACTCGCCGGCCCTGTTCGTCAAAGAGATAGAGCTTTGCGTGGGGAAGGCTGAGAGGCACTTTATCGCCAACCTTGGCTTGCAAGTCAGGTTGTGCCCGTACCTTGAACAGGCCCGCCGCTTCGGCAATCCGGTCCGAGGAAGTGGTTTCAAAATTAATGTCGAGGAAAAGGTCCGAGCCGACAGGCTCGGTTTCAAACACGGTGCCTTCGATTGTGGCATGGTCCCCGCCGTGATCTCCCACCAGAACGCTTTCGGGTCGGATGCCCAACGTCACGCCACGTATGGCGTCTTCCTGTACATCGTCGGGCAAGGCAAGTTCGAATCCGGAAGATTTAAAGGTCTTAGTGCCGTTCGCGGAATCAATCCGCCCTGATACAAAATTCATACCGGGATTGCCGAGGAAACCCGCCACCATAGTGCTGCCCGGTAGGCCGTAAATTTCTGGGGGTGGGCCGTGCTGTAACAGGTGGGCTTGATCCATGACGGCGATCCTGTCAGCCATTGTCATAGCCTCAACCTGATCATGGGTCACATAGATAAACGTTGCGCCTAGCCGTTCGTGAAGTTTCTTAATTTCGACCCGCATATCGACCCGGAGTTTTGCATCCAGGCTGGAAAGCGGCTCGTCGAACAGGAAAACTGCGGGATTGCGGACGACCGCCCGGCCCAGGGCTACACGCTGGCGCTGGCCGCCGGAAAGCTCGTGGGGCTTGCGTTCGAGCAACTCCCCAATGCGCAGCAGATCCGCCACGTCTTGCACACGTTGCTGAATTTCGCTCTTCTCGACTTTGGCCATCTTGAGCGGAAAGGCAACATTTTGATAGGCGGTCATGTGCGGATATAAGGCGATGCTTTGAAACACCATGGCGATATCGCGTTGGTCGGGCGGCACATGTTCAACCTGCCTGCCAGCAATGGAGATATGGCCAGAAGTCGGGGTCTCCAGTCCCGCAATCATATTGAGAGTCGTCGTCTTCCCGCAGCCAGATGGCCCGAGAAGTACGACGAACTCCCCATCCGATATCGTAAGCGACACGTCATCAACGGCGACGGTGTCGCCGAACTTCTTGGTAATATTGTCAAGCGTAACGGTTGCCATGACCTGCGCTCACTCCCTTAGCCTTTTTGCGTGAGACCACGTGTCTGTCTGAGACTAGGTATATTTTTTATGTAGCTTGTCCCAAAGTTTGCGCAAATCCTTTACCGCGTCCTTAGGCGTGATGGAACCTTTTAAGATCAAGTCATTAGCAAGCATATCATGCATGACCGCGTCCCATTCCTGATACCAGGGCGCCTTAAGATGATTGGGTCCCATAGCCCGTAAGCGACCGTCGTACTGCCACTGATAGGCCTGCTCGCCGAACTCGGGATGCATCCACTTCATCAAAGCAGCCTTTGATTCTGGATCGCTATACACGTCCGGGAAGGGAATTGGCAGATTGGCTTTTTCGACCCAACGCTTGTGAGTATGATATTCGCCGCTGCTGTTTTTCCAGCCGTAGAATTTCATCAATTCCCAGGCCCGCAGCAAATCTTCTTCGGAGCGCTCGCTTTGATCCATGCACAACAAAGCGTGCCCGACGAGAACCGTATCGTTGGTGGCGCCCGGCGTCAGCGGATTTTGGCTGCTGAAGGGGCCAATGTTTTCGTTTGTTTTATCACCAAAGATAAAGTGCGCGTAATCCATGTAATGGCAGAACGCATGATTGCCGGTCGCATAGGCATTCAGCATGGTCGATTCCTGCATGGTAAGAATGCCAGGCGGAATCAGGCCTTCGTCCCACCATTGCTTCCAATCGGTCAGAACCTTAAGAATCGGCGTGTTTTCATCGAAGGTGGCGCGCAATTCGCTATCGATCAGATACTCACCTTCTGAGAAGCATTGCGCGGTCAACGCCCAGGGCAGCCCCGTCCATGCCTTGTACCAGCTAATCATCAGCGGATGTTCTGAAATGCCTTTTTTCTTCAAATCGCGCGAAATATCGGCGATTTCATCCCAGGTCGTCGGGTAGTCGGAGGCATTGGCAGTTCCGCCATGACCGCCCGCTTCTAGTAACTTCTCGTTGCGGAATAGACAGAACGGCCCGCCATTGTAATAGGTCAATCCGAGGTAATCCCCATTCGGGGCAAGGCTATCTAAATCCAGGCCTTCGAACATTTCGCTACGGATCTGGTCCAGTCCCGGCAAATCATTGATCGGCCGAATCCACCCGGCAGCATGCCAGCGTGCGGCTTGTCCGCGCTGCGCGTAGAACATATCGAGTTTGGTGCCTGACGCGAGCTTGGTTTCCAGTACCGCGGCGTAGTCGCCAGGTATTGGCATGAGTTCAACATTTTCGTTGTGCTCTGCCATGAAAGCATCGGCATTGGAGGTGACGATCTCGCTGCCCCACGGCCAAAACCCAAAGACAAGTGGATCGCCCGCGGCAGAGGCCATACGCGGCATCATGCCGCCCATTGCGCTTGCCCCCGCCAGACCAGCGGCGCCCATTGCGGTGTTTTTTAAAAAACGGCGGCGGCTCGGGTTGGCCGAAGTTGAGACAAGTTCCTGATTCTTGTGTTTCATCTCGAAGACCTCCTGATGAAGTGAAAATTTCTGTTTCTTCGCACCCTAATGTGTTTACCGCAAAGTTCCGCCGCTGATGTTCCGTATCAGCGGTGAAGCTTCCGGGTTTGGTGTGTCATGCCGAGTTGTCTTAATTTTATTAAACCTAGATTTAATTAGGTGATCAACCTTTGAATTTTTGGGCCTACGTATTTTTCCTGGATCGGTCTTTGATTAATGGCCAGCAAATTGCTTAAACTTAGCCAAATGCCGTCAAGCTATGACAGTATTTTTCTTCATCAATAGAAATCATAATTGGACCTAGTAACAATCTGGGTGCCCACCATAAAGGGAAGGGGAACGGCTATGAGATTTCCATCGGCGGATCAGATTATTCAGGTTGGTAAACGGTTGGGCATGTCTCTAAGTCAGCATGAAGCTGAAGATTATCTTGAGGCGATGGCGCCACTTATCGATTCGTACAAGACAGTGAACGCAATGGCCGATGAGAAGCCGGAAATTCGATACCCGCGCACGCCAGGCAATCCTCCGCGAGCCGGCGAAAACATCCACAATGCATGGTACTGGAGGACGGCAATCGAGGGTGCGCCGGGTGGCAAACTTGCGGGCAAGGCGGTGGCAATCAAGGACAATATTTGTGTTGCCGGCGTGCCCATGATGAATGGCGCATCGATCCTTGAAGGCTATGTACCCGATATTGATGCCACTTTGGTGAGCCGAATTCTTGATGCCGGCGGTGAGATTGCCGGCAAGACAGCCTGTGAATACCTCTGTTTTTCTGGTGGCAGTCATACGAACGCCACTGGCCGCGCGGTGCAAAATCCCTGGAAACCGGGCTATACAACTGGCGGTTCGTCGTCGGGTTCCGGTGCAGCCGTTGCGGCAGGTGATGTGGCGATGGCGATCGGTTGTGATCAAGCTGGCTCGATTCGTATACCCGCATCATTTTGCGGTATCGTGGGTCTGAAGCCGACCTTCGGGTTGGTTCCCTATTCGGGCGTAATGCCGATCGAAATGACAATCGATCATGCCGGTCCTATGACGGATAACGTGAGCAACAACGCGCTTCTGCTGGAAGTGATCGCGGGCCCCGATGGGCTCGACCCACGACAGATGGGGGCACCCGCCGGGGTCGAATATAGCAAGGCGCTCGATGGCGAAGTAAGCGGCCTTACCATCGGTGTTCTCAAGGAGGGCTATGGCCATCCCAACTCTGAAGCCGATGTTGATGAAAAGGTGCGCCAGGCCGTAAACCGCTTCAAAAAATTGGGTGCGACGGTGCGGGAAATTTCAATTCCCGAGCATCTTGTGGGCATTGCAGTATGGACACCGATCGGCGTCGAGGGCACTGCTGATTTAATGAACGGCAACGGGTTTGGTACGAATTGGAAGGGCCTGTTCGCCACCAGTTTGATTAACCGCGTTGCCGGTTGGCAGGCGCGTTCAGATGAACTGTCGGATTCGTTAAAATATGTCGTTTTGCTGGGCCAATATATGCTCGATCAATATGGTGGGCATTTTTATGGCAAGTCGCAAAATATTGTACGACGGATTGCGGATGCCTATGACCGGGCGCTTGACGAATGTGATGTTATCGTCATGCCAACTTTGCCGATCAAGGCAACGCCTATTCCGCCGCCGGATGCTCCACTCAAATTAAATATTCAACGGGCCCACGAAATGTTTGCGAATACTGCTGTATTTGATGTTACTGGCCATCCGGCAATCACGATTCCCTGCGGTTTAAGCGAGGGCCTGCCGGTTGGCTTGATGATCGTCGGAAAACATTTTGACGAAGCAATGCTGTATAAAACAGCCCATGCATTTGAACAATCTGTCGACTGGAAAACCCTTTAAGGATGGCGGGGTTTTCGCTGGAAGCATGATTTTCACCTCGTGCACCATGTTTTCACCTGCCGCGCGTCAAAGACCAATCTTTGGCTGGGGAGTCCGAGGTAATTCTTGGCGCGGTGAGCAGAGTGTCGCCTGGTCCAGCTATCCGCCGCTGCCGCTGGTGCCGTGTGCAGTAAAAAATGTGGGCCAGCGCTTTGAGCTTAAAAATTTAAACGTCCTGAGCTGGCGCGTACGCGGTGCTATAAGTTTTGCGCCGTGAGCGTACCTGGCCAGATATCCACGTCGCGGGCGTGCAGAAGTATCTGCAAGGAAGTCAGCCCGCGGCGACGCTGGAAAGAAAATTTTCTATAGGCTAGTTTGATTAGCCGTGCACTTTGGCTGCTATGCCGCCCGCTTCAGCATCTTCAAGAACCGGTGTAACTTGCATTTCTAACAGGTCTGCCCATTCAGATGCATGCTCGTAAGCCTCCTCAATAGTTCCTTCGACGAGGAGCCACCCACAAGTAGAGCCCGGCGCATGCCAGCGCCCAATTAGCTTCATTCCTTCTGGAAGTGGCGCGCCTGTGCTCAGAAATCGTGCTACTGCAGCTTTGTAAAAACCGGGATTAATTGTCCATGACATCATGTACTTCATCTATTTCTTCCCTTTCATTTAGTTTGCTCCCATGGGGACTTTTCGCTGCTTAGGTGCGATGATTCAGTATATTTTAATATGCCCTTAAAACTAATGACAAGATTATCATTTTAACTGGGCTCCAAATAATCATTACCGCGCTGTAAGCATCGCCAGTGGGAGGCTACGCAATAACATATGGCGGCTATAGAGCCATCATGGGCGGTTGGCCATGGACCGTCGCCGCGGGTATAAAATCACGTTTTTTTGGTGCGTCGAGCTTTGTTCAGGCCCATAGGGGCTTGCAATTCGCCCTTTGTCGGCCGCGTCACCAGATCAGGCAAAGATGGCATGGATTCGGTCGATCGCCTCAGGCCCGTAGGCAACCGATCCGACCGGCACCGCATCGTCAATCGCTTCGATCACCTTAGCTGTCCAAATTGGTCCAAAACCACCACATAGCTCGATCAGTTGAGCGCCGTCCGCCACCAAACGTCTTGCGGCGTCGCCGCCTTGCTCCGCATTTGCGACCCCGATCGTCGTCATTCTGAACGAGGGTGTTTCCATGACCTGCACGTCGCTCTCGGGATTAAAACCGTCACCTTGAACGATGAAACCAAAATTGGTTAGCGCCATTTCTTTAGATCTCCTTTTATAATTCGGTGGGGTAGCTAGAGTTCTCTTTCGGCTCTATATTCTTGGATTTATCCGTCCTGCAACAGACCCGTGCCGGTCGCTAAAGCCGCTCCGGGTGCTAACGCGACAGTCAAAGCAGTAATCAAATTCATCATGACCGCCGCCGTAGCCGTCATGCAGTCATCGAGTTAATGACCCGGGACGAATTCGCCACGGAGTAATGATCGGCGGAACAGTTTCCTTTCACAAGTTAAATTTCAATTTGGGCTTGGTTTGGGGGCCCTACAAGAATAGTGTGTCGTTGGCTGTCAAAAATTTACAGTCAATTTGAGTAGAATCAATAACGGGAGGTGACGATGCTAAAATACCTCAAGAAATCGGCGGCCTTTGGTCTTGCCTCTGTTGCCGGAGCTGTGTTGGCTCTCGGCACGTTGGATGCCAAGCCCGCTAAAGCGGAGGGCGGTACGCTCGTGTGGTCAATCCCGGCCGCACAAAGCCTTTACGACCCGATGCAGGCCTGCGGTTGGCTGACCAAGAACACCACGCACATGATCTTCGACGGTTTGGTTGAACTTGAGCTTGGAAAGCCTGAGCAGCCATGGTCCACGTTGCGGCCGGCCCTCGCCGAATCCTGGACGATCTCAGACGATGGGACGGTGTACACCTTCAATCTGCGCAAAGGCGTTAACTTCCATGACGGAACGCCATTCAACGCGGATGTAGCGAAGTGGAACTATGACCGCTTCTCAAACCCAGATGCTCCTCATTACAGTGCAGCGGGCGCCGCATTCCTTAGCTTCTATTCACGTTGGATCGAGTCTTCGCGGGCTGTCGACGAGCATACCTTTGAGGTAGTGCTGAATCAGCCAAATTACGAGTGGCTGCAGATCGGCCAGTCTTCTTGCGGCCAGCCCGAGATGATCAGCCCGGCGGCGTGGGAAAAGTATGGTGATGAGGACCTCGCGCTCAATCCTGTAGGTACCGGCCCGTTCAAATTCGTCGAGCGCGATATCGGCGTGATGGCCATACTTGAACGCAATGAGGACTATTACGGTGAGCCGGCGAAACTCGATCGGATGATCTACCATCAGATCACCGATCAAGCCACGCGCATGTCCGCACTTCGGGCCGGCGAGACAAACATGCTCACGGAGCCAGCATGGGATGAGATTGAAAACCTTGTTGACGAGGGTTTTCAGCTCCTGCTGCAGCCCAACGTGCCATCCGTCTGGTACGCCCAGTTCAATATGAAGAACCCAGTGCTGCAAGACGTTCGCGTCCGCAGGGCGATTAATATGGCGGTCGATCGCGAATACGTTGCTAATGAGATCTACCGGGGGACGGCGCATGCCGAGCATGGCATGCTCTCGGCTGGGACGTTCGCTTATGACCCCAACTACAAGCCCTACCCGTATGATCCAGAGGGCGCGAAGAAGCTTCTCGCTGAAGCCGGCTATGCCGATGGCCTAGAGATCACTCTAGAGACTTTCGACTATGGCTGGAACGAGGCTTGGGAGAAGGCGGTCCAGCGCGATCTTAAAAAGGTAGGTATCACCGTCAAGTTGACCAAACTCGAGTGGATGACTTATCTCGGTAAGTGGCTCAATGGTATGGGTCCTGAAGTCGGAATGAATACGATGGGGTGGGGCTGGTCGGTGCCTTACTGGACGGCGCATGCCACACGTTGCGATCATCACCCGCCGAACGGAATCAATGGCGGTTGGTATTGTAATGAGAAGGTCGATGCGCTCTATCAAAAGGCCATCGCTACGCAAGACAAAAAGGCTGCGACCGAATTCTACCGTGAAGCTAATCGCATCATCATGGAAGAAGACGTCGCATTCCTGCCGGTGTTCAGCTACCACAATCCGATCTTGCTGGCACCGAACGTGAAGGGCTTCGTGAATGGCCAGGAGAACTGGTACGATTTCGCGCTGCCATGGGTAGAGTAGTAGAGAGCTAGCCGTTTACTAAAAGAAGCCGCTGGGTAAAGTAAGCCCAGCGGCTTCGTTCCAATGGTTGGGGTTTTTCTACAGTGCCTGCTGAGCTTCTTTCCCCGTTAATAATTTCGAAATCCAACACTGCTCCATGACCCGGTTCATAGTTGCGAGGCTTCTCACGATCATCCCGATCTTGCTCGGGGTGTCATTCTTCGTCTTTATGCTTGCTCACATTGCACCCGGCGATGTCAGTATTACTCTGACTGGGCCTTACGCAACAGAAGAGACCCGGGAGAAAATCCGCGAAGCGTACGGGCTCAACGAGCCACTTCCGGTTCAGTATGGCAGGTGGCTCGGCCACATCATCGAAGGGGATTTCGGCAAGTCGATCGCCAATCGTCGAACTGTCACTGATCTAATCTTTCCCAAATTTGCCAACACCCTAAGTCTAGCGCTAACCAGCGCGGCGCTGGCCTACGTGATCGGTTTATTCGCAGGAATTTTTGCAGCATCTCGACCTTATAGCTATTTCGATCGGATCACTATTGCCAGCACCCTTATGTTCGGCAGTATCCCACCCTTTTGGTTTGGGTTGTTACTTGTTCTGGCATTCTCGCTGAGCTTGCGTTGGCTGCCGGCGACGGGGATGACCAACTTGATCGGTGGTGGTGGGGCAGTCGACGTAATTCTGCACCTTATCCTACCTACGATCGCTGCCGGAGCCGCGCCTGCAGCGATAATAGCGAGGACAGTGCGTGCAACGATGCTTGAGGTCCTGGGCCAGAACTACATCAAGGTCGCCCGCGCCAAGGGCATCCGACGCGGAGTAATTTTGCGCAAGCACGCACTGCGGAATGCCCTTCCGCCCATCGCAACGATCTGCGGCCTGCAGCTTGGTTATCTTATGGGGGGAGTGCTCTTCGTAGAGGTGGTCTTCGCCTGGCCGGGTATCGGCTATCAGCTCTGGCAGGCGATCCAGGCGCGCGACATTCCGACCATCCAAGGCGCTTCGTTGATAATTGGCGCCTCATTTGTGGCCGTGAACCTCGCGGTGGACGTGTTCAATGCTTTCACCGATCCCAAAATTCGTATCTCCGAGGGAGTACGCTCGAGATGACGAAAGAGGGCCAAATTCAAGAGACTTCGACACAGCGTCGCCGCTCGGCTTCAGAGCTCCGACGCGAGAATTTCCATATCATGGTGCGTACGTTGCAACTCGCCTGGCATGCCTATGCCAAGGACAAGGCCGCTGTTGGCGCTTTGATCTTCTTAGGGATCATCATGATATTGACAATTTTTGCGCCCTACATTGCGCCTCACGACCCTAACGAAGCCGTCGGCACCCGTGGTGGACTACCCGGCACCGACGGTCTGATTCTTGGTGGCGACATGGAAGGCAGAGACATGCTTTCGCGCCTCTTGTGGGGCGGGAGGATAGCGCTCTTGACTGGCGTGGCGCCGACCGTCGCGGCGACCTGTATCGCCGTTTTTCTTGGCGTGATCGCGGGCTATGTCGGAGGATGGATTGATCAAATTATCATGCGCGTCCTTGACGTCTTTTTTGCTTTTCCATTGGTATTACTTGCGATAGTTATCGCCGGCAGTCTCAATCCGGGCGTGAGCACGCTAATTCTTTCGATTACGATAGCTTTGGTACCCTATATCGCCAGACTTGTGCGAACGACTACGGTTTCGGTGAAGCAGGAGCCCTATATCGAAGCCGCTCGCGCTGGCGGGGGTGCCACGCCGACAATTCTTGCGCGCTACGTATTGCCCAACACGTTGGCCCCAGTGATCGTCTATTCGACAACTCTTATCGGCCTCATGATGGTGGTCGCCTCCGGCCTCTCGTTTCTTGGCGTTGGCACCCAGCCGCCAGAGGCAGACTGGGGTACGATGGTTTCGGATGGACGCGCCGTGCTCAAAAAGGCACCCCATGCCTCTGCTTTTGCGGGTTTCCTGATTGTCATCGTGTCGCTAGCATTTGCGTTCATTGGCGACGGCTTACGCGACGCGCTCGACCCGCGCGCGCGGGTGCGCTGAAGGAGTAGCCAAGCATGGCAACGGTGCTCAAGGTCAAAAACCTTAAGACCCATTTTAAGCTTAGAACAGGTACGCTTAAGGCGGTTGATGGTCTTTCTTTCGAGGTCGAGCCTGGTCGCGTGCTTTGTATTGTCGGTGAATCCGGAAGTGGGAAGAGCGTGACAGCCCAATCCATCATGCGTTTGATTGAACTGCCCGGTCGGATCGTCGATGGCTCAATCCAATACCGTGATCAGGACCTCCTGACACTCAGCGAGAAAGAGATGGAAAAGCTGCGCGGCAATCGCATCGGGATGATTTTTCAAGATCCCATGACATCGTTGAACCCTGTCTTCACGATCGGCGAACAGATCGCCGAGACTATTGTCGCGCATCAGGGAGTCAAGAAGAAGGAGGCGCGGACCCGCGCAGTCGAACTTCTCCGCTTGGTGGGCATTCCCGAGCCCGAAGGACGCCTCAACGATTATCCGCACCAGTTTTCCGGCGGCATGCGCCAGCGTGTGCTGATCGCGATCGCGATCGCCTGCGAGCCCGACCTGTTGATCGCGGACGAGCCCACCACGGCACTTGACGTTACGATCCAGGCACAAATACTTAAGCTTCTCGCCGATGTTCAGAAAAAATTGCACAGCGCTATGATTCTGATCACCCATGACCTCGGCGTAGTGTCGGCGATGGCCGACGAGGTGTTGGTCATGTACTCGGGCAGAATGGTTGAATTCGGCGATGTGGAGACAATTTTTCGCCATCCTCGCCATCCTTACACCGTCGGCCTGCTCGAATCGATCATCAAGCTTGATGATACGAGAGATTCGGAGTTGCGTTCGATTTCAGGATTGCCGCCGGTGCCGATCGACCCGCCGCCAGGTTGCGCCTTCCGAGACCGCTGTCCCCACGCGATCGACGTTTGTGGTGAACAGGACCCGCTACCTTTCCAAACGAAAACTGGCTCCGCCGTTCAGTGCCACGTCGTCGAGCGTGACGAAACTAGCGAACTGCGGAATTCAACATGAGTGACCCACTTGTTAAAGTCCGCTCGCTGGTCAAGCATTTTAAACTTGAGCCGAGGGGGTTATTTGACGCTCCACCAGTTCTGCGCGCAGTCGATGGCATCGACTTTGATGTCCAACGCGGTGAAACGCTTGGGCTAGTCGGCGAATCGGGATGCGGAAAGTCGACAACCGCGCGTCTTGTCCTGCGCCTTATCGAGCCGACCTCGGGCTCTGTCACTTTGGATGGCGTCGATGTGCTGGGGACTTCGAAGAAAGAATTGATGGCGCTTCGGCGAGAAATGCAGATCGTCTTCCAAGATCCCTTGTCATCTCTCAACCCGCGCATGTCGGTTGGGACGTCGATTGCAGAGCCCCTGCGCTTTCACCATATTGGTGACAAGGTTGAGCGCTTTGAGCGAGCCCGCGAATTTCTTGAAGTAGTAGGTCTGAGTACCGACTACTACGATCGGTTGCCACACGAATTCTCAGGTGGCCAGAATCAGAGAGTTGCGATCGCCCGGGCACTCATCCTTCAGCCCAAGCTCCTGATTCTTGACGAACCGGTATCCGCGCTGGATGTATCGATCCGCGCGCAGGTCTTGCGCCTCCTGATTGACCTTCAGTCGGAGTTCGGGCTGACCTATATTTTTATCTCGCACGACCTTTCGGTTGTGAAGCGGGTGTGCAATCGAACTGCTGTGCTATATCTAGGCAAGATTGTAGAAATTGCGGAGAGTGAAAGTCTTTATCACGAACCTCTTCACCCCTATGCGCAGGCGCTCATTCGCGCAATCCCTGAAGCCAACCCCGACGGTCCGCGCGCCGATTCACTTGCCGGTATCGAGGGTGATGTGCCCAGTCCAGTCAATCCGCCCAAAGGTTGTCGTTTTCATACCCGCTGCCCGCATCGCATGCCGATCTGCTCAGAACAGGAACCGCCACTCAAGGACATGGGAGATGGCCACCAAGTGGCTTGTTTCCTCCATTAGGATGCTGGCGATTGGCAGAGAAAGTCAGTAACCCTTCGGTGGTGCTTTGATGTCCGTAAGGCTGTTTGCGGCGGTAATGACAGCAGCATCGACGGCGAGTTCCATAAGATCGATGCTCATGGATGGTAATTCGTGCTCAGGGTAATCCGCAGCGGCGACATAGGCGGGCGAGCAGGGCACGTGAATAAACCCAGCGCGTGTGGAAAGTTTCTTCTGCTTCGTGAGATGAAGTGCTGAGTACATAATCTGGTTGCACAAATAGGTTGATGCCGAGTTCGAGACTTTGGCCGGAATTGCCCGATCCGCCATCTCCTTGACGATTGCTTTAATCGGGAGAGTCGCCTGGTACGCGAAAGGCCCGTCGGCGAACACCGTCTCGTCATGAGGCTTTGCGCCCAAATTATCAGCAACAGGAAAGTCCTTTACATTGGCCGCCGTTCGCTCGACCCCGATAACAGAGAGGCCCTGATAAAGACCGAGGCTGATCCAGATATCCGGCTGGTACTCGTCCAACGCTTCGTCGACAAGTGGAGTGATTTTGTTTGTTTCTACCGGCACCCGGATCGTGATGAGCTCTACGTCCGGAATATTTCGCTCGCGCGCCCGGTCCAGCAGTTCGATCGTCGGATTTTCGGCAGCATGAGCCCAGGGCTCGTAACCGGTGAGTACAACTCGTTTCGCAGCCATGCCATGATCCCGTCAAAATGAAAAATGTCTGTCTGAGATTTGCGCGTTTGCCGAAGCGGCGCAACTCTTGTTTCCATATTTAGCATCAATCCCACCCTGCTTAGCGCAACTTGGGCTATACTTCCTTTTAAGAGGTGGGGTAACCAACAGGGGAGACAATCATGGCGTCTGACGACCTTTGCTATATGACGGCGAGCGAGGCGCTCGAAGGATTTAAAGCCAAGACGCTTTCACCCGTTGACTTGATGAAAGCAGTGATAGCGCGCTCTGATGCGATCAACCCGAAAGTCAACGCTTATACCTACACGTTTTATGAGCGCGCCCTCGATCAAGCAAAGGAGGCCGAGCAAAAATACAGTGCTGGCGGCGAAACTCGCCCGCTAGAAGGCGTTCCCATTGTGATCAAGGATTTTCACCCCGTCGCGGGCGAAATCACGACCTTCGGATCGCGCATGTTCGCCGATCATGTGCCCGACAAATCCGCGCCCACGGTGGCGCGTTTGCTCGATGCAGGTGCGATCATGCATGCACGCACGACGACACCTGAGATGGCCTATGCGCCTTATAGCCGAAGCGACCTCTGGGGTGTCACCCGGAACCCGTGGAACCTCGATTACATTACGGGTGGCTCATCCGGTGGTGCCGGCGCGGCCGTCGCAAGTGGCATGACAACGCTCGCTGATGGGACCGACGGAGGCGGCTCCATACGAATACCGGCGGGGGCCTGCGGCCTATTCGGTTACAAGCCGCCCTTTGGGCGCAATCCGACGGACGCAGCGCATCCGCGTGAATCGCTTTTGCACTATGGACCCATGACCCGCAGCGTCACGGATGGCGCGTTAATGCAGAACGTAACCGCGGGACCACACGCTGATGATATGTGCTCATTGAGACCGAAGCTCGAGATCCCAGATATGCTTGAGCCAATAAAGGGTTGGAAGATCGCTTTCTCGATGGATCTCGGGTATTTCGAGATCGATGAAGAGGTCCAGAAAAATACTCGGGAGGCGCTGGATGGATTTCGCAGCCTCGGCTGCACCATTGAAGAGGTCGACATTGGGTGGGACCTCGGTGTCCTCGACGCCTGGACGACAGTTTGGGAGGGACTTTTCTGGGCGTCTGCCGGTGATCTCTATCCGCGTTGGAAATACGAAATGGACGGCTTTGTACGTCAGGTCCTGGAGCGGGGGTCGCAACATAGCCTGAGCCGCTTCTATCAGACCAATGCCGTGCGCGGTCGGATGTATGAAACGCTGGGTCCGATCCTAGATAAATACGATGTTCTCATATGTCCGACAAATGCGCTTCCGGCGCTGCCGATCGATATCGACCTGAACACGACAGAACTTAGAATTAACGGTAAACCCCTCACGGTTTCGAATTTGCCGGCGGATATATATGTTCAGTGGCAGCTCAACTATCCGTTCAACTTGGTGCCAGAATGTCCGGTCGCGAGTGTTCCGAGTGGTTTGGCTCAAAACGGTGTGCCCACCGGAATTCAAATCGTTGGCAGCACCTATGACGACCTCTCTGTGTTTCGCGCCGCGGCTGACTACGAGCGCGCGCGGCCGTGGAGACAACACCGCCCAAATATTTGACCAGGAGTTGGCGCGAAGAATTTGGCGCCGCCACCGAAGAAAATCTGTCCCCGGCTAGGGGAATAGAACACAACAGGAGAAAACGACAATGGCCGATATCGATCTTTGTTATATGAGCGCGACCGACGCAATCGCGCATTTTAAAGCGCGCAAACTCTCGCCCGTGGAACTCTTGCAGGCCTTGATCGCCCGCTGCGAAAGCATAAATCCGAAGGTCAACGCTATCACATATGACTTCTTTGATCGTGCGCTCGACCATGCGCGTAAGGCGGAGCAACGCTACATGAAGACCGACGGCCGGCTTCGCGCTCTAGAAGGCGTGCCGGTTGCGATCAAGGATTTCCATCCGGTGAAGGGAGAAATCACAACATTCGGATCGAAGATTTTCGAAAACTTTCGCCCAGACTATACCGCACCGACCGTTGAACGTCTTCTGCGCGCCGGAGCAGTTATGCATATGCGTACTACCTCGCCCGAGTTTGCCTATTCCGGTGCGACGCATAGCCCGCTCTGGGGCGTCACGCCAAATCCGTGGAACCTTGAGTACACCTCGGGCGGATCGTCAGGCGGCGCGGGCGCGGCGGTGGCCGGCGGCATGACCACTCTTGCCGACGGTACAGACGGCGGCGGTTCCATCCGAATTCCCTCATCGGCCTGCGGTATCTTCGGCTACAAGGCGCCGTTCGGGCGCAATCCGCTTGACCGGGATCATCCGTTCGAATCGATCCTGCACTACGGCCCGATGGTACGTAGCGTTGCCGATGCAGCCTTAATGCAAAATGTGATGTCAGGACCCCATGACGAAGATCTTTGCTCTCATCTGCCAAAGGTTCGTTTGCCGGCGACCTATAATGGGATTGCCGGTAAGAAGATCGCTTTCTCCATGAACCTGGGTTACACGGAGGTCGATCCAGAAGTTCAGGCTAACACGTTGCGTGCGGTAGAGACGTTGCGCGGGCTCGGTTGCCAGGTCGACGAGGTGGATGTCGGCTGGAATTGGGCCGTTCTGGATTGTTGGATGACCTGGTGGGAGGGGTTGTTCGCTGCAGTTGCCGGTCATTTTTTACCACGTTGGCGTGGCGAGATGGACCCCTATGTGGTCGGGTTACTTGAACGCGGCCTCGGGCACGACGCGGTACGCCTTTACGGTTGCTACACGTTTCGCGGATGGATGTGGCAGAAACTTCAGCCTATTTTGAAGAACTACGACGCTCTGATCTGTCCAACGCTGGCAGTGCCCGCGGTTAAGGCCGACCACGACGATTCAGATCCCGATTACCGGATCAACGGTACGCGCCTCCAAGCCTATGTCGGCTGGGTCATGACGCATGGCTTCAATCTTCTCAGTCAATTGCCGGTGATGAGCGTGCCGACGGGTTTTGCATCTTATGGCGTGCCGACCGGAATGCAGATCGTCGGGCGGCCCTATCAGGATGCTGGCGTGTTTCAGATTGCTTCGGCGTTCGAGGGTGAGACAAATCCGTGGAGCACGCGGCCAACAATATAGAGCAGGTCCAATTTATGCGGAGGCATAGCCGACCACACTTGATTGTCTAAGTAAGAGCGGCGCACACAAAGTCGGGCGCTTCCTTCCATTCTCTGTTCGTTTTGTAAACTTGCTTGGGCGAAATAGAATTGACCCTACGGACCGGGAGGGTGGCCACCAAAATATCGCCTCGCGCACCTGACTGCGACGGCTCCCGTCTTCGGAAATTTGCAGCCGCCGTTTCCGAGCATCGCGCTTGCACCGCGCACCACCACTCACACGTTAGTGATGTGAAGGAAGCCGAATTCATCGACCCGAAGTTGTTGGCTCGGATGGACAAGTGTTGTCGAGGTCGCTTCCTCGACGATCAGCGGTCCTTCCAACATGGCACCGACCGGCAGTTTGTCGCGCTCGTATATCTCGGCTTTATGCTGGCCATCCTCCGAAAAATCCACCGTTCGGGGTTTCTTGAGCGCCGCTTCGAGCGAGCGGCCCTCGGGGCCGAGTTTTTTCAGTTCTGGGCGCGGCACCCTAGCCGAAGCAGCCAGTCGATACGTGACGAACTCTACGGGGGTATCGTCGAGGCGGAATGTATAGGTCTTTTCGTGGGCATCGTGAAAGTCGGCGAGAATGCTTTTGATCGTCGCGGCTGTGGTTTCGACCGGCACCGTCACGCTGTGTTCCTGGCCGAGATAACGCAGGTCGATGCGGCCCTCATAAGTGATCTCCGCATCCACCATATGGGAATCGTTAAGAAAATAATCTTCCGCCTCCTGCTTGAGGCGATCGAACAACGCTCGCACATCCTCTTCTTGCACGTCCTCGTCACGCCGTAGTGCGGTCTGCATAAAGTCGCGCCGCGGCTCCGTAGCCAGCATTCCCCAGGCGGAAAAGAGGCCCGGATAAAGCGGTACAATGACTTCCCTGACGCCGAGCTCGCGACCCAGGGACGCGCCGTGCATGGCCCCGCCTCCGCCGCCGACGACCATCGCAAACTCACGCGGGTCGTGGCCGCGTTGGATGGAAACGAGTTTTAGCGCGTTGATCATGCTAGCCTCGACGGTGCGGATAACGGCTACGGCTGCCTCCGCCACGCTGGTATTGAGACCGCGTGCCACTATCTCCATGGCGGTGCGGGCCTTGCCTTCGTCGAGGTCGAATTGTCCACCGGCAAAATACGTCGGATTAATGATACCGGTGATAAGCTTGGCATCAGTTACCGTGGGTTTATCGCCACCTCGGCCATAGCAGGCAGGGCCCGGATCGGCGCCGGCGGAGATTGGCCCAACCTTCAGTAGTCCGGCTTTATCAAACCAAGCGATAGAGCCTCCGCCAGCGCCAATTTCAACGATATCCACCATCGGCACCCGCAGCGGGTAGCCAAACTGAGTGCGGCTATACTCTAGCCGGTATTCGGTCGTCACTCTTGGTTTGTTGTTCTCAATGGTGGTGCATTTGGCCGTCGTGCCGCCAATGTCGAGATAGATAACTTGTGATTCGCCGCACAATCCGCCAACGACGGCCGCGCCATTGCAGCCCGCAGCCGGGCCCGATTCCATGAGTGTGATTGGATGTTCCTTGGCCCAGGCAAAGCTGGTGGTCCCACCGTTCGACTGCATCGCAGCATAGGAAGATACGACGCCCACGTCTTTGAGGGTCTCTTCCAGCCGGCCAAAATATTCTTGCACGATTGGTAGGACGTAGGCATTCAGCACCGTCGTATTGGCGCGCTCGTACTCACGCCATTCGCGGGTGATCTCATGAGACGCGGTTACCGCAACGCCGGGCAGATTTTCGCGTAGATACGCCGCACTCTCGGCTTCGTGCTCCGGCGCGATATAGCTGTGGAGATACTGAATCGCGACCGCCTCGACACCCTCCTCGCGGCAGCGCGCGATGACCCCGTCGAGGTCGCTTCGCTCCAGGGGTGCCAGAACGGTTCCCGTTGCGTCCACCCGTTCCCGCACCTCAAATCGTAGCAAACGTGGAACCATCGGACGCTCTTTTTTGAAGCGCAAATTGTAAAGGTCCGGCCGATTGCCACGCTGGATTTCAAGCACGTCGCGAAACCCGGCGGTGGTTAGTAGAGCAGTTTTGGCGCCCTTCCGCTCGGTAATTGTATTGATCACAGTGGTGCCACCATGGACGAAGAAATCCACTTCGGCGCAGGCGAGGCCAGAAAGATCAATCGTATCGATGACACCCTTGGTTAGGTTGTTGGGTGTGGTGAGTGACTTTGCCGTGCTTAGTGTGCCGGTTTCGTCATCGAAATAGACGAGGTCGGTGAACGTCCCTCCAATGTCCGATGCTAGCCGGCCCATCGCTTACGCTCCGGCGCCGGTGCGCAATTTATTTGTACTTGGCGTGTCGACACTCCGTCCATCCGCGCCAATCACAACGCCGTAATCTTCACGTGCCTGCGCGGCGGTAATATATTCTGCACGTACCTCTTCCAGCACCTCGTGTGCGGGTCTATCGAAAGGGTCGCCGTAGCCACCGCCACCACCTGTGAACATGCGAATGATGTCGCCCTGTTTCATGATCGTGGTCGGCGCCCGCGCCGCGCGCTGCGCGTTGTTGCCGACTTGGAGTTCGAAATAGTTACACGAGCCTTCTGCACCGCCGCTAGCGGCCCAGGGTTTCTCGATCGACCGGCCATAACTTGCCGACAGTACGGCGTCGTCTGCCAGTATTTCGTATTCACGGATAGAGCCATAGCCCCCGCGATGAAGTCCTGCACCGACGCCGCCGGGGGTATTTAGCGCGTACTGCTTGACACGTACCGGAAATTTGGCTTCGAGCAGTTCAATAGAATAGTTAAAGGTATCACCGTTGGTGATGGCGCTGGTGACGCAGTTACCGTCGCGCTCGTCGGTAGCGCCCCAACCGACCATGTTGGGCTCGATCATGACCCACGATTCATGCTTGGTACGGTCGTAGCCGCCGAGTACGGTGACGCAAAGACTATTGGCGCTCCCCATGCTGATGCGCTCGGGCACGATTGGTGCTAGCGCTTTCCATGCCAGCTCAGAAGCTTGGCCGGTACCCTCATAGTACCAGCCGACGGGCGCTGGCTTGACTGCTGTGAAAACCGTTCCATCAGGTGCTATCACAGAGAGTGGCCGAAACCAACCTTCGTTGGAAGGTGCCTGAGAATCGACGATCGCCTTGAAAATCGTTTTGACAGCCGACACCAGGGCAGAACGCGAACAGTTGACTGGTCCCTGGAGTTGGTCACAAGAACCCGAATAGTCGAACGTAATCCTATCACCTTCGATACGCACTTCTACATGGGTCGAAAATCGTTCATCGCTGATGCCATCACCGTCGACCCAGTCGTCGGCTTGATAAACGCCGTCCGGTAGCGCCGCTACAGCCGCACGGCTAACTCGTTCGCTGGATTCGAGAATGTGCTGGAACGTCTCTTTCACCGCCAACTTGCTGTATTTGGCGCACAATTCGAGGCAACGCTTTTCGGCAATGCGCACCGATGCCAAGGCTGCGTTCAGGTCGCCGAGTGCCATCTTAGGCATGCGCACATTGTTGGCGACAATCTCGAACACAGCATCCTGGCGCTCACCCTCCTTGTAGATGTGAATGCCGGGGAAGCAAATTCCTTCCTGAAATATCTCCGTCGCATCGGCAGGTAACGAGCCCGGCGATTTACCGCCAATGTCTGTCCAATGGGAGATAGAGATAGCGAAGGCGAACAACTCGTCATCGAGAAACACCGGCTTGATGACGCCAACATCGTTGTAGTGGGTGCCACCTTCATAGGGGTTGTTGAGCATGAATATGTCGCCGGGCCGGATACGATCGCCGAATTTACGTTTGATCATGTTGATCTGGGTCGAAAATGTGCCCGTGAACACGGTAATTCCGTTGGTCTGCGAGACCAGATCACCGTCCGGATCACAAAAGCCGCAGGCAAAATCTAGGACTTCATAGATCACCGGGCTCATGCTGCTGCGCATAAGCACCAGTCCCATTTCATCCGCCACCGCGAGCAACTTGCCGCGAATGATTTCAAGGCTTACAACATCAGTCTGGAAGATACCGGTGCTTTCGCCGCGTGCCTGCTTTGTCATGGTCTTAATCTCCTGACAGAATTCACCACCTTGAACATTAGCTAACTATTTTAACCTCATCTCAGATTAGCGGTGGAGCATTGTTCTAGCTACGCTTGGCCCACGTCGATTCATAGTTTATCGGGCAATGCAGGATCAAAGGCGAATATTCAGACCTTCACCACGATTTTACCGCATTGAGTGTTGGATTCCATGTGCTGGTGCGCCGCGACGATTTGATCAAGCGGGAAGATACGATCGATCACCGGTGTTAATGCACCCGAATCGAGCCTGGCAAAAATATAGTCGCGTGCCGCGTCGAATCGCGCGGGATCGAGCACGTAGTCGAGCACCTGGTAGCCAACGATTGTTAGCGACTTTGCTAGCATCGGCATGAGCGGATAATCCGTCTCTGCAGCGTGTAGTGCGCCGTACTCAAATATCGTTCCGTGCGCCGCGGCTGCGGTAGTGAGTGCCGTTAGCATCGGCCCGGCAATCGGATCGAAAGAGATGCTAGCGCCGCTACCATCTGTAATCTCCATAACCCGCTCAGGTAGATCCTCTTCCTCCGTGGCGACGACATGATCGGCGCCTATATCCAGGAGTGCAGATCTTTTGGAGGAATGACGCGTGGTGGCAATTACCGTGGCGCCGCAGTCTTTCGCGATTTGGATGGCGGCGATTCCGACGCTACTGCTTGCCGCTGTGATGAGTGCGACATCGTTTGAGGCAAGTCCTCCGTATTGGACAAGCGCGCCGTAGGCCGTCAGGTACTGCATCCAAATAGCCGCGCCTTGGATCGATGAAAGGTTCGCCGGATATGGCACCGCCACTTCTGCCGGCACTACTGCGCTTTCCCCGTAAACGCCCTGGTGGGTCTGCGACAGCGCGAAGGAGGGAACCGTAGCGACCCGTTCACCTTCCTTTGGCGCCCTTACACCTTCTCCGACTGCATCCACCACGCCGGCAGCTTCGTAGCCGATACGCGACGGAAAAACAGGCTGTTCGTGATAGATGCCTTCCCGTAGCATGACCTCGGCTCGGTTGAGGCCGATTGCTTCGACCTTTATGCGGACCTCACCCGGGCCGGGATTGTTCTCCGGTACTTGGTCCAGGCACAGCACCCCGGGTCCGCCAATCTCGTGAAACCGCACGATTCGCACCATGTTCGCGCTCCCGCCAATTGCCTCAAATTCTCATTCGACTTAAATTGAGCAACTAATCTATATAATTTGCCTCCAACCTTTATCGATCAACAAATTTTTCATTTCAAAGGAGCCTCGGCCATGCCGTCCATACCCTCGGCGCTGGAGATCACCCAGGATATAGTGCGCATGGACACGCGGAATCCGCCTGGACGGGAAGTCGAGTGTGCAAATTTTCTTGGTCATTTGTTGTCGGACGCAGGAATCGAGGTAAATTCCTTTGAATTTGCGGAGAATCGAACCAGCTTGGTGGCGAAGCTTAAAGGTCGCGGCACGAAACAGCCGCTCTGTTTCGGCGGCCATATTGACGTGGTTCCGCTAGGCACGAAAGAATGGACAGTCGATCCATTCGGTGCCGAAATCATCGACGGAAAGCTCTACGGCAGAGGAAGCACGGACATGAAGGCGGGCATCTCGGCTTTTGTCCATACCGCCCTCAAATTGGCTGCGGAAGGCAGACGCGGTGACGCCGACATCGTTATGGCTATTTGTGCCGGAGAGGAGACCGGCTGTGAAGGTTCATTTTATTTGAGCGAGGTCGGCGCCCTGGGCGAAGCTGGCGCCGTAGTAATATGCGAGCCGACATCAAATTATCCCATACTTGGGCACAAAGGCGCTTTGTGGCTGCGGGTCGAGACTAAGGGCGTGACGGCGCATGGCTCGATGCCTGAGCGTGGCGAAAACGCGATCTACAAGGCGGCGCGCTCTGTGACTAAACTGGAGGATTTTGATTTCAATATCGCGCCGCACGAATTACTGGGACGCGCGACACTGAACGTCGGTATGATCGAGGGCGGTCTGAACCTTAATTCCGTGCCTGATCACTCCGAATTTACTATCGATATCCGTACCCTTCCCGAACAGGATCGCGAAAAGGTCCTCAGTGGAATTGAAAGTTACCTCGGCGACAACAATAAGGTCCACAGCTTGGTAAACGTGAACGGTATTCATACGCCGCACACGGACCCCTGGGTTCAGGAAATCTACGGCGTTTTGGGAGGGATCTTAAACGAGCGAATTGAACCGCGCGGCGCGCCATATTTTACCGACGCATCGGCCTTGACCCCAGCTTACGGTAATCCGCCTACTATCATCCTGGGGCCGGGCGAAATGAAGATGGCCCATCAGACGGACGAATATTGCCCAGTCGCGCATATTGACCAAGCTGCGGAGATTTACGAAATCCTTGCGCGGCGTTGGTGCGGATTGTAGGGCCGGGAATCCCCTAATATCCTGCGCTATATAGACATTTGGGGAGCCGATGGCGCGCGTGGATAGGCTGCTGATCAGATTATAGCGTGCTGAAAAAACCTAGCTATCTAGATTCCAAGACGTAGCGTGAAATTTCCAAGTTCCATCTGATTGACGCTTGAGCACGTCAACAACCTTTGCCGATACCTTGCCAGTGTCAGGAATATCAAGCGATATGTTAGCCAACAAGTAACCCACGTCTTCTCTAGAACCAGCTTCTGTCGTTTCATGGCTTATATAAGCTATTCCACTGTCAATCATGCCCTGAATAGTTACCTTTAATGCTTCGGAGCCGTCAACTCGAGGGGTATTTGGGGCAAATAATGAGGCATTGTCAGTATGATGGGCAACAACACTGTCTGTATCTCCATTGCTGTACGCTTTGAACCAACTATCCAACACTGCAGCAATCGCATCTTTCGAATCACTCATCTCAATTTCCCCCCTAATATTTAAGCATTATGAATTATGTCCTAATTCTTCCCAGTGTAGCACTAAAAGTGTTACCGGTGCTTAGCGATTGTGGGCAAATGATGCGCGTGAAATCATTGCGTAATCAGCTGCTAAAGTGTTGAGTTAATGAAGTGCGAAAAAAGATTCCGATCCTTCAATGGGGCAAAATTAGGCATGAATGAGCGCCACCGTGCATGACAGTATTAATTCTAAGTTGTTGATGTAGAGATATTATATATATAGAAGGCACTGGCCTTCAGGAGGCAGGGCCCCCGAGGTTCAATTTCTCTCTCTCCGCCAACTTTACGCCGTCGTTTGGCACCCCCGGCCATACAATCACTTTGCGTGAGGTCTGGTTTTTCTTCCGCCCTATTAAACCTGCGCCACCAAGGCCTCTGTGCCACGCCAACATTTTTCGTGAGTTCAACGTTGAATCCAAAACCTATTTGTCGCCAATACCATTTCTGAAATAGTACGTTTCTCTCGAGTGTAAGGAACACGGGGTAAGAAGATGAGGTTGCAAGAGATGAGAACGATCAAAGCCGGTGTCGAATGGGAGTATATCGGATGTCATTAGATTTTGAACCGCTGTACCAAGAGCTCAGAAACCGGCGCGCGGAGACGAGTGCAAACCGTAAGATGTTGCCGGAGATACGTGACCAGGTCCGTGAATCAGGCGTCGCACGAATTCTTCAGCCGCGCGGCCATGGTGGGGCAGGCGGTCCGTTACGGGATATCGTCTCGGCGCTCACTCAGATTGGCGCGGCTTGCGGCTCGAGTGGGTGGGTCATCGCTCAATATGTCCTACACAATTACATGGTTTCGCAGTGGCCGGCTGAAGGCCGCGATGCGGTCTGGGGAAAAGATCCGAAAGCGTTGGTCGCGGGCATCCTCGTCCCCAGTATGGGCAACTACGAGGTGGTAGACGGCGGCTATTCGGTGAGCGGCCGCTGGCAGTGGGTAACCGGCGTAGACACTTGTGATTGGTGCATGGTGACGGCCTATAAAGCTGACAATCCTGGACCCGAAACGCACCGTCATTTTCTGCTCCCGCGTGAGCAGGTCGATATCCTCGATACCTGGCACGCCATTGGCCTCAAGGGAAGCGGCACCAATGACGTTGAGCTGAAGCGGGTGTTCGTTCCGAGTTACCTGTCGCTCACCATGACTGAACTACGCGGCGGTGAATCGCCGGGCGGGCAGTGGCGCGATAATCCGCTTTATCTTTTGCCAAGCTATTCTATTTTTGGCCTTGGAATCACCAGCGGTGCCGTCGGAATTGCGAGGGAAATAGCCACCGAATACAATACCATCGTCAGCAAGAAGGCGTCGGTGATGAGCGAACAGCGTGTTGCCGACTTTTCTTCGCAGCAAATTAAGTTTGCCGAGGCCCAATGCGCTGCCGACAGCGCGGTCGAAATTCTCCGTTTCGCCGCCGATGAATTTCTCTCTATCGCGACCCAAGGGGCGCGCGTACCCAGCGATATGGAGCGCGCGCGCTGCCGTGCGTTGGCGACGTTTGCCGGTAACACGGCGATGGATTCGTCCAAGACGGTTTGGGATCTCTCCGGCGCCCTTAGCGTTCTAAGTTCGAGCGTGCTCGGCGGCCTATATACTGATCTTATCGTCGCTAATCAGCACTTCACCCAAAATAAAGACCCCAATTTCAAGAGCTACGGCCGCACGCTCTATGGCTTGCCCTTGGATAATCCCACGCTCTAGAATCGGCCGTTTCTAAGCCTTGTAGGAGGTATCGGTGTCCAATTTCAGGATAATTTCCGGCGATTCCCACGTTCTCGAACCGGGTGACCTATGGTCGAAGCCGCTTGGGGGTCGTTATGGCGACGCGGTTCCGCGCATGGTGGAAGAACATAATGGCGAGAAATCTCCGTTTTTTTTCACAGGGTACGAATACTGCCGTATCGACGAATTGGTCGAAGGCGATGAAGCTCTGCAGATGAAACTCCTAGCCGCGGGCAGTGATCCGGCGAGCCGTCTGACATGCCTCGATGAAGACGGTGTCTCTGGCGAAATCCTCAACGCAACGTGGATGCTCTATACCATGCGCGCGCGTGACGATGCTTTGGTGCAGGATTGCTGCTCCGTATTTAACGATTGGTTGGCAGAATATTGCAGTTATGCGCGAAATCGCCTTTATGGCACCTCCATGATTCATATGGCGGACGTCGATTGGGCATGCCGTGAATTGGAACGGACGGCAAAATTGGGCCTTAAGAGCGTCATCATCAATTGCAACGCGCGCCCCGAATGGGCGCCCTATCAGGACAAACATTACGATCCGTTCTGGGCCCGCGCCGAAGAGCTTGAACAACCAGTGACACTTCATATCATCACCGGCAACGAGGTTGATCCCTTCACCCTGCACGGTAGCGAGCGCACCCGTGTTCCCATCACCCATTTGGGCGTTTGCGCTGAGGCCGGCCCGGTGCTTGCCAACGAATTCATCTTCGGCGGTATTTTCGACCGCTTCCCTAATCTCAAATTGGTGTGTTCTGAGTTCGAAGTGTCGTGGCTGCCCTATTGGCTGTTCCGTGTGCGCCAGATCCAGGACGATTTCGGCCCGGCCTTGAAAATACCGGCTATTGCTAAGCCGGTGGACGCCTATATGCGCCAGATTTACCACGGGCTCATCGACGATCCATTTCTTTACAACGTGCTCGATCTGATCGACCCCAAAACCATTATGTGGGGCTCTGATTTCCCCCATACCCGTTGCACCTATCCCAATACGCGCCACGTAATCGAACGCATTTTCTCAACTCTCGACGAGGACACCCGTGACGACATCGTTTTCGCTAACTGCGCTCGGCTTTATAATTTTGACCTGCCGGCGTACACACCTACACCGCCAAGCCCTCCCCATCATAACTAAAATCTTCGCGATGTCTGGCTTGGATCGAAAAACCTATTTGTCGCCAATACTATTGCGAAAACGGTAAGTTTCTATAAGGCGCAGCGAACAGGGAGGTGAAAAGATGAGCTTGCAGGGTTCGAGAGTAATTATTGTTGGCGGAAGCTCAGGGTTAGGGCTGGCCACGGCGCAGGCAGCGCTGGCGCGGGGCGCGCAGGTTGCCGTTACGGGCCGTTCGCTGGAGCGATTGCACGCGGTACAGTCGGAATTCAGCGGGTTAGAGACGGCTGCTGTCGATGCGCTCGACGAAGCGGAGATGCAGACATTCCTGCAAAGCCGCGATGGCATCGATCACCTGTTCGTGACCATCGGCTCCTATGTTGCCGATCACCACCTTGAGCCGGCGATTAGTTCGCTGCGCGGGCCTCTCGATACGCGTTTAGTCTCGGCCCTTCACGCGACGAAATATGCCCTCGCGAAAATGAGCAAGAAAGGCTCGATTACGCTGATGTCGGGTACCGCTGTTGTCCGCCCGATACCCGGCACCTCGTTGTCATCGGCATCCTGTGGCGCGGTCGAGGGGTTGATGCGGGGGCTCGCGGTCGATCTCGCACCGATCCGGGTAAATGCACTTCGCGCCGGCTTCTTCGATACTCCGTTTCTCGACGAAGCACTTGGCGATCAACGGGCCGCCGTTGTTGCCGATCTGGAAGCCCGGCTTTTGGTTGGCCGAATTGGCCGGCCCGAGGAAGCCGCCGCTGCTGTAATATTTATGATGGAGACAGGTTATGTGACAGGAAGCTGCCTCACCATCGACGGTGGTGGGTCTTTGATATAGTCGAAGGCTCTTCCCGCCTTACCAAATTACAAGAGCTACCGACGCATCCTCTTATTGCCTAGCGTTGGATAATCTCACGCGGCATGTTGGCTCGACTCTCTCACTCCTCGTCTTTCTCCACCAGCTTCGGCTTTGGAAAGCGTCGGCGCCGCTGGGCTTCTTTGATGGCGGCGCGCGCCGATGCGCCATTACCAGGTTTTTTGTCTTCGGCCCTGGCCAGATTCTCTGCCGCCATATTGCGGAAGTGCGCTGCCTGCCTGTCGCCAGCCTCTTCTGCGAGGCTAAATAGATGCATGGCTTTGCTTACATCCTTTTTGACCCCGCGGCCAAGCAAATATAGCAGGCCAAGGGCAAACCGTGCGTCGTTATCGCCAGCCTTGACAGCGGCACTCAGCAGTTCGGCTGATTTTTCCATCGCTCGGGCGACCGCATTGGCCAATGTTAAGTCGTTGTCGGCGATAGCCCCGCTCCTAACTTCTAATCGATGTTAGTTTTGCCGTTATTCGTTTTGCGTACGCCATAACCAGGGCAGTTTAAACTGCCCTGACCAAAGGCCGGTTCCAGAAGCCGTATTCCAAACCTCCCAATCTTCAAATTCATCGCTGTACCGGCTGTCGATTACGACATAGCCCTTGTTGACCAGCCAACCGCTTAAATTTTCACGCTTTTTGATAAAACAGGAGGCCAGCAACCTGCCTGCGGCGTCGGTCGCTTGGACTTCGCACGACACCGTACGGCCGGCGATTTTCTCGGCCAGCCTACCAGCAGCAATCAGCGCGCAGCGGTAGGGGTGGCCGTCTCTGAAACAGGTTTGTTCGCGGCCGTTAAAATCGAGTTCGGGCGCGTCGATGCCAAAAAGGTCGATAATTTGACCTTCGATGACAATCGTATCGCCGTCGATAACCTGTGCTTGGCCTGAGATGTCTTGCGCTGCGGCCGGCATGGCGGTCAGCGTCAGAAACGTAAGCACAGCTACTACTGACCATACCGCCGCCGTCCCGGCAATAGCGGCCCGGCACTTAAAAACTATGGGAAACGCGATCATAGGCCAGCCTAGCACCAAACTGCTCAATTTGAACATGGTAGAGAAGGGTGGCGGAAAGGGGGATGTCTGCAGCCTAGGCGGCACATTGCGGTGGCTTCAATCTCAATGCTTAATTTACAAGTTTTACTTAACTTTCAATAGGTTTGTTCTACCTTGCGCGTTTCGGCGGCCGAAAACTGGCAACAAACGAAAGTTTGGTGCGATCCTTCAGTCTGCAGATAGCGGTACTATTCCGGAAATTTAGGTAGTTGGTAAGAGCGAGATTAAGCCGACCGAAGCAGCATCGTTTATGAGGTTGGAAAGGCAACTTACCGGGCAATCGTGCGCGGATAAGAGATGGGTGACCTCTCCTGGGGGGCAACATTGCTGTTCGATAACGAACCGCGCAGATGACTGGGCATTGAAATTGTAGGCAAAGGTCTAGCGAACTGTTACATACCCGCTAAACAGTGTTCAATTTTGGCAGGGCCATCAAATATTTTATTGATTCGGTATCTAACCATCTGGTCCTGGCGGAGCGCTATAAATCCGCTGCACACAACGGTCTCAATTAGCTTGAATGGTAACTTTTAAACAGTGTTGAGATCACTCAGTCCGATGCCTAGTACCGTTGTTTTGAAACATCGTGGCGGTTCCTGTGGCGGTTAGAACAAAACGACCGCCACAGGATTCCGCAACGGATTCGGAAACGGCTTCCGAGAATTACTCAAAAGAAGGCCCAAATGCCACTTTAGGCGCGGACGCGCTCAACGATCACCCGTCCTCTACCGCGTCGAACCAGGTAGCCACCACGCGGAATACGCAATTTTCCTTGCTTGGCCAACGGCTCAAGCGTGTCGGTAATCAGCGTGACGTTGGCATCGACCGGCGAACTGTCGGGCTCGTTCGATTGTTTCTCATACCATTCGCCAAAGGCTTTGTTGGCGATGTCTGCACCAAGAGATTTTCTGAGCGCGTTTAGTTTGCGCATTTGTCCCTTGTTGAGGTTGCTTTCGTCGAATTTTCCCGAAGATTTTCTAGCCATGCTCATACTCATTTTGGATAAAGGTTATATATATAAAACCTCACGTATACGGAATAGCCCCAAATAACAAACATTATTTCTTAATAAGTGTAAAAATTTGAATGCCTAGAGGCTGGAAAGATGCCAGCATATTTTCAACCTCATATAATCTATGCACGAAATGCGGCTAATGACCGGAATATATAGCCTATTACTCAATAAAAATTACATTGATCAGCCCAGGTTTCGTGACGCGCATTTAAAGAATTTTACAAATGTAGAGCGTGTATTTCTATATTGTGCTTGTGTCATGCCACAATTTAGACTTGGGCGTTAATCGTCACATCCGAGCACTATCATTTGGGGTCCGGTGTGGGACCGGGGCGGGGCATGTATCTGGTAGTAGAAATGGCTCTACCAATGACCCTGAACGTTTTTGCGGAAAGAGTACCTACGATTTTCCATGCCGGCGTCACGCTCCTCAGCGAGATTGTTGGAAACGGCTCACTTGCAAGCAGTTAATAAATTCTTTCTGGTCTACCCTGGTACTGAGAAGGTTTAAGAAGCCGCGCAACTCAATCCCGCTATCGGACAATAATTTTTTTTATATCTAATTTCGTGGTAGCTTTAAGAGAATTCGGCTCCGAATTTTTGTCGGTCGCGTATGCTTCCGGCCCATGTTTTGGCGCAATGCTCAGCAAAACCCGCGAGATCGCCTAACTCAGTTTCAGCCCATTCCCTTGGTACCTTTATACTATAACAGCGCCGGAACGATATGTTTGACCGCAAGGATAGAGCTGCTCAGGATTCCAGAGGATGACAACCATAGTATTTGGCTATTGGAATTTGTGTGACAGAAAATAGTCGTTCGTGGCTGCGAAGCAAAGTGACGTATCGCCCCATCACTTCGCTTGCCCGTCGGCCAGCGACGCTGCAAGATTGTTGCTAGAAGTAGGGAGATCACAACATGAATTTGCCAAATATCGACACGCTGACCCAGAACGCGCTTGATCACTATCTTTTCCCGCTTGCTCGCAAGGACAAAATGCGCACCGACGGTGCCACCATCTTCATTTCGGCCCAGGGATTGGAGATAACCGATGCTGCGGGTAAAACTTATCTTGACATGATGAGCACACAGACCCGCGCCTCTTCGCTAGGCTACGGTCAGGACCGCATCGCCAAGGCGATCTACAAGCAGCTTATCGGTCTGCATTATGGCGGCACTTTCGCCAACGTTGTCGATGTGACGGTGCGTCTCGCGGCTAAAATCGCGGAGCTTGCGCCCGGCACGCTCACCGCTTCCGTGTTCGCCGGCTCGGGCTCGGAAGCCAATGAGATGTCGTTCAAAGCGGCCAAGCAGTATCATTTGTTGAACGGGGTAAAGCCGCGCGCCCACAAGATCATCGCGCGCTGGAACGCCTATCACGGTGCCACCATGGGCGCACTTGCCGCCACCGATTATCTTGGCACCCGCCATATTACCGAGCCTGGCGTGCCTGGTTATAGTCATATTCCGGCGCCCAATCTCTACCGCACGCCGTTTGGCATGGACGCTTCCGAGGTGAGCGAATTCTGCGCTGATTATCTTGAGCAGCAAATTCTTCATGAGGGCCCGGAATATGTCGCCGCTTTCATCGCCGAGCCGATTATGCAGGGCGATGGCGTTCAGGTCCCGCCGGACGATTATTTCGCCCGTGTGCGCGCCATTTGTGACAAATACGACGTTTTACTGATAGTCGATGAAGTGATCACCGGATTTGGCCGCACAGGCAAATGGTTCGCCATGGATCATTGGGGTGTCCAAGGCGATATCATGTCGATCGGTAAAGCGATCTCGGCTGGTTACTTCCCGCTTGGCGTCTCCACTGTTTCATTAAAAGTCCATAACGCCCTGTCGCAATATGTTCATGTCCAGACCTACAATGGTCACCCCGGCGGTTGCGCTGCGGCGCTGGAGACCATCGCGATATTGGAAGAGGGCGATCTACTCGCGAAGGCTACTAAAAACGGAGCCTATTTCCTCGAGCGTATGCAGCGCCTGCGCGAACTTCCCATAGTTGGCGACGTGCGCGGCATCGGCATGTGGACTTGCGTCGATTTCACGAGCGACAAGAGGACCAAAGAGCCTTTTAAGGACGATACGGTAAAAGCCATCGCTAACCGCATGGCCGAGCTCGGTGTGCTCGGCGGCGAAGAAGGTACCGCTATCGAATTCGCCCCGGCTTATACCGCCACTCGCGGGCAGCTTGATCACTGCGTGGATATTACGGAACAAGCTATTCTGGAGATCGCCAAAGGAATTCAATAGCTCCGCTTGTGGGCCGAAGAGTGTGACGCAAAACGGCCAAAGCATTTTTGGAAGCGCGTCCGTGCACCCGAGTTAATACGGGGTTAGTCCCCAAAAAGCCAAGTGGAGCGGATGCGATCGTTTGGCGTTTGAGGGGCGGCAAATAATGGAACGCACATGAATGCAAGTCCGTCAAATCGGGTTCGATACAGCTATGCCTAATCCTTGATAGTCTCCTCTCAGGAAACCTTCCCGCTACCTTACACGGTTCAGGAATTGGATCAGACGCGCGAATAGAATCCGAAGACCCTACGATTCCATTCTAGCGTTGCCAAGCCGGCCTGTATTTACATCACGCCAGGTAGGTTCGATGATGCGAAGGGATTATCATCCGTCACAAGCCCAAACAATAATAGCTTGAAATGGCCATGGTCACGCCAAACCAGTCTGTCGGAAAGCCTAAAATCTCCCGATAGTGACAATGGAACATTGGCTGAATTTGCATACACCCACACGTCATTGGCGCCGGCGGCCGATGGGTTTCTGAAACGCTATACTCATGATTGGTAACAGAACTTTCTGGAAAATTGGGAAATTGAGCTGCGTCACTATTTGTCGTCCGGTACTGAACCTCCTGAGTAAATTCAGGTTATTTGTGTCACGAATGACCGCCCCGCCCGGGAATTAAAGCGCGAAACAAGAGAGATACGAGATGAGATTAGGAGAATACGCTATGCTTGATGCGACCGCGTTGGGTCGGCTTGTCAAGGCTGGCGAGTTGTCCGTAGCCGAGTTGGTGGGCCTTGCCCGAGCAGCCTACGACACGCTCAATCCTACCCTCAACGCCATTCTCGAATTTTATGATGATGCCGAGAGCGTATGCGGCTCTGAGGGCGGCGTCTTTGCCGGCGTGCCGTTTCTGCGCAAGGATATCGGTGCTACTGAGGCCGGACGCTTGCAGGAAATGGGCAGCCGATTGTTTGAAGGCTATCGCCCGACGGAAGACAGCTATTACATTGAGCGAGCCCGAGCCGGGGGACTGCGCATAATCGGGCGTAGCGCGGTGCCTGAACTCGCTACTTCGGGGTTCACTGAATCTATCCTAAACGGAATAACAGGCAATCCGTGGAATTTGAAGCGCACTGCCGGCGGCTCTACCGGTGGTGGCTCTGCGGCGGTGGCGGCGGGTATCGTGCCAATGGCCCATGCCTCCGACGGCGGCGGCTCGATCCGCATCCCCGCCGCCGCTTGTGGCTTGGTCGGGTTGAACCCGTCGCGCGGGCGCATTAGTGGCGGCCCGTGCAATCAGGATGCGCTCTATGGCTTGGCGCGCGAATTTGTGGTTTGCCGATCGGTGCGCGACATGGCGGCAGCATTAGATATATTTTCTGGTCCGGCGCCGGGGGACCCGTTTATCATCGCGCCGCCGGAGCGCCCGTACCGTGATGAGTTGGCACAACCAACCGACAAGTTGCGGGTTGGCGTGGCGCTGACGAAATGGGGTGAGACGGAGGTCGACAGCGAGGTGTTGGACTGCGTCCGATGCACCGGCGAAACACTGCAAATCATGGGCCATTGCGTCGAGGAATTCAAAACCGGTTTCGACCCCGAGGATGTTTTGAGAGCAGTGATGGGTGGATTTCATCTCGGTATCGCCTCGCTCGACGAGGCTGCAGCGATGGTAGGTCGCAAGATCAGCTCGGACACTTTGGAGCCGGTCAATCTGAAACTCTACCAATCTGGTCAGACTCTGCCGATGTCCTATGCCGGTACCATCTTCGAGGCGATGCGCAAAGTTCGTGTCGCGGTAAGCATGGCGGCAAAGGATTTCGACATATTGCTAACGCCCAGTTTGCCGAGCACAGCGCGCCCCCACGGAGAATTTTCAACCACTCGAGACGATCTATCTGCTGAGGAATATATGAAGGGCGATATTCGCCTCTTTCAGTATCTCGGCGTATTCAATATTACTGGACAGCCGTCGGTGTCGCTACCGTTGGCCCACGGTGCTGATGGCTTGCCTATCGGCATACAACTGGCCGCCCGCTTCGGCGACGAGGCCACATTGGTGAAAATTGCGCGCGATTTGGAAGAGGCTATGCCCTGGCAAACCCGCATCCCTCCAGTACACGCGTGTCGCCTGAGATAAGACGGCATGTGCACGTTTATTGCCCAGCTTCCTAACCCTTCTTCCGCGCCTGAAATATGGGGCTAGTAGCAAGCGGCCTAGAATTAATCCGGTCTTGTCATCGTAAAAATGGTGTCGGAGTTGATCACCGCGTAGTCGTTGTAGCCGAGGCGTGCGATAGGGCGGAGTTTGGCGACGTCAATGAGGCCCTCGGGCGTGATCATGTCATCGCGGATATGGACTCCAACCACTTCACCGAACACCACGGAATATTGATCCGCCTCGGTCCAAACGGGAATCTCCACGCTGGTAACGTAACGGCATTCAAGATGAATTGGCGCCTCGGTGACTCGCGGCGGCTTGACTAAGACTGATGGCTCGGGCGTTAGGCCTGCGAGTGCCATTTCGTCAATATCCATGCCGACGCTGGCTGAGGTTTTGTTCATTTGTTCGCGTGTATCCCAGGTGGTGAGGTTGCAGACGAACTCTCGGGTGGCCTCAATATTGCGCTTGGAATCCTTACTCCAATCACCACCCTTCGCCGTGCTCGTGCCGGCGCCAGTAGCGAACATCACCGTTGGCGGGCGGTACGACACAGCATTGAAAAAGCTATAGGGCGCGAGATTGACCACGCCGTTCGTGTCGAGAGACGTAATCCAACCAATCGGACGTGGAATCACCAGGCTATTGAACGGGTTTTTGGGCAGGCTGTGATCGTCTTTTTTTGGCTCGTAAAACATTTTTCTCTCTCAACCCTAAGGTTTCCATTTCTGAGTCTGGATAGGCGAATAGCCCGGCGGCGCAATACTTAAGGTTAACAAACTTGACATGGAAACGGCCACGCACGATATCTCGGGCGCCGAGGATGACGAAAACTTCGCGCCTCCCTCCGTCCTCGTAGAACATTGGGCCTCAGGCTTAGATGACCTTGTTTAAACGGGCGTCGTTCCGCATGCAGCGAAGTTTCCAAATACTGAGGCCGTGAAGGATACCTGACACCGGTACCGCAAACGTCGGGGTCATCACTAGAGGATAGGCTGAAATGAGCAAATTTGGTGTATCGCTCGTTAACAGATTAATACGTTCGGTTAAGGTCAAGGCAGTTGTGTTGAGCGCGACGACAAGATCGGCAATGCGAACCCAAATTGATAAAGGTTAGTGCGAGCAAAAGAATAGTCTCTACTGCTCTAGTGAAGCCAAAAGATATTGAGGGACAAGACAAAGAGAGCGCTTGCGCGCTTCGTGCGACCCTTCTCCAGCCCTCCCCGAGGGCATGGGAGTTTAGGAAGCAAGCAAATCGCGGACCTTGGTGCCGCACCAGCCAGCTTCGCGGTTACGCCAATAGGCGTCGAACAGTTGCGAGGTAACTATGCCCGGCGCGCCGTTGCCGAGGGGCTTATCGTCGACCCTTGTGATCGGCATAATACCGCCGGCTGAAGAGGTGGCGAACGCTTCATCGGCGCCACGCAACTCCTCGGGGCGAACGGAACGGGTCTCAAATGGGATGCCCTCCATGCCGCAGAGCTCTATCACCGATTTTCGCGACATGCCCAAGAGGCAGTTGGCATCCGGCGTCGCGCAGACGCCGTTCTTGACGACCCAGATGTTAAAGCCCGGGCCCTCTGCGAGATTGCCGTCCGCGGCGAGCAGCACGGCATCGTCGCGGTCCGTTTCATAGGCTTGGTATTGAGCCTGAATAAGATCGCCCCAGTGGAAATTTTTGTAGCGCGCATCGACAGCCTTGCTTGAAATGCGCTCGATATCGGCCATATGGATATTGATCCCCGCTTTGCTCTTTTCCTCGCCCCACAGCCATACATAGGGGACGACATAGCAGGCGAATTGATTTTTACAGAGCCTAGGATCGCGAGAGCCTTCGGCATATTCGCCGCGCGTGACATGCATATGGATAAAAGCGCCATCCTCGCATTCGGCACGCGCCGTGCATTCGGCCAGGAGTGCCTTGGTTTCATCGTCGGAATAGGGATTTTTCAGCCTAAACCCGGCGCAGGACGCTGCGAAGCGTTCAAGATGTTCATCGAGCTTGAAGATGTATCCCTTCCACGATGTGGTGACGTCGTAGACTACATCCGAGTGCAGAAATCCCGTATCGAAAATCGAAATCTTGGCATTATCGAGTTCGACGTACTCGCCGTTGATGTGAACGCAACCGGCAGACATATTGCCCTCCCTTTCTGGCCATGTATGCAGCATATTATATTGATCTAGAATCCAGGTCATTGGCGGGGGATTGTCAAGTGGCATAACGAGAAGGAGCATTTGAATTGACCCTACTGGACCCGGAATCCAGTATTTGAGTCGCCGGTAATCGGTGAATTAAGGAGTTAGAACGGCTGAGACGTAAAGCGGACCGGCTCCGGATATTTTTGAAGCCAGGCTAGCGCTGGGTTCACCCTGCTACTGCTGTGCCAATATACCCAGACCAAACCACGTATTGATGAGGTCGAAAATTTTATGGTTTTGTTTAGGCTCCGGTACGATGTGTTGAAGGAATACCATAGCAAGACAGCTTACTATTCCTTCCGTGATAAACTGTTTATCTATCGTTAAAACTTGGCGTTCGATTATTTCGAAACGATCCGCAAAAATTTTACTATAGCACCCGGTTAGTTCTGAAAGCGGCCTAGTGGTCGCAATTCATGCGCCATAAGGCAAAAATGATTTCACATTAGCGCTACTATTTGGTGGTGATACGCGACTTCCTCGATTTCGCAACCTCTTATCTTGAAGAAAGTTGACGGATAGCCTACGGGTCAAAATGCGTTTGTGGACGAGAATGAGCTATTGATGGCGCACGAGGTCAGAACGATTTTCAATAACAAATAAAAGTTTAACAGTCCGATACCGTCGTAGAGATGTAAAGACTTGAAGTGTGGTAGGGTCGTTTTGAAGAAGCTTGGTGAATTTCTCTCGATGCCCTATTTTCCGATGGTTTACGCAGCGAGGATAGAGAGATAGCAATTTTTAATCCGGCGGGGGATAGTGAGTTTTTCAAGCTCTGGGAACAATAATTCAACTATTTACTCATCGAATTCCACGAGAACGAGTTGAGCGCTGCGCAAATCGCTATCGTCTGCGAGATAATCAGCCGTTTGCGGGAGGTGTTGGGCGACGGTTAAACGAGAACTGCTGAGAGTTATTTGTTGCCATCTCCGTTGAGCCGGAGCGCCAAAGATAGGGCGTGGGCGTTTAGGCCCTCTGCTTCCGCCAGCGTGTGAGCGGCGGGGCCAATCTTAGCTAGGCCGGTAGCATCGCAAGCTGCAAAACTGCTACGCTTCAAGAAATCATAGACCGATAGGCCCGAGGAAAAGCGTGCGCTGCCTGAGGTCGGCAGCACATGGTTTGGTCCGGCGATATAGTCACCAACCGCTTCCGGCGTGTGGCGTCCCAGGAACGCCGCGCCGGCATGTGCGATACGCGCGAACAGAACCTCGGGCTCGGCCACGGCAAGTTCGAGATGTTCGGGCGCAATGCGGTCGACTAGGGCGGGAGCTTCGGTGAGATTGCCGACAAGTATGATTGCACCGTGTTGTTGCCAGCTGTCGCTAGCGATATCACGGCGCGGCAGAGTTTCGAGGATTCTCTCTACTGCCTTCGCCACCGTATTGGCAAAATCTGCATCATTGCAGATGAGGATCGCCTGAGCGGCGCTGTCATGCTCAGCTTGGGAAAGAAGATCGGCGGCAATCCATTCAGGATTGTTGGCCCCGTCCGCTACTACCAGAATTTCCGACGGGCCGGCGATCATGTCGATGCCGACTGTGCCGAATACCTGGCGCTTGGCCTCGGCTACCCACTCGTTGCCGGGGCCGACGATCTTATCGACCGGCTCGACGGTTGCGCTGCCATACGCCAGTGCTGCCACGGCCTGGGCGCCGCCGATACGGTAGATTTCATCGACGCCGACGATCTCGGCTGCCGCCATCACCGCCGGATTAAGCGCGCCGCCTGGTGTTGGCACGGTCATGACGATGCGCGCAACCCCGGCCACCTTGGCGGGGATGGCATTCATCAAGACCGAACTCGGATAGGCTGCGGTGCCGCCTGGCACATAGAGACCGGCCGCAGCCAGTGCGTTCCAGCGCATCCCCAGGCGTACGCCTGACGTGTCGGTATAGTCGAGATCGGTTGGCAATTGATGTTGGTGAAAGTCCTTAATGCGCCTGGCGGCGAAGGTAAGCGCGGCGCGGGTTTCAGTCGGGCATTCTGCTGCTGCCGCCGCGATCTCGTCAGGCTTGAGGCGGAGTTCCGCTGCGCTTAGATCGAGGCCGTCGAAGCCAGCGGTATATTCCAACAAGGCGGCGTCGCCGCGCGCTCGTACGTCGGCAATAATTTTTGTCACCTTTACAGAATTGCCGACCTGGCCTCCGCGCCTTTCTGCCAGTAGTGCGGTGAATTCGGCCTCGAAGCCGGGCTGGGCGCTATTGAGTCGGCGCGCCATTGACTGCTTCCCGGAAGCGTTGCACCCAGCCTTGCATTTCCTCGGCGCTGGTCTTCATCGCGCCGCGGTTGACCACTAGCCGGGCCGAGACATTGGCGATATGCTCAACCTCGACCAGATTATTGGCTGCCAGCGTTGCACCCGAATGTACCAAATCCACGACCCGGCGGCAAAGGCCAAGGCCGGGTGCCAGCTCCATCGCTCCGTTCAGTTTAATGCATTCGGCCTGCACGCCACGCGCCGCAAAATGACGTTGTGTGACATGCGGATATTTTGTGGCGACCCGCACATGGCTCCAGCGCGACGGGTCGTCTTCTGAAGCCAATTGAGTGGGCTCGGCGACCGCCATGCGGCATTTTCCGATACCAAGGTCGAGTGGCGCGTACAGCTCACGGTAATCGAATTCCATCAGCACGTCAGAGCCGGCAATGCCGAACTGCGCCGCACCAAAGGCGACGAAGGTTGCGACATCGAAACTACGTACCCGGATGATGCTGAGCCCGGCGATATTAGTGTTGAACCGGAGCTTGCGGCTGTCCCCAGAGAAAAAATCCGTTTCCGGTTCAATTCCGACATGCGATAGAAGTGGCGCAGCCTCTTTGAGAATGCGTCCCTTCGGCAGGGCAAAGATGAGCTCGTTGGTCATGACCGTTATGTTACCGATGGCTGAAAAATTGTGTTGCGACGCGCATATACTGGGGTTAGCCCGATTTGTCGCTATTTCTTTTCAGGCATGCTCGAAGAAACTGCATAATTTAATGTCTCCAAGATCCAGCGCCAGCACGACCGGCGGCATGCACCAGCCATTTTTGAGCACCGAGAATTGCTTGTCGCGTGAGATATATTTGGTGCGTAACAAGCCTTTGGCGTCGGGCACCGCAATGGTGACGTTCTAGGCATTGCGCTCTTCAGCGATACGGTACGGGTCTTCAGTGTTGCGGACGCCACACGGGATCATGCTGGTCTCATGTTTTTTTCTTGTGGCGATCTGTTGTGCTGCGTCATATCCAAATCCCGAAGATGCCCGCTTAATTGATCGACTTCCAGGAAAACATCGCCACCGCCTTGGAAGGAAAGAATTATACCAAAACGCTCGGAGAGGGGCGCGGAGATAATCGAAATCAAATGTAACAGGGTATGCGGTGCTTGTCGGTCAAGGCGGCGATAGCGCACGGCATTGACGTGATCGAAATGGAGACCGGCGCGCATGCGCTTGAGCCCCGGCAGGTCGGGTAGTGTGGAAAATTCAGCTGATGCTTTCGTTGCCGTGGTCGGTTCCGATGCTGCCGTCTCCACTGCCGATTCCCACAACGGGCGCACCAGTATGGCCGCGAACCGGCGGGCTTCGCGGTCATAGGCCATTTGATTCAGGCAGCTGATGGCACCGTGCAAGCAAGCCGCGATGATGGCGAGGTCTTCATCGTCCTCGGCGCGCAGTTTCAACGCCTTAATATCGCTCATGACGGGATTCGCTCGATGTCGGCTCCGAGTGCTGCGAGTTTGGTCTCAATCCGCTCATAACCACGATCGAGATGATAAACCCGGCTGATCATCGTCTCCCCGGCGGCCGCCAATCCGGCGAGGACGAGGCAGGACGAAGCGCGCAGATCGGTCGCCATCACCGGTGCACCGCGCAAGGACTCTACACCGCGCACCAGCGCGTTGCCGCCGTTAACCGATATATCGGCGCCCATGCGGGCTAGTTCTGGGACATGCATGAAGCGGTTTTCAAAGACCGTTTCGCCGATCTGCGAAGCGCCGTTGGCCAAGGCTAGGAGAACCATGATTTGGGCTTGCAAATCGGTGGGAAAGCCCGGGTAGGGATGGGTAGTTAGGTTCAGCGAGCGAAGCGGCCCGTTTACAGAGACTTGGAGGCCACGGGCGCTCTCCTCGACTGTGATTCCGGCTTGGTGCAGGCACTCGATGGGCGATGTCAAATGCTCGGCGCGCGCGCCAAGCAGGGTCACGGAGCCGCCGGTGATAGCGGCGGCGATGGCGTACGTGCCGGCTTCGATCCGGTCGGCCATGATTTGATGTTGGGTGCCGTGCAGGGTCGGCTGACCCTGGATGCGCAGGTAATAGCTGCCGGCGCCGGTGATGGCGGCGCCCATGCCATTTAGGCATTCGGCGAGATCGATTATTTCTGGTTCACGCGCGGCGTTATGGAGCACCGTTTCGCCTTCTGCCAGCGTTGCTGCCATCATCAGGTTTTCTGTAGCGCCCACAGACGGTGAGCCAAGGTGGATTTCGGCGCCTTTGAGGCCATCCGGCGCACTAGCGCGGATATAGCCCTCCTCTATAACGATACGCGCCCCGAGTCGCTCCAACCCGGCGAGGTGAAGATCGACCGGCCGCGTGCCGATAGCGCAGCCGCCTGGCAGCGACACTGTAGCTTCGCGGAAACGCGCTACTAACGGCCCGAGCACCAGAATTGAAGCACGCATGCGCCGCACCAGGTCATAGGGCGCTGTCGTGCAGTTAACTCGCGCGGCGGTCAAGGTAAGGGCATGCCCATCGCCGTCACTAATATTTTCTTGCGTCTCAATGTTGACGCCGAGCTCCGCCAACAGCTTGGCCAGAGTATCGGTATCGGCGAGTTGAGGCACACTGGATAAGGTGACAGGCCCATCAGTCAGGAGCGCTGCAACCATGAGCGGCAGCGCGGCGTTCTTGGCGCCGGAGATTTTGACGTCGCCGTGCAGCGGGCGTCCTCCCCGGATACGAATCTTGTCCATGCCTGATCCTGGCCTTTCGGCTTCTTCTTGGCTTGCGGGTAACGCCGGATGTTGCGCCATGTTGGTTATCCCGCAACGGTCCTTGTCAGACCAAGATATGCCAGGGAAATGCGTCGAACAAGCAGTGGCGAGGCGTCAGTTTTTATCGCGTTCGTCGCCGATATGGGCCTGTTCGCGCTTCTGGTCTTTTCGTTTGCGTAGATTTGCACGAAGTGCATCGGCGAGGCGCCGTTTACGCTCTTTTTGTTCCAGCGTCCGTGCAGGCTTTACCGCCGGGGCTTTCTTTTCTTGCCGCTTTGAGCCCACAGGCGCCTCTTTTCTATGCTTTTATAGTTGCTAGGATTGTTGCCGCTCGGCGGCCAATATGCCATGTTCCCCGCGGTTATACGCCGCCGTAGCTCAGTGGTAGAGCGCGCCCTTGGTAAGGGCGAGGTCGGGTGTTCGATCCACCCCGGCGGCACCACACTATAATTCAAAATTATCCCTAAGCGTCATGGAAAGTTATGGAATTCCGAACTTTTCAAGAATGCTCGTCCATGTCTGTCAATCGCTATCCAAGATAGACCGAGAGCCCCTGTGTGACTGCCAGTTGGACAAGAGTTGGGAACCAAAATTCCGGCTTCCCTAATTTTCTACGGCTAAAAGCGTTCACGATCAGGGGTGTAGAGAATTAAAGATCATCTCCAAACTGCTTAGACTTAAAGTCACGGTCTTCTTTTCTTATTACTTCCGATGTTCCTAGAAACGAATGCAGGTCCATGTTTGGCGCATATCGGCTGGAAGGTGGTTGGCGCCCAAGTGCTTCTGCCATACTGCGCACATGGTGAGGCGCAGTCCCGCAGCATAAACCAAAGTACTTGACGCCCAGATCGACGGCGGCACGCGTAAACTCATGAATTTCGTAACGGTTGCATGTAAAAGGATCGAGTGCCGTTGGGAATGGTCGGTTGTCTGGAATGCAATGGCATACCGTATCGTGAAGGGACTGGAACGTTGGCTCAGTTGTGTTAGTGCGATATGCAACCGGCAAAGCAGCTACTGGACAGGTTAGCGCCTCACATATGGGTTTAAGAAGCGGTAGCATTGTGTTTGGCCCACGCGTGCAATTAAGGCCCACCACGTCAGCACCTGCATCCTCAAGTTGTTTGCACGCGTTTTCGGGGGAAAAATGGTCACGTGTGACACCTGTGCGGTGAATGGCTAAAGTAACAACTGCTGGAAGCTTTGCCTCTTTGATGGCCTCGAGCGCAATCTTGGCCTCACCCACAAAATCAATTGTCTCAGCAATAATGTAATCGACTCCTGAATCAATTGCCCAGCCAATCTGTTCGTCATACATAGTTCTTACAAACTTATATGACTCTTCATCTCCCTCAATATACGTATTGGTATTACAGATGTTACCTGCCAGGAGAGTATTTGTTGTTTTTGATACTTCCTTGGCTATTTGTAATGCTTGGCGATTCAGTGGCTCAAGCAAATTTTCTTTTCCAATTTGTCTAAGTTTTTCGCGATGCGCGTAGTAAGTGAATGCTTCGACTACATCTGATCCCGCGTGAACAAAATCTCGGTGCAGTTGAGTTACAACTTCTGGGTGATCAAGTACGACTTCAGGAACATATGCACCGGCTGATAGGTAACCTCTGCGCTCTAATTCAAAGAGATATCCTTCTGCGCAGATTATTGAGCCTTCATTAAGGCGGCTGATTAAGTCTCGCTCATGATTCATAGTTGGAGCCCGTCGACAAACAAATTAGTTCTATCCTGTAGAGGCCAGAAGAGATCTGACAGTGTTTTATATTGATATTCTCCAAGGGCCGCGCCAACACAAAATATAATACAGAAATGTGTGACAAGGTGCCACATATCACACTTCCTCACCCTGAGCCCTTCTGGCCGGTAATAGATGGCTTGTCATCGTCCATGCTTAACCGTATGCCTTGGTGGTCTGAGCAATGTTATCTGTCGTGGCAAGGGCTACCAACCATTCCAATGCAGCACTTCGGAGACGGTAGGTTTGACCCCTCTTGAGGCTTGACCACTCGCTATAACTCTTGTTGCGCGCCCAATTCTCATTGATAACAGGGCGATTGCCACGGCCTTAACCCGCATGGTTCGGCCATGAGTCGTGCAGCCTTATCACCCTACAAATAGGCGGCAACCGAGCGGATTGACGTTTGCGTCGGTTGGTTCGTGAAATTGCGAGGAATATTTGGGTAGAGCGTGGGATAATCCGTGACTAAGACGTTCAAAAGCAATTATTCGGGGGGGGAACTTATGTTGATCGTAGCTGTGGTATTCGATTTTGTGCCGGGCGGGTTCGAACGTATCAAAGAGGAGATTCTCGATGCGATCGAAAATTCTCGGAAAGAAGAAGGGGCCCAGATTTATGACTGGGCGCTTGATGTAACAGCGCCTGACCGGGCGATTATTTTTGAGGTTTGGAATGACCAGGCCGCGCTTGATGCGCATTTCACCCATCCCTATATGGACACCCTCGTTGCGGCGCTTAGCGCGGCCAACATTCGTGGTGATATCAAGAATTATTCGGCGGAAATTTATGATATCGCCGGCAAGCGCGACATGGGATTCGTGTTGCCGACGGAATAAGCCAGCAGTCCTGCGTTCTGACGCTGTAGTGATCTGGCGTTCTTATCTTATGCCGCTTGGGCGCTTTGGCGGTGGCGCAAGGCCGCACGGCAAAATCCCTCGTCTGATCGGGCTTTCGCTGTAACATGCGGGCAAATAAAAACGGGAGATCATAATGAGTGATCATATTATTCACAGCGACATGCGCGTAATCGCTGCCGCAATACGAGCGGGTGATACTAGTTCCGAGGCGCTGGTCGATGAAGCTGCGCGGCGGCACGAGGCCTATGGTGCGGCGCTCGGCGCCTATAAACATTGGGACGCCGAACGGGCGCGCCGCGAAGCTAAAGCAAATGATGGATTGCTGGCGTCCGGCTACGATGCCGGCGCGCTGATGGGCATGCCGATTTCGCTCAAAGATTTGTACGGCGTGCGCGGCATGCCAATATTTGGTGGCTCGCCAGCAGAACTGCCGGAAAAATGGCGTGAAGAGGGTCCGGTGACAGAGGCGTTGCGGTTAGCCCGCAGCGTCATCATGGGCAAAACACACACGGTGGAATTCGCCTATGGCGGTATCGGTACCAACGCCCATTGGGGTGCGCCGGTTAACCCCTGGGATGGTGAAAATCACCGCGTTACTGGTGGCTCCAGCTCCGGCGCTGGCGTTAGCCTCAGCCAAGGCTCGGCGGTGGTGGCGATGGGTACCGATACCGGCGGCTCAGTGCGTATTCCAGCCAGTGTCACCGGAAATGTCGGCCTCAAGACCACTGTTGGCCGGTGGTCGCTAGCAGGCATTGTGCCGCTTAGCCATACCTTCGATACGCCCGGCCCGCTCACGCGCAACGTCACCGATTCGGTGCTAGCCTTTGCCGCTATCGACCCGGCGCACTCGGACGCCGAGGTGTTCTTTCAAAGCGTCGACGGCGCCGAGGTCGGCGACATTACTTTCGCGCTGTGTGATGAGCATTTTTGGGACGGCTGTTCGCCAGGCATCGCCGAGGGCGTTCGTCAGGCAATTGCCGAACTCAGCGCCAAAGGTGCGCGCATGGTTTCGGTATCATTTCCGGAAGCCACGTTGGCGCGGGAAAGTTCGCTCCGAGGCGGTATTTTCGGCGCTGAGGGGTTGTCTTTCATTGAGGAGTATTATCCCGATCGGGTTTCGACACTGGACCCAAACGTGGCCGAGCGCTTCGCCGATGGGCGCAATATTACGGCGATTGAATATCTCAAGGCGCTGCGGCGCATCGCCGGCTTGGCCCGTATCGCCAACGACAAGCTGCGCCATGTCGATGTCTTGATCACACCGACCTTGGCGGTGACACCGCCAACCGTGGAGCAGGTCGCGGATCTGGACTCCTATAAGCATTATCTCGGCCGGATGACGCAAAATACCCATCCGGTTAATTTGCTCGAGCTGTGTTCGATAACCATGCCAGCGGCGTTGGATAGTGCGGGCATGCCGGTTGGGCTGCAGTTAATCTCTTGCGGCGGGCGCGAGGAACGCCTGCTCGCTGCCGCGCTTGCTTGCGAGAAGGTCCTCGGTACCGCACGCCAGCGCCTTGGAACGCCTCCACGCTGCGCGGAATAGCGACGCTGCTCCGCGTACGCCTCGATTGGCAGACGGTACCTCCGTGACACCGGACCTACCAAAACGGCGACATCCCGTGAAGTGGCGGGGCACATCCTATCCGTTGCGTGGGCTCATGTTGCTGCTCGCGGTCGGTATCTTTTGGGGCTTCAACTGGCCGGTCATGAAAATCAGCATGGAGGCCATTCCGGTTTTTACTTTCCGCGCCATCGCGATTTTCTTCGGCGGTCTCTGCCTAGCGGCACTCTGCCGTCATATGGGATATTCGCTCAAAATTCCGCGAGATCAGTGGCTGCCCCTCCTGCTGGTGACCATGCTGATCTTTGCCTTTACCGTGCTATCGGGATATGGCGTGCTGCAAACTGGCTCCGGCCGTGCTGCGGTGATGGCCTATACCATGCCGGTCTGGGCAATTCCTCTCAGCGCCTTATTGCTGGCTGAACCGATCACCTGGCGTAAACTCGCTAGCCTGCTTCTCGGCCTCGGTGGTATGGCGCTATTGCTAATCGCGGATATCAAAACTCTAGGCGGAGCGCCAGTCGGCATGGCTTTGATGCTGGTGACGGCAATTATCTGGGCCGCGGCTACCATTGCCCACAAGAAAGTGGTTTGGACCGTTCCCACCTTGGTACTGGTCACATGGCAATCATTGTTGAACTCGGTGCCACTTGCCATCGGCGCGGTCTTCGCGGATTACGACGGGGTTGCGTTTCCTGGCCTATGGCCGATTCTCGGCGTGCTCTACAATATTTTTATTGCTACTACCCTGTGCCTTTACGCCTATTTCGAGGTGGTGCGCATCTTTCCCGTCGGCATGACCACTATTGGCGTGATGATTGCCCCTGTGGTTGGCGTCTTTTCGGGCGCATTTGCGCTCGGCGAGCCGCTAGGCGTGGCTGAGTTCGCGGCCCTCGCGCTGGTCCTCGCCGCAATCGCACTCCCCGTCATGGCGCGCCGCGATGCCTTCAAGTGAGTGGAGCCAGCTTGGTCTACGCCAGTGCCGCGGTCAGGTCGTTGTTGGCTTGGAGGAAATTTACCACGACGCGCATGTTTTCCTCAGTGCCGTCGAACAAGGATGAGTGATTTGAGCCTTTGACGACATATTTTACTGCGCCAGGAATATTTTTCGCCAGCCACTCTTGACCGCAGCCATCGGGGCCGACTTCCCATGGCGTCATGATGTCCTCATCGCCGCCGATGACCAGGGTGGGGGCGGCGATGCTGGTCGCCCAATCTCTGAGATCCATGTCGATCATCGCCTGGCAGGCGCGTTGAAAGACCTCCTTGCGGTTGGAGCGCTCGAGAATGTCTTGGATCATGTTGACGGCGCCGGGGCCGTCAGGGCCGTCAAGAAATTTGCGTGACAGCGCCTGGACCGCCAACAACTCGGCCAGCGTGCGGCTGCCGCAGCCCATCGATTCGGCAATATCGATCCATGTCTTGAAGGTGAGCCGGCCCGCGAGATCGAGCTTAGCGGCGGAGCAATTTATGATCAGACGCCGCGTGCGGTGGCTGTATTTGGCGCCGAACACCTGGGCCACCATTCCGCCCATGGAGGTGCCGTGTATATGGGCGGTTTCAAGGCCGAGAAAGTCCATGAGCCCGGCGACATCGTCGGCCCACACTTCCATGTCGTAATCCTGGATAGGTTTGTCGGATTGGCCGTAGCCGCGCTGATCATAATCGACGCATTGAAAATATTTCGATTCGATCGGGGTCGCTGTAGCGAAATTGAAATGGCCGAACCCGGCACCGTGAATATGGATCACTGGATCGCCTTCGCCCGTCACGTCGTACCAGAGATTGGCGCCGTTCACTTCTGTAAATGCCATCTCGAAGTCTCTCCGCTGAATTATCCGCAATTTTCTAGGGCTCATCTTAGGGCTGTACTACCATTGCGCCAATGCAAATCGATTTAGGACGGCGGCGATGAAGATTCTGGTGCTGGGAGCGGGCGTGGTTGGAGTGACAGCGGCTCAGGACGGGCGATTGCCGACATCATCTCGGGACAACAGCCGGAAGTAGATTTGAATTGCTTTACCATCGACAGATTTTTATAGAATCAAGGGAGAAAAATAGTGGCTGAATTGAGCGGCAAGACAATTCTCATGACCGGCGCCTCACGCGGCATCGGTAAAGCGGCTTTCGAGCAAGCCATCTCAGCCGGCGGCGATGTGATCCTGCATTACGGCAGCAGCCATGAGGCGGCGGCGAGCCTCGGCAAAGCAGCGGGAGCGGAGCGGTGTCTGGCAATATCCGCCGACCTTGCGGTGCCCGGAGATGTTGAGCGCCTGTGGACCGATGCACTAGCGTGGAAGGGGCAAATCGATGTGCTGGTTAATAACGCCGCGGTCTACGAACCTGCCGAGGTCGATTGGAGCCTAGATAACTGGCACGCCTCCTGGGCTCGGACGCTGCAAATCAATCTGCAGGCGCCGGCCGATCTTTGCCGTGCCGCCATTCAACATTTTCGCTCCCGCAACGGCGGCGTCATCGTCAATGTGACGAGCCGCGGCGCCTATCGCGGCGAGCTTGCCCAATACAGCCATTACGCCGCAACCAAGGGCGGGTTAGGAGGGCTGACCCGCACCATTGCTCGCTCCTTTGCGAAGGATGGAGTGCTCGCCTATTGCGTATCACCAGGATGGTGCGCAACGGAAATGGCGATTCAGGGCGCGCCACCCGAAGTGCTGGAGGCAGCAATAGGCGATATGCCACTCGGCGAATTAACCCCGCCTGAGGATGTCGCTGAAATTATCACGTTCTTATCTTCCGGGCGTGCGCGCCACGCCACTGGCAATACCATCGACGTTACGGGCGGCTCCTATATGCGCTAGTAATGGACACAGCGCGAATTACTCGGAGCTTTGCACCAATTATGGATTCTCCGCTTCTTCGCGCGCTAATTCTAGCGTTAGCCATTGGTCTTCGGCTGCCTCCAGTGCCGCTTCGGCTTGCTTTAATCCGGTTGCCGCCGCCTCAAAGGTATGTGGATTACGAGAGAACAGCGCGTCATCGGCTAGCACCTTGTTGTGCGCCGTGATCTCATCTTGCAGCGCCGCAATGCGTTTAGGTAAGTTCTCCAGCGCATATTTGTCTTTGTAGGAAAGTTTGGCCGGCGTCGGGGTTGCAGCACCTGTAGTCGCTGTTTGAGATTGGCTTTTGCGTGGCTCGACGGCGCGGCGTTCCGGCGCTGCTGCGCCACGGCGCTGAATCATCATGTCGCTGTAGCCGCCGGCATATTCGAGCCATTTTCCGCTGTTTTCCCAGGCGATCACCGACGTTGCCACGCGGTCGAGAAAGTCGCGGTCATGGCTCACCAACAACACCGTGCCCCCATAATCGGCAAGGGTCTCCTGCAACAGGTCGAGGGTTTCGAGATCGAGGTCGTTGGTCGGTTCGTCGAGCACAAGTAGATTGCTCGGCCGCGCCAGGGCACGCGCTAGCATCAGCCGTCCACGCTCGCCGCCGGATAGTACGCTCACGGGCGTGCGTGCCTGTTCGGGTAGAAAAAGAAAATCCTTCATATAGCCGACCACATGGCGCGCCTTTCCGTTCACTGAAAGCATTTCGCCGCCGCCAGTCAGCGCATCTTTTAGGGTGGTGTGGTCATCGAGTTGCTCGCGTTGTTGATCGAGGGTGGCCATTTGAAGGTTGGAGCCGAGGCGGATGGTGCCGCTATCCGGTGTCAGAGTCCCACACAGTATGTTTATGAGGGTGGTTTTGCCGGCGCCGTTAGGACCGACAATGCCGAGCCGTGCACCACGCGGGATGCGCACCGAGAGATCTTCAATCACTGGCGCTCCGGCGTAAGATTTGGAGAGGTTCTTGCCTTCGATTACCAGCTTGCCGGAGCTACTGGCTTCGCTGGCCTCCAAATTAACATTACCGGTCTGTGCGCGTTGCTCGCTTTGTTTCGTTCTGAGCGCGATCAGAGCCCGGAGGCGGCCCTGATTGCGTTTTCGCCGCGCCGTGACGCCTTTGTGCAACCACATGGTCTCAGCCTCGATCTTGCGCTTCAGTTTGCGGCGTTCGCTATCGCGGCGCTCGATAAAATCGTCCCGCCAGGGTTCAAATTCGGCGAAGCCACTGTCGATGCGGTGGATCGCGCCGTCGGACAGCCACACCGTGGCGCGCGATAGGTTTTCGAGAAAGCGCCGGTCGTGGCTGACCAACACTAGCGCTGCACGCATGGATTTAAGCTCTTTCTCGAGCCATTCGATAGCCGGTAAATCAAGATGGTTGGTAGGCTCGTCCAGCAGCAGAATATCGGGCGATGGCGCGAGTGCGCGGGCGAGCGCGGCGCGCCGGGTCTCACCGCCTGAGAGATGCGCCGGGTTTTCGTTTCCAGTGAGGCCGAGGCGCTCGACAAGCGTGCGCGCCCGGTGCATATCGTCGCCGGGGCCAAGGTCGTTTTCAACCGCCGCTAAAACGGTGGCAAAACCGCTCAAATTGGGTTCCTGCGGCAGATAGCGGAGCGTCGCACCGGGCTGGACGAAACGCTCGCCGGTGTCAGCCTCGACTGTTCCGGTGGCGATCTTCAACAAGGTGGATTTTCCGCAGCCATTGCGCCCGACCAGGCACAGGCGCTCGCCTTCAGAAACAGATAGTTCCGCCCCCTCCAATAGCGGCGCGGCGCCGAAGCGTAGGTTGATATCACGTAAAATAAGAAGCGGTGGGGCCATCGCCGGCGCCTATACAATGTCTCGCCCTAAAGCGGCAAGGATTCTCTTTCTAAGGTTTACGCCAGACGGTCGCTAGCCAGGGCTGGCGCTCGCGTGGTTGGCCTGCCGGGCGATAATAATGATCTATCTCCACGAAGCCGGCGCCTGAGACATAAGCACCCCAGCTTTCGAAATCATGGAAACAACCATAGCGGCCACGCTCCATGCCTTCCTGATTGTGGCCGCGCGGATTGGAAGCAAACAGGACGCCGCCCCGCTTCAACGTGGCAAACAAATCGCCTAAAACCCTCGACAGAGCGGCGCTAGGTACATGAAAGAGTGAGGCGTTGGCGAACACGCCATCGAAGCGCATCGGCGGCAAGTCGAGGGTAATGAAATTCTGTTGCAGCACCTCGCAGCCTGAATGGGCGCGCGCCATTGCTGCAAATTCGCCCGAGCCATCGAGCCCGACCGGATGATGCCCAAGTTCAGAAATTCGCTTCAAATCGCGCCCCGGCCCGCAGCCGAAGTCCAAAATGGCGAACGGTGCCTCGCCTTTGATGGCATCGAGCAAGGCAGAAATATTCTGGCTCACATCATGGTTGCGCGTACCCTGCCAAAAGGATTCTGGCGAGCTGTTGTAATGGGCTAGCGTTTCCGCCATAGCGCGGTTCAGCGCAGCGTTAGTATTGTCGTTTTCATGTTCGTTCGTCATAGCGCGTGCAAACTAGCTGGGACGCGCTGGATTGGCTACCTCCTAGCCAGCCAGCCTCCCTCCCCAGCGGAGAGGGCGACCTGAGTGCGCGAAAGCCCGTTTGCTCTCCCCTCCCACCCAACTCGCCCTCTCCGCTGGGGAGGAAGGGCTTGCAACGGTGGCGAAATCGGGCGTTAAGGGTATTTATGGAACCACGCATCAAAACCAGTCTGTTGGTGCAGGCGGGAATTCGTCTTTGTGAACGCAAGCTGTTCACCGCCATGCTGCGAAGGCGCGGCGACGCCGACGCCGGCGCGCTGTTTGTAAAAGTAAATCGCCTCGACGGCAGTGCAGCGCTCTTTGCCCGCATCACTTCGTTTTCTGGCGGCACCGAGTGGCAGCGCTCAAGCGGCGAAGATTGGCTGCCCGACACGGACATCGAAGAACGCCTGGAATCGGAAATCAAATTCGATCCGGACGTCTGGATTGTGGAAGTGGAAAATCCGGGTGGCGAGAATCCGTTCGAGGAATTAACTTAGATTAAGTGTCACAAAGGGAATGAAAGTATGAAGCTTTACACTGCACCGACTTCGCCGTTTGGGCGCAAAGCGTCGATCGTGGCTCGCGAGCACGGCATCGAACTCAACGAGGAGGCCACCAATCCGTTCGAATCGAATCAGTTAGCGCGGCTTAATCCGCTTAAGCTCATTCCGGTGCTGATGTTGGATGATGGCACGGTGTTGCTGGAAAGCTCGTTGATTTGCGAGTATCTCGATTCCATCGGCACTGGTCCTACGCTGTATCCTAAAGCCAACCAATGGCTATGGCGTAACCGCATGATGATCGGCCACGGCCTCGCTGATGCAAGTGTGCAGCTTCGTCTACAACAGGTGCTACCCGATGGTGAACAGAGCGCGACGCTGAAGGCGCGCTATGCGAAACGGATGGCGCGTGCCGTGGCGGCGCTTGATAGCCAGACCGAAGCGCTGGCTGAAGGCGGACCGCGGATGGACATGATTTGCGCCGTGATGGGCATCGGACATATGGAGTTTCGCCACGGTAAGGACTGGCGCAATGATGCGGCTAATCTTGCCTCCTGGTATGACGATGTGATCACGCGCCCGAGTTTTGCGGAGACTGCTCCGAAGTAAGCGCGCTTTCGCGGACTGAGGTAGCCCCATTTATCCCGCGCGCCTAATTCGCGCCCGACCTCTGTTGGGTCGATGTTTTAACCTTTGAAGGTGAAGGAGGAATTGCGCGCGATGGCAGGGAAGAACCGCCACAGCAAGAGCGCGGTAATTAAACCCGCGACAATGCCGTTGGCAAAAAATCCTGATCATCGTCGCGACTCATATTATCGAACGGCCGCTGCTATTCGCCCTCTCCTCTGGAAGGCTAATTAATTTTATTCGATCTCAACAGCCAATTGGCCGACATCGACGGCGTCTTCTTCGGCGATGTGCAGTTTTGTTATTTTGCCGGGGGATTCGGCGTCGTGCGGCACTTCGGTCTTCATGACTTCTAATATAAACAGCGTATCGCCCGCCACGACGCTGTCACCTTCCTTGACCAACACTTTCCACACGTTTCCGGGTGCCTGGGTCATTACTTGTTCTGCCATGTCGGGGTCTCCCTATTTATTATTCGATGGAACTTTCATCGCACAAATCGTCGAGTTCGATGCGGAGCGCCTGCGCGTCCTCGACGCTGACGCGATTGAAGCTGAGAAATTCGTTGGGCTTGATCTGGCCGAGCTTCCAAAATGCTGCCGAGGGCACCGTATAGGGCACGATGAATCCGCCCATAGAAGGCCCGTCATTCACTAAGATGATGGGTTTCTGGCCGCATAGATTGATGCCGCCCATGGGATAGCCGTGATCGACGATATTGGAGGGAAACTCACCGTTCGCCGGCGGCTTGTTGGTGGCTTTTTCGGTGAAAGTCCAGTCCGGTCCGTCGAGGCGGTAGCCGGTGCGGTCGCTGCGTGCTTCGAGTTTCCAATTGGTGGAGAGGAATTGCGCATGGCCGGCCGCGTCAATCCAATCGTCATTCGGTCCGGCGACCGCCTCGATTTGCCATATTTTTTCCGTGGCGAACTGTGGCCGGCAGGCTTCTTTCACGCGTCGCCCGGCCCAGCCTACGCCGGTTTTTACTGGTAGTACCTGGCCGGCCTTGATGGCGTTGCCGTCGAGGCCGCCGACGCTGGCCTTGTGGAAGGTCGATGCCGAACCCAGCCATTCCGGCGCGTCGATGCCTCCGGCCACTGCAAGATAGCCGCGCGCGCCCTGGAACGCCGGGCCCATCAACAGAGTTTGGCCAGCCTTGACGGCGACACTTTCCCACGTATGGATTTCTTCACCATCCAGCTTCGGCCCCATATTGGCGCCGGTGACGGCAATCACGCCATCCTGCTGGAACTTGAGGGTGGGGCCCATGAATTGAGACTCAAGACCGGGAGCGCCGGCATCGTTGCCGACAAGGATATTGGCGAGCCGGAACGACCAGTTGTCCATCGGTCCGGACGGCGGGAAGCCCTGGTTCCAATAGCCGACGCGGCCGGGGAAATCCTGGATCGAGGTCTCCAGGCCAGGTTTGATGATTTCAAGCATGTCCCGATCTCTCCCTAAAACCGCTCGCTGGTGTCAAGTTTGCCTATCCATTCTTTGTAATTGCGCACCGAGAACTTCTGATACTCGATGATGTTGTAGACGTAGCTGCCGTCCTCGATCTTGCGCTCGGCATCGTCATAGACCTCGCGGGTGACGGGCTGGAATTTGATACGGTCGCCGGGCTTGAACAGCACGATGTTGCCCCGGAACACATCAAAGCGCTTGGCGGTGTCCCAAATCGTTATTGGCGTGCGACCGAACAACTGATAGCCGCCAGGCGTTGCCACCGGATAAATTGCTGAAGCCGAGCCGCCCATTCCCACCGTGCCTTGTGGCGTCCAAGTGCGCGGAGGATTGTATTTGGGGCAGGTAATCATAGCGCGCGGATCGAGCGGTTGTAAAAACGGCAGGCCCGGCCAGAAGCCCAGCGAGGCGACCCAATATTCAGTGCTCGAATGGACGCGCACCAGTTGGTGACGGTCTTCTAAACCGTTGAGTCGGGCAACAAAATCCGGATCGTATTCCTTATCCGGATTTAGTTTTTCACGGTAATCGTCGATGCACTCCTTGGTCCAGGGGTCGAGATAGAGCGTCTCGAAGGTAAAGAGGCGGCTGTCTATCTCGATTTCGTCGGACGAGCCGAGGGAGGCAATCAGGCTTTTAAGCTCCATCACCATATCGTCGTAAGAAATTTCGCGCGGCTCGTAATGTACGAGGAGTGTGGCGAAGCAGGGCGCCGTTTCTACCAGTCCCTTAGTGCCGGATTCAGCGAGCGCGCCGGCCAATCCCTGCGCCATGAAATTAAGTTCAAGGTTCATCTCATTGCCGAATTCGACCCTGATGTAGCGGTCGCCGCCGGGCGAAAAAACGGCCTCGTCAAAGATCATGCGCAGCTACCTCCAACCGCCTGTAAGGACGGCCCCCTTCTTCAACAAACCGCCGGTTGCCGGCGGACTAATTCTCCATCAACGCGGCTTTGTGTTCGTCAACAAACCCGGTATGCGTCTCGCCGTCCCGGTAGGCGGGATGCGCCATGACGCGCTTTAGGAAGGAAATATTCGTTACGATGCCTTCTATACGGAATTCGTCGAGGGCCGCCAACATATTCTCTATTGCATGGGCGCGGTCGGTTCCATGAGTGATCAGTTTGGCGATCATTGGATCGTAGAAATAGGTTACTTGATCGCCTTCCTGGAATCCGGTGTCAACGCGCACGCTGTCGCTTTCGGGCGGGGGCTGAAACACGTCCAACGGACCTGGAGAAGGCAAGAAATTCTTGGCCGGGTTTTCGGCGTAGATGCGGCATTCGATGGCGTGGCCGCTGGCAGTGATACTATCCTGGGTGTGTGCCGAAAGATCATCGCCACGGGCCAGGCGCAGTTGCAGGCTAACGAGATCTGCGCCGGTAATCATTTCGGTGGCGGGATGCTCAACCTGGATGCGGGTGTTCATTTCAAGAAAATAGAACTTGCCGTCCGGAGCCATGATAAATTCGATGGTACCCGCACCCTGGTAGTTTTCTTGCGTGGCGAGTGCCATGGCCGCATTGGCCATGGCATCACGGATCGCAGGCCGAAGTCCGGGGGCCGGCGATTCTTCGATGATCTTTTGGAAGCGGCGTTGGATGGAACATTCGCGCTCGAAAAAATGCACCACGTTGCCATCCCCGAAGCCGAACAGTTGAATTTCGATATGGCGAGGTCTCTCGATCAATTTTTCGAGATAGATCGTGCCGTCGCCGAAGGCTTTCTCGGCCATATTCTCGGTTGCTTCGACGGTCTCCTGCAGGGCGGCCGGTTCGTCCACCCGCTTCATACCGATACCTCCGCCGCCCGCGGTTGCTTTCACCAGGAGCGGGAAGCCGATTTCTTCGCCGGCTGCGTCGAGCCCCTCATTTTCGCCCGCGACGAATCTCTGGCTGCCGGGCACAATGGGTACGCCGGCATCCTCTGCCAGATTGCGCGCACGCGCCTTGTCGCCCATGTCGATAATGGTTTTCGGGTTGGGGCCGATCCAGGTCATCCCGGCACCAGCCACGGCGCGAGCAAAATCGGCGTTCTCGGCGAGAAAACCATAGCCGGGGTGGACTGCATCGGCACCGCTATCCTTTGCTACATCGAGCACCTTCTTAGCCACAAGATAGCTTTGCTTGGCCGCTGCCGGACCAATGGCGTGGGCGTCGTCGGCCGCAAGCACATGTTTGGCGTTGGCATCGGCCTCTGAGTGTATAGCGACGGTCTGGAGCCCCAGAGTGCGGCAGCTCTTGATAATTCGGCAGGCAATTTCGCCGCGGTTGGCGATAAGAACTTTCTTCATAGTTTCCTGTTCGGTCGGTGATGGTGGGGCGGTCTAGGTCAGTTCAGCGTGGATCGCCTTGGCGACCCCGACGGCGCCAGGGGTGTCGGAATGGACGCAGATAGATTGGCATTTTACCTCCACCAGTTTTCCGGAAAGCGCCATGACCATGCCGTCATGGGCCGCTCGCCGCGCCTGGGCAAGGGCCACTTCGGGTGCGATGGCCGTGTGCTCGCGGGTTATTACCACTTCACCGGCATCGTTATAGTCGAGATCAACATACGTCTCGAAGATGATCGGAACGCCGAGCGCGCCGTAGGTCTTTTCGTGGCCGGTGCCCGACATCGCCATCACTGGTACCCCAAAGGTTTGTGCGCAGAGACCGATGGCGCGGCATGTTGCCTCATCGTCCCAGGCGACACCGTTCAGGGCGCCATGCGGTTTGACATGGTTGAGCGCCATGCCCTCGGCATCAAGAAAGCCTTTCAGCGCGCCTACCTGATAGACCAGACAGTCGAGCAATTCATCAGGGTCAAGCTTCATAGCGCGCCGGCCGAAACCCTGGCGGTCCGGGTAGGACGGATGTGCGCCGACGGAAACGCCATGCGCTTTGGCGAGGCGCACGGTAGCTTGCATGACGCTTGGGTCGGAAGCATGGTAGCCGCACGCAATATTAGCTTGGCTTACATAGGGCATGATCGCCAAATCGTCTCCGCAGGTGTAAATACTATAGGCCTCGCCCATATCGCAATTGATGTGCACTTTCATGCTCTTCTCCCAACTTTCTGGCGCTTTGGCCACCTCGTTGCAACTACAGTTTACGGCTGTGTCCGGGCCGTGCCAAGCGAGCAAGAGAGAGGTCGCGATGGGTGAATGCTGAAGGCCCTTAGTAAACTACAACGAGGCCAGCTAGATCCCCGCCGTTAGGCCGCCGTCGATGGTGAGCTCTGTGCCGGTGATCCAGACGGCTTCGTCTGACGCGAGATAGACAAAGCCACCGGCAATATCTGCCGGCCGGCCGATGCCGCCTAGGGGATGCATCTTATCGACGTGGGCGCGCGCTGCTTTAGGGTCGTCCTGGCCGGAGAGATAATTCATCAGCATTGGCGTTTCGATAAACCCTGGACAGATACAGTTGACACGGATCGGAATAGCGGCTCCGTCGATCGCCATGCAGCGCGTAAGATTGATTACGCCAGCCTTCGCTGCGCCGTAACTCGCCTGGCCGGCGCTGCCGGTTAGCCCGGCAATAGATGCGGTGTTTAGAATTACGCCATTTCCTTGTGCCTTGAAATGTGGCCAGACGGCCCGTCCAGTGCGGTAAACGCTCTTTAGATTGACGTCCAATTCGCGATCCCAATCAGCCTCGGCGAGGGTCTCAACCCCGCCCAGCATTGGAATGCCGGCATTGTTGACCAGTATGTCGAGGCCGCACATGGCAGAAATCGACTGGGCCACCAGCCCATCAACCTGTCCCTGGTCGGTGACGTCTGCCGAGATGGCCAGCGCGCCACTAATTTTTGCCGCGGCTGCTTCAATCGCACCGCTATCGATATCCGACAGGACCACGAGCGCTCCTTCCTTGGCGAAGCGCCGCGCCGTCTCAAGCCCGATCCCGGCCGCGGCGCCGGTGACAATCGCTTTCTTACCCTTCAACCGCATCTCTATTCTACCCCCGCCATTGCTTCACCTACGGACAGAATGTCATCACTTGTACAATTGTTCGATGCCACCCTATCTCTTATGGAATGGGAAGGAGAGAACGCTATGCACGGCGACAATTTGACCGGAGAAGAAACGCAACGTCCAGTCACGCGCGCTGTGGCGCGGTTTCAGGAATAGTTGTCCGGTTTTGGCACTGGGTGCATCTTTCGGCGCTACCTCAAATCCGTCTCCAACTGCGAGCATCGCGGCGAAGCACTTGGAGCTATCCACACCAACGATTTTGTACCTTAGCTGACGACGCTTTTTCTTGGCCACATTCTGGTGCCGATGCTGAGCAACGGCAATTCGAGCGGGCCAAGTGCGAGGAACGATTTTAATTGTTATACGTTAATATTGTTAAACAAAAGAATTTGGTGGAAGTGGTGACCGAGCCGCGAAGCAGTGCCCGTTCGGCTCTCACCCGCGCTCGCGAACTTCATTAAACCTTATCCCGGGCCATTTTTTGGCGATGTAGTCGAGTTCCCAGGCGTTGCGCGCTAGGAAAACCGGGCAGCCATCGCGGTCATCGGCAAGATTTGCTTGCTGGCTCTTTTCAAATTCTTTTAGCTTTTGCGCCTCGTCGGCAGCAAGCCATCGCGCGGTCTCGTAGGGCGCCGCCTCGAGGGCGATGGCGACCTGATATTCGTTTTGAATGCGTGACACTAGAACATCGAGTTGCAGTTGGCCGACAACGCCGACGATCCATTGTGCGCCGACACGCGGGCGGAACACTTGGGTTACACCTTCTTCGGCCAAATCACTGAGCGCACCGCGTAATTGCTTCATCCGCATGGGGTCTCCGAGGCGCACCCGGCGGAGGATTTCGGGAGCGAAATTGGGAATGCCAGTGATGCGCAACTCCTCTCCCTCGCTCAGGGTATCTCCGACACGCAGTGTACCGTGGTTGGGGATGCCGATAATATCGCCGGGATAGGCGTCCTCGGCCAATTGACGATCCTGAGCAAAGAAGAAGGTGGGGTTGTTGATCGCGATGGTCTTGCCATTGCGCCCCTGTTTTAACTTCATGCCGCGTTTGAAGCGTCCGGAGCAAAGGCGGAAAAAGGCTACCCGGTCGCGGTGATTCTTGTCCATGTTGGCTTGTACCTTGAACACGAAGCCCGTGACTTTATTCTCCTGCGGCTGGATGTCGCGTGGCTCGGCTGGCTGTGGACCAGGCGTCGGCGCATGGTCTGTGAGCGCCTGCAGCAGTTCACCAACGCCAAAATCTTTAAGCGCCGAGCCGAAAAATACCGGCGTTAGATGGCCTTCGAGGTAGCTCGTCTGATTGAATTCCGAATAGGCGGAAAGCGCCAGTTCTGCGTCCTCTCGGAAGTTCGGCAGCACCTCGTTGGAAATACAGCTGTCGAAATGAGGGTCGTGCACGCCGCTGGTGGCGCGGATCGTATCGAAGCGCCCCGCGGCGCTGTTCTTTGAGGTGAGAAACTTGCTACCGTGGAATTCGAAGCAGCCGTGAAACAGGCCACCCATGCCGACCGGCCATACTATCGGGCAGACATCGAGCGCCAGGACCCGCTCGATCTCGTCGAGCAATTCGAACGGGCTCAGGCCTTCGCGGTCGACTTTATTGATGAAGGTGAGAATTGGAATATCGCGCAGACGGCACACCTCGAATAATTTCTGCGTCTGGCTCTCGATACCTTTGGCGGCGTCTATTACCATGACCGCAGAATCGACTGCCGTCAGGGTGCGGTAGGTATCTTCGCTAAAATCCTCATGGCCGGGCGTGTCCAAAAGGTTGAATGTGATTCCAGCGTGTTCGAACGTCATCACCGAGCTTGAAATCGAAATGCCCCGTTCGCGCTCGATCGACATCCAATCCGAGCGTGTGCGCCTGCGCTCACCGCGTCCTTTGACGTCGCCGGCCAAATGAATGGCGCCGCCGGCATGTAGCAGACGCTCAGTCAGCGTCGTCTTACCGGCGTCTGGATGCGAGATGATGGCAAATGTCTTGCGTGGCAACACGAGAGTTCATTCCTCGCCGCCCGCCGCTAGGGCAACAGGCGGCAGCGGTGCAATAGGCTAAGTAAAATATGATGGCGCTCACATAAGCGCATCAACGCGGGCATGCAACCACCAAACGCAAAGTAAGGCAGCGGTTATTGCTGTTAGGGGAGGGGTTTTTCTCGCGGTTGGCCCGTTAGGCGCGGCTGCCATGCCTCGGCAGTCGATCGCTTTTAACGATCGGCTTGGCGCACTTGAGATTGGCTAGGCAGACGCGGTTTTCCTCTGCAAATACAGCGTTTTCATCGACCGCCAGCACGGACCAGATATAGGCGCGTACCAAACCCCGCGCGATGCCAAGGCCTACGCATACATGCGGGCAAGATTGTTCTGCGTTTAGATAGGCCGAATAGCGTGGCGTGCAGTCTTCCTACTTAATCTTCTTTCGGTCCTGCCCTCAGTTTGCCACTTCTCGTCGCGTTGTTTCAAAATTATGAACAACTCAGCACCTGGAGATGAGAGGCGGAACAAGTTAACCTGGATCCATTCCAAACCAGCTTTGGCCCGAACATGCATACACTCGCTGATCCGTTACGCCACGCCGGCCGCCATTACGCTGGCAATCCAGCCACGATTTATGGCGATATCCGCATGAACTACGCCGAGATGACGGCGCGTTGCCGGCGTCTGGGCGGGGCACTGAGGACGCTCGGTCTGGCACCGGGCGACCGGGTCGCCATCCTGGCTGCCAATTCGCACCAATATATCGAGACCTATATGGCAGTGCCGGCGGCCGGATTCGTAGTGGTACCGCTTAACACCCGGCATGCCGAACCCGAGCTCTCCTATGCGCTGCAGGATTCGGGCGCTAAAATCCTCTTAATAGACTCCGAGCCTGGCAACTTGGCTGCGTATGTCGAGCGCGTTATCCAAATTCCCGACGGATACGAGACCCTGATCAGGGAATCCGAAGAAATTGAATTGGGTGAGGGCGTTACCGAGCAAACTCTGGCAGGGCTCTTTTATACGGGTGGCACCACGGGCGCATCCAAAGGCGTGATGCTAAGCCACCGTAATCTGATCGCCAATTACCATAACTGGGCATCCATCACTCAGCCGGTGTCTGAAGATATATCGATAGTGATGGCACCCTTGTTCCATGCTGCAGGGTCTAATTCCGTCATTGCCAGCATATGGAGCGGCGGCGCTCAATTGATTATCCCGGCGTTTAATCCAGCAGATATTTTGGACCAGATATCACGCGAACGCGCTACGCAGACCCTCGGTGTGCCGGTCATGATTGCTGCATTGGCTGAGGAACAGCACGCCAATCCGCGTGATGTATCGTGCTTGCGTACGGTAGCTCATGGCGCTTCGCCGATTGCTACGGAAGTGATTCGGCGTGCTATCGCGGCTTTTCCCGACGCCGAATTCGTCCATCTTTATGGCGCCACGGAACTGGCGCCGCTGGCCACGGTGCTGCGTCATGAAGAGCGCATGCCGCATTCGGATCTGCTGCGTTCCTGCGGTCAGGCAGTTCCCGGTGTGGCGGTGCGTGTGGTGAACGAGATGGGTGATGAATGCGCACCCCTTGAGATCGGCGAGATCGTCGTGCAAGGCCCCAACGTCATGCAGGGTTATTGGAATAAACTGGCGGAGACGGTAGCGGTGCTCCACGGAGGCTGGTATTACTCTGGAGATCTCGGCTATGCCGATGAGAATAATTATATTTTCCTAATGGACCGCGCCAAGGACATGATCGTTAGCGGCGCCGAGAACGTCTATTGCGCTGAAGTCGAAGAGGTCCTGCACCAGCATCCGGCGGTATTGCAGGCCGCTGTGTTCGGCATTCCAGATGAAAAGTGGGGCGAGGCAGTACATGCGGCCATCCAATTGCGCCACCCGGTCAAGGCAGAGGATTTAATCGCCTTTTGCCATGGCAAGATTGCCGGTTATAAGGTGCCAAAGGGAATCGACTTTTGGGACGAGCCACTACCGCTGTCGGGTCCCGGAAAAATATTAAAGCGCGAGTTGCGCAAACCCTATTGGGTTGGGCACAAAGAGCAAATCGGTTAGGGGTCGGCTTGACGGGCGTGGCGTCGGTGGGCGAGACTTTTGTCGCCGTATGATGCGAACCGCGGCGCAGGAGGTCTGGGGCACGGCCGCATGGGCTCATGACAGTCTCTATATCGACCTATGGGATGATTATCTCGATCCGGCCTAAACACGAAATGGTAGATAAAGCGCAACTGACAGCGACGCCGTCGCTTCCCCTCGCCGCGGACGGCCCGCTGTTCGCTGAGCCATGGCAGGCTCAGGCTTTCGCCATGGCGGTGCGGCTCTCCGCCGAAGGACATTTCAGCTGGCCAGAATGGGCGCAATATTTAAGCGCCGAGATAGCGAGTGATCATGGCGGGCACGGTGGTGCGTCGGGCGATCCCATTGCCGTCTATTATCGCCAATGGTTGACGGCGTTGGAAAAATTAGTTGCTGACAAGGGTTTAGCATCGCCAACTGAGTTGGCTGGACGCAAGGAAGATTGGCGGCGTGCTTATCTAAATACGCCGCATGGCCAAGCCATTGAGCTAAGCGCCTCAGGTTCCAAAAGAGACTAATTGCCAACCAGAGATTAATCACCACCACGATTACATGCTGCATAAATTTCGACGAAACGTGGATAGCAGAGTTGACTTAGAATTAATTTCCGGTGTGAGGGAAAATTCATAATTCATTTGCTAAATCCAAAAAATCTGGCGCAAATGATGCATCAGATTTGAGTGAACAGCCTGGGTAAGGGTCGTGAAAGCTGCAAAGTTTGCCATCGGACAGGTCGTCAAGCACCGCGTTTATTCGTTCCGTGGCGTCATTTATGACGTCGATCCGGAATTCAGTAATACAGAGGAATGGTGGCTGGCAATCCCTGAGGATATCCGGCCAGCCAAGGAGCAGCCCTATTATCATCTCCTTGCCGAGAACGATGAAGTTGCTTACGAAGCCTATGTATCGGAGCAGAATCTGCTGATAGACGAAACCGGATTGCCGGTATCCCATCCGGAAGTACCGATGATGTTCGGCGACCTCCGTGACGGCCACTATCAAGTGGTCGATCATCAGTCACATTAACGCATAATTATGAGCGCTGGGCTGGAAGATTCGGCGTCCAGAGACGGCGTGGCTGGACCATTGGAAGCATACCGCGCGCTGCTTTCGAACGCGGCGGAAGGGATCCTCACCGATCTTGATCAGGAAGCGGCGGCTGTGCGTCTGCAGGCGCTACACAATCGCTTAGCGGCGGGGCTGGCTGCGCCGTTGCCAGCACGGCGCGGCTTCAATCTTTTTGCCCGCTCATCGCGCGAGGACTTAGACAGCCCGCGTGGAGTCTATATCTATGGCGATGTCGGGCGTGGAAAATCCATGCTGATGGATATCTTTTTTGACGGTGCACCAGTGAAGCCCAAGCGCCGCGTCCACCATCACCATTTCATGCAGGAAGCCCATGGCGAGATCAACCGCGCGCTGGTCAATGGTCAAGAGACCGGCGGCGATGGTGGCTTGGTGCGTTACGCCCAGCGTCTTGCAGAAGGGGCGCGGTTGTTGTGCTTCGATGACTTTCACGTCACGGATATCGGCGATGCGATGGTGCTCGGTCCCCTTTTCACGGCATTGATCGAGGCCGGTGTGATCGTCGTGATGACGTCCAACCGCGCGCCCGACAGTCTCTATGAAAATGGCATCAACCGCGCGCGCTTCCTACCTTTTATTGAGTTGGTGAAGGCACGCCTTGAACTGGTCGCGTTGGACGGGCCGACCGATTACCGCACGCGCTTTATTAACCGCTCACGCCTGTACCATTCGCCGCTCTCAACCACGGCCACGGCGGAGCTTGAGCGTATTTTCCGGCATCTGACCGACGGTATCCCATCGGAACCGGAATCCTTCACTGTCCGCGGCCGCACGCTCTCCATCGCGCGTACCGCTCGTGGGGTAGCGATGGCAAGCTTTGAGGAGCTCTGCGCGCGTCCTCTTGGCCCGGCCGATTACATCAGTTTGCAGGCCGCGTTTCACACTGTGATTCTCAGCGATATCCCACGTATGGGGCCGGACATGCGGAACGAGGCCAAGCGCTTCATCACTTTGATTGATGTCCTCTACGAACACCGCGTCAATTTAATCTGTTCGGCGGCTGCGGAACCGGAAGCGCTTTATTCCGAAGGCGCGGGGGCTTTTGAATTCGCCCGTACCACGTCGCGCCTCAATGAAATGCAAACCTCTGATTATATTGCCCAGGCGCATCGCTTCTAAGAAAGTGCTCCAGGCGCTGCCAACCCGGTGTCGCCATAATTCAAGTGCCGCATCATAGTTAGCGTGCTGACAGGTCTGTTTTCCAGCCGTGATACCCGCCGCCGCGACGCTGGCGGCAGGCGATTTATGGGGGACCCCTTCGCTGCGCTCTGGTCTTCGCAGCCTTTCCCGCCTCTGTGACTTTCTCAGGCTTCGCGGTATTGCGTGTCTATAGGCTATAGCGCTTCACATGAAACAGTATACGCTGATTTTGCTTGCCGCCCGGCGAGGGAGAAAGCAAGACTTGCCCGACCGTCGCAACAAACTAAAGGAACATGCCTGTGAGTGAGATTGTCCTCTACCTCGTTAAATACCACGGTGACCAGAAGGCTGGGATGATCAGTAATGCCGAATTGCGCGACCGCGCGACCGTCCATAAGAAAGCCATCGCTGATTTCGGCGGCACTCCGATCGCACAATATGGAAGCTACGGCGAATACGACATGGTTTATATTTACGAGATGCCAGATAAGAAGGCACTCGCGGCAAATTTGCATCTCACCGACGGCTTCGGGCTGGCGAAATATTGCAAGGCGATACCGCTGGTAAGTGCCGAGGATTTCGCCGCGTCCTTGGCTCTCGCAGGAAAGACGCAGACGGAATACGGCCCCGCCACCGATGACAAGTCCTAGCTGCCGCCAGTAGTATTTGTTGCGACCAACCCGAACCATAGGTTCGTGTTCAATTTAGTTCTTAGTTCCTTTGCCGAGCGTGTGGCTTCGTACTGGCCAATCTTCCTCATGTTTTGAATTTCTTGCGATCGCCCGGCAATACCTTATTTATCCTGAATGCATTTTCTTCTGGACCAAGTAATATCGCCTCGTGCCAATTATAATATATCTGGTAAGGCCCTTGATGACCTGCGCGCCGCGCCGAATCGCACGGACGATTAACTCATCGACCTCTTTCATTGATCGCGCTTTGAAGTCAAATACATCCATATAACAATGTGACAGTTTTGTAGTATCGTTAGCAAAAATATTTACGAGAGAGCTTGGCTGTTTCCATTTCTTCGATTTCGATCAGCAAATTGACCGTTGAATATCCACTCTAAACATTCGCTTTCAAGGGGCTCTTGGATTTGCTGCCATTAGAATCGAGTTGAGCCGGTAAAAAGGTATCCGTTTGTGTTGTCTATGTTCGATCAAATAAGGGTAGAGTATCGCTGTATAGGCTTAACGCTCCGTGCCACCAGCGGCGGGGTGCAAAGAGCCTTGTGCAAGAGTACTGCAGAGCCTGCGGCTCGAGAAATGCGCTCCGATTGCCGACAAACGCCAGCTCCGCTAGTGCCCCAAGTCGCGGGACATGTTGGAAGCGGGATCATGAGACCATGCAAAGGGAGAGAAATTATGAAAATACTACGCCTCGCAACAATTGCTGCGATGGTTTCGGTCGTGGCGCTGACCTTCGGGCAGGCGGCGAAAGCGGAACCCTTTAAGCTCAATGGTGAGCCGAAACCGGCCTGGCTTTATTTTGACGTGAAGTCTGACGGCGGATGGACGCAGGCCGCACACGAATCAAGGCTGAGAATCGAAAAGCATTTCGGCTGGAATATACCCTTTGTGGAGAAAATTCCTGAGGAAGTCTCGGCGACCAAGGCCGCGGCAGAAAAATATATCAGTCGTGGCCACAACATCATCATCGGCGGCGGCTTCGGCCACAGCGATGCCTTCTTGGAACTTTCGGCAAAATATCCCGACGTTGCTTTCGTTCTGCCGGCTGGCGCGACCAACTCAAGTAACCTGCAAAGTATTTACGGCAGATCCTATGAGCCCCATTACCTGTGTGGCATGGCGGCTGGCGCGCTCAGCAAAACCAATAAGATTGGTTATGTTGCCGCCAATCCCTATGGGATCGTGAACTGGGCAGTGAATGCCTATCTCATCGGTGCCCAAAAAACGAATCCGGGCATCACCCTGCATGTAGTCTACACGGGCGCTTGGAATGATCCTATCAAAGAGCGGGCGGCAGCCCAGGCGCTAGTGGAACAAGGCGTTGACGTGATAGGACAGCATGTCGATACGCCTACACCGCAAATTGTCGCCCAGGAAAACGGCCTTTACGCCACAGGGCATCACCGCGATATGAGCGAATTTGCCCCCAAGGCAACCCAATGCTCGCAAGTCTGGGTTTGGGATCGTTACCTCATTCCCAAGATACAGGCGATGATCGACGGCGTTTGGGACCCGGGCTCACAGCCTTACGGCGATTTCATTCACATCCATGATGGCGGCAATGATATCGTCTGCTGTGGCGATGCCGTGCCAACGGCTACCGTTTCCATGATCAATGCTGAGAAGGACGCCATGGCCAACGGCAAGCATGTTTTTGAGGGCCCGCTATATGATCAAGAAGGCACGCTCCGCGTCAAAGACGGCGAGGTACCGTCTGACGGCGATCTGTGGGGTATGGACTGGTTACTCCAGGGCATCGTCGGAACGACGAAGACTTTATAGATTTGGGACAACGAAGACTATGTAAAGCAGGTCGTTCACCCGACCAGGCCTAAAACAAAAACCGAATTGTCTGAATTTGCCCCGTAGCAGTTCAGGCAATTCGGTAATTTTTTGCCCTTGGGCCGATGGGTTAGGTAGACGATTGGTTATCCTTAAAGCGCGTTTCCGTATCGGCGGTGCCGAACGTCACGCTGTTCTCGTCCGACCATTCTTCGAACAGAAACTGCCGAGTAAATTTTTCGTTGATGTAGTCAATCGTCCTGATCGGTGGATACTTCGGTGGCTGGCCGGCATCCCGGCAATTAGGCAAACACTCGATCATGGCGTCATAATTACAGTTACAGAAATAAATCAACGACAGGCGCGGTACATTGGTTGCCGGATCAAGTGGCGGGTTGATCACGCGGTGGCGGTTTGAGACCCAGCGATCATTGGTCCAGGGCATTAGAAAATCACCAAGGTTGATGACCAACGCCCCTTCTACCACCGGGACGTCGACCCAATCGCCATCCCGGTTGCGCGTCTGGAGACCGGGCTGGACCATACAAATCGTGAGATCATCATAATCCGAATGTTCGCCTGCGCGCACTTGGCCGGGCTCCGGTGTTTCGGTCAGTTTTGGATAATGTAGCGCCCGCAACACACTGAAATGCTTGTCTGTCAACGGGACGAAATAGTTTTCGGGGAGATCGAGGGCGAGAGCGCAGAGCTGATGGAGTTCACGCGAGAATTTGTCCATTACGCGAAAATATTCTTCCTATAACGGTCGCATGCTGTGCGGCTTATCAGGCCAGACATTCGGTACGAAGTAGTTGCACGCGTCTTTGCAGACGTAATAGTCGTCAGCCATCAAATAACGTGCTTCGGAAGCGCCTGGCGGACCCATAGTTACGGTTTCCTTGATGTCACCCGGCGCCTTCACCCCGATGCTATGCGACAGGCTTTCATCCATCATTGGACTATAACCGCGTAGACCCGCAGTGCCCTCTAACGGTGACTTAAGTTTCAGTTTTTCCGCTTCGGGAAGGGAAAAGAAGTTGAGCGAAACTTCCGCCACGGCCTTCATCAGCTCGGTTTGGATCGGATGGCCGGTTACTACGAGGAAGCCGATGTCCCGGCAAACCTGATCCATCTCCGCGGCAACCCTTTTTCGTGCTGCTGGATCGCCTGAGTAGAACGGTTGGAGATCAACAGCCGGAACCTGAAGCATCGTCATCAGCACCTCCCCATTTACGATAAAGACTAGCGCCGCCGCGTTATCTAGCGAATCAATTAATTTTTTAAAGTCGGATGAGAACTAATCACTGTAGGAAACGGCCTAAAAATAGTCTATGCAGGCGTTACGGGATAGCGAAACCGTCGGCCGCTCGATATCGTGATCCATACATCTGCGCGACAGGCTTAAAATGGCGGACGGGATAGGGTAGAGTGAGTGACCTTTAGACGGGCCGGATAGGTGGCTCAGATGGAGGTGGCGCGGCGGCGGTGCGTGGCTGGCGTCCATGCCGATCATCGAGGGCGACCATGAATATCATAGACTTGATCCAAAGTGACCGGCAACGGGAGGTCTTTCTGTTCCAAAGCACCGCGCGGGATTTACACCCTGGGGGGTGGAGGTGAGCGAGCGGGCGGAGGTCGCCGGATCAGATGAAATCCACGATTACATCCGCGATATCATCCGCGACGATCTTGCCGCCGGGCGGCGTGAGACCTTAGTTACACGCTTTCCGCCCGAGCCCAACGGCTATCTTCATATAGGCCATGCCAAATCGATTTGTCTTAATTTCGGCGTCGCGGGAGAGTTTGGCGGACGCTGCCATATGCGCTTTGACGATACGAACCCGACCAAGGAAGAGCATGAGTATATAGACGCGATCCAGGAGGATGTGCGCTGGCTTGGCTTCGACTGGGCTGAACATCTCTATTTCGCGTCAGATCATTTCGAGCGCTTATATGAATGGGCCGAGAATCTAATCGTGACCGGCGACGCCTATATCGATGACCTCTCACCTGAAGAAATTCGTGAGCACCGTGGCACTTTGACCAAACCCGGGCGCAACAGCCCGTTCCGCGTCCGTGCACCCGAGGAAAGCCTCGATCTCTTCTGTCGCATGCGCGCCGGCGAATTTGCGGAAGGTACCAGGGTCTTACGCGCGAAGGTCGACATGGCGTCAGGTAATATGAACATGCGCGACCCCGTATTATACCGTATTCTTCACGCTGCCCATCCGCGCACAGGTGATCAATGGTGCATATATCCGACATATGACTTTGCCCATGGTCAGTCGGATGCGATCGAAGGTGTGACCCATTCGCTCTGCACGCTCGAATTTGAGGATCACCGTCCGCTTTACGATTGGTTGATCGCGCATTTGCCGGTCGACACGGTGCCGCTGCAATATGAATTCTCACGCCTCAATCTTACTTACACAGTGCTGTCGAAGCGCCGGCTCATTCAGCTGGTACAGGAAGAATACGTTCGCGGCTGGGACGATCCCCGACTGCCGACATTGCGCGGCCTGAGAAGGCGTGGCGTCCCACCGTCGGCTATCCGCGATTTTGTCGGTCGCCTGGCGATCTCGAAAAGCGACGGCACGGTCGAAATGGCACTCCTTGAGCATTGTATCCGGGAGAACTTGAACAAAACGGCGCTCCGCCGCATGGCAGTTCTAAAGCCACTTAAGGTGGTAATCGAAAACTGGTCCGAGAGCCAAACAGAAATGCTTGATGCGGTGAATAATCCTGAGGATGAAGCCGCCGGCAAGCGTTCCATCCCGTTCTCCGGAGAGATTTATATTGAGCGCGATGACTTTATGGAGGAGCCACCTAAGAAATTCTTCCGCCTGGCACCCGGCCGCGAGGTGCGGTTGCGTTACGCCTATTTCATCACCTGCACGGACGTGATCAAGGACGCCGCTGGCGAGGTGGTCGAACTACGCTGTACTTACGACCCGGCGTCGCGCGGTGGAAATTCACCCGACGGGCGTAAGGTTAAGGCGACGCTTCATTGGGTGTCGGCGGCGGATGCGACGTCTGCGGAAGTGCGGATCTATAACAATCTATTTACCCGCGAGGACCCGGGCGCCGACGGAGATGTGCTTGACGACCTCAATCCAGATTCACTTGTAACATTGCAGGATTGTCGCCTTGAGCCCGCCTTGGCGGATGCTGCCCAAGGCGTGGCACTGCAGTTTGAGCGCCAAGGCTATTTCTGTCTCGACCCCGATTCAACTCCGGAAAAACCGGTGTTCAACCGCACAGCATCGCTGCGTGACGAATGGGCTAGAATTCAGAAACAGAGGGCCTGAGCAGCCTCTGGGGACGGCGGTAAGCGCCCGCCTCTCACAGACCGTCGTCGGGTGGCACGTTATCCAAAAGTGTTCGAATTTTGATTCTATTTTGGCCGCGGGTTACTGTGCACATTCAGCGGTAAAAATCGATGACTGGCGCCCAGTAGCTTACAGGTTAGTCTGTAGGATATGGTGCGCCGCGTTATGGCCCGGCGCGCCGGTCACTTCTCCGCCTGGATGTGTGCCGCCGCCGCACAGATAGAAATTCCCGATCGGTGTATCGTAGCCTAGGCGTTCGCCAAGGAACTGGCCCGGCACCACATTGAGGTGGCGGATAGCGCCGTCGGTTATGCCAGTGCGCTGTTCAATATCCCACGGGCTCAAAAATTTCCATTCGCGGATGTCAGTTCGGAAATTGGGGATGAAGCGGTTGACCCAATCAATGACTGCTTCGCCGGCTTCGTCGCAACGTTCTTCCCAACTTCCTATGGCCAATTGCGGTGGGGCATAGAGGCCCCATATCGAGCAAATTACGCCGTCTTTTTCGGTAAGGGTCGAATCATAAATGGTCGGAATTTGAAGGTGGCAGATCGGCTCCGAACAGATTTGGCCGGCGCGCATCTCGATGCCCGCCCGGGCATAGTGATTGAGGCTCGGAGCGATCAATATGTAGGATACATCCGCGGCATCAATATCTGATTCGGTCAAATAGGCCGAGACGTCAGGTGCCTTATTCATGATGCAGTGAAATTTGAAGTAGCCGGTACTGGTATTGAGGTCCTTGATCTTTTTGGTAAGGTCGCCGGGCAGGTCGGCGGGTTCGAACAGCGTGCGGTAGGTGCGCTTGGGGTCGGCATTGGAGATCACCAGGCGCGATCGGATTTCTTCGCCGCTCTCGAGGCGCACGCCACACGCCTCGCCGTTCTCGATCAGTACCCGGGCGACCGGCGCATCACAGCGAATTTCTGCACCCAGTTCACGGACCGCCTCTGCCATAGTTTCGGTAATTCGGCCCATGCCGCCTTCAACAACAAAATAACCATGACTGCCAGCGGCACCGAATTGGAAAAACGTCTCTGCCCAAGCGCCGCCTGGCGCGTAAGGATCGGCCATATCCTGGACGTAGACCATCATCGCTTGCACACGCGCGTCATCGAAATATTCCGACGTCAGGTCGTACAATGAAGAAGTCAGTATTTTCTCCAATAGCGCTGTGTCGCCACTAGCCTCGGCGCGCTCGCGGATGTCGGCAAGGCTTGGCGGGTCGCTGGTCAACATGGTTGGCTGCACGAGCCTGATCATTTTCGTCCACATTGCAACCCAATCCGGGTAGCGTTCCGCATCGCGCGCATTCAGGTTCGCAATTGCGGCTATCGTGCGATCCATCTCGTAATGGATAAACGTATGGGTGCCGTCTTCATAAGGAAAGAACACCGGCGGGTCTATCAGACTCATCTTGAGGCCACGGGCATCAAGCGCCATATCTTCACGGACTTTCGGCTCAAGTTTCCACATCACATAGGCGCAAGTTGAGATTCGATAGCCGTCGAAGAATTCTTCGGTCGCGCAAGCACCGCCAACAAACCCACGCCGCTCGCACAACAGCACCTTCATTCCTGCCCGCGCCAGATAGAAGCCGGCGACCAAGCCATTATGGCCGGCGCCGATAATGATTGCATCATAGTGGGACTCAGTCATTGCCGCGTTCCTTTTCGCTGAATTCATTGATCAGATCGCCTAATTTACTAACGTAAAGTCCAAATTCTTTAGCCTACTAATTAATATATGGCGACCATGTCGCTTTGCCTGGATCGGTGCCGCCGAGGATGGCTACGATATGCGCCGGTTCGGAGCCGGCGTCTCGGAGCCCACGCATGAGCCGCGTGGCAGAGAAAACACATCGAACGGTTCGAGGATCCTTTACCCGAGTTGGACTTCATCATCGCCAGGTTGAAATCCCGATTATCGGCAATCATTGGCTCTTGATTTGTATCCTCGGTCACTCTACGCCCGATAATGTTATAAATTTGGCGCTGGTATTGTGGTAACCGCGTGTCGGCGAACGCTTCCGCGCTTGAGCGCAGATCCTTGAAACGAGCAACCTGTAAAAGCCGGGATGATATGCTGAATTTGGCCATTCTTTTTTGCTTCTCCCGCTGGCTGCGTGTACAGCTCTGGAAATTATCACAGCGAGAGAATTTACGCAGCGCGCTTCCGCATTGTTGACGCCGCTGTGTCTGATGATTGAGGATACCGCATGGCTGAACCTGAGGTGGCTCAAAAAGAGCCGATAGAAATCCAGCTTGCTGAAGGCAAGCGCTATGTCTGGTGTCGCTGCGGTCGCAGCGGGCGGCAACCGTTCTGCGACCGCTCGCATCTCGGCAGCGGCTTTACGCCGATAGTGTTCCGAGCAAAGCGCAGTCGGCGCTATTCGCTGTGCTGCTGTAAGCGCACCAAAAACCCACCCTATTGCGACGGCAGCCACGAGGCACTGTGACTGCACGCCGCTTTGGTAGGGCCGTTTATCTAACGCTTGCGCCAGTTACCAGCTTTCTCCAACGCATCGGCGACTTTGAGTACGGTCAGATCGTCAAAATGACGCCCGATCAGCATCAGGCCGATCGGCAATCCGTCCTCCATGGCGCACGGCACGGTGATCGCCGGATGGCCGGATAGGCTGAATGGGGCGGTGTTGGCAATCATGTTCAGTGACGCCTCCATATCTTTCTCTATAGAGCTATCTGTTGGAATGATCGCCGGCGTTTGGAATGGGACCGTCGGCATAGCGATTACGTCGCAATCCTCCAACAGCCGATCGTAATCCGCGTTCAGCAGGTAGCGTTGGTTTTGCGCCTTGGCGTAATAGCGCCCGTGATAATGGCGGTGCATGTATTCACCAAGGAGGAGTACCAACTTGGCTTGGACCGGCAGGTCGCTGGCGCGTGAATCGAAGCCCCGGCCCATCGCCTCCCGAAGGCGCGTGTCGTAGAAGCCAGACCAGTTTGAGCCCTGATTATAGCCCTTGATCATGAACTCGGCGGAGCCTTCAAGCCCAATCGCGTTCCACAGATGCGGGCCAACCATGTGCATCGGTGCCGACACGTTCTTGAGTTTGGCGCCCTTGCCTTCAAGCGCTTTGAGCGCAGCCTTACATTTTCGATCGACCACCTTGTCGCTCGCCGGAAAGCCGAGGTCGGGCCAGCGTTTTTGGCCAAAGCCTTCCTTTACCACCCCGATCTTGAGGCCTTTCACGCTCTTGCCGATCGCCGGCATATAGTCTTGTACGTAATCGTCTGGAATGACTCCGCGCTGACGCGGGTCCATTGGATCCGGCCCGGCGATGGCGGTGAGCAACCGCGCGGTATTTTCCACCGTATCGCACATGGGCCCGAGCGTATCCAGGGTCATCTCGATCATTACCGCGCCGGTATAGGGTACGAGGCCAAATGTTGGCTTCAGCCCGACGATGCCGCAACGCGACGCCGGCAGGCGGATCGAGCCCGCCTGATCACCGCCGATGGCCATTTTGACATCACCGGCGCCGACTACGACGCCACTACCGCCAGACGAGCCGCCCGGCGAATGGGTTGGCCGGTGTGGGTTGCGGATCGGCCCTAGCGAGCTGGTGTGGCCACCCGCGGAGAATGAGCAATCCTCGGTAGTCGTCTTGCCGGCGATGGTGCCGCCAGCATCGAGAATGCGCGTGACGAGGGTGGCGTCAATGTCCGGGATAAAGCCTTCTAGCATGCGTGTGCCGTTCATCAGCGGTATACCGGCGACACATATCGGATCTTTGATGCCGATATCGTAGCCCTTAAGAATGCCGGATTTTGCGCCTTCTATATTACAGCGCCAGTACCAGCCGTTATAAGGATTCTCTTCGGCGCTCGGACGGTAACCGGCATTGCGTGGATATTTCTGTTCTGGCCGCCATTCGGGAATTTCCTCCAGCATTCTGTAGGATGCCATCGGCCCTTTCATCAAGTTGCGGTAGGCGCCGGCATCCTCTTCTGGCATCTCGATGCCGAAATCCTCGGCCATATCGCGAATTTGATCGATTGTTGGTAGTTCAGCACCCTTAGCCATCTTCGTTTCTCCCCCAAAATGCGTTCGCACTGGCACTCAAATCTTGCCACCACGCCGCTGCTATGACTGACAATAATTTAATAAATAGTTTAGGCGACAGCAAAGGCTTAGCCCACAAAATTTTGTTCTCTCAAGTAGCCCTTACACCACCCGCGACGTGTATCTTATGTCCTCGGCAAGATCGCTGCCGGGGCGGAGAGGAGCAGCGCGTCTCGCGGCGCTGGAGCAATGGTCCGGGGGCTGTGGGGTAGCCAACGAGCGAGATCCGGGTCCCTTTCCAGCCAACCCCGGTCAAGCCCACAAACCCGGGATACTTAAAAACGCGCCGGTACCAGAGGCCGCGGCTGAAAGGCGAGATTGCGCACGCAGGGTGGGTCTTGCAACGCATTTCGAAAGTTTGATTTTGAGCTAAAATGGTTACACTTCAATCATGAGAATCCCCCTCGCGGAATGATGCGTTGAGTTTTAACTAATGCTAGAGAACGCCGTCTTTTGGGGGGCCGGTTGTGCAATTGTTTGGGGTTTTTCAGACTATATAGCGCGCTTAGCCGGTCGTTCCGTCGGTGCGATGGTCGCGACCTTGGCGATGATGTCCGTCGGCGCCGTCCTGATCGCCGTCATCATGATTGTGATGGCGGAACCGTTGGACTGGCGTCTGGCCGGCTTACACTGGCTTCTCGCCATCGGTGCTGGCACGACGATCGCCACGGTATTATTTTTATTCGCCGTCACTCACGGGCCAGTATCGCTCGCGGCGCCCATGGTCGCCAGCTATCCGGCCGTGGCTGTGCCTATATCCGTCGTGCTTGGTGCTCGGCCGGGGCTGGTAACATGGGGCGCTATGGCGATCACATTAGCTGGTATCTGGCTGGTGGCGCGAACCGTTTTGGCAAATGGCGGAGAAGAACCGGCAAAAGAATATACGCCCGCCGCAATCCGACGAACGATCATTCTTTCACTTGCAGCGGCCAGTATATATGCCGCCTCACTCACCGCAGCGGATAACGCAGTCGAGATGTACGGCGCATTACAGACCGTGCTCGTGGTTCGACTAGTGGGCACCATCGTGCTGATAGGTGTGGTTTTTGGCCGGCGAGAGAGGCCTCGCTTTCCACGCCGAATTTGGCCCATTCTAGCGGCGTACGGCGTGCTCGACACGCTAGGTCACCTTTTTCTATTTTTTGGCCTCGATACGGCGCACGGCGAATATGCAATCGTCGCCAGTGTTGCCTATACGGCAGTGACCGTAATGCTCGCGCGTGTTTTCCTGCACGAGCCGGTATCGAAGCTGCAGTGGGCCGGCGTCGCGCTCGCTATTTGCGGCGTCGCTATTCTGGGTGCGTTTGGCTGAAGGCAGCTCAGTAATGTTTTAGTCTATGCGGCTGGTAACCTCGAGTAGGTGATAGCCGAACTGAGTTTTCACCGGCCCTTGAACTTCGTTCACCGGGGCTGAAAACACGACGGTATCGAATTCCTTGACCATCTGACCCGGCCCAAACTCACCGAGGTCGCCGCCTTGGCGGCTCGATGGGCAGGTCGAATGCGCGCGCGCCACTTCTGCGAAGTCCTCGCCGCCGGCGATTTTTGCTTTAAGCTCTTCGCAAAAAGTTTCGTTCTCAACCAAGATATGCCGTGCGCTGGCTTGGGCCATTTGGAGTCTCCGTATTATTTTCAGTTAGTAATTTGCAAATTGTGTTGCCTGACCTGAGCGGACGGGCGGCGCAACATAACCGCTGAGATCCAGCGTGGAAAGAGCCGGTCTCTAAAAGATCTAATGCTCGGCAAGTGATTGTATATAGTCATCGGCGATATCCGGTAATCCTGCAGCGAGGATGGTCGGTAAATTCAGGATTTACAGATATCTGTATTCATAGACCGGGTGGCTGGGCGCCTAGGATGCACCGAGCTTACGTGTCTCGGTCATGTGCAGAACTTAGTGGAAAGCTTCGACGCGGCGTTAATTTCTGGTGCCATACCTAAGCACGGATATTCGCCGCCTGCACCTTGATCTAGGTGCTGCCGCCGACGTTCCCGCAGGTCGAGTTGCACATCGCAGTCGGTTCGCCCGGCCATATAAATCGCCAGATAGCCGAACTCTGCGCCGATCTTCAACAATAAATCGCTCGGTTCCTCAATATCCCGGCGACCTGCTTGGCCTCCGCCATGGTTGTCAACTTGCCACCATAATCCGAGCTACAAATTCCACACTCCATCACCAATCTCGCAAGATGAAACGCCAGACGCTGCGCGCCATGGAAGCGCGTTTTGGTGGTTTCGGCAGCTAGGTAGGGGGGAAATCGCACATTTCCTATGGAGAGAAGTCTAGCCCTATGGGGAAAATTAGCTCTTTAGGAAACATCTATAAAATTGTTTCCACACCGGCCATAACGCGCATACCGAGTATTGTCGCGCGGCCAATGCGACAAATAAAACTTATTGCGGTTTGGGTTGCCGGCCAGGTTAGGCAGTATGCTTGATCAAGAAGGAATAGACTCCGCCTTCTTCGGTCGATTCGAGCAGCTCGTTGCCGGTTTGGCGGCAGAAGGCGGCAAAATCCTTTACCGCGCCGGGATCGGTTGCGAGGACTTTCAAGGTGCCGCTAGCTGGGACTTTGCCGAGCGCCTTTTTGGCTTTGAGAACCGGTAACGGGCAGTTGAGGCCCTGCGTATCAAGGGTGTGATCGGCCATTGGTGTGTGTCTCCGAGTTTCGCGCGAAACCCTTCGGGTTCAAATGAATAGGTTAATGTCGGATTTAAGGGCGGTTTCGATATAGGTTGCGGCGCCGCCTAATTCCGGCCCCTTGATCAAATCGTCGAGTTTGTATTCGAACAGGTCCATGGTCATTTGGCAGGCAATCAGGGTGACATTCGAATCGACCGCTGCTTCGCGCAGTTCCTCAATAGACGCCACACCTTTTTTGTCGATCAACTTCTTCATCATTCCTGTGACCACGCCATCGGCGCCGGGCAGCATGCTCATCATGTTGGGTAGCCCTAAATGCATACCCATCATCGGCATTTTCATGCCCGGATTGCCGAGGGTGGAAACTCCTAGATCGAGCTTCTTGTGCAGCAGGTTGAGGCCATAGAAGGTAAAAAACATTGAGACGTTGAGCCCCATCGCGGCAGCGGTGGTGGCAAGGATAAATGGCGGATAGCCCCAATCCAGCGTGCCCTTGGTAACGATTAGCGACATACTCTTGGAATTTTCCAGCGCGTCGTCGCTTATTGCGACATCCGTCATGTACCTTACTCCTTGCAATAGGGAATGCCCCAAAGCGCTTACCGAGCAATTTTGCTAGACCAACCACGCAACCCATCTCAACCGGTCTGAAAATCGTGAGCCTCGAATCAACCGGCAATCAAAGAAAATCGGCCCGCTTATCCGCCGGGTAGCCTAGGTCCCACGAATACTGTATCGCGGATGTCAGGGCAGTCTAGCGGAAAAGCGGGCCGTGTTATGACCCCTTTACGGAGAGGGGATTAAGTTTCGCCGTTATGTATCTCGTCTTCGCGGGCGATCTGACCGGTCGAGTGGTGCATGGCACGTTTCATACCGACTTGATCATAGAGTTTAACCGCCTCGCGGTATTCCTTCTCCTCCGAGGAGATCTGGAAAACATGCCAGAGCAGCCAGAGAGCCACGAGAACGATTACCATCAACCATTCCAAGTCTACGCCGGGATACAACGGCCCGATATCTTGCGGGTTACTATAAGAGTTTAGTCCTGTAGACATTGTGTCCTCCCCTAGTCCTTGGCGTAGGTGCGTTCGATGGATTCGAACTCAGTTTCCTGGGGAGCATTATACGGATAGGCATCTCCCAGATCGTGCGTATCAAGACCTGCCAGTTCCACTTTCTCGGGAATGCGCAGCATATTGAATGCCTTGAGTACGCGGGCAACGATGTAACACGGTAGGAAGCCGAGCACCCAGAACATGATGATGGCGCCGATAAAGTTGCCAAGTGGGTTGATCATCACTTTGCCTTCATCGGTATTGAACATACCAATTGAGGTTTCGCGCGCGCTGTAATCGCCGTACATCGGGTCTGCCGCTGGGTAGCCCCATAACATGAAGCCCGCAGCGACTACGCCGAAGAAGCCGGCATAGCCATGTACTGCAATGGCGCCAACGGCATCGTCGATCTTGAAGCGCTTCTCGACCCAATGATGAACGATATACATGAAGACAACGCCAACACCGCCGATCACGAAAGCCTGGATCGGATGGTACAAGTCGTTGCCCGCCGAGGCCGCAATAATCCCGGCTAGGCCGCCCGAATAGGTCCAGAATGGATTGCCCTTGCTGACTAAATAAGCCGACATCAGGCCACCAGAGAAGGACAACAAGAAATTCAAGGTGATGCCAGACAGCGTCGTCGGCGTCAGATAAATGCTGGTGGCAGAGAAAAACGAACCATCGCCACTGAGATCCAGGATCGGCGCATTGCAGGCCGCGTAGAAGCCCCAGAACCCAGTAAAGATGAGGAACAGCCCGATAGTGACCAGCCAAGGATTATGCGGTTTGATCGTGCGGACCTCCCCGTTCGCTCCAAATTTTCCGATGCGCGGGCCGAGTACCACAACTATAGCGAGCGCTGAGCCACCAGCGATCGCGTGCACGACGCCAGACGCATAGGCATCGTGATAACCGAGGATCTGCACCATCCATCCGCCCGGGTGCCAGCCCCATGCCGCATCAAGGATCCAGGTGACGGAGCCGATGAGAACGGCAAATATGAGAAAGGCACTGGTCTTGATACGCTCAATTACAGCACCAGAGACGATAGACGCCGTGGTCCAGGAGAACAACAGGAAGGCTGCCCAGAACACGCCTAGAATATGATCCTGCATGTTCGGGCCCATCTCTGCAGCCCAGGGCACGGCCCAGGGCGCGTCTGAGAACCCGCCCGAAGCGAACGGCACATTGGGCAGGGCAAAATAGATCCACCAGCCGAAAATATAAAATGTCACCGTTACCAACGGTATCAGCATGGTGTTCTTCATTAATGTGTGAAGAACGTTCTTCCTCCGGGATGCGCCCACCTCGTAGGTGCAGAAGCCAGCGTGAATCAGAAACATCAAAACCACCGTGATCCAATAATAGGTCTCGGTGAAAATAGTTGTTAAAGCTGATACTGGATCGCCCATTGGAACCTCCCCTAGTCTAACCCCCAGCGTGCGACATCGTGATTTTCTCTATCGGTTCTAATGACCTTAATCGCAAGCTGGGTGAATAGTGCGTTCGATAAAAATTGATGTCCAGATATTATTTTTTGGTACTCGGGTGTTGCGATCCAAAGCAACGGGTTGTCCGGACCAATATTTTGCTGCACCAGCCTGCGAGATAGGCATGGTGCGCTACTACCTAAACATCTCGTACTCAAGGTGACCTAGTGCGTGTTACCTCTGACGCGATTGCCTTGCGGCAGGGCGCGTGTTGGCGGCAGGTGGTAATACTGCAGACGCTGAGCCAAAGGCCCCGGGCGGTCTGGAATTGGTTGAATAATTCAGCGCCAGCCGGTTGTGAGCCGTTTGAGTTGATCTATGTTCCGCGCATCCGCCTGACTACCAGGCCCGGTGACGAAACTGTGCGCAAACTAACGCACATACTCCAAATCGCTCAGCAGGTTGGACCTAAAGTGCCCTTGACCGCAATTTGACAGGCGCTGGATGTTATCATCTAGCGTAGCGAATATTAAGAAAGTTTGCCGCGAACACCAGCGCTGCGCCGCCCAACACCCAGGGATTGAGCGCCTCATCGTAATAGAAAAATCCAACAGCGACGATCAACGGCAGGCGCAGAAAGTCAAGCGGTACCACCAGCATAGCGTCGCCTTGTTGAAAGGCACGCGCCATGCAGTAATGCGCAAACAGTCCGCTTAATGCCACTGCGACGATCCACGGCAACAATGTGGAACTTGGCCAAATCCATCCGTCTACGGAAAAGGCAAGGGAAAGGGGAAGCTGCACTACGGTCATATAGACCAGAATGGTGAGAGGTGATTCCGTGTCAGTCAGGCTCTTCACCATCGTGTAGGAAGCGGCATAGGCTATGGCGGCGCCTAGCACGGCGAGGGCGGCAGGGTTGATCGCTTCAAAACCCGGCCGGGTAATCAACAGAATACCGCCAAAGCCGAGTGCGATGGCGGTGAGACGCGGGATCGTCAACCTTTCTTTAAGAAACAAGAAAGCGAGTAGCGCGGTCCAAATCGGCGTGGTGAACTCGAGCGCAAAGACTTCCGCCAAGGATATCATCCCAATGGCATAAAACCAGCCATATTGTCCGGCGAAGTTGAACAAGTTGCGCCAAATCTGTGCGCTCGCGCGTTTCGTTCGAACATGGCCCCAGCCCTGATAAAAAAGCAGTGGCAGGATAGCAATGCCGCCCAACAAGCCGCGCCAGAATAGAATTTGAAAGGTGCTTAATTCGCTGCTCAGTTCGCGCCCGCAGACGCCCATCAGGGCAAAAGAAAACACCGTACCGACCATCCACAAGGCGGCTTTGATGGGCGGCGGTAACGCTCCAAGCGTTGCGTTCAGCATGAGCGTTTCAGAAAAAACCGTGCGCCGGGGCGCCGCAACAGCCCAGCAGCACGCTGAATGCTCAACTTAAAAGCTGGCAAGACGTGTAATTCTATTCTCAACTTTCCTGCGATTTAGAAAGCTGGAACCGTCGAGCCGGTCAAAAATCTACCAAAGCAGAAAATGTGATTCCGGCGATTGCACGAAATATTGCCGTCAGGCCGCCGAAATACCGGCGCCCGAGCGCCATTCGGTGGTTTGCTTGCATTTCGGGCAAATCCGCTCGCCGGTCCACTCGCTAAGGAATTTTTCACCGCATTTCAGACAGTTACGTTTTTTGTTCTGATATTCGCGGGACGGCTTCGGCTTCCTGTGATAGGACGGGGGCATATCTTTTCTCTTGTTTTATCGTGTGATAGTGGCTCATGCGGCCGGGCAACAAAGCCGAGCCGGACTGGTTATATACAGACTCTTGAGAAAAATATCAGCCAATGAATCGAAATTTTTGCAATAAATAGCAACATAATTCACGCTAGGCCCTTCTCAGGGCCCGGATAAAGAGCTATTTGAGGCCCCAGAGCTTTTCATTAATTGGAAATGGCCATTATGACTCAGACATTCGACATAAATATTGATTGTGGGGAGAGTTTTGGTAATTGGGTCATGGGTGCGGACGAAGTACTCATGCCCCATGTCACGACCGCCAATCTGGCCTGTGGGTTTCACGCTGGTGATCCGATGATCATGGTCGAGACGGTGCGCCTTGCTCGGCAACATGGAGTTGCCGTGGGGGCCCATCCTGGCCTGCCAGATCTACGTGGATTTGGGCGACGTGTGATGTCGCTTTCGCCGGACGAAATCTATGCGGATACAATCTATCAAGCGGGCGCCCTGCGGGCAGTTCTTCAAGCGCACGGCATGGAATTGCACCACGTCAAGCCACATGGAGCGCTCTATTCAATGTTAAGCGTCAGTGAACCTCTCAGCGAGGCGTTTGCCCGTGCTGTGATCGATGTGTGCCCGCAGCCGATGATTTATTATCCGGCGCCGGCTGAGAAGCACGCGGTGACGCGCATCGCTGCTGATATGGGGATAGACGTGGTTCCCGAGCTCTATTTCGATCTGTCCTATGACGACGATGGCGGACTTATTCTGAAGCGGGCCAATGAGGGCGCCGATTTGGCGGATACTCAACGACGTCTCGCCCATTTTCTAGAACGCGGCGAAGTCCTCAGTGTAAACGGCAACTCGGTCCCGATGACCGCGCGCAGCATTTGTCTGCATGGCGATGGTCCCAACGCAGTCGACCTGGCGCGCACCATTGGGGACGGGTTGACGGCAGCCAAGTATGAACTATCGCCACTCGTCGCGGCGTCCGCGATGACCGGCCAAGCAGCACAATAAAGTGCATCATCGGCCGAACCGGACTGTCATCATTTGACCACCCCGACGGATAGCGCAGCGGTCGTTGTGTCGCGGAATTCTCGCCGGCGCAATGTGCTGCTGTTGGCACTTTGCCAAGCTTTTTTCATGACCTCGACCTCGGCGATTGTGACCTCAGCCGCGCTGATCGGCCACAGCCTTTCCGACGACAAGGCACTCGCCACCTTGCCGCTCGCCATGCAATTCATCGCGGTAATGGTGGTAACGGCGCCAGCTTCGTTTCTAATGAAGCGCATCGGACGACGCGACGGCTTTACGGTTGGCCTATGCATTGGTTTGGTCGGAGTAGCCCTTGCGGTCATCTCCATACGGGAATCCGATTTTGCGCTGTTTTGTATTGCGAGCTTTTTGGTCGGCACGTTTAACGGCTTTGGCCAATACTACCGGTTTGCCGCCGCCGACACAGCGGAAGACGCCTTCAAGAGCCGCGCTATCTCTCTCGTGATGGCCGGCGGTGTGATCGCTTCCGTCGGCCCGTTGCTGGCTAATTTTTCAAAAAATTTGCTGCCGGACGATGTCTTCGCGGGGGTCTACATCATGGTTGCGATCCTCTTTGTTGCCAGTCTGGTTACTTTGCGTTTTATCGTTATTCCCCGTCCCACCGCAGAGGAACGTGCCAGTGGTGGGCGGTCGCTTCATGTGATTATACGCCAGCCGGTTTTCATCGTCGCAGCTCTAGGAGGCATGGTTGGCTATATGTTGATGTCACTCCTGATGTCTGCTACGCCGCTCGCCATGCATGGCGCCGGGCATGCATTTTTCGATACGGCGCAGGTTATCCAGTGGCACGTATTTGCGATGTTCGCGCCGGCTTTCTTCACCGGCCATTTAATCCGGCAGTTTGGAACAATCAGTATTATGGGTGTCGGCGCGGTGTTGATCGCCGTCTGCGTCGTAATCAATTTAGCTGGTATTGATCTCGCCTATTTTTGGATTGGCGGTATGGCTCTCGGCGTCGGCTGGTGTTTTTTGTTTGTCGGTGCCACCACGCTTGTTACCGAAGCCTATAGTCCTGCCGAAAAGGCCAAAACCCAGGCAGCCAACGATTTTTTGGTTTTTGGCGGGGTGGCAGTCGCCGCCCTGTTATCTGGAGTGCTGCATGAGTGGATCGGTTGGCAGTTGATGAATTATATCGCCCTGCCTTTTCTTGGGGTGGTCCTTATCGCTCTCTTTATGATGGTATATGTGCGACGCCGTGGCGCCGCCCTAGCGGATTGATTCAAACGTGTGCTAATCAGGTCAGCACTATTCACAATTGGCGAGCAAGGAGGGCAACCTCATGAATTCCGCGTGTAAAGTCGCTCTTATCACGGGGGGCGGCAGCGGTATCGGAAAGCACGCCGCATTGGCGCTGCTTGGCGAGGGCTATTCGCTGGTGCTTGCCGGGCGCCGCTTGGCGCGTCTTGAGGAGACTATAGCTGCTGCTGGAGCTGATGGCGCGCGGGCGCTAGCGGTGGAAACTGATGTCGGCGACCCGGGCTCAGTCGCAGCACTGTTCGGTGTCGTTAGGGAACGTTTTGGCCGCCTTGATCTGCTGTTCAACAATGCGGGCAGTGGTGCGCCCGGTGTCGGTCTTGAGGAATTAACTCCGGAGCAGTGGCAGAGCGTCGTAAATGCCAATCTGAGCGGGGCCTTTTATTGCACCCAAGAAGCTTTCCGCTTGATGAAGAACCAACAGCCGATGGGCGGGCGAATCATTAATAATGGCTCAGTATCGGCTACTACACCGCGGCCCAATTCAGCGCCCTATACGGCCACCAAACACGCTATTACCGGCCTCACAAAATGTACTTCGCTGGACGGGCGCAAATACGATATTGCTTGCGGTCAGATTGATGTCGGCAATGCCGCGACGGAAATGACCCAGCGCATGTCGCAGGGTGTGCCCCAGGCCAATGGCGAAATTGCCAATGAACCGGTGATGGATGTCGATAATGTCTCGCGTGCCGTTGTTTATATGGCCAGCTTACCACTCGACGCCAACGTCCAGTTTCTCACCGTTATGGCCACCAAGATGCCCTTCGTCGGCAGGGGCTAGACTACGGGGTTTAAAGCGATAACAGAGCACTTCAGCCTTGGGTAATTCCCCCCACTGTCCGGCAGCTAGTTCGCGCTTTTGTCTTCGGCGCTCTCCAAACGTGCGATAGCGTCGAGTAGAAGGCCTCTGCATTTTTATTTAATATTAGCGCGAGACTTCAATGCATAGCGTTTGCGCCATGTGGGCGGAGCTGGCTTCCTGAAATGGCTCCAAGCGGATCAGCTGTGCGTGATTCTTGGTGTTTGCGTAGCCTGCCTTGCGGCAGCCCGGCACGGTGGAGCGATATTAGATCTCACCTCGATTATGAAGCGCCTCTACGATCTTGTAACACGCTTGTCCGCCTATCAATTTACGCCGCACTTTCATGGGGCAACCTATCGTGTTCTACGGACGGGTCAAATGCCTGGCAAGGAGTTGGCGGCCCGTTGTGCCTTACGTTATGTTGGTTGCGCCCCGTCGGGTGGTGCAAAAATTAGCAGGTGGCAAGATATGAGACGAAGCACTGAAAGAATATTAACCACCCATGTCGGCAGTCTGCCGCGCCCCGATGACGTGATGGATTTTCTCGTCACTAAAGATGCGGGCGAACCCTACGATCACGCCGCCTACGATGCCTGTATGCGCCGCGCCGTGCACGATGTCGTTGCGGACCAGGTGGCGCTTGGCATTGATGTGGTGAGCGATGGCGAAGCTAGCAAGCCAGGTTACGCGACCTATATCCAAGACCGTCTGACGGGCTTCTCGGGAGAGAGCCCGCCGATCCACTTTGCTGATCTCGCCGGTTTTCCCAAATACCGTGTACGTATGGGCCAGGCGGCAGCGGTGCGTCGGGTGGTGCGCTCACGCTGTACTGGTCCGGTGGCGGTGAGTGATACCCAGGCGTTGGAAACAGATCTAGAAAATTTTCGCGACGCGCTGGACGCGGCAGAAGCGAAAGAAGGCTTTCTCAACGCCGCGTCTCCGGGCGTCATCGCGATATTTCAAAGCAATGACTATTACCCCAGTCACGAAAAATATCTAGCCGCCTTGGCTGCAGCGATGAAGGAAGAATATTCCGCCGTGGTGCGGGCTGGCTTTCTGCTTCAGGTGGATTGTCCCGACCTAGCCATGGGCCGCCATGTCTCGTTTAGCGATATAAGCGATGCTGAATTTCTTAAAGAGGCGGAACAGAATATTGAGGCGCTGAATGAAGCTTTGTCGGACGTTCCTGCTGAATCCGTGCGCATGCATATCTGTTGGGGTAATTACGAGGGCCCGCACCATTGCGATATCGGACTGGAGAAGATCTTAAATATTATCGTTAAGGCCAAGCCTTCGGCGATCTCGGTTGAGGCTGCCAATCCGCGCCATGCCCATGAGTGGGCCGTACTGCAAGAATTAGGTTTGCCCGACGACAAAATTCTAATCCCCGGGCTGATCGATAGTACATCAAATTATGTTGAACATCCCGAACTGGTGGCACAGCGCATCCAGCGTTTTGCAGGGATTATCGGCCGCGAACGGGTGATGGCTGGAGTTGATTGCGGGTTCGGTACATTCGCCGGTATCGGTAAGGTCGATCCGAAAATTTGTCATCTCAAGCTAAAGGCCTTGGTCGAGGGCGCGGGCCTGGCGTCGGAGCGGCTTTGGTAAAAGCTGTTAGTTAATTTATTCTGAGATGATGTCTAGTTTGATCTGGCGCCATTCCTAGCGGGCTCAATAGGCTAACCTTTGCTGCCCCAAGTATCGAAAACCAACCGCCTGCAAGAGCATGCCGTATTTATCGCAGGCCTTGAAAAAATCATTGGTCTGATCGGGGCCCAGAGTTTTACCGACTTAATCGAAAATGGTGGCATTTCTAACCACCGCTGAGCGTGTTCTGGTATGGGGAATCGCGTTGCTGTGCGCATGCTTGATGTCGTTCGTCTGAATGCCGGACTTCAAATCCGTTATTGTATCTCAGTTCCGATGGCTGCTAAAGGCGCCATGGCTTTCAACACTGTTGCCCTAATCACCTAAACTCTAGACCAAATATGCCTATTCATTACCAAAGGTGATGCCTTGCGCCAAAGGTAGATCGGGAGAGTAGTTGATGGTGTTGGTAGCCCGCCGCATATAGCTTTTCCAGGCTTCGGTGCCGGATTCGCGGCCACCGCCGGTTTCCTTCTCGCCGCCGAAGGCACCGCCAATTTCGGCGCCGCTCGGGCCTATATTGACGTTGGAGATGCCGCAATCGCTACCCTCCGAAGACAAGAAGCGCTCCGCCTCACGCATGTCATTGGTGAAAATACATGACGACAACCCCTGTGGTACACCGTTATGTATGGCAATCGCCTCCCCAAGAGCGCCATAGCGCATGACGTAAAGAATCGGCGCGAAGGTTTCCTCGGCAACAATTGCAGTTTGCCTCGGCATTTCTACGATCGCTGGAGTGGCGTAAAAACCGTATGGATATTCCTCCACGAGCACACGTTTGCCGCCGGTCACCATGCCGCCTTCGTCGCGCGCGCGCGCCAGTGCTGCCTGCATGGCATCAAAGGCCTGAGAATCCATGAGCGGCCCAAGCAATATGCCATCGTTGAGCGGCGAGCCGATTGGAACGCCGGCATAGACGGCCTTCAAACGCATCACCAATTCGTCGGCAACACCATCCTGCGCGATCAGCCGGCGCAGCGAAGTGCAGCGCTGTCCCGCAGTGCCGACGGCGCTAAACGTGATCGCCCGCTCGGCTAGCGCTAAATCGGCGCTCGGTGCGACAATCATGGCGTTGTTGCCGCCGAGTTCCATAAGCGTGCGTCCAAACCGAGCCGCGACCCGGGGCGCGACCTCGCGGCCCATGGCGCAGCTTCCAGTAGCGCTCACCAACGCCACGCGCTTGTCGTCGACCAATGCCGCGCCAACTTCTTTGCCGCCAATCAAGATCTGAAGCAGGTTGTCTGGTAGCTTGCCGTCGAAGCGCCCAGCGGCGCGTTCAAACAGCCGTTTGCAGGCGAGCGCGGTAAGCGGTGTTTTTTCTGATGGTTTCCACACCACTGGGTCGCCACATACGATGGCCAGGGTAAAATTCCAAGACCATACAGCGACAGGAAAATTAAAGGCGCTGATCACGGCGCATACACCAAGCGGGTGCCAGGTTTCCATCATCCGGTGGCCGGGCCGTTCCGAGGCGATGGTCAGGCCGTATAATTGGCGTGATAAACCAACTGCAAAATCGCAAATATCGATCATCTCCTGCACCTCGCCCATGCCCTCCTGCAGGATCTTGCCGGTTTCAAGTGTCACCAGCCGCCCCAGCGCCTCCTTGTGGACGCGTAATTCTTCTCCCAGCAACCGGATCAATTCGCCGCGGCGCGGCGCCGGTACAGCGCGCCATGCGACGAACGCTGCTCCGGCGGCGGTAATCTTGCGCGCCGCTGAGGCAGCGTCATCGCTGGTCACGCGGGCAATTTCGCTGCCGTCTATCGGCGTAAAGACCGGCCTATCACCCCCCTGGCGGCAATCCGGTTGCAGGTCGAGGGCGGCAAATAAGCTGTCCAAATTCATGACGTATCTCCATTAACATGGGGCATAAGATTATATCGAATGCGGGTAGGGCGGAACCGCGATATCCTGGTCGCCCAGACAAAAGAACCAAAGAAGACGACATGACAAAAAAAAAAGGCGAAATAAGAATTACCGTGTGGCAATTCGTTCGCATTATGGTGGCATTCGAAGGGCGTCGTGCACGGCCAAGCGTCTATGCGGCGTGGGAAGCCTCGTGGCGCGAACTTGACGCTGAATTGACAAAACTCGGGCGTACCGATCATGCCGCTTATTCTGACCTCATGATGAATCAGGAAGTCGTTCTGAACCTTAGCAGTGACAAACACCGGGGAGAGGTCATTGCGGCGTTGCGGCGCATCATGCAGGACTTGAAGCAGCAGTTGCGTGTCGCCAGCGGCGGGGCGGCGGACCGTCGCGGCTTGAAGTTCGAATTGACCGAATTAGGTCAACTCAGCAAAACCCTCAACCGTGACCGGCCCTCTCCCCGGCTATCAGGTTAGTATAGCCGCCAAGAACAAAATTGGAGGTTAATATCGTGATAAAGGTGGCGCGGAAAAAGCTGCGACGCCCTCAAAACAATAGGGGCTAACCGTTCTTGAGTTGGTGCGGGTTATTTAAGACTTGATCTGGGTCTTGGCGGATCGCGATATCATTGATGAGAGTTCACTGCCGATCCGCATCTGCGTGCAGTGCGGGCACGAGTTGTGCAATTAATTGCCGCACTAGATATTTTTTTAGCCATACATCAGTGAAACAATCGCCACGGCCGCGATGATGCCCACTAAATCGGCTGACAGCGCCGGAATTAGCGCATGGCGGATGCGCCGGATTTGCACCGCGCCAAAATAAACCGCCAGTACATAGAACGTGGTCTCGGTGGAGCCTTGGAGGGTTGAGACGAGATAGCCGGTATAGGTGTCTGGGCCTGTATTTGGATCGTTGATGATTGAGGCCAAAATACCATAGGCGCCCGATCCCGAGAGCGGACGCAACAGCGCCATCGGAAGGGCTTCTGCAGGCATGCCGATATGCCCTGTCACTCTGCCGATCGGGGTGACGATGTATTCCAAAGCACCCGAGGCGCGGAACATGCCGACCGCTACCAAGATCGCCACCAGATAAGGAATGATCCGGAGGGCCACTTGAAAGCCTTCACGCGCGCCCTCGACAAACACTTCATAGATGTGCACTCGGCGCGCTATTCCGAAGCCAAGCAGCAACAGCATCAGGCCGGGAATAATCCAGGGTGCGATTTCTCGACCGTAAAAAACCGTTAGCGGAATGAAGCTGGCGATGCCGGCGAGCACCAGATAGGAGACGTAAGCCGGGTAGGGGCGGGCGGTCGCGCGCTCCAATTGTTCGCCGTTGTGGTTTTCGTGGTCCTCTGCTGCGTCGATCGAACCATCTAACTGTGCCTCCTCCAGTGCTGCTTTTCCTGTTTGCGGCGGCTCCGCCGTGGCGGGAGGGAACCAGCGAATGCAGAGCTTGGCGACGATGATCGCTGTGGCGGTCGAGCAGATCGTGGCGACAAGTGTGGTCGGCACGATGCCGGCAGGGTTTTCCGATCCCGATGCCGCGCGGAGCGCAATCACCCCGGTCGCCAGCAGCGTAACGCTCGACGTGTTGATCGCGAGAAATAGGATCATCGCGTTGCTCGCCGTGCCCTTGACTGGGTTCAGTTTGTCTAATTGCTGCATCGCGCGGATGCCGAAAGGGGTTGCCGCGTTTCCAAGACCTAGTGCATTTGCCGACATGTTGAGGATCATGGCGCCCATCGCCGGATGTTCCGGCGGCACTTCGGGAAATAGCCGCACCATCATAGGGCGAACCAGGCGGGCAATGATGACCAACAGGCCGCCGCGTTCGGCGACCTTCATCAAGCCAAGAAACAGCGCCATCACACCGACCAAGCCGATGGCAAGTGTGACGGCGTCGCTGGCCGAGGCGATCATCGCCTGACCCAACAGATCCATTGGCACCGTGTCCTCTTCAGCGCCGGCCAGCCACGGCAAGTGCCGCACCGCTGCCACGGCGAAGGAAATTAGGACAAGGGCAAAGAAAATTCCGTTCAAAGCACAGGCTCCCCGGAACGGGCATCGCGAATCGAGCCGCCCACATTAATGTTCGGCGTTTTGGCTCGCATTGAAAAGCCCTGCACCTCAAGATGCAGGGCAGATATTTCTCAGGGCTTCGCGCCGGTTCTGGCAGCCTGGGATTTATGGCGCCAATTGACCAGCGCCACGCCGGCAAACACCAACGCCAGGGCGGCCCAAATCCACAGGCTGTATCGTTCGTCGAATAGCACTATACCCCACCCAACGGCGACTAACGTAACGATGAAGGCGACTTGACTGAAATAGACCGGGCCGGCGCGGCGCAACAGTACAAAGTACATCTGAAATGTGAGTGCGGCCAACACCATATGCAATAGGATCAGGCAGTCGACCAAAGCGAAACTTCGCCACAACGGATGAAAGGTGCCTGTGGCCAGCGACGCAGGAAGCAGCATCAGGCTGGAGGTCACCATCATGCCAGTAGCGACGTGCATCGAATCCATCTGAGGCGGATAAAACTTCATCACATAGACAGAATTTAGCGAATAAAAAAACGGCGACAAAAAAGCCAAAATGACAAACGGTATCATCTCCGGGCTTGGCAGGCTGCCGGCAGGCAGAAGCACTAGCAACGCGCCGGAGAAGCCAAGGCCAATACCCATTGCACGGCGCCAGTCAAAGCCTTCTAGCCGGGCGGCAAGCGAAAGCAAATAGGTGAACAGCGGCACGGTGGTGATCACCAGGGCGACTATTCCAGTCGGCAGGTTGGACAGCGAATAAAACAAGTTGGTGGTTGGAATGGCACTTCCGAGTGCGCCGACGACCACATAGTGGCGGAGATGCACCCCATTCATGGGCGGCGGGCGGCCGCGTGCTAGGCAAATCACTAACAGGATAACGCCTGCTCCGGAGGTCTGCCAAAACGCGTAGCCAAGGGCCGGTACACCCGCCACGGTAATGATTTTAGCCATGGCGGTAATGCTTCCCCACAGAGCGCCGAGCGAGAGTAATAGCAACAGCGACAACCCAAGTGACGTGTGTACGAGGGACACGCCGATCGGCGTCGATTTTGTGGAAGTCATCGGAGGCCAATGTGGCACTTCGGTAGGGGTCCTGTCGAACGCAAATCCTGTGCATTCCGAGAAATTGGCCGCTAGGGTTCGACTGAAAGTGGTGAGTTATTTGGGGGCGGAGATCAAATTACCGCCATCATGGCCGGTCAGGTGGATATCGAGGTGGATCAAAATTTGTTGGCGTTCAGCGACACCGGCTTGGGTACCGGCACGAACAGTTCATGCGCTTGGATAACCTTGGAATTCTTCTGCTATACGTCGAGCGATGCTGCCGCAGAAACTGAATGACCACTCGCCATAGCGGTCGTGGCCACAACGAGAGCCTTTGCCACATTTCGGTAAATTATCCGCATTGTTGGCGTCCCACGCCAATGCTTGCATGGATTACCTCTGCCGGTGGTAAATTAATGCAATTTCCGTCACAGTCCCGCTATTCTGCGTCCTCTTGTACCGTTCTGCGGAGGGTGCAATATAGACGAAAGCGTGCACACCACCGGAGCGCCCTTAGCTCAGTTGGATAGAGCGACGGCCTTCTAAGCCGTAGGTCCCAGGTTCGAATCCTGGAGGGCGCGCCATTTCCAACCTAAGTCTTGTCCTAACTCATTGGCATAAAGAATATGCTTTCACGCCAAAGATCGCCCAGAAGCTTGGCCAGTATTAGCTCTAACATTAAGCTTATTGGTCTGAGTGCCCATCCGAATCACTTTTACGATAATCCTGAAAAGCATTACTAAAAGCCGCGGCCATGATACCGGTCGGCATGGCGACAATTGCGATGGATGTGACCGCCACCACACCCGCTAATACTTTGCCCACCGTCGTTAAGGGATAAACATCTCCATACGCCACTGTTGTAAGCGTCCCTATGCCCCACCACATGGCGCGCGGAATGCTACCGAATGCATCTGGCTGTGCTTGACCTTCAACGGCATAGAGGATGGCTGATGAGATCAACAGCACCAGTCCGGCAAGTCCAAAACTCATAAGGAGTTCAGTTGCTCGGCTTCGAATGGCACTCCCCATCAACCTTATCGCACGTCCCATGCCACTATTCCTTGTTAGTGTGAGCATGCGAAGAACCCTGACCAGCCTTGCCATTACGCCAAAAGCGCCCGGAAAGCCGAACAGCACATCTAACCAGAGTAAAATTGTTGCTCCTAGATCAATCACACTAGACGGTGTAAGTGCGAATTTTACCGTACCAAGGGGACCTTGATACCTCTCTGAGGCACCCATCGCCCATAGCCGCACGACATATTCGCCGGTATACAGCGCAGCGAAGAGGATATTGAGGAGATAAAAAGGAATAGCGTGTTGGTTGCCTATAGATGGTTCTGATTCCACAACGACTGCTAAGATGCTGAGAAATACCACTGTCAGGACAGCGCGATTGACCGTTGAAAGGCCCTCACCGTCCCACACCGCTGGATCAAGTTGTCGATAGAGTAATTTACGTAGTTGTGTCACTGGCCACCCCGAATTTCGGTCGTGTCCGATAATTGGTGGAGAGTTTTAACCAACCCCCGATCATGTTTGGCATTCTTTATTTCTCAGGCAGCCGGATGCGACCAAGGCTAGTCTAAAGAGAACCACCGTCAGAAGTGACCACTTCTTACCCGAAATTCCCATATGAAAGGTTTACGTGAATTTGCTGAAAAAGGAGAGTTTCCCCGTCATGAGTCAAGAAGCGACAGGACGGGTCAGGACAGCACAGGTCAAGCCAAGTCTACCCCATCAGCTGAGCATATGGAAATTACATATCTTCTAGGAGCTTGGCTCTCTTTGCAGCAGCTTCCTCTTTGGTGATTAGACCTTTATCTAGGAGTCTCTGTAATTGAATGAATTTAGCCTCAAGGGGGGCATAATTTCTTGGAGTTTTTGTCTCTACTTCGGTTGTCGAAGAATTATTATAAATGGTTAAATCTTCTTCCCTCCTTGTGCCTCTCCCAATACGTTTAGCTTTCCATAAAGAAGAACACTTAGAAGGCTCTTGTATACCTGTTATTGTTCCATTCGCTGTTTCACCGTTAAATCTTCCATAAATTTTAAATAGATGAATATTTTCACCAATGTTACCAGAAATATTAGCATTCGAGCCTTCAATCCTAGCATTGAAGTTTACTGCTGCAGGATTGGCCCGGGCGCTACTGCGATACCAAGTGCCTTCTAATACGCCGTTTTTTACGGTGAAATTTATCTTGGAGACGCCAAAACATAAGTCTCCCGGGCCTTCACCGACCCATGTTCCGTCGAATTCCTCGATAGTTTTATCGGCCCGAGCAGGAGTAACACTATAGAACAACAGCACAGCAAAAATGAGATACAGAAACGCAATCAGGGTTCTCATAGGGAATAGTCTGACAGGAAATGAAGTGTATGGGGAGTCTTAGAAAACGCCCCACATTGCTACTGCTTAAATCATGAACATAAAATACTATATAAAACAACAACTTATCACTATATAGAATAATTCATGGGGTAAACCTTGCGGACGATACCTATGTGGCTAATAAGTTGTTCAAATAAATTAACTTTTTGTATTGGGTGGGAACACATTTCTTGCCATTTTTGGGAAAGTTAAATCCGTGAAATCGTTTTTTCTATAATGGTTAAAATCTATGTTGATGCTGATGCCTGTCCGGTTAAGAACGAGGTAGAGCGGATCGCGACACGGCACCAGATTGAAACCTATCTGGTATGTGACGGTGGAATCCGCCCTCCGCTGAGTCCACTAATACAACTTGTCGTTGTCAATCAGGGTGCCGACGCCGCCGATGACTGGATTGCAGACCATATTGGACGGGCGGACATATGCGTGACTAACGATATTCCGCTTGCGGGACGTTGTCTTAAAGAGGGTGCATTCGCCATCAAACCTAACGGCAACACCTATACCAACGATAATATAGGTATGGCGCTTGCTACACGGGAAATAATGGAAGGGATACGAGCAACGGGCGGGATGACAGGCGGTCCTCCCCCTTTTACCAAAGCGGATCGGTCCAAATTTCTAGACCGGATGGAAATGATTGTTCAAGAGGCGAGAAAATCCTAGTCCCGTTGCATGGTACCAATGATCCAACCAAAAATCTGTAAGCGATATCCATACACCCAATCGCGTGTAGGTCGGTATATGCGAGCAGCAGAGAAACACTTGGATAATGCGTGCGAGGGTAGGTTCCCGTAAAAATATCAGGGTGTACTGGATACAGGGAAGTTTCACGCATACCCCTTCTAGTTTTCTTGATAGATTAGGTTTGAGTTGTCAGTTCTGCGATAGGTATCTAACCCGTGGGGCGCGCGCCATTTCTAACCTAAATCTTGTCCTAACTCATTAGCATAAAGCATATTCTTTATGCTCAGTTGATGGGGTAAACAATTCTAAGCCGCACCTCCGGTTGCCCTGCTACCCCTTTCGTGCCTACCATTCATCCATGCGCCGCATAGTAGCCATACTCTCCGCCGTCGGAGCGCTTCTTTTTGGCGCTGCGTCTGCAGGGGCAGATTATGATGATGGTGTGGTGGCTTTAGAGCGTGGTGATTACGTTCCTGCCTACCAAGAGTTCCGACTGCATGCTGAGCAGGGTGATGCAAAGGCCCAGTTCAACCTCGGCGTCATGTATGACAACGGCTGGGGTATTCCCGAGAACGACGTCGAAGCAGTGAAGTGGTTTCGCAAAGCCGCCGAGCAGGGCAATACAAGTGCTCAGTCCAACCTCGGCATTATGCACGTCTTAGGCATCGGCGTTTCAAAAGATTACGTCAAGGCTCACGCGTGGTTTTCACTTGCCAAATCGGAGGGGCATGAGGGAGCGGCAAAGTCTCTGGATTTAGTTGAAGAACAAATGGGCACTGACCAGATCAGCGAAGCACAAAAACTAGCCGCTGAGATGCGGGAAAAGTACAACAACTAACGCTTCTTCCAGCGATGGCCATATTGGCGCGCCCTCCAGGGCAATACAGATCATGCAGGGCCCACAGATCATGAGGCCCTCGTCTTTGGTGCCACGAATCGCCAAAGGCTCCAAATTCCGTTAGATTTTCCATATGAGGAAACCCGCTACACTTCTGCGTCTTACTTTTGCTGTGTTGTGGTTCAGTGCCGAATTTACTTGGGCTGAAGGTAGTGATTAGGTAGCCAGTTGGGGCGAGAAAGCCAAACATGGTCTCTTTACTCGCTATTTCGTAGAGGGCGCTTACGCTGCCGCAGATACAAATGGGGATTGAAAGGTCATCTAGAAGAGATCAAGACCTAGCTTGACCTAACGATGACGCTCAGGGCGCGACGCGATTTTCTGAGGGAGAAAGAGGCGTGGATCAGTGGCGCTCCAGATACGGTATTGCTTTAAGTCAGTTTTCAGGAATAGCTTCTGGAGGATCTTTAGCTACCCGCACCTCCGTCAAATTTTACACTGATTGTAGAATTTATGTCGCTCTTCAGCCGTCGGGAATGTGGAACAACTGAATGTTATGTGCTATTTTTATACCCTCATGTATATTAAACTAATTATACACATTAATAATCATTAAAAGAGATCAGAATAGCTATGACAGATACGGATATAGAACTCTGCTATTTGACAGCAACTGAAGCCCTAAAAAAGTTTAAGGAGCGCACTTTATCTCCTTTAGAGCTAATAAATGCTTTGATATATCGTACTGAAAAAATCAACCCATCTCTCAATGCTATTACATATAAATTTTTCGACCGGGCAGTAGAAGAAGCAAAAAAAGCAGAGGTAAACTACGGTAAGACCGATGATAATAGGTTGCGAGCCTTGGAGGGAATTCCAGTAGCTATCAAGGATTTTCACCCAGTAAAAGATGAAATTACCACTTTTGGCTCTCATATTTTTGATAATTTTCGCCCCACATACACAGCACCTACTGTTGATAGACTATTAAATGCTGGTGCAATAATGCATTTTCGCTCTACCACACCAGAATTCGCTTATTCTGGTCAGTGTCATAGTCCACGTTGGGGCATTACCCGTAATCCCTGGAACACTGATTTTTCTCCCGGAGGTTCCTCAGGCGGCGCTGGAGCTTCAGTGGCTGCGGGCATGACAACCATAGCCGATGGCACTGATGGTGGCGGCTCAATCCGAATACCTGCTTCGGTATGTGGAATTGTTGGTTTTAAACCGCCTTTTGGTCGAAATCCCCTAGATCGCGACCATCCCGGAGAGTCTATTCTTAAATACGGGCCGTTGACGCGCAGCGTGTCGGACGCTGCATTGATGCAGAATGTTATGTCTGGGCCTCATATTGAAGACAGGTACACTTTAAACAATAAAGTTAATATTCCTTTATCGTTTGAAAGTATAAAAGGTTATAAAATAGCCTTCTCCATGGACCTTGGTTACTTTCCAATAGATCCAGAGGTTCGTAAAAATACCTTAGAATCATTGGAGGTTTTCAAAGATTTAGGGTGTGAGATAACAGAAGTTAACGTTAATTGGCACTGGGATAACCTAAGTTACTGGCTTATACATTGGGAAAGTCTATTTGCCACCGTAGCTAGTCAATTTTTACAGAAATACCGTTTTCATATGGATCCTATAGTTGTAGGTTTGTTGGAGCGTGGATTGCGCCACAGCGCTACAGATCTATACAAAGTAAACATCCATAGAGGAGAAATGCATGCAAAACTTTCCTCTATTATGAAAGATTTTGACTGTCTTGTGTGCCCAACTACAGCGATACCCTCTGTTCCTGTCAATCATGATCAGTCTAACCCTAATTTTATTATAGAAGGCCAACGTGTTGATGCCACCTACGGCTGGTTTCTTACAAATCCATTTAATTTAATGAGCCAATCTCCAGTCATGTCAGTTCCAAGTGGATTTTCCTCGTCAGGAGTTCCGACTGGAATCCAAATTGTTGGACGCAACTATGATGATATTAATGTTTTTAGAGTTGCCACAGCGTATGAGACAGCTCGCCCATGGAATCATTTTCGTCCAAATATATAGAAATATAATTCAAAACTTGTTGGTCCATTAAATTGAACTAAATATCTAATATAAAATATTTAGTTTAATTTTCTCCGCCACTTGATGAGGAACACCTGAAATAGTCAATCGCAGGTGATATTAGTCGTTGTTCGGCGATGCACCGTATAATCGAACCACGTTAATGTGCTGCATTTTGGGTAAGTGAAATAGCTATTCTCTGCTAAATAGTCTGTGCGCTTCTATCTTTGGTGAGCAGAGGCTGATATCGTTCTGAATCTTTACATAACTCGAGCTACCAGTGCTAAATGCACAGTCTTGTTTATAGATTACTCCTAAAATTTAAGTCAAAAGAGCAATCACACAAGGTGGTGCGATAAGTTAATTACAACAAAATCTTATTGTTAAGATCATGCGCATGTTAAGTGGGGTAGAACCTCCTGGCCAAACACACGAATTCCCTTTTCAAAATTATTCCAACTAAACATAAAGCCATCAGCTCCTGTTTTCTCGGCTATTTCATCAAGTTTTCTAGAAACGCTTAATGGCGAGCCATGGATGACTGGAATAGTCAAAAACGCAGAATTGCCTTCTTCTAAAGGCCTGTCTAAGGATATTAAAACCCCTTCGCTAGTGCCCCCGGTATTGGTATCCAATTTTGCGCTTGAGATCATATTTGAAATTGCAGCCTTATCAGCCTTACCAATTATTTCCTCTCCGATTCTTTTTGCTTTCTCATCGGTCTTTTCAACAATCATATGCAAAAGAATATATGAGCCATACTTTGTAGTGGTACCGGCGTTCCGCCGAACTTCCAGTTCATTGAGAACCTTGGGATGGCCAAAAACAAATCTTTGATCCGCATGCTTATCGCAAAAATCTATTCCTGCGGGAGACTGACCTGCACTGACAATAGGGATGGGATAATCCGGTGTCGGGAAACAATGGCAGTCGTCGAGCTCCCAGAATTCGCTTTTCCTGTCGCACCTTCCTGTCGTCCATAAATCGGTTAAAATCGAGATATATTCAGAAGCAAATTCATAACGTGATTCATAAAACTGGGAGCCAGGCCATAGATCCATCTGTTCGTATTCAGCGCTATTCCAACCTGTAACGATATTCAAGCCCACCCGACCCTTACTAATATTGGATAAGGTTGCCATCATCCTAGCAGTATAGGCGGGGTGTAAGGCTAGTAATGCCGCTGTTGGAATAAATTGAAGTGTTTTTGTTATTGCTGCCAATGCACTGATTAGGGTAAAGGGCTCCATGCATTGGTCCCAAAAACCGGTAGAACCACCAAACCCTTTAAATTTTATCATCGGCAAAGCAAACGATAGACCTTGCTTTTCCGCTTCAATGACAATTGCCTTTTGATGCTCAAAGGTTGGTAAATAGGGTTCTATTGCCTCTGAAAGGACATAACCATTACTGCCATTTGGAAGAAATACTCCAAACTTCATATCTACCCTCCATTTACCTAACTACATCTGGAACGCAAACAAAAAAATCATTAATGAAGACAGTAGACATATTTGCAAATATTTTTCTACAGGATTCTAACGGACACATCAGTAAGGGGTCGATATACCGTCATTTCCCAAAATGGGAATACTCCTTTCTGACCTGATTCACGTAGACCGCCGGTACCGTAAATCTTGGTAATCATTGGGCAGTCTTGAAGGCAGGTTTATTAATCTGATTTTCTATTTCTCAAACTATTTGAAAAAAATCGAATACAAAGGTGAAATGTACTGATTAAATTACCTTACCAGTTCTCAAAGGTAATTATTCATCAAAGCAAACTAATACAGCCGCGTTAGCTATAATTAATGCATCATTACCGTCTTCGTTTGGAACCTCAAGGCCCCCTTCCACAACGTTAACATTCACTTCTCCGTATGGCAGCTCTTTTGCCACCGCGTGGGAGTCAACAGACCCCGGATTTGGTATGCCAATAATCAAAGTAATTCGCATGTCTTGCGGTGATTTACCTAAGACCTTAAAAAAGTTTAAACTCGAATGCCGGATTGCATCTGAGACGGCTCTTTTAGCTGCACTGGTATAGTCACGTCCATGGACATCAACCCCCATACCCATTTCTGTAATATAACGATTTAGTGACATTGAATTGCACCTCCTTGGTTAGTGACAACCATATTTTGTAATTGGTTATGTATAGATCAAATATTAATAAAAAATAACCTTTTCTTCATAGCTTGGTTTATCGCCGGCAACAGTGGTTCGATGCATAATTCTTCTGTGCATAGATTCATTATAACCCATGCCTCGGTGTAGCACCCTTCTATTGTCCCATATAACAATTTCGCCACGGCTCCAGTTGTGTCTGGCTATTTCACCAGAGTTTACTATCCATTCATTGATTTCATGTATAAGGTTTTTTCCTTCGTCTAAGTCCCAACCCACAACATGACTACAATGACTTCCTGCGTAAAATGAATTGCGTTTTGTATATGGATGAGTCCGAATTAAACGCTGTCTTACATAAGGTAAATCTTTTTTAAAATTAGTGTTAAATATATCGCCAGTATTTTGCATTCTTGAATAAACAATAGAATGCTCAGTAATCAGACTTTTGATTTGCTCAACCGAGTGTTTTCTTGGTTTTTGGTCCCAAGTCTCAAGAGCATGGCGGGCATCCACAAACTCTGTGCCTCCTCCCTCTTTGGGAATCTCTCTTGCACTTAATATTGAAAAAGTAGCTGGTATTTTCTTAAATGAAGAATCGGTGTGCCACCAGTTGTTTCCCCTATCAAATACCACTTTAGGGTCATCTACAGGTATTAATTTATTAGTGGCAATATTCACATTCGATATTCTGCTTATTTGAGGTCGTAAATGAGGGTTATTCTCTTTATTATGATTTATTCCAATAGATATTTCTAAGTCACCAAACCGTTTTGAAAAAGCAATTTGTTCTTCATCATTAACTTGTTGATTTTTGATAACTGTTACACCACTGGATTCTACGATTTTTCTTAGTGCCAAAAAATCTCCGTCTGTTAGTGATTTAACATTGACGTCTGAAATCGTAGCGTAGAAGTACTGTTTTGGATATTTGATATTTACGTTCATAGATATGAACCTGCCCATTCCCATGGCCGTGAACAGTAAAAAACAAGAGCGCGCGCATAATGTGAATTTGGTTAAGGCATTTTAAAATATAAAAGAGATCGGATAGCATTCATTTCTGTGAATAGGTTAGTAAGATCGCTTCTCGCTTTATACCATAAATTTCATCAAGTAATGGTACATAGATAGGCTGTTTCACCGCTAGCCTGGTGATGGAGTGTCTTCGCCGAAAACACGGTTTACTTACCAAGTCTATAGTGGAGCCTGCTCGGGTGCGGGGCTAAGTGTTACGCTGGTGATACGCCAGTCGCCATCCGCTTGGCGCTCGACTACATAACGTGCCAGTACCGTTATGCCGTTTTCGCCGCTCAAGATCAACGGCTGGAAGACATGTTTCTTTGTGACAAAGGGTTCAAGGTATTCAATATAACGCGGTCGGTAGACTGGGGCGTATTGCTGGCGGACCATCGCCATGAATATGTCCGGTGTTGCAAACATTTTGCGGATGTCAGGCGCCGCGAACGAAAACGCTACCTCGCCGTCATCCCGCTTGAATGCTTCAATCTGCGCGGATATCACAGCCTGCACGCTGGCGATATCGGCCATGATGGGATCGTTTTCGGCGCTGAGGGTGGAGGAAATTATGGTGGCACACAATAGGGACGCCGCAAACATACGCACAAAATAAGACATAGAAACTCCCTCCATACTGCTGCTACATGTAAAGAAAAATACGCTCCTAAGCATGCTTTGGATGTAAATTAGTTAACCGAGGGAAATGTTTTTATTGCTGGAGAAACCGGCCTGCGCCGTTTCGAAAGCGTTGGTATTATCTTGGTGCCTGATGGCGCGTCGACAAGATAGGCGGTCACGCAGAACTCCAATATAGAACTCGATGACCAGTTAAATAAATTTTCTAGCCATATATTGGTCATGTTGCGCGGCTTCAGCGAAACCTGGGGGATATGGGAGAGGAAATTGCCGCGGTGTAATGGGGCTACGTCGATTTGGAGCTGCGGCCGGCCCCCGAAGAGACGGTTATCAATATCCATGAACCGAGCATTTTTATTATCATCTCGCGAGTTCTACGGATCAACACGCGCCACATAGGAAATCCAGCATAATGTTTTCCACGACTATAGTTCGCTCTAACGCGGCCGTGCCAGGCAGCAGGGCAAGAGTTAGCCTCCAACGACATTCCGCCAGGCAAACTCTGCCAGCCGCATTGCACGCTCGCCAAACCCCCTGGCGTTGGCCGAACTGGCATTTCCTTTGAGCGCGCGGGCATAGACGCCTTGCGAGATCGACGCCAATCGGAACATGGCGAAGGTGATGTAGAACGGCCAATCTTGAATGCCTTCTCCGCGTCCGATGGCGCGACAATAGGTGGCGACATGTTTCGCTTCATCGGGAATACCGAGCGTCGCCAAGTCGGCGCCAACCAAGCCGGGCAGGCTGTCATCGCCGGTTGGGAGATGATAGGGCAGGCAATTATAGGCGAGGTCGGTCAACGGATGGCCAAGGGTCGAGAGCTCCCAATCCAGTACCGCGGCGATGCGTGGTTCATGTGCGTCGAGAATGACATTACCGAGGCGGAAGTCGCCATGCACCAGGCTGGTCTCGGCATCCGCGGGAATGTTGTGCGGCAGCCATGCCATTAGCTGGTCCATCTCGGCGATCTTGCCGGTTTTTGAAGCTTCGTACTGACGGCTCCAAAGTGCTATTTGGCGAGCAACATAATCTTCATGCTTCCCGTAATCGCCGAGCCCTACCGCTTCCCAGTCGATGCTATGCAGGGCTGCCAGTACTTCAGCCATTGAAGCATAAATGGCTCCGCGGTCCACCGCTGTCATGCCGGGCAACGTCGGGTTTTGGCAAACCTCGCCCGCGATATACTCCATCACGTAAAACGGCGTGCCGATAATAGTTTCGTCTTCACACAGTTGGAGCGCTTTCGGCACCGGTACGCCATGAGAGGAGAGTGCCGAAATGATGCGGAATTCTCGCTCGATACGGTGTGCGCCGGGTAGCAGCTCGCCGGGCGGCTTCTTGCGCAGCACCACTTGTTGCGCACCGGATTGCAGCAGAAAGGTCGGATTGGATTGACCATCTTTGAATTGGCGCGCCTTGAGGGCACCGTTAAGTTGCGGCAGATGGGAGGCGAAATATTCCGAAAGCTTTGATAAATCAACGTGATGGGCGGCACGGATCTCGGTAAGCTGCGGCAGGTGGCGCGTCTCGGCCATGCGTTTGCCCTTTTTCTAAAATAAATTAGCTAGCTAATTTATATTTGGTATTTATCATTTTTGCAGAGATATTGGTGGCCTAGAGAAGTACCTTCGCCGAACCTCAGAAGGGCCAGTCTAGCAGCCGGCAATCCAAATGTTTGATAAAATTGCCCCTAACATTCAGGCCTTCAGAATCCCATAAATCCAATCACTCGCCCGTTGTCGGTCGCTACAGTCAATGATTCTCGTAGTTTGGGAGCCGCCGCAGCCGTTAAAAGTTTTTGTTATTTCCGGTGATTATTTGCTCGGTTTTGCGCTTCGCGCTTAAAGGGCTGTGTAAATTGACTTCAACTGCTGATAGAGGCGGAGGCCCTCGCGGCCTTTCTCGCGCCCGATACCGCTTTCTTTTACTCCGCCGAATGGCGTTGCGACCGATAGCGACTTATAGCTGTTGATCCAGACGGTGCCGCATTCGATCCGTCGAGCCACACGCCAGGAGCGTTTGAAATCCGCGCTCCAGATACCGCAAGCGAGGCCGTAGGCTGTATCGTTTGCCTGTGCGATCAAGTCGTCTTCGTCGCTGAAAGGCAGTACCATAAGCACTGGGCCGAATACTTCCTCCTGGCAAATGTGCGCCTGGTTGCCGAGCCCATCAATCACGGTCGGCCGGTAATATGCGCCCTCGGAGAAACCCACAGGCCGCTCACCGCCGCAGAGGATCCGTCCGCCATCGTCTCGCGCGGATTGCACCAACGTCTCGACCCGGTCTCGATGTGCGAAGGAGGCGAGGGGGCCGAGTTCGCTCATCTCGTTTTCCGGTGCGCCGATACGATAAGCATTTGCCCGTGCGACAACCTGCTCGACAAACATCCCATAAATGCGCCGCTCAACAAAAAGTCGTGCACCTGCGACGCATGACTGGCCCATCGAGCCGAAGATCCCGCCGGCAACGGCCTGCGCCGCCGCCTCGACGTCGGCATCCGCGAACACGATGTGGGGTGATTTGCCACCAAGTTCGAGCGCCACGGGCATCAACTTCTCGGCTGCCGCTGCCGCGATGGCGCGTCCCGTTTGGGAGCCGCCGGTGAATGACACCATGCGCACATTCGGGTGCCGGACGATGGCATTTCCGACAATATGACCGCTGCCGGAGAGCACGTTGACGATACCGGGCGGTATGCCTGCTTCCTGACAAATCTGGCCCAGTGCGAGGCCGATGCCAGGTGTGATTTCTGAGGGCTTCAGCAGCACTGCATTTCCAGCAGCAATCGCTGGCGCCAGTTTTTGAGCATCCATCGTCAGGGGCGAATTCCACGGGGTGATCAAGCCGACGGTACCATAAGGTTCTTGAACGGTAAGCGAGAGATAGGGCCCCCGCGGTGTGGTGACGTCGGTTTCCTGTGTTTCACACACGGCGGCATAGTAGCGGAAGATGGCTGCACAGGCGGCGGCCTGCCCACGGCATTCGGAAATGGTTTTGCCGTTCTGGCGCATTTGAAGCGTCGCGAGCATTTCACGATTGTCGTCGATTTGTGCCGCAATCGCGTGAAGAATACGGGCGCGTAAATGGGGCAGGAGATCATGCCAATCGGGCGCACTGGCTGCAGCGTTTGCGGCGCGAACAGCGTCGGCCACATCGTCTAGTGTGGCGGTGGTATAGCGCCCGGTCACACGTCCATCAGCTGGATTGATTGCTTCAAGAACGGGGCCCCGACCCGGCGTTGCCACGCCGCCGATCAGCAGAGGCTCAGGTTTGCCCTGTGCCGTCATAATGTCGGTTAGGGCCGTCGAGTGGGCGGTTGATAAGCGGGACGGTGGGCTAGAATAAACCTGAACCGTTGACCGCTAACTGCATTGATGAACTCGCCGAATATCACTGTTGGGCTCCTCGAATTCCGATCCGATTCCCGGCTCAAGGTGGCGCAAGGGGAGGGGGGATTCAACCCAGTCTCCATAGATACCGGAAGCCATTGAACCGAAAGACCTAAACTGGGCGCGAACCAACGATCAAACTGGACCACTCAGAGACGCTTATTTACCAAAACAAATTTACGGGAACATCCACTTCTTGCCAGCCTCTGCAAGGCTGACTCAGGGAGTGAAGATGGAATACGTCGTTAGCCGGGGTGTGCCAACGCAATAATGCGCCCGCTATCGCCGCGTTTGCTTTAATCTGAGTGCCATAACAATAGTTGGCGGGGTGCAGCATGAGTGCCAAACATCATGATTGCTTGGTGGTCGAATGCAGCCGCGGCGCGGCCGTCGAAAGCGTTCATTTGGTTGATGCTGCGATTGTCGATGCCTCGGGTAAGTTGGTTGAGGCATGGGGCGATATCGAGCGTTTCGTCTATCCACGGTCCGCCATTAAATCGATCCAGGCACTACCCTTTCTGGAAAGCGGCGCTGCTGATGAAACGGATGCTACGGATGCCGAGATCGCCTTGGCTTGCGCTTCGCATAATGGCCAAACAGCTCAAGTAATGGCCGTTCGCCGGTGGCTGGCGCGGACCGGGCTTGGCGAGGTGTCTCTCGAATGCGGCGGGCATTTGCCGCATCACACCGAGAGCGCCGAGGATTGCATCCGGCGCGGTGAACCTGGCCTTCCGGTTTTCAACATGTGTTCAGGTAAACATTCGGCCTTCCTGGTGACCGCAAAGACGCTGGGTGAAGAAACAAGAAATTATATTGCGCGCGATCACCCAGTCCAAAAGAGGGTGACCGCCGCAATCCAGGAGATGACCGGATGGGATGTCGCGCGTTCGCCCTGGGCTATCGACGGCTGCTCTATTCCGACCATTGGCCTACCACTTCATGCGCTCGCACGGGGCGCTGCCAATATCGCCGATGCCAGTAAGCAACCGCCGACACGCCAGGTGGTAATTTCTCGCATCCGAGCCGCCATCGCTGCCGAGCCCTTCATGATCGCTGGCGACGTGCGTGCATGTTCGGACATCATCTCCGCTATCGGCGCCAACGCCTTCGTCAAATTTGGCGCAGAAGGCGTGTTCTTCGCGCCACTGTTCTCGCTCGGTTTTGGTCTCGCGCTGAAGGTCCGTGACGGAGCTACCCGTGCCGCCGATACCGCCATCGTGTCGCTGCTCCGCCATCTCAGATTGTTAAACACCACAGCAGAAGAGAAACTGGCCGCCTATTTAGAGACCCCCTTAGCGAATTGGCGTGGTACTCCCGTCGGGACGGTACGCGCCGTGTTCGACTTCTAGGACGAGGCCAGCCTTCCTCCATTTAGAGCCCGTCACAAATCCGAGCTTTGCGATTTGTCTTTGGCAGATGTCTTGCTAAAACAAGGTTCGATTTGAAATTTGAGGGGATTCAAAAATGGAAATCGGCATTTACGCTAATACCCACGGCCAAGGCTACCGTGACGACAGGGACATGTATCTGGGACACACGCCTTTCGAGGAAATGCGTCCTGTCCGCACCGCACAATTGGCAGAAAATAACGGCTTCCATTCGGTCTGGTATCCCGACCATGTCTGCATGCCGATTCAATCTGGCAGTGCACACACCGCCAACGTTTCTGGCAAGCGCGCCTATCAGCCGCACCACAATATGCTCGATATGGCGGTAGTAATGGGCGCCGTGGCGGCTTCCACCAACCGCATCAAGCTCGGGACCTCGGTGTTGATTGCTCCCTACCGCCACCCACTCTCCGACGCTCGCCAGTTCGCTACCGTCGATCTTCTCTCTCAAGGCCGCCTAATGCTCGGCGTTGGCTCAGGCTGGATGCAGGAAGAATTTTCCGCAGTCGGCCAGGATCACGCCGTGCGCAACGCACAGACTGACGAATGCCTGCAAATCTACAAGCGCTCCTGGACGGATGAAAAAGTCGAGTTCGACGGCGAATTTTACAAATTTGAAGATATCTCGATGGACCCCAAGCCGGTGCAAAAACCTCACCCACCGATCGTTTTCGGTGGCAATACGCCAGCCGGTGCAAGGCGCGCCATCCGCCATTGTGATGGCCTATACCCACTCTTTTTGGATACCCACTGCGAGCCGAACCGCTTTCAGCCGCTCCAGGAGTTGATCCGCCGCGAAGCTGATACTATGGGTCGCGACCTTACTCAGTTCCGCATGTTAGCTGCCGCCTCGGCGCGTATCACCAATCCGGATGATCCGCAGTCTCAAGAAGTACCGCGAGCTACCTGCACTGGCACCAGCGAACAAATTCTCGAACATCTACAAGCTCTCGCGGACGCTGGCTTCTCGATGATCGTCTGCATGATGATGTGCCCATCTGGCAGCCTCGCCGAGCAGGAAGAGCAAATTCAACGCTTCGGTGAAGAGATCATCCCCCAGGCGAAAGGTATCAAACCAGCGGGAGAGTGGAAACTGGTGGATTAGCCGCTGTTGGTAATTTGACCGGTTTAGGTCCGTGACCTAACTTGCGTGCGCGGATCAAACAACGGAGCTTCTTCATGGCGGACGCCTACAGAGTTTATTGGCAGCCCGGCTGCTCATCCTGCGTCCAGGTGAAGGAATTTTTAAAGAAGCATGGGGTTATGTTTAAATCCATAAATGTGCGCGAGGATAAGAACGCACTAGCGGATTTAGCCCGCCTCGGGGCGACGTCGATTCCGGTCATCACCCGCGGCGATGACTTCACTTTCGCCCAGGAAATGCGCGACTTGGCCGATTTCGTCGGGGTCAAACTCACTCGCGCATACCTGCCGCCAGCCAAGCTGACTAAGAAAATCGATCTTACCCTGGCAGCGGCGCAGCGTTTCGTTAAACAAATTCCAGCCGACACCTTGCGGGTCAACTTGCCAGGGCGCGATCGTAACTGCCTCGACCTCACATATCATATTTTCGTTATCCCAACGGCATTCCTTGATGCGGTACGCGGTGGGGCTGTTACATTTGAGCATTTTGAGCGGATGCCGCCGCCCGAGTTGGGCACGGTGGAAAAAGTTGTTACCTTCGGCCAAGAGGTGCGGAAAGATTTTGCTGCCTGGTGGCGCGAAGGGGTCATGCCCGGCACGGTCAACACCTATTACGGTGTGCAGCCATCCCAAGGCGTCATGGAGCGCACGGCTTGGCACGCCGCCCATCACTGCCGCCAACTCATGGCCGTCGTTGCGGGCGCCGGGTTGGAGCCTGATGGTCCGTTAGGTGAAGCTGAACTTGGTGGCTTACCACTTCCCGACGAAGTCTATGGCGGTGAAGTTCCTATGATGGCTACAAAGGGCCCCCAGGCGGTAACAGCGGCTGTAAACAGGTGAGCAAAACGCCCGCTATCCAGGCTGTCATCGTTCCCGTAACGGCGTTCCAGCAGAATTGTTCCGTCCTTTGGTGTACCGAGACAATGAAGGGCGCTGTGGTTGATCCCGGTGGTGACCTTGACCGCATCCTGGCCGCCGCTAGCGAACATCATGTCGACATTGAAAAAATCCTTGTTACGCATGGGCATATAGATCATTCCGGCAACGCTGCAGAATTGGCCGTGCAGCTGGATGTTCCAATAGAAGGGCCGCACCCAGACGATTCTTTTTGGATAGAGATGATGGCCGAGCAAGGCGAGCAATGGGGTGTCACGGGCGCGAGACCGTTTCAGCCGGCACGCTGGTTGGATCAAGGCGATAGCGTCTCCTTCGGTAATGTTACGCTCGCTGTTCTGCATTGTCCGGGCCACACGCCGGGCCATGTGGTCTTTCACCATGCGGACGACAAACTCGCTATTGTTGGCGACGTACTTTTCCAGGGCTCAATCGGACGAACGGACTTTCCGCGCGGCAATCATGCGGCGCTAATCCACTCGATCACGACCCGCCTCTGGCCGCTCGGCGGCGATACTGCGTTTGTGCCCGGCCATGGCCAGATGTCAAATTTTGCCGCCGAACGGCAAAGCAATCCGTTCGTTTCCGACGCTGTTTTGGAAGCTTCAGCGACCTAGTTTAAATATGCGTGTTCGGCGCTTGAGGAGGAGGGGTTATTCAGCGTATGTTGACCGCCACGTGCATTGCCATAGAGACTATGTTCACGCGCTTTTAAGCGATTTCAGCTGGGCAGATCCGTTCAGCCCGGCGACCAGAGATTAGCAAAAATTAAAGGATCGAAATGGACGCCCTTACATATGAATCACCCGACACGGTGGATGAGGCTGTCAAACTTCTGGCCAAGGTTGGCGGCGATGCTAAATTGCTGGCAGGCGGTACCGACCTGCTCGTGCAATTGCGCATGGGAATGATTAAGCCGACGCTCATAATTGATGTAAAAAAAATCTCAGAAACTACTGCCATAAATGAAGAAAATGGCGGGTATCGTGTTGGATCAGCAGTTTCGGGCGCAGTGCTGGGCGAGCATGAAGGCATGAAAAACGCCTGGCCCGGCGTAGTAGAGGCGCTTGAATTAATTGGTTCCACTCAGATTCAAGGACGCGCTTCGATGGGCGGAAATCTGTGCAACGGATCACCTGCTGCTGATGCTGTTCCCGCCATGATCGCGGCTGACGCAGTGTGCACCATCGCCGGACCAAATGGGCGGCGTACGGCGCGGGTCGAAGACATTGTCACTGGGCCCGGTGTGACGTCTCTTGAAACTGGCGAAATGGTCGTCGATTTCCTCTTTCCAGCGCGCCCGGCGCGTTCGGGAGATGCCTATTTGCGCTTCATCCCCCGCACGGAAATGGATATCGCGGTAGTCGGCGCTGGCGTAAGCTTGACGCTCGATGAGGCTGGCGTCTGCACAGCGGCGCGAGTCGCGCTCGGCGCTGTAGCGGCAACCCAACTCGTGGTTGAAGATGGCGCCGCGGCTCTAATCGGCAGCACCCTCGACGACGCGGCGATGGCAAACCTAGATGCCGCAGCAAGGGCCGTATGCCGGCCTATCGATGATAAGCGTGGCACCATCGAATATCGCACCAAGGTGGCCGGGGTTTTAGCGCGCCGCGCCGCTGGAATCGCGCAACAGCGCGCAGGGGGCTGAGCAATGGCTAAAATTCACGTCACCACTACGATTAACGGCGAGCCCTCGGAATTCCTGTGCGAGCCCCAGCAAACACTTCTCGATGTGCTGCGCGACGAATTGCGGCTCACCGGTAGCAAGGAAGGCTGTGGCACGGGTGATTGCGGCGCCTGCAGTGTTATCTTGAACGGTAGATTGGTTTGTTCCTGTTTGGCGCTCGGCGCTGAGGCGGAGGGCCATGAAATCGAGACCATCGAAGGCATGGCTGATGATGACAACTTCCACCCGTTGCAGCAGAAGTTTCTTGAAAGTGCGGCGCTGCAATGCGGCATTTGTACACCGGGCTTTTTAATCGCCGCCAAATCGCTTTTAGAAAAAAACCCCGACCCCAGCGAAACCGAGGTGCGTTACTGGCTGGCCGGAAATCTTTGCCGTTGCACGGGGTATGATAAAATTATTCGCGCTGTGCTCGAATGCGCCGCCGATATGAGGGGAAACAAAGCATGACAAGCGTAACCACCGAACTGAAATGGGTCGGCAAAAGCCCTATTCGTCCTGACGGCGCCGACAAAGTAACCGGTCGTGCCAAGTTTGGCGCTGATCTCATTCTCCCGAGCATGCTGGTTGGCAAAGTTTTGCGCAGCCCGCACGCGCACGCGATCATCAAGTCGATTGATACATCCAAAGCCGAAGCACTGCCCGGCGTAAAAGCGGTAATGACCGCCGCCGATATGGAGCCCATGTCCCCAGAGTGGGTGCCGGCAGGAGAAGTGCAGCTGAATTATCGCGATCTATCGAACAACATCATGGCTAACGATAAAACACTTTATGACGGTCATGCCGTAGCGGCGGTGGCCGCAACAAGCGCCGCCATTGCCGACGCCGCGCTAGAACTGATTGTAGTCGATTATGAGGTGCTGCCTCATGTTATTGATGTAGAAGCGGCGATGGCGCCGGATGCACCAATCTTACACAATGATATGTTCACTCAGGGCGTGACACCAACGCCGGACAAGCCATCCAATGTTTTCAAAGAGGTAGATATCGCGGTTGGCGATGTCGACGCGGGTTTTGCCAAAGCGGATCTTATCATCGAGCGTAGTTTCAAGACAGCGCCGGTGCACCAGGGGTACCTTGAACCGCATGCAGCCGTTGCCAGTTTCGCCGAAGACGGCCAGGCCGAACTTTGGTGCTGTACCCAGGGCCATTTTTCAGTGCGCGCTTATTGCGCCAAATTGTTGGGCATGGATATTTCAGACCTGCGCGTTACCCCATCCGAAATCGGCGGCGGGTTTGGCGGCAAGACGACGGTCTACCTAGAACCCGTGGCGCTGCTGCTGTCCCGCAAGGCGGGCCGTCCAGTCCGAGCCGTGATGACACGCGAGGACGTGTTCCGCGCCTCTGGCCCCACTTCGGGCGCGGCGACCTGGGTCAAGGTCGGTGTGACCAACGACGGCAAGATTGTCGCTGGTCAGGCGATCCTCAAATATCAGGCCGGTGCCTTTGCCGGCTCACCTATTCAGCCTGGGTGCATGTGCGCGTTTGCGCCGTATGACATCGAGAATGTCAAAGTTAAGGGCTACGACGTGGTGACAAACCGACCAAAAGTCGCTGCCTACCGTGCTCCCGGTGCGCCAATTTCTGAACACGCGGTGGAGTCTGTGCTAGACGAGATTTCTAAGAAACTCGGTATCGATCCGCTGGAATTACGTGAGAAAAACGCCGCTAGGGAGGGTACCAACGCTGCCTACGGCCCCAAGTTTGGCGTTATTGGCTTTGCCGATACTTTGGCGGCGGCCAAGGCTCACCCGCATTATTCGGCGCCACTCGGCCCGAACCAGGGCAGGGGTGTCGCGTCAGGCTTCTGGTTCAATATTGGTGGTGAGAGTTGCGCTACCATAAACGTCGCCGAGGACGGAACACTGGTGCTCGCCACCGGCAGCCCCGATATCGGTGGTTCGCGTGCCTCCATGGCCATCATGGCAGCGGAAACTATCGGTATGGACGTGGCCGATGTTCGAACTATCGTCGCCGATACAGCTTCCATTGGTTATACGTTCCTTACTGGCGGTAGCCGGGTCACTTTCGCGACCGGCATGGCAGTAGTTGAGGCTTCCAAACAGGTCATTGAGGCGCTGCGTGAACGCGCCGCTAAGATCTGGGATATCAGCGTTGACGCAGTTGTCTGGGAAGATGGTTGCGCCAAACCTGCCGGGGCCAATGCGGGTGAATTCGAACCGCTGTCGCTGGGCGAGATAGCGGCTCAGGCTGGCAAGACAGGCGGGCCAATTTCCGCCAATGTGGCACTTAATGCCGAGGGCGCGGGGCCCGGTTTTGGCACACATATTTGCGATGTTGAGGTGGACCGCGAGACCGGCGCCGTTAAGGTGCTGCGCTATACGGCCGTGCAGGATTGCGGCAAGGCAATCCACAAAGCCTATGTGGAAGGCCAGATTCAAGGTGGAGCGGCGCAGGGCATTGGCTGGGCGTTGAATGAGGAATATATTTATAATGCGAAAGGCCAGCTCGATAATGCGGGTTTCCTCGACTACCGCATTCCCGTCGCCTCGGACTTGCCAATGATCGATACGGTGGTTGTTGAGGTGGCCAATCCGAACCATCCTTATGGCGTGCGCGGTGTAGGCGAGGTGCCAATCATTCCGCCTATGGCGGCGGTGGCCAATGCCATCGACAGCGCCATCGACGTTCGTATGACTGTCCTACCGATGTCGCCGCCCAAGGTCTTAGCGGCGCTCGACAACGGTTCCTGAAGCATATAGGGGGTGAGTGGGGATGGCCCATATCATCCTCACGTCCGGTCTTGGCAACCAATACGCTGGTGGCCAGACCGAGTTCGAGATTGAGGCGGCGAATGTGCGCCGCCTTGTGGCCGCGTTGGAAAAACTTTTTCCTGGCATTGGCCCAGAGTTAGAACGCGAAATGGCGGTCGCAATCGACGGCCAAATATACCAGGATCCCTTTCTGGAACCTATCTCTCCCGACAGTGAAGTTTATTTTCTGCCGCGAATTGGTGGTGGATGAGTGCTACGGATTGGTTGCTGCAAATCATTAAAAATGCCGCCAGGCTCCGCGTTAAAATTTACTGAAATAAGCCGCGCCTGTCAGATTCAAAAGCCAGTGGCTCAGGCCAACAAGCAGCTTAATCTAGCTCTTTTGGAATCCCTCGGCGTCTGCCTCATATCCCCATATAGCTAAGCCAACCGGTGATGATATATTTATGCTCTTTCGGCGCGGGAATGCCACGATGCGTGTGGGTGAAGCCGGCGGGCCAGATGTTTGTGACGCCCTTCTTGGCCGGGCTGATGTAATCCTGATAAACGAATTCCGTACCGCCGCCCTGTTTGACCGTGTTGAGGTTGGTCATGAAGGCAAGCACCCGATGGGCGATATCTAGCCCGCTCGATTCATAATGCTCGCCGAAAAAAGCTCCGCCTGGTTCATAATGTTGAATTTGTGGCGGTTCCAGAAAGCCGACTTTGGCGCCGCTTGCGGCCAGCACCGGAAACTCTTTCATGTAGAGTTTCATGCTCGCCATTACATGTTCGCGGTAGGCGCGCACGGTCTCCGTGTAAATCTCGATCGGTAGGCAATTGAGGCTGACGTCCTCCGAATCCTTCCACGCCTTGTCGACCCCCTTGGCGCTTACACCGGCATGGGCGAAGCCTAGTTCCTTGGCGATATCGAAACCGTTGATCAACCGCTCGCAGAGGGTTGGTTGTTCGATTTTATAGCTTTTAATCCATTGCATAACTACTTCTTATAATAGTTTAATATTTAAATATAAATACATGTTATATATAATAAAAAATATATTTATTCCATGTCCATTCGTCGGATAATACTCTGACTTGTGCCTTACCTGCCATCATATCACCGATCCTTGTAGCGGCTGCAAACCGGCTTCTGCGAAATATAAGGCAACTGCTTGAGTTGGTACGCCATGGAACCGGTTGTCTTTACTGAGTCTCGCATGGCGTCAGCGTAATCGCTCATAGATCAGTGGGAAATGTTATTTTAGCGCATGCGCCTATCGGGAATAGTGGGCGGCCGCTATGATCGGCGAAACAGCCTAGCCAGAGGAGCCATATTTTGAAACTGCGGATCATTCAGATCGATACGTTCACCGATAAGGTGTTGGGCGGAAACCCGGCTGCCGTTTGTCCGCTGGAGGAGTGGCTAGACGTCAGCCTGATGCAAGCCATCGCGGCGGAGAACAATTTGTCGGAAACGGCATTTTTTGTCCCTTCGGATAAAGGTGTATATGAGCTGCGCTGGTTTACACCCAATGTGGAGGTTGGTCTTTGCGGGCATGCCACATTGGCGGCTGGCGAAGTGGTGCTGAGCGACATGGAGCCCCGCGCGGTGGCAGCCTCATTCGAGACTAAAAGTGGCACCCTCATCGTATCGCGTGATGGGGATAGCTTGATGATGGACTTTCCCTCGCGTCCGGCGGCGGCGCATACAGCACCTGATAATCTGCTGGCGGGTCTTGGCGCCGCGCCGGCGCAAGTGCTGGCCGGGGATGATTATATCGCTGTCTATGAAAGCGCTGCTGAAGTTGCCGCGCTTGCACCCAACCTTAATTATTTTTGCCAACTCGATCGTCGCGGCGTGGTGGCGACGGCGCCTGGCGGTGATGCCGGAACCGATTACGTGCTCCGGTTTTTCGCGCCTAAAAATGCAGTACCTGAAGACCCGGTTACTGGAAATGTGCAAACGGAGCTAGTTCCCTTTTGGGCGGCGCGGTTGGGCAAAAAGCGCCTCAATGTGCGTCAATTATCAGCGCGCGGCGGGGTGATGGTGTGCGAAGACAATGGTGCTCGGGTTACGATTTCGGGGCAATGTGTACGTTTCCTTGAAGGTGAACTGACGCTATGATTCGGCGCGTCTGAGATCTTCCACCAGCAAACAAATGAGAAATAATAATGGCGTTGCGTAAGATCATTCTCACTTGCGCCGTAGCCCGCCCAGCAGATAAATCACGGCAAATACTTTCACTATGACGAGGGATGATTGGCGAAAATATTGCTGCGAGTTCATCGGCACATTTAGCCTGGTGTTCTTCGCAGCCGGCGCGGTTGTGGTCGACGGTTTGGTAGGTGGGGGCCTTGGCATGATTGGTGCCGGGGTCATCTCAGGCTTGATAATCACCGTTGTGATTTACGCTTTTGGCCACATTTCGGGCGCCCACGTGAATCCGGCTCTCTCGCTCGCAGCAGTTTTGATCGGCCATTTGGATCGCCGCTTGTTGCCTGGATACGTCATTGCGCAGATGGCTGGCTCGGTGTTTGCTGGCATGTGCTTGCTGTGGGCTATTGGCAACTATAATAGCATGGGCGCCAATTTGCCGAATATCGAACTCGGGATATCTCCGGTTACGGCACTCCTGATCGAGTTATTCCTGTCGTTTCTGCTGATGTGGGTAGTCGCTGGCGTTGGATTGGACAAGCGGGCGCACGGGCCATTTGCCGGGGTCGCCGTGGGTGCGGTGGTCGGTATCGAAGTTATGCTGTTTGGTGCTATAGCGGGTGCCGCGATGAACCCGGCCCGCGCCTTCGGCCCTTATTTCGCCATGGGTGATTTTAGCCATTACTGGATTTATGTGGTCGGGCCGTTTGTCGGAATGGCGCTCGGCGGAGTTACCTATCGGTTTACCCATGCCCTTGGCGGGCGCCCTGTGTGAGCTAGTTTCTCGGCTCGCATAAGAAATATCGGAGCGTTTAGGCGTGCCCATCCCGGCCTAAGCTCTTGCCCCAATCAGCATAATGATGCTCGTCGGCCTCACTCGTGTCCGCCACCAGGCGGTCCAACGGCGCGGTGAAATCACCCTGCTTGAGGGCGCGCAGTTTGATTTTATAGTTCTGAATGCGCTTCAGCCCGGCGTCTACTAGGCTTGGTATGTCCGGGTTCATTTCTCCGAGCATGCTTGCCGTCACTTCCTTGCAAAGACGCGCGATTTCGCGTCCGGTCAGGCGCCCGGTGTCCGCAGCGAGGCGCGCATAAGATAGCGACCGGTGATCGACCGGTATGCCCTTGCCTTCAAGATGAATTCGGAATATGTCGGCGCGTGCTTCGGCGTTCGGGAGGTCTATTAAAATACGGCGTTCGAAACGTGAGAGCACAGCAGCATCTAAATCCCAGGGGCGGTTGGTCGCACCAATTGTCATCACCAAATCACGCTTTCCCTTTTGCGCAAAGCCGTCAATTTCCGAGAGAATGGCAGCCAGCATTTGCTGGTGATAAAGCTGGCCTTCACCTCCGCGGCTCCTGCACAGCGCGTCAAACTCGTCGATGAAGATAATTGAAGGTCGCCCGTCTCGCGTAAATTTACGTGCGACGCGATAAAGGGTACTGATCAGCCGTCCTGATTCACCCACCCATTTGCTGACGATCTGACTCGCCTTGACGTTGAAAAAAGTGGCACTCAGCTTATTGGCAACCGCGCATGCAAGTAGCGTCTTACCGGTGCCGGGTGGGCCGTAGAACATGATGTTATTCCAGCCTTCGACCTTAACTCCTTCAGGTATTTTTGCCATGGCCAGGCCATAATGAAACTTCAGTTCTTTCTTTAATGTATCCAGGCCGCCGATGGTTTCCCAGTCGACTCGATTTGGACTGTCGTCGATGAGCAGTAATATTTGCTGTTCCAACGCATCGGCCTCTTCGTCGGAATAGGCGACCTCGTCCGCTTCGTGGTTTTCAACCGGCCTGACTCGCCCCGCATCCATGCCGCGATTGGACGTGAGGGCGCGGGCGCGTTGTTTGTATTCTGCCGCGCGCACGGTCATGGATTGTCGGGCGCCGGCATCTTCCAGCATCTCGATCATTTGTTCAGCGAACTGTGCTGCCTTGTGGTAAGAGCGCGAGGCCTCTTCACTCTTGCCCACGGCCATGCGTGTATTCGCCTCCGTCAACATGCGGTCGATGGAGCGTTGCAGGGCGTCTGGACCTTGGCGATACATTTCGGGTAATCGATCAGATAGAGCGAGCGTCGATGAGCTGTTCGCTGACCTGAAATTCGTCACCGAATTGATAATCGACTCTCACAACGGGTTCCACGTCGGATGATGTTATCTCCGTGGCGACTTTGTTGTATTTAAGAATCTTCAAAATCTGTTCTGCCTCGACGGCTTTGCGCAGCGCCACCATTATATTGATTACGGCAAGATCGTAGGCATTTACTAGACTACATGTAGCGTTGATGCCGATGATTTCCTTATTCGCCGCCGCTCTCGCCTGCATCTCTCTACCCAAGATGGGAGAGGGGCCGTCTGCGGTTTGATCCGGACGGCCCAATCTTCCCTATCTGCTTCTTAATGAGCCAACTTTGCGCGCGAGGGCGGCGCCTTCAGCTTCGGCGTTGTCGCTTTGTCCGGGCTATCGTGGTCGCGCGTCAAATATTCGACGTCGTCACGCAGCCCTTCCGGGTCGTTCACCCATTTGTCGTAAAATCCGAAGGGGTTGGTGGCATGGCCGCCGGGTTCTGACGTGAAACCCCGGTGGACGAGATTGTACAGGTGATTTTCCGCGGTCCAGTTACGCCGGGCATCGCGGATTGTTGTCAGCGAAAGCGTTGCGTAGGTCGCTTCGTCCGGGCCAGTACCGCATTCAGCCAGCACGCTGCCGTCGAAATCGACAATGTTGGAGTGGCCGAAATAGGAATAGACCAGATCGCGTCCGGCCATGTTGGCGACTGCGACATAGGCTAAGTTTTCCCACGCCCGGACCTGTGCGATCATACGCTGCTGTTCCTTGGACGGGTACATATACCCCTGGATGCGCACTACCAATTCAGCGCCTTTCATCACCGTGTCGCGCACAATTTCGGGCATATTGCAGTCATAACAAATCGTGCCACCAATCATCAGGCCTTTGGGGCCCTCGGCCACGGCAGTCTCATGACCGGCAGTCCACGGCTCTTGCGGACACCACGGAAAAATCTTGCGGTAGGTCATGCAGACTTCGCCCTGGTCATTAATCATGATCAGTGTGTTGTAGGGGTTGAGGCCGTCCGGATGTTCTTCGCCCGTGAGTGAAAAAATGCCGAAGACCCCGGCCTTCTTACAAGCTTCAGAAAATATCTGTACCTCGTCTCCACCGATCGTGGTGGTCAGTTCGGGCCATTTGATGGGATGGAAGCCTTGCGTTGTATATTCCGGAAAGACAATCAAGTCTAAGCCTGGATAGCCCCGCTTCATGCCTTCGATAAAGCCAGTGATACGCTTACAGTTATCAAGCACCTCAGCTTTGGTCTCTACCACCGGAACTTGATAATTAACGACTGCAACGCCAACCGCGTCATCGCTCGAGGAAATTGAACCTTGAGGCATAATTATTCTCCCTAACCCATGTGAAAAGGCCAACTGTGGCACATTTGGAATATTCTTGCGGAGAGGTTAAAGGGGGCAGGGCTTCGCTTCAAGCGGCTAAATTTTTCAAACCGAACATCTCTTTTGCTTGCCAGTAGCAGCGGCTTGGGCAATCTCTTTTTTGCGAACACAACGAGGGTCAAAATGCCTGATGCAACGGCGCCAAAACCGCAGGACATCGCTTTGGAGACCATCGAGGGTACGCACAATACCAATCTTTTGCTGCTGTGCGATCATGCGAGCAAAAGTTTGCCAGATGGTTGGGATGGGCTTGGCCTTTCTCCGGAACAGCTTGAGAAACATATCGCCTGGGACATCGGCGTACTATGGCGCCAAGACGTGGCCAGTGCAGAGCGCCTGATCGCGGCACTGGTGCGAGATGAGTCTTTATACGCAGACAACAACCAGCCTTATTCGGCGCTTGAAATGCCAGGCTATACGGTGGAGGGCGTGTTGGAACCGCGCAAGTTGCGCCATGTCATCATCGAGATTCGCCAGGACCTAATTACGGGAAGCGCTGGGGTTGAGGCCTGGGCGAGATCGCCTAGCGAAATTGTCTGCTGGTGAATTTGGTTTTGTCGGTCCTCAATAGTGGGCCCGCGCTGATAGATCACGTCAATTACAGGTTTGTGTCTAATCGATCCGACTTCAGGATGCATAAGGGAAACGACTTCAGGATGCATAAGGGAAAATAGGCTCATTCGAAAATTCTATGGGCTTGAGGTCGCTAATGGTCCATAATTCTTGCTCTATCGATATGGGAGCAGCCTCGAAGACCGAGAAGCTCAGAATTCACTATAATTTTATAAAGGAGTTCACCGTGGCGAATAGTAAGAAGATCACAAGCAAACACCTTTACTATAATCTTTCGCGTCGTAACTTCATCAAAGGCGCGACGGCTGGTGCGGTTATCATGGGCGCGCCGGCAATCCTTAAGGGTCTTACCCGCCGCGCGAAAGCGGAATCGGGAGTGGTGCGATTTCTCATGACGGCGCCGACCATGATTCCGGGCGATTGGAGTGTTTTCGAGAAAGAAACCGGCATTCGCCTCGAAGGCGAAGTTATGAAGGACGACCCCGGCCTGTTCCTGAACGAAGTGCTGGTGAATGATGCCGGCGACCGCTTCGACTTAATTTCTACCCTTTCCGGCGCCGAGCAGGAGATGATTAATGGCGAGGCCATTATCCCGATTGAGCACAGCAATCTGTCGAACTGGGCGGGAATGCCCGAAGCGATCAAGCAGGTGCCGTATCTCACACGCGATTTAAAACCTGAAGGTGGCACGGTGTGGGGTACGCCATTGGCGATGAACGCCGACAGTTTCGGCTACTTCCCTGACAAGCTAGGTGAGCCCTATCCGCCGGAGGATGTATCGTGGTCGTTGGTCTTTGAGGATGAGCGCACCATGGGAAAGAGCGCGACCGGCACTATGTATTATTACCTCGAAGAGTGTGCCATGTTCCTCAAGGGCGCCGGTAAGGTTGCCATTAATGATCCGGCAAACATGACGCCGGCGGAAGCCAACGCCACTGCCGATTATATGATCGGTCGCAAAGAAGCCGGCCAATTCCGTAGCTTCCACACCACTTTCGATGACCAAGTGTCATTGATTAAGAACGGTGAAGTTATCGCTATCCGCTGTTGGGAGCCGGCGGTGAAGGAAGCGCAAAAAGCCGGTATGACGGACTTCGTCTATGCCAATGCGGTTGAAGGCTATATGAAGTGGATGCATGCTTGCTACATTCCGACTCAGGTCCAAGACCGAGGCAATTTTGAGGAAGTTTACACATTCCTCAACTGGTTGTTGTCCGGTGCATATTCGGCGGCTATCAGCCCACTGCGCGGCTATGTCTCCGGACGCCCGGATCTCGGCGCAGAATATGCCAAGTCTATGGGTCTTGGCGATGAGGCCGGTACGGCAATCCAGGAGGCGCAGGACAAATTGAAAAACAAGTTCTCGCACGAGCAAATGTGGTTCACGGCAGTGCCTGAGCATCTTCAGGACATCCAGGCCGCGACGGATCGTGTGCTGAACGCCTAACTGGGCTAGTAATTTCTCTTTTTTGGCGAACGGCTCAGATACCCTGGTGTGACAATTACGCCAGGGTATCTGTACGCCGCGCTATCGTTAACAATTGGTAGTTTCTAGTTATGGCGATGGGGCATGGAGACAGCTCGCGCGGGCTGTTGGGTGGCGGATTTCTGCCTCGCCTGCCGGGTGGGATTTGGACGCTCGGCGGATTTACGACATTTTGGTTTCTTGCTGTCGTGTTGCCGCTGATCGGCATCGTCATATTTTCATTTTTGCAATCCAAGGGCGTGAAGATTCAGTGGGACTGGAGCTTTACTGCTTACGAAAAGCTGTTCTTCTACGGTGGCGGAAATCTTTTGGAGCGGACCATCCGCATCGCCGCTACCATGACTGTGATCGAACTTTTTCTCGCCTTTCCCTTTGCGCTTTGGCTCGCTAAGGGGGCGAAAAACAATACAATTAAACTGATTACCTTCACTGCGCTCACCGTGCCTTTTTTTCTCAGCCCGGTGGCGCGGGTGATCGTCTGGCGCGCGGTGATGAGTATCCACGGTCTGGTGAATACGGCGCTGCTTGACATCGGCATTGTAGACGAGCCAGTAAAATGGCTAATTTTTTCGGATTTCGCTGTGCACCTTGGGCTGCTCGGGCAGTATTTCCCGGCCATGGTGTGGCCCATCTTTCTCTCAATCTCGTTGATTGATAATGAATATCTCGAGGCCAGCAAGGATCTTGGCGGCAATCGCTGGCGCACGCTCTACCACATTATCTTGCCGCTTTCGCTGCCTGGCATCGTTGCTGGCATTGTCTTCTGCTTTGTGCCGATGCTGGGCGATACGGTGGTGCCGCAGCAGATGGGTGGCGGCAATGTGCTGATGATCAGCCATAATGTCTACAATATGATCGGCGCGCGCAATTTCACCATGGCGGCGGCGTTGGCGACAATTGTCCTGGCCATCATGTTGGCATTTCAGTTGAGCCTCTGGGCCGCACTCCGGCCCATGGGCGGCCTCGCCAACGTATTTGCGAGCCTCAAGCGATGACTACCCACTCTGATATTGCGCTGGTTGCGGCGAGCCGTATGCCGCTTGGCGCGCGCATTGCCGAATATTGGTCGGCCTGGAGTTCGGCGACGCTGGGCTATGCCGTTCTTGGGATCATATATTTTCCCATTCTCTGGCTGACCATCCTTTCCGTTAGCGGCGAGCCGCTAACCGGCTTTCCTGGCGATTGGACGTTCAGATGGTATGACGACATGTTTTACGGGTCCGGCCAGCGCGAGGGCGAGGCTTACGGCGGCAATTTCCGTATTGTTAAGCCGCTACTGCTGAGCCTGTTGCTTGCCGGCATTACCTCGATCGCGTGCATGGCGGCATCGCTTGTGGTGGGTTCCGTATTGCCGCGCATTCGCCGGCGCGGGCCGTTCCTGATGACGTTCCTGATGCCGCTGATGGTACCCGGCATCGTCGCCGGCATGTCGATTTTCCTGTTTTTCCGTGTTGGCTTGCATTTCAAGATGGGACTCTGGTCATTGGCGTTGGCGCATTTCATCTGGGCCTTTCCATTTGCGCTCTTGGCCATGATGGTAGTCGCATCGCGCTTTGATCAGCGCTTGCTCGAAGCTGCCTCAGATTTGGGCGCGAGCAAGTGGGAGCGCTTTTGGCAGGTCGAAGTGCCAATTTTAAAGCCTGGTATTTTTGCCGCCGGATTTTTCGGCTTCTTGTTGTCGTTTAACGAATTGCCGTTTAGCATTTTTATGCGCGCTGGTCAGACCACCTTGCCGCTCTATCTCTGGATTCAGTCCGGTGCGCACAACACCTCGGTGCCGCTTATATTTGCCATGAGCACCTTGATCACCATCGCCAGTATTTTCCTGACCTTCGTTGCCATCCGGGTCGGCTTTAGCGAGAAAAAATGAGGAAGCTAAATTGAGTGACGTAGCAGGTGGCGCGTCGAAAGCGCCCATCCTTGAAGTGGTTGATGCCACCCATCGCTTCGGTGACGTGGTAGCGTTGGATAATGTCTCATTGACGGCTAGGCGCGGCGAGTTTCTGACGCTGTTGGGAGAAAGTGGGTCGGGCAAGACGACGCTGCTCAGAATCACCGCTGGGCTGGAGCGCCCAACCCTGGTCGGCCGTATTTCAATCGATGGTGAAGACGTGACCCACACGCCTGCCAATAAGCGCAATTGCACCACCGTCTTTCAGCATTATGCGTTGTTTCCACATATGAGCGTCGGCCAAAATATTGAATACGGTTTGCGTCTCAGGGGTGAAATCAAGAGTGTGCGGCGCAAGAATGCCGAGCGCGCGCTTGATATGGTGCGTCTCACTGGCCTCTATGACCGTCGTGTTCATCAGCTCTCCGGCGGCCAGCGCCAACGCGTTGCCCTCGCTCGGTCGATCGTTACCGAGCCGGCGATCCTACTGCTCGACGAGCCGCTCGGCGCGCTCGATGAAAAGCTCCGCGTAGATATGCAAGTGGAATTGAAGGACCTGCACGAACGTCTCGGAATTACCTTCATATACGTCACCCACAGCCAGGAAGAAGCACTCACCATGAGCGACCGCATCATTTTGATGCAGCGCGGCGAAATTATTCAGGAAGGGCCGCCGACCGATCTCTTTGATCGGCCAGTGAATCAATTTGCCGCGGATTTTATGGGCGTGGAAAACCTTCTCGAAGGAACTTTGGAATCGGTGTCCGACGGGCATGCCCGGGTGCGCATCGGGGAACATTTTCTCACCGGCATTTGGAGTGGCGGTGAGGTTCAAGTGGAAGGTACCCCGGTTTGCCTCGCCATACGTGCCGAACGTGTGCGCCTCAGCAATACCGGTGGTGACGGCCAGAACGATGGTATCAATCGTCTGCCGTGCAGGTCAGGTGCGACCATCTATAAAGGCAAATATGTCGATCGCACGCTCGACACAGATATAGGCCAGGTCAAGGCGCGCATCTGGGACCGGGACGCCGACCTTGTCGACCTGGCTTACCTCTGGTGGCGTGAAGACGAGTGCGCCGTTACGCAGGTGGTGGCGGAAGGCGGCTGAATAGAATTAACAAAGAGCGCGCACGGGCGGGCCACATCGGCAATCCTAATCAACTAATTTGAAGCACTTGTCTTCCGGATTCCATATCTCTAACGCACCATCAAAGATGTTGAGGTACCAGCCTTGCAGAGTTAACTCGCCGGCAGATACCGCCTCTCGGATGAACGGAAATGTTGTCAAATTGTCGAGAGAGAGGCGCACCGCCTGATGTTCGGCAGCGCTTAACAGGGCGTCACCTTTCAATTCCGGGTTGCTCTCCACGGCGCGTTCATATGCGTCGCGTAGCAAGTCAGTCCAGGCCCCAATGAATGTTCCACCGTCATAGGCCAACTCTTCGCGACCCTCTTGCTTCCTAATCATGGAGGCGACGCCACCGCAATGCGCGTGGCCAATGATGATTATATGCTCGACATGTAGCCCTCTGACTGCAAATTCTAATGCCGCACTGGTGCCGTGGTAGAGCCCATCCTTTTCGAACGGTGGCACCAAAGCGGCAACATTACGCACGGCGAAGATGTCACCTGGTTCTGTCTGCAAAACGATTGCCGGGTCGACCCGCGAATCTGAGCATGCTAGGACCGCGAAGCGTGGCTTCTGCCCATGCTGGACTAGATCTCGATAGAGGTTTGGTGACTTTCTGTAATATAGCTCGCGAAATTTTCTAAAGCCGTTCAGAAGAATGTTTGTGTCGGTCATTTTAGGATACCCATCGCACGATTACGCCTTCTGAATCTTATGAACGGAGCTGGCGTTAGCTGCAACTAGTGATCTGAAGGTCAAACGATCATTTGGCCGGGCAACCAGGCATTCTAATGCCTTGTAGATATTGATCTATCAATTCAATAAACCGCGCCCGACCAAAACTTGCCCAGTGGCCGCCATGCACGGTCTTTACATTGAATGCCCGTAAACGCTCCATGCTGGCGGCGTAAATCTCTGGTACTGAATGGTAAAGTGCGTCATAGAGCTGCCCGTCATAGACCACGTCTCCTGAAAGAAGCGTTCCGCTCGCTTCTTCCCACAAGGCGATGCATCCTGGCGAATGACCAGGAAGATGTAACACCTCGAAGTACCGATCGCCGAGATCCAGGATATCGCCGTCAGCTACGAGGCGGGTCGGCGGCGCGGCACGAATGGTGTATGCTTCAACATCAAATCCGGCAAACGGCGCCGCAGTAAAAATTTCCACCGTGACATAGTCTTCGATCACCGTATTGTCTCGGTTGGGGCTAGTTAAAATAACGGCCTCCGCCGCATGCATGAGCCGTACGTCAAATTCGTAATGGCCGCCGACATGATCAAAATGGCTGTGGCTAGCAACGCAGAGAAGAGGCTTTTCCGTCACCAGGGCCACGTGGCGCTTTAGGCTGACCACACCCATGCCTGAATCAAATAGAAGATCATGGTCACGGCCACGCACATGCCACATATTGCAGCGGATATCTGGTATAATATGGGTCTCAAAGATCAGTGTAATATCATCGTTATAGGAACGTGTTTCGAACCAGCTATCGGCGACGGGTATTTTCATGACAGGAACCTAGCATGATTACGGGAGGACAATAGTGTGGCAGGACGGGTAGTCGGAAAAATGGCCTTGGTGAGCGGGGCCGCGACGGGCATCGGTAGATCGATCGCCGAACGGCTGTCGTTCGAAGGCGCGCGTGTCGTGGTTGCCGATATGGATGAAAAACGGGGCACTACTGTTGTTGCCGGGATTCAGGATTCGGGCGGCGACGCGTTATTTGTCAATCTCGACGTGACCGAAGAGGGATCTTGGCAGGCCGCGATCAGCGCCACCGAATCCGAATTCGGCCGCCTCGATATTCTCGTCAACAATGCTGGCATCGCTATTGTTGAAAGCGTCGACGAAATGTCTTTCGATGATTGGCGCGCCGTGATGGCGGTCAATATTGATGGCGTCTTTCTCGGCACCAAGCATGCGGTAGCAGCTATGCGCCGGACTGGCGGTGGTTCCATCGTCAACATTTCCTCAATTCTTGGTCTCACTGGGCTCGAAAAGCTTTCCGCCTATTGCGCGTCGAAGGGGGCGGTGCGGTTGTTTACCAAAGCTGTTGCGCTCGAATGCGGGCGTAACGGCAGCGGCATCCGGGTTAATTCCATTCACCCCGGCTATATCCGTACGGCGATGGTCGAGGATACGTGCCGGCGTGATTATGGTGATATCTCAACCGGTCTTGCGGAGCTTGGAAAATTACATCCTATCGGACGCATCGGCGAACCAGAGGAAATTGCTGCCGGCGTGCTTTACCTGGCTTCCGACGAGAGCAAATTCGTCACCGGTAGCGAGCTTGCTATTGATGGCGGCTATACCGCAGCGTAGGAGCTAGGGAGATGGTTAAACTAGCAGCCTATGCTGAGTTTAAGACGATGCTGGATCGCGCGGCAGAGGTCGAGGATGAGCTTCTTCCAAATGAGTTGGAAATGCTGCATAGCCTCAACGCCAAATATTCTGAGCCGCTAAACCTCGATCCTTTCGACGTTACCGCTATCGAGGTTATCCTGCGTAATGTTGGGGTTCGTAAGGGATTCAGTCTCGATATCAAAAAAGATACCGCCCGGTTTATCGACCTGCCGCGCGTTAAAGAGTGAAGCGTCGCCGCCGGCTAACAGCGCATTACATTTTCTATTTTGGACCTTCGGTCGTGCGCTATTTTTCCAGTGGTGCCGGAGCGGGTAGGGCATAGAATTTTTTACCGCGTGGATTTCCTCCGCATCCTTGAGCGCGTCCGATCAATCCCTGCAGATGTATGCCAATATCTAACCTTTGTGCCATGCGCCACGCGTGGCGCTAATCACCCACTATGCGAATGACATAGAACGACGGGCATTCCCTGGTAGAGATTTTAAAACCCAATCCGGTTTTGCATTCTTGACAGGTCGTTTTGTTCTGATAGAACAAAAGAAGAACAAAAGAACATAGAAAACAGTGAGACGAAGCCCTATATCCACTGGCTTTGTCCGGCCAAGGAAAGGCTGCCTTTTATGCCTCGCGCCGTTCCCTCCAGTGCTGCTTCCGGGCCTGCCGCGCCGCAAGCTTCCATCAGGGTATCTGAACTGCGCCGTCGTATTGACGCTCTGGAGCGGGCGGGTAGCGAACCGGTGGTAGTACAACGCGCCGGTTTTCTAGGCTCGCTGTCATTCGGCGTGCCGGAGATCGACGATGCCTTGCCCTGGTGCGGTTTGGCGCCGGGTGCGCTGCATGAAATTTCAGGCCCGCCGCGCGACGCAGCGGCGCTCGGCTTTATCAGCGCCTTATTGGCTCGTCTCGTCGTCCGAGCACCGGGCATGGTGCTGTGGTGCCGCCGCCGCAGCGCATCATATGAGAGCGGCGATATTTATGCGCCGGGTCTTGCGGCGCTCGGCCTCGACCCGTCGCGCTTGATTTTTCTCGGCGCGAAGCAGGGCCAGGAGGTGCTCTGGGCTATGCGCGAAGGACTTTCATGTCCACGCCTCCTGGCCGTAGTGGGCGAGGTAGAAGATGCCACGGTCGGGCTAACCGCCAGCCGCCGCCTGCAACTCGCGGCGGAGAAAAGCGGCGTCGGGTGTTTTCTGTTACGCCGACTCCCCCCGGGGGGCGAGCACTCTAATACCGCGCCGGGGAATGCAGAGGAGCCGAGCGCGGCACTTTCCCGGTGGCACGTGCGCGCGGCGCCGAGCGGCTTGGTTCCAGGCTTGGAGACGGCACTCGTAGCACAGCGTTGGCTTGGTCCGGGGCGGTTGCGTTGGCATGCCGAGTTACGCCGCTGCCGTGCTGCTGCATTCCGGGAATGGCTTGTGGAATGGCATCATGAGACGGGTAATTTCACTGTGGCTGCCCCGATTTGCGACCGATCGGTTGAGCAGACGGCAGCCCGCCTGGCGATCTAAACCGCTGGTCACGGTCTGTGATGGCGGTCTCGGGGGCGGTAGTTTTGGTGCCGCTTGCGGCCCACCGGGCGCGCGCGATGGCGGCGGTTTAGTCATGCGTGTGGCAGCGGCGAACCGGGCGGCGGAAGCGGAGGCTGGCATAGTTCCGGGCTTGCCCCTAACTGATGCCCGGGCGCGTCTGCTGGATTTACGCGCTGTACCGGCCGAGGGCGGCGCAGATATGGAAGCGCTCGCGGCGCTCGGTGATTGGTGCGGCCGCTGGACACCGTGGGTGACGCTGGATGCGGCTGGCCCGGATGCCGTACTCGGTGCCAGTCATGGTTTGTGGCTCGATATCACTGGCTGCGCCCATCTGTTCGGTGGCGAGATGGCCTTGTTGAACGATATAGCGCTTCGCCTGGCGCGTTTTGGCTTTGCTGCACGCGCGGCATTGGCCGATACCCCCGGCGCGGCTTGGGCCGTCGCCCACCATGGCGCCATGCGCCACGTCGGAGCACAACAGGGAGAGATTGCGAAGCACATGTGCGTGGTTGCGCCAGGAAAGATATGCGCTGCTTTGGCCAAGCTGCCGCTTAAGGGTCTCAGGCTTGCTCCGGTCGAAGCGGAGGGCCTGGAGCGTCTCGGCTTTCGTGCTATCGGCGACCTTTACGGCATTCCGCGTGGCGCCTTGGCGCGGCGCTTCGGCGAGGGCGTGATGCATCGTTTAGATCAAGCGCTGGGGCGCGAGGACGAGCCGCTGTCGCCGCGTCGCCCGGTCGTGCCGCACCGCGTGCGGCAGGATTTCACCGAGCCGATCTCCAGCTGCGAGGCCATTGCCGCCACGGCGCGCCGGTTGCTGGATGAATTGGCTGGCGTGTTGGAAGCAGATGTGCTGGGCGCGCGGCGGCTGGAGCTCGCCCTCTACCGTAGCGACGGCAAAGTGGAGCGTATCGAGGTCGATACCAGCGCTCCGGTGCGCGAGCCGTCCCATCTGATGCGTCTGTTGGACAAGCCGCTGGATGCGTTGGATGCTGGCTTTGGCTTTGATAGCATGACCCTTGCGGCCAGCCTATGCCAACTGCTCACCTCGGCCCAGCTTACGATTGACCCGCAGCCTCTTTCCCAGGTCTCCACGACCGTTGCTACAGCGCAGAAATTTTTCACGCAGGAAGATGGCAATGGTGAAGTATCCCGTTTGATCGACCGCCTGGGCGGGCGGCTGGGGCTCACTAATGTGCATCATCTTGAGATTTTCCCGAGCCATATGCCTGAGCGCGCGGCGGTATCTGGCGTTACGTCGGCGCCCGTGGCGAAGGGGTTGTCCAATCTTTCCACGCAAGTGTCACATTGGCCTGCGGTTAAGCAGCGCCCGCTTTACCTCTTGCCACGGCCCGAGGCGATTGAGGCGGAAGTTATGTTGCCCGACGGGCCGCCGGTGATGTTCCGCTGGCGGCGCGTGGTGCACCATGTGGCTAAGGCCGAGGGGCCGGAGCGTGTAGCCTCCGAATGGTGGCAAGCGGAAGGCGCTGCACCACTCGGCGGCAAGGCGGATTCGATCCGAGATTATTATCGTGTCGAGGATGGCCAGGGGCGGCGCTTCTGGCTCTACCGCGACGCCCCTTACCGTGTCGGCATGGCTTCTGGCTGGTGGCTGCATGGCCTGTTTGGGTAAGGCGTATGATTGCTTATGCTGAACTTCAGGTGACGAGTAATTACAGTTTTTTACGTGGCGCTTCACACCCTTCGGAGCTTGTCGACCAGGCGGCGGAACTCGGTCATACAGCCATCGCACTGACCGATCGTAACACGCTGGCCGGCGTGGTGCGAGCGCATGTGGCTGCGCGCGAGACTAACGTCCGTCTCATACCGGGTGCGCGTCTCGACCTTACGGCGGAGCTGACGATGGAGGACGAGCATTCAGGGGCGAGTTTCCTCTGCCTCCCCACAGATCGCGCCGCTTATGGCCGTCTTTCCGGCCTTATTACTCTCGGCAAGCGACGCGCCCCGAAGGGCCAATGCTGGATCACTCAGGAGGATGTCTTACGCCATGCGCGCGGGCAGATTTTGATTGCCTTGCCGCCGCCGGTGGCAAACGAGGCAGAACATGTGACGGGGGCTGATGAAGCTCAGGTCGAAGCGGCCTTTGCGGCCATGCTCGAAGAATTTTCCGCTGCCGCCCGCGCGGCATCTGCCAACTGTTATCTTGCCGCACACCATCTCTATCGGGGTGATGATGCGCGCCGCCTGATGCGTCTTGAGGCTATTTCTTGGCGCTGCGATACACCGCTTGTTGCCACTAACGATGTGCACTTGCATACACCATCGCGCCGCGTGCTTCAGGATGTGCTCACCTGTATCCGCACGCATTGCAACGTCGATAATGCGGGCTGGCGCCTGCACGCTAATGCCGAGCGCCATCTGAAAAGTGGTACCGAGATGGTGTGTTTGTTTGCGCGCCATACGGACGCCATCGCACGCAGCGTGGAGATTGCTGACGCTTGCCGCTTCAATCTGGACGAACTGCGTTATGAATATCCGACCGAGCCGGTGCCTGATGGGCGTACGGCTCAGGAAGAATTGGCGCACCTCTCCTGGCTTGGCGCTGCGGCGCGTTGGCCGGACGGTGTGCCGGCCAAGGTGCGGGAGCAAATTACCCATGAGCTGACGTTGATCGGTTCGCTCGGCTACGCGCCTTACTTTCTTACTGTTCACGATATCGTCCGTTTCGCGCGCGCGCGCGGTATTCTCTGCCAGGGCCGCGGTTCGGCGGCCAATTCAGCTGTGTGTTACTGCCTCAATATCACGGCGGTCGATCCCAACCGCATGGAGTTGTTATTCGAGCGTTTTGTCAGTGCCGCACGTGATGAGCCGCCAGATATCGATGTCGATTTCGAGCATGAGCGGCGCGAAGAGGTGATTCAATATATTTACGAAAAATATGGCCGCGCGCACGCTGGTATCGCGGCGACGGTGATTAGTTATCGTGGGCGTAGTGCCATACGTGCAGTCGGCAAGGCGCTCGGCCTTTCGAAAGATATGGTGGGTGCGCTCTCCAACGCGCTGTGGCGGTGGGGACGAGCTAGCAACGCAAAGGACGATAATACAGAAGCCCAGGTGCGCGAGGCCGGCCTAAACCCGGCGGACCACCGTCTCGCGCTCGCCTTGCATCTGACCCGCGAATTGATCGGCTTTCCCCGCCATTTGTCGCAGCATGTCGGCGGCTTCGTCATCACGCGCGGACCACTCTCAGAAATTGTACCGGTGATGAATGCGGCCATGGCAGAGCGTACCAATATCGAATGGGACAAGGACGATCTCGATGCACTTAGCATTCTCAAGATCGATATTCTCGGCCTTGGCATGTTGAGCTGCATCCGCAAAGGGCTCGATCTATTGGCGCGAGAACATGACCGGGTGCTTGATCTCGCCGGGGTGCCAGCCGAGGATCCGGCGGTCTATGACATGCTGTGCAAGGCCGATACCATCGGCGTATTTCAGGTGGAGAGTCGGGCCCAGATGTCGATGCTGCCGCGCCTCAAGCCACGCGTCTTTTACGATCTCGTCATTGAGGTCGCCATCGTGCGCCCGGGTCCGATCCAGGGGGATATGGTGCATCCCTATTTACGCCGCAGAAGTGGTGAGGAGCAGGCGAGCTTCCCTTCGGTCGAGTTGGAGAAAGTCCTCGGCAAGACGCTCGGCGTGCCGCTCTTTCAGGAGCAGGCCATGAAGATCGCCATCGTTGCTGCTGGTTTCACACCGGAGGAGGCGGACAAACTGCGCCGCTCCATGGCGACCTTTCGCCGCAACGGCCTGGTGCATACTTTTCATGATAAGATGATCAACGGCATGGTCGCGCGGGGCTATGATGAAGCCTTTGCTAGGCGTTGTTTCAGCCAGATTGAGGGCTTCGGCGATTATGGCTTTCCAGAATCGCACGCTGCTTCCTTCGCTCTCTTGGTCTATGTCTCTGCTTGGTTAAAATGCCATTATCCGGCGGTCTTTGCCGCCGCCATCCTTAACAGCCAGCCGATGGGCTTCTACGCTCCGGCACAATTGGTGCGTGATGCGCGCGCGCATGGCGTCGAGGTGCGGGATGTTGATGTCAATGCAAGTACGTGGGATTGCACTCTGGAACCGGCATCTGGGAGTCATAGAGGTCGTGCCCTGCGCCTCGGCTTTCGCGAAATCAAGAGCTTTCCCGAGACTGCGGCAGCTCGCATTGTTGCCGCGCGGGAGGGTGGCTACCAAAGCATTGCCGAGTTATACCGGCGTACTGGTCTTTCTAAAGCGTTATTGGATAGGCTCGCCCGCGCCGACGCTTACCGCTCAATCGAATTTTTGCGGCGTCAGGCCGCATGGGATATCCGCGCTCTTGACGATGCGCCGCTGCCGCTCTTTGCCGGGTTAGACGGGGATGGCGAGAGCCTGCATCCGACGACACTCGGGTCCGCCATCCGCTTGCCAGTCATGAGTATGGGCGAACAGGTGCTGGAGGATTACGCCACCTTGCGCATGTCGCTGCGTTGCCATCCTTTGTATTTGTTGCGTCCGGAGTTGGAAGCGTGTGGTGTCGTGCCGTGTACCCAGCTTACCTGCCTGAAGCCCGAACAACAGGTCACCGTTGCCGGATTGGTGCTGTCGCGTCAGCGCCCAGGTACCGCCAAGGGTGTGATTTTTATGACTCTGGAAGACGAGACCGGCATTGCCAATCTGGTTGTCTGGGCAGATGTTTTTGAGCGTTTCCGTCGCATAGTAGTCGGCGCTCGGCTGCTAGTTTGCACAGGCCGTCTACAACGTGAGGGGTTGGTCATCCATATCATTGCTAGACATTTGGAGGATTATTCCCAGCATCTAGATGGACTGGTGGATTTGGGCCGTGAGGCCGAGCCGGCGGCCCCCCCAATAAGGATTGCCATCTCATCACGCAATTTTCATTAAGTAGCGCCCCGCAATCGCAGTATCCAATAATGACAAACGGCATCCACTGCATTAGGGAAATTCTTGTGACCAAAGCACTCATATCGTGACGCTTCCCTTGGTGTGGAGGTCACTGCGTATCTGAGACTGAAGTCTTCCCGCAAATTTTTGACGCACATACTAACGGGCAATAGCGGAAGACGATACTCAGGGTAAGGGCTAGGGTTCGAGCGCGATATATCAAGCCCACGACTATCCGATGAAAAGATATTTTGTGCCGCTGATTAATCCGGAGCCACTTGGCTATGGATTGGTCTAGATGGTACTCCCGATGAGCCAGAGCTATAGCTGCACTGTCTATTGCAAGCTGCTCGTGCGGCACGTCGCGATGATCTATCGCCATACTGGATTCTGCTGTGGCTAAACAGAAATAGTTCCAGATACAAGTAAGGCCCTTCCCCCGAGTAAGGAGGAAGGGCCCGTTCGCGATATCTATATGGCGGCAAAAATAGATAAGTAGGTTTAACTTTATTCTGCTGCCGCCGGCGCCGCAATCTGTCGGCGCTCGGCGAGAGCGTCTGCATCGGGTGCCTTGTAGAAGCTGCCATCCTTTATAATGGCGAGCAAATTATCCCTATCCTGCAGGATTGATACATCTTGGGTTGGATCACCATTTACCAACAGGATATCTGCAAGATAACCTTCTTTTATTTGGCCTATGTTCATACCCATTAACTCACCGCCCCATTTAGTGGCTCCTATTAAAGCCTCAGCCGGGGAGTAACCGAACAAGTTCACAAAATGTTCAAGGTCCCTTGCATTGGTTCCAATTGGGTTAAAGGCAAAGCCATAATCACCACCCGGTAATGCGCGAATACCACGTTTTCGCACTTCCTGATAAACCCTGTAGGTATTTTCTAACTTGGATAGCATGTTCATGCTCTCTGCTATCTCTGTGGTAATACCCCAGTCGCTGGCTTCATAAGCGACTGTATAAACCACACCCACGGCCGGTGCTAAAAATACGGCCTTCTTTTTTGCTTCAAGCATGTCGAGGGTTTTATTATTAGCATAATCAGCATGGTAAATAATGTTGATACCATGTTTTAGAGCCATGCGTACGGCTTGGTCTGCGCGCGCGTGGCAAGCAATATTGACCCCTGTCATTTTAGCAACTTCTGCAGCTGCCGCTACTTCTGAGTCAGTGTATGTCAACTGCTGTGAGTGGCCCAGACGCGCAAATTCATCTCCGGAAATATTTATCTTAAGGTTATCAACGCCCTCACGAACGCACATTCTACATGCTCTACGGACTTCGTCTGCGCCATCTGCAATAAGTCCCACTGATTCTTCGTACATGTGGTGTTTACGCTCATCACCTAAGCCTGCAGTTGAAGTAATTTCTGGTGAGGCAGCTAGGAGGCGCGGACCGGGAAATTTACCACTATTGATAGCGTCTCGTAGGGCTATTTCAATGCGAAGTTTGCTTTCGCCAACCCCTGCCGCCGAAAAACATCCAGTGAAACCAGAATCAAGCATTACCCGAGCATTATCGAGAGCCAGGACCATATGATCCTCTGGCGGCATACGGCCAATTTCTGCAAGGGCTACACCATCAATGTAACAGACATGGGCATGAGGCTCTATTAGACCCGGCATCAGGGTGGCGCCGGCGCCGTCGATTACATCCGCGCCATTGGCCTTGATCTTGCGCTGCCCTTTGGCGACTTCTTTGATCATATTGCCCTGCAACAATACTTCGCCAGCGTAGCTGCGTTTGCCGTTGCCGTCGAAAATTTTCACATTTGTGAATAAAGTCTGTCCCATCATTAGTCTCCTTATGTCTGCCATTTATGCACGCCCAAAGGCGGACGCTAAGATCTCTCAATTTGAAGAAATAATAGGCGCTTTTTATTGTTAATGCACGAAGCTTTGAACACGGACGCGCCGGCCAATGTTAAATTGCGGTAACAATTCATTAAAACGGGAGCGAGTACTCATGGCCACTGTATTTCAGACTGACTTTGCCTGGCCCGATGTGGAAATCGAGCATGCCGTGATCCAAGGAGCCGGACACAACCTGATTACGGGCCCTTCGGAACCTTTGCAGCCAGAGCGCATTGAAGCGCTGGTGGCAGAGCATGAGCCTGAGGCTATCATGACATGCTGGGCCGAGGTCTCCGCTAAGGCCATTGCTTTGCCCGCCAGGCTTGCCATCGTGCAGCGCATTGGCGTCGGGCTCGATAATATCGCCGTTGAGGCGGCGACGGCGCGCGGCGCATGGGTGGCGAATGTGCCGGATTATTGCGTTGAGGAAGTCTCCGACCATGCTGTTGCCATGATTATGGGTTGGCTCCGTGGGATTGTGCCTTTCGATCGCGAAGTAAAAACAGGGCGGTGGAACCCCGCTGCAGCTCAACTGCGGCGCGCCACAAATCTCACGGTGGGCATTTTGGGTTATGGGCGCATAGGAAGAGCGAGCGCGCGGAAATTATCAGGAATTGGGATAACAGTCCTTGCTCATGACATCGCCCCCTCTCCCGAATCTGGGGCGGCACATTTGGCGGACATGGAGGAGCTGATGGTGCGCTCGGATGTTATCCTCGTGCATCTGCCGCTGACTTCTGACACCAAGCATCTGGTGGGCGCTGATTTCCTATCACAAATGCGCGTGGGCTCGTTGCTGGTCAATGTCAGCCGGGGGCCAATTGTTGATTCCGAAGCGCTAATCTATGCGCTAGAAAGTGGGCCACTCGCCGGCGCTGCATTGGATGTTGTGGAAGGCGAGCCTGACCCTCCCGAAAATTTGGTTGCTCGGGCTGACGTCATTGTCACACCACATGTTGCATTCTCTTCGGATGCTTCGCTCGCCGAATTGCGCCGCCGCTCAGCCGAGGAAGTAGTGCGCGTTCTTGCTGGGGGCTCTCCTGAAAACCCATGTAACTCGCCTCTATGAACAAAATTGGACGTTGGTTGACCGCGAATGGTCGCATGCGGTGTTGGTATGTATTAAGTGTTTTGAGACCGGCGTGCCGTAGTAGAGTTGGTGGGCTCCAGAAATAATTGGACGCGCATTACCTTCATGTGAGACGCCATTATGCTCCGCTGGGTATGGCTTTCATTGCGGGAGAGTGTCTCGCTGTTTTCGATGATTCGAAATGCGAACATCTTGCCGAGCGCAAGGGTCGTACGGTCTACATCTACGACCATGATTGTCTGGATGAAATAACGGAAGCGCTGTCAGCTGGAGATGAGGATCCGCAGTGTTAAAAGAAATTGGAGTATCAGCCGTTGGTGATTTTGTATTCAAACGCGAGCCATAGACTGAGGCAAAGCAACAGAACCCTTTATCAAGAAGCTTAATCTGCTGTGGTGATGGCGAACCAAGCTCTATTCTTACTCGGTGTTGAGGCGAATACTCGCCTTCAAGAGGTTTCGCAAAAAAACGCTAGCATCTCACGCACCACTGCTTCAGGCTGTTCTTCGGGCAGCCAATGTCCGCACTCCTCGATTTCACCGCCGCGCACGTCGCTTGCCAGTTCACGCATATTTTCGAGTACTTGTAGGCCGCGTCCCTTGCCGCCACTGCCGCCTAACGCCAGGACCGGCATGGCAAGTGGTATTTTCTTATTTTCGTTATTGTGCGCGATATCAGTTGGCGTGGCGCGGTAAAATTCAAAGCCGGCGCGCAAAACGCCTGGCTGTGAATAGGCGCGAACATATTCGTTGATATCCTCCGGCGTAATCGCTGCGGGGTTGTAGGCGAGATTGCTGTAAAACCACGAGAGATACATCCGTTCACGTCCAGCCACTAGCGCCTCGGGAAGATCTTGAACCCAATGAAATCCGTGATGCCAGCGCTTGCCGCCCCAGGTTAATGCGTCGGCACTACCAAACGGTACCACTACGTCAAGTATGGCAAGGCGCGTCACAGCTTCACCATGCGCATGGGCTAGAGCATAGGCCACCGGACCGCCCCAATCATGGCCAGCTAGAAAGAAGCGTTGATGGCCGAGGGTGTCATGCATGAGCTGCCAGATATCGTTGGCGATGTTGCGCTTATCATACCCCCCGGCAGGGCATGAAGAATCGCCGAGCCCCCGCATGTCGGGCGCGACAACCGTAAAATGTTCGGCCAATGCCGGCATAACCCGGCGCCATTCCCACCAGGTCTGTGGCCAACCATGGAGAAGGCAAATTGCCTGTGGGCCATTCCCGACTGTCACATAATGCAGCCGGACATCGCCAATCTCTGCGGTATGGTGTTTGAACATGAAATACTCCTGGGCGGCTGAACCGCTCCAATCGCGCCCGGCGAATTTTTCGCGGAGCGCAGTTTTTAAAATTTTCCGGTCGAGGTGCGCGGAAGTTCGTCGACAAACTCGTAGGCGTCCAGAAGCCGCCATTTTGCAAAATTACCGCTCAAATACTCTCCAAGTTCTTCGGCGCTTAGCTTAGTCGCTTCCAGTGGCACGACGACGGCAAGTGGGTATTCGGTCCATTGTTCGTGTGGCACGACGATCACCGGTGCTTCGTACACTTGGTTGTGGTCGATCAGAGCATTTGCCAAATTGGCCAAGGAAATCCACTCCCATTATACTTTATCAGCTTCTTGGTGCGGTCGGTGATCTTGATGTAACTCTCTTTGCCGATGGCCACAACGTTGCTAGCGCCGGCCGTTAGCATCTTCCCTTATTTCGGCCATCATAGCGCGCGCGGAGAATTGATGTGCCCAAAGTGATCTCGTCGCGGGGAACTGAGACGTGCAATAATGGAACGAATGTAATTGGTGAGTGAATTATTGTATTTGGGAAACTAACGATATGGCGAATATTACTCAGCTTGGCAACCGTATCGAGCTTGTGTCGATGGACAAGCATTTTCATGACATCACGCTCGGTCTCTACGAACAGCTCTCGGTGGACGGCGTGCCGGAATTTATAGTCCACAGCTATGCCGGAAAGGATGGCACGGCCGAGCGTATTCAGTTCGTCATGCGCGCCATGCAGAATTTGGGCGGCATCAAATCTACCCCCAGAGGAAGCCTGCGCTTCGCTTGCGGAAGCGTGCACCGTGCGGCTTGCAAACGGCTCTTTATCGAAGCCAGCAAATTGGCAGGCGATGCCCCGCCGGAGGTGCGTCCGCTTTCAATTCACGATAAAAAAGCCGATTGCGAAATGACGGTGGCGTCCCTAGGTGGCGGCGCCTATCGGGTAACGGCGAAGAGCGAAGAAGAGAGCGTTGTGCGGCGCGTCAAAGCAATCGCTGGTGGCTTGCGCAAATTGGGTGAAATGGCGGATTCCGGTGGAGACGACGAGGCTAGCTTTGCCTGTGGCACGACGCATGATGCACTTGTCGGTATGCTGCTCGTTCGCGCGCCCAACGTTCGCGCGGTGTTGCGCGAAGAAGATGCGGCGGCGGCGCAAGGCGTGCTAGCGGCACCCAGCACACAAACCGTTTAACGAGGAAATGATGGCAATCCAAACCACGCCTATAAAAGAGATGACCAGCCGTCAGCGCGTGTTGGCGGCGCTCCGTCGCGAGCCGGTCGACCGGACCCCGGTGTGCAATCCAACCTCCGTCGCAACGGTGGAATTGATGGATCTGGTGGATGCGCCTTTTCCTCACGCCAATCGCGACCCTGCGGCCATGGCGCGCCTCGCGGCGACAAGTTATACCGAGCTCGGTTTTGATAGCGTCATGCCGGTATTCTCGATTGTTCAGGAATCCTCGGCCCTCGGCTGCTCCATGCAGTGGGAGCAAAAGGACAATTGGCCGACCGTGCGCATGAACGAGCCAATCTGGAAAGACCTCGACGATATCCGCATACCCAACGATTTTCTGACCCACCCGGATATGGTCTGCGTACTTGATGCCATTCGTCTCCTCCGCAAGGAATTGGGCGATGACGTGGCAATCATTGGCAAGACCATGGGGCCGTGGACTCTGGGCTATCACTGTTTCGGCGTCGAGCCCTTCCTGTTGATGTCGCTCGACGATCCGGGCAAGACCATGGCCTGCCTGGAACGCATGAAAGAAGCCACCGTGCAGTTCGGTCTGGCGCAAATCGATGCCGGTGTTGATGCGTTAACCGTGCCCGATCATGCCACTGGCGATCTGGTGAGCGGCGAATACTACAAACGCTTTCTCATGGAGATGCATGCCGAATTCGTCGAAACCATACCGGTGCCGCTAATTCTGCATATTTGCGGCCGCACAGTGGACCGCATGGATTACATCGCGCGCACCGGCATGGCGGCATTTCACTTCGATTCAAAGAATGCGCCATCCGAATCTATGGATATCGTCGGCGATCGCATTTCCCTTGTCGGCAACATCAACAATCCCGAAACCTTATTCTCGAAAAACCCGGAGGATGTTCGTGCGGAAGTAATCGCTAATCTTGAAGCTGGCGTGCCGCTGATTGGGCCGGAATGCGCCATTCCGCTCCAGACCAGCATCGAAAATCTAGTAGAAATTCCGAAGACGGTACGCCAGTGGCATAGCGAACACGGCCACGTTCATTAAGCCCTAAAATACAAATTACAAACGGATAAGAAGACGATGGCAGAGCTTTCCGATATTGGAAACGAATTCATTCGCCAGGAGATCGAGGAATATCTCGAGCGGCCAGAGGAGATTGAACGCAATATCGAATTGTTCGCCCGCGTTCGCCCGGCCATGCAGGACATCGCTGCGGCGTTGATCGAAGGCGAGGACGGTGACGTGGACCGTCTGACCAAGCAAGCGCTCGAAGACGGTGTTGAGGCGTTGGAGATCATGGATGATGGCTTGATCGCCGGCATGGGAATTGTTGGCATCAAATTTCGTGAAGCCATGATTTTTGTACCAGAGGTTTTAGCCTGCGCGCGCGCGATGAAGGCTGGCATGAAGTATATTGAGCCAATCCTTTCAGAATCAGGTGTAGAACCGATCGCAAAAGTGCTTATGGGCACGGTCAAAGGAGATTTACATGATATCGGTAAAAATCTCTGTATCATGATGCTGCGCGGCTCCGGCTTCGAGGTGGTGGATTTAGGTGTGGACACTTCAGATGACGAGTTTATCGATGCCATCGAGGAGCATCAGGCTACCATTCTGGGCATGTCGGCGCTGTTGACGACGACCATGCCCAACATGGGCAAGACTATCGAAGCGATGATCGACGCGGATGTGCGTGACGATGTGATGGTGATGGTGGGTGGTGCCCCAGTCACCCAAGAATTCGCGGACGATATGGGCGCAGACGGATATGGCAAGGACGCACTCTCCTGCGTAAGCCTGGCCAAGAAATTGGCCGCGGAAACGGCCTAAAGTAACCCAGGCACACATGTCTAAGATTGATCCCAAGGAAATTGAAAAGCGCATGGCGCGGATATCGGAAATATTTTCTGAGATGGTATCCCACGCGGAAACCGTGTCGCAGACCCGCTGTCCCTACCGAGATCGCCATGACCTCTGTACAGCTGAGTTCCTTTGCCGCAACCAAAAACTGCCGGCGTCAGAGGGCGAGCGACATCCATGCGGTCATGACGGCCATTTCGATTATCGCAGCGCCTGGGAATCGCAACCCCTGGCACATGACAGAGCCAAGAAAAAGGTCAAAGAAATTCGCGAGGGTGCTGCTCGGCGGAGAAGTGAGTCGCGGCGGAAGAAGGCGGATTGAGCACCATCACCCATGATCGAGCTGTGCGGGAACTCGTCGTCGGCAGGACGATATTCGAATATGCAGACGAGCTCTCCGTTGAAGTGCCGACCTCCTGTCAGCGCAACGGCCGCTGCCACGAATGCGTCGTCGAAATCCGTCGCGGCATGGCCGCGCTCTCAAGTCCGAGCGAAGCGGAGTCCTTCCTGCGTGGCGATTTTCGTCTCGCCTGCCAAGCCGAAGTGATCTCGGACGAGTGCGATATCGAATTCGCCGCGTTGCGCCGCCGCCCTCGCATTCTCACCACTAGTCCGCCTAAGAAGGGTTTAGTAGTTGATACGCCAGTGCGCGTCGATGGCGGCAAGGTGTATTACGACGAGGAAGAACTGGGTACCGATCGTGGCCACCAATTTGGTCTCGCGATTGACCTCGGCACCACAACAGTAGCCATGGAACTGGTCGATTTACGCACCGGCGAAGCAGTGCGTACTTGCAGCTTTGAAAATCCGCAGCGCTTCGGCGGCAGCGATGTGATGCACCGCATTTCCTATGATGGCGTGGCCGGAAAGGGCGAACTGCAGCGCTCCGTCATCGCCGCTATTAATCGTGAGGTCATGGATTTTTGCAAAACACTCGCATTTTCGCGCCACGAAATTTACGAAGTCGTTGTTGCCGCCAATACGACAATGCGCGACATTCTGTTTAAACTCGATGTCCAATCAATTGGGCAGAGACCTTACAAGTCTCTTGTTGAGCATGAATTCTCGGCTGGCAAGAGGACCGGTATGGCGTTAACAGAACCGGCTCGCAAGCTCGGCTTGCTGGCCAACCCGCGCGCCCGGGTATACGGCATGCCGCTTGTGTCTTGTCATGTTGGCGGAGATCTTGCCGCGGGCCTTGCCGCGCTGGATATCACTGCCGAGGGCGCAGAATCCATTATGCTTGTAGATATGGGCACCAACACTGAAGTGTTCGTCCGACATCGAGGCAGCATGATGGTTGCGTCTTGCCCAGCTGGGCCAGCTTTTGAGGGCGGACTGGTGAAATACGGTATGCCGGCATATGACGGCGCTATCGAGAGATTTAGTATGGATGCTGTCGATGGCAATATGCACTACGAGACCATCGGCGATGTTGCACCGGTCGGTCTCTGTGGCTCCGGTTTGATTGACCTTTTGGCTGAGCTTCGCCGTCACGACATGCTGACTGCCAAAGGTGTCTTCACAGCTGATAAAAGACAATTCGAGCATATGCTATTACCGGAATACGGCATCAGCTTTTCGAAAGAGGACGCGAGCAATTTGGGCCAAGCTAAGGCGGCGAATTACTGTGGCCAATTAATCGTCTTGCGAAGTCTTGGTATCAATCCCGAGGACATAGATAAGCTTTATCTTGCCGGTGGTTTCGCCCACCATGTGGATGTTGCTAACGCCGTTGAGATTGGACTGCTCGCGCCGGTTTCTGAAACACGGGTTGTGCGTGCCGGCAACACGTCTCTTAGCGGTGCGCGAGAGGTTCTTGTGTCGCGCACCAAAAGGCAGGCTTTGGAACGGTTGGTTCTACAAATTGAGCATGTAGAACTTGAAACTAGTGATGATTTCTTTGAGCTTTTCGTCGATGGGTGCCAATTTAAATCGATGCCGAGGCAGTTAAATTAATCGTATCAGGAAATACGCTGTGGATACTATCCAAAACAATCCCGGAAATTACATTGCAGTTGGCGAGAATATACACACCACGCGGGTATTGCTGCGCAAGGGAAAGCGGATTGAGGAGGCGGACGGTCAGGAAGTTATTCTTTATGAGGCCGCGGATGGTGCATCTCGGCGATTACCCATTCCTGATTCAGTTAAGAGCACCCAGGATTATGATGAGGGACGGGTCAAGCATGTGAAAATCGCACTCGCTGCTGCGATGGGGGGAGTGGCCGAGGAGTCCGAGAGCGGCCTCGCTTATTTGCGCGCTTTGGCACTTCACCAGGAACAAGCTGGCGCAACCTACCTCGATATCAATGTCGATGAATTTTCGCTCAAACCGAGCGAGCAAAAGTCTGCAATGGAATGGCTCGTCGGCACCGTGCAGACAATGAGCAATCTACCTTTGTCGATTGATTCATCAAATGCGGACGTAATTCGAGTTGGCCTAGAGGCGTGTCAAAATAATAGTGGCCGTCCCTTGCTCAATTCCGCGTCCCTCGAACGACTTGAGGCGCTTGATTTAGCCGTTGCCCATGATGCTCAGGTCGTTGTTACGGCGGCCGGCGAGAGAGGCATGCCCTCAAACACTGCGGAGCGCGTCGTCAATGCTTCTTCTATGGTGGATGCCGCGCTGGACAAAGGTATTGCACGTGGTGATATTCATATCGATCCACTGGTGTTCCCGATTTCTGTTGATAAAGAATTCGGCCTGCATTGTCTCGATGCTATCCGCAATCTGCGCGCCAAATATGGTCCTGAAATTCATATTACGGGCGGCATGAGCAATGTGTCGTTTGGTATTCCGGGTCGCAAGGTGGTCAATGATACGTTCGTAATTTTAGCGGTGGCCGCTGGCGCCGATGGCGGCATCATCGACCCTGTACTTTCCTCGCCGAATGAAATCTTTGCTATGGACCGGGAGTCATTGGGCTATCGCTTGGCCGAGGACATGCTGCTCGGCAGGGACCAGCATTGCAAAAATTACATTCGCGCCTGGCGGAAAGGTGAAATGAAAGCTGGAGCAGCCAATTGAGTAAGATAATTGTCTACGGTGATTACAGCCAGGAAGAATTAGACGCCCAATATAACAATCGTGCACGCTACCCAGAGTTCACCGGCTATTTCGATGATTGGGCCGCTTGGAGTGAGGTGACGCGGCAAACCTTGCCAGGGCATTTGGATGTCCAATATGGCGATTTACCCTGCGAGACGCTCGATATTTTTCCGGCGTCCGAGGACAATGCGCCGGTCCAGGTCATGGTGCACGGCGGCTATTGGTACTCGCTAGATAAACATCACGACAGCTTTGTTGCCGAAGGATTGCGCCCCAACGGCGTCACCACCGTGGTTATTAATTACGGGCTCGCGCCGGAATTCGGCATGGACGAGATTGTGCGGCAAAACCGCGCGGCCGTCGCATGGTTATGGCGCAACGCCAACGAATTTGGAGTTGATCGGGATCGCATCTACACGGTCGGCCAATCCGCCGGTGGACATCTTTCGCTGATGCTCATGGCTACTGATTGGCCGGCATTCGGGGACGGTCTACCGGCAGGGTTGGTGAAAGGCGGCGCCTCCATTTCGGGAATTTATGACCTGGAGCCCATCCGCCTTTGCTATCTCAATGACAAAGTGGGCATGGATGAAGACGTCGCCCGGCGAAACGCTCCGCTTTATAAGACATATCCGGTCTCTCTCCCGCTGATGGTCGTGTCCGGCGATATCGAATCAGAAGAATATGCGCGCCAGGCGAGGGCAATGGAAGATGTTTGGCGGGCGCTCAGGTATCCCTATGAACATTTAAAGCTGCCGGGTCACAATCATTTCACCATGGCCCATCAACTAAAAAATTCGGACAGCATTTTGATCAGTGCGTTGCTGCGGCAAATGAAATTGAAAGTCGGACAGTGAAATGAGATTAGCACGCTACGAACGGGCGGGGGAGGCTCGCCTTGCCATGGTGGTGGGTGAAGAATTGCTCGATATTTTTGATGCGGCCGAAGCTATGGGTAATACGCCGAAGTGGTGTTCCGATATGACCGGTTTGATCGCAGCTGGGCCCGCCGCTCAAAAGTTTTTACAGAAGATCTCGCAGTCGAATAACGCCTGCGTGTCGCTCAAAAAAATCCGGCTTCTGGCGCCACTACGACCAGGAATCATTCTGTGCAGCGGTGAGAACTATTGGGATCACCGGGAGGAAAAACCAGAAGTAACCGCGAAGGAACCCGAATTTTTTATCAAAATTCCTGCTACGGGTGTGATCGGACCGGGCGATGATATTCTGTGGGATCCTGCGGTGACGAAAAAACTTGATTACGAGACCGAACTCGCCATCGTGATCGGCAAGCCCGGCCGGCATATCCCGGAAGGTAAAGCGGCAGAGCATATTTTTGGGTACACCATAATGAACGATGTCACGGCGCGTGATCGCCAAGTAAAAATGCGCCCGGATGGAAGCTGTCAGTATGCGCTTGGGCCCGGAAAAAATTTTGACACCTGTGCACCGCTTGGTCCGGTCATCGTCACAGCGGATGAGGTTCCGGAGCCGCAAAACTTGGCGCTTTCTACTCTGGTAAACGGCGAGTTACGGCAAAATAATTCGACCGCGAAAATGATATGGGGCGTGGCGGAGCTGGTCCATTTTTTCTCCACTTTCTTGACCTTGCAGCCTGGATGGGTGATTTCGACCGGTACGCCTGGCGGTACGGCCTGGGCGGCGGACCCGGAGCTTGGCGGCCGAGCCTATGAGCGGCCTGACCTGGTGCGCGCTTCGGGATATTTGCAGGCCGGAGATCAGGTTGTGTGCCGCATTGAGACCATTGGAGAACTGCACAATCAGATCGTACGATCTGATTTATCCGGGGAGCTTTAGCCAGCCGGAATTTCCCGCTCCGGTGATTGTGCCAGGTTAGCCTGTCTACACCGGTCATTGGCCCGATTTTAATCGCTTGTTTTCAACAGGTGGTGCGGGACCATTCGACAGAACCGCTGCGTCGCATGTAGCGGTGTCATCGCAGGGAACGGATTTCACATTGGTGACGCTAATAAAACATAGATACGGACATCAACTGCGTTGGTTTTGAGAATAATTATTACTATCACTTGAAGTCGCATTTGGTGTGGGTTATGAGAATAATTATCATTATCACTGTAACTCGCATTTGAATCACTGTAACTCGCATTTGATGTGGGTTCGGCGAAATGCGCCCAGGCGGCTTACTGGCGGCAGCCTATGAGAAATATTGACAAAGAGAAGATTAGGAAATGAATAACTTAATAATGCGGAGTTTTGGACATTTCCTCTGTCAGGGCAGGCGTTTCAAGGGCGGTAGCATGGTGTTCTCTCCGTTGATTTCCGCTGGCATCGTCTCCTTGACATCGCTGTTGGCATGCATGGGCACTCCGGTGCTGGCAGCCGACCAAAAGTTTGTAAATATTTATTCGTACCGGCAGGAAGTTTTGATAGCTCCATTACTGGATAGATTCACCGAAGTCAGCGGTATTCAGGTCAGGTTGGTCAGCGGCAAAGCGGACGTGCTCTTGGAGCGCTTAAAGAGCGAAGGCAGAAACAGCCCAGCCGATGTGCTCCTCACAGCAGATGCTGGACGGTTGTTCCGTGCTCTAGAGACCGGCGTGTTGCAGCCCGTTCACTCGAAAATTTTGGACACGCTCATCCCACCTCAGTACCGTGAGCCTAATGGGTATTGGTATGGTCTGTCGCTCCGCGCCCGGCCGATTATGTACGCCGTAGATCGCGTGGCCCCACAGGAGTTAAAAAATTATGAGGGGCTCACAGACGAAAAATGGCGCGACCGAATTTGCGTCCGCTCTTCAAACAGCATCTATAATCAGTCACTGATTGCTTCAATGATTGCCCATCATGGCGTTGCCGCGGCAGAAAACTGGGCCGAAGGCTTGGTCTCAAATTTTGCTCGAAAACCGGCCGGTGGAGATCGTGACCAAATCCGCGCCATGGCATCGGGCGAGTGTGACATCGCTCTAGCCAATACATATTACCTGGCGCAATTGGCGAACTCTGAGAATGAGCGGGATCAAGCTGCCGCGTCGGCCACCGCCATTATATGGCCAAATCAGGACAGCACCGGCACGCATGTTAATGTGAGCGGGGCCGCCATCACGGCCAACGCGAAGAACCTGACCAATGCCGTAAAATTGATTGAATTTCTGGCCGGCGATGAAGCGCAGAAATTATACGCCAAGTCGGTCTACGAGTACCCCATTCGCGGTAGCCTATCCGCAGCACCGTTGATTGCTTCTTGGGGTAAATTTAAAGCCGATGATTTGGACTTATCCTTGCTCGGAGAATACAACGCCGAGGCCGTTCGCGTCGCGGACCGTGCCGGTTGGCCATGAGCGATACCGGTTAAGCTCCAATTTGCGCTAATACAGCGTCGTTCAATTCGCTGCCTGACCTGCCTAGTTCACACACAACGTCAAAATGGTGAAATTTAGCGAGAGGCAAATACTGACCGTCGCCACTATGTTCGTTCCACGCAGCGGCATAATCGCGAGATTGGCGTAGAAATTCGTCTGTTTCATTCTCCCCGACAGCGGCGATAAATGGGGCACCGCTCGCCGGTAGGAAACCGGACGGGCTATTGCGCCGCGCTGAGGTCGTATCAAGTTGAACTTCGTCATTGATACTCGTCTTCAGGATTGGCGTGAGATCAAACAGACCGCTGATGGCAATTCCACCGGCCAGCGTGATTTTCAATTCACCTCGTTCTGCCCAGTCTGTCGATAGTATCATGGCCGTAAGGTGCCCTCCGGCGGAGTGACCGCTGATATGGATACGATTTGGATCACCGCCAAATGTTGGGGCATTTCGGTACACCCAGGTCACCGCATGGCGGCATTGCTCGACGATCTGATCGAGTGAGACCATGGGTGCTAACGCGTAGTTGATAGAGATATAGACGACCCCGGCTTTGCTGAGGCCGATCGCTGGATAATGAAATGATTCTTTGTCTAAGGAGCGCCAATACCCGCCATGAATGAATAGCAATACCGGATGAGACGCACCGGGCTGTGGAAATATATCGAGGGACATATTTGGTCCGTCGCCATATCGTTGGTCGAGGTTGCAAGGCAAGGTGCTGCGGGCTTGTTCACTTTCACTCTGCCATCGCTCAAAATATGTTTCAAAATCGGGGTGGCGTGCCCGCAAATTATATTCAGATTCAAAATGGTCGTCATATTTTTTCATCAATTAGATCCCTATTCCGATTGACCTATTAGCACCGCGCTCGCCAGGTTAGTTTCTCGATACGAAATTGGCCAAGGTGGTCTGATCTTAACCTATTGAGAAATGTCTTATCGGGATAAATTAGGATGAACGTCATCTATCAAAATTCTCTTTAGGAGAGCGATAGGCTCATGCTTCGAGAGGAGATTGGGTCGGATCTGACGGGGCGGTGTAACGCGTAGTTTTAGCGCACAATTTATAAGGCAATTCATGCGGTGATTGCCAAAAGCGCGCTCAACGCTGTCTTTTTTGCCTAGCTTGGAGTGCTGTGCGCCATGATCTGCTTCTTGCCTGTCGATTTGGCGGCTTTCGTTATTGGCGGGTTTCCCCTGTTGGAAAGTTATGGCGGTTGAAGAGGCAGTAAAGCAGAGGCTTTTGGGGATTCCTGTCATCACTGTGGATGGCCTGGGGACTAGCTGACGTATTTATCATCCTAAAATAGGATGCACTCGTTCATCAAATATTCACAGGTTTCGTCATAGGCGTCCTAAGCGTCGGGGTTCGACGTTACAGGAGCGATCTTGCGCTTCCGCTGCGACAGGCCGAAAATTTGTTGCGGCGAAGGGGACTATTTTAAACGGTTGATTTTACGAATCGGTGGAGGTGGGGTGCGGACCGTCAGCTTACCGCGCAACCCCTCAGGTATGTCCGCTTCCGGGATATTTCCCACGTCGCTTTCAAAATAAGCGCCAAGGAAGGAGAGGACCTCTCCTGCGTTCTCCGGCGTCAGATTACTGAACCGAAGACCATGTTTGCCTGGCGAACGGAAGGCCACGTTACATGGAGTTTTACAGCCGTTCAGACAATGCACTGCGCGCAGACCTGTATTCTGCGGGAGCGGAACGCGCTCGATCTCCTGATTTATAGCTTCGAGCAAAAAATCACCCTGACGCCTGTCGTCCCGTTCGCGCTGCGCCTCGCTCCAGACGCAGGAGCGGCACACATAAAGAGTGGCCGGTTGCCGGACCGAAACTGGTTTTGTTGTTCTTACCTTGGCCCGCGACGCGATATTGCGAACTTTACTGCCTGTTTGCCGCACAATTTCACCGTCAGCCAAAGTAGAAATTCATCAGTGAGGCATTCACCTCGGAAGGTTTTTCGATTGGGGTCCAATGGCCACAACTATCCAGGATGATCACCTTTGACTTCTTGATGGCGCGTGAGAGTTTTTGGACGTTGGCAGGCGGTGCCACGCCATCTTCATCGCCGGTTATCAGCAATGTCGGGCATTTTATTTTAGATAGGTTTGTTGAATTGGCCGTCGCGAGTGCCTCACAATTACGCGCATATCCTTCCGTGTCTTGACGCATGATGATTTCTCGCACGAACGCGGCGACCGCAGGTTGATGGATGCGCGAATTAGCGGAGAGTGCTACTTGTACCAGCGTGTCGGCGATGGGAATCATGCCATTGCTGCGCGCCGCTGAGGCTCGGTCTTTGAGAGCGTCACGCGCGGGTTGTGGCGGTTCAGCCACCGGTCCCAGAAGCGCCAAACTCCTAACCCGCGCCGGGCTGCTCGCGGCGAGGTGCTGGCATATGATTGTGCCCATCGAGTGGCCGATGAAATGCGCCGACTTGATGTTCAACTTGTCCATCAGCTTGGAAATATCTTTTACTAAGGTTGTGATCGAAATTTTACCTTTTGCGGGCGACCGTCCCGAGCCCTCCATGTCGGGTCGAATGACATGAAAAGAACGCGCCATCAATGCTGCCTGCGGGTGCCAAGCATTTGCCGTTCCGCCGAGGCCGTGCAACATAATCATTGCCTCGCCTTGGCCGTGCTGTTCGATCGCTAGCAATTTATTATTTATATTCATCATATTCTTTGGTCCCCATTAGCCCACGGCTCTTAACCTCTTAGACGATTTTGTTCTCCAGAATTCCTAGTCCATCGATTTCAATTCTCATGACATCACCGGGGACCAGAAAACGCGGCGGGTCGAATCCGATACCAACACCTGAAGGTGTGCCCGTGGAGATAATATCACCTGGTTGTAAACGAATGCCGGCGGAAATCGTTTCGATCAAAGTCGGAATGTCAAATATAAGGTCTCGCGAATTCGCATTCTGACGTAACTCCCCATTTATCCAGCAGCGGATTGAAAGATTCTCTGCGTCTACCTCGTCGGCGCTCGAGATCCAGGGGCCCATCGGGCAGCTACCATCTAGAGATTTTCCAATGAACCATTGACGATGCTTTAGTTGCAGATCGCGGGCCGTCACGTCATTGACTATTGTGTAGCCAAAGACGTGGTTAAAGGCCTCGGCCTTTCTAATTAGGCTCCCACCTTGGCCGATGATGACTGCGAGTTCAGCTTCATAATCCAATTGTCCGCTTAGTGCGCTATGGCATGGCACGTCATCGCCAGGCGCAGTAACAGTCGTCGGCGCTTTGGTGAAAATTATTGGATCGTCCGGAACGTTATCGCCACGCTTACTCGTCGCGTCGAAACCGCTTTGTGAAAATTCCTGGGCATGTTCAAAATAATTTTTACCGACGCAAAAAATATTTTTGGTTGGGCGTGGAATGGGCGCGAGTAAGTTTACGTCCTCCAGCGCGATTCCGGAGGGCTCTAATTGTAGAGAGGAGTTGAGCCTAGTGTGCTGCTTAATGAGCTCTACCATGTCATTTCCGTACGCGGTATTGCTCTCGCTGAGAGGATGGATCACGCCGCCTTGGGGGTCGATAGCGCCCAAGCGTACTTCGTCGGCAATTTCATATGTGACAAGTTTCATTGCGTTTCTTTTCTTGCGGGTAATTGTGCATGAACCAGCGTCGGCGGATAAATGCCCTGCCTATATCATTTCGTCAACCGCCGGGCCATGGGTGCCCAGAAGTTCTCGCGCTATATCTTCTCCAATTTCGCTGGAGGGTTAGCCCTCACGCTTGGCTCGGTCTAAAAATTCTATCATGATTTCTTAAATGCGCACGGTATGGGCCATCTCCTTGTCGTGCTCGTAACCGCTTTTCCACTCGTAGGGGAGATCGATGATACCTCCCGCATTGATGATGTAGGCGGTCGCATAGAGAAAATTGTGCGCGGCCGAGTTGGCGCCAATTTGGCCGCACCCCAATTGATTATTGGCCGCGCCAGCAATCACCCGCACTCTGAGTTGTGGAATGGTCCCGCTATTGAATTCGGCGCCTAGAGCGGAGGGCGCGAAAACATGAAAGCATTCGTTGCCACCTCAAGTACCGCGGCGCAAGATTTCGGTCCCGTTAATCAGGCTCGGCTAGCTTTTGCCAAAACTGTATTTGAACGCAATGGTGCTGCGGCTGAATTTGTATTTTTTGCCAAGAATGTTAGCGATGCGGCGGAACTGCAAGCTGATCAGGCGCGCAGCTCCTTCGAGAACTATATGTCTGAAACAACCAAGATTACCGAGATGATCGTGAAGACAGTAAATAAAGCGTTTGTTCCAATTGGCGCTCGTGTCGTCGGTGTCGCCGAGACCTTCGCCGAGAACGCAAGTTAAACTCGGTTGCATAGAAAATTTAGGCTCGCTGGCGTCTCGCCTCAGGGCCCCTTCTGTTTTTCGGTCACTGGCCGGGGATTGATCAGCGCGGCGTCATCGCTGGCCCAAGCGCTTTCCAGGTGGGTGTTTCCGCCTTCTATCTTTACGTGTCCGCGGGCAATAAGTTCAACCGCCAGCGGATAAAGTCGATGCTCTTGTTTCAAGACCCGTTGGCTTAAGCTTTCCTCGTTGTCGCCAGGCAAGACAGCAACGGCGGCCTGGGCGATGATTGGTCCGACATCGACCTCGGCCCGCACGTAGTGAACCGTACAGCCAGTGATGCGCACGCCAGCTTCCAGAGCACGTCTATGGGTGTGCAAGCCTATGAAAGCTGGTAGTAGGGCAGGGTGAATGTTGATGATTCGATCTTGCCATTGGTCGACAAATTGCTGTCCGAGAACACGCATGAACCCGGCCAGACAGATCAGGTCGACATCTACCGCCTTAAGCGCTGCGGAGAGGGCGTCATCGAATGCCCTGCGTTCGCGAAAATCCGTATGGCGGATTACCAGGGAGGGTATATTGGCCCGTTTAGCACGCGCTAGGCCGGCGGCTTTTTCAATATTAGAGATTACTAGTGAAATGCGGGCTGGATAGTTCGCCTTGGCGCACGCATCGATCAGTGCCTGTAAGTTGCTTCCACTGCCAGATATCAATACAGCGAGTTTTAGTTGCGTCACCGGACTTTCGCGCTCACCTGCGCTATCGTTACTTCGCCTGCTCATGTTATTGTATTCCGCTTTTCAAGGGAGCACTTCCCTGAGATGGCCGCATACTCGCAACATACTTTATGTCAGGGCGTTCTGTAATGTTTCAGCCGCAAACTTTGCGGAGAGTTACCATTTTTGCTGGTTTACTCGCCCTTTGTATCACGCTATCGGCAGGCGCCGTGAAAGCGGATTCGATATACACAGTACGCGATCTCGCGGTAGATTCTTCCGCAAGTTCCGCTGCAGAAGCGCGCTCTGTGGCCTTGGAAAACGGCCAAAAGCAGGCCTTGGAGCGGCTCCTCCGCCGCCTCGTTTTGACGGAAGACCTGGTGCTCCTGCCAGTTCTCGAAACCACTCAAATCGCGGCCTTAGTTGATGGTTATGAAATAAATAAAGAACTCGTATCTTCAAAAAGATATAGAGCTAATATAATAGTTTACTTTAATAAAAATCTGGTTAGAAAATTGTTACAACAGCGCAAAATTCGTTTTGCCGAGACCCGGAGTAACGGCGTCCTTGTGGTACCGGTATTTGATGACGGTGACGGCGCGACCTTGTGGTTCGAACCGGGTGACTGGCGCACTGCATGGTTAGCGCGCCCGGCTAACGAGGGGCTGGTTCCGTTAATCCTGCCGCTCGGAGACGTTATGGACATGGCCGCAATCGAGGTCGCCGAGGCCTTGGCGCCGTCGCACAAAGCGCTTTTAGGCTTGGCCGAACGTTACGGTATCCGAGAAGTCGTGGTTTCCTCGGCCGTTCTGGATATTCCCGGGCCGGCATTGGAAAACAATCTCGATGTTGACGGTGCGAGCGTCAGCGACGCCAACGACGTCCCAGTGGACCATGCTGGAGAAACCGGTGAATCGAACAGCCGTCCTGTCCGCGGGCCGGTGGAAGGCGCAAGTTTGCGACTGATCATCCATCGGCTCGGGGCAACAACGCAGTCAACAACGAGTGAGTTGTTGCGCGGCGCGCAAAGTGAAAGCAGGGAGAACCTTTTAGCGCGCGCGGTGCGGCGTGTCGTGGCACATATAGAAAGTACATGGAAGCAGGCCAATATATTGCGCTTCGGTCGTGAAAGCGAGATGCAGATTACGGTGCCGATAAACTCTCTAGCGGATTGGGTCGAAACGCGACGCCAATTGCGTGAATTGGCGGTGGTTGTCAGTGTAAATTTGGCTACATTGTCGCGTGGTCAAGCCAATGTGTTGCTCCGCTATTTTGGCGAGAGAGAACAATTAATGCTGGGTCTTGCACAGTCAAATCTTGGCCTAAACCTCGAATCTGGCGACTGGGTGTTGCAGACTGACGGCACTGCCAGGCAGAGTGAGCCGAACGAGAAAAATTTATAGAGCCATGATACCTATGATTCTATGACAATGAACATTCGTACTTTTGCTGGAATTTGGCTGGCGGTGCTCACTGTTGTGATCATTTTGCTCGTGCTATTTCAAAGTATCCTGCTGCCGTTCGTGGCCGGAATTGCAGTAGCCTATTTTCTCGACCCTGTTGCTGATCGACTCGAAAAGGCGGGCCTCTCCCGAACCCTTGCGACTACTATTATTACGGCCGCATTTACGATCGTGGTCGTTCTGTTTCTGATATTCGCGGTACCGCTATTACAGGGGCAAATCGTCGATTTTCTCGGCAACCTGCCGGATTATTTTCAATCTGTTCGCGGGTGGGCCGAGCCCGTGATCGAGCGTTGGACGAATAAGTTGGATACGGAGCAGACGGATCGTGCCGACGCGATGATAGAGCAGTTTTCTGAGCGTGCGGCACAGATAGTCCTCGGCATGCTGGGTAATATCTGGGCTGGCGGCATGGCGCTGGTGAACCTGCTTGCCTTGTTGTTCATCACACCTGTTGTCACATTTTATTTGTTGCGCGATTGGGATTCGATTGTAGCTCGCTTGAATACTTGGTTGCCAAAAGCGCAGGCCGAGACCATTCGCGAGCAGACACGCATCATGGACAGCACGCTCTCCGGTTTTATTCGCGGCACTGGAATGGTGTGCATCATACTGGGCATCTTTTACGCAGCGACCCTAAGTATCGCGGGACTTCAATTTGGCTTGGCGATCGGCTTAGCTGCCGGACTCCTATCGTTCGTGCCTTATCTTGGGTCGTTGGGCGGCCTTCTAATTTGCGTCGGATTAGCATTCCTCCAATTTGATGAGGGTTGGAGGATTGCTGTCGTCGCCGGTATTTTTATTATTGGCCAACTCGCTGAAGGCATGATTCTTACGCCTAAGCTGGTGGGTGACCGCATTCGACTGCATCCGGTTTGGGTCATCTTTGCAGTTCTAGGTGGCGGTACCCTGTTCGGCTTTGTCGGCATGCTGATTGCGCTACCCGTCGCGGCATTGATGGGCGTTATTATTCGCTTTGGCATTGGCCAATATCTCGAGAGCAAAATTTATCTTGGTGACGAAGAGACAGCCAAGACAGACGAAGTCTCCAAAACGCAGTAATCCTAGAGTAGATGCCTAAGCAAAGGCGTGAGCCTGTTCAAATTCCGCTCGACCTTGGCCATCGAACAGCGCTGGGCCGAAAAGATTTTATCGCTGCGCCATGTAACGAAAATGCGCTGCTCTGGATAGACCGCTGGCCTAATTGGCCCGCGACCGGCCTTTCTTTTTACGGATCGCCTGGATGCGGAAAAACACATTTGGCAGAAATTTGGGGGGCCCGGAGTGGGGCTGTTAAGATTGCTGCAACGTCCCTTCACGGGAGGGATGCGGCGGAGATAATTTTTGACGCCCCAGCGTTGATCATAGAAAATATTAATGCCGCTGTCCCGGAGCACACGCTCTTGCACCTTTATAATTTAATGGGCGAAAGAGAAGGTCACATTCTATTCACCGCGATTGAGGCGCCGGCACAAATGGGGTTTCGTCTCCCGGATATACTCTCTCGTCTTCGCGCTATGCCGGCAATTTCAATTGCCGATCCTGATGATGTGGTATTGGGCGCTGCTATGCGGAAAATGTTTGAGGATAGGCAATTGCCGGTGGGCGAAGATATCATCTCTTTTCTGCTGGCCAGAATGGAACGTTCTTTTGCTGCTGCCCGCGACATTGCAGCTGAGATAGATCGCCTCGCGCTAGCGGAACAGCGTCAGGTAACAATACCTTTAGCAAGGTTAGCGCTTGTTGAGACACAAGGGCTATAAATTGCGACCAGCGAGGCGCATGCTAGAATGGTTCGCTAATAGTCGGGCTATTGCCGCCTGAGGCCTGGGATAGAGCAACGGAAATGGAAGAGCAGACAAACAGCGCCACTGATATCCAACTACAAGCGTTTTCTGAGGGGGAGCGCTATATCAACCGTGAGCTTTCCTGGTTGGCGTTTAACGAACGCGTAATAGAGGAAACTGAGAACGAAGCGCACCCGCTATTAGAGCGCGTGCGATTTCTTTCCATTTCGGCGTCTAACCTGGACGAATTTTATATGGTGCGCGCCGCTGGATTGCACGGACAGGTGAACGCGGATGTTAGGCAACTCAGCCAGGACGGATTGACGCCTAGGCAACAGTTGGAAGCGGTCAATTCGCGGGCAGGAGAATTGATGGCGAGACAGCAAAGTTGTTGGCACGAATTACGGGGTCTGCTTGGTGGCGCCGGTGTTTTAGTTTCAGATCTCGACAATTTAGATGAAGTGGACCGCGAGTGGGCAGAACAGTATTTCATGAATCGTCTGTTTCCGGTCTTAACGCCCCTCGCCATTGATCCTGCACATCCTTTTCCATTTATCCCTAATCTTGGCTTTGCACTGGTATTGGAACTAAAACAGTTACGAAATGGTTCGGCACGCCCGGCACTCGTACCTCTGCCTGCTGGAGTTGACCGATTTATCTCGCTTCCGCCACGCCCTGGACAGGCCTTGCGCTATTTGCCGCTTGAGCAGCTTGTCGAGCAGTTTCTTGAGCGCCTTTTCGTCGGGTCTTCGATTGTTAAAGTGGGCCAATTCCGAATTCTCCGCGACAGCGATATCGAATTGGAGGAGGAAGCAGAGGATTTGGTCCGCGTATTTGAATCCGCTCTCAAGAAGCGCCGCCGCGGCAATGTAATCCGCCTGGAAGTCAATGACGGAATTGCCCAAGGCTTGCTCGATTTTGTCGCTGGTAGTTTGGCTGTGGATAGCTCAGGCATTGTCAAAGTCGATGGTCTTTTGGGTATGGCGGACACCGCAGCGCTAATCGCGTGTGGCCGCTCTGATCTAATGTTCCCCCTGTATCACGCGCGATTTCCAGAGCGAGTCAGGGAACACGGCGGCGATTGTTTCTCGGCAATCCGCTCCAAAGATTTGCTTCTACACCATCCATACGAAAGTTTTGAGATGGTGGTGCAGTTTCTCAATCAGGCGGCGCGTGACAGCGATGTGGTGGCGATCAAACAGACACTTTATCGCACCAGTGATGAATCTCCCATCGTGAACGCCCTGATTGAAGCGGCGGAAGCCGGAAAATCAGTTACCGCTCTGGTTGAGCTGAACGCCCGCTTTGACGAGGAGGCAAATATCAAATGGGCGCGAGATTTGGAGCGCGCCGGCGCCCAGGTCATATATGGTTTTTTCGATAAAAAAACTCATGCGAAGGCGTCGTTAGTCGTGCGACGTGAGGCGGAAGGTATTCGCAGCTACGTTCATTTTGGTACCGGTAATTATCACCCGATCACAGCAAAGGTATATACAGATCTTTCCTTCTTTACCTGCGATCCGGCGCTTTGCCGTGACGCGGCCTATTTGTTCAATTATCTTACGGGCGGTGCACGGCCAGACAAATTTGAACGCTTGGCCGTCGCCCCAATCGATCTGCGCGATGAAATATTATCTTTGATCGAGGACGAAATCGCGCACGCTCGCGCCAACCGGCCGGCTATAATATGGGCAAAGCTCAACTCGTTGGTCGACGGTGAGGTCATCGACGCGCTGTATCGCGCATCTCAGGCTGGTGTATCCATAGACCTGGTGGTACGTGGCGTCTGTTGTCTGCGCCCAGGAGTGCAGGGATTGTCCGAAAACATCCGCGTTAAGAGCATTGTTGGGCGTTTCTTAGAACATGCGCGCGTTGTCTGCTTCGGCGCTGGACACGGCTTGCCTTCGCCCAAGGCCAAAGTGTTCTTATCTTCAGCGGATTGGATGCCGCGAAATTTCGATTGGCGGGTCGAAGTTCTAGTCCCGATCCTCAACAAAAATGTTCGAGCCCAACTCGTGGAACAGATTATGAACTTCAATCTGAAGGATACAGATCAAAGTTGGGAGCTAGGAATGGACGGTGAGTATTCGCGTATTGGGAAGCACGGGGAGAGTTTCAATGTCCATAACGCCTTCATGGCGCCGCCGAGTATGTCAGCACAGAGCAGTGCGGAACGCACCAAACTAAGGGCAATTCCTTAATATCGCAGCTCGATTACTCGGTGGGTTTATCGGCGTGCATTTCGTCATTCGTCCCTGAATTTCTGTGCCTCGGGCGTTGGCGTGGGCGCTTGGGCCGTTTAGGCGGAGCTGTCAGCTTTGCCGCTGCCGCATCCTGCGGAATAACCTGAACCTGGCCGTTCAAAACCGTCAGCGCGACACGGCCGTCGGTCATCGCAAGCGCAAGTTCGCCAAAAAGCTCTCGTCGCCAACCTCTGAGCAGTGGCGAATTTTTGTCATGAGAGGCAAATCGCTCCAAATCGCCGACCGTGGCAACTAATTTCTGCGCCACACCCGATTGTTCACAGCGCATTTTTAACAACACCTTCAGGAGATCCATAAGGGGCGCCAAGCCAATCGGTTTTTCGACATGCTTAGGCACGGATGGATAACTCTCCGTTTCCAGCGATAGAGCATGCTGAATGACTTTTAAAATCGCGCGCCCCATTTCTCCCTCCGCGAGTTTTTGGTTGATGGCGCGCACCCTGGCCAGCTCTTCGACGCTAGTGGGTGCGCTGGCCGCGATCTCGGTTAGAGCTTCCTCTCGGATGATACGATTGCGCGGCACGTCACGGCGCTGGGCTTCTTTCTCTCGCCAGGCTGCGATCTCGCGCAAGTTCGCTAGGAAGCGGGGCTTGCCATTGCGTACCTTAATTCGTAGCCAGGCGTTCCCAGGGTCGTTTTCATAAGTTGAGGGGCTGGTAAGAATTTTCATCTCCTCATCGATCCAGCTTCGCCTGCCATTACTTTCCAATTGAGCGGAGAGTTTGTCGTAAATAGGCCGCAAATGGCTTACATCTGCCACCGCATAAATAAGCTGACGATCGGTGAGCGGGCGACGGGCCCAATCAGTGAATCGGGAAGTCTTATCTATCTGGGCACCGGCAAGTCGGGCAGCAAGTTTCTCATAGCCGACTGAGTCGCCAAACCCACACACCATTGCGGCAACTTGTGTATCGAACAGGGGGGAAGGTACATGCTTGGTCAGATGATAGAATAATTCGACGTCCTGCCGGGCTGCGTGAAATACCTTTAAAACATTTTGGTCGGTGAGAATATTATATAAAGGGGTGAGATCGATACCTTCGGCCATCGGGTCAATGATCACCGATTCGTCTGGTCCGCCTACTTGGACCAGACAGAGCTTAGGCCAATACGTGTGCTCACGCATGAACTCGGTGTCTACCGTAATATAGGCCGCTTTCTTCCAACCAGCGCAATATTCAGCCAGTAGGGCACTCTCCGTGATGACAGTGATACCGGTCATTTCGCTGCTCCGGCTTCCTGCAATAACGCCACCGCTTCGTCGTGACCACGCAATTTGGCTGCAATCATTGGATTCTTCCATTTTTGCATGATGCTCTCTGCGTTCGGGTTAGCGCCACGGGAAAGTAAAAAGCGAATAATTTCAGTGCGCCCGTACCGCGCGGCCATAATCAGCGCAGTGCGGCCATACTGATCCACGCCGTTGACATCGGCGCCACGCGCGACGAGCAGTCTTACCGTTTGTAGCCCACGATATTTCTTTGAGGCCATCATCAAGGGGCGGCCGCTATTTTTTCCTCCCTTGGCCAAATATTCGATGTTGGCGCCTGAATCGAGCAATAGTTCGATGCTGTCGTTGCGCAACATCAAGGCTGCCCAATTTAGCGCTGGCCACCCCGCCCAATCGGACACATGGATGTCCACGCCCTCGGCCAAAAATGTATGCAGAGCGTCGGTGTCCCCAACCTTGGCTGCCTCCAAAAATGCCGCTGAACGCTCTTCAGCAAAGGCCGGAAGAGCTACAAAAATGAAAACAAGGATGTATATAAATTGTCGCGCCATGGGGTATTTCCGTGTTTACCGCAAAGCAACCGATTCGACCAGTGCATTGCGCGGAAGCCTTGACAAACGGGCTACATCCATGTGCTTTCTCGCCCGCCGTCACCGGACCAAACAGGTCTAACCGCGGTCTAATTAGGAGCCGTTAAGAATGCATCGCTACAGAAGCCACACATGCAACGAATTACGTGCCGAACATGTCGGTGAGGTCGCGCGGCTATCCGGGTGGGTGCATCGGGTTCGTGATCACGGGCACCTCGTATTCGTCGATCTGCGCGATCATTACGGAGTGACTCAGTGCGTTGTCGAGGCGGATCATGAAATGTTTGAGGCGGCGCAAAATTTAAGAGCTGAAACCGTTTTGACGGTTTTGGGCGCGATCGTTCGGCGCGACGCGGAGACTATTAACAAGCGCCTGCCGACGGGTGAAGTAGAGATGCGCATTCGCGAAGTGGAAATCCAAAACGAGGCTGAGACGTTGCCGCTCCCGGTTCATGGTGAACATGAATATGGTGAGGAATCGCGCCTGCGTTACCGGTTTCTTGACCTCCGACGGGAGCGCATGCATCGCAATATGATGCTGAGAAGCGAGATTATTGCGAGTATCCGCCGGCGTATGATCGAACAGGACTTTACCGAGTTTCAGACGCCGATATTGACAGCGAGTTCGCCCGAAGGCGCTCGCGATTTTCTTGTGCCGAGTCGAATGCATTCTGGACAGTTTTATGCTCTTCCGCAGGCACCGCAGCAATTCAAGCAGTTAATAATGTGTTCGGGTTTTGACCGTTATTTTCAGATTGCTCCGTGCTTTCGAGATGAAGATGCGCGCGCCGATCGCTCTCCCGGGGAATTCTATCAACTCGACATTGAAATGGCTTTTGTCGAGCAGGAGGATGTATTCGCTGCAGTCGAACCTGTCATGCATGACATTTTTATCGAGTTTTCAGATCGTGACGTAACGCCGTTGCCGTTTCCTCGCCTGGCTTATTCCGATGCGATGTTGCGTTATGGTAGCGATAAGCCGGACCTGCGAATCGCCACCGAAATAGTCGATGTGACCAAATATTTTGCTTTGGAGGAGGTGGCGTTCAAGGCCTTTAAGGGGGTGATTGCGAAAGGCGGCGTTGTGCGCGGTATTCCAGCGCGCGGCGTAGCGAACAGGCCGAGAAGTTTTTTTGACAAGTTGATCGAGTTTACTCAGGCGCTGGGCGCTCCCGGGCTCGGTTACATCGTCTTCGAGGCAGGTGGAGGCAAGGGACCGATAGCCAAGTTCATCCCCGATGATGTTATCCAGAAATTAAAAGAAGCTACCGGCCTTAGCGATGGTGATGCCTTGTTTCTTAGTTGCGATAAAGAAGATCTCGCCGCCCGCTATGCGGGTGCAGTTCGGGTCGAGTTAGCGCACCAACTTGACTTGATCGAGGAGGGATGTTTTCGCTTTTGTTGGATTGTTGACTACCCAATGTTTGAGTGTGACGAGGAAAGTGGGGGCATCGGCTTCAGCCATAACCCCTTTTCCATGCCCCAGGGCGGGCTGGAAGCGCTTGAAAACAAAGACCCCCTCGATATTCTCGCTTGGCAGTACGATATCGTCTGCAACGGGGTCGAACTTTCGAGCGGCGCAATCAGAAACCACCGCCTTGATGTTATGGTCAAGGCGTTCGAGATTGCTGGCTATGAAAAATCGGAAGTAGAGACCCGTTTCGGCGCGCTCTATCAGGCTTTCCAGTATGGCGCACCTCCGCATGGCGGCATCGCACCGGGTATCGACCGCATCGTCATGCTGCTGGCGGATGAGCCCAATATTCGTGAAATCATCATGTTCCCATTCAACCAGATGGCGCAGGACCTAATGATGGGAGCCCCAGCGCCGGCAGCCCAGAAACATTTGAAGGAATTGAGCTTGCGTCTTGATCTGCCGAAAAAGAAGTTAGCGGTAAAAGAAATCGACGAAAGCTCGGAGGAGGATTCGGGTTAGCGACTGGCCGCTCTCCTTAACGCAATATGACTTCGGTTTTCGTCGAGGTTGAATCGACGGCGTCTTCGGGGGGCATTATCTCCACGCACTTGTGGGACACTGACCGCGTGACTACCTGCTGATGACGTGGGAAGACAGTTGCTTAATTGGCCGCGTTATAAATTCGATCACCGGTGGCCACATCGCCTCCGGTGAATGGCCAAAATGGTGGCCAATTATAAAAATGTTTGACACATGGCGAGCTAATGTTCGGCGCGATGAAGTGCTACCAACTCCTCCAAGCTAGCCACCCGCAAATCAGGCCGTACGTCGGTAGTTGGCGTCATACCCTTGCCCCGCCCGGTTTGCCGGTCCACCCATACGTTGGCGAGGCCCAGCGCCTGTGCTGGCGCGATATCGTGATACAGGCTTTGGGCCACATGGAGGATTTTGTCACGGGCTATTTCCAATTCAGAGAGGCGTTCAAAAGCGAAATGAAAATGTTCTAGCGCTGGTTTATAGCTGCCCACATCTTCGGCGGTAACGACCACGTGAAACGGATCGCCAAGCGATTGATGGGTGCGGGCGAAGGAGGCGTTGTCCACATTAGTGATTGCGACAAGCTTGAAATGTTGCCCAAGATAGGCGAGTGCGTCTCGGCTATCAGCAAAAGACGGCCAAAGCCCGACTGAATTGCCAAAAACCTGCATTTCATTTTGCTGGGCCGGAACGCCGAACTCGTCGGCAATTCGCCCAAGTACGGTTCCCACGACGGTATTATATGGCAGCCTGGGCTGTTCCTGCTGTATGGCGGTTTCATGGCGCCCATAGGAGGCCAGTAAAATATTTTCATCCACAACTAAATTTGACCGCTTGTACCACGGCGTCAAAGCCGAAAGCATGCCTCGTTCCCAATCGATTAGCGTTCCGTAGCAATCGAAGGTAAGCGCGGAAAACTTGCTAATCCGCATGATGTCTCCTGTTTTAGGCCGCACCTACGAAATATAAAATTGCATAAAGAAAAATGGGGTGCGCGTTGTGCGCACCCCATGAGTTCCAGTGGTCTTAGCCGGGGAGATGGCGGCCGTCAGGAACAACCACTGGTAGAGCCACAGGTGTCACATTTCATACAGGTGCCGTTTCGCACCAGTGTAAAATTGCCGCATTCGGCGCAGTCCTCACCCTCATATCCTCTGAGGCGCGCTCGGCGAATCTGTTCCAGCTCAGGATCGTTTTCCACAGCTGCTTGCTGGGCCGGGTCGACGGCCGCCGCCGCTGCCGCGCCGGCGAAGCTTTTCACTTCGACACCGTTGTCGGTGACAGTTCTAAGGTGACTTGCGGACGTGCCATCAGGGGTCGAGACGCCGCCGTTTACCACCATTAGATTACTGCGCACATAGCCGGCACTGGTTCCATTGCTGCTGAGTGCCGCAGCAAATCCCTGCACGCTGTCACTGTGGGCGTCATCGTCAACATACGTGGGTGGATCATTCTCGGACTCTCCCCGTCCGATAGTATCTGGCAACAGATCAGCCGCTTCGACGTGCGCCAGATCGCTGCGCCCAAGATAGGAGATCGCCAACTCGCGGAATATGTAATCAAGAATGGATGTACTCATCTTGATCGCCTCGTTGCCCTGCACCATGCCCGCCGGTTCGAAGCGGGTAAAAGTGAAGGCATCGGTGTATTCCTCAAGCGGCACTCCATATTGTAGGCCGATAGAAATTGCGATGGCGAAATTGTTCATCAGGCTGCGGAAGGCTGCACCTTCCTTGTGCATATCGAGAAAAATTTCCCCAAGATTGCCGTCTTCAAACTCGCCGGTGCGCAGATAAATCTTATGTCCGCCGACTATCGCTTTCTGGGTATATCCCTTACGGCGGTCCGGCAGCCGCCGTCGCTTGCCTTCGTGCAAGAACACTTGTTCGACAATCCGCTCAGTTACTTTGACCGTACGAACGGCTTGAGGTTGTTCTTCGATCTCTTCATCCAGCTCATCACCGAGCGCCAACACGCTAAGCGGTTGTGACAATTTTGAACTATCCCGGTAGAGCGCGTTGGCCTTGAGACCGAGCCGCCAGGAAAGCAAATAGGCGTTGGTGCAGTCCTCGACGGCGGCATTTGCCGGTAAATTAATTGTTTTTGAGATCGCACCAGAAATAAATGGCTGGCTCGCCGCCATCATGCGGATGTGGCTCTCCGCCGTAAGATGGCGGGTCCCGAACCGGCCGCAAGGAGAAGCGCAGTCGAATACGGGGAGGTGTTCTTCCCTGAGATGTGGCGCGCCTTCGAGTGTCATTGCACCGCAGCAATATAGATTGGCTGTTGCAATATCCGAATCGCTGAAGCCCATTTCAGGCAGAAAATCGAAGACAGGATTGTTGATCTGCCGTTGAGTTAGGTTCAACACGTTGAGGCAGAATTCTTCACCCAGGGTCCATTTATTGAAGGCGAAGCGCAACTCAAATGCGGTGCCAAGTGCCTGTTCCAAGTTATCTAATACAGGTTTTGTAAAACCAATTTCGGCGAGGCTATCGTGATTGATCGCTGGTGCACCGACGAGCGTGCCGTGTCCAGTGGCGTAACGCGCAATTTCGTCGCATTCTTCATCACTGTAACCCAACACGTCGAGCGCGCGCGGCACTGACCGATTGATGATGCGGAAATACCCCCCGCCAGCCAGCGTCTTATGCTTGACTAGCGCGAAATCCGGTTCGATCCCGGTAGTATCGCAATCCATGATCAGGCCAATGGTTCCGGTCGGTGCTATAACGCTGACTTGCGCATTACGGAAGCCATTTGCTTCACCGAGTTCCAAGGCTTTGTCCCAGGAGGTTTTAGCGGCAGTTGCCAGTGCATCATCGGCCAAATTTCCGATATCAAGTGGCGAAGGTGAAACCGACAGATTCTCATAGCCTTCTGAATGGCTTTGCGATGCGCGGCGGTGATTGCGGATGACACGCAGCATATCTTCGCGGTTAGCCTTAAAGCGAGGAAACGCTCCAAATTGTCCCGCCATTTCGGCCGATGTCGCATATGCGGTACCAGACATAAGCGCGCTGATGGCGCCACAGATGGCGCGACCACGAGGACTGTCATAGGGGATACCGCTCGACATCAAATATCCGCCGATATTGGCGAACCCGAGGCCCAGGGTACGGTAGTCATAGGAACGTTGGGCGATCTCCCGCGACGGAAATTGTGCCATCAGGACCGAAATTTCTAACGTAATAGTCCACAGCCGCACCGCGTGTTCAAATTCTGTGATCTTGAGGCCACCTTCCTTACTCTGGAAGGTAAGCAGATTAAGTGAGGCCAGATTGCAAGCGGTATCATCCAGGAACATATATTCAGAACAAGGATTGGACGCATTAATACGCCCATCCACCGGGCAAGTGTGCCATTCATTGATGGTATCGTCGTACTGCACACCCGGGTCGGCTGAAGACCAAGCGGCCAGAGCAATTTGATCCCAAAGGGCGCTCGCCTTAACGGTTTTCGCGACCTTACCGTCCTTGCGTCGGATCAACTCCCAATCGCCGCCACTCTGCACGCTTTCGAGGAAGGCGTTAGTCACGCGCACGGTGTTGTTTGCGTTTTGCCCCGACACGGTCACATAGGCTTCTGACTGCCAATCTGTATCGTAGATTTGGAAATCGATGGACTGATAATCCTGTTGCGCCAAACGGATGACGCGGTGGATGTAGTTTTCCGGAATCATCGATTTGCGGGCGGCCGTAATTTCCTTGCGTAGCGCTGAGTTCGATTTTGGATCAAAACGAGCTTCTCCATCGCCCAAGTGGCATGCTTGGATAATCGCGTTCAAATGCTTGTTTGCAAGCTTCGAACCAGTAACTAGAGCGGCTACCTTTTGCTCTTCAGCCACTTTCCAGTTGATGAATTTCTCGACGTCTGGGTGGTCGATGTCGACGATCACCATTTTGGCTGCACGACGCGTGGTGCCTCCTGATTTAATTGCGCCCGCCGCGCGGTCACCAATTTTTAGGAAGCTCATCAGGCCAGAAGAGTGGCCACCGCCGCTTAAGGATTCTCCGTCCGAACGCAAGTTTGAGAAATTAGTGCCGGTACCAGAGCCGTATTTGAAGAGGCGGGCCTCGCGCACCCAAAGATCCATGATCCCGCCTTCATTAACGAGATCGTCTTGGATGCTTTGAATGAAGCAGGCGTGTGGTTGCGGGTGAGCATAGGCCGAAAGAGAGGGTTTGGTCTCGCCAGTTTCGAAGTCGACGTAATAATGCCCCTGCGCTGGCCCGTCGATACCGTATGCCCAATGCAAGCCGGTATTGAACCATTGCGGTGAATTAGGCGCGCACATCTGTCGGCTCAGCATGAAACGGCATTCGTCATAGAAAGCATGGGCGTCAGATTCGGCGTCGAAGTATCCGGCTTTCCAGCCCCAATAGGCCCAAGTGCCAGCCAAGCGGTCAAATACCTGCTTGGCGGAGGATTCTCCGGTATCGCGCTCAGCGGGGTTAACGCTTTCAAGCGCCGCGTCGTCGGCCTCGCAGCGCCATAGCCAGCGGGGGACGCTTTCTTCCTTAACTGCGCGCAGGTGGCTTGGCACTCCGGCCTTGCGAAAATATTTCTGGGCTAGCACATCGCAAGCTACCTGCGACCAAGCGCTCGGCACTTCGATATCGTTTTGTGCGAAGACGATGGAGCCATCGGGATGCCGAATTTCGCTCTTCGTCTTGCGAAACTCCACGTCGTTGTACGGCGATTGGCCGTCAACAGTGAAGACCCGCTCTATGCGCATAATCTCGCCTCCCCAACAAACTCTCGCCCATTATCGGCTATCGTTTCGTTCCGATCCGGTTTTCCGATCTAGGTCGAATAAACCCTTTCGGTTCAGATACTTCGAGATGTTGAGTCTAAACAGTTTCGTCACCCAGCATCTCGACAGAAAGCCAAGTTACGCCGTTCAAATTGAGATGGCAACAACATTTTGGGGTTAGCTAATTTGTTAACACTACATGGTGTGTCTGGGGGGCTGTGGATAAAACTGGGGTTAAAATTTATTCTACTTAATTTATGTAATCTTAAATAAATTCAATTAACTAAATGGTTATTTTAATCTAAAAAGTAAATATAGGTGCCGAACGGTTTTAAAGTAAATTCTAAACTATTATCGACTTCATTACTTGAATCAGATGAATTTTTTTTGGCATTTTTCTCCAATCCGGCGTCAATAAAATTCTTTATAGCCAAGAGTTGTGGACTGACTACCACGCACTGTGCATAAATCTCGACCGCGTCGAGTACGACGAGACTGAAAGGTCGCGAGGTTAGAGTTGCCGAGTGATCGATTGCGCGCAGGGAGAACTTTGCATGGCTACCATCGGGACCCGATTATTCACTGTGTTTAAGGGTGAATTTGTCGGTAGGGACGAGTTCGCTAACCGCTATTATAGGGATAGACGCGGGCGAGAGGGCCGACGCGAGAGACGCTGGGTATTGTATAATCACGACGCTGAGGCATCGAGCGTCCCACCCTCATGGCACGCATGGTTGCACCACATTGTAACTGAAACGCCCGCCGAGAAGCCCGTCCCAGCAAAACCTTGGGAAAAGCCTCATTTGCCGAATTTAACCGGCACTTCAGCCGCGTATCGTCCGCCCGGCCATATATTGGAGGGCGGCAAACGTGACAAGGCGACTGGTGATTATGAGCCTTGGCGCCCGGAGTAGCGGGGTTAGGCTGAACAAGTTGGCCGCGCCAATGTAATTTTGTTCGAGGCGACCGGTTCGAGCTAGATTGTAGTTTCGTTGTCCGCGGGAGGCTTGCCCCGTTTTAGTTCGAGTTAGCTAGCTCGGCCGTATCAGGACATGACGTTTTTTGCCGGCTGAAAGCTTGATTAGGCCGTCCGAGTTACAATGCACGAGCGATACGGCGAAACCCTCTTCGGAAATCACGTTGTCGTTCAGGCGCACACCACCCCCCCTGATCATTCGACGTGCTTCACCACGCGAGTCGCATAATCCGGCAATGTGGACGAGCTGAAATGCAGGAATCCCAGAGGTCAAGTCTGCCTTGGAAGCGCTGATCTCCGGCAATCCGCCTCCGACTCCTCCTGCTTCAAATGTATTGCGCGCTGTTTCCGCCGCTGCCCTCGCCGCGCCCCTGCCGTGGCACATTTCTGTGGCAAGATTAGCCAGCAGCTTTTTTGCTTCGTTTAGTTCTTCTCCGACGACGGATTCGAATCGCTTAATTTCCTCGAGCGGCAGTTCACTGAACAGGCGGAGAAACCGGCATACATCCCGATCATCAGTATTTCTCCAAAACTGCCAATATTCATAAGAGCTTAATCGCGAACCATCGATCCAGACGGCGCCTTGCCCGGTCTTGCCCATTTTTTCTCCAGAGGCCAGGGTAATTAGTGGCGTCGTCAGGCCGAATAGCGATGCAGAATCTATTCTGCGGGCCAATTCGACGCCGCTGACGATATTGCCCCATTGGTCTGACCCGCCCATTTGCAGCACGCAGTTTTTGCGCCGCGATAATTCCATGAAATCGTATGCTTGTAGGATCATATAATTGAATTCGAGAAATGTCAGCGGTTGTTCACGCTCGAGGCGCAGGCGTACTGAATCGAATTTAAGCATCCGATTCAACGAAAAATGGCTTCCGATATCGCGCAGGAAGGCGACATATTCGAGCCCTTCGAGCCAGTCTGCATTGTCTACCATGATGGCGTCCCCAAAGGCCTCGCCGAAAGTCAGGAAGCGATCGAAACAACGCTGAATGCCTACTTTGTGCGCAGAAATTTCGGCTTCGCTCAACATTTTCCGGGAAGCGTCTCGACCTGAGGGGTCGCCAATTTTAGTTGTGCCGCCGCCCATCAAGACGATCGGCTTGTGGCCGCAACGTTGCAACCAACGCAACATCATGATCTGGACCAGGCTGCCAACATGCAGGCTGTCGGCGGTGCAATCGAACCCGATATAACCGGTGATCGACCCGTCCGCGGCAAGAGTGTCGAGCGCGCCGTCATCCGTACATTGGTGCACGAATCCACGCTCATGCAGCACGTGCATAAATTCAGAACGATATTTGGGCATGGCAAGCGGTGGTCCGTGTCCTAAAGAACCCTGGAAGAACAAGTCACCGTGATGTAACACGGCCCACATGCACGGACAATCAACTGTGGTAACGACCCGTCAGAACCAAATTCAGTTGGGAGCCAAATATTGAACGAAAATAGCGCTGGACTCGTGCGGGTTTACGCATTGGGCTTGATGAGTGGAACGTCACTTGACGGCATTGATGCGGCCCTGATTTGCACTGACGGCGAACAAGTTTTCGAATTCGGCCCATGGCTGACGGTGCCCTATGACACCGGCCTAAGTCAGGCCTTGCGTGCGCTCACCGACGGCAAAGGCAAAGACAAAGAAGTATTCAAAGTGGAAGCGGCGCTGACAGAGGCTCACGCCGCTGCCGCCCAGTCGTTGATGGCTATGGCAGAATTCGGCGCCAAGAATATCCGCGTAGTCGGCTTCCACGGGCATACGATTTGGCATGATCCGGCGCATGGTGTGACCCGTCAATTGGGTGACGGCGCGTTGCTAGCTCGGCGTCTCGAAATCGATGTAGTGAATGATTTCCGCACCGCCGATGTCGCTGCCGGAGGGCAGGGGGCACCGTTGGCGCCGCTTTATCACAGGGCATTGGTGCGGACCACCGAAAAATTGCCCGCCTTGCCCATTGCGGTACTAAATTTGGGCGGGGTGGCTAACATCACATGGATAGGCAATGACAACGCACTGCACGCATTTGATACCGGCCCGGGATGTGCCTTGATCGACGATTGGCTGCGCTCTCGCACAGGCGAGCCATTCGACCGCGATGGAGCCCTCGCGGCGCGGGGGCGGGTCGACGAGTTGGCGCTCAAGACACTTCTGAGTAATGGCTATTTTTTGGCGCCGCCGCCCAAGTCACTAGACCGCAATGCTTTCGACAGTAATGCCCTCTCGGCATTATCTGACGAGGACGGCGCCGCAACGCTGGTGGCTTTCACCGCCCAAACGGTGGCATTGGGGCTCGATTTATGTCCTGCTAGGGCTCGCCACCTGCTGGTCACGGGTGGTGGAAGGTATAACGCATGCTTGCTGGCGGCCCTTGCTGAGCGCATCGATATAACCGTTGAACCGGTGGAAACGGTTGGCTGGAGGGGAGACGCGCTGGAAGCCGAAGCATTCGCCTATTTAGCGGTGCGGTCGCTGAGTGGAGCGGTCTTAACCCTGCCTGAAACCACAGGAGTTCCCCACCAACAGTGTGGTGGCGTATTGCACCGCGCCGGCTGATGGAAGTCTATCCAGCCTCGGCGATCGCCATGTTTTCATCCAAATAGGATTCGATGTGCTTGCTCAGTAAATCGATCTTATCTTCGAACAGATGATTGGCGCCTTTTATAACGCGGTAGTCGATCTCGATATGGCGTTGGTTCTGTAATTTTTGCGCCAGAGTGGCGACATCGGATTCAGGCACTAGGTCGTCGCGCGCACCATGAATTATAAGCCCGGAGGAGGGGCAGGGTGCCAAGAACGTGAAGTCGAACATGTTGGCCGGTGGTGCCACTGCGATAAAACTATAAATTTCCGGCCGACGCATCAGTACTTGCATGGCGATCCAGGCGCCAAAGGAAAAACCGCTGATCCAACAGAACTTTGCGTTAGGGTTAATCGTTTGCATCCAGTCTAACGCGCTTGCCGCGTCGCTCAATTCGCCGAAGCCATGGTCAAAACGCCCTTGCGACCTGCCGACGCCACGGAAATTGAAACGTAGAACTGAAAAACCTCGCGCCTTAAATATATGATACACCGTGTACACGAGCTTATTGTTCATTGTTCCCCCATGCTGAGGGTGGGGCTGAAGCACCAAAGCTATAGGCGCGTTGGGATCTTCAGCATGGTGGTAGCGCGCCTCAAGGCGCCCTTCCGGCCCGTTGATCATCACCTCTGGCATATCATTCCGTTGTCATTTGAGTGAGTGGTTAAAACCATTTTGGAGTAGTGGGACAATGGCGTTATATAGCATAAAATCAACGCCCATTATCTTGACAAACCAAGTCAGGTAATTAAATGTGAGTCTATCGTAGATTGTCCCGAGAAAGTGTGGGCACTTGCGGCACGAGTGCCAATAGAATGCTTACGGCAAGACCATTGATATACGACAGGTGCCGCTATGTTCAAGCGTATTAGAGAAGATATGGATAGCGTCTTCGGTCGTGACCCAGCTGTGCGATCACGCGCCGAGATCTTTTTTTGCTATCCGGGTTTCCATGCGTTGCAATTTTACTATTTAGGAAATTGGCTATGGCGGCATCGTTTGCGGTTGCTCGGCCGCTTTGTCTCGCATTTGGGCCGGATATTTACGGGTATAGAAATTCATCCCGGGGCTAGCATTGGCCGACGGTTTTTTGTTGACCATGGCATGGGTGTCGTAATCGGTGAAACTGCAGTAATTGGTGACGATGTGACGCTTTATCACGGCGTCACGCTGGGCGGTATCACCTGGGCACCTGGAAAGCGTCATCCAACTCTAGAAGACAATGTCGTGGTTGGCGCCGGCGCTCAGGTGTTGGGCCCGATTACGATCGGCCGAGGCGCGCGGGTAGGCGCCAATGCTGTTGTATTGAAAGACGTTCCCGCGGGCGCAACAATGGTCGGCGTGGCTGCACGCCCGGCGGCGCGTACCCCGAAGGAAATGAGTGAGCAGGGCGGTTTCGCGGCATACGGCACCCCGTCGCCGAATGTTGCTGACCCAATGTCTCGTTCTATTGAAGGATTACTTGACGAACTTGGTCGCCTGCGTGCGCGGCTCGAGCAGCTCGAAGGTGCGAGTCCGAACCCACAAACGCAAAATGTAGTCGGTGAAGAGGGTGGCGACACAAAGGGCGAAGTAGTTCCACCTAACTGCTGACCCCAGGCCGTAAGGAGCGGAAATTTATCATGAAGTTAGGCACAAAAGGCCGCTACGCGGTCATGGCAATGGTGGATCTTGCGAACCTTACGGTCATGCGCAGTGAGAACGGGCCGGTCGCGCTTTCTGATATAGCCGGCCGCCAGGATATTTCGTTATCCTATCTTGAACAATTGTTCAGCAAGTTACGGAAAAGGGGTTTGGTTAAGAGTGTCCGCGGTCCGGGCGGCGGCTATGTGCTGGCGCGCGGTGCTGACCAGTTGCGCATTTCAGATATCGTCATGGCGGTGGATGAACCGCTGCGTGCGACACGGTGCGATCCGATGAGCGGTTCTGGCTGCATGCCCGACGGTGGCAGATGCGTGACGCATGACCTTTGGGACGAACTCAGCAATCATATTTACCTGTTTCTCAATACCGTGACGCTTGAAGATGTTTGCGTGGGTCGGGTGTTGGGATCCAGCGGGGTGCTTCATAAAGCGCAGAGAGATGACGGTAACCCCCGGGCTACCGCGGCGGCCGAATGAGCGGGGACGTTCGCTGCACGGAAGCAATTTATCTCGACTATAATGCCACAGCTCCTGTCAAACCCGAGGTAAGCGAAGCCATCGCCAAGGCGCTGGCGATGGCGGGAAACCCGTCTTCCGTACATCAATTTGGACGTGACGCGCGCAATGCAGTGGAATTGGCGCGCGACCAGGTTGCGGCCATGATTGGCGCCCGCTCAGAAGAGGTGGTATTTACTGCTGGCGGTACCGAGGCCAACAACATGGCACTCCATGGCGCCCGGCGTAACCGCTTGATCATATCAGCAGTCGAACATCCGTCGGTACTTCGGGCGGCGGAAGCTCGTGCCAATACGAATTCACCAGATAACGAGGACGACCTAGTTGTGCTGCCCGTGGACGGAGATGGGGTTGTGTTGCTTGACGCCCTCGACCGGGCGCTAGCCGAAATCGCCGATAACGCGCTGGTTTCGATCATGTTGGCCAATAACGAAACGGGAGTGATTCAACCGGTTGCCGAGATTGCCTCTTTAGCGCATCAACGCGGCGCTTTAGTTCATTGTGACGCCGTGCAGGCTCCAGGCCGTATCGCATTCGATGTCGCTTCTCTCGGGGTAGATATGCTCAGCCTGTCGGCGCACAAGTTTGGCGGCCCAAAAGGCGCTGGCGCACTCTTCGTAAAGGGTGCACTTGATCTGCAGCCCCTGATCATTGGCGGCGGGCAGGAGCGCGGCAGGCGGCCGGGTACAGAGAATGTGGCCGGTATTGTTGGGTTCGGCGTGGCAGCGGAGTTGGCTGTTGAGGACCTGCAACGGGCACCGCATTTATTGGCCATGCGGGATCGGGTAGAACAGAGTCTCAGTGACATCGATTCCAACGTTAAAATTTTTGGCGCAGGCGCGGAGCGGTTGCCGAATACGAGTTGCCTCAGCATGCCCGGCGTACAAAGCGAGTTGCAAGTTATGGGTTTAGACCTCGCCGGAGTTGCTGTGAGTGCCGGTTCCGCCTGCTCTTCGGGCAAAGTAGAACCCTCGCATGTGTTGCGCGCACTCGGCCTACCTGACGCGGAAACTGGCTGCGCTATTCGAATCAGTTTTGGCTGGGCAAGCCGAGAAGAAGAGGTTGATAAGCTTGTGCGTGCCTGGCGCGCATTCTATGCGGGTTTGACAGCCCGCTATACCAGCGGTGTTTCAAAACTTCCGGGCAATGATAAAGCAGCTGGGCGTTGATCAGCTCGGACTAGTTGAGTTTGGATTGTGCCTCTGGCTCGGAGGATCCGACGGGCACAAAGTTTATTGGAGAATTAGTTTATGCCGCAAATGACGTTTATCGCCACCGATGGTACCCATCTCTTGGTCAACGCACCGATTGGCGATTCTGTGCTTGATATCGCGCACGACAATCAGATTGCCATCGAAGGCGCTTGCGAGGGTTCGATGGCGTGTTCGACATGCCATGTCATCGTTGACAAGAGTTGGTATCAAAAACTCGATGAAGCGAGCGAGGATGAAGAAGATATGCTCGATCTTGCCTTTGGCCTGACGCGGACGTCGCGCCTTGGTTGTCAAATTGTGATTACCGAAGAAATGGATGGGCTCGTCGTTTCGCTTCCCAAAGAAACGCGAAACATGCTGCTAGGCTGACAGTGGCCGGGCTACCATCGAGCGATCCTTCGATCGTAAGCCTGTTTAACAGCTTGCGAGACGCAAACGCAGAAGTATGGCGAGATTATACTGAGCATCCCTTTGTCATGGCGTTGGCCGACGGCAGTTTGTCCGAAACCGCATTTCGCCACTATCTAATTCAGGATTTCATTTTTCTGCGGCATTTCGCCAGGGCATATGGCCTCGCCGCTTACAAGTCAGATAGCCTAGAGGAAATTCGTGCCGCGTCGCAAGGATTGCAGGCCATCGTAAACATAGAGATCGGTCTACATGAATCCTATTGCGGTGACTGGGGAGTAAACTCTGCGACCTTGGAATGTGCCCGTGAAGATAGCGCCACCCTTGCCTATACTCGCTACGTATTGGAGCGGGGCATGGCTGGCGATCTGCTCGATCTCTACGTTGCGTTGGCGCCCTGCGTCGTCGGCTACGGCGAAATTGGCGCCCGTCTTATGACAGACCAAAGAACACGACTAAACGGTAATCGATATGCTGCCTGGATCGAGATGTATGGTGGTGAGGATTATCAGACCATTTCCGCTCAAGCCATCGACTTGTTAGATCGTGTAGGCAAAGCGCGTGGAGCAGATAAACGGATTGCGGCTCTTCGCCGAACATTTGGCGAGGCCACTCGCTTGGAGACTGCATTCTGGCAAATGGGTCTCGCAGCGGGCGAATAGGAATTCAAAAGGCCGCATCACGATGACATAGTTGTACTTGCTCGACTGGTTTGGTGGCCTATATTGCGCCCATGACGATACCATCCATTGAAGCTGGAATAGCTAAGCCACGCAATTTGACCCGCATCGTCGTCGCCATGTCGGGCGGCGTAGATTCGTCTGTCGTTGCCGCGCTTTATGCCGAGGCCGGTTATGATGTGGTGGGAATTACGCTCCAACTATACGACAGTGGCAGCACGCCGGCGCGGATCGGAAGTTGTTGCGCGGGGCAGGATATTCACGACGCACGCCGCGTGGCGGCGCATCTCGGTATCGCGCATTACGTTCTGAATTATGAGGATCGCTTTCGCGACGAAGTCATTGATGATTTTGCCGATTCTTATTTACGCGGGGAAACGCCAATTCCCTGTATCACCTGCAACCAGACCGTAAAATTTCGCGACCTTCTGGCCGCGGCCCGCGACCTAGACGCTGACGCTTTAGCGACAGGTCACTATGTGCGCCGGGTGATTGGCAATTCGGGGCCGGAAATGCACCGCGCGCACGACCCTGAGCGCGATCAGAGCTATTTCCTCTTCGCTACGACAGGGGACCAGTTGGAGTTTCTTCGCTTTCCACTGGGTGATATCGGTAAATCGGAGGTCAGGCTGCATGCCGAGCGTCTTGGCCTTGCGGTTGCAGAAAAGCCCGACAGCCAGGATATATGCTTCGTTCCGGGCGGCAATTATGCCGCGATAATTGAAATGCTTCGGCCGGGCGCTGCCGAACCGGGGGATATTGTCGACCTTGCCGGAGCGGTTCTGGGACAGCATGCGGGCATAATCCATTACACTGTTGGTCAGCGTCGGGGCCTCGGCATCGCCGCGCCTGAACCACTTTACGTTCTCGCTGTGGATGCTGCTAGCCGGCGAGTGACGGTCGGGCCTAAGGCGGCGCTCCTGTGCGACCGAGTCCGCCTTCGTCAGCACCAATTTATCGACCCCAAAGCGTCGTTGCAGAGTGCCGGAGACGTTATCGTTCGGTTGCGCTCCACTCACCCTGGGGTGCCCGGCCAATTGACCTTGCTGGATAACGGTGACTCCGAAATCTGTCTCGCTCAGCCTGAACCGGCGACCGCGTGCGGCCAGGCGGCAGTCTGTTATCAAGGCAACAAGGTCCTAGGTGGCGGGTGGATCGTGAGCATGGAGCGAAGCGCTGCGCTGCGCCAGACGGCTGCCGTATCACCAGCCATCAATTCTCAATAATAAAAACGTGTGGTCTTGATCACATCTTGATTTGTCGGCTCATTGCTGCACAGTGAAAGGAGTGAATGAATGGTGAAAACAGGTTAACTCGTTGATATTGTGTAATATTACAACAGTTAATCGGAAGTCGGCTATCGTATCGTTTCGAAATCAGTAGGCGCTATCAGATATTGCGCCTTTATCTGCCCGAATTACGACGACGATCACTTCCCTGTGAACCGATAGCTCGTCACAATGCAATTCAAGGCGCTCCCGCCGGATAATAGAGTGCATCGCCGCGCTTGACAGGTCGCCGCGCCCAGACGTATAGCCAACGCCTCGACAGCCGGGGCGGGGTAGCTCAGTTGGTAGAGCAGTGGAATCATAATCCATGGGTCGCAGGTTCAAGTCCTGCCCTCGCTACCAGTTTTTGGTAATATAATCAAATATTTACTAAAAACCCGCTGCGGCGGGTTTTTCTTTTTTCGGCTAGGGGGTCCACCGGGGGTCCACATTTAGCCTAAAATCCTGCCCCCGCCACCATCAAGACCCTACCGCTGTCGTCATTTGGTGCGGCGGTAGTGTTGCCTTGAGTAAAGGCAAGAATTTCGGACAAGGCGCCGAGCAGGGTCTCATGCCGGCGCTGGAGGACGAGGCGGGAGTCTACGGCTACACCGACGAGAACCGTCACATGGTTGAGTGTTTCCGAACAGGCAAGAAACCGATCGAGACTTTCGACGATGGTCTTGCGGTTACTGAAATCCTTATGGCGCTCTACCGCTCCGCCGAGCTCGGCCGCACGATCAATCTCGGTGAGGAGGATCTCGACGACTACATCCCACTAGTCGCACGAGAAACGTAGTCTAGGAACGCCCCGCCTGCCAGAAGCCGTGGCTGAAAGCCCCAGCTTTGCGGCCCTGTGCTTCGTAAAGCGAGGCGAGGATATGAAGGAAAGTGAGACTATAATAAAGGGCGCGGAATGGTATAGAGATGGCCGAGTGACCTACTCATACACTTTAGAGACCGGCGGCGTGCTGGATGGTAGCATGAAGTGTATTTCGCTATTTGTAGATTCTACGCGTACTTGTCCATGTAGTGTTGTAAGGCGTAATTTTTGGGCGGTACGAAGGGGCATATTGACAAGGCGTAGTCACCCAGTCACAGCCGGTTTGAAACGGCATGGCACCGTTTGAACACATCTCGCGCCGGGCTGCTTGGCCTCAGGCACTATCCAATCGAGTGAAATATTTCTATGCTCTGCGTGTAGCTTGTTTAATGCTTTGATGCTTGAAGCGTGCGCGCCGGAAAATTAGATTCGAGACGATGTTAGGATTGTTCGGTAAACGTCAGAATCTCGGCGGCGCAAGAGCCGCGCCGCGCGTGGATGCAGATATACGTGTTTACGCCATTGGCGATATTCATGGCCGTCTGGATTTGCTCCGCGCGCTGTTGGGCAAGATTACGGCGGACTGTGCAACACACCCGGCAGCATGCCACAAGCTCATATTTCTTGGCGATTATGTGGATCGTGGAAATCAGAGTTGCGAACTTCTTGACCTGTTGTCGAAGGGCCCAATCGACGGGTTCGCAACCACGTATCTCCGCGGCAATCATGAGGATTTTCTGCTGCGGTTTCTTGACGACACGTCGCACGGCTCAAGCTGGCTCTATCATGGCGGCGCAAATACGCTGATCAGCTACGGCATACCGGCTTCACCCCAAGAAACTGACCCAGACCGGCTAATTGACCTTCAGAAAAAACTTTGCGATGTCCTGCCGGAGCCTCACCTCGCCTTTCTGCGCAGCCTAAAAATGGGCTATGTCGTTGGTGATTATGTTTTCGTGCATGCCGGAATTCGACCGGGAATCCCGTTTGCTAAGCAGTCGAACGACGATCTCATATGGATTCGTGAACCATTCCTCGAATCTACTCTGGATCACGGCTATATCGTCGTGCACGGCCATTCGGTGTGCATACGGCCCGAAATGTTGGCTAACCGCATCGGCATCGACACAGGGGCATACGACACAGGCGTTTTGACGTGCCTAGTGCTTCAAGGGGAGGGCCAGTGGCTATTGCAGACCTAAAGCCCCAGCCGCGACCTGTGACTCAGCGAAACGGAAGCAGGAGATCATCCAGCGCGCGTTGATAGTGTTACGACGTTCTCACCACCGGCTATCATTAGGATTTGATCAATGTAGCAGCCCCAAAACTTTGAGCGCCGTGAGCTTGTCTTTGAATTAGCCGTGACGACACCTTCTTTATGGTTCAGCACACGAAAAATGGTAAGGCGCCGAAGTTGCTCGCTGTGCATATGAATTTATTGACGTCCGACGACTTGCGGCACTTAGAAGTTCCCTAGACAACCTCGCTCAGGATCAACTTGTCTAGCGTCAAGTCTCAAACGGCGCTTCTCGTCCGTTCATTTCCCTTTTGAAGACGTTGTAGTGCTCCCAACTGAACGGTCTTCATGCCACTGCAATGCTTCCTCCATCGAAAAAAATACCGACCCTGTGATCTCGAGTTCCCTAATCGCATCAATTCAGGATGACTATTGTTCAACCTGTACCCCAACTTGGCACAACCGTTAATACTATAAAGATGGACCAATTCAGTGAGGAAGGTTCAGACAGTCACCGATTAGTGTCGAGATTCACATGCCCGAAATATTCCTCTGAGCTTGAATATACGCGAGTTCTTGCATCGCGATCTATGATGTCCTGCATGTCTTGAATGCTCATCGAAAGTTCGCTGTGGCGCACCATCATCTCGGCAAGAGTCGGTACATCCCTAGTTTCGGGCCACTGGTCGTGATCCCATAGGCCAGACCGGAGCATGCACTTCGGGCAGTGGCTCAACACTCGCTCGACGCGAATGAGCAGGAGTATTTCAGCAACCGAGTTGCGCTCGGTGGCATGCGCAGCGAGTTTTGCATCCCTGACAAGCGCCGCGGTGCCGCTTATCCGCAACGTGTCCTTGTGGCCCGGGATTAGGAAAAACAGACCGACGTAAGGGTCCCGCAGTATATTTTCGAAGGTATCCATTCGGCGATTTCCAGCCCGGTCAGGAAGTACCAGAGTCTTTTTGTTGAGAACGCGAGCAAACCCGGGTGGGTCGCCACGCGGAGATAGATCGAGATGGCCGTCAGACCGGCGAGACGCCAAGACCGCAAATGGCGAGGCCGCGATAAATTTCTGTGCGAGATCGTCGATATGATCGATCACCTTATCGGCTGTTCGCGTGTTTGGTGGAGCGATTATGTCTCGCAGCTCGGCCCTGCTTGTGATTGTTTCCTCCACATCGACACCGAATATCTCTGTCATGCAGCGTTCTCCTCCTAAGTCGATTTGCAAAATTATGTGATGAATAAGGAAGCAGCGCAGACTATCACGCCATGCAATTGTTCCCTTGCTCTTCACGGACCGGCAAACTCCAGCGGGGCAGGGGATCATCTAGTATGCGCTGGCAGAGCTGACGTGCACCACTCTTTAGAGACACTAGGTCAACACCTTGCTGACGGCTATTAGTCAGGGTGTGATTAAAGGGAATCTAGCGTGTTGTGCCATCTAGTCCGGTTCTCTACAACTTCGCGTAGTCATGCTTTAATTAGATAAACATAAAATGTTCCTGACCTAGGAAATTTCGTCAACAATAATGGATGAATTGGCTGCTGGCGGGAACACAACCGATACGCTGCGTCTAAGCCCACGCGCGTTAGCTAGGACGTTAAAATCATCCGATGGTACCGGAAATTATGACTGACGCTGATTACGAAGCCTACCGGCGAAATGTGTTTGATTTCCTGTGGCGCGAGGTAGAACCGCTCGCCGCCGAGATTGAGCGGAGTGGCATCTTTCCCAATGAAGATCTGTTTCCCAAATTCCGCGATCATGGGTTGTGGGGGTTACTCATTCCCAAGCGCTATGGCGGGCTTGGCCTTACCACCAAACAATATCTCCCGTTTTTGGCAGAATTTTCTAAGGTAGCGGGCGTGGTACGGGTGCTCCTGCATGTACATAATACAAGCGCCCGCGCGGTGGCGAGCTATGGCACGAAGCCGCAAAGAGAGAAGCTTCTACCGGCACTTGCGCGTGGCGATTCTTCGCTCACTTTCGCCATTACCGAACCTAATTCTGGCTCCGGTATGGACATTGCCTGCCGAGCTGTGCGCGACGGTGATGAATGGGTGGTAACCGGCAGCAAACATTACATCACTAATGCTGGGTTCGCCGATTCGCATCTCGTTTGCTGCCGCACCGGTGCGCCCAGTGAGCGCCACGACCGGCGCGCCTTGAGCGCGCTGGTAATCTCCCCGGACACGCCCGGTTTTACCATTGAGCCCATGCCCCATCTGATGGGCAATAATGGGCCGTACCACGGCATTCTTCGCCTCGACAGTGCGCGCGTTCCGGTGGAGAGCATGATCGGCACGGAAGGTGAAGGGTTGGAGGTATTCTTGGGCGAGTTAGAGCCGAGCCGCGCTTTTGTTGCCGCTAGTTCCCTCGGTGCGGCCGAGCGCGCGCTCGAAATCGCCCTCGATTTTTCCAAACGTCGCGTCACTTTCGGTAAGACTATCGCCGAGCGACCTTCGGTACAGGCTGAGCTCGCCGAAATGGCGCGCGACGTCTATGCGCTGCGCCTTATCCTGGAAGACGTGGCAGACAAGTTAGACGAGAACGAGGATTGCGCGCTTGAAGCATCCATCGCCAAGCTGACCGGGCTCGAGACGGTGATGCGGGTAACCGACAAGGCACTTGATGTGGTCGGAGGACGTGCCTATTTCGCCGATTACCCTTATCCCCTGGAGCGCATCTATCGCGAGGCGCGTATCAACCTTGCGGAGGAAGGCACGCCCTCAATCCAGCGTCTAGTTATGGCTCGCGCACTATTGGACCAGCCAGCGCCGCTAGCCCTCGGCACCCTCGGCACGCCTTATCAGCCCGCTGGCACAGATCCCGCGCTCGGTCAAAATCCGCCACCTGATCTCGCTTATGCGCATGACCTGAAGGGCGCGAAATAGTCTCATGCTGCCTGACCCTCCCTCAGACCAGAAACTTAAGCACGGCCCTTAAATTTTCCTGACGCTACCCAGAGATCGTTACAATATTTGCTATCTCTTGTTCCTAAGCAAGTGATCGGCACCTTTCTCCGCGATCATTATAGTCGGCGCATTCGTGTTGCCGGATGTAAGGCGCGGCATTATTGAGGCGTCGATCACGTGGAGGTTTACCAGTCCGTGGACACGGAGTTGGTCGTCGACAACCGCCATTGGATCGTTGCCCATCTTACAAGTTCCTACCGGGTGGTAGAGCGTTGCGCCAGTGCGTCGTGCATAGTCGAGCAACTCTTCGTCACTCTCACAATCAGCTCCAGGCAAGTGCTCGGCTTCAACGTAGCGAGAAAGCGCTGGCGCAGCGGTGATCGCGCGGGCAATGCGCATGCCGCCGATGAGGGTTTGTCGGTCGGTGTCGGTGGCGAGGAAGTTGGGTCGGATCGCCGGATGTACGAATGGGTCTAGCGATTTGATGTGAATAGAACCGCGGCTTTCTGGCCTTAGTTGGCTTGGCCCAAAGGTTAGCCCGGGCCAACGATCAAGTACGCGCTTCTTCGGGTCAGCGAAGCTGGCATGCGCGATGTGGTATTGAACGTCCGGGGTTGCGATCTCTGGCCGCGTCTTAACGAAACCAACGATGATACCGGCTGTAAAAGTAAGTGCGCCGCGCCGGACCAGGGCAAACTTGAGAGCTTCGGCGGCAAGAGAGAGTCCACGCATGCGTTGGTTTAGTGAAGCGATCCCGTGCACTCGCCACACCAAGCGCGCAATATAGTGGTCTTGGTAGTTCTCACCAATCCCCCTTAGCACGTGTCTAACTGGGATACCGTGTGCTTTCAGTACGGTTGGGTCGCCTATGCCCGATAGTTCGAGCAACTGGGGCGATTGCACGCTGCCAGCACTCAGAATCACTGCGCGCCCGGCATGCACCGTGCTGTATGAGCTATTCTGGCGATAAGCGATGCCGACAGCCTTTTTGCCGTCAAACAAAATCTCCGTCGCGTGCGCATGCGTGCGTATATGGAGGTTAGAGCGACCCCGCACAGGGTGGAGGTAGCCGCGGGCCGCGCTGCAGCGCCGCCCGTTCTTCTGAGTGACTTGGAAATAGTCAAAACCCTCCTGTGACGCGCCGTTATAGTCTGGGTTCCGTGGATGACCGGTCTGCTCGCTGGCATCGACGACAGCGTCCAGGAGGGGCGCGTTCTCGCGCATGTTAGCGACGTTGAGCGGTCCCCCGGTGCCGCGGAAATCATCTGCTCCGGTCTCCCGATGCTCGGCCTTCTTGAAGTAGGGTAGAACATCTTCATATGACCAGCCGCGATTGCCAAGCTGTGCCCAGACGTCGAAGTCTTCTGCTTGGCCACGTACATAGACCATTGCGTTGATCGAACTCGAGCCGCCGAGCACGCGTCCGCGCGGCACCGGGATTGGACGGTCGTATGTGTAGGTTTCGGGTTCAGTGTCGAACAGCCAATTCACACCAGGCATAGCCATCGTCTTGATGTAGCCAACCGGGATGTGAATCCAAGGATTGCGGTCAGCACCGCCGGCTTCTAGTAAGAGAACCTCATTGCGCGGATTAGCGCTCAGGCGATTAGCGAGCACGCAGCCCGCCGAGCCGGCACCAACGATTACATAGTCATAGATTTTCAACGGAATGCTTCCCCACGCGGCTAATTAGATATTATCGTAACCTGCGCACGGCCAGGATCGCTAGCGCTCATAACGAATATAAGAAACAACTATCTAAGCTCAGTGAGGGTAGCGCAATGCCAACCAGCAACTGCGATATGCCCATGATACGGGACGGCTCATATTCCAGAGAAGTGCACGCATTTGTTTGCCGACACAATTCTTTTAGGCAAGTGATGCCAAGGATAAGTGGGCCGGTTTCAGAGTGCCCGAGAACTGCCGTAGAGGGTAATTCTCGGGCCGTTAATCAGGACTAGCTGAGGCATTTAATCCACTGAAGGCGCTAAGAACGCGGCTCAATCTGGTCAACCGCGTTGACTTTGCCAGCTGCGCGGCAAACATTACCGACCCCATAAACGCGGCAGAACACAGAGTATGTCTGGTAGCAAGACCGATGCGGCACAAGCCGCCTGGCGCAGCCCGGGTGCTATTCCGATATTGATGCTGTTCGTACTCGGGCTTTCCTTTGCCGTGGTGCTAGTTCTTAATCGGGTGGCCACCGAGGGTGGCGTGCCGTTCATTCCCTACGTATTCTGGCAGTCACTTGGTGGTTGCGTGATCCTCCTGATTCTGGCTCTGACATTAAGCGGCGTACCGCCGCTGAGTTGGGAGCATATTAGGGTCTATATGGTCACGGGCTCGCTTAATCTGACCATTCCTTACCTGATTTTTGCCTTTGTCGCGGCCAAAGTCCCAACCGGAATACTGGGCCTCGGCCTGTCGCTTGTGCCGGTAACGATTTACATGCTCGCCCTGATATTTCGGCTCGACAGTTTCCGCGCCATCCGATTTCTCGGCATTCTCTTGGGTTTTGCCGGCATTCTGTTCGTCCTGTTGCCAGAGACCAGCCTGCCTACGCCGGATATGGTTGGGTGGGTGGCGCTCGGTTTCGTTGCGCCGCTTTGTTATGCACTGAACGCAGTCTGTGTCGCGATGCTGCGCCCGCCCGAAGGCGATTCCGTACAACTTGCCAGCGGTCTAATGTTTACGGGCAGTGTTTCGATGCTGGTTTTGATGGCGGTAACCGGCGAATGGTGGGCTTTCGAGGGAAGCTTCGGCGACGGCCACTGGGCGACCCTGGTGGCGATGGCCAACAATGCGCTCTCCTTCTATTTGATCTTTGAGTTGATCAAGCGCGCTGGGCCGGTTTTTTTCTCGATGGTCAACTATGTTGCGACGCTAACCGGCTTAGGGCTCGGTATTTGGGTGTTCAGCGACGCCCACAGTATCTGGATCTGGGCAGCGCTGGTGTTGATAGGGGCAAGCTTGGTTCTGGTGAATTTTGTCTCGATGCGAAGCCAAACAAGCGAAAAATAAATAAGAGGCCGCATCATCATCCTCTAAACACGCTGAGAATACGCCTTTGGAAGCCGGTTGAGCGCATATCCCCTCGCAGCGACCCTCGCCAGCGTAGTCAGTCTCTCAAATATGCGTGCGTCACGAATTTTAAATTTTTGTTTATGTAGTTTTATTTCTGGTCAAAACGTTGGTCCTTGGTCGCGTCCTGCTCATAACATTAGTTGGTGCATCGGTATAGAGGTCTAGGTTTCAATTCGCCTGCCATGATAATGTCTTTGGCGTCGTTGTCCTGGGTGCGCGTTCTTGACGCTCCGGGAGCAATCTAGCTCTCCTCCTTCGCGAGCGGCGCGCGTAAAACGAATAGGAACGAAGCCCTGAGTTATGCAGATGAAAAAATACACCTCATTGCTCGCCACGACGCTACTGATGTTAGCTTTGAGCATGGCACCAATAGCAGGCGTGTTTTCGAATGATATCGACGCGCCCAAGATGTGCGATCCCAATAATCATGATGGGCCAGTCTGCGACCGGAATATTACGGGGGCAGACGAAGTCAGTTCCACTGTGGAGGACGATCGGCCTGCAGCTGCAGCCGACAGCTTGCCGATTGATGCCATTAGAAAAATAGTTCGAGACTACCTTATCGAGCAGCCAGAGGTCTTGCTTGAGGCGCAGGAGGCACTCAAGGCAAAGCAGGCTGAGCGTGAAGCCATGCAGGCACGGGTGGCGATCCGGCAAAATCGACATGAAATCTTTGAAGATCCGGCAACGCCGGTCGGTGGTAACCTGGATGGTGCTATCACGATAGTTGAGTTCTTTGACTATCGTTGCGGTTATTGCCGACGCGCAAAGCCCATATTGGACGAGCTTCTCGCCGACTATACTGACATTCGTATCGTCTATAAGGAACTGCCGATCCTCGGGCCGGGGTCGACCCTAGCGGCACGCGCTGCCCTGGCCTCCCGCGTGCAGGGAAACTATCTTACTTTCCACTCAGCGCTAATGAAGGACACCCGCGAATTCGACCTAAATGGAATCCTCGCAATCGCCGAATCCGTTGGCGTCGATCCGGAGCGCCTTGCCCACGATATGAAGGGAGAGGCCATCGACGCAATAATCCAGCGCAATCATGCTCTTGCCAAGGCAATCGGGATTAGCGCTACCCCAAGCTTTGTGATCGGCGAGCATGTAATCCGTGGCCTTCCACCCCTCGTTGCTTTCCGCTCCATCATCGCAGGTGAACGGCAAGACCTTGTTACGACCGGAGACGGATCTTAGCGCGCATATCCGCCATTCTATCATGACTCGTGGTTGAGAGGCGCCACGTTCAAAGGACGGGTATATGCCTGCAGAACTAATCGCCAAAGCCGACAGATTTGCCTTGCATCCGGAGCCATCCATATAAGCCCCACCACTTTCCCCCTCGATCAGGCCGTGTGGCTTAGTGCAATATACGGGCTAAGTCCAAAAACCTGACTGACTCCGGGACGGTTTGAGCTGTACAAGGCCAATTTACGCGCTACGCTCGCGGTGATGCAAAAGATTCTAGTTACAGGCGCGCTAGGACAAATCGGTTCAGAACTAGTGCCGGCTCTGCGAGAGCGGTATGGGAGCGAGGCGATCGTTGCTTCCGGCATCCGCTTCAGGCGTGTGAGCTCCGTTACGGAAGGAAGCATTTTCGAGATTCTAGATTGCACAAAAATTGATGAAATTAGCGCGATCGTTCAGAAGCACAATGTTGGCACGATCTATCACATGGCTGCGATCATGTCGGCGGTCGGGGAGAAAAAACCGGAAGATGCTTGGGACCTCAATTTTGGCGCCTTTGCAAATATCCTGAAGGTCGCCCGACAGCAACGGTGTGCCGTATTTTTTCCGAGTTCGATTGGTGCATTCGGCCCTACGACACCGAGCAACAACACGCCTCAAGACACGCTGCAGCGTCCGACGACAATATATGGCGTCGCCAAAGTAGCGGGAGAATTGTTGAGCGACTATTACTATGCTCGCTTCGACCTCGACACGAGAGGCCTCCGGTTGCCGGGTCTCATCTCAAACGTAACACCGCCAGGCGGCGGCACCACGGACTACGCGGTCGATATTTTCTATCAGGCCGTTCGTAAGAATCGGTATACCTGCTTCCTGCGGGCAGATACACGGCTTGACATGATGTACATGCCTGATGCAATCGGTTCGATCATCCAATTGATGGAGGCCGAAGCGAGCCAATTGAAGCATCGCAATGCCTTCAATGTGACTGCCATGAGCATCACGCCAGCAGAGCTTGCCGCTGAGATTCAACGACATATTCCGAACTTTGTGATGGATTATGATGTCGACCCCTTGCGTCAGGTGATCGCCGATTCATGGCCTGATTCGATGGACGACAGTGCCGCGCGTGCGGAATGGGGCTGGTCTCCCAGCTACGACCTCGCCACGATGACCAAAGACATGCTTGAGATCGTCCGAACGAAGCTGAATTAACTTGCTGGGCGAGTGGAAGCTATGGCTTGAAGTGGGTCGATAAAGAAATAAAAACGCCAGTCTGAAATTTAATCTGTTATGCGCAGGGCATCGGGATTGGAATTTTGAAAATTTCTATTTTCATGTCCGCTTTACCTGCGGCTTGGGACGTAATTGCAATAGAGAGACCGTTGCCGCCATTAGAATTTAGTCAACAACAGACATTTCATATCAGCCCATCGGATTAGTTCAGGCGGCTTCGCGTAAAAATTTCTTAATGGTGCTTACAAAGGCCTCTAGATCGTCCCACGGGATCATGTGTCCGACACCGTCGATGCGAATCGACCGACATTCGGGGATGAGGCGTGTAACTTCTGCCGCATCCTCGTCAGAGATCGTGCCGCCTGTCTCGGCGTATATAAGCAGCGTCGGAGATTTGATCTCGGGCATTAAGACATGCACGTCCTCTTCGTGAAAAGAACGGTGGGTTTGGGTGACTGCCTTGACTGTGCAGGTCGGAAGCCATTGGTCGCGTAGCGCGATTTGCTCGCTAGTCCAGTTCTTTAAGAGTGGACTAGATGCGTCGGTCGCCTGACCGCGCGAGGCGGCATCCATGGCATCTAAATACCATTGCAGCGGAATCGGATAGTCGCGCCGGCCTGGGCCCGAAACCGGTGGGTCGACCAAGATTAGTGGTCCTACCAGCGAGGGCGCATCCGCTGCCAGCTTGATTGCGATTCTGGCACCCATCGAATGGCCCGCGACGACCGGATTTTCAAGGCCAAGCTGCTCGATAACACCTTGCGCATCCGCTGCGTAGTCGGCCAGCTGGTATTCGATATCATCGCCACTGGATGAAAGGCCGCGTCCGCGGATGTCCAGCGTGAACACATGACAATAATCAGCCAGACGACGGCTAACGAAATCCCACATGATGGCTGGGCTGGTGATGCCTGGTAGCAAAACGAGCGGCGGCCCGTCTCCAGGAAATTCATGATAATGGAGCCGAACGCCATCGACCGTTAGGTGTCGGCCACAGGGTTGAACGATCATGCGAGGTTGGCCACTCCGAAAGATGGGTATTGCCAGGTCCGTTGTGACAGAGAACTTCATCCCGCCACAGTGTCGAGTTTTCTGATTTTATTTAGCCGAAAGTAGCGAGTCAAACTGTCACGACTGACGATAGTGCCTTAATTAATTTGCATGTCATCTTGCGAAAATTCCTTTCGCCAAAATTTTTTACTCAGTGCGTATCGCGAATAAAATAAGTTTGGCTGCTGCCGTCTTTGAGCCCGTTTCTTGTGTCGCACTAACGGCGCCAGATAGTGCGGAAGGTGACTTCGACATTGCGGGCAATATGTGGCGCGTCGAACAGCGGCGATTGGCTTACCCCGTTTTCGCAACTTGGCGCGCAGCCCGGGCAGGGACTCGAGGTCACCCCAGTAGCCAAAGGCGAGATCAAGAAATTGGTCAGGTGTCTCGGCCACCCGTTCATTTTTTCGATGTGTCGACGCAGTGCCGAAGACAGGGGGTAAAAATTTAAGAAATTCATTTCCGAAATTAGTACGCCACCCCTGCTGGCATAGCTCGGCCGGACTTTGACCATGCCTATACCGCCGTCGACGGCGGTTTTATTTTGGGCAGGAACCATAGGACCACGACGCCGATCACAGCTAAAATTCCGGCAATGAGTACAGCGAGTTCATACCCGCCTTGCCAATCATAGAGCACGCCGGCAGCAGACGGGCCGAGTAGACCGGAAATTCCGAAAGCCGAGGAAAGGCGTCCGTAAACGCGGGGTAGGCCGGAAACACCGTAATAGCCGGTGACCGTCACTGGGTAAGCCGAAGCACTAGCACCGAAAGCACCGCCCACCACAGCGAGAGCCAAGATGCTCACCGTTGCCGTAGGCACAAAGTAAAGCGTTAACAGAGGGATCGCCGTGAGCATGGCAATGCCGATAAGCACACGCCGTCCGGTCAGCCAATCACATATAATTCCGGCCGAGAGCGCGCAGCATATGTATACAAGGTTGTTCAACATCGGTGCCAAATAGGCCTGATCGGCAGAAAATCCATAATTAATAACGATACCCGCCGCATGACCGATCGACATCAAAGCGGCAAAGCCAATACAAATAAATCCAGCCCATAACAAAATGAATATCCGCGGAGTTTGGGTGAGAATTTCGCTGAATAGGCCACCGCCTTCATTCGTACCAGCATGTGCTGTTGGCCGCGCAACATGCATCAAAAGTCCGCCAACAAAGCCGATTACGATGAGGTAGGCGGCAAACAGCAGCAGCACCGCATGCGGTCCCTGCCAGTCAATAATTGCCGCGAAGATCGGGGGCCACACTAGACCGCCGCCAGCGAAGGCCGACATACTCATACTAAGCGCAATGCTGGAGCGCACCGGCAGTTCTAGGCTGGCCGCCGTCATCGCCAGAAAATAGGCCACACCGACGGCAAACCCGAATAGGACCCCGTAGCCGAGAAGCAGACTCCAAAGCGCCTCAAAATACCCGGATATCGCCATTCCTGCTCCGGCGATGGTAAAGACGATAAAAAGCAAATAGGTGAGCGAAGCGATGCGTAGCAGGCTGTGCGTGACAAACATGCCCAGGGTCATCGTTATGAACGCAACCGAATAGGCCAGACTAATATCGGACCGGGTAGCGCCAATAGCTTGCTCAAGCGGTCCGACTAACACGCTCCACGCAAAGAATGAGCCCATCGAAAAGTTGGCTATGATGGCGACAATGAGGGGAAGTAGACGCATTGAAGATTCTATGCCGATGTCAGAGAAAATGTGGCAACAATTTGTGGGGGTGACGCTTTCGCGCCTGCGTGCTGGATGTTAAGGCTTTGAGCCAATCAGAGGAAACGTTAGTTTATGGGGATTGATACGGTTACAGATTTAATAATGAACGCTACTCGCTGAAGGGGGGGGGGGAGCTGAGAATGTTCACCGGTGCTATTCCCGATTCGGTTGAGAGTACTCGTGCGCTATTGAAACGGGGCAAATATGTTGCGGATAGCGACCTCGTGACTGCGCTATTTCTCAGTCTCCAACTCGGTCGGCCACTTTTGCTCGAAGGCCGTAGCGGTGTCGGCAAGAGCGAACTGGCGATGGTCTTGGCAGGGCAATTGAATCGACCGCTGCTACGCTTGCAATGTAACGAGGGATTGGATGCCTCTGCCGCTGTTTATGAGTGGAACTATGCGGCTCAGATGATCGAGATTCGCCTTGCCGAGCACAATACGGAGCGTGACAAGGACCAAGTGGCCGCCGACCTATTTTCCGAACGATTTCTTGTCAAGCGCCCCATTCTCCAGGCATTGGAATCCAGTATCTCAGGCGCGCCGGTATTATTAATTGACGAAATAGACCGGGCCGACGAAGGATTCGAAGCATATTTATTGGAAATATTGTCCGATTTTCAGGTCAGTGTGCCGGAACTAGGCAGCATCCAGGCCTCGGAACGGCCGATGGTTGTGCTGACCTCCAATCGTACGCGCGAGATTCACGACGCGCTCAAGCGGCGTTGTATTTTTCATTGGATCGACTATCCCGACGCCGCTCGTGAGGCGGAAATTCTTGAATTGCGCGCACCTGGGATGGCGCGGCAGTTGACCGAGAGCCTTGACAGCTTGGCTGACGAATTACGGCAATTAGAATTTCGCGGTGGCGCCGATGCCCAAGCGGCGGTTGCATGGGCCGCCACACTGATCGAATTAAACCGTCAGGAATTAGACCCGAAAGACACTAGCTCCGCGATCGCACAGATTCTACAAATGCAACCGGTTGGCGATGATTCTACCGGTACCAGTGCGCTGCAAAGCACCGTGAGCGAACCCGGCCAGGGCAGAGCATGAGCCGCCTGGCGCCGGTCGATATACCCGGCGGCGGTAAGCTCGTGGTGAACATCATGCATTTTGCCCGCGCGCTTCGCGCCGCCGGGCTGCCCGTCGGCCCCGGCAAGACCTTGGAAGCTGTCCGGGCCGTGGCACTAGTCGGTCTCGGTCCACGCGATGATTTTTATTGGGCGCTGCATGCAGTATTTGTTGAGCGCGCCGCCCAGCGGCAGCTGTTTGATCAGGCGTTTAGGATTTTCTGGCAAAACCCAGATGAACTCCGTCGCATGATGGCGGTCTCTGTGCCAACCGAAGCGCCAAAAGATGAGCCGGAAAAAGTCAGCCGGCGTGTTACGGATGCGCTATCGCCTGACAATGCGCCGAAGCCACAAACTGAAGACGAGATCGAAATTGAACTTGATGCTGCTGAAACTTATTCGGCCATGGAAGTGTTGCAGGATATGGATTTCGACAGTATGTCGCAGGACGAAGTCGAGAAGGCCAAGCGCGTGATCGCCGAAATGCGCCTGCCGATCATGGAGATCCCGACGCGGCGCTTTGCTGCGGATCCGCGAGGCGCCAGGATTGATATGCGCGCGACACTGCGTGCTGGCCTGCGCTCCTCTGGCGCGATAATGCCACTCAAATATCGCCGCCGCGTGACCCGCCACCCGCCGCTCGTTGTGCTGTGCGACATTTCTGGCTCAATGAGCCGTTATTCGCGCATGTTTCTGCATTTCGTGCACGCTGTCACCAATGACCGAGACCGTGTGTATAGCTTCATTTTTGGTACTCGCCTTACGAATATCACTCGCCATTTACAGTATCGGGATGTTGATGTGGCACTCGACCGCGTGGCGAATGCGGCGATGGATTGGTCAGGCGGCACTCGGATCGGCGAAAGCCTGCTCGAATTCAATCACTTTTGGTCGCGCCGCGTACTTGGCCAAGGTGCCGTGGTGCTATTGATTACCGATGGGTTGGACCGTGGTGATATCGACGGGCTGGGGCTCGAGATCGAGCGGCTACACAAATCCTGCCGTCGTCTGATCTGGCTCAATCCGCTCTTGCGCTTTCAGGGCTTCCGCCCTGAGGCGCGCGGTGTGCGGACGATACTGCCGCATGTCGATGATTTCCGCACCGTCCACAGTCTCAATAGCCTCGGCGATATAGGCGCTGCCTTGAGTGGGTCAAAAGACGTGGACTGGCCGATTTCCGTAGTCGCCTGAGCGCTGTTATTGACTGCGCGGCGGGCCCGGCTAAAGTCGCGCAACATTAATTCTATAACAGAGAAAGCCAGAGGTGTAGCCATGAAACTTGAAGGAAAAGTTGCTCTCATAACTGGTGGTTCGCGTGGTATTGGTGCCTGCATCGCCCGGCGTTTCGGCGCGGAAGGCGCGCGTGTGGCAGTCGTCGCCCATACCAAACTCGATAAAGCCGAGGCCGTGGCCGCCGAAATCATCGCCGCCGGCGGCGAGGCTAAGGCGTTTAAAGCTGACGTCGCCCGGGTGTCGGAATGCGACCGCCTGGCGGGCGAGGTGATCGCCGGGTTTGGTACGGTCGATATTCTAGTCAACAATGCCGGCGTATTCACTGCCGTGCCGATTGAGGAGACTACTGAAGAGATTTGGGATGCCCAGGTAGATCTTAATATGAAAGGCAGTTTTTTTATGGCGCGCGCCGTGGTGGGGTGCATGAAAGCTAAGGGCAGCGGCAAGATCATCAACATCACGTCAATCGCTGGTGTTGGCGGATTTCCAAATTCTGGAGCCTATTGCGCGTCGAAGGGTGGGCAGCTGAACATGGTGAACGCCTTGTGTCTCGAATTGGCGAAAGACGGCATCAATGTGAACTCGCTCGCGCCCGGAAATATTAAAACTGATATGAATGCGGCCTATCGTGCGAACGAAGGCTATGACGAGCACCAAGCGTCTCTCACGCCGAATGGCATTGGCCATATTAATCCAAATGATCTCACCGGTGCCGCAGTGTTCCTGGCCTCATCAGATGCCGATCAGGTGCATGGCGCAAATTTATTGGTCGATGGCGGTTGGGCGGCTTGGTAGGAGCAACGTTATGGCAGGCGATATTCTCTACGAAAAATACGGTCGGGTACGGTTGATTACCATTGATCGTGCCGACAAGATGAATTCGCTCGATTTCGATGCCAATGACCGGTTGATCGATGTGTGGCGTCAATTCGCCGAAGATGACGGCGCACGCGCTGCGGTGATCACCGGTGCCGGCGAGAACGCATTCTGCGCCGGTGCTGATTTGAAAACCTATACGATCGATTACGCCACTCGCCCGGCCACCGAATTTCGCCAACGCTATACCGACGGCCCTGGATTCGGCGGTATCACACGCGGGCTCGATATTGACAAGCCGATCGTCGCTGCCATCAACGGCTATGCTATTTCAGGCGGACTGGAACTCGCCGAAGCCTGCGATATCCGCTTTTGTTCGCCAAACGCCGAATTCGCTCACCAAGACGTTAATTGGGGCTTTCACCCATGTGACGGTGGTTGCGTGCGCTTACCGCAAATCGTCGGTCTCGGTAATGCCATGGAAATGATCCTCTCAGGTGAGCGCATCGATGCGACTTATGCTGAGCGTATCAGCCTGGTAAACCGCATCTACCCGTTGACTGATTTGGTGACAAAAAGCCTCGAATTCGCTGAAGTGCTCGCCAACCGCGCGCCACTCGCGCAACGCTATGCTAAGAATGTCATGCTGAGGGCGCCGGATATGCCGATGGCAGATGCGCTTAGACTCGAATCGCGCTCTTTTTATGATCTCGGGCGCACCGAAGATATTGCTGAAGGCACCACCGCTTTCCGTCAAAAGCGTCCGGCGAATTTCAAAGGTAGGTAGTTTTCATGGCGAAGAAAAAAGCTGGGGGCCTTAACCAGCTGGGGCAAAAGACCGAACTACCGGATTCCCCCGATAGGGCGTTTCTTGAAAGTGTGCCGAACCCGCACCCCAAAACCGATTATGTCGTGCGCTTTACCAACCCAGAATTTACCTCGATCTGTCCGATTACCGGTCAGCCGGATTTTGCTCATTTGGTGATTGATTATGTGCCCGATACCCTTCTGGTCGAGAGCAAATCACTGAAACTCTATCTGGCGTCGTTCCGAAATCATGGCGCGTTCCACGAGGATTGCACTGTCGCCATCGCCAAACGGCTTGAAGATTTGTTGGCGCCACGCTGGCTCCGTATCGGCGGTTATTGGTTTCCACGCGGTGGCATGCCGATCGACATATTCTATCAAACCGGACCGGTGCCAAAGGATTTATGGGTACCGGATCACGGCGTAACGCCCTATCGCGGCAGAGGTTAGGAGTACCATAATCTTGTCACTCTTGTCGCCAATCATGCGCCCTGCCGCTGTTTTTTGGACCGCTCTTTATATCGGCCTGATCGTCCTGGTGAACTGGCTGTTTACCGTGGTGCCTTTGGTTGAAATGGGCGCCGGCGACAAGTGGCCGCCGGTAGCCTTAATCGTCGGCTTAGTTTTCGTGGCACGTGATTTTGCTCAGCGCGCTATTGGCCATTGGGTGCTGGCCGCTATGCTGATCGCAGCGGTGCTTTCTTACTTTATGGCCAATCCCTTTGTTGCCTATGCTTCGGTGGCCGCGTTCGCCATTAGCGAAGTCACTGACTGGCTGATCTACAGCTTCACTAAGCGGCCGCTTTCGCAGCGCATCCTATTTTCCAGTGTGCTGGCGACGCCGATCGACAGCGTCGTTTTTCTCGGCATTCTAGGCATTTTGTCTGCTCCCGCCGTGCTGGCCATGATTGCTAGCAAGATGGTCGGCGCGCTGATCGTTTGGTATCTGGTACGCCAGCGTATGGAAATAGCGCGCGCCGCTTAGGCGCCGGGTGTTTTCGGATCGATTGGGACGTGCCCGGCCAAGTCCATTTCTTGTTCCATCAGCGCCGCGGCGACAAGAACACGGGCATCCGCACCGGGCGGGCCGATAATTTGCAATCCGACCGGGAGGCCATCCTTGGTGAAACCAGCCGGCGTCGATACGGCAGCGCAGCCGGTCAGCGAGATCACAAAGGTAATGCCCAACCAATCGACGTAATTGTCGAATTTATGGCCGTTCACTTCTTCGATGTAACGGATGTCGACATCGAAGGGCGGCACGATGACGGTCGGGCACAGTAGTAAATCATGGGTAGTAAAGAACTTCGCCATGCGCCGGTAGAGTTTGGTGCGGGCGATTTCCGCGTTGCCGATATCTTCGGATTGCAGCGCCATGCCTTTTTCAATATTCCAAATCAATTCTGGCTTCAGAGCGTCGCGCCGCGTGCGCAGCAAGTCGGCCTTCATGGCTGAGAACAGGGTAGCGCGCAGTGTCTGGAAAATATCTACGGCGCCCTCGAAGCTTGGGCCACCGTCTTCGACTTGTGCGCTAAATCCCTTAAAGCGCTGGGCGGCAGCGGCACATATCTCCGCTACCTCGCTATCAATCGGAAATAGCCCCAAATTCGGGCTGTAGGCGACACGCGTTGGCGCATGGGCTTCTTTATGCCGTACCGCCTCGGCAAACGTTTCGACGGGGGTGGCGAGGGAGATCGGATCTTCGATGTGGCTGCCGCACATGGCATCGAGAAAGATTGCTGTATCAAGGGCGTCGCGCGCCATCGGACCGTCCACTGTCAGCAAATCGTAGGCCAATTCGGCTGGGCCATGCGGTACCCGCCCTGGGCTCGGGCGCAAGCCGGTGACAGAACAATAGCTCGCAGGGATACGCAGACTGCCGCCCAGGTCCGACCCGGTCGCCATCCACACTTGGCCCGCCGCCAGCGATACCGCTGCGCCGCCGGACGAGCCGCCGCAGCTTTTATCGGTATTCCACGGATTGCGGGTTTTGCCGAATACCTCGTTGAAGGTGCTGGCGCCGGCCCCGAATTCCGGAGTATTGCTCTTGCCGATGACGATTGCACCATTGGCCTCGAGGCGTTCGACCATGATGTCTGAGCGGGTTGGGATGTGATCGGTAAAGAGCGGCGAGCCCCAGGTGGTGCGCACACCTTCAACCGCAACCAGATCTTTGACCGAAATCGGCAAACCGCCGAGCCAGGCCGGATCGCCGCGGTTAGCGACGCGATTCTCCATGATGCGTTTGGCGTGCGCGCGGGCGCGCTCAAAACAAAGTGTTGGCATGGCGTTAAGCGCGCCGTCTGTCGCCTCGATACGGGCCGCCGAGGCCTCGACCAACTCAAGCGGTGAAATTTCTCCCTTGTGCAGAAAAGCGACAGCGTCCGCCGCACTCAGACGATATAATTCGCTCGGATTGTTTTGGTCGGTCATAGTTCGGTCCCGAAGTTTCTTTGGTAAAAACATCTGATAACACGCTTGGTGTGTCTACGTCGCGTATCCAATAACCGGCCGGAACAGCGAAGTATTCTGGGTCGCGGGCTTCTTTCGGCCGAGCATCCTTTTGTGTCGAATTTCGTCGAGGGACGACCGTTTCTCTTTCACCATGAATTAGGCAAGAAATATAGTTCAATCGTCGGACGCGACTGTATAGCCATGCATGTTGATACGAATGACTTCGCCCGCTATGCGTGAGACGAAGTTTGCGTGCTGCGTGGAACTTCCGACGACACCTGGTTGAACACGCTGGGTGCTGATTTGGAGCGCAGCTTCAAAGGGTCTAGCTCTCATGTGGGTGAGCACGATGATAGTGAAGGCAAAATTTCGATGATTATTTCAATTAGAAGGGCTTCGTTAAATATCGCGCGCTCATTTATGACTTCCCCATCAGCGTTATCCCTGCGGCCGTGATGCAGTCTCCCAGCGCGGTTTGGCCCCGCGTTGTTGCAGCAAGGATGTGCGTTTCGTCGCCGACCCAGGCCGCAAGTCGCCGGCATTCCCGGTATTGGTCAAATAATGGGTGAGCGCCTGCGCGAGGATTGGCTCCCTGTCCTTGGGCCGCCCAGAGGGGCCGATTAAACTTGCCTGCAGCGAAGGTCCGGGTAGCATGATGATGTAAATGTAGAGGGATAAGAGATATGGTAGACGCTGGACGCATGCATCATGATATGGGCGGACGCGACGCTGGCCCGGTGGACCAAGGCGGGCATTCCCACCCAGAGTGGGAAAAGCGTGTTGATGCGCTGATGATGCTACTCTCCAACTCAAAGCGTCGCGTCATCGGCGTGGACGAATTGCGCCGTGGTATCGAGGAACTGGGGGCGGAAAACTATTCCAAAATGACCTATTACGAGCGCTGGGTCTCCTCAATCACCCATAATCTCTTAGAAAAAGGCATTATTTCTTCGGACGAGCTAGGCCGGAAAATGGCCGAAGTCGAAGACGCGGCACGCACCGGCGGAGATAAAGGCTGATGGCCCGTTTCGCTCCCACCGACAGCGTGACCGTCAGGCGCGCCTTTCCGCCGGGTCATGTGCGCACGCCGTATTACATTCGCGGCAAGACCGGTACCATCGCCCAGGTGCTCGATTCCTTTGCCAATCCGGAGGAACTTGCCTTCGGGCGCGACGGTCTGCCAAAGCAGCCGCTCTACCGTGTTCGCTTTGTGCAATCCCGTGTGTGGCCGGACTATTCCGGTTCCGACGGCGATACCATTGATGTGGAGCTGTATGAGCATTGGCTTGAATCGGAGGAAACCCTATGACCATACGTTCGGAAGACAGCGTACTCGATCATTATCAGGCGATGGAGCTTGCTGTAAGCGCGCTGATGATCGACAAAGGTTATTTCACCGAAGCCGATATGGCTGCGGAGATCGACGCCATGGCCAAGCGCACCCCGGATATTGGCGCTGCGGTTGTGGCGCAGGCCTGGACCGACCCAGATTTTAAGGCACGCCTGTTGGCCGACGGCACGGCGGCATGCGAGAGCATCGGCCTCGATATGGGACCAACGCGGCTGATGGTGGTGGAGAGCACAGATACTGTTCACAACGTTATTGTCTGCACCCTATGCTCCTGCTTCCCGCGCATGCTGATGGGTATCCCTCCGGATTGGTATAAATCTAAAGAATACCGCTCCCGCGTAGTACGCGAGCCACGCGTGGTCTTGAAGGAATTTGGCACCCAACCAGGGGCCAATGTCAGTGTCAGAGTGCACGATAACAGCGCAGATATGCGCTATTTAGTGCTGCCCAAGCGGCCCGAGGGTACTGATGGCATGAGCCGTGAAGAATTGGCAAAATTGGTGACGCGCGATTCGATGATTGGCGTCAAAATTATAGAGGCACCTTAAGTGCGGCGACGGGAGATACAATGTACGATCTAGTCATCAAGGGCGCCGTGGTCGCCGACGGCACCGGCGCTTCGCTGCGGACCGCCGATGTCGCGGTCAAGGATGGCCACATTGCAGAAGTGGGCCGCATAACCGGCGCGACGACTGAGACGGTCGATGCCGACGGTCTGGTTCTCGCACCCGGCATCGTCGACGTCCATACCCATTACGATGCGCAGCTGACCTGGGACTCGAACGCCACTCCCTCGCCTTCGCTTGGCGTGACAACAGTAGTCGTCGGAAATTGTGGCTTTTCTATCGCGCCCTGTCCGCCCGAATGCCGTGACCTAATTGCGCGCAATCTAGCAGAGGTGGAAGGCATGTCGCTGACCGCGCTCCGCACTGGTACAAATTGGGACTTCGAGACTTTTGACGAATATCTGACCCTGCTGAAGCGGAAGGGCGTGACGCCGAATGTTGCGGCCTTTATCGGCCATTCCGCAGTGCGTACCATGGTCATGGGGCCAGAAGCTTCCGAGCGCGCCGCCCGAGAAGATGAAGTGTTGGAGATGCGGGACCTGGTAAGCGGCGGCATGGATGCCGGTGCCGTCGGTTTTTCCACCTCTACCTCGATCAATCATTATGGTGATGGCGGCGTGCCGATGCCGTCCCGCCTCGCTGAGGAAAATGAGTTGCGCAGCCTGGTAGGAGTGCTTGGCGAGAAAGGCCGTGGCGTTTTCCAACTTACCGTCGGCCCGAATATGACTTCCGAGGTAATGGAATCTTTGGCCAAAGACAATAATTGCCCAGTGTTTCAAACTGCCGCGCTGTTCAATGAGGCGGATCCCGAACGTGCGCCAAAGATGGTGTCTGATTCGGCTGAAGCGCAGGAGCGTGGGAACCAGCTGTGGGCCCAAGTCTCGTGCCAGAGCTTGAGCATGGATTTTGCTCTGACCGCCGCATTTCCCATGCAAAGCCTAGATGCTTGGCGGCCGCTAATCGATGCCGATAACGAAAATTTTGAGCGTCAGATTCGCGATAGCGAATTTCGCAATCGTTTTCGCCACGATCTGGAAGTGCCGCAAAAGGGTAAATTGTTTTATGGCGATTGGTCAAAGGTCGAGGTCGCGATGGCTGCGCGCCCAGAGAACCGACAGTTGGAAGGTCTGAACATCAATCAGGTTGCTGAGCGTCAGGGCAAGGACCCAATCGACGTTTTTTTCGATCTCTCTGCGGACGAAGGCTTGGAGACCATTTATACCGCCGGCCTGATGAACTCGGACGAGGACGAAGTGGAAAAGCTTATACGCGAACCAGGCAGTCTGGTCAGCCTGTCGGATGCCGGCGCCCATTTACGCTATCTCTGTGACGCGGCCTATGGCCTGCATTTTCTAGGCCATTGGGTGCGTGAGCGCGGTTCTTTTGATCTTGCTGACGCCGTCCGCCGGCTGACAAGCTTACCCGCCGATCTTTATGGCCTAAAGGGTAGGGGCCGTATTGTTTCCGGTGCGCACGCCGATTTGATGTTGTTTGATCCCGCGACTGTGGCACGCGGCCCGTTGCGACGCGCCTTCGACCTGCCCGGTGGTGAGAGCCGGCTGACACGTGACCCACTCGGCGTTTACAGCGTCTGGGTGAACGGCCAGCAAGTATTCGACGGTAAGGATTATGTGTCTGCCACCCCACCGGGCGTGGTCATCGATAATTTTGCTGCCTAATTCTACAGGACATTAACAGGGCGCATCTATGGAGATACTGCTGACGGCGGTATTCCCGGCATTCGCCTTGATTGCCATCGGCTACGGCTCGGTACGGCTAAAGATTCTTGGGCCAGGCACCTTTCCAGCGCTCAACAGTTTCGTTTATTACGTAGCGATGCCGGCGCTGTTGATTGCTAGTCTGGCCAGTGTGCCGGCGGTCGAGATTATCAATTTGAATTTCATCGCCGCCTTTTCTATCGGAATTGCCATTACCTGGGTGGTCACCGGCCTGGCCGGGCGCTTTTTCTTCAAAGATGACCTTGCCGGTTCCTCGATGCGCGGTGTTATCGCTAGCTATGGCAACAATGGCTATCTGGGGATTCCGCTTGCAGTTACCGCCTTCGGCGCGCCAGCGATGGTTCCCGCGAGCCTTAGCGTGCTGATCAACTCGGTCTTCATCATGACCGGGGCGGTGTTGATATTGGAATTTACCCGTGCCCGCAAAACCGGCAGCGCGGTGTTGAACATTGCCAAGGTGCTTGGCACCAATCCGCTGTTGTTGGCCGTGGCAACCGGTTTGGTGCTGTCGCTGAACAGCGCCGCGCTACCGGTTTCAATCGAGAGATTATTGAACCTGCTTGGCCAGGCCGCGGCGCCCTCAGCGTTGGTCGCCATTGGTCTCTTTCTCGCCGGGCGACCGGTGGTCGGTCTGCTTGCTTCCGTGGCAGTTTCCAGCTTGGCTAAATTGGCGCTGTTTCCGCTCGTTGTCTGGTTGCTAACGATTTACGTCTTTCCGGTCGAGCCGCTATGGGCCGTGGTCGCTGTGCTGATGGCGGGCATGCCAGTCGGCGCCAACGCCTTTGTTATCGCCGGCCATTATGGTTTGCGCCTGGACGACGCCTCGGCGGCAATTGTTCTCACCACTGTAATCTCTCTTGTGAGCCTGTCTCTTATGATTATTCTAATGACGGGCGGCTAACCGGCCGCGGGAGATACGGGAGGAGTGTTTTTCATGTCCCAGGATAACGGTTTCATTCATCCTTATGTGCCGAATGCGGCGCCGGTGCCGCGTGGGCGTTTGCTGAAGGAAATAGGTGTTGAAAATGTCGCTGATCTTTATGTTTCGGTGCCTCAAGAATTACAGGTAAAGGGCCTTTTGAACCTGCCGGATGCTCTGCCGTCTGAGCATGATTTGCGTAGTCACGTTGAAGCCATAATCGGCAAAAACCTCTCGTGCCGGGATCATCTCAACTTCTGCGGCGCCGGCTGTTGGCAGCATTATGTGCCTGCCATTTGCGACGAAATTACCGGGCGCGGCGAATTCCTCACCGCCTATGGCGGCGGCACCTATTCCGATCACGGCAAGAATCAGGCAATGTTTGAGTTCCAAAGCCTGATCGGTGAGTTGGTGGGGCTAGAAGTGGTCGGCACACCGTCCTATGACATGGGCGCTGCAGTTAATAGTGCGGTCACCATGGCCTGCCGAATTACTGGGCGACGCGGTGTGTTGTTGTCGGGGGCTGTCAGCGGTGACATGCGCTCACAAATTAACGGTTTCACCAAGATGGTGGCGGACATCGATATGATCGCCCTCCATGGAGCCTCCGGGCTGATTGACCTGGACGATCTCAAGTTCAAGCTCACTTCCGATATCGGTGCGGTCTATTTCGAGAACCCAAGTTATTTAGGTCTCATTGAAAGCCGTGGTGCTGAGATCGCCGAAATTGTACATGCGGCCGGCGCCCTGCTTGTGGTTGGCGTTGACCCCCTCAGTCTCGGTGTGCTTGCGGCGCCAGGCGATTATGGCGCGGATATCGTCTGCGGCCAGATTCAACCGCTCGGTATTCATATGTATGGTGGCGGCGGCTGCGGCGGTTTTATTGCTAGCCGTGACGAGGAACGTTTCGTGAGTGAGTATCCGATGATCCTGATGAGCATTGCGCCAGGCGCCGAAGAGGGAGATTTAGGCTTTGCCTGGTCGACCATGCAGCGTACCTCCTATGACAAACGCCACGATTCGGAGGACTACGCTGGCACCACACAATGGCTGTGGGGCATCGGTGCCGCAGTTTATCTATCGCTGATGGGACCACGGGGAATGGAGGATCTCGGGAACGGCCTCCTGCAACGTACCCGCTATGCCGCTGAGCGCATCAACGGGCTCAAGGGCATCCGTGTGGCGCATCTGGACTGCGCCTTTTTTAAGGAATTCGTTATCGATTTTACCGATAGTGGAAAAAGCGTTGCCGAGATTAATGCTGCGCTACTGACCGAGGGTATTTTTGGCGGCAAGGATTTAAGCATCGAATTTCCTGAGTACGGCCAGTCGGCGCTTTACTGCGTCACTGAAATACACGGCAAAGAAGAGATCGATCGATTGGTCGACAGCCTTGCGGAGGTGCTGTCATGAGCACAAATAATACTGGTTTTCACGCCGCCCGTTGGAATGAAGCATTAATTTCGGAGCTCAGCGAAGAAGGCGCACGTGGTATTGTGCCACCTGCCGTCGATGCGGAAATCGCCGCTGCGGTTGGAGATGTCGCAGCTTCCCTGCCGGCGGGCGCGCGCCGCGCCGCGCCGCCCGATTTACCGGAAGTGACGCAGCACCGGGTGCTTCGTCATTTTCTGCGCTTGTCACAAATGTGTATGGGCTTTGATGTCACCACCGACATGATGGGCACCTGCACAATGAAATACAGCCCGAAGGCGCATGAGCATATCGCTCGTGGCGCCAAGCTCGCCGATCTTCATCCGCTACAAGGCGTGGATAGCTTGCAAGGACTATTGGAATTGATGTACCGCTTCAACCGCATCATGTGCGAAATCTCCGGTATGGATGAATTTACCTTCCAGCCGGCGAGCGGAGCCCAAGGCATTTACACCAATGCCTGCTTGATCCGCGCCTATCATGAATCGCGCGGCGATCTCGGTAAGCGCGACGAGATAATCACCACATCTTTTTCGCACCCGGCTGATGCGGCGACACCGGCGGTTGCCGGCTTCAAGGTGATCACCTTGATGCCGGGCGAGATGGGATTCGCCGGGGTTGATGCACTGAAGGCTGCAATTTCAGATCGTACTGCAGGCCTGATGCTGACCAACCCCGAGGATACCGGTCAGTACAATCCAAACATTCGCCAGTTCGTCGATCTGGTGCATGAGGCGGGTGGTCTTTGCGCTTACGATCAAGCCAACGGCAATCCGTTGCTCGGTGTGGTACGTGCCGGCGACACCGGCTTTGACATGTGCCAGTTCAATTTGCATAAAACCTTTTCGGCACCACATGGTTCTCTCGGCATGGGCTGCGCCGCCGTTGGCGTAAAGGATTTTCTGCGCAAATTCCTGCCGCGTCCACTCGTTGCTGAAGATGGTGACGGTGGCTTTTGCCTTGACTATGATCAGGGCGAAGGCATCGATAAGATCCGGGCCTTTATCGGTAATGTGCATGCCGTGCTCAAAGCCTATTCCTGGGTTATGAGTCTCGGTGCCGAAGGTCTACGTGCCGTGGCCGAGACGGCGGTTCTCAACAATAACTATATGCTTGGTAAGATGCGCAGCGTGCGTGGTGTCACCATTCCGTGGCCGGCCAATAATTATCCTAAACTCGAACAGGTACGCTACAGTTTCGAGCAGATGTTTGCTGAGACCGGTGTCACCAGCCACGACGTGATCGATCGAATGGTGGATTTTGGTGTGCAGCATTGCATGCCGAGCCACATGCCGATGTTGGTATCTGAGCCGTTCACCATGGAGCCCGGAGAATCTTTGACGGTGGCCGAGATGGACCAGATGCTGGCGGCGCTGCAAGCGATTTCGGACGAAGCATATAGCGACGCCAAGTCTGCACAAGGTGGACCTTACAACGCCGCTACCACGCGCATCGATGGCGATGTACCTGAGGATCCGGATTGCTGGGCCTTCACCTATCGCGGGTATCAACGCAAGAAATCGATGTGGACGTCGGAGAACCGTCGCAAGATTGAGCGTCACAGTGGCGGCTATTGAGCGGAGGTGACTTTCCGCCTCGGCCTCATCGTCAATCCCATCGCCGGCCTGGGCGGCACTGTCGGGCTTAAGGGCAGCGACACGCCAGAAATAGTTGCCCGCGCACGGGAATTGGGCGCCGAGCCACAAGCGCCGGAACGTGCCAGTCAAGCGCTTGGCACCATCGTTACGGCAAATGTGGCGCTTGAACTGTTCGCCGCAGCGGGTGAGATGGGTGAAGCCGAGGCCCGTGCAGCTGGCTTCACACCGGAGGTTGTCGGTAGCTCCATAGAGGGCGACACAACGGCAGAAGACAGTATGCGGGCAGCTGAGGCGATGGCTAAGCTACCTGTTGATCTCATTTTATTTGCCGGCGGCGACGGTACCGCCCGTGACTTGGTGAGCGCCATCAACGGCAAGGTTCCTGTTGTCGGAATTCCTGCTGGCGTCAAAATGCATTCTGCCGTTTATGCCACCAATCCACGCGCCGCTGCACGCATGGTGCTGCGTTACATGCAGGGCGGTATCACTTTGCGCGAACTTGAGGTCATGGATATCGACGAGGCAGCGTTCCGGGAGGGCGAGGTCTCAGCTAAATTATACGGCTATTTGAATGTGCCCTATTTACCTGACCTCTTTCAGGGCACCAAGGCCGGTGGCGTCAGCCGCGACCGTACGGTCCTGGCTGGTATTGCCGCGCGCATCGTTGAGGTGATGGAACCGGGGCGGCTCTATATCATCGGCCCCGGCACCACTATGCGCGCTGTCACCGACAAGCTTGGCGTGGAAAAAACTTTGCTCGGCGTGGATCTTTTGCGCGACGGCAAACGCATTACCGTTGATGCTGGAGAGCGCGATATTCTTGCCGCTTTGGACGGTGGTGCCGCTATTGCCGTAACGCCGATTGGCGGACAGGGACATTTTTTCGGCCGTGGAAACCAGCAAGTCAGTGCGCAAGTTATCTCCCGTGTCGGTCTTGAACACATCACCGTCGCCGCAACGATGGAAAAAATTGCCTCGCTTAGGGATAATATTTTGCATGTCGATACTGGAAACCGCGTACTTGATGCGCAGCTTTCGGGTTGGCGACGGGTGATCACAGGCTATCATACGGATACGGTATGCCGGGTCTCGACATGATGGAAAACTCAAACGATCGCTATCCTGATGGTGGCAGCGCGCTCGCGATCGAGGATTTGCACAAAAGCTTTGGCCCCTTAAAGGTGCTGAAGGGTGTTTCCGCCAACGCCGGCGACAGCGATGTGCTTTCGATCATCGGTGCCAGCGGCTCGGGCAAAAGCACTATGCTGCGCTGCATCAATCTTCTCGAAATGCCGAATGCTGGGAGCATCTGGGTCGGTGGCGAATTGATCCGTATGAAGAATGCTGGCCGCAAGGGGTTGGTGCCCGAAAGCGCGCGCCAGGTTGATCGCATCCGTTCGACCATCGGTATGGTATTTCAAGGCTTTAACCTTTGGACACATATGACGGTAATACAAAATTTGACCGAAGCGCCGCTGCATGTCCTCAAATTATCCAAGGCCGAGGCGCGTGAGCGGGCAGAAGCGCTCCTCGAGCGGGTCGGATTGACCGAGAAGCGCGAACATTACCCGGCGCACCTTTCTGGCGGCCAGCAGCAACGCGCCGCTATTGCCCGGGCACTAGCCATGGAGCCTCAATTGATGCTGTTCGATGAGCCTACATCCGCGCTCGATCCCGAGTTGGTAGGCGAAGTGCTAAAAGTCATCCACGATATTGCCGAAGAAGGTCGGACCATGATTATGGTCACCCATGAGATGGCATTCGCTCGCGAAGTTTCTACGAAAGTGATTTTTTTGCATGACGGCTTAGTTGAGGAAGAGGGGCCGCCGGCCCAGGTCTTTGACGCGCCGCACTCGGAGCGTTGCCAGCAGTTTCTCGCTGCCGGCAGGTTTGAGGCTCAGAAACCTTGACCGCGCCGATAGGAAGTCGGAACCTTCTGTCTGGCAATAAAATCTGGGAGATGAAAATGAATATCCGAAATCTGTTAACCGCCATTATCGTCGCTGCCGGGATAGCGATATCCACCGGAATCGCTGAAGCCAAAGATTGGAGCAAGCTCCGCGTCGGTGTTGAGGGTGCCTATCCACCGTTCAGTTGGATGGAGCCAGACGGTACCTTGAAGGGTTTTGATATCGATATCGCCCTGGCTGTTTGCGAGCATATGAATGCCGAGTGCGAATTAGTACCGCAAGATTGGGATGGCATTATCCCCGCTCTCCTCGCCAATAAATACGACGCCATTATCGCCTCGATGTCCATCACCGAAGAGCGGAAAGAAAAGGTTGCCTTCAGCGATAAATATTATTCAACACCGGCCAAGTTCGTGCGCAAGAAAGGCTCCGGCATTGAAATCTCAGCGGAGGGCCTGAAGGGCAAATCGGTCGGCGTACAACGCGCCACCATCCATGAGAATTTTCTCAATGATAATTATGGCGACGTCGTGGAGGTCAAAGGATATGGCACTCAGGACGAAGCCTATCTCGACTTCACTGCCGGGCGCGTTGACCTCCTTCTCGCCGATAGCGTGGCGCTTGATGATGGATTTTTGAAAACCGATGCTGGCAAGGATGCTGAGTTTGTCGGCCCCGGCTATTCTGATCCGAAATGGTTCGGTGACGGTGCAGGCATTGCGATCCGTAAAGGCGATATGGATTTGCAGAAATTACTAAACGAAGCAATTTCTGCCATTCGCGCCAACGGCACCTATAAAAAGATTAACGACAAATATTTCGAGTTCGATGTTTATGGTGGTTAGTTCGTCAAGACGTTGAGAACAAGCGTCCCCGGGTCATGACGGCCCGGGGCGTTTTTGTTTTATCGAGGAAGGTTCGGAGCGCGTGATCGAACTGCACGGCTATGGGCCGTTGCTTGCGGATGGGGCGTGGCTGACACTTCGGGTTGCTTTCGCGTCGGTTGCGCTTGGCCTGGTTTTCGGGTTGCTGGGCGCCATGGCCAAATTGTCGCCGTCGGCCGCCCTGCGCGGCGCCGCCACGGCCTATACCGCGATCGTCCGCGGTTTGCCGGAACTCCTGCTGCTTCTCATTATATTTTATGGTGGCAGCCTGTTGGTGCAGAGCGTTTGGCAAAAACTCGGCGGAGAATCCTATATAGAGATTAAACCCTTCGTTGCTGGCACATTTACCCTCGCCTTCGTGTTCGGCGCTTACGCCACTGAAGTTTTTCGTGGAGCCATTCTCGCAGTTCCAAAAGGTCAGGTGGAAGCTGCCTATGCAGTCGGTATGACGCGCCTACAAATGTTTCGCCGGGTCATGTTGCCGCAGGTCTGGCGTTTCGCGCTTCCCGGGCTCGGAAATTTGTGGCTGGTGCTGCTTAAAGACACATCGTTGATTTCTGTCATCAATTTAAACGAGCTAATGTATGCCGCGCGTGCCGGCGCTGGTAAAACCCACGATCCCTTCACGTTTTTCACCGCCGCCGCATTGATTTACCTCGCCTTTACCATCGTCTCTATGATCGTTCTGCAATATTCCGAGCGCCGTGCTCAGCGCGGCGTGCGCACGGGTTAGACGCATGGACTTTGATTTTCAACTGATGATCGACAGTATCCCAGCACTGCTTAAAGGTATGGGTGTGACGGCGCAATTGGTCGCGCTGGCGCTGACCCTTGGCTTGTGTCTGGCGATTCCACTAGCGCTCGCGCGGACTTCCAAAAATCCCATCCTATGGATGCCGGTTTATGGTTTCATATTTATTTTTCGCGGCACACCGTTGTTGGTACAGATTTTTATCGTCTATTACGGCATGGGGCAGTCGGAAGCCGTGCGCGAAAGCATCTTCTGGCCATTTTTTAAGGAAGCCTATTGGTGCGCCATATTCACGTTTACTCTCAATACATCTGCCTACACGGCAGAGATATTGCGCGGCGCAATTCAGGCGGTACCCCATGGTGAATTGGAGGCGGCGCGTGCGCTTGGCATGCCGCGCTTGTTGGTACTGCGCCGGATCACCGTGCCGCGTGCCTTTCGCCTGGCCCTGCCGGCCTATGGCAACGAGATTATTCTGATGCTCAAAGGCAGCGCGCTGGCCAGCACGATCACGCTTCTGGACTTAACCGGCGTTGCTCGGGTCATCGTCGCACGCACCTTTGCACCCTATGAATTATTTCTCATTGCGGCGCTGATGTATCTCGCCCTCACTCTCCTGATTGTGAGAACGTTGAAATTTGTCGAGTGGCGTCTAAGCCCGCACCTCCGACCGCCGCCACATGTAAATTGACCGCCTATCGCTGCCCGGACTTTACGATCTATCGGCAGACCAGCGCTGAAATTACTCGATTGGAACTAGGGTCACATAAGCCGCAAGACCGGTGGGAAGAATATAATGACTGTTGTATCCCCGAGCACAGTAATCAAACTGTTCGGAACGGAAAACTGCGGGCCGCAATTAATACTCGTATTGCCAGAGCGCTATCGGTTGAACTCGAAGCAAGAAAATTAAGGTAAGTCCGTATGGCCGGAAATAAAGTCAAACGCTATGCGGCCTGCTTAGGGCGCAGCTCAGGCTGGCAGACCTTTCATCCGGGGATTTCCAATCCGGCTATAGAGGAAGAGGCGGATAAGTTTTGGGTCTCCTCCAATGCTATGGTCAACGAATTCAGAGTTTCAATATATTTCCACAAAGAGATTTTCAGCTCGGCGACCTGCGATCTAAGATTCAACTCAAGAGCACTGATCTGCGGCGATTTTGAAACCAAGAGAACAGGCTTTCTCATTCTGCATGCGGTTGAGGGCGTATCCGGGCAACCGAGCAGAATCCCCCTAGTCGCTAGTAGCACACCAAAATTGACCCCGAAGCCACAACAGGTGACGATCGTCAAACTGCCTGCCGGTACCGCCAGTATCGGACGGTTGGATGAGAATGATTTGACCACCGCAGTGTATGACCCGGTAGCGTTTGCCAACGATTATGGTCCGCTTGGCAACGCCTCCACGGTATCGTGAATTGAACTGGAGGCATCATGAGCCGCTTTGCCATCATTGTTGAATTCGAGTTGCTCGAAGGCAGCTTCGATATTTTTCATCAGGAAGTTCTACGAAACGGCGAATCCTCGAGGCGTAAAGAGCCGGGCTGCCAATGCTTTGATATTCTGATACCCAACAAGGAAGAAAACCGCATCACCCTCTACGAGACCTATGATGACGAAGCAGCTTTCCAGCAGCATCTGCAATCCACACATTTCAAGGAATTCAGTGATCGCGTCAGCGGTCTGGTGACGGACCGCAAGCTAACGAAATTTAGCGTCAGTAACGACGCCTGAAAACACGACACGACAACATAACGGAGAAAAAATGGCCGATTCAGCGTTCAAGGATATGACACGTCATAGCCGGCTCAAGGTCGGAACCTTTTTGGTCGAATTCAATACGCCCGGTATCGGGCAGATCCTTAAGGCATCTGGATGCGATTTTGCTTTTGTCGATATGGAGCATAGTGGCTTCACCGTTGGCGATGTTAAGCAAATCTTACGATATATGCAGGCGGCGGATTTACCGGTCATCGTTCGTCCGCCGTCCAAGGAATATCACCATGCCGCAAGGGTGCTCGATATCGGCGCCAGCGCCGTCATGTTCCCCATGATTGGCTCGCCGGAGGAAGTAAAGCGCTTACTCAACTTTACCAAATATCCACCGAAGGGTGGGCGTGGCGTGGCGCTACAAATAGCCCATGACCGCTATGCGCCCGGTCCGGTGATGAAGAAACTGAGTGATGCCAACCTCAATACAGCATTTTGCGCCCTGATTGAAACGCAGGAAGGTGTGGAAAACGCCGCCGCTATCGCCGCGATGAAGGATGTCGACCTTATCTGGATAGGTCATTTTGATCTCAGCGCCGATATGGGCATCGCTGGGCAATTTGATCATCCCAAATTTAAGGCGGCGATCCGTAAGGTCGTGGCGGCGTGCAAGAAGCATGATAAATCTCTTGGCCGCCTGGTACCCGAGGCCAAAGTCGGAAGCGCCTTGTTCAAACGGGGTTTTGATTTTATTTGCCATTCGGGCGATGTCTGGATGTTGCAAACTACCATGCAGGCCGGTGCAGACAAACTACGAGCCACCTGTAAGGGCGGCCGCAAGCGTAAAGGGCGCTAGTCATGGCGGATCGCTTTCGGATCGCCGTCAGCAGCGATTTCATCAAGCCCGATGGCTCGCCGGCCTTCCCGATGTTCGATATGACTCCGCTCGATGACATGGCCAATGTTGAGTGGCAATATCTGCAGGAGCGTGACGGGCCCGTCTCGGCGGTTGAGTTGGCAGGCCATGATGCACTCATTCTCCTGGGCTAGCGCTTCGATCGCTCGAGCGTTCCGGCGGATGGCCCCGATTGGCGCATGTCGCGCGCTTCGGCGTCGGTTATGACACCGTCGATGTTGAGGCCTGCTCTGATAATGGCATCGCACTCACCATCACTCCGGATGGCGTGCGCCGGCCGGTCGCGGTATCGATCATCACTCTGATGCTGGCCTGCACCGGAAAACTCTTGATCAAGGACAGGATGACGCGTGAGGGGCCGGCAGGTTTCGCCAAGAAGATAGACCATATGGGCGTTGGCTTGGTCGGTAAAACCCTTGGCACCATGGGGATCGGCAATATCGGCGCCGAAATGCTCCGCATGGCGATGCCGTTCAATATGAAGTTCATCGCCCATGACTCGTATGCGGATGTTGTCGTAGCAAATGAGCTGGGTGTGCGCATGGTCGACAAAGAGACCTTAGCCAGAGAGTCGGATGTGCTCGCGGTTAACTGCCTGTACAACGATGAAACCCATCAAATCGTAAGTGCTGAGTTGATCGGCATGATGAAAACGACAGCGTTCCTGATCAATACATCGCGTGGGCCCACGGTAGATCAAAAAGCACTGACCAGGGCGCTGCAGGCTGGCACCATCGCCGGTGCTGGTCTCGATGTTTTTGATCCTGAGCCGCCGGAGGCGGACGATCTGCTTCTCCGGCTTGAGAACGTCATTGTCACCCCGCATGGACTTTGCTGGACGGATGAGTGTTTCGCCGGAATTGGCGCCGCCGATGTCGTCGCAGTGTTTGCAACCATGAAAGGCAAGGAGCCACGCGGATTGGTCAGTCGGAGCATTACCGGTAACACTGATTGGCAAGAAAAAATGGCGGCATTTAAACAGAAATTCGATGCATAATCGCGGTTGCGGCGAGGCGGCTTCCCGCGCATGCTGGCGGCACAGAAGGAGTAATTCGTGCCGCAATCGAGCGCCAATAATTTAAGCTTTCCACCACCCCGCCTGCCTGACCAGTTGGCCAAGCTGCGCGTTGACGTGCGCGCCTTCCTGACCGAATCGTTGGCGGCGGAACCTTGGCTCCCGAACAGCGATTTCGGTGCCGGTTTCTCGCCTGAATTCAGCCGTAAGATTGCCGCCAAGGGCTGGATCGGCATGACTTGGCCAAAACAATATGGCGGTGGTGGATGTTCCAATCTCGAGCGCTATGTCGTCAGCGAGGAGCTGTTGGCGGCGGGTGCCCCAGTATTTGCCCATTGGATCGCTGACCGCCAGAGTGGCCCACTTTTATTGCGCTTCGGCTCGGAAGCGCAGCGCGCGGAGTTGCTTCCCCGCATCGCAGCCGGTGAATGTTATTTCTCGATCGGCATGAGCGAGCCGGATTCAGGCTCTGATCTCGCTTCCGTTCGCACCAGCGCTGAACGCACCACGCAGGGTTGGCGTTTAAATGGCGCTAAAGTGTGGACCAGCAACGCCCACCTCAATCATTATATGATCGCATTGTGCCGTACCGGCGATGCCGGTGAGGATCGCCATGGCGGTCTCAGCCAATTTCTCATCGACCTTCATCAGGACGGGGTGACGATCAATCCAATCGTCAACATGCTGGGCGCACATGAGTTCAACGAGGTCGTCTTCGATGACGTTGAGCTGCCGGATGACCGTCTGATCGGGCAGGAAGGAGATGGTTGGCGGCAAGTGACTAGCGAACTAGCCTATGAAAGGAGCGGCCCCGAGCGCTTTCTAAGCAATTTTCATATCTTCCAGGCACTCGTTGATGGAATAGGCACGGCGCCTGACGCTCGCCAGTCGGAGGCTCTCGGGCGTCTGTCGGGACGTCTGTGGACGCTCCGGTGTATGTCGCTATCCGTTGCTGCGATGTTGGAGGCGGGCGAATCGCCCGATGTTGAAGCTGCCATCGTTAAGGAGCTAGGCAATAAATTCGAGCGGGAAGTGGTGGAAACAGCGCGGACCGTGCTGCCCGTTCAGCCTACCAAGACAGTTGGCGGAAATACCGCCGACTTCCCGGCCATGTTGGCGGAGGCGCTTCTCCGGTTACCGTCCTTTACTCTGCGCGGCGGCACTACGGAAATCATGCGCTCCATCATCGGGCGCGGGCTCGGCCTCAGATGAACGCGGAGTTGGAACTTCTTGCTGAATCGGCCGAGCGTCTGTTCGCCGATCATGTGACGTCAGCCCTGTTTAGCGCAGTTGAATTGGGCGAGTGGCCGGATACATTTTGGCGCGCCGTCACCACGGCGGGCTTTGAGCGTGCCGAAATGCCTGAATTTGCGGCGTGTGTTTGCCGTATCGCGGGGCGTTATGCTGCACCGATACCCCTGCCGGAGACAATTCTTGCCGTTTCCCTGTTGGAAGGTGCAGGTGTTGGTGTGCCGGCTGGTATACTAACTATTGCTCTGACACCGATAGCCATCAATTCCGACGGAACCTTGTCCGGTACAGCGCCGCGCGTACCCTGGGCCCGTCATGCCGGGCATATCGTAGTAATTGGTTCCGATCCGGATGTCGCAACCCTGGCTCTTGTCGCTGGAACGCGCGCACAGATCATGCCAGGGCAAAACATTGCCGGTGAGCCACGCGACGATGTGTATTTCGATGGCGTTCCTGCGCTAGAGACATTCGCTGGCGCGTCCCTGGCTGCGCTGCAAGAGCAGGCGGCACTGTTGCGCGCGGCACAGATCGCCGGTGCACTGGAGAAGATCCTCGCCATGACCGTGCAATATGCTGGAGAGCGGCGCCAATTTGGCCGCCCGATCGCTAAGTTCCAAGTAGTCCAGCATAATTTGGCGGCATTTGCTGGGCATGTGGCAGCGGCCTGCGCGGCCGTCGAAGCGGCGGTTGGTGCACCTAATTTTCTTGCCGTTGCGGCAGCCAAAGCTACCGCTAGTGAGGCGGCGGGTGAGGCTGCGGCCATCGCCCATCAACTGCACGGCGCCATCGGCTTCACCGAAGAACATTACCTGCACCGCTATACTAAGGCTCTGTGGGCCTGGCGCGAGGAATACGGCAATGAAGGCGAATGGAATTCCCGTCTCGGCGCCCAGGTCTCGGCGCGTGGCGGCGCTGCGTTGTGGCCCGAAATCACCAGATCGGGCGGCTGAGGACGTCTATCGTGAGTGCACTCGATGCCCTCTTATCGCCTCGTGCGATCGCCATTATCGGCGCCTCGCCAGACGCCGGAAAAATACGCGGGCGCATTCCTGCCGCGATCCTATCTGGCGGCTACAGCGGGCCGATCTATCCGGTCAATCCCGCGCATACAGAAATCCAGGGCCTTCGGGCCTATGCTTCGATCGCGGCCATCGGCCAGCCAATCGATCTCGCGCTGATCGCAATCCCGGCGGAGCGCGTTGCCACTGCCCTTGAAGAATGCGCTGACGCTGGCATCAAGGGTGCCGTGATATTCAGCTCGGGCTTTGCCGAAACCGGCCACGCTGCGGCGCAGTTGCAAGCGCAGATCGGCGAGATCGCGGCGGCACGCGGCATTGCCGTTTGCGGCCCCAATACCGCCGGATTTTTGAACACAGGCATAAATCTCAACGCTAGCTTCAGTGTTGGCACCAAATTGGACAACACATCGCGTGCCGGCGCCGAATCACAACGACGCGTCGCCATTGTTTCGCAAAGCGGTGGCCTAGGCTTCGCTATTTATAATCGGGGCAATCGGCGCGGTATCGCATTTAGCCATGTGGTGGGCACCGGCAATGAGAGCCATTTGGGTGTGCTCGATTTCACCAACCACCTTTTGGACAAGGAAGAAGTCGGCGCCCTTGTCTTGTTAATCGAGCAGTTACGCGGCGCTACAGGTTTTCTTGATATTGCGGACAAGGCGGCAGCGCTTGGCAAACCGTTGATCGTTGTAAAATTCGGTCGTTCGGAAGCGGCACGGCGCGGCGTGTTGTCGCACACTGGCAGTCTCGCCGGCGGTGCGCACGCCTATGATGCGGTATTCCATCACGCTGGAGTAATTTGTGCAGATGATCAGGACGAACTACTCGATATTGCCTCCGCGTTCACCTCCTGCCCGCTGCCGAAGGGAAGAAATGTCGGGATTGTGACGATCAGCGGTGGTGTAGGTGTGTGGCTGGCCGATTCCTGTGAACGGCACAGCTTGAGCGTGCCCGAGTTGGATACTGATGTGCAGGCGGATCTGCGCAGTTTCATTCCGGATTATGGTGGCGTTTCGAACCCGGTGGATATCACTGCGCAAGCGCTAGATCAGGGTGGCAATGTTGCCGCCATCGAGCGGCTCTACAATTCGCCGCAAATCGATAGCGTGGTCGTCGCCGCATCCATGGCCGAATCAAAAATGATTGCGGCGGAAGAGGCGGATCTTACACGTATTCAGGCACGTTGGGAAAAACCGCTGGTATATCATTCCTACACCATGCCGAATGCCGATGCTTTAAGGCACCTCTCGGCTACCGGAATACCGTGCTACACCTCGGTTCGAGGCAATGCCCGGGCACTCGAGGCGCTGGCTGATTACGCCACCTTTCTTGAACTGCGTGCCACCGATGTGTTGCCCGAGGCAAAAGAAACGCCTGCCTTGCCTGATGGCAAGGCTGTATTGACGGAATGGTCCGCCGCGCCTTATCTGGCGGCGCTTGGCATTGCCATGCCCGAAGCATCTCTTGTGCAGACCGTGGAAGAGGCGGTTGATGCCTCAGAATTGCTGAATGGCGCGGTGGCACTGAAGGCGCAATCTCCGCAGCTAACCCATAAAAGCGCTGCCGGCGGCGTGGTGCTCAATGTTGGGACCGAACAGCAGGTACGACAAGCATTCGAAAAGATTTCGAATTTGCCGGGTGATTACAGGCTTGACGGCGTATTGGTGCAAAAAATGGCGCCAAAGGGCGTTGAGATGATCGCCGGAATCGCACGTGATGAGACATTCGGCCCGCTCGTCATGATCGGATTCGGCGGCACTGAAGTGGAAATGAATAGTGATGTGGCGTGGGCGCCGGCGCCTTTCGGTGACACGCGCGCCCGGGCGTTAATCGGGTCGCTACGCGCATTCGCTCGGCTTAACGGCAGCACTCGGGCGCGACCCGCCGATTCGGGCGCGCTGGCCGACCTACTGGTTCAGCTGAGTCTCTTCGCCGCGCGCAATCGTGACCGCATTCAGGAACTCGACCTCAACCCGGTGGTGGTTTATGAGGAGGGCGATGGACTGATGGCGCTCGATGCGCTTATCGTTACATGTGACAGCAAGAGAGAGTAAAAATACATGGCTGGGGATATTTTGTTTACCGTCGCGGATCGTGTCGGCACTATCACATTGAATAGGCCTGAGCGGCGCAACGCGTTCACACTGTCCATGATTGATGAATGGGTAGCGTTTCTTGAAGAGAGCGCCGAGCGTGCCGACGTGCATGTGGTTCTCATCACCGGCGCCGGCAAGGCATTTTGTAGCGGCGGCGATATCGATGAACTGATGAAGCAGGGGCAGGAAAGCGGTCCGCAAGCGCGCAAGGACGAATTGGTCGGCCATGTCCACCGAATCCCCAGAGTTCTCGAAAATATGGACAAGCCGGTGATCGCCGCAATCAACGGTGCGGCGACCGGTGCGGGCCTCGATCTAGCTTTGATGTGCGACCTGCGCTACGCAGCGCGGTCGGCAAAATTTGCCGAAACCTACGTCAAGCTTGCTTTATTGCCGGGTGCTGGCGGAGCTTATTTTCTTCCCCGCATTATCGGTAAGGCACGGGCGTTGGAAATGCTGTGGACGGGTGACTTTATCGATGGCGACGAGGCCGAGCGCATCGGCTTGGTCAACAAGGCTCTGCCAGCCGATGAGCTGATGCCGCATGCACTGGCCATGGCCGAGCGTCTTGCCACCGGACCGATTCAATCAATTCGTGCGATTAAACGCGCCGTCCGTGCTGGGCAGTCTTCCGATCTGTCAACCAGCCTCGATATCGGCGCTTCAAACTATGGCATTTTGGCGATGGGTGAAGACCACCACGAGGCGGTAGATGCTTTTCTTGAAAAACGTGCGCCAAACTTCGAAGGCACGAGTTCGTAACCTAGCAAAGCTAAAAAGGAGGTTGCCATGGTCTATCCTCGAAATATGAATCATGTCGGTATCTCGGTGACCGACATCGACGCTGCGGTTAAATGGTATCAGGACTTGTTCGGCTGCACTGTCCTCATGGCACCGATTGCTGCAGCCGACGATGGCGGATATTTTGCCGAAATCATTGCCGATATTTTTGGATCCGGCTTTGAAGAGATGAAGCTCGCCCATCTAGCAACTGGAGACGGCGTCGGCATCGAAATCTTTGAATTTTCCAATCCCAAAAGCGTGCTGCCGGAGGATAATTTTGAGTTTTGGAAAGCCGGAATTTTCCACATTTGCCTGACCGACCCGGAAATTGAGAAATTAGCCAAACGCATAGATGAGAGCGGTGGCAAGCAGCGCTCCAAGGTGTGGAAACTGTGGCCCGATAAGCCTTACAAAGTGTGTTACTGCCAAGATCCATGGGGAAATATAGTTGAGCTGAGCTCGCACAGCTATGTGCAGACTTGGTCGAATTATGACCAACCGCATAAGCCGTGACGGAGGAGCGATGAAAACTCAAGCGAACGGCATCAACTTCAATTGCCGCGTCGATGGCCCCGAAGGGGCGCCTTGGCTGATGCTGAGCAATTCCCTGGCAACCAATCTCACCATGTGGAATCACCAGACTACAGTGTTGTCCGAGCATTATCGGGTGCTGCGCTACGATCAGCGCGGCCATGGGGAGACCGATGCGCCGATCGGTGATTATAATTTTGACCTGCTGGCCGATGACGCCGCCGCTCTGATGCAGGCGCATGATATTGACGCCTGTCATTTTCTTGGTCTCTCCATGGGTGGCATGACGGCGATGGGTCTTGGCCTCAACCATCCAGAGCGGCTGCTGAGCGTGATAATTTGCAACTCCCGCGCCGACGCAACGCAGGAATTTTACGACATATTCGACGAACGAATCGCTCTTGTACTTGCAGAAGGGATGGCGCCGCTTGTCGAGACCACGGTTGCACGCTGGTTCACTGAAGAGCTGTGCGCCGCCGCGCCGGCTTTTCTCGAAAATGTGCGCGAGATGGTGCGGAACACGCCAGCGCAAGGCTATGTTGGCTGCTCGCGCGCAGTACAGAATATCAATTACATGTCCCGCCTTGCGGCAATCGATAAACCAGTTCTGCTTATCGCCGGGGCGCAGGACGTCGCAACGCCGCCCGACGGCATGCGCGCCATGCAGTCGGTCCTTGGCAATGCGCAATACGTCGAACTCGACCCAGCGGCACATCTCTCCAATTTAGAGCAGCCAGAAGCCTTCACCGCCACGGTTCAGAATTTTCTAGCCATGCACGGGTAGGCAACGTGGTTGCAGCTCTGACATTGGCGGCGATCGAGGCCGTAGCGGTAGAGATCGAGGACAAAGTTGTAGCGACACCGGTTCACCGTTGGCGCGGGCCGCTGTTGAACTACATTCTAGGCGATGACACCGAAGTGATATTGAAGCTTGAATTATTCCAGCACACTGGAACTTTCAAGGCACGCGGCGCGTTAGTTAATCTTCTCAGTCTCTCCGACGAACAATTGGCCAAGGGGGTCACTGCCGTTAGCGCCGGCAACCACGCCATCGCCACTGCCTTTGCCGCCGAGCGCTCGGGTGCTAGCGCCAAGGTTGTCATGATAAAAGGCGCCAATCCTTTTCGTGTCTCGCAATGCCGTGCTTATGGTGCAGAAGTCATCTTTGCCGAAGATATCCATCAGGCCTTCGATATCGTCAAGCAGATCGAAGAGAAGGAAGAGCGTACATTCGTGCATCCTTTCGAAGGCGAATTAACGGCTCTTGGCACCGCAAGCATGGGCCTGGAGTTTGCCCGCCAGGCGCCACAGTTGGACGCACTCATCGTACCGATAGGCGGCGGCGGACTGTGCGCCGGTGTCGCCAGCGCATTCAAATTGGCGCAGCCGGCCTGCCAAATATATGGCGTTGAGCCCGAAGGGGCGGATAGCATGTCGCGTAGCTTTCGGGCTGGCTCGCCGCAAACCATCGACAAAGTCAATACTATCGCCGATAGCCTTGGTGCGCCCTATGCCTTGCCCTATTCCTTCGATCTTTGCCAACAGAATGTTGATGAGATCGTCCTGGTTGATGACGATGAACTGCGTCGTGCCATGGGATTGCTGTTTTCTGAAATGAAGTTGGCGGTAGAGCCCGCCGGCGCCGCTGCGACCGCGGCCTTGGTCGGCCCGTTGCGCGAGCGTCTTCAAGGCGGGCGGGTCGGCGTCATCGTTTGTGGTGCCAACATCGATTTCGCCAGCTTTGCGGCGCAAGCTCTGTTTGAGGCGGAGTGAGGCGGCCTACCAGGAGTTTCGCAACTCTCGGAGTTTAACAAATACTGTCTTGGCATCGAGTTCCACCGGCAGGTCCGGGAAGCTTTCGCGCAGGCGTGCCGTAACTGACGGATTATGCAGTCGGAAGAATGTGTTCACCTCTTTCTCGATCGCCAGGGTCGATACCAGAGGATCATCCGGGTTTTGATTGGCGACATCGGCGAGGAGAGCCTTGGCGGCGTTATTGCCAGGCTCGCGGTCGAGGGTGAATTCGAGATTGTTGGCGATGTAATCATGGCCGGGATAGACCAGCGTTTCTTCTGGTAAGACTGCCAATTGGCCGGTGAAGGTCTGGTATAGCTCAGCCGGATGGCCACCCGAGTGGCAGTTTCCGGCGCCAGCGTTGAACAGCGTATCGCCGCAAAATAGCGCCGGTGTATTGCTACGTGAGAACAGACAGACATGGCTCATGGTATGGCCCGGTGTATCGAGAGATTCCAACTCGACCGTCTTGCCGACTTTGATGATATCGCCGGCGCCGAGACCACGGTCGATGTCGGGGATAGTCCCCTTGGCGTTGGCGTGGGCAAGCAGTTTGGCGCCAGTGGCGGCAACCACCTGCTTGTTGCCGCCGGTGTGATCACCATGCTCATGGGTGTTCACCACTTGAGTGATGTTCCAGCCCTTGTTTTTGGCAGTGGACAGGCATTTCTGGTGATCCAGCGGATCGATGGCCAACGCGTCTCCGGTTTCCGGGCAGGCGATGAGATAGTTGAAGTTGCGGTAGGAGTTGGCGGTCCAGATTTGTTCGACGATCATAATTAACTCCGTTAACGCCCCTCAAAACGGGGCTTGCGTTTGTCCATGAAGGCGCGCCGCCCTTCGACATAATCTGCGCTCGAAAAACATTCATCAACGAGGCGTTCGCAGAGTTCGCGGTTGAGGTCGCTTGGCGCACGAGAAATCTCATCGACGGTCCGCTTGGCTGCCAACATAGTCAGCGGCGCGTTCGCGGCTATGCGGGCGCAATAATCGGCAGTGTAGGATTCCAATTCTTGCGCATCCACGGCACGGTTGATCAGCCCCATCGCAAGCGCCTCGGTGCAATCGAATTGTCGCGCGGTAATGATGACTTCCTTGGCGAAGGCAGGGCCGATTAGGGCGACCAGTGGTTGCAACGAACTGACTCGGTATCCCAGCCCAAGCTTGGCGGCCGGAATGGCAAAGCGCGAGCCAATGCTGGCGATCCGTATATCGCAGGACAGCGCAACGCCGAGGCCACCGCCGATGCAGTAGCCGCGTATCATGGCAATGGTTGGTTTGGCAGCATGGATAAGCCGCTCACTTGCTTCATGAGCGATCTTGTCATACTGCGCGACTGCCTCGGCGCTTGCGCGTTTCTTGTCGAACTCGGAAATGTCTGCGCCCGAGATAAAGGACTTTTCACCTGCGCCCTTGAGGACAATAACGCGAATTTTAGCGTCCGCCTCGAACTGATCCAGAATCTGCGGAAGGGCCTCCCACATTTCGAGCGAGAGGGCGTTATGCCGTTCCACATTATTGAAGATCACCCAGCCGACGGGACCGACTTTCTCGGCAATCATCTTTTCACCGTAAGGTGTTTGTTGGTGTTCAGACAATTCCGCGCTCCTTCAGGCTGGATACATCCGCCGCTTTTATCCCGAGACCATCTAATATTTCGTCCGTGTGCTCACCTAGTTCCGGTGTCGCTGAATGGATGCGGAACGGTGTGCGGCTCAGCGAGGCCGCTTGGCTAACGATTTCGATCGGGCCGAGGGCCGAGTGTGTGATCGGCGCCGCCATACCGAGATGCTTGACCTGCGGATCGTTGAACATTTCGTCGATGTCGTATATCGGCCCACACGGCACGCCGGCCTGGTTGAGAATTTTTACCCACACGGCGCTTGATTTTTTCTGTGTGAGCGCATTCAGGCGTTCATTCAACGCATCGCGGTTGTCTGAGCGCGCTTGGCCGGTAGCGTAATCAGGGTCGGTGATCAGGTCTTCATCGCCGAGTGCGCGGCAGAGGCGCTTATATATTTCGCCGCCCGCCGTGGCGATATTGATATGGCCATCCGCGGTCGGATATACGCCGGTCGGGATAGTGGTCGGATGATTATTTCCGGCCTGGGGCGGTACTTCATGATCGACCAGCCAGCGCGCGGCTTGAAAGTCTAGCATCGAGATTTGTGCCTGGAGCAGCGAGGATTGCACCCATTGTCCTTCGCCCGAGACTTCGCGCTCCAACAGTGCTACCAAGATGCCGAGGGCGCAATATATCCCGGCGCTGAGATCGGCAATCGGAATGCCGACGCGCACCGGACCCTGGCCGGGCAGGCCGGTAATAGACATCAGGCCGCCCATGCCTTGCGCAATTTGGTCGAAGCCGGGACGCTTCTCGTAAGGGCCGTCCTGGCCAAAACCTGAAATACTCGCATAGACCAGGCGCGGGTTGGTGGAGCGCAGCGTGTCATAATCTATGCCGAGCCGGTGTTTAACGTCGGGACGGTAATTCTCGATGACGACGTCCACGCCGTCGGCCAGTTGCTTAAAAATTGCTAACCCTTCTGGCTCTTTTAAATTCAGGGTCAGGCTACGCTTATTACGGTGCAGGTTCTGGAAATCCGGCCCGTGGCGCGCCTTAACCGGATCGGTTTGGGTGTTCTCGCTCGGCGCTGGCGGCATCTCAACTTTGATTACATCGGCGCCCCAGTCCGCCAATTGGCGAGCTGCGGTGGGGCCGGCACGATACCGGGTCAGGTCGAGAACCTTAAAGCGCGCCAGCGCTTGTCCGGAGAGATCAAGGGGCATGAATTTTTCTTGTCGTTCTATTGCTCTGATAGTTTAGCGCTGCCGGCCCGCCTTCGCGAGACCCTAGCGGCTTATTCTTTCGCACCCAGCTCAAAATTTTGAATGCCCTGGTCGAATTGATTGTAGGCATCGTAGTCGAGTGCCTCGTAGAGTCGGCTTCGCGTCCACATCCGCTCGACCAGCGCAGCTTGGTCGTCATCCTGTTTGAGGTCGGTGAGGCCGTCATCGATGGCTTTCAGCGCGAGACGCATGGCGGTCATCGGATAGATGACGATATTAATGCCAAGAGCCTCCAACTGGGGTGCGCTCAGGAGAGGTGATTTCCCAAACTCTGTCATATTGGCTAGCAGCGGCAGGTCGATGGCGCTGCGGAAGGCCGCAAACTCGGCTTCGCTATGCAACGCTTCGGGAAAGATCATATCGGCGCCGGAATCGGCATATGCCTTGGCACGCTCTATGGCGCTGTCGAGCCCTTCCGGCGCGCGCGCGTCGGTACGCGCAATGAGTAGGAAGTTAGCGTCGCGTTTGGCTGCAGCGGCGGCGCGCAGCTTGCGGCACATGTCGGGCGTGTCGATTAGCAGCTTGTGATCGAGATGGCCGCAGCGCTTGGCGCTGATCTGATCCTCCATATGACAGCCGGCGAGACCCATTTCATCGAGGTGGTTGATCGTGCGTGCGGCGTTTATCGCGTCGCCGAATCCGGTATCGATATCGACGATCGCCGGTAGATCGCTCACCCGGGCGATGAGATGGGCGCGGGTCACGACTTCATCCTGGCAGGTCAAGCCGATGTCAGGCAGGCCCTTTTCCGCTGAGATTCCCGCGCCCGAAATATAAACCCCATCGAAGCCGGCTTGCTCGACCATCATCGCCACCAGTGGCGCGAAGGCGCCGGGAAATCGCATGAGGCCACCGCACGCTAGATTCTGACGAAACGCCGCGCGTTTCTCCGCAGCTGTCTTCTGCGAGTTGATCATGACTTTTCCTTTCCTACCACTGGCTGGCTAAGGTCAGTTAAATTATGCTTAAATTTCGAGCTGATTCGATATGTAAGAAGGATTATCATCATGATGGACGAGCGCAAACCCGATGAAACCATCAATGTCAAAGTCAATGGCTTCAACGTCGTGGCGTATAGCTTTGGCAGCGGCGATGAGGTCTTGTTTTGCCTGAACGGCGGCCCGGGACTGCCTTGCGACTATGTACGCGACGCCCATTCTTGGCTCGCCGACAAGGGCTACCGGGTGGTGGCATTCGACCAACTTGGCTGCGGCAATTCTGATCGGCCAGAGGATGCTGCTCTCTGGACCATTGAGCGCTATGTTGAAGAAGTAGAAACCGTGCGCACCGCGCTAAACCTGGGCAAGGTGCATCTTTACGGACAGTCCTGGGGCACCTGGCTTGGGATCGAATATGCGCTGACTTATGCAGACAATTTTAAGACCCTGACGCTCGCCGACGGTGCCGCCGATATTCCCCATCTGATCAGTGAATTAAAGCGTTTGCGTCAGGCGCTTGGGCCGGAAACGGAGGCGATGATGCAGCGCCATGAGGCCGAAGGAACCCTTGATCACCCGGAATATCAGGCCGCAATTACAATCCTCAATTACCGTCACGTGTGCCGCCTCGATATCTGGCCCGATGCGGTCAATCGTTCGCTGTCGGATTGGAACATGGCCCCCTATACCGCCATTCAGGGCCCCAACGAGTTTTGCTATACGGGTAGTATCAAGGACTGGAATCGAATCTCCGATATTACAAATATTGACCAGCCGGCGCTGGTACTGTGCGGCATGCATGACGAACTGACACCGGCCTGCTCTCAGAAAATGCACGACGCCCTGCCCAACTCTGAAATCAAAGTGTTTAAGAATTCATCGCATCTGCCGATGTGGGAGGAACCCGATCCGTATTTTTCCACATTGTTGAAGTTTTTGTTGAAGAATAGATCCTAAATACAGGAAAAGACGTAGTTTTATTCGTTATTACGTCTTGCATTGAGGGGGCATCCCCAAGAAAAGATACATATCCAGATCGGCCCTCGTCAAAGACACAACACTGTTACGACTTTAAATGACAACAGCGAGCCTCCATTGCCATTTAGGCCCGCTGCAAATCACGAACGAGCTCGGAAGTTGCAGGAAATTCACTCTGCGCTTGCTGGCGGATCCTGAATCAGATCGGCGAGAAGCGGCATGACGTCGGCGCCAAAATAATCGATCTGTTCTATTTGATCGGCGCGTTCAGCGATAAAATCCACCACTAAGTGCCGCACGCCGGCTTTATAGAATTCACGAATTGTTGACGCTACCTGTTCCGCCGTCCCGAGCGCACAGTAGCGTTTTGCCGGTTTTCTGAAATCCATTGCGTAGCGGGCGCTTAGCATTTTCGCCGCATAGTCGAGGGCGCTTTCATAATTCTTGGCCAAGCGAATAAACAGCAGGTGCCCGGTGCCGAAAGTTGAAAGGTCGCGCTCCGCTTCCGCTCCTGCGCGGGCGATCACTTCCAACCCAGCGCGATATTGCTCCGGTGTTACCACATAGGAAAGCCAGCCGTCCGCAAGGCGCCCGGCACGCCGAAGTGCCGGCTCCTGGCGCCCGCCGCACCAGACCGGTGGACCGCCGGGGGTATGCGGCGCCGGCAGCATTTGCACCTCGGGAAACGAATAAAATTTCCCGGCATTCGCAACCGGTTTACCACTCCATAGTTTGCGTAGGACCTCGATGCCTTCACTCAAGCGTGCACCGCGCTCCTTTACTGGTACGTCACTCAGCGCAAACTCGTTGGGAAACTCGCCACCAACACCAACGCCGAATATGACCCGGCCTGACGACAACAGATCGAGAGTTGCGACCTGCTTGGCAACACCGGCAGGGTGGCGGAGCGGCAACAGAAATACCGCCGTGCCAAGCTTGAGGCGCTGTGAAATCGCAGAAGCTTGAGCGAGTTGGATCATCGGGTCCAAGATCGGCTGCGCGAAAGCCAAGTGATCGCCCGCCCACATGGCATGAAAGTTGTTGCGTTCCAGGGCGAGCACCAGGCGCTTGGTGGTTTCGAAATCGGCGATCTGAAAATCGCCGCCCGCATCGGCGGGCGGTTGCACATTCTGAAAGCCGATTTCCAGCGGCGCGCGCGATGGAAATTCCAATTTCCGGTCTGTTCCGTTCGGTCCCTGTGCCATCTAGCGCACTAACGGCATTACATTGGCGGCAAAGCCTTCCATATTTCCGAGCGATTCTTCGAGTGTGGCGCCGAGAAAGTTAAACAAAACATGGCGCACGCCGAGTTCCTCGAACGCCTTGATATCGCCGGCGATATCATCCGCGTTTCCAGTCAGCACCATGCGCTCGCCGCTGTCCAACATTGTCGGCGTATTGCCGCCATACCAAACCGCCCAAAAGGCGAGGTCAATGGACGCCGGGTCACGGTCGATTTTCTCGGCTTCCGAATTGAGAGAATCGAGGCCTGCGGAGAATTTTTTAATGGTGTCTAGCGGATGGTGCGGGTTACAGCCAATCGGAAACCAGGCATCGCCGAGGCGTGCTGTGCGGCGAATGGCCGGCATGCTCTCGCCGCCGATCCAAATTGGCGGGTGTGGGGTTTGTACCGGCTTGGGGGCAAAGAAGATTTCAGAAAACTCAGTGTATTCCCCTTTGAATTTTGGATTCTCGGCACTCCATAGTTCACGAAATGCCATGATGTATTCGTCCGTCACTTTGCCGCGCTCCTTAAAAGGCGGCGCGTTCACAGCGATGAACTCCTCTTCCATCCACCCTGCGCCACAACCCAGCGTCACTCGCCCACCCGACATGACATCAATGGTCGACACTAGCTTCGCGGTAAGGATTGGGTCGCGGTAGGGCACCACCATGACGGAGGTCAGGATACGCGCCTTTTTGGTGATGGCGGCTAAATGCGCCATCAGCGCCAAGGGCTCAAGAAAATCACCTGCGAAATCCTGCGCAAAGGAAAACGCGCCATCAGAGGAGTAGGGGTAGCGTGAGGAAATACTGCGTGGAAATACAATGTGATCGGGAACCGCCAATATCGAAAATCCCAATTCCTCGCCGCGCTGAGAAATTGTCGTGATATCGCCAGGATTGGCGAGAATACCGCTGTTTGGCACGTTGAATCCGAATTCCATCGCTATTTCCTTCCTGGGACGTTGTGTCGGCGCATATTATCCGGCACAACCTTTTCTGTCTTGCACGATAACCTGGTTGAAGGGCAAAAATCGCCTCTCCGGCACGCCCGGCAGCAATCTACCAGAAACAACGGGAGATATAGCATGGATTTGGGTTTGAAAGGTCGCAAAGCGATCATCACTGGCGGCAGCAAGGGCATCGGCCGTGCGATCGCCAATCTGCTCGCGGATGAGGGCTGCAATGTCGGTATTTGTGCGCGCAATGCCGAGGAGGTCGATGAGGCGGTTGCAGCGCTGAAGGCCAAAGGCGTTGACGCCTGCGGCAGCGCTATTGATGTACGTGACGGTGACGCGGTGCGGAAATGGGTAACCGATAGCGGTGAAGCGCTCGGTGGACTGGACATCGTGGTCCCCAACGTCAGCGCCTTGGCGATTGAGCGCAACGAGGAATCCTGGCGCGCCCAGTTTGAAGTCGACATGATGCATACAGTAAACGCCGTGGAAGCCGCGCTGCCGCAGCTGGAAAAATCCGATGCCGGCTCCATCGTAATCATCTCAAGCGTTTCTGGCGTCGAGATTGATTTTGCCGCCGGCCCATACGGTGCGTTCAAGGCGGCACTCATTCATTATGCCAAAACCCTGGCTTGCGAATTAGCCGGCCAGAACATCCGGGTCAACTCGGTTTCGCCGGGCAACACCTATTTTGCCGGCGGTGTATGGGAAATGATCGAAAACAACATGCCGGACCTGTTCAATAAGGCGCTTAGCATGAACAAAACCGGCCGCATGGCGACGGCGGAGGAAGTTGCCAACGCGAGCGTGTTCTTGGCGAGTCCCATTGCTACTTTCATCACCGGCACCAATTTCGTAGTCGATGGCGCACTAACAAATCGCGTGCAATATTAGGACAGGGCGGGGCCCGGTAGGTGGACCCGTTCGCCTTCCTCTTGCCACGTCGCCGCGGCGCATAGGATTCGCTAGGAATGAGCACTTCAACTTTATAGGTTTTCGTGCAGCCTGGCACGGTGCGCCGCCGTCACGCGACTGTTCTATAATAGATTGAGCGGTATTTCATTTATCAGAACGATCCCGTCCGCCGGCAGGATGACATCGTAAATATAAACCAACCCGCCCTCGGTGCCGACTTCCGGCCGCCCGAGCCCCTTAGCAAATGTTAGTGAAGCCAATAGCTTCGCCGCGTCTTCGTCGCTGAGCGCTTGGCGTGCGGCAACGGCAATGAGTTTGTCGAGGCCGGTTAGCTCAAAACGTGCATTACCAACAGCACCCAACGCAGAGTCTTTCTCGGCGGACAGGTTTCCCGATGCGGTCAGCGCCGCGATGGAACTGCGCAGCATCAATTCTTCCAACCGGAGGCGGGTTTGGTTGGCGTTGATCATCGGCAGTGCCATGAGCTGAAGGGGTGCGCCAAAATCAATATCTGCGGGATCAACGGGCGGGCTGAGCTTCTGAGTTTCGCGCAGCACCGACGTCAAAATTTGTCGGAGGGGAAACTGTTCCAGATGCATTTTTATTACGCCCGTGTGGGTAAAGTACGCCGATGGAATATCGCCGTCCGTTTGTTCCAACCCCCACCAATCTAGATAAAAACTATACGTACCGGGCCGCGCGTCATTGTCGTAGTTCATGTTGAGGTTGAGCTCACCCATTTTGAATTCTGGTCGGCCAGGCGGGCCGTAGATTAGATTCGCAATCGATAACCCCATATTTCCGGCGCCCAGATTCATCGTCTCAAGTATTTGCCTTGCAGCCCGGCTATCTCCCTGAGAGCTCGGCAGCGTCCCATCTGCAGCAATAGAAAGGGAACTTCCCCATTCGAAAAGCGCTTGCCATGAGGCGAAATCAAATTCTTGCAATTTGCTGCTTACAGAAACGGATTCGAGAGAAACTCGTTCATCCTTGTTTGCAGGGGCTAATTCTATATTGGCCACGTCGTACGCAAGCTGGCCCTTCCACCAGCCGTTCGTGGATTCGGAAAATTTCTGGTCTATGGCAATAGAATCAATCTTGCCCACCAAGTGCTTCTCACCCTGCTTGATGTCTGTGAAGAGCAGACTTTTCAACGCGCTGTGAAATTCCGTGGCGATCTCCAGGTCGGCGCGCCAAATCCCATGCAGCCTGTTTGCTGCCCAACTCACTTCAGCCTCGGTCAAGCCGCTGGTCCCCGAGACAGTCATCGGACTTGGCAGGCCGACAGAGAATTGGAACTCGTCTTTATTTTGGAGGGCGACGTTGGCTGTGACATTTCCCAAGTGAAATCCAGCGCCATTTTTATCGAGGATACTGGGCGTGGGAAAGATTAACTTGGTAATATTGCCGCGTACCTGGGCGCTCGGCTCAGTCTCTAGTTTGAGGGTTAAATCCTCATCGGCAGAGGTGATCGAGGTTTTGACATATTCGAGAACATCGCCGAGTAAGGCTTTCGCCGAATCAGAGTCTTTTACTGTTTCAGCGCGCGGCGCGCCATGAATTAACAGCGAAACTGCGAAGCCAAGCGAGAGCGCAAACCAGGCGGTGCGGCGCCAAGAGGATTTTTCAGGCATATCGCAGGTCTAACCTAGTTTACCTGCGGAAGATCTTCTGTCGCCGTGCAGACCGGTGTGTAAAGATCGGGCCGGCGGTCGCGGAACATAGGTAGGTTGCGCCGGGTCTCGAACACCAAATCACGCTCCAGCGAAGCTGTAATGGTTTCGTCACCTCCATTACCGGCCTCGACTAGCACCTCGGAGGTCGGCGACACGATCATGCTGCGCCCTTCAAAATACCATTCGCCCTCCTGGCCCACCTTGTTGCACGGCGCTACGTAAGCACCGTTCTCGAACGCCCGGGTCATCATCATTTCGCGCCAGCACTCCTTTTTTGGCGTAGCGAACGGAATAACGATGAGCTCCGCACCGTTTAGCGCAGCACAGCGCGCTGATTCAGGAAAGAACGTGTCATAACAAATATTTATACCGACCCGCCAGTCGCCAATCTTGAACACCGGAAAATAAGAGCCGTAACGAAAATAAATTTTTTCCAGGCTGGCCACAGCGGCAGGCTGCACCTTGCGGTATTTACCAATGACCTCACCAGCCGGATCAATCACCATCGCCGAATCGTAATAGACTCCCGCCGAATGCTCTTCGAAAATAGTGGCGATAACGTGAATGCCGTGCTCCCTCGCCTTTTCCCGCATCCGCGTGATGGCGACGCCAGATTCGCGCTCGGCGCAATCGATATATTTGTAATCGCGATATTGAAATACGTAGACATGATTGAAGAATTCCGGGATCACCACCAGGTCCGGCTTATCGCGCGCGACCGCCTCGTCGATATAGCGCGCAGCACGTTCGACATTTTCGTCGCGGTCGGGTGAGCTGTTCATTTGGATGAGTGAAAGTTTCATGGCGAGCGCCCTCTTTGATGATGTTTTGGCTACCAGACTAACTTGTTCTGTTGCCGCCCACCAGCATCGATCAGGATTTTTGCTGAGTGTAAAAACCGGCTTCACGGCGGGTCGTAAGGCGTTATCATGGAGGCATGAAAGCAAATCAAATGGGACACGGAAGATGGCCGTTACCGCAAATTCAGATAAGCTATCTGACCTAATTGCCGCAGATGCCGAAGTCGAGCAGGTTGCAACTGGTTTTCGATTCACCGAAGGACCGTTGTGGAACCCGGTGGAAAACTGCCTTTATTTCAGCGATATGCCGAACGATGTCCGGCGTCGCTGGAGTGCCGCTGATGGCGCGACCGTGGTGCGCGAACCGTCAGGCATGCCAGCTAATAAATGTAATGGCATGACCTATGATGGAGATTTAAACCTTTATATTTGTGAACATTCGACTTCCTATCTGGCGCGCGAAACTGCGAGTGGTGAACGCCAAGTACTGGCATCGCATTTTGGCGGGAAAGAGCTCAACAGCCCTAACGATGTTGTCGTCAAATCCGATGGCGCGGTCTATTTCTCCGACCCTACCTATGGCCGCATACCGGTGTTCGGTGAGGAGCGCGAGTGCGAACTGGATTTTCAGGGCGTGTTTCGTATTTCACCCGAAGGTGATCTCACCTGTGTGGCCAATGATTACGGCCAGCCTAACGGGTTATGTTTTTCACCTAATGAGAGCCTGCTCTATATCAATGATACGCCGCGCGCGCATATCCGAGTTTATGACGTCAATGCAGACGGCTCGTTGGCCAACGGGCGTATTTTCGCAGAAAATATTGGCAACGGAGAATTGGCAGGAGGTGTCGTCGACGGCATGAAATGCGATGAGCACGGAAATATCTACGTCACTGGCCCACAAGGTCTCTGGGTCTATAACACCAGCGGCGTGCATCTCGGTACTATCGAAATGCCGGAGCATTCAGCAAATCTTAACTGGGGCGGCAGTGATTGGAGCGACCTTTATATCTGCTGTTCAACCTCGGTCTACCGCGTGCGTATGAAAGTCTCGGGTAACCGTCTGAGCTATATGACATAAGGGCTCAGGCAAATGGCAATCGAATTAAATTGGAAAACCAGCACCCTGATCATTCAGGACTTACAGAATGATATGGTCATTGACGGTGGCGCGTTTGCAGATTACGGCGCACCGGCCCATGCCAAGACCCAGAACGTGTTAACCGACGAGATCGTCGCTGCTCTTGGCGGGTGAGAGACCTATGTCTGAAGCGGGCGTGCGCCTCGATATTGATTTCGCCCGCGGTTATTTTCCGGCGTTGAGGGACGGCTGGGCGTTGTTTGAAAATGCTGGTGGCACGCTGGCCGCGAGCTCGGTGTTGGCTCGCGTTCAATCTTATATGGCAGAGAATTTTGTCCAGCCCGGCGCCGGTTATTACGCATCCGCCGAGGGTGCGCGGCGCATCGAAGAAAGTCAGCGTTTGATGGCCGAAATGATCGGTGCGGCGCCTAATGAAGTGGTGGTCGGGGTAAGCACATCGATGAATGTGTTCTTGTTATCTCATGCTATCCGCAGTTGGTTCCAGCCAGGCGATGAAATCATCGTCACCAATTTGGACCATGAGGCTAATAGCGGCGCTTGGCGGCGGCTTGAGGAGTTCGGCTTCACAATCCGCGAATGGCGTTTTAACCCGGAGACGGCCGAGCTCGTCGTAGCGGAATTGGAGAAGTTACTCAATTCTCGGACGCGGCTCGTTTGTTTCAGCCATCTCTCCAACATTGCCGGCGGCATCAACGATGTGCCGGAGATCACACGTAAGATACACGCTGCCGGGGCATTGGTGTGTGTCGACGGTGTTGCCTATGCACCGCATCGCGCTATCGATGTTAAAGCTTGGGATGTTGATTTCTATCTATGCTCGCTCTATAAGCTCTATGGTCCTCATCTTTCTTTACTCTACGGCAAGAGCGAGCATTTGGCGCGCGCCGCCAACAACAACCATTTCTTCCTTGCCGGCGATATGCCGCTCAAACTTAATCCTGGCGGGCCCAATCACGAACTGACTGCAGCGCTGTCCGGCATCACCGAGTATTTCAATATTCTTCACCGCCATCATTTCGGCGTCAGTAATGTTACGCTGCATGAGCGCATGAAGCAGGTCTTTGCCCTTGTAGCCGATCATGAAGAGAGAATTTCTGCACCGTTTGTGGAGTTTCTCCGCGCTAAAAAGGGTGTGCGTTTGATCGGCCGGCAGACAGCAGTGCAGAAAAGCCGTGCACCCACATTTTCATTTACCGTTGCTGGTCGAAGGGCGGAGGAAATTCCTGCCGCTTTGGAGCCATACAAAGTTGCCATCAGTAGTGGCGATTTCTATGCCGCGCGATGCATCCGCGATCTGGGCTTGGAAGCCGAAGGCGGCGTTATTCGCGCCTCCATGGTACATTATAATTCCGAGGCTGATGTCGCGCGCTTGATCGAGGCATTGGACCGCGAAATATAGGCGCGACAACTCAACATGCCACATCCCTTGCAAAATTGCGTGACGCCGTTTGGTGAGATCGTAATGGTTTTGGTACGCGGCACGATAATAGGCAACTGCGGCGGTCGTCTGCATGATGCCGCGCAATGCCTCGCACGGCGGCGCTAGGCCTGGCGACGCTCAGGTTTACCGGGTTCTGCTCGAGCCTACGCTATAGATCTCTTGCAGCATACTGAGCGCACAAACTTGTGCAATGAAAGTCTCCGGCAAGGAGAATTACCGAACGGTGTAATTGTGGCGTAGGACAAGACGGCTTATTTGGTGAGCAATAGCCGCCTCTATCGCTAGAGGCACCGGTGCGAACTGTAGCACCGGATGACGGCGGTAGACCTTCGTGGCGTTTTCCCACCGTGCCCACAACGGTGATAATTCTTTACTCGGGTTATACGTCGGAGAGTCATCAATCCGGGAACTAGGCCGGTTTGATCCACACGGAAGTGTCATGGAATACCGCGCCCCCGACTGGTCCCGCGGGATCTGCTGAGGTGAGGGTGTTGACGCCGAGGCCGTTTTCAAATGCACCGTTTGGCCAAATCGACTCGATCACCGCGACACCGGGCCGCTGTCCGTTCTCTGCAATCCGTGCTGGAACGGTTATCTCGCCGAGCTCGTTACCGACCCTGAGGCGCGCACCGGCCGCGACCCCCATTGCCTGGGCATCAGCCGGCGTCAATAGAACGAAGGGTGCATCCTCGCGCTTGATCGAGGTTGCAGTCTCGGTAAAGCTCGAATTGAGATAATTATGTGCAGGGGCGGTGACGAGGCGAAATGGATGCTCTTCGTCGCAATCGTCAATAGTCTCGGAATGGTCGGGAAGAGTGGGCAAGCTGGCGCCCATGGTGCCGATGGCTGGCCAATCGACCTTGAAATGGAATTTTTGGTCGGCGGTCTTGAAGCCACTGAGGAAATGTCCGTCCTCAAAATTGGGCGCGCAATCGTACCAGCGCATTTTATGTACCTCGTCCGCGCTCGGCCAGCCGGCAGATTTAAATGTTTCGTCGATAATTTCCCACACGCTCATGTCGAACCCGCGATGGGCCGCGCCTAAGCGCTTCGCCAATTCACAGACCACAAAATGGTTGTCGCGTGCCTCCTCAAAAGGTTCGACAATTTTTGCGCCAATCTGGACATAGCTATGCCCACCGCCTACATAGAAATCGTCATGCTCCATAAATGTCGTGGCGGGCAAGACGATATCGGCAAGCTTGGCAGTGTCGGTCATAAATTGCTCGTGGACGCAGAGGAACAAGTCCTCTCGGCGCAGGCCTGCGTTGACCTTGCCTGATTCTGGCGCCACCACGGCAGGGTTTGTATTTTGCATGATTGTGGCCGTGACCGGCGGACCGTCACCTAAATCACTCTTGTCACCGGTCAGCACGGGGCCGATACGCGACATGTCGAGAACCCGGATATCTGGATCGAGCGCTTCAAGGCCCTGCAACAGCGTTTTGTCGAAATTGTAGAGGCTCCCGTTGCTAAAGAACGCGCCGCCGCCGCGGTGTCGCCAAGAGCCCGTGACTGCTGCTAGGCAGCTTGCCGCATGTATATTGGAAGCGCCGTTCCGCGTGCGCGTGAAGCCATATCCAAGGCGTAAAAAGCTACGCTCCGTCTTGCCGTAAAGGCGGGCAAATTCAGTGATCTCTTCGACCGTCAATCCAGTGATGGGTGCAGCCCAATCGGGCCCACGGGACGAAAGATGCTGCTCCAGACCGGGTGGAAAATCCGTGTATTTGGATAGATAATCACGATCGGCAAAGTCTTCGCGGAAGAGAATATGCATGACTGCACACGCGAGTGCGCCGTCGGTTCCAGGACGCAACGGCAGGTGCATATCGGCAACGCGCGCCGTCCTTGTGCGGTAGGGGTCAACTACCACGAGTTTGGCCCCACGCTCTTTCCGGGCGCGGCTCACATGGGTCATCACATTAACCTGCGTCGAGGCTGGATTGACGCCCCAACACACGATTAGATCAGATTCTGCCATTTCGCGCGGGTCGCTGCCCATACAGGCGCCAACGCCAGCCGAATAGCCCGCCCGTGCGGTAGAGGAGCAGATTGTTTCCAACTGTCCCGAATAGCGCTTTATGTGGCGCAGACGATTGAGGCTAAAACGCTGCACTAGTCCCATTGTGCCAGCATAAAAATAAGGCCATACCGCTTCGCTTCCGAGCGCTTGTTCGGCGCGCATGAAGGCCTCGGCGACGTCGTTCAGTGCGTCATCCCAAGAGATGGGCTCGAATTCACCGCCGCCCTTCTCGCCAACCCGCCTTAGTGGCTGACCCAAACGGCCCGGATGATGGATACGCTCCTGATAGCGTGCAACTTTGGCACAAATTACGCCGGCGGTGTAGTCATTGTCACGTGCGCCGCGTACCTTGCCGATGCGCCGTGCGTCCAAGCGCTCAACTTCCAACGCGCAGGTGCTTGGGCAGTCGTGCGGACAGACCGTGCTAACAAATTCACTCGTACCGGTCGCCACAATGTTCTCCTCAAATTTCTGTACCAACAAGAATACCTATATATGCAAATATTGACTGTTTTGCTTGTGTCTGTCACGAACGCGTTATGCGCCAGTTGTTAAAAATTAAATATTTCAATAAATACAGTATATTATACCTATTTGTTTTGTTTTCTTGTTGCAATTATTGTGCGCTGCACGGAAATCCAGCATGACCATGAATTTAGAGATCGAGCCGGCTCCGGTCGATCTTGAGCATAAGCTTGCTAGCGATAATCAGCATTTACAGCAAACCGTCGGCGCGCTGCGGGACCGACTTGAGCGCCTCCGTTTGGAGAAAGACGAGGCGGTTCAGCGTGCGGTCGCGGCGATGGCCGGTGAACTGGAGCAGTTGAAAGCGACAACGAATGCACTGCGGGACAATTTGGAGCGCGAGCGTTTCAGCAGTCAAGAGGCTGTGCAAAAGGCCGTGGCCGCGGTAAACGGAGAGAATGTGCAGATACGGGCAACCGTGAGCGCGTTGCGCGATCAGCTCGAACAGATGCGTATCGAGAAAGAGGAGAGTATTCAGAGTGTCCGTTCGGAAGCCAATGACGAAATAAGGCAATTGCAGGCAGCGGCAAACGCCTTACGTGACGAATTGGATAAGATGCGCATAACGAGTGAGGAAAGTGTTCAGCGCCTTCGTGCGAGCTCTGAAGGCGAGAGTAGACAATTGCGCAATACTATAAACGCCGTGCGCGATGAATTTGATAAAGCCCGAATAGACGGGGACGAACGCGTGCAACGTCTCAATGCGGGCTCGCAGGACGAGATTTCACAATTGCAGTCGATGGCCCACGCCTTGCGCGACCGGCTGGAGAGTGAGTCGGCGCAGTACTATGCTAAGATACAGGAAATGGAGCTAAACTCGCGGGATGAAGTCGCCCAGTTGCGGGACATCATAGCGGCATTGCGCGAACGGTTGGAGGCCACGGATGGCGCGTGAGAAGCAAGGTGGAAAAGCAGCTGGTAAGCGCTCGGTTGGTCGTAAGGCGACCAGTGCTGCGAAAGTAGCAAAGACGGCGAACGACGCAAAAGCGGCCAAAATAAAAGGTGCCTCACCGCAAGCAAGGAAGAAGCCGAACGGTGTCGTCGCCGTACGGCCCAAACGGCGGAGAAATGCCGGTGTGCCAACTGCTGACGAACGCCAGCAAGAAGTTAGCCAGGCAGAGCTGCTACTCAGTGTGTCCAATCAGCTGGCGGCGTATCAAACGCTGGACGAACAACTGCAGACGCTTATCGATATAACGAATTCGGTGCTCGGCTCGGAGCGAGGCAGTTTGTTCTTAAACGACAATCAGACCAACGAACTGTACTCCCGTGTGGCGCAGGGTGATCTCAGACGCGAAATCCGCATCATGAACACAAGCGGCATCGCCGGACATGTGTATACCAACGACGAAGGCATGATCATCCACGACGCGTACAAACATGAATTGTTTAACGCCTCAATTGACGAGCAGACTGGATTTAAAACGGAAAGTATCCTGTGCGTCCCGGTCCGCACGGTGAACGGCAAATGCATCGGCGTCGCGCAGATGCTGAATAAGAAGTCCGGTCGTTTTACGAAAGCCGATCTAAATTTGCTTCAGGCGATGACCACACAGGCTGCAGTCGCACTTCAGAGCACGCTCTATGTCGAGGAGATGGAAGCGTCGCGCGAGAAGGAACTTGAGTTTCTTGGCATCGTTTCAGAGCTATCCTCCGAGTTGCAGCTTGGGCCGCTATTACAAAAGATTATGGCGACTGCGACCCGGCTACTTGATTCCGAGCGCTCCACGCTTTTCTTGAACGACGAGAAAACCGATGAGCTCTATACCGAGGTAGGCGAGGGGCTGGGTGCCATAAAAATTCGCTTTCCCAATACGGTCGGTATCGCTGGTGCAGTTTTTACCTCTGGAAATTCTGTGAATATTCCTTATGCGTATGCCGATTTGCGCTTCAATCCGTCGTTCGACAAGCAGACAGGTTTCTTCACTCGTTCCATTCTCTGCGTGCCAGTGGTCAACAAGAATTCAAAGATTATTGGGGTGACGCAAGTTCTCAACAAACGTGGCTCTACGTTTAATGAGGGTGACGAATCGCGGTTGAAGGCCTTCACTGCTCAAATCGCCATCGGCCTGGAAAACGCGAAGCTGTTTGATGATGTGCAGAACATCAAAAATTACAATGAGAGTATGTTGGAAAGTATGTCGAACGCAGTGATCACGCTGGACGAGGACAGCAGGATCGTCACCTGTAACGCATCGGGCTTGCGTATCATGCGTGTTGAGCCCGGTGATATAATTGGCAAGACGGCTGAAGAATTTTACACTGGTAAGAATGATTGGATCCTAGAGAAACTTACGCGCATCACGGAAACCGGCGAGAGCGATGTAGTGATGGATGCCGAGATGTTTTTCGGCGAAGAAGAGATTTCCATCAATTTGACCGCCATGCTGCTGAAGGATGGCAAAACAAATACCCTTGGCACGCTGATAATGATGGAAGACATCAGTTCAGAAAAACGCGTGAAAAGCACCATGGCGCGGTATATGGACCCTTCCCTTGCAGATCAATTGGTCGGCGGTGGCGAGGAAATGCTTGGTGGTCAAAACAAGGAGGCGACGGTCCTCTTCTCAGACATCCGCGGCTTCACCACGTTGACGGAAGAACTCGGCGCGCAGGGCACGGTCCAACTCTTGAACGAGTATTTCACGGTCATGGTCGATTGCATCCAAGCCGAGGGCGGCATGCTCGATAAGTTCATTGGTGATGCCATCATGGCAATATTTGGTACGCCGTTTCCACACGAAGACGATGAAGACCGGGGTGTGCGCTGTGCCATAGCGATGATGACGGAGTTGAACATATTCAACGCCGACCGCGTTGCCCAAGGGCTGCTCCCGGTTGATATGGGTGTTGGCGTCAATACTGGGTTTGTGGTCTCGGGAAATATTGGCTCGCCCAAGCGAATGGACTATACGGTGATTGGCGACGGAGTAAATCTCTCCGCTAGGCTGGAAAGCGCGTGCAAGCAATATAACGCACACATACTGATTAGCGAGTTTACCCTGGACAAACTGCGCGGCACCTTTCGCATCCGCGATGTTGACAAGGTTATAGTTAAAGGCAAGACGGAGCCGGTCGGGGTTTTTGAAATTCTCGATTACCACACCGACGAAACATTTCCGAATATGCGTGATGCGCTCAGTCATTTCAAAGGCGGAATCGACCTCTACCGCGAGGCCAAGTGGGACCAGGCGACGAAGGCATTCAAGGAAGCGTTGGCGCTTAATCCGACAGACAAGCTTTGCAAAACCTATATTGAACGCTGCGCCGTGCTCAAGAAAACCCCGCCAAAAGGCAAGTGGGACGGGGTCTGGGTGATGACCAGCAAATGAGGAAAAATTAATGAGTAAGGGATCAGCAGCGCGAGCTAAAAAGCCGCAAGCAACAGAGTTGGCGGACGGTGTCGTTATCGCCAGGAAGGACCAAGCCACTTATGTCACTGGGCGTCGTGACTGGATGAAATATCGCGAGCTTGGCGTTACCAAAGCGAGCGAGGGTCGCCTCCGCGCTCAGGTGAGTTCAGCCTCGCAAAGCCTGTCCGAGCCCACAGGCTGGCACATTCATCTATGCGAAGGACAGTTCGTTTATATGCTAAACGGATGGATAGACTTGGAGTTTGCCGGTGGCTGGGTCGAGCGGGTGGGAGCGGGCGATAGTGTCTACATCCCCGGCAATACACCTCACAACGAAATTGCCACGTCGGATACTTTCGAGCTCGTAGAAATCAGCGTGCCCGCAGATATGGGCACCCAGCCCTGTGACAGACCCACCTCGTAAGAAAAGAGTTGGTCAACGCTCTGGCTTGATGAGGGTTTTGATCCTAGAAGGTGCCCAAGAAAAGCTGAAGGGAGTGTTGTGAAGCAGATTTTTCCCATCTTTTCCGCTGCATTCGGTGGGTTCACAGTTATATTGGTAAGCGTTTGGTTGGCTGCCATGGTGGTGCCGGTTGTGGCCGCGGATTTGGATCGCGGTGTGCGCGCCTATGACGCCGGAGTTTTCGAGACTGCGGCAGAGGAATGGCGGCAGTTGGCCGAAGCTGGCGATATGGTGGCACAATTCAATCTTGCGCTACTACACGATAATCCGGAAAGCGGCCTGTTCGACGGTGTTGCAGCGGTAGCTTGGTACAAGCGGGCGGCGGCGCAGGGCTCTGGCGCCGCGCAATTTAATCTGGCTGTGGCGTATCAGATGGGACGCGGGGTGCCGAAAGATTCGGCTGAAACGTTGTTTTGGCTGCTTATTGCTATGCGGGCAGACGACGTGGCGATTAGGGGGCGTGCCTTAGGAGCCGTCGCTACCTTGAGTTCGATACTGACAGAAGATATCAAATCGCGGGCTAGGCGGCGCGCCGATCAGTGGCAGGCCATAGCCGAGGAAGTCGTCGAACCCGAGGACGGTGCGGATGTCAGACCCTATATGACGTTGTCCGAGGCTGATATCATGACGATCCAACGCCGTCTCAAGAATTTTGGATACGACCCCGGCGTCATCGATGGCGTAGCCGGGGCGCAAACCCAGCGAGCGCTTGCTGGTTATTTCGAGGACCGGAGTTTAGAATGGCGGCACGGGCCGCTGTCGCATGATTTACTCGAGAGGCTCGACTAGGGCTGGTCCATAGTTGTTTGGCTATTCCCGTCGGAAGAACGCGAACCGGCGTTGCCCCTCTTCGCACCCAATCCGATTTGCTTCGCTAGCATGCTGCGTTTTTCGGCATAACTCGGGGCAACCATGGGATAATCCGACGGCAGGCCCCATTTTTCGCGGTATTGCTGTGGTGTAAGCCCGTAATGAGTGCGCAGGTGTCGCTTCAGCATTTTAAGCTTGGTGCCATCTTCCATGCAGATCAGGTAATCTGGAGTTATCGATTTTTTTATCGATATGGAGGGCCTAGCGGGCAGTTTGCTGAGCCCCTGATTGGCGCTTTGCTCCGCGCGAGAAAAGCTCTCATAGACGCTACGAATGAGTTCCGGCAGTTCAGAGACGGAGATCTTATTGTTGGAAACATAAGCCGCAACAATGGAACCGGTAAGCGCCACAAGTGAATCCATACTATTATTTTCTACCATTACGCTCCCACGCCACAACTTTACTGATATATGCAAACCAAATTGTTATTTTATCGCGCCAAGTCAATATAATTATTCAGTTGGACTGAGCCGATTAATGACTAAATAGCCCTAGCTATCGTCGTTGCGAATTTCTCCTATAGCAACGACAAGGCCAGCGATGCGTGCCAAGTCCCTGGCAGGGGCAATCACGAACACCGCAGTAAAGAGGAGTGCAAATTTCGATAGAAGTCTGGAGTGCAGTGGCATACCTTGCTCAATAAGTTCAATGCAACGTTAAAATTATTAATTTACGCGGCTCACCTTGCGCCGCCTGAGTTAATATTTCTTTTGTTTGCAAGGGTTTGCTATGCTCACAACGTCACATTTAAATTGGGTCACACCGATGATGAGCGTCAGAAATTGAAGCGGTAGAAGTATGTCGGTATCTGATAAATCATCAGGACGTGCAAAATGGAAGTCCCCTAAGAAAGGTACCTACCACCATGGAAATTTGCGCCGGGTTTTGCTCGATTCAGCCCTCGCGATGGTGGAAAAAGAAGGACCACATGGTGTTTCACTCCGCGCGGTGGCCCGTTTAGCTGGCGTGTCACCGGCCGCACCCTATCGACATTTTTCCGGTAAGGAAGGGCTTCTTGCTGCCGTTGCTGAAGAAGGGTTCCGTGCCCTAGAACAACAAATGGAATCGGCAAGCCAGGCGACCCGCGGGTTCGCCTTAGCAAAATTTCGCGCTATTGGATTTGCTTATGTTCACTTTGCGGCCAGAAACCCCTCACATTTTTGCGTTATGTTTAGCCCTGAAGTATCCGATAAAAGCGAATCTCCTAGCCTCAAGGAATCGGCAGATAGAGCGTCGCAAACCATCTTTGATGCAATCGCCAATTGTCAGCGCCCGGGATTGGAAGGCGGTGATACAGACCCGCAACACCTCTTTATTTCGGCATGGTCAACTTTCCACGGATTGGCCACTCTGATCGTGGGTGGTCACCTTGAGAGCTCGGTGGTTTCGGATGCCGAATTAGAAGCGCTCGGCAACAGCGTTACTGACGTCCTCTGTCGCGGCTTGTCATTTAGCGGCCCTTAGGGCTTTCTGGCTTTTTCATATATAGAAATTTGAATATTGTCGGCGCAATAACGACCAGTAAGATGATCCGCACAATATGGTGCGTCGAAACAAAAGCGGCGGCGGTGCCGAAAGACAGCGCAATAATACTCATCTCGGCTAGGCCACCTGGAGCTAATGCTAGGAACAGAGCTGTTTGGGACGAGCCAGAAATTTGTCCCAAGACCAAAGCAAAAATCGCAGCGATAGCCACCATGATAATTGCTGCGCCGACCGAAACCACAATAATTCGCCATACTTTCGTAATTTTAGCCCCGACAAAGCGCGCGCCGATGGCGGCGCCGAGCGCGACCTGAGCGGCGGCGACAATTTCGCCCGGCGGCATGGCGTTGACCAGACCGCTTAGATGCGCTCCCGCGCTGAGCGTCAGCGGCCCCACTAGTTGGGCGGCCGGAATGCGAAGAAGGCGAGCGCCGGGCCACCCTACAACGGCGCACGCCGCCAGTATCAGGCCGTCGCGCCAACCGACCACCGAAACCGCTTCGCCAACCAAGCTGATAGGTTGATAGCCTTCGAACAGACGGAAATAAAACGCTATAAGAAATACTGCCGTGATAATACGTACGCCGTGGGAAAGAGATATTCTCTGGGCGTCGCCTCCCATCGCCTCGCCGAGCACCATCATTTCGCTTAAGCCCCCAGGGATAGCGGAGAAGTAGGCGGATGTGCGGTCGTACCGGCCGAGCTTGCGATAATAAATCGTGCATAGCGCAACCATGACGCCGCCTGACACGGCGACGCCGGCAAGGCCAATATACCAATCCGCGATCCGTGCGAATATCTCTGCGTTGAATTGTGAGCCCAGCAATACGCCCAACACCGCAACCATGCCATTGCGAAAGCGCGGCCAGGAGACGAGGGGCGCACCCGACATTGCGGCAATGGTTACAAACGACATGGCGCCCAGCATCCAAGGAAGTGGCAATTGCAACATGTAGAAGACAGCACCGCCGAGGGCACCGAGAGCTAAGGCGAATAGAAATTTGGCGGCATTCTTTTGCGAGAGGCCGGGCGCTAGGAGCAACGTGTTTGTCGTGGCGGGATTGCTAGAAGATGACTCTCTATTCAATCGTTGGTGTCCGGAACATAACGGCCCAGACGGACAGCCGTTTGCCCTTTATATGGTTGACGGGCAGGCATCACTAGAACGCAATCATCATAGGGCGTGACAACGTCGTGAGTTCCGTCCCGCGTAATTTGGGTGTCCGCTTTCGGGATAACTTCGAAGCAGTGAAATTCCCCGCCGAAAAAAAAGAGGTCGGACTGAATTGTAACAACGTGGCTAACCTCGATTAACCGCTGCCCCGTCACGCTTGCAGGGCGCGGGAGTTTCTCGGAGGTCTGATCCAATATGCCGCAAGCGAATAGAAAGGCGACGATTGTATTCAACGCGATAGTCGGACTCTCACTGTCGAAATGCTGACCGCATTCAACGAGTACGGAAGATTTAGTTGTTGCGCCGTTGTTGAAATCACCAAAGTCACGCAACCGCACACCGGATGCGTGGCCTTCATCTGCCACCACGTGAAGGGGGTAGCCCATTTTTGCGGCCAAAAGACGGCCTTTTTCGTGATTACCGCACAGCAGCATGGCCGGCGCAGGAAGCGAAGAGGAATGTAGGTCGAGAAGAAAATTCGCAGCTTCGGCGAAGGGACGCAGTTCGCGCGCGCGGACAAGTTCAACGCTTTGGCGCGTGCCGTCGAGTATTTCGCGTGACCATAACCGGTTCATGTCCTCATCGATGAACCGAGATGCATAGGGCGCTGCGGGGTCAAAGCTTGAGAACGCAGCCACGTTAGCGAATGCTATAATGAGGCGGCCTCTGTCTGGCTCGAAAGAGGAAGACAAGAGATGGTCGAGGGCGATAGCGCCGCAGATTTCATTGCCGTGGATTAGAGCGCTAACCATGGCGGTAGGACCCGAGCTTGCGCCCTCGAGGATCGACACATAGGGGACATCAGTGTTGCCGAATTCATACCGCGCAATATCAGGAATATCGATCAGTTTATTAGGTCCGGCTTCAGGGTGTAAACTGTTCGTTTAGGATGCGTTCTTCTAAATTATGCTCAGGGTCAAACAGCAAGAAAATTGACACACTCGGATCAACAGCGACCGTGACTGAAGCGACATCACGTACCTCGGTATAATCGGCGACCGCGCTAACCGGTCGTTTTTGTTCTTCGATAATTTCAAAGCCGACTTTCGCCTCATCTGGCAACAGGGCGCCGCGCCAACGTCTAGGCCGAAAGGCGCTGATTGGTGTCAACGCCAAGATGTTCGACCCTAGTGGAATAATCGGGCCGTGTGCTGAGAGATTATATGCAGTACTGCCGGCAGGTGTGGCAACAAGCACGCCATCGCAAATGAGTTCAGGAACGCGTTTGACGCTGTCGACTGTTACACTAATCTTTGCGGCTTGGCGGGTCTGGCGGAGGAGGGATACTTCGTTGATAGCGAGTGCCTCCTGCACGATGCCATAGTTATTTACTGCCGTCATGCGCAACGGGTGCAATTCTGAACGATGGGCGGAATCGAGGCGTCTCGCTAATCCATCTGCCCTAAATTCGTTCATCAGGAAACCGACTGTTCCCCGGTTCATGCCGTAAATCGGTTTGCCATGACGGAGAAACCGGTGCTGGGTTTCCAACATGAAACCATCGCCGCCGAGCGCAACAATCACTTCAGAATCTTCCGGGTCGCATAATTTGTAGCGCGACTTGATTTCTTCCAACGCCTTTTGCGCGTTAGGCGAGCGGGAGGCAACTACAGCAAAGCGTTCAAAGCTCATATTAGATACTCCGTCTGGCGAAACCCTGTGCCTTGCCCGTGATAGGCGCGTGGGTCAAAACGTCAGATTCAGCCACGGCATCGTAACACTTACGTGAAGAGAGCTTCTAAAAATATTAAGAACCTTGAAAGAATAAGTTCAGCCGCCAGTAACACTCATGTGACGTGCGACCGCCGGAGCGTTATGCAACCGGTCGATAATAAAATCATGACCTTCAGGTTTGCGTGAGATGCCTTCTCGGATCGCAGCAATGAGCGCTTCGTCGTTATCGGTGGCACGTAACGGTGCTCTGAGGTCGGCCGCATCGTCTTGTCCAAGGCACATGTACAACGTGCCTGTACACGTCAATCGTACACGATTGCAGGATTCACAGAAATTGTGCGTGAGGGGCGTTATGAAGCCAACTCTCTGACCAGTTTCGCGCAGTGTGACGTAGCGTGCCGGGCCGCCGCTATCATGGGCACTCTCGTCCAGCGTCCAGGTATTTTTCATCTGTGCGCGGACCTGAGTTAGAGGCAGATATTGTTCGCTCCTGTCTCCATCAATTTCGCCGAGGGGCATGGTCTCGATGAACGTCAGATCCATGTCTTTTTCGCCGCACCAGCGGACGAGATTTTCGATCTCGTCGTCGTTCACGCCTTTTAGCGCGACAGTGTTGATCTTGACCCGGAGCCCAGCAGTTCGCGCTGCATCAATGCCCGCCATGACTTTACCAAATTTTCCCCAGCGTGTAATCGCGATGAACTTGTCTTCATCCAAGCTATCGAGCGAAACATTGATTCGCCGCACGCCACAGGCCACTAATTCTTCGGCGTAGCGCTCTAACTGACTACCGTTTGTGGTAAGAGTGAGTTCCTCCAATGCGCCGGTATCGAGATGCCGTCCGAGGCGATCAAAAAGGGTCATGATCCCGCGCCGGACAAGCGGTTCTCCGCCGCTGATGCGAAGTTTTTTTACTCCAAGGGTCACAAACGCAGTGCACAGGCGGTCAAGTTCCTCAAGGCTCAAGAGTTCCGCTTTAGGCAGAAAGGACATGTGCTCCGACATACAATAGACGCAGCGGAAGTCACAGCGGTCGGTAACCGACACCCTTAGATAGGTGACATGACGTTCAAACGGGTCAATTAGCATGGCGATTCCTATTTGACGAGCGGTGCATATCCCGGTTTATAGCCTGTTTACCCTCAAGTTTCCTCTCAAAAAGACCCTGCTAAGCCTTTCTGTTTATATGGATTTACACGGGCACGATTTCGCATTCGAGAAGAGGAGTTGGTTTTGAACCATCGTGCCGGATTCAATTCTTTGTCGGCAATGCGGTAAATACTTCGTCCTCGGCAGCTTTATCATGAACGGCTAGCACCGTGATTTTGGTGTGCGTCGATTATCGCTCGGGCTGCCATCATTCACCAAACAAATCATGGGTGAATGCCGTCTTACATAAAAGTTTTAAGCAGTAATCGTCGCATAAATATAGGAATGCAAGTCCGCTGCATAGGAACACGTTAATGCAAGCTCCGTATCCATTGGCACCACGACTGTTGGGGCCAAGACGACAGGCCTCATGTGCGCCGGAGCGCCACAAAGCAAGCCCGATGGAAAGGAGCTGTCCGATATCCATGGTCGCACGCCATAGTTCAGAAACTCACACGCCAAAGGAATTTTCGCTTTCGATGCCGAAACGCAACATTCAAGGAAGCTTGTCCGGTCGGCCAAGTTCCGATGAGTGGGATAGGATTTGTTTTTCGTGCCTCGTCATGGATGATATGTCGCGCGTGCCGATATCGGTTGTAAGAGCAAGTAGCGAGTTTCGAATTGGTGGTAAAAAATCCCTCCGGCGCCGAGGGCGTCAAAGAGCTAAGCGCTCAGGACATTCGGTCCGGAAACCGGCGGGCGCTGGCGCGTGCCATTACCTTGATCGAATCCGCGCGAGAGGATCATAGAGCTTCGGCACAAGCATTGCTCGAGCAATTATTGCCCGATACTGGACAGGCAGTTCGAATCGGTATTTCAGGCTCCCCTGGGGTTGGTAAGTCGACTTTTATTGAAGCATTCGGGCTCTATTTGGCAGGAATAGGCAAGCACTTGGCGGTACTCGCCGTAGATCCGTCGAGTGCGTTGAGTGGCGGTTCTATCCTCGGCGATAAGACCCGTATGGAGCGTTTAGCCCGAGAGCCAGGCGTATTCATCCGCCCGTCGCCCGCGGCTGGTATAACGGGCGGCGTGGCGCGTCGAACCCGAGAAGCGATGCTTGCCTGTGAGGCTGCAGGTTTTGATGTTGTGTTGATTGAAACCGTCGGGGTGGGGCAATCGGAAGCTGCGGTTGCGGATTTGGTCGATCTGTTCGCGCTTTTGGTTCAGCCCGGTGGCGGTGATGATCTGCAGGGCATCAAACGCGGTGTTATGGAACTGGCGGATCTGGTGATCGTAACAAAAGCGGACGGCAATCTGAGGGATTTAGCCCGCCTGACGGAGGCGGATTATCGTTCGGCTCTCACTCTGATTCGGGGCCGCGGGGCAGGGCCTAAGCCTCATGTTCTATCCTGCTCTGCGGCTGAAGAGTGGGGTATGGATCAAGTTTGGCAGGCCGTTGAAACATATTGCGCTGCACTAGGTGATACTGGCGAATTGGCCCGCAAGCGGGCAGCACAGGCCACGTCCTGGATGTGGCGCGAAGTTGAGGAGCTTGTGGTAACTGCTTTACGCGGGGATCCGGGATTGGCCAAGCTATCACAGCGCTTGCAAAGGGAAGTGATCGACGGCCAGAAAACGCCGGCAGCGGCGGCGGCAGGCATCCTAGCGGCGTTCCGCAAAACGCCGGGAAATAAATCTAGCTGACACGCCATATGATGGAGATTTCTCCCCGCTGGGCTTGACGCACAGTGAGATCAGGCCTAAATAGGCGCCTCCCTAAGGCAGGTTAATTTTACCCGGAGCAGACCCCATGTCGCGGCGTTGTGAACTTACCGGCAAGGGCGTGCAGGCAGGCAACAATGTCTCACACGCTCATAACAAGACCAGACGGCGGTTTTTGCCCAATCTGCAAGCAAAGTCGTTGTTGAGCGATGCTTTGGGCGAGAGCATTCGTTTTCGTGTGACGACCTCTGCGATGCGCACGGTGGAGCATAATGGCGGCCTTGATGCTTACCTTGTAAAAGCGCCAAATTCGCGCCTCTCGCTGGAGGCGCAAAGGGTCAAGCGGAAAATTATCCGTGCCCGCGCGGCCAATACTTAAACCACCTCCCTAGCAAAGATAGTTTCGAATCAACGCCAATTCCGATTGGCGCGCAGACTGGTGCGACTTATAGTCTGGCTCATTTAAGGATGGCCGCACATAGGAGCTTGGACATGAGTACTGCACAGGAATTTCCCAACCTCCACATCGTTGATCACCCGCTCGTTCAGCACAAACTTAGTCACTTGCGCGACCAAACAACATCAAGCCATGATTTTCGTGCACTGTTGCGCGAGATGGCCCTGCTGATTGGCTACGAGATTACCCGCGTTCTTGACATGACGAGTAAGAAGATCACCACTCCTATCACCGAGATGGAGGCGCCTATATTAGCCAGCATCAAGCCGGCCATCGTACCGGTCTTGCGTGCTGGTCTGGGTATGGCGGAGGGCTTGTCGCAGCTCATCCCTACCGCGCCAACTGGCCATATCGGCCTGTTCCGTGACCCTAAGACCAAGCGGCCAGTCGAATATTATGTTCGCTTGCCAGAAAACAAAGACCGCCTGTTTATCCTTGTCGATCCGATGCTAGCCACCGGCTATTCCGCTAGTTACGCAGTGGATGTGCTCAACAAATATGGCGTGCCGGACAGCAAAGTACGGTTCATGGCGATGGTCGCAGCACCGGAAGGTATGCGGGCTTTCAATGAGGCACACCCGACGGTCGAAGTTTGGGCCGCTGCTTTGGATGACAAATTGAACGAGAAGGCCTATATCGTGCCGGGTCTTGGCGATGCCGGTGACCGTTTGTTCGAAACCAATTAATCCGTTTTGTCGCTGAGTTTAAACATGAGCAGCAAAGTGCGCTGCAAGACGGAGTAATTGTTATCGGACAAGAGATAAATCAGCGTGTGTCCGGCGTTGTCGCGTCTTGTCGCGACACCCTCCGTGTTGTCAATCGTTAGCGGCGGGGCGATGCGTGCTAACTCCGGCCCGTCGAGGTGTGCGCCCGGCTGAATAGTTCCCTTTGAGACTCGACGCAGAAGCGCCGCGACGCCGCTAATCAAGGAGTAACTCCGTTCAACCACGATAAGGTCGCCATTCGCCAAGCGCGTCGCGCCGGTCGGGCGGAATCTATCCGCCCGGTTATACACCAGCCGTGCAGCTGCCGTGCCGTTGCGCATAATCCATCCCGGTTTGCTCGACCGGTCATTATCCAGGCCTTCGGTTAGGATGAGAAGGCCACCATCGTCGAGCGTGACTAATGCTTCCATAGCGGCATTGCTATTGAACTCTGCAAGCTCGGCAGGTGTGGTCACGAGGTCTGGTATCGCCGCGGACAATCGATCAGCATCGAGTTGGCCAGGCAGTGCGAAGCGCAGAATCCGGTGATGTTGTTCAAACGCTAGAAAGACCGCTCCATCGTCCGCCCGTGCCAGACCTTCTGCATCGCGGTAGCGTCCGGCTAGCGGTTTGCCGTCCGTCCCGGTAATCGGCGCCAATTTTGCGGAAGATAGGCCAACAAGGATTCCGTCATCGTCATAGTTGAGGTTGGCAGAAAACCACATGCCATTGTCCGACGCCGCCAGCATGAGCTTGCCATCAGCGCTGACTAGCAGAGACGAGAGGCCACCAAACTTCGGGTCCCTGGCCTTAATAGACAAACCGCCGCGATACTCCAGCATGCCCACGGCTTGCTGGTCGGGTCTTTCGTAATTGAGTGGGACCCGAGTATCAAAAAGTTCGATGTTCTTTGCGCTAGCGACTTCGGCGCTGACAAGAAAAAATATCAGTGCAAGGACGATGAAATGAAAGGTAGAGGGCTTCTTCACGGGCTATTGAATTGGGTGCGGGCGCTCATGTTTGTAGAGTTTAACGCTATTTTTCCATCGCCTAAATGAAGTATGAACATACAAATCACGTGGAGAAATATTGTCCCTGGCTTCCCGCCTTGTCACTCGCCATGAAGTGGCAAATGGTAAGGCGGCTGGAATTTTCGGGTTTGCTGACCACCAAACTCGTTGCTCGCAGCAACCTGTCGATATCACAATTTTTTATTACGGTAATGTGAAGAAATCTGAAGATGATTTAAATCCTCTACACAGTCCTATTCTTGATTGCTTCGACGAGTAAGATAAGTGGACCAACCATGGGATGGTCAACGGTTTCGAAGCGGCGATGGAAAAGGCCGGAACCCTTTTACCAGTCACTTGTAACACGCAGATCATTTGTGTGCGAACCCAACCAGCAGTCACTATGACGATGGCAACGCAGAAATCGTTTGGCGCCGCAGTCTAGATTTTCTGAGTCAAAATCTGTCATAACTCTACGCCTAGATCATCGTCTCAGAGGGCATCATGAAGGACGGATTAAGAATTATCGATTGCGATTTGCACGTGATCGAAAATGGGGATCTTTTTGAGAAATATCTCGATCCACGATTTCATGCACATCTGCCCAAATATCTCGGTTGGGGGGCGGTTAATTTTCCTCATTGGGACGTGGACGGCCAGATGATTCCACCATGGGCGCGCGACGCCACAGTAGTTGGACCACAAAAAGCACTCGATGCAAAGAGCGAAGGAATTTATGCGCCGATACGGGAGAAGAAATACGACGCTGATTCGACGGTCGCAGCAATGGACGTTGAGGGTATCGACGAAGCGGTCATGTTCCGTACTTTCGCGTCGATGTTTCTTTCGATTGATAGCTTAGCAGGAGATGTGGCGACGGCTTATTCGGCAGCATTCAACGATTGGCTGGCGGATTATTGCGCTGCTCACCCCTCCCGCATTCGGCCTGCGGCGATTGTCTCAATCCATAATCCTGAATTGGCGGCTGCAGAGGCGCGCCGGGCAGTGGAGGACAAGGGCCATGTCGCGGTGGTATTGCTCCCCATGCCAGTGAGCGGGCGCTATTTAAACGCTCCGGAATGCGACGTACTCTGGCATGAAATAACGCGCCTCGGCGTGCCTCTCATTTTTCATGGCACTAGCGGAGGCGCATCTCTCGATTACGCCGCCAAGCGCTTTCGGGGCCACCCAAATTTCCGCACCCTTAATCATGCGACTGCTTTCCCCTTTGAATTGATGGCGGCAATGGGCGCCGTATTGGTCGGCGGCGTATGCCAGCGTTTTCCAGAAATGCGGGTTGGCTTTCTGGAGGGCAATTGTGGCTGGCTCCCGTGGTGGCTTGACCGTCTCGATGGCCAGTGGGACAAATATGGAGGCGGCGAGGCGCTTCAACTGTCAGCGCTGCCCAGTGAGATATTCCTCAATCAATGTTTTATCGCGACAGATTCAGACGAAGCGCTCGTGGCGCATGTGGTGGACCGTTTCGGTGACGATAATATAGTCATGTCAATTGATTATCCCCACGCCGATGGGGCATATCCCAACGGGACCCAAGAGTTTCTTTCCCTGCCTGGATTTGGACTGGAATCAAAAAAGAAAATCATGTGGGACAATTGTCGAAGGCTTTACGGCTTCGGCGACGACGCTGGTGTTCAACGCTCCGGATCGCCGTCATGAGTAAATGTCAGAATATCGCAGGTAGTGCAGATTATTTTAGTGGATCAGCTCGCCAATTTTTGTCGAGCGCCGCCGGCAGCTGGCCGATTTGATTCCTCATCAAACAATTCGGCCAATTTTTCGGTCATGGTGCCGCCGAGTTGTTCTGCGTCGGTTATTGTCACTGCGTGCTGGTAGTATCGCGTCACGTCATGGCCGATGCCGATCGCGAGAAGTTGCACTGGTGACATAAGCTCAATCCATTGAATCACGGCACGTAAATGGCGCTCGAGATAATTGCGTGGGTTGACCGAAAGGGTGCTGTCGTCGACCGGCGCGCCGTCTGAAATCACCATGATGACGCGGCGTTCTTCCATCCTGCTAAGTAGTCGCTCATGTGCCCACAATAGCGCCTCGCCGTCGATATTCTCTTTTAAGAGGCCTTCGCGCAGCATGAGGCCTAGGCCCTTTCGTGCCCGCCGCCACGGCTCATCGGCGTTTTTATAAACAATATGCCTGAGATCGTTAAGGCGCCCAGGATTGCGCGGTCGGCCCTGGGCAAGCCAGCGCTCGCGAGCTTGCCCGCCCTTCCAGGCGCGCGTAGTAAATCCTAATATCTCGACTTTGACGCCACAGCGTTCCAGCGTGCGGGCCAGAATGTCAGCGCACATGGTGGCGACCAGGATCGGCCGGCCACGCATCGAACCTGAATTATCAATCAGCAGCGTGACCACCGTATCGCGAAAACGCATCTCCTTTTCAACCTTGTAGGAAAGTGGATGGAGCGGTTGTGTGATGACCCGGGCGAGACGGCCGGCATCGAGAAGACCTTCTTCGAGATCAAATTCCCAGGCGCGAACCTGATGGGCCATTAAGCGACGTTGCAAGCGGTTGGCCAGGCGCCCGATGACTCCCTGAAGCTGAGAAAGCTGCTGATCGAGTTGCGTGCGTAGGCGCCCCAATTCCTCAATGTCACAAAGGTCTGTGGCATTGACGATTTCGTCGAATTCGGTGGTATAACTGTTATAAGTTGGCCCCCGTTCGCCGTCCGGTCCGTCGCTAGGCAACATACGGCGGCGGCCACCTTCGTCCGATTCATCATCTCCGTCGCCTGCCATGGCGTCGGCATCACTGTCGGAGGCGTCGCTAGATTCTGCATCATCGCCCATTTCTGCTTCGGCGTCAGCACTGCTGTCACCGTCCAACTGCTCTCCGCCCTCGGCCGCGCCGCTATCGTCGGAATCCGAACCATCAGTCGAATCTGGTGAGGCATCCGCTTCCGAATCATCGCCGTCCTCGAATTCATCATCCTCAATATCGAGATCCTTGATCATTTCGCGGATAAGTTTGCCAAAGGCCTCCTGGTCACCAGCATTTTCTGCCAAATCGAACAAGATTTTTCCTGCTTTATCATCAAACCAAGGGCGCCAGAGATCTGCCAAATGCTTTGTTGCCGCTGGCAGTGGTTCGTCGTGCAGGCGTTCGCGTACCAAGGCCCCGATCGCGTCGGCAACCGGGGCTTCTTCCGGGCTCGACAAATGATCATATCCCTTGAGGCGGCTGCGCTGCTCGAGGGCTGAGCTGAGGTTGGCGGCAACGCCAGCAAAACGTCGAGCGCCAAGGCTTTCAATGCGCGCTTGCTCCACCGCTTCAAATATAGCGCGGGCGTTTTTACCGCGGGGCTGGGCGCGACGATGTGCCTGGGGATCGTGATAGCGCAACCGCAGGGCAAGTGAATCTGCCGAGCCGCGCACCATCTCGACATCAAGCGCGTTAAGATCGCGCGCCGGGAAGGGAAGCTGCGCTTGTTCGCTGCTCAATTGCGGCGTATCGGCGTCGAACGTGACCGCCAGTTCTTCTCCGGTTTTCCCGGCGAGAGCGCGCACGGCACAGCTAACAGCGCGCTGAAACCGCTCAGTTGGGTTTTCTTCTTTAATGGTCAAGGAAAGCCCTTCAGGTTACAGGCGGCGCCGGCACCGCCGATTCAGGTAGCTCCTTGCCAAAGCAGCGCTGGTAGTATTCCGCTACAGCTGCACGTTCCATCTCATCACATTTGTTAACGAACGTAACGCGGAAGGCAAAGCCTATATCATGAAATATTTTAGCGTTCTCAGCCCAATGTATAACAGTGCGCGGTGACATCACCGTTGAGATATCGCCCGACATGAATCCCGAGCGCGTCAGATCGGCGACTTCAACCATGGCATCAACGATCGTGCGGTCCTCGTCATTGTCATAGACCGGCACCTGGGCCTGTACGATCCCCACTTCCTCGTCATGCGGCAGGTAATTGAGGGTGGTGACCAGGTTCCACCGGTCCATTTGCCCCTGATTAATTTGCTGGGTGCCGTGATAAAGCCCAGTCGTATCGCCAAGGCCAACCGTGTTGGTTGTCGAAAAGATTCGGAACGCAGGATGCGGATGGATCACTTTGTTTTGATCCAAAAGCGTCATCTTTCCATCGACCTCCAAAATGCGTTGAATAACGAACATCACATCGGGTCGGCCAGCGTCATATTCGTCAAAGCAAATAGCCACAGGATTTTGCAGCGCCCAAGGCAGAATTCCCTCTCGGAACTCGGTCACTTGCTTGCCGTCTTTGATGACTATCGCGTCCTTACCGACGAGATCAATTCGGCTGATATGGCTATCCAGATTTATCCGAATACAGGGCCAATTAAGGCGTGCAGCCACTTGCTCGACATGCGTCGATTTACCGGTACCGTGATAGCCTTGGACCATGACACGCCGATTATGCGCGAAACCGGCCAACAGACTGAGGGTGGTGTCGTAGTTAAAGTGATAAGCCGGGTCGATAACCGGAACATGATCTTCCGACTCTGAGAACGCTGGAACTTCCATGTCGCTATCGATGCCAAATGTTTGGCGCACTGAAACCGTAATGTCGGGAATACGATCGCTTAATTTGGGGGCGTCGTCCAATTGCTGTTGAGAGGCCATTAATTATCCCTTCCGAGGGGAGGCTTGCCGCGGTTGCAGCGTGTTTATGTTGTCAGGAGACCTGATTCAAAAGATAGGTATAGGCCAGGTTGATGGATTTCAACAACTCTTCCGACTTTCTACTTCCACCGTTCATATCGGGATGGTGTTTTTTGGCTAACGCCATATAGCGGCTACGCAATTTTGCCCGATCAAATCCCGGTTTGAGGTCGAGTGTGGCGCATGCGGCTTCGATATTCATATCGGCCGCCGAGCGTCTTTTTTCACGCCCATTCCTGTCACCATTTTTTTGTCTCTCTGCCCCAAACCAATCGCGCGAGAAGCTATGAAAAATATTCTCGAGATCGTCCATTTCCTCGTGCAGGACCCTCCTGCCATAAACGGGCCAGGTCGGGCGGTGACCGGTGATGTCATCGCGTTGAAAATGTTCGATGTCCCGGCGTGACCAGCCCTCAAAGAAATTCCAAGCGCGATTATATTCACGGACATGGTCGAGGCAGAACCAACGATAACTGCGCAAATCTTTCGGTGCTCGCGGTGCGCGGTGCGGTGCGTACTCCGCGCAATCGGGATATTCACAGATCTGCTCCGCCGGAGCCTCTGGCTTTTCCGAGCGTGTTCGATGGTTGCCTTCAAATACCTTCATAGAATAAGTATGCCGTCTGCTCTGTGGTGAGTAAAGGCGCGGCGTTGCTAGTCTGAGCGGTGACTTCTGGGGACAGTTTGCTAAGCGTATATAATGGTACGAAGAGGGAAAAATGCGGGTTGCCCAAACGATCAAAACAAAATTAAACGAGCACCTGGCGCCGGCACGACTGGAAATCAGTGACGAATCGGCGCGCCACCACGGCCATTCCGGAGCGCGGCCCGAAGGCGAAAGTCATTTCAGTGTAACCATCGTCAGCGCAATATTTGTTGGGATGAACCGTATTGAGCGCCAGCGCCTCGTCTATCGAGTACTTGTCGATGAAATGAAAAGCGATATCCACGCATTGGCACTTACCACTTTGACGCCGGCCGAAGATTCATAGCAAGGCCAAGCTGGCTGCCACCAGCGATTGTCAAGTGGGAAATAAACCCAATACCTTAAATTTCGAATGTATAATAATAAACATATCATGTAACAGATTGTTATAAGTGATAAATATCCTTAGGGAGCGTCCCTCCGATGAGAATGGTGGCAGGTATGAATGGTCTTATCGACTGCTCAGCGGAACCAATCGAAGAGTCGGTCAATGTTGTTTTCCGCCATCGGTGTGGTGGCCGGAACATTCGCTTCATTGTGATGCACAAGGGCTATCTGCAAATCGATGCTAATCGCCAGTATACCAACCCGGATATTGCACCTTTACCACTGGACTAGTCGAGGCCCAGGCTAGGCAACTGTCGAGCATGGGCGGCTTACGGTCGCCCGCCGCCATGAGTTCTTTTTCACGCAGCGGAAAAATGGTCTGAAACGCTACCGTGGCAAGCACACTCATCAGTTCCCTGAGATGGGTGCATCCTTTTACGCCGCCGACGCGCGATTTAATCTGGCGAACCCAACCCGGTGCAATTTGCAACCCGACCATCTCCTGAAAGTTCTCTGTAACGTTCGAGCAAGGCTCGTAAGGTGTTGCGTCAGAGGCCGTTTCAATGGCTTGGATGTACAAATCATCGTCAATGGTTAGACGCACCCACATGTCGTGCACCGGTTTACCCGGTGCTAGCTTGCCGCGCCAGTCACTCTCGACTTCATAGGATTTTGTATCGGTGAGGTGTGCCTCAATATCCCACATGCCGTCTTCGCGCTGGTAGCCTCGGCAGTCGATTTGGCGTACGTGCATGGGTTCTCTCTCTGCTGGCGCGCTGAGCGGCATGGCGACCTCGTATTCAAGTTTGGTTGAGGTGGGTGCTAGATCACTGCATATATCAACAGCGGCATGAGAAGGAAAGCCAAGGTGGATGAAAGCACCACTAGGCTAGCAACCTCCTCCGGGTCGCGGTTGTAGTAGGTGGCAAACAAATAGTTGAACACGGCGATCGGCATTGAGCACTGTATTATCAATACACCGCGTTCCATGCCTTTAAAGCCGAACAGTTCGGCAAACCCGAACCCACAGGCGGCACCCATCCCTAAGCGCAAGAGCGAGAGTGCCAGGGTGCGGTTGAATCGGACCACCTTGAGCTTGGCAAGCGATACACCGAGAGTAAATGTCATCAGGGGAATGGCGAAGCCGCCGAGTAGGTCAGTGGTGTTGTAAATGAATTCCGGCGGCTGGGTGTCGGTGGCCAGGAAAATGGCGCCGATGGCGACAGCGTAGGGAATTGGCGCTTTGAGCAGGGGCACCGGACTGGGAAAACCGGAGAATAGCCACTGGCCGAATATTAATTGAGCTGAGGATGAGACCGCAAAAAACCCAATACCAAGCGCCAATCCCTCATCACCGAAGGCAAACAGGCACAACGGCAGGCCGATATTACCGGCGTTGGGAAAGGTCACTGGCGCCAAATAGGTGCGCATTGGCAGTTTGGCAATATACAAGATGATCGCGGCAATGGCGGCGAAGACGAGGAGTACTACCAAAGCGCTCAGCGCCATTTTAGCAATCTGGCCGGACATACCTTGAATACCGACCATGGTGGAAAATATGAGGCAGGGGGCCCCTATATGGCCCACCAGTCGCGTCACGATGCGGGTGTCAAAGGGTTGGTCGAAGCGGGCCCAGAGATAGCCTAGTCCAGCACAGGCAACCACCGGAAAAATGGTATTAAAGAGTTCCAGAATCATGGGTCGGCGCGACGCCTATTCATGGTCTCCGGGAGCCTTGGTGTCAGTTTCTGGCGGTATCACACGTACCGAAGTGATGCGGTTTTTCTGCCGCCCGCGAATCTCAAGGGTAAAACCGTGGAACTCGAAATGCTCACCGATCTCGGGTATCTGCTGCGCCACGTGGAGCGCCAGTCCGGCGATCGTCGCCGCTTCCTCGTCGGGCAGACTCCATCCAAAACGGCGGTTGAGGTCGCGGACTGTCGTATCGCCGGCCACCAGGACAGAGCCATCCGAGCGCGAGACTGTATGGCGCAGCGTAACGTCGTGCTCGTCTACAATATCGCCGACGATTTCTTCTAATATATCCTCTAGCGTAACCAGGCCCATAAGGGATCCATATTCATCGACGACGAGGGCGAAGTGCGCTCGGCGCTCGCGAAACGCGTTGAGTTGTTCTCGAAGACTGGTTATTTCAGGCACGAACCAAGGCGGGGTGAGCGCCTTTTCGATATCGACTGTCTCGATGTCGTTCCAATAGCCCTGAATAGCGCGCAGAAGGTCCTTGCTGTGAAGAACACCGATAATGTTTTCAGACTCGTCGCGCCACAGCGGTATCCGCGTGAACGGACTTTTCACTGCCTGATCTAGAATGGCGCGCACCGGCGCATCTACATCGATCATCGCCATATTGTTGCGGTGAGTCATCACCTCTCCAACCGCGACATCGTCGAGATCGAGAATGCCGTGTAACATGTCATGCTCATGCTTGACCACGGCACCTTCCTCGGCTTGCAGGCTAATCGCGCCGCGCAATTCTTCTTCGGCTTCCTCTTTGTTCTCTGTCACTTTGTGGGCGCCGAACGGCATGAGAGAAACATAGACGATGGCGCGTACCGCCAATACAGCCGGCGTCAGCAACCACACCAACGCGACAAGAATTGGTGCTATGGCGAGTGCAACCCGGTCGGCGTTGCGGATGGCGTAGGTCTTGGGTAGCACTTCGGCGAAAATTAGGATAATCAGCGTGAGCCCGACGGTGGCGTAAAACACACCGACCTCTCCGGCGACCGAAATCAGCAGGCTGGTCGAAAGAGCCGCTGCAAGAATATTGACGGCATTGTTGCCCAGCAGGATTGAACCGATGAAATGTTCACGTTTGCGCATCAGCCTGCCGATCATGCGGGCACGCCGATTGCCTTGCTTCTCAAGATGATGAAGCCGAGCGCGCGATGCCGCGGTGACAGCGGTCTCCGAGCCAGAAAAAAAACCGGAGAGCAAAATTAGCAGACCAATCGCCGCGGCGGTGATGATTTGTCCGGTGCTCATAATATCGTTGTTGGATTTCCGTAATAGTTGATCATGAGCCGTCCGCGACGCTCAGGAAATCGTCTAAAGTGGCCGCAATTTCTTGTGGCTCGACATCGCTGGCGAGGAAAGCGCCTCCAATACCGCGCGTTAATATTAAATGCAGGCGTCCATCTTTAGTCTTTTTGTCGTGCCTCATATGGAGCAACAGTGCTTCCCGCCGCTGCGCCGTGGGTGGCAGTTGCGTGGCCTCAGTCGGCAGACCATGCGCCGCTAGATGAGCCGAGACGTTTTCAACATCTGCCTCACTGCAAAGACCTAGCCGGTGTGACAGACGAAAGGCGAGAACTATGCCGATACTGACCGCTTCGCCGTGCAACAGCGCATCGCCATACCCACATTCCGCTTCGAACGCGTGAGCGAACGTATGACCCAAATTGAGAAGTGCTCGGCGGCCGTGCTCCTGTTCATCTTCGGATACGATGCGCGCTTTTGCACGGCAGCAATGGGCGATCGCTTGCTGGCGGGCGGCGGCGTCCCCACCCATAATCCGGCTGCCATTTTCTTCGAGCCAAACGAAGAATTCCAGGTCGTCAATCAGGCCGTATTTGACCATCTCAGCATATCCCGCCGCTAGTTCACGCGGCGGAAGGTTGTCGAGAGCACCGGTGTCAGCCACTACGAGGCGTGGCTGGTGAAAGCTTCCGATGAGGTTCTTACCATGACGGCTATTGATTCCAGTCTTACCGCCGACAGAGCTATCGATCTGGGCCAAAAGGCTCGTCGGAAGTTGGATAACGTCCATGCCGCGCAGCAGAACGCTGGCGGCGAATCCGGCTAGATCGCCAATCACGCCGCCGCCTAGAGCTAGCAAGGTCATGCCGCGTTCTACCCGGCAGGCAAGAAGACGTTCAAGCAACGCCTCAAAATTCTTAAAACTCTTGCTCCCTTCTCCGGGCTCCAGAACGATGCAGTCGCAATCTATACCGTGTCGAGCGAGAGATTCCACCACCCGATCGCTATAAAGCGGTGCGACATTTTCGTCAGAAATTACGATGGCTCGCTGCAGCCCGAGAAGCGGAGCAATATGGTCGCCAGCTTTAGACAACAAGTCGTCGCCGACAAGGATGTCATAGCTCCGAGCGCCAAGCGCCACATGAACCAACTCGGAGGATTGCACCTTAGTGTCGGACCCCGATTCGTTTGCGCTCACGATATTTCTCTAAGTGGCCAAATTGGGGTGTTGGGCGGTTGCTGCGTCGCGCTGTTCACCTTCACCGAGGCGCTCCAAGGCAGCAATAACATTTCTGACCGTTTCTTCGTGTGGACCATCTTGACTCTGTACAATGATATCTGCTTCTTCGTAAATGGGATAGCGCTCTTCGATAAGATGGCGCAGAACTGCTTCCTTATTCTCGACCTTCAAGAGCGGCCTGTTATCGCGGCGCGAGACTCGGCGCAACAGAACATCGAAATCCGCGCGCAGCCATATGGAGAAGGCGCACTCCTTAATTCGCTTACGCGTCTCTAGGTCAATGAAGGCACCACCACCCGTGGCCAAGACATGAGGCGGCTCAGACAAGAGCCTGGCAATAACCCGTCGTTCGCCATCACGAAAGGCCTGTTCGCCGTGCACTTCGAAGATATCGTTGACGGAGAGGCCGGCTGCGTCCTCGATTTCCGAGTCAGCATCAACGAAATCCATTCCGATGCGAGCTGCCAAACGCCGACCTATGGCACTTTTACCCGATCCCATTAATCCGACCAGCACGATCGAGCGGTCAAACGCTGGGTCGGCAGAAGCCGCGTTCATTGAAGCATCAGCCTGAAATTGTGTGGAAAATGCCTTTAAGGGCGCGCCGTGCCTTGTCGCAAATGTTGCTGCGGTACCGGGCGATCATTAAACTGCCTTAAAGTTGCCATTATTAAAAAGATTATCTCAAAATAGCCATATTTTGGCGGTAGCACAAACTGGAGCGTGATCGGCGCCCCGGCAAGTTTCGACGGAGTGAACGGCGAGCTGTATGGGATTTTATACTCGGATCATATTGTTGCTGGTGATTTTAGCAATTGGTGGAGGACTCGCATTTCTTTTGACTTGGGATATCCCACCGCCAACCGGTCCAATCGAAAAAGTTGTACCCGATGCGCGATTTAAAAAGTAGGCGGCGATTGAAGTATGGCGTAATGCCTCTGTGGGGCCTCTGTGCAGCCGCGTTTCTGTTTGCTGCTGAAAGCAATGCAGTCGCACAGACAACGGACTCGGGTGCCCCGATTGTGTTGGTACCTCTAGAAGAGGTCGTTGCGCCAGATAAAGTGTCTTTGCCGCAACTAGTCATCGACGTGCCGCCTTTGTTGGATGCCGAGGATCTTGCGCCGCCCGAGCTAACCCTGAAGAGCGATAGCGCTCAGGTTGAAGTCGGGACATTGGGCGAAATTAATGCAGATGACGTCGGATTGTTGAACGAGCAGTCGGGCGGTTTTCCGGATTCGCTGTGGCTACGAACGCGGCGAGATATTGTAACGCTTCTTTTGCCCCGCTTGCCTGTCGAAGCGCGCTCTCCAGCCATGCGTTCGACAGTATTAAAATTACTGCTGTCTGCGGGAAAGGCACCGCACGGTGAAGCAGCGGAGGAAGGCGAATTGCTTCGCTTGCGGGCAGAAATACTGGCAAGTATGGGAGAATATGACGTTGCAATCGCCCTCCTACAGGCCGCGCCGAGCGGAAATTTTGAGGAAATGCTCACGCGTTATGATAATGATCGCATGTTCCTTAAGCTCGATTTTAACGGCGCCTGTGAACGGACAAGAGCACGCGGCGATCTCTTATCGGATGCTTATTGGCAGCGCGCTCTAATACTTTGCCAGAGCAAAGATCAGGAAATCGAGGCCGCAAATCTCGGTTTGGATTTGCTACGTGAGAGTGGTTATGCGCCGGATGAAGGTTTCGTCACTCTGATTCATGCGATGAACGGGTATGGCGAGGCAGTGCTGGACTCACTGCCGAACCCGACCCCGATGCTGGTCTCAATGTTACGTATTTTAGGCATCGAAGCGCCGTTAAATGCTCTCGATGTAGCCAATCCTGCGCTTCTGCGCTTTATCGCCAGCGCTGCGGACAGCGACATCGAGCTACGTTTGTTGGCCGCCGAACAGGCTGAAGCCGTCGGCGCGTTGCCTGCGTCTAGTGTCGCCGCGCTCTATGCGGCTGTGCCTTTTTCACCGGAGGAGCAGGCGAATCCGTTTGAATACAGCGCTGAAGTAAGCGGGCCGCTGGCCCGGGCAATGTTGTATCAGTCCATACTCGGCGAAAGTGTGCCGACTGCTCGTGCGGAGGCCGTTGGCATCGCCTTACAGCGCGCCCAGGAGGAAGCGCGTTTTCCGACGATGGCGCGAGTTCTACAATCTGCTATCCAAGAACTGCCGGTGACGCGGGAATTCGCCTGGTTTGCCGCCGAAGCCGGGCGTGCCTATTTCGCCGGTGGCCGTTGGGAAGAAGCGCGCCGCTGGTTTGATGTGGCAGTCGCGGGGCGCGGCGCGGATCACGAGGCTCAGCAGGCGGCTGTTGCGTTGTGGCCGTTGATTGCACTGACGGGGCAGAGCCAGGATGTGGATCCAGAAATGTTGAAGGCATGGTGGGAGTCGCAAGGCGGAGCGTTGGACCCTGGGGCGCATAGCCGGGGAGGCCTATTGCTCACATTACTGGCGGCACTGGGCCGTAATGTTTTACCTGAACAATGGGATACCCTGCTCGCCGGGCCACTGAGTGAGCCCAGCGCCGTCGCCTCTCCAGCTCTACGTCACGCATTGCGGGCCGCCGCTTCGGACGGACGTCTGGGTGAGGCGGTTCTGCTGGCGATGCTCGGATTGGGTGCTGCCGGACCAGAGAATGCCGGTCTCGTCACATTGGGTGAAACGCTCGTCGGGCTACGCGCTGTTGGTCTAGACCTGGACGCTCAGGCTATAGCTGTCGAGGTTGCACTGGCGGGCGGTTTGTGACGGTCACAGCGCGCGGTGCGGAGTTCCCGAGCGCAACTGATGATACGTGCGATTTGGAACCTCCGAGCGCAACTGAAAAATCACCAGACGCGCTGCGGGCGCAAATTATAGATGATTCGAGAGCACTTGAACTTTTTAAGGAAATGCTGCAGGCCGAACGCGGCGCGACAGAGAATACTACTGATAGCTATGAGCTGGATATTAAACATTTTGGAGTTTGGCAAAGTTCACGCGGTTCGGATTTAGTCGGCGCCGACACTGCTGCAGTGCGTGCATTTCTGAGCGAACTCTCTGAAAATGGTCTGGCGCCACGTACGGCGGCCCGGCGCCTCTCGGCACTCAAACAATTTTTCCGCTTCTTACAGGCCGAAGATCTGCGCGCGGACAATCCGTGCGCGAAGATCGAAGGGCCGCGGCTTGGCCAGCCACTTCCAAAAATACTTAGTGAAGATCAAGTCGCTCAGCTTTTAGTTGCTGCCCGCGACCAATTGTCGGGGGACTTCCGCACTGCCCGTAAGCGCGCTGATGCCGTCCGCGCGCTGGCTTTGGTGGAATTGCTCTATGCGACCGGGGTGCGCGTCTCTGAACTGGTGAAACTGCCGTTTGAAAATGTCATTGAAGGTCGCAAATGTCTGTTGGTAGCTGGCAAACGCGGAAAGGAACGCATCGTTCCAGTTGGGGAACCTGCAGAAGCCGCGCTTGCCAAGTATGAGCCGTTTAGGAAGCTACATACCGGCCAGGGCGGGCCTTCGAAATGGCTATTTCCATCACACGGTGGGCATTTGACGCGTCATCGAGTCGCGCAAATATTAAAGGATTTGGCCTCCCAGGCCGGCCTGCCGAAGGAAAAAGTTTCACCGCATGTTTTACGCCACGCTTTCGCCACCCATTTGTTGGCAAACGCCGCAGATTTGAGAGCGGTGCAGAAAATGCTAGGCCACGCGGACATTTCAACGACGCAAATCTATACCCATATTTTGGACGACCGGCTAAAAGCCGTGGTGCGTAATCATCATCCCCTAGCTAGGCCTTAAGGGTAACTGTGGCCCGGCTTGGCGCGACAACGCAAAATGGCGTAGTTTGGTGGGCGATGAAAACTCAATGGAGGCCGAAAATACTACCACGATGAGCAGCTACTTAGACTTCGAAAAACCGATCGCCGAGATCGAGGGCAAGATTCATGAACTGCGCCATTTAAGCGACGGCAGCGGTGTGAATATTCTTGAGGAGGTATCCCGCCTTCAGGTCCGCGTGGATCGCATCTTGCGGCAAACCTATAGCCGCCTCTCGCCGTGGCAAAAATCGCTAGTCGCGCGCCATCAGTTGCGCCCGCACTTTTCGGATTATGTGAGCACGCTGATCGAGGATTTCACGCCGTTGGCAGGGGACCGTAATTTTGCTGAGGATCGCGCCATCGTCGGTGGACTCGGGCGCTTCCGTAACCGGGTGCTGATGGTGATCGGCCACGAGAAAGGCGCCGACACCGAAGGCCGGTTGCGCCATAATTTCGGGATGGCTAATCCGGAGGGCTATCGCAAGGCGATGCGTCTGATGCGATTGGCCGAAAAATTTTCGCTGCCCGTCGTGACCTTGGTCGATACGCCCGGCGCTTATCCTGGCGTCGGCGCCGAAGAGCGTGGCCAAGCCGAAGCCATTGCTCGCAGTATCGAGACATGCCTTGATCTCCGAGTTCCCCTTATTAGTGCGATCATCGGAGAGGGCGGTTCAGGCGGTGCGATTGCTTTGGCTGTGGCGAACCGCATCTTGATGTTGGAGCACGCAACCTATTCAGTGATTACACCAGAGGGCTGCGCAGCCATTCTTTGGCGTGATTCGGAACACGCTCAGGAGGCGGCTGACGCGTTAAAAATGACGGCGCAAGACTTGCACAAAATGGCGGTTGTCGATGAAATTATCGCTGAGCCGATTGGTGGTGCACATCGCTCGCCGGAGGCAGCGATCACCGCTTTAGGCGACGCGTTAGAAAAATCGCTGGATAAACTAAAACCGCTAAGTGGAGCTGAATTACGCGGCAAGCGGCGCGAAAAATTTCTTGAGATCGGAAAAATAGGCCTCGGCTAAATTCATTTTTGGCACTTAAGTTAAATTTCCGTGGCACTGTTTAAATTTCTTGCCAGAGCCGCACGGGCAGGGTGCGTTGCGGCCTGTCCGACCCCATGTGGTGGGGTCGTCTTCATCAAATTTCGCGTGGCGCATAGTGCCGAGTTTCGCTTCAGCGGCAAGAATTTCCTCATCGCTCATTGCGGGTAGTGAGGGTAAGGCATCTGAACCATCAGCAGCTTCAAGCCTAGCGGCAGGCGCTAAGCCCGCGAAAGCCGGATCCTCTCGAGTTTCATGGGCTTCTTGCGGAAGTGGGCGAAGTGCCGCTTCATCTTCTTCGTTTAAACGTAGGTCAACATGCGTTAGCAGTTGGGTAACTTGTTCGCGAAGGCCTGTAAGCATGGCTTCAAACATGCTGAAGGCTTCCTGTTTGTACTCGTTCAACGGATCTCGTTGGGCATAGGCGCGGAGTCCGATACCCTGGCGCAAATGGTCGAGTGTCAGAAGATGATCTTTCCAAGTCTGGTCGAGGATTTGCAGCAATAAACTTTTTTCAGCCATGTGCCATATATCGGCGCCATATTTTGCAATCTTTGCCGCCGCTTGGCGGTCCGATGCGTCGGTGATGCGCCCGCGCATCTCCTCGTCCGCAATACCTTCCTCCGCCGCCCATTCCTTAATTGGCAGATCCAGGTTGAGAAGGCGTTTGCTGTCCTCTACTAGGTCATCGACATCCCATTCTTCGGCGTAGGCCTTTTCCGGGATGTTGTCGTTAACAATGTCCTCTATCACTTCGTGACGCATGCTCGCGACCGTCTCAGAGACATCCTCAACGCGCATCAAATCCTTGCGTTGCTCGTAAATCACTTTGCGTTGATCGTTCATGACATCATCAAACTTAAGCAAATTTTTGCGAATTTCGTAGTTTCGCGCCTCGACCTTCTGCTGGGCCTTCTCCAGGGCTTTATTGATCCATGGGTGGATGATTGCTTCATCTTCCTTCAGGCCCAATTTGGACAACATCGAATCCATCCGATCGGAACCAAAAATGCGCATCAAGTCGTCTTCGAGGGACAGGAAGAATACCGACGCACCTGGGTCGCCTTGGCGTCCGGCGCGGCCGCGCAACTGATTATCGATGCGCCGCGCCTCATGACGCTCGCTGCCGATGATGAGGAGCCCGCCTGCGGCCAGAACTTTGTCACGTTCCACATTCACTTCGGCGCGGATTTGGTCGCGTTCGAGTTCATACTTCGCAGTATCTTCTTCTTCCGCAAGTTCGCCTAAAAGGCGAAAATCAACGTTGCCACCTAGCTGGATATCCGTGCCACGCCCCGCCATGTTGGTCGCGATGGTCACGGCGCCGATACCGCCGGCCTGTGCGATAATGCCGGCTTCTTGTTCGTGGTATCGGGCATTAAGGACACTATGTTCGATGCCCTTCTCCTTCATCATTTTCGATAGCAATTCTGATTTTTCGATGCTGGTCGTACCAACCAAAACAGGTTGGCCTGCCTGACGACTGATCTCGATACGGGCGATAATCGCTTTCCATTTTTCGTTTGCGGTACGGTAGACTTCATCATCGTTATCTTCCCTAACACAGGGCTGGTTGGTCGGAATTTGCGTAACTTCGAGCTTGTAAATATCCGCGAACTCGGACGCTTCGGTCGCCGCAGTGCCGGTCATGCCAGCAAGCTTTGGGTACATGCGGAAATAATTCTGAAACGTGATCGAGGCTAGAGTTTGGTTTTCATTTTGAACGGGAACCTGTTCCCTGGCCTCCAGTGCCTGATGCAGACCATCAGAAAAGCGCCGTCCGGGCATCATCCGCCCCGTAAACTCATCGATGATGATGACCTGGCCGTCTTTGACGATATAGTCCTTGTCGCGTTCAAACATCTTGTGAGCGCGTAGAGCCTGATTGATGTGATGCACTATCGAAATATTCTCGATGTCATAGAGGTTAGGACTTTTTAAGAGGTCTCGTTCCTCAAGTAGTTTTTCGACCTTTTCCGTGCCGACATCTGTGAGCGTTGCCGTGCGTGCCTTTTCGTCGATCTCGAAATCTTCTTCGGTGAGATTGGGAATGAGGGTATCGGAGTTTTGGTACATTTCGGAATGATCTTCGGCAGGGCCCGAGATAATTAGCGGTGTGCGCGATTCGTCGATCAAGATGCTGTCTACTTCATCGACGATCGCAAAGTTGAATTCCCGCTGGACCATGCTTTCCAGCGTGAACTTCATATTGTCGCGCAAATAGTCGAAGCCAAATTCGTTGTTGGTGCCATAAGTGACATCGCACTGATATTGTGCTCTGCGCTTGTCGTCGTCCAGGCCGTGGACGATACAGCCGACGCTCATGCCGAGAAACTCGTAGATCTCACCCATCCAAGCGGCGTCACGTTTGGCAAGATAATCGTTCACGGTGATGATGTGTACGCCCTTGCCTTGAAGCGCGTTCAAATAAACTGGCAGCGTCGACACTAGCGTTTTGCCTTCGCCGGTTGCCATTTCAGCGATATGACCTTCATGCAAAACCATGCCACCGATCAACTGCACATCGTAATGGCGTTGGCCAAGTGTGCGTTTTGCGGCTTCGCGTACGGTGGCAAAAGCTTCCGGAAGGATGGCGTCCAAACCGACATCTTTAGCAAGGCGCTCCCGTAGTTCGCCCGTACGGGCGCGCAATGCCTCATCCGAGAGCGCCTCCCACCGGGATTCGAGGCTGTTGGTAGCGTCGACTTGCTTGGCGTAGGCTTTGACTACGCGCTCATTTGCCGTGCCGAAAATTCGGCGCGTCAATCCCCGCATCATGGGATGACCTCGATAATAGTCCAGATAAGTAGCGACGCTGCGACCAGCCCGCTGTTGAGAGATAAGCGCGTGGCAGGACAGTGTCAACGGTGGAGCCGGTGGCGCGATCTGCTACAGAATACATCATTCTGCTACAGCATACATGTTGTGCGAGTTTTGGTGATATGGTTTAAGCTCAGATTGATGGCGCGCTGGGCAGCAGTCACCGGATGTCACGGAGAATTTAAATGAATTTGTTGTCCAAATTTAACCATACTGGCGCACGCCGACTTGCATCATTCGCCGTCGTGGCGCCCATTCTGTTAGCGGGTTGGTACTCTTACTTTGGCTAAGGACGACGGTCTCATGGTCACGATCGAAAATGGTGAAACTCTAACCCAAACAGAAATAGTGCTAGCCCTTGAGCTTTTTCCGGCGCAATTTTGAAGCATACCTTTTGAGCAATGAAGGGGCCCTGCATGAGCGGTAAGTCACCTTTAGCACCAAAATCATTTCCCAGCCTGCCGGCCGTTGCCGGCGTGCGCTTAGCCGCTATAGCCGCTGGTGTACGTTACACGGGACGCGATGATTTGTTGCTTGCGGAATTTTCGCAAGGCACGCGCGTCGCTGGTGTTTTAACGCGCTCAGAAACGCCGGGCGCTCCAGTGACATGGTGCCGAAAATTGCTGCCCAAGGGCCAGGCGCGCGGGCTCGTGGTCAATTCCGGCAACGCAAATGTCTTTACTGGTCGCAGTGGCGAGGTGGCTGTTAGCCGCACCGCTAGGGCGGCTGCGCGGCTACTCGGCGCCTCGCCGGATGAAATATTTACCGCATCAACCGGGGTCATCGGGGAGGCACTGCAGGTGGACCGTATCACCAAGGCGCTGCCAATGATTGCCGATAGATTATCACCCACCGCCTGGCTCAATGGGGCGCAGGCAATCATGACTACTGATACGTTTCCAAAAGGCGCGGTGCGCCTCACGGAGATTGGCGGTGTGCCCGTTACGATCGCGGGGATTGCCAAAGGCTCGGGCATGATCGCGCCGAATATGGCGACCATGCTTGCCTTCCTCTTTACCGATGCCCGGTTGCCAGTACGCGTTTTGAATTCACTTCTCCGCCCAGCCAACGAGCGTTCCTTTAACTCGATTACGGTCGACGGAGACACTTCGACGAGTGACACTTGCCTCTTGTTCGCTACCGGCGCGGGCAAGCGTCACCCCACAGTAACACGGGCGGGCGATACCCGCCTCGATTCCTTTCGAACGGCCTTGCAGGAAGTGATGACCGACCTCGCGCAACAAATTGTGCGCGATGGCGAAGGCGCTGAGAAGTTTGTGACCGTCCAAGTGCGTGGTGCTGCGTCGGAGGCATCGGCGCGGCGTACCGCGTTGGTGGTAGCAAATTCACCTTTGGTCAAAACAGCGCTTGCCGGCGCCGATCCAAACTGGGGGCGCTTGGTAATGGCCGTCGGCCGTTCGGGCGAGCGCATCCGGCCGGAGAAAATGGTGATCTCTATTGGTGGACAGGCGGTTGCGCGCGGCGGCAGGAAGGTTCCCAGTTATCGTGAAGACGAGGCGGCGCGCCATATGCAGGGTCGGGACATCAACTTTGACCTTTACCTCGCGGTCGGAAGCGGTGCGGCGACAGTCTGGACCTGCGACTTGACCCATCGCTATATCGATATCAATGCCGACTACCGCTCCTGAGAGCGCCGGGCAAAAGCCCATTCTTCTGGTTGCCGCGATCGCCCTGGTCGACGCCGATGGTCGGGTGCTAATCGCCCAACGGCCAAAGGGTAAACATCTCGAAGGCTTGTGGGAATTTCCGGGCGGTAAATTGCGTGATGGCGAAACGCCGGAAGGTGCCCTTATTCGCGAACTGAACGAGGAACTGGGAATCGATGTTGAACATACGTGTCTGGCGCCGTTCAGCTTCGCATCGCATGATTATGGAGAGTTTCATCTCATGATGCCGCTCTATGTTTGCCGAGTTTGGAGCGGTGTCCCGCGCGGGCGCGAGGGACAGCAGTTAAAATGGGTGCGACCGTCCAGACTTACGGACTGGCCGATGCCGCCAGCCGATGCACCTCTGGTCGCGATGTTGCGCGATTTGCTCTAGACGTCGCGTCTACTCGGGAAATTTCTGCGCACCAAGCGCTGTCTTCAAGCTGACTTTGCCGGAGCCCGGCTTGAGCGGCTGTTGTTGACTCTCATGGGGGCACCAGCCGGCGAGATAGAGCACTTCAAATGTTGCCGGAATGCGGCCGCTATCGTCGCCGAACATTTCGCGGTAATGCTCGGCTGCCGTTAACATGGTGCTTCGGCGTGAGAATCCTGGCCGGCGTTCTCGCAGTACATTGCTCTCCCCCATGCCGCGCAGTTCTCGCATCAACGTGAGCGCATCCGGGTAACTGACATTAATCGTATCTCTGTCGACCACTGGAAGGGCAAAACCGGCGCGCTGCAGAAGCGCGCCGAGATCACGAATTTCGACGAAGGGTGCAACTCTCGGGCTGATACCCCCTTCGATCTCAGTTTCTGCCCGCGTCAATGATTGGCGGAGTTCAGTCAGGCTTTCGCCACCAAAGATTGCGCCAAGGAACAGTCCGTCGGGGCGGAGTGCACGTCGAATTTGGATTAGGGCACCGGGCAAGTCGTTGACCCAATGAAGACTTAGCGTACTGATAACGAGGTCGAGCGAAGCGGAGGCAAAAGGCAACCACTCTTCGTCGGCCACAACGCGATATGATCCGGAGGCGTTTGCCACCATGGCTGGCGAGAGGTCGCATTGGATCAGATGCTCGATGCCGTTTAGTCCTGATAAATGAGCTGCTAAGGGGTCATTGTTACAGCCCAATTTCACGGCTACGGGAAAGCACCGATTAATGTCGTCGAGGCGCTCGGCGAGCCGTGCCGAAACTTCTCGGGCTAGAAAAGAATGGGCGGCAAAATTAGCCGCCGCACGATCGCGCCGCCGGCGCAATTGTACACGATCGAACGGTCCCTTCTTGCCGCCCTGGTCGCCCGATTGCCCCATATCCATGGCAGTTATATGACATGTGCGGGCACACTCAGCAAAGCGTTATGGTTGTTGACCTGGCTGCTACCAGACATTTGATTGAGGATCTGGCTAAAACTCTGGCATGCGGTTATGTCGACGCGCTTTAATGCGGGACAGCAAGAACATGGTGTCCTTGAGCAACCAGTGCAGCCCTCTGACGCGCCAGCCAACCTACCGGGGCGGCTATGCGCCAGATAATGAAGAGATAATGAAGTAAGGTCGGTTTTATTCTAGCGCCCTGTTGCCCCTGTTCAGGCACCCCTACGAAATTGAGGCCTGCCTGCACTGCTTGGTTTCAAACATTCTCAAATTACCGCGGTGCCCGCGCAGCAACCTTTTACCCCAGCCTCGACCGCTACCTCAGTCTAGCTTTGAATATGGCCGGATGTATCTAGATCGCACTAGCTCTAGGAGGTTGGATGTCGAGCGCGGGAGGCGAGCCGCTAGAGGACGCAGACTTAATCGGGGGTGTACTGCTTCATAGTTGGCGATTTCTTGGCAAGTAGGAGACGCACGAACGTCATAGGCGCGTTCGGTTCTTGCAAGCGCTACGCCGAATCAGTTCAGGGTAAATTTATCTTTCTGGTTGAATATGTTATTAACACCTAAGCAACGGTGGAGGCATGTTAGCAAGCACTCCTTTGGGGTGGCACGGCTGGCGTTGCCCTATTGAGTCTTGCGCAAACCCTGGATCGTTCTACATGATGAATTCAGAAAACAAAGCGAGGGGTGCGAACTTGCCCGATGTTACTCTCTATACAACACCATATTGTCCCTACTGCCATCGAGCGAAGCGATTGCTGGAGGATAAAGGTGTGCCTTTCACCGATATCGGTGTGATGGGTCAACCCGAATTGCGCCGCGAGATGGAGGAGCTCTCGGGCGGCTACACGGTTCCCCAAATATTCATCGACGGAAAACCAATCGGGGGCTCTGACGAGCTTGCCGCACTGGAGCGGGCGGGAAAACTGGACAGAATATTGGGGTTGCTATGACAGCCAACAAACTGCGGGTAGGCTGCGTTCAACTCAGCAGCGGCCAGGATATGGCGGAGAATTTGCGAGTCGCCTGCGAGTTGGTGCGAGCGGCGGAGGGCGAGGGTGCCAGGCTTATCGCGTTGCCAGAAAATGTAGCGCTGATGGATCATCGCACCGAAGCGGTTCATGCCCAGGCAGCAGCGCTTGATGAGCATCCGGCGATAATGGCATTCGCCGACATCTCGCGGGAAACAGGTGCCTGGATCGTTGTTGGCTCCGTCGGCGTGCGCGTGGCCGATAGCCGGGTCGCCAATTGCTCGGTTCTTATCGATGGCAATGGCATCATCGCTGCCCGATACGATAAAATTCACATGTTTGATGTTGATCTACCAAATGGTGAGGTCTACCGCGAATCTGAGGCTTTCCGTGCTGGCAACGATGCTGTTGTTGTGCAAACGCCCTGGGGCGGGCTTGGCATGAGTGTTTGTTACGATCTCCGTTTCCCACACCTTTACCGTGCGCTGGCTCATTGTGGGGCCCATATCATTTCCGTTCCGGCGGCGTTTACCAAGGTAACGGGTAAAGCGGTATGGCATGTGCTGAATCGCGCCCGTGCCATCGAGAGCGCGGCCTTTGTAATTTCGCCCTGCATGTGGGGCAGCCATTCAGGTGGAAGGACAACATTCGGCCATTCACTAATTGTCGATCCCTGGGGCACGGTACTAGCGGATGCCGCTGAAGGTGTGAGCTATGTGACGGCGGAGATAGATCTGGACGATGTAGCTAAAGCGCGCGCCGCCATTCCCGCCCTCCAGCATGACCGTAGTTTTAATATTCCGTTGGATGACAGGAAAGCAGTTCGGGCTGTCTGCTAGTTCATACAGTTTTGCGGGCGCAAATCCGCTGCACGGCGGCAGGCTTGGGGTCGCTGAGCGTTAAGTCTTCATAGGCGAGGATTGTCAGGTCAGCGAAAACGCCAGACAGAAGTTCGCCGCGTTTCAACAAATAGTCAGGATTTCGCGGTCTCCCAAAACTCTCATTGCCCGCCGCGAAGGTTTCATAAAGCAGCAACCCACCTGGCCTCAAAGTGGCAAGGATATCTGGAAAAAGTGGGCGGTGAAGATAATTGACAACCACGACGGCGGCGAACTGACGATCGGAAAACGGCCAGCCGTCATTCTCGAGGTCGGCTGCAATAATTTGTAGCCCGGCTTCTTCTTGAATGTCTGTCAGAGCTGAGACGTTGATATCGCAAGCAGTGACGCGATGGCCGCGTTGTAGCAGGAACATACTCTGACGGCCGCTGCCGCAGGCGAGGTCTAGTACAGTTCCACCTGGCTCAATTTCGTGGGCAAAGCGGGTGACCCAGGATGAGGGCGAGCCGCGCCCAAGGGCGCTGTGATATTTGCTCATCTTATTGAGGGTGCTTGATTTCGTACTAAATTAGGATACTTAGTGAAGTTCGATCGGAGCATAAGATGTTATTGGATCAATTACGATGATTGTCTTTGACCTGAAGTGTGCACAAGAGCACGTGTTCGAAGTGTGGTTTGCCGATTTCGATTCTTGCAACAGCCAAATTTCTGGCGGCGAAGTGGCGTGTCCGATTTGCGGTGATTCCAAGGTAGCAAAGGCGCCTATGGCGCCTAATATTCCGGCAGGTACAGGGCGTGGTCGGGGCAGAGGTGCTAATAGTATTTCTGCTAAGACAGCTAACACCACGCCGAAATCGGAGATGGCGCCGCCCACCCCAGAACAAATGGGCGAGGCCATTAACACATTGCGGAAGATGCGCGACGTGGTCGAAAAAAACTTCGACAATGTTGGCGACCACTTTCCAGAAGAAGCGCGAAAAATACACCATGGCGAAGTCGCAAAGCGCAATATTTACGGTGACGCCAGCAGCGAAGATGTGGAGGAGCTTCGGGAAGAGGGTATCGAGGTCAGCCAAATGCCCTGGGTGTCGCGGCACGATTCCTAAATTTCATTTCTCATGCCAGACGCAATGTAGTTTGCCGAGAGTTTTCGGCTGAGTACCCAAGCCCGCGTCAGCGGGTCATAAGTAAGGCCGCTGATATCTTGAATGGTGATACCGTGTCGGCGAAGCGGCGCCACAAGTTCTGAAGGGCGGACGAATTTAGACCATTGATGCATGCCCGGTGGAAGCCAGCGTAATATGCGTTCTGCCGCGACGATGGCAAGAAGATAGGAAGCGACAGTCCTATTTAGGGTGGCAGCGAAAAACATTCCGCCGGGTCGCACCATTTGCGCGCTTGCAGCGAGAAAACTCCCTAAATCTGCCACATGTTCGACCACTTCGAGCGTGAGTACGCCGTCAAATTGGATGTCCTCATGAGCCAGTTCTTCGGCGTTGATATGGCGGTAGTCGATGTCGAGGCCAGAGTAATGCGCATGTTGCCGTGCCGCTTCGATGGCATCCCCGCTGGCGTCAATCGCCGTGACGGTAGCGCCGAGATGCGCCAAGGGTTCGGCGATAAGTCCGCCGCCACAGCCAATATCCAGCAGACGTAAGCCGGTGAACGGGCGCTTGTTCCGTATGTCACGTTCGTATCGGCGGCAAATTTGGTCACGTATATAGGTGAGGCGTGGAATATTGAGAGCATGAAGCGCACGGAAAGGTCCATCGGGCTGCCACCAATTATCTGACAGCGCGGCAAAGCGAGCAATTTCTTGTTTATCAATGCTAGCGGAGTCTTTTGCCAGTCCATTTTTTTGCGTCATGTAATTTCCGTCTTCTTGCTTGTGTGATTCTAACACAGTATGTATACGCGCCCTTCGCCCCACAATCAGGATGAACAAGGCGCCCCCCCCCGATATCGGGCGCCAGAGTGGATTCAATGGCGTTAATTGTACAAAAATTTGGTGGGACCTCCGTATCCCATTTGGGGCCGATTCGGCGTGTTGCGCGCCGGGTCAGGGCCGAGTTGGATGCCGGCAACCAAGTAGCCGTTGTGGTTTCCGCAATGGCCGGCGTGACGGACCAACTCGCCGGATGGGTAAAGGATATTTCTCCTGGCGGCAGTCGCGAGGAGTACGACGTTGTCTTGTCGAGCGGCGAACAGGTTACTAGCGGCTTGGTGGCACTCGCTCTGCAGCGATTGGGTGTTGACGCGCGCTCCTGGATGGGTTGGCAATTGCCTGTACGCACCAATGGAAGCCATGGGCAGGCCAGAATCCTTGAAATAGAGACCGACGAGGTCAATAAATTATTGACCGCAGGCGGAGTTCCAGTGGTGGCTGGATTTCAAGGAATTTCGCCGAACGGCCGGGTGACCACTGTAGGCCGCGGTGGTTCGGATACGCTGGCTGTGGCGTTGGCGGCCGCACTTGGTGCTGCGCGCTGCGATCTCTATTCCGACGTGACCGGTGTTTTTACGGCGGATCCGTGGATAGTCAACAATGCGCGCAAGCTTGACAAGATCACTTGTGAGGAGATGCTCGAGCTAGCATCCTTGGGAGCCAAGGTGCTCGAACCACGGGCAGTGCAGATGGCGCTTCGTCATCGCGTGCCAATACAGGTACTTTCGAGTTTTGCCGATTTGCCGGGAACATTGGTCGAGGGAACAATCATTACGGACGTATGGGGCATGCAGTTAGAAGACGAAGAAAATAGAAACATGGTCACTGGAATCGCGTACAGCCGTGATGACACAAAAATCACGGTCGTACGGGTGCCCGACAAGCCAGGCGTTGCAGCCGAAATTTTAGCGCCGCTTTCCGAGGCCGAAATTAAAATAGATATGATTGTGCAGAATGTATCCCATGACGGAAAGACAACGGATATCACATTTACCATTGCCCGGGGTGATGCGGTGCGAGCAACTGAGGCGCTGCGCAAGATGCAGGGCAAGCTCGAATTCGAGAATATAATTAGTGATGAGGCGGTAGCCAAAGTCTCGGTTATCGGGGTCGGCATGCAGAGTCATGCGGGTGTAGCCCAAACGATGTTTTCTGCCTTGGCGGAGAACAGTATCAATATTCAAGTTATCTCGACGTCGGAAATAAAGATTAGTGTTCTGATCGCAGAGGAGCATACGGAACGCGCGGTGCGCGCACTGCATGCCGCCTACCGGTTGGATGAGTAAAGGTAGCTCTCTGGCTGCAGCGCGAGCCGAACTCGATGCCTTATCTGCCAGTGGGCGCAAGTTTCTTGGCGTCCACTACGCTATACTAGGCGGCGCGATGTCCTGGTTATCCGAGCGCCATTTGGTTTCCGCGACGTCGAATTGTGGTGCTTTCGGGGTTATCGCGACTGGCTCTCTCAGCCCTGAAGAGTTGCGTGAAGAAATCAAGCAAACTTTCGCGCTTACCGACAAGCCTTTCGGCGTCAACGTGATCATCATGCATCCTGAACTCGATGCGTTGTTGCGAGTTTGCATTGACGAAGGAGTTGGTCATGTTGTTTTGGCAGGTGGCATGCCGTTGCGTGGCGCTACCGACCTACTAAAAAATTCCGGCATTAAGATTATTGCATTCGCGCCAACCCTACCTGTGGCCAAGAAACTGATGCGCCAAGGCGTCGATGCGTTCATCATCGAAGGCATGGAGGCCGGTGGTCATATCGGCCCAGTGTCGACCAGTGTACTCTGCCAGGAGATTCTTCCCCATCTGCGCGACGTCCCTGTGTTTGTCGGCGGTGGTATCGGGCGCGGTGATGCGATCGCCCTTTACATGGAAATGGGAGCTGCTGGATGCCAGATTGGTACCCGTTTCGTTTGCGCGACTGAGTCCATCGCTCATAAAGAATTTAAAAAAGTTATCCTTCATGCCAAGGCGCGCGATGCGGTACTCTCAGTGCAGTTCGATCCGGATTTTCCTGTAATCCCGGTGCGGGCACTCACCAACAAAGCAACCGAAAAATTCTCCGCAGCCCAGCGCGACGCAATCGCGCGCTATCGAGCCGGCGAGCTGGATCAGAAAGAAGCACAACTTGTTATCGAACATTTCTGGGCAGGCGCGTTACGCCGGGCGGTCATCGATGGTGATGTTGAGTATGGCTCGCTGATGGCCGGACAGAGCGTCGGCATGGTCGAGCGCGAGCAACCTATTGCGGATATCGTTGAAGAGTTGATGAGCCAGGCAACCCATAGTCTCGCCGAACGTACTAGGCGGTTGTCCACAGGATAAAGATTTATATAGAACGTTCGGATAGGCCGTCGGCCTAATTGTAAGCCACAATATTAATTGCGCCTCGCACAGGCCAGTGGTATTTTGATGAATTGCCGTCAAGACATGACCCTAGGCAGCGCTTTGCGGTTTCAGCATGAGGACCAGCAGAGTGCGGATTAAAGCAAAAATGGTAATCGGCGGCGAGGTGGATCCTAAGTTTCTTGGGAAACGCCGATCGGCGCTTATCATGCACGCGTGATCGAACCGTGAGGTCAAGACTTAGCCGGTAAAGGTGCTTATTTTACATGCTGGTTGAAGTGATGAGGCGGCGGAATGGCAGAGCGAAGAGGGGTTGAACCTCTCGAACCGCAGTTGGGTAATGGCCCCATATTGCATGATGTCGGCGGCGTAACGGCCGACGATTTGCCGAGTCTCTGTGCTGTTTTAAGGCGAGCCCGCATGACAGCGGGTTACGAATTGGCGGATATCGCTTCGGCACTACGAATTCGTCTGCTCTACTTGGAAGCGCTAGAAGAAGGGCGCTTTGGTGATCTGCCGGGCACGGTCTATGCTGCTGGGTTCCTGCGCAGCTACAGCGAGTTCCTTGGCCTTGACCCAGAGGAGATGGTTGATCGCCTTAAGCGTGAAACCATGTCTGGGGCTGCACGGCGCGATCTAACATTTCCCATGCCGCCCAAAGAAGGTAGGAATCCCAAACCGTGGTTGGTGTTGGTAGTGTTGCTTGTGGCAGGCCTCGCTTATGGTGGCTGGCATGTTTATTCAACCGAAGGACAGATAGCGACAAATCTCGTTTCGGACGTCTCTAATAAATTGACCGAGGCTGCCGGGCTGTCCAACGATGAGGCCGTGATGGCTGCGGTGGCGACGGAGTCTGTTGCCACCGAGGACGAAGCAAGTGAAGCGCAATCGTCCGTTTCAAGCAATTCGGAATCAGTTGATCTGGGTATCGATAATGTCGCAAACAGCGAACAAGTTATAAGCACAGTACAAAATACAGAGTTTGAGCAGACGCTCCCCGCCGGAGCTGATGAAGGTATAGTAAACACGCCGACTGGGGTAGCTGGTGACACCCCTTCCTCACCGACCAACGCCCAATCGGTGGGAAGTAATTCTCTCTGGGAGAACGCCGCCAATAGTCAATCTCCTCCGTCGGCTGACACTATGGAAACGGCCCTAGCGCAAAGCGGAGAAGTTGTGCCCATGATTCGAAATGCAAATGCTCAATCAGTGGAAAGTGCAAATTTCGAAGAATTTGATGTGGCGTCAGTTTCGTCGGATGGTGCTGACTTACCAATCCATCAGGCAAAAATTTACGGCGAGGAAAACGCGGATTTCAGAATTGCCATTAGAGCGACTGCCGACAGTTGGGTGCAAATACAGGGTCCCAACAATGAGTTGCTGTTGACAAGAATTTTGCGTACTGGCGAAATATATCAGGTGCCTAATCGTTCGGGCCTCATCATGGTGACTGGCAACGCCGGCGCGCTAGAATTGCGTGTGGATGGCGTCCTTGTTAATGCGTTGGGCCCGATCGGCGTGGTACGTCGTAACGTGTCTTTAGACCCAGAAACCTTGGTTTCTGGTACGGAGGCAGACCGCTAGCGACTTATTTCCGAGTTTTCGGGTTGGCGAAATTGCCCCGGCAAAATATACAGAAGGCGAAATGGACGCGATCATTTGCTGACGCAGAAATCAATTCGCCTTTTTCAGAACGGAGAATCAATTGTCAAAGTTGCAGCCGGTTCGCGGCACGCACGATATGTTGCCGGATGAGAGCAGAGCTCACCGACATGTCCTAGAGGCGGCTCGAGCGGTTGCGGAGCTCTATGGCTATCAAGAGATGTCGACGCCGATATTCGAGTTTACCGAAGTATTCAAGAGAACCTTGGGTGACAGCTCCGATGTAGTCACCAAGGAGATGTATACGTTTGAAGACAGAGGCGGCGAGTGGATTACACTCAGGCCCGAAAATACGGCCGGTGTGGCTCGAGCTGTGATAAGCGGCGGTCTCAGTCAGAATCTTCCGCTAAAGTTTTTTTATGGCGGACCTATGTTTCGATACGAGCGGCCGCAAAAAGGACGTTTGCGCCAGTTTCATCAGGTAGGTGCGGAGTTGTTGGGCATATCGGAGGCGATGGGTGATGTGGAAATTATTGCTCTTGGTGCGAATGTCCTGAAAGCCCTCGGTGTAGCTAGCTTGGTAAAGCTCGAGTTGAATACTTTAGGCGATAGCGAAAGCCGCGATAAGTACCGCGACACGCTGGTAAAATATTTTACTGCGCATCTCGATGACCTTTCAGAGGATAGCTGCATTAGGCTCGAAAAAAACCCTTTGCGCATTCTTGATTCTAAAGATGAAGGTGATCGGGGTGTGGTCGCGGAGGCGCCAAGAATGTCGGATTATATGAACCCGTTATCCCGTGAGTTTTTTGCTACCGTCTGCGCGGGTCTTGACTCCCTTGGCATTAGTTATGAACTCAACCCGCATTTGGTACGTGGCCTTGATTACTACTGCCATAGTGCTTTTGAATTCACAACGTCGGCACTCGGCGCCCAGGGGGCAGTCCTAGCCGGCGGACGGTATGACGGCTTGGTTGAGACGATGGGTGGCCCGGCCACAGCGGGAGTGGGTTGGGCTGCAGGTGTCGAGCGATTGGCTATGCTAGTTGGAGGTGTCGCTGCCGACGGCAATACCATCGCGGTAGTGCCGATTGGCTCTGAGATGGAAGCGGCAGCATTCGTTTTGACACAAAAATTGCGTGATGCCGGGTTTCGTACAGATATGGCGTTTCGTGGCAACACGTCAAAACGTCTCAAACGGGCGCATCGATTGGGTGCCGTCTGCGCGGTTCTTTTGGGTGAGGAAGAGGCGGGCAGAAATAGCGTTACGCTGCGCGACCTCGGTTCCGGCGAACAGCAGGATGTCACTCAGGAAAACCTGCACGCGCATCTTAAACGTTATAGCTGAGTATCGGTGATGGAGCGCTCTTTGTGAATTTTGATGAGCGCCTTGACGCCATAGTCGCCCGGCTAGACGAGTTGTCTGACCTGTTGTCCGCACAGAACAATATGTCGAGTGATGAGTTGGTCCGACTCTCAAAAGAATATTCGGAACTTAAGCCGGTAATCGGTGCCATTACGGCGCTGAGGGCAGCCGAGTCAGAAGCCGGCGATCTGGCGGGAATGATAGCCGACCAGACCACCGACGGTGACATGCGGGCGCTGGCTGAAGAGGAGTTCCAGACTCTCAAAGAAAAAATACCGAAACTCAGTGGCAGGTTAAAAATTCTCTTGCTGCCTAAGGATGAGGCCGACGAAAAAAGTGCCATTCTGGAGATACGCGCTGGCACTGGAGGCGACGAAGCGGCTTTATTCGCGGCTAATTTGATGCGCATGTATCAGCGTTACGCCGACGAGAAAAAGTGGCGTGCCGGCGTTATATCATTGTCGGAAACTGGCATCGGCGGCGTCAAGGAAGTGATCATGGAGATCGATGGGCGCGGGGCATTTTCCCGTTTAAAATATGAATCGGGCGTTCATCGAGTGCAACGCGTGCCCGAGACCGAAGCGAGTGGGCGCATTCATACCTCGGCTGCCACTGTAGCAGTTCTCCCGGAGGCGCAGGAGGTCGACCTGGAGATCCAGGACAAAGATCTTAGGGTCGATGTATACAGGGCCTCCGGTCCAGGCGGGCAAAGCGTTAATACGACTGATAGCGCAGTTCGTCTCACCCATTTACCAACCGGTATTGTGGTCACCCAGCAGGATGAAAAATCGCAGCACAAGAATCGCGCCAAGGCGCTCAAAGTTCTACGAGCCCGTCTTTACGATCACGAGCGTCAAGCGCTTGATGCAGAACGTGCAGAGACCCGGCGCGGCCAAGTGGGGTCCGGTGATCGTTCGGAGCGCATTCGTACCTATAATTTTCCGCAGGCTAGGGTTACCGACCATCGCATTAATCTGACTTTATACAGGCTCGACAAAATATTGAGTGGTGAGGCATTAGACGAAATCATCGAAGTATTGCTCAACGACGAACAAACACGCCGTCTGGCGCAAACGGATTGAGCAAAGCAATGGCCACTTTGGAAGAGGCCTTACGTCACGTTGCGTCTCTCCTAGGGGGAGCCGGCATCGAGCAGCCCCGGCACGAGGCTAGAATACTCCTTGGCTATGTCACGGGACTCACGCGCGAGCGATTGCTGCTTTATCACCGGAGCAAGATAGAAGAACTTGTACTAAACGATTTGATGGGGCTGGCGCGGCGGCGGGCAGCGCGCGAGCCAATTGCTTATCTGATCGGTGAGCAGGAATTCTGGGGGCTGTCTTTTGAAGTCAGCCGCGATACGCTGATCCCCCGTCCGGACAGTGAAACATTGATCGAAGCTGTGCTTCACTTCACGAATCGAACGGGGCACGAGCGCCTGAACATTCTCGATTTCGGAACCGGGAGTGGCTGTCTGCTGGTCTCGTTGCTGACGGAGATGCCATTCGCTGAAGGCTTCGGCGTGGACCTCAGTTTTGCTGCGCTACGAATCGCCCGGCGCAATGCGGCGCGTCACGGCGTATCGGCCCGTACGCATTTGTTTTTGGGCTCATGGGGAGATGCGGTAGTCCTGCCGTTTGATCTTATTATAGCCAATCCGCCGTATGTCTCGGCTGGTGAGCGGGTTACGATCATGCCGGAGGTCAGAGAGCATGAACCCGCCGAAGCGCTCTTCCCCGGTACGCACGGGGACGAGGCGTACCGCGCCTTAGCACCTGATTTATACCGTTTGCTGAGCCCAGCCGGACGGGTGTTCGTAGAGTTTGGCGCCGGTCTTGCAGATCGGGCCGCATATATCTTGTGTAGCGCCGGCTTATCCGAATGCGAGCGGCGGAAGGATTTGGCGGGCATTGAGCGTTGCGGTATTTATGAGCGAACTGGTACGTGAAAAGTGCATCATAAAATAATTGGTTAACGGAAAACTATTTACATTTGAATTGCAAAAATAAGGGTTGAAAACTGGGTAATCCTAGCTAGGGTCTAGGTGGCTGTAGCGAACGTGGATGTGAAAACATCCATCGTTACCACCCCTTCTCAAGCCGCACAGGCTGGGATCAAGCCCCAATATTTAGTTAAGATCGCCGCTGGTTGCTGGCGTAGTGGGCTAGTAAATCGTTCGATCCAATAATATGAGACAATAATATGAAGCCAAGTCAGCCAACAAAGCGTCCGCGAGGGCATCGCGGAAACGGGCGCCGCCCGAACGGTGGACGTAACTCCAATTTTGAAAGTAGTGGCCCGCAAGGTAAAATCCGTGGCACTGCTTATCAAGTTATTGAAAAATATCAGGCATTGGGCCGCGATGCACTGACCTTTGGAGACCGTGTGGCAGCTGAAAATTATTTTCAACACGCAGAACATTATTACCGCGTGATGGTAGCCAACGGCGGACTAGAGCAGCGAAACGCTCGTCCTTCAGGTCAGCAGCAGGATCGGCAACCTACGACCCCGAATCAGGAGAGCGCCCAGCAGTCCTCCCAGGCGCCCGAAGTGGAAGGCGCAGATCAACGAGTCGTGTCGACCGATGGAGGCTCGGCAGCCATTGAAGAGCCGGAACGGCGTATTTCTGCTGAGGAAGGTAATCTAAAAAATACTGGGGCAGAATCTATAAATGCCTGAGATGGTAAATGTCCTCGCCAGTTGCCTGAACAGGATCCAGTAAAAATCCTGGAACTAGGAATTTTAGTGCGCGTGTCCCTTGTGAGGGGCATTCCAATTCCCATATAGAATAAATAGTTTTGTCTGAACAGGCGCCCAAGTTTTGAGTGCGGCTAGATTGTCGGCTCGTGACGCGCGGCGGCCAATTGGAGTAGGGCAGCATGGACTTCGAAAATTACACCGAACGTTCTCGTGGTTTTGTGCAGTCGGCGCAAGGACTAGCGCTGCGAAGTGGCCACCAACGGTTTACGCCCGAGCATCTTCTAAAGGTCATTCTTGAAGATAAGCAGGGCTTAGCCGCGAATCTCATTCGCTCCGCGGCCGGCCGTCCTGAAGAGGCTCTTCGGGGCGTCAACGGCGTAATCGATAAGCTGACAAAAGTCGGTGGAGATGGCGCCGGGCAGGTGTATCTTGCGCCGGAGACCGCGCGCCTATTTGAGGACGCCCGGGAAATCTCCGATAAAGCCGGCGACAGCTTTGTCACAGTCGAACGTCTGTTGCTGGCGCTGACTCTCGCGGCGGGCACACCTTCAGCGACGGTTCTGGCCGAGGCAGGTTTAACCGCTCAGGCATTAAATTCGGCGATCAACGATTTGCGCAAAGGGCGCACTGCACAGAGTGCCAGTGCTGAGAATTTGTTGGATGCTTTAAAGAAATTTGCCCGTGATCTGACGGAAGCGGCGCGTGAGGGAAAGCTCGACCCGGTGATTGGACGCGACGAAGAGATTCGGCGAGCTGTTCAAGTTCTATCGCGTAGAACCAAGAACAACCCAGTCCTAATTGGGGAGCCCGGTGTGGGTAAGACCGCGATCGTTGAAGGTTTAGCGCTTCGAATTGTCAATGGCGATATCCCCGAATCACTTAAAGAAAAAAAACTTTTGGTGCTTGATCTCGGCGCCCTCGTTGCCGGTGCAAAATTTCGCGGTGAGTTTGAGGAGAGACTGAAAGCGGTACTAGCCGAGGTGACAATGTCTAAAGGTGAAATCATCCTTTTCATTGATGAAATGCACACGATCGTTGGCGCCGGGGCAGCCGAGGGTTCAGTGGATGCGTCAAACCTGCTCAAGCCGGCTTTAGCGCGCGGCGAGTTGCATTGCGTTGGCGCGACTACCTTGGATGAGTACCGCAAACACGTGGAGAAGGACGCCGCATTAGCGCGCCGTTTTCAGCCGGTGTTCGTGGCCGAGCCGAATGTCGAAGATACAGTCTCAATCTTGCGTGGCCTAAAAGAAAAATATGAAGTGCACCACGGAGTGCGAATTTCAGACAGTGCCTTAGTATCGGCGGCAACTCTATCCAACCGTTATATCACTGACCGCTTCCTGCCGGATAAGGCCATTGACCTCATGGATGAGGCGGCTAGTCGATTGCGCATGGAACTCGATAGCAAGCCAGAAGAGCTTGATGAACTAGATCGACGTGTCATTCAACTTAAGATTGAGCGTGAGGCGCTTAAGAAAGAAGACGATTACGCGTCTGCGGATCGGCTCGAAAATCTAGAAGAAGAATTGTTAGAATTAGAGGGCCGCTCGACTGAACTAGCTGCCGTGTGGCAGGCCGACAAAGACCGGCTGGCGGGTGGTCAGAAAATAAAGGAGCAACTCGATACCGCGCGAGGCGAGCTTGAAATTGCCCAGCGCAATGGCGACCTAGCACGCGCCGGTGAGCTGTCTTATGGCGTTATTCCAGAATTTGAGCGCAAGTTGACTGAACTTGAAACTTGCGAGAAAGAGCGAATGTTGAACGAGGCGGTCGGTGAACAACAGATAGCCTCTGTGGTTGCGCGTTGGAGCGGAATACCGGTTGAGAAAATGCTTGAGGGTGAGCGCGAGAAACTGATGCAGATGGAGAATGCTCTGCGCCATCGCTTGGTTGGTCAGGACGAGGCCGTGATTGCGGTTAGCAACGCTGTGAGGCGAGCGCGCGCGGGCCTTCAGGACAGCGACAGGCCCATCGGGTCTTTCATGTTCCTTGGCCCCACTGGTGTCGGCAAAACCGAACTCGCAAAAGCACTAGCGGAATTTATGTTCGACGATGAGAGCGCGCTTCTTCGTATCGACATGTCTGAATTTATGGAGAAACATTCAGTCGCCCGCCTGCTTGGGGCGCCTCCAGGATATGTCGGTTACGAGGAAGGTGGCGTTCTAGCGGAGACCGTACGTCGCCGACCCTATCAGGTCGTGCTCTTCGATGAAATCGAGAAGGCGCATACTGACGTCTTCAATATATTGTTGCAGATGCTGGATGATGGCCGCCTCACCGATGGTCAGGGCCACACGGTGGATTTTCGCAACACGCTTATCGTTATGACGTCCAACTTAGGCGCTGAATTGTTGGCTGCGCAGGTCGATAGCGAGGAATCAGAAGCCGTGCGGGAGCCGGTTATGGAGATTGTCCGCGCCGCATTCCGCCCGGAGTTTCTCAACCGGCTGGACGAGATCATTCTTTTCCACCGTCTCAGCCGCGAGAATATGGACGCCATTGTTGATATCCAGGTCGCGAAGTTGGCGGCACGAATGGTTGAGCGCAAGCTCACGCTCGAGGTTCTGCCGGCAGCCCGTTCCTGGCTCGCTGAGATGGCCTACGACCCAGTGTATGGCGCCCGGCCGCTTAAGCGTGTCATCCAACGCAGTTTGCAGGATCCGATCGCCAATCTTATTCTCGAGGGAAAAGTGACGGATGGCCATACGATTCGCGCTGCACTTGGCGAGGGTAGTCTTAGTATCACAGCGAATAATTCCGGAGAAGTTCGAAGCGCCGCTTAATTTATGGCGTGAGCTCAAAAGTCACGGAATCTCCCTCTTAGTTACGGGCGAGTTTTTGGGCGATCGAGACTTCCGCGATCAAGACACGGATCTTCCGTACCTGCTGCTCAAACTCAGCTAACTCGGTGCCCTTAAGCTTTTGCCCCGTTGGAAGTTTCAGTTTGCGCGGGTTCATCTGCGTGCCGTTGCGCAAAACTTCGTAATGCAAATGTGGGCCAGTAGACCGGCCGGTGGAGCCCACATAGCCGATGGTTTGTCCCTGCCTTACGCGCTTGCCAGTGCGAATACCGCGTGCAAAGCCCTTCATATGAGCATAGGCGGTTTTATAAGTAGCGTTATGACGAATGCGGATATATTTGCCGTAAGAGCCGTTGCGGCCAGCGCGCTCAATAACGCCGTCGCCGGCAGCGACGATGGGTGTGCCGCGCGGCGCCGAAAAATCCAGACCGCGATGCATCTTATTGTAGCCGAGCACCGGATGGCGCCGCATGCCATAGCCAGAAGACAAGCTGGCGCCATTGATCGGCGTCAGCATCAGTGCTTTGCGTGCGCTCTGTCCCTTGATATTAAAGTAATCAACTGGTCCGTTTGCGGGCTCATGGCGGTACAGGCCAATCATCTTTCCGCTTACATGGAGAGCGGAAAAAAGCACAGGCCCGAGCGCTACGGTTTCGCCATCGTCGTTGAATAGGTTCTCGTAGAGGACTTCAAATTTATCGCCCTTTTGAATCTCGCGCTGGAAATCAACATCAAAACTAAATATTTGCACCATTTCCATCAGGATACTGATTGGCAATCCGGCTTCCGTGGCCGCATCGTAAAGACTGGTTTCAATGATGCCCTCGGCCTTTTCGAGACGGCGTACCAATTCGCGAGCGACTTCGCTAGCGTGAAATTGATTATCTTCCTGGCGGGCCACTACTATATCGCGGTCAGGCGCGACATTCAGAACGATTTCGGCAAGCTGCAATGTCGCTGCTTGGTTCTCGTCCACTATAGGTTCGAACGCGAGCGTCAGGGTTTGCCCAATTTGCAGACTGCGCGGGTTGTGAACATTGCGGAAGGCTTCAATGGCTGCTTCGGCATCTTCAGCTGTGCTCCCGGCTTTGGTGAGCGCTACAAACAAGGTATCACCCTTGTCGACGGTGATAGCCTTGCGCATGAAGCCGTCGGAGACGGCCTGTTTCTCCTCCAGGGCTGAAGAAGAAATGGTGTTCTCGGCACCGGTCACCCCAATCGTACGCTGCCACACGCGCGCGGGGTCGGGGGTAAAATTTTGCTCTGCGGGCGCCGCAGCGGCAATCATGGCTCCCTTCATCGCTTGGCCTTGACCGGGACGTGGGGTTGATTGAGCGAGATCACTTGCCTTAGCGTTGCTGCCCGGTTGGCCCTTATTGGCCAGGTCTGTGCGAGTGGTAAAATTGGGTTTGGTAACTTTTGCCGAAGCAAAATTTTTCGCATCTTTCTTTAGAACTTCAATGTAGCTACCCTCGCGGACCTTGATGCTGAATCCTGCTAAAGCAAGAGCGCCGGAATTATCCGCTCGCGTGGCAAGAATAATTTGTTGACCTTCGCGCAGACGTCGCGGATTGAATAAATTACCTAACGCACGAATAGCACGATCCGTTTCATGGCGGTCGATTCCCTCGCTGCGCAAAATTGCTATCAGTGTGTCGCCTCGGGCTACCAGGATCGTCACTGCATTGATATTCGTCTCAATTTCTGTTGCGTCAGCGGCTAGCGATTGTTCTTCCACTATGGTTTGTCGGTTCACCGATACAGCCGCAGATTGCTGATCCTCCCCAGCTGATGCATCCGGTTGCCCTAGATCGGCGGTTTCCATTATGGGTGCGCCGGGGTTTGGAGTGGTCATCGGTGTTTTTGCCGCAGCTCCGTTCCGAGCCAGACCGTCGATTGGCGTCTGCGCAAGTCCACTGGTAAATCTTCCGGAGGGTTGGCGCAGGACGGTGGCGTGACGCTTGCCGCTCATGGCGATCGACAATCCTTGTAACTCTGGCGTGCCTTCATTGTTTTCGGTGACGATCAAATAGATAAATTGTCCGGCGCGCAGCCGCTTGGGGTCAAAAACTTCTCTGAGGACATGAATTGCATGATCGGCTTCCGTGCGGGAGACGCGCTGCTCTGTTAGCAGCTTCATGAGTGTTGCACCCTTGGTTACACGCACTTTATTGCGCTCGCCAGCGACAGGCTGTGAAGTTGCACCAGCCCGTATGATGTCGTCGTCAGCCATGTCTGCAAGCGTCAGCGTCGGGAGGCGGCGGGTGAAGAAGTCGCCATTTCCACTTTCTCTTCGCTGCGCCTGAACGACGCCGCCATTTTTCGCATGAACCGCTATACCGATCAGGTTCATCTTCCCATCGGAACCTGCATTGCCAGGCAAAATCGATAATTTTTGGCCGACGCGCAATTGTCTGGGATTGAACAGGGTGCCGAGCGATTTTGTTGCACGGTCGATATCGCGCTCCCGAATATTCAACGTTCGCAAGATATTGCCGATTGTGCTTCCCGGGCGCGCCTTAAGCGTAATGACGCTACCCTCGCGGTGGAGTTCGGCAATTTTGCCCTCGGGCGACCAGGGATGGCTCGTGCGCCGTGCAAGGTATTTACCGTTGGCGCTGCGAATAACTTCAACGAAGCGGTTAGCGGCGAGTTGAATAGAGAATACAGCCAGCTGCTTGGCGTCGCCGTTACTAGACTCAAATCTCATTATAACTTCTTGGCCGACAGTTAGCTTTCTGGGGTCGAATACCCTTTTTAGAGCCTGAGCGGCCCTAGCGGCGTTTTCCGGCGTCGCGCCGGCGGATGCGAGCAGTTCGATAAGCGTGTCGCCTTTTTCGACGCTCTGATTGAGTACGCTATAGGCTAAACTACTATTTTGAGATACAGCTGCCTGCGCAGGTGAAATTTCTAGTTCTATGGTGAATAGCGAAACCCCGCAAAAAGCAGAGGCGGCAAGAAAGATTGCGCCAGTGATCGCAGTGCGTGCCATCCAAATTGGATCCAGATGTCGCAATATGTTGATATTACTACCTTAAATCTGAGGTTTGTGAGCGATGCGGTGCAGGTTTAGTTGAGGTAGCTTTGCGCCTCACTTAATGTTTGGCGAGTCTACCGAACAATTTTAAAGTCGGTCAACAATGCTTTTGCGGTTGAATTATGTCAATGAATTCTTGCACTTCACACGCTTTGGCGGATTCGAAGAAGGAATTCTGGCGCGCGCGAGAGCAGCGTATATCGGTGCGGCCAAATTATGGTCGCTTTAGGCTGAGCAACAGATTATTGAGCCATAAAGGTCCGCTTTGAGGTAACTGTTTTCCTCCGTTGTTAAATCCCGCATAAACATTGCTCTCCGGCAACCACTCAAGGTGGCTAATTCTCGGCGCGGCTGCGAAACTAGGGCCTGTGCCGCGTGAACGGCTAAATTTTCGGCGGAAGCCGGCGAGATTGGCTTGACTTTGAAGGGGGCGGGGCGTAATAAATCTCGACGCGCCACGGACCGCAAGGGTCGTGGCGCGAATTGCTCTTTGACATTGTGAATTGGAAGAGATGCGTGGGCGGCGTTGATTTGGCGCTGCCGACGCAAATGGTTCGATGCGTCTTGGTTTGAGGTGAAAGCTTTAGGCGAAGACGCAGCGAGCGTGCGTTTGCGTGGGATCACGTTAATTCATCCCACAACCAATTTTTCGAAATTGGAGACGGGATGAACATTCAACTTGAGAGTTTGATCCTGGCTCAGGACGAACGCTGGCGGCAGGCCTAACACATGCAAGTCGAACGAGAAGCCATCCTTCGGGATGGTGGGCAGTGGCGAACGGGTGAGTAACGCGTGGGAACCTGCCCTTCGGTACGGGACAACCGCGGGAAACTGCGGCTAATACCGTATATACCCCATGGGGGAAAGATTTATCGCCGAAGGATGGGCCCGCGTCCGATTAGCTAGTTGGTGAGGTAATGGCTCACCAAGGCTACGATCGGTCGCTGGTCTGAGAGGATGATCAGCCACACTGGGACTGAGATACGGCCCAGACTCCTACGGGAGGCAGCAGTGGGGAATATTGGACAATGGGGGCAACCCTGATCCAGCCATGCCGCGTGAGTGAAGAAGGCCCTAGGGTTGTAAAGCTCTTTCAGCGAGGAAGATAATGACGGTACTCGCAAAAGAAGCCCCGGCTAACTCCGTGCCAGCAGCCGCGGTAATACGGAGGGGGCTAGCGTTGTTCGGAATTACTGGGCGTAAAGCGTGCGTAGGCGGTTTGCTAAGTTGGGCGTGAAAGCCCGGGGCTCAACCCCGGAACTGCGTTCAAAACTGACAAACTAGAGGCCGGGAGAGGAGAGCGGAATTCCCAGTGTAGAGGTGAAATTCGTAGATATTGGGAAGAACACCAGTGGCGAAGGCGGCTCTCTGGCCCGGTTCTGACGCTGAGGCACGAAAGCGTGGGGAGCGAACAGGATTAGATACCCTGGTAGTCCACGCCGTAAACGATGAGTGCTAGACGTCGGGGGGCTTGCCCTTCGGTGTCGCAGCTAACGCATTAAGCACTCCGCCTGGGGACTACGGCCGCAAGGCTAAAACTCAAAGGAATTGACGGGGGCCCGCACAAGCGGTGGAGCATGTGGTTTAATTCGACGCAACGCGAAGAACCTTACCAGCCCTTGACACGCTAGGTCGCGGATCCCAGAGATGGGATTCTTCAGTTCGGCTGGACCTAGTGCAGGTGCTGCATGGCTGTCGTCAGCTCGTGTCGTGAGATGTTGGGTTAAGTCCCGCAACGAGCGCAACCCTCATCTTCAGTTGCCAGCGGTTCGGCCGGGCACTCTGAAGAAACTGCCGGTGATAAGCCGGAGGAAGGTGGGGATGACGTCAAGTCCTCATGGCCCTTACGGGCTGGGCTACACACGTGCTACAATGGCGGTGACAGTGGGTCGCAAGAGCGCAAGCTGGAGCTAATCCCCAAAAACCGTCTCAGTTCGGATTGTTCTCTGCAACTCGAGAGCATGAAGTTGGAATCGCTAGTAATCGCGGATCAGCATGCCGCGGTGAATACGTTCCCGGGCCTTGTACACACCGCCCGTCACACCATGGGAGTTGGCTTTACCCGAAGCCGGTGCGCTAACCGCAAGGAGGCAGCCGACCACGGTAAGGTCAGCGACTGGGGTGAAGTCGTAACAAGGTAGCCGTAGGGGAACCTGCGGCTGGATCACCTCCTTTCTAAGGATGCTGAAAGTTTTGAACTAGTTCAAAATCTTTGGCTCACCTTACAAAAATATACCTGGCGTCTAGTTGGCGCCGCCTTCGCATCTCTTTCCCTATAGCCACCTGGATCGGCCGGCATCTCAATTGCTATTTAACTACTACAATAGCATTCGGGCCTGTAGCTCAGTCGGTTAGAGCGCACGCCTGATAAGCGTGAGGTCGGTAGTTCGAATCTACCCAGGCCCACCAGTTGAGGCGCTTCTATCGCCGAGTTCTCCGGTGCCGGGGGTGTAGCTCAGCTGGGAGAGCACCTGCTTTGCAAGCAGGGGGTCGTCGGTTCGAGTCCGATCACCTCCACCAGGAGGGCCCCTAGCGGATTAAAATTTTGAGAGACGCAAGCAGGTCCAAAGCGGCTATTTTGAGTTTTCCACCCGACACGATATTGCGGGTGCGGCTCTAGACATCGTAAATAGAAATGCGAATCGAACGCCTTTAAGTGGTGCGATAATCCCGGTTGGGGCAATTGTGTCATTGGTGTTCGACGATCTGACTGTGCTCTGAATTTTCATGAATTCAATATGGCGTCAATTTTTTGCTCTCGGGCAGAGTAATTGGCGACGATTTCGAATGTGAGGATTTAGTGGTCGGACGAATTTAGCAATCGTTCGACCGTTTGGTTATTCAGTAGCACCTCAAATTTCCAGTCATTGCTGTCAAGTGTAAGCCATGCTGGGAATGCGAGCACATTCTGAATAACCGTTTTTGCGTGATCCACACTGCGTGTGTGGGATCAAGCAAGTAAGGGCGTTCGGTGGATGCCTTGGCATTGAGAGGCGATGAAGGACGTAGCACGCTGCGATAAGCCTCGGGGAGCCGCGAGCAGGCGCTTGATCCGAGGATTTCCGAATGGGGCAACCCACCGCTTTGGCGGTATCGTATGGTGAATACATAGCTATGCGAAGCAAACCCGGCGAACTGAACCATCTCAGTAGCCGGAGGAAAGGACATCAACAGAGACTCCGTTAGTAGTGGCGAGCGAACGCGGACTAGGCCAGTGGCGCAGGAAAGTTGAACCGGAACCGTCTGGAAAGTCGGGCCATAGTGGGTGATAGCCCCGTACGGGTAAGACTTCTTGCGTCCTCGAGTAGGGCGGGGCACGTGAAACCTTGTCTGAACATGGGGGGACCACCCTCCAAGCCTAAGTACTCCTCAATGACCGATAGTGAACAAGTACCGTGAGGGAAAGGTGAAAAGTACCCCGATGAGGGGAGTGAAATAGACCTGAAACCGGATGCCTACAAGCAGTCGAAGCAATCTTGTCGCTTTCGGGCGATTTGTGTTGTGACGGCGTACCTTTTGTATAATGGGTCAGCGAGTTAGTCTTTGCAGCAAGCTTAAGCCGTTAGGCGTAGGCGGAGCGAAAGCGAGTCTGAAATGGGCGATATAGTTGCAGGGATTAGACCCGAAACCGGGTGATCTAGCCATGGGCAGGTTGAAGGCGCGGTAACACGCGCTGAAGGACCGAACCCACCTATGTTGAAAAATGGGGGGATGACCTGTGGCTAGGGGTGAAAGGCCAATCAAACCCGGAGATAGCTGGTTCTCCGCGAAAACTATTTAGGTAGTGCGTCGTGTCTCACCGTCGGGGGTAGAGCACTGGATGGGCTAGGGGGGTTCACCGCCTTACCAAACCTAACCAAACTCCGAATACCGGCGAGTGCAATCACGGCAGACAGACTATGGGTGCTAAGGTCCGTAGTCGAAAGGGAAACAGCCCAGACCGCCAGCTAAGGTCCCTAAGTTATGGCTAAGTGGGAAAGGATGTAGGACGGCCAATACAGCCAGGAGGTTGGCTTAGAAGCAGCCATCCTTTAAAGAAAGCGTAATAGCTCACTGGTCTAAATAAGCTGTCCCGCGCCGAAGATGTAACGGGGCTCAAGCCATACACCGAAGCTGCGGACGCATGCTTGCATGCGTGGTAGCGGAGCGTTCCGTAAGCCTGTGAAGGTTGGTCGTGAGGCTGGCTGGAGGTATCGGAAGTGAGAATGCTGACATGAGTAGCGACAAAGAGTGTGAGAAACACTCTCGCCGAAAGTCCAAGGGTTCCTGCGTAAAGCTAATCTGCGCAGGGTTAGCCGGCCCCTAAGGTGAGGGCGAAAGCCGTAGCCGATGGGAAGGAGGTTAATATTCCTCCGCCTGCTGAGCGTGACGAAGGTCGGAAGTTGTCGTCCCTTATCGGATTGGGACGGCAGCCTGGATCTTCCAGGAAACAGCGCCAGCATTATAGACCGTACCCTAAACCGACACAGGTGGACTGGTAGAGTATACCAAGGCGCTTGAGAGAACGATGTTGAAGGAACTCGGCAAAATGCCCCCGTAACTTCGGGAGAAGGGGGCCCTCGTCGCGGGCAACCGTGGCGGGGGGGCACAGACCAGGGGGTGGCGACTGTTTACTAAAAACATAGGGCTCTGCGAAGCGGCAACGCGACGTATAGGGTCTGACGCCTGCCCGGTGCTGGAAGGTTAAGGAGAGGGGTGAGAGCTCCGAACCGAAGCCCCAGTAAACGGCGGCCGTAACTATAACGGTCCTAAGGTAGCGAAATTCCTTGTCGGGTAAGTTCCGACCTGCACGAATGGCGTAACGACTTCCCCGCTGTCTCCAACATCGACTCAGCGAAATTGAATTCTCCGTGAAGATGCGGAGTACCCGCGGTCAGACGGAAAGACCCCGTGCACCTTTACTACAGCTTTGCAGTGGTATTAGGGGTTGAATGTGTAGGATAGGTGGGAGGCTTTGAAGCCGAGGCGCCAGTTTCGGTGGAGCCAACCTTGAAATACCACCCTTTTGTCTCTTGATATCTAACCGAGGCCCGTCAATCCGGGTCCGGGACCCTGCATGGTGGGTAGTTTGACTGGGGCGGTCGCCTCCCAAAGAGTAACGGAGGCGCGCGATGGTGGGCTCAAGCTGGTCGGAAATCAGCTGTGGAGTGCAATGGCATAAGCCCGCCTGACTGTGAGGCCGACAGGCCGAACAGAGACGAAAGTCGGTCATAGTGATCCGGTGGTTCCGCGTGGAAGGGCCATCGCTCAACGAATAAAAGGTACGCCGGGGATAACAGGCTGATAACCCCCAAGAGTCCCTATCGACGGGGTTGTTTGGCACCTCGATGTCGGCTCATCACATCCTGGGGCTGGAGCAGGTCCCAAGGGTTCGGCTGTTCGCCGATTAAAGTGGTACGTGAGCTGGGTTTAGAACGTCGTGAGACAGTTCGGTCCCTATCTGCCGTGGGTGTTGGAGAATTGAGAGGAGCTGCCCCTAGTACGAGAGGACCGGGGTGGACGAACCTCTGGTGGACCGGTTGTTGCGCCAGCAGCATAGCCGGGTAGCTAAGTTCGGAAAGGATAACCGCTGAAAGCATCTAAGCGGGAAGCCCCCCTCGAGATGAGTTCTCCCTTGAGAGCCGTGGAAGACCACCACGTTGATAGGCCGGGTGTGGAAGCGTGGCAACACGTGAAGCTAACCGGTCCTAATAGCTCGATAGGCTTTATCCCTCGCACGTAGCGTGGAACACGTAAAAGCAAATCACACACATGAATAAATTCAATCAATGCCTAACGAAATTAGGCAGAAAGCAACGTCAGATCATTCGTTTACATCGTCCGGAAGCCACTTGGCTGAATGGATTTCAAAAGCGCGCTTTTTGACGGTCTGGTGGTTATGGCGAGGGGCAAAACACTCGATCCCATCCCGAACTCGGCCGTGAAAACCCTCAGCGCCGATGGTACTGCGTCTTAAGGCGTGGGAGAGTAGGTCGCCGCCAGGCCTTCAAAGGGCGCGCTTAACAAAAAATCAAAGGTTGCTAAACGAAATTCGCATTTCAATTTACGATATCTTTTCTTTGAATTGGCGCGGGGTGGAGCAGTCCGGTAGCTCGTCAGGCTCATAACCTGAAGGTCGTAGGTTCAAATCCTACCCCCGCCACCAACACAATCAATGACTTAGCCGCCCTTTGTGGGCGGTTTTTTTGCGTTTGGTAGCGATTTGGTAGCGTATTTTTACTGGGGTTATCAGGTTTATTGTCCGAAAACCTGAAGGTCGCGCACGAAGCGTTTCCAGAGCAGGCAAAGATTTTGTCGACAGTGTCCTAGCGGCAGACGAACTGGTTCTCGACGCGCACCGTATCCCCAAGGAGCGCTTCGATAAAATTCGGTGGGCTTTCCCCAAAGATCCAGCTGTTAAATTCGGAATGTCTCACCAGGGAACCGGTTTGCCGTTCCAATCGAAGAATTCGCCGCTATCTTCGGGTTTAAGGTTCGCGATTAGAGTTAGCAAATGCCTAGCTGCCTCTATTGGCGTAAGCGGGGACTGGTTTCTACTAACGAAGGGCGCTGAAAGCCTCGTTGCCACTGTCCCTGGATGGAGAGCCACGCAGATGCCTTCCGGATGTGTCCGTGCAAACTCTATCGCAACATTGCGTACTAGCTGGTTCAATGCTGCTTTGGAACAGCGGTATCCATACCAACCACCAAGGTGGTTATCCCCGATGCTTCCGACACGGGCCGAGAGATTGGCAACTACGGCACGACCCTGTCGGGGCAATAACGGAATAAAGTGTTTCATCAACAGGGCCGGTCCTAAGGTATTGACGGCGAAAGAGTGACTGAGAGAGTCTGGGTTGAGGTCTCGAAGTCTTTTCTCGGGCTGGTGCGCATCATTATGTAAGAAACCGGCAGCATTGATCATAAGGCGCACGCACCCTCTGGGCAGTTCGGAGGCAGCATGGGCGATGCTCTTTTCGTCACAAAGGTCCAGCGAAGGTCGGCTAAACCGAATGACCTGATCGAAATCCCCAGAATGGCTAAGCTCCTCGCTTAGCGCGCCTCCGATCCCGCCGGTCGCACCAACAATTACCGCAACCCCCTTGGTCATCAGATTAGTCGACCCGAAGGCAAGGCGAAAATGGCACCAACCGAGAGCGGTAGTCGCAATAAGCGATACCATTTCGGTGCTCGGGAAAGTCGCAAATCGGCAATTAGTATCGCGGCAAAACCCAGCGCAAGCATCACCGAACCTGTGGTCGAAGGTACGAGCAAGGGAAACCATCCCAGCAATGCCTGCAATGCTGCTTCACGCAATGATACGGTCGGCGCGAGACCAACTGCAACGGTTGCAAAGAAGGGGATCAGTCCGGCAAAAATGAGCCAGATTGCAACTTTATGGATATTTAGGAGATTACGCAGATCTCTTTTCGGTTCAGTACTATTGAGCATCCTATGGTTACGGTCCTTAGGCGCTATTGGATCAAACTTCCCAGTCGTTGGCCTATATGGCCAGAAATTCCCACTCACCCATTATCGCCTTGGAGCTTCGTTCCAGAATGTCTTCGCTTCCGGGAAAATGATCGATTGCAAAGCTGGGAACACTATAGATATCGGTGCTATCAACTGATCCCGCCACGATGAAAACGTCATACTAAGCCGGTTCAGCTGATCAATGTCAGAGGTGCCTCACTAGATAAAAATTCTCTCGCAGGGGCGCGGACGCGGTAAGGTAGGCGGTGGCCGAATAATACGGAGTAAAGCCGATGACCATCATTTCTAAGCATTTTGATTCTGAGACCGTCGAGTGGCGGCGTGTGTTCGACGACACCCAGACGCCGCGTGTCGATTTCGAGTACAGTCTGCTGGGCTACGACCTGCCCAGCCAGCGCCTCGACATGCTCATCAGATTTGCGCCGGACGGCCATTGCCGGCGGCACCGTCACATCGCTTCGACGATGACCGCCGTGCTCGAAGGCGAGCAGCATCTCTCGGAGATTCAGCCCGACGGCTCGGCCAAGTCGATTGTACGCAAGAAGGGTGAATATGCGCTCGCCCCAATCGATGCGCTGATGCATGACGAATGGGGCGGACCTGAGGGCGGCCTCCTCATCTACTCCATGCACGCGCCCACCGGTGTCATCTTCGAGTATTACGACGAAAACCTGGAGAACCCGTGGAGCTACTCCATTGAGGACTTCGTTAACGATTGGAATAGCGGTGCGATTTACGGCTGGAAGTCGGAAACTTCCAAAGTAGCCACTGGTTGATTGACCATAACCGCAGCCGGTCGCGTACGGTATTTTTGACCCAGTTTGTTAGGGTCAATTCCCTATGACAAGTTGCTATTAATAAGTGGAATTACGGCAAATTCCAGTCATTTGTATCACATGGCTAACTCTATATCTGCTTGCTCCTCCGCTGGCCCCCGTGCGTTTATAATTCGGTTCAATCGGTGGCCGTCGAAACCCTCGGCGGGCAGTTGAATCGGAAGGAGTTCGCACACCATGAAATATTAAGTGACTGACCACAGTCTAAAGGCTGCGTTCTTCGACTACTGATGTTTAATTTTTAAGGATTTCCCGATGAAACTGATCGATTCTTATGGGCCCAATCCACGCGTCGTCCGCATGTTCATCGCTGAGAAGGGAATTGCCGTGCCCACGGTTGAGGTCGACCTGATGGGCGGCGAGTGCCAAGGCGAGGCGTACAAGGCTATCAATCCGACGGGTACTAGCCCGTCATTTGAGTTAGATGATGGCCGCGTTTTTGCCGAGGCCGTTACGATTTGCGAGTACCTGGAGGAGTTATACCCAGAGCCCGCGCTAATCGGCGCAACACCGGAAGATCGTGCATGGAATCGGATGTGGGTGCGTCGCGTAGAACTCTTGATCTCCGAGCACATGTACAACGGATTTCGCTATGGCGTAGCCAAGGATCACTTCAAGGATCGTTTTTACCTGATACCGGAAGCAGCCGAAGGACTGATTGAAAAGGCAAGACGGGCGCGTCAATGGCTCGACGGGCTGATGGATGGTCGCGGATTCATTGCCGGTGATCGGATCACGCTTGCTGATATCGTGTTGTTCTGTTGCTGCGATTTCCTCAAGGATACCGGTCCTCAGCCTCTAGATACTGATCTACCAAATCTCCAGCCTTGGTATGAGAGGATGCTGGCGCGCCAAAGCGCCACGGCCAGTATCAATCAGCTCTCTGAGGACTACGGTTGGGTTGCCTGATCGGGTAAAGCCTTTCTGGCGCCAGCGACAACCCCGCCCAGAACCATATTGCAGCCACTGCAGAGAGGTCCCCATTTCAGTTTGTCGGTGATGGCCTGTCTTCTCCCGGTTACGAAACTTTTCTGCCGTTCTCTTCTAGGCCAGAAAATCATTGATTGCCGCCACGATCCCGTCGGCGTCGAATTCAGGCTCAAAATTAGCGCCCGTTAGCTTCACCAATTTTGCGCTGGGTTGTAATACCTTTGAACGTTCTAAATAGGGGTAAAGCACATCATCTTCGGCTGCCATCAACAATATGGGGCAGGAGGCGTTCTTGTAGGGTGTGGTGAAGTCGTAATCCCATACAGATGAGTAAGTTTGAAATCGACTGAAATGGGCGCGCACATGATTGAGAAGCTCGCGGTGATGCACCTCTAATTCGCCGTGCGCGCCCAGACCGCGCAAATATTTCCATGTTGTAAGAAGATATTCACCGTCCTCGGTGGGCGAAATAGGCGTCGAGAAATGGTGCCTGAATTCTTCGCGTTCCTCCACCGTCAGGGGGTAGGGTCCAACCAGCATCATGCTCTTAACGCTGTCCGCATGGGTGGCCGAAAGCTCGACGCAAACGCCAGCGCCGGTATGATGGCCCAAAGTATGGAAATCAGCCAAACCTAGTGCCTCGACGGCCTCGTAGAGCCAAGCGGCGTATTGCTCGAACGTGGGCATTTCCTCCGGATCGAAAGAGTTGCCGAAACCGGGTGTGTCGAGAGCGTAAATCGGTTGAGATAGACCGGAATTCTCGATGATGCGGTGGTAGGAGGTGCTGGACGAGGCGGTTTGATGAAAGCAGACAATCGGTGTTCCTGAGCCGCAGCGCCAAGCGTAATGAATTTGTCCCGCCGAGATATCTACATAACCCTTTTTGACTGCCATGTGGGCGTACCTCCTCCTATTTAACTTTTGCGATTCACGCCGTGAACTACTGCAAATCCATCAAATTTATTTCGACATGGCCAAACATAATGTCACCCTCTCAACACTGAACGTCTTTATTTTTTGTCTCGATTGGAGCGATCAACGCTAGCCTGCTCCGTGCCTGACCCACAATGAGATAATCGACGACATTTGGCATCTCCTTCTTGTCACCCAGCGACACGAATATTGATCGTGCAGAGGCAAATATGCGCTACATTTCGCACCACTAATTCCACACTGAATTGGAATATAATGCGCATGACGGAACCAGAAATAGGATTGACCCAGGCGATTTCCGCCTATCAGAACGGTAAGCGCGGTGAGGCGTTAAGAATTAGCCGCGTCATTTTGGTGAACGAACCAGAGAATGCCGGAGCCCATTATGTGCTGGGCGTTGTCCAGGCAGACGCTGGCGAGCTAGCAGAGGCACTACTTGCCCTGCAACGCGCCGTTTCCTTGGCGCCAAAGAATGTTAATTTTCATATCACGCTGGGCAACCTCTATTTAATGCTGGAACGTGAAGTGGCGGCGACACGCACCTTCCGTCAAGCGATTGCCCTCGCGCCCAATTCAGCTCCGGCTCATGTGAACCTAGCAACCACGCTCAAGCGTCAGGGGCGGCTTGAGGAGGCAGTGACAGAATTTAGAACGGCGCTTGACCTGTTGCGTGGCTCCATTTGGCGCCGCCCTTCTATAACCGAAGCCACAACCGATCCGTCGCAGGACGAAACCTTCTGTTTTGCCTCGCGAGCCAAGCTCGAGCATGATATCGAGCAATATGAATATCTTCTATCGCGCGATGCCCTGCCACCCGATTTCGAGCCCGAAATTGCAGCCCACCGCGAGGTGCTCGCCGAGTTGAACGAGGCTGAAGGCAGCGGCGATCCGGCGAGGCGGCGTGCGCTGTCGCTAGATCAGCAGGCGCGTCTGGCGGGCAGCTTCAATCGTCTCAATTACTTGCCGCCCGATACAAATTCCACAATTGAGGTGCTTAATCCGGAGCTCGATTATGATAGTATGGCACGACAATTTAAGGTCGCCGCCCCGCCTGTGATCGTTGTAGATGATTTGCTCAGCGAAATTGCGTTGGCAGCGCTCCGGCGCTTTTGTCTAGAAGCAACCATCTGGTTCGACTGCAAGGAACACGGGGGCTATCTCGGCGCCTATATGAATGAAGGCTTCGACACCCCACTATTGTTCACTCTGGCGCGTCAACTAGAAAAGCGTTTGCCGAATATTTTTGGGGGCCACCCGCTGGTTCAGATGTGGGCTTTTAAATATGGCGCCCGCAGTGACGGTACCCGTATCCATGCTGACAAGGCCGCGATCAATTTTAATTTCTGGATTACGCCCGATGTTGCACTTGAAAATAAAGAATTCGGAGGCCTGCGCCTCTACGATATGGCTGCCCCGCCCAAATGGCGATTCGAAGATTATAATTTGCAAGAAACAGCGCTTCGAGCCGAGATCAAGCGGTGCAATACACCGTTCCGCGACATCCCCTACAAATGCAATCGCGCCGTAATTTTCGATTCGAGCTTGATCCACGAGACCATTCCACTCCGCTTTCAGAACGGTTACGAGAACCGCCGCATCAACGTCACCATGCTGTTTGGCGAGCGAGCGGAAGGCTAAATGCGTAAGGCCGTTTGCGGCGAACGGCCCAAAATCATATCTGCTGCCTTTTCCGCGATCATGATGGTCGGTGCGGCGGTGTTGCCGCCGATAATCTCCGGCATGACGGAGGCATCGACAACGCGCAGCCCGTCAATGTTGTGGACCCGCAATTCGTTGTCGACCACCGCATCTGCGCCTCCCCCCATCTTGCAAGTTCCGACTGGATGCCAGACGGTGGTTGCGTTGGCGCGTACCCAGGAATCGATCCCCGTATCTGACTGAACATCTGCGCCTGGCGATATCTCACCACCACGATAGCGCGCAAATGCAGGTTGGGCCATGATGCCGCGTACCAGACTGACGCCGTCGCGCATCACCAGACGGTCGGCCTCTTCCGCGAGGGAGTTGGGCGCGATGTGTGGCGCGGCGAACGGATCGGCGGAGGTGATCGTCACCTCGCCGCGGCTCTTCGGGCGCATCAGATAGAAATGCAAGAGATAACCATGTCGGCCCTGTTTCTGGCGCGTGGTATCCAACGATAGTCCGGGTACGAAAGAGATTTGGATATCGGGAATGTCAAGCTCTGGCCGGGTGCGTAGAAAACCGCCTGCTTCGAGGGCAATTGACGCGCCCGGCCCATCACCGAACAACCAGACGCGCAGGAGCGCCATTGCGGCCCGGTCAGTACGGAATAGTCGATAGAGTGTTACCGGCGCGAGGCAATGATTCTGAACATACGCGCCGAGATGATCCTGCAGGTTTTTCCCGACCCCGGGCAGGTCGGCAGTCACTGGAATATCAAGTGAGCGCAACAAGTTGGCCGCACCGAGCCCCGAGTGCTGCAACAGAACCGGTGAATTCACCGCACCGCCGCAAACAATCACTTCACGCGTCGCCCGCGCTTCTTTCCGTTCGCCGCCTCTGCCGCCTCTAGCATACTCAACACCAACCGCGCGCGTGCCTTGGAACAGCAGCCTTGTCGCGTGGGCACGCGTGACCACACGTAAATTCGCGCGGCCTTGCGCCGGTGCTAGATAAGCGGTAGCGCTGCAGACCCGCCGCCCCTTTTCGATATTGAAATCCTGCCGCCCGACGCCCTCCTGCTCCGCACCGTTGAAATCATCGGTCGCCGGATGACCGGCCTGGCGGCAAGCTTCGAGAAAGACTGGATAGAGCGGATTATTCGATTTCGCCTGCCTGGCAATGAACGGACCGTCATTGCCGTGAAATAGGTCATTCCGGTCGCGGTTGCACTCGGCGCGTTTAAAATAAGGTAATACCTCACTGTAGGACCAACCATCGAGACCAGATTCGGCCCAGCCATCATAATCTCGTCGGTGGCCGCGAATATACATCATGCCGTTAATCGACGATGTCCCGCCGAGCACCTTGCCGCGCGGCCAGGCGATGCGGCGATTGTCTAGATGAGGCTCGGGCGCACTTTCATAATTCCAATTGGTCGATTTAATGAAATAGGACAGACCGGCCATCATCGGGATCGGCAACATCGGGTGACGGTAAGGCCCGCCGGCTTCGAGCAGTAAAACCGATACGCCCGCTTCGGCTGAAAGACGGTTGGCGAGGACGCAACCGGCCGTACCGGCGCCGATAATGATATAGTCGAATTGCTTCATCTTCCCGATACCTTCAATATCTTCCGCGCTCACAACAATTCTTCGGACATTTCCTATGACCTATCCAACTCTGTTTAGCCCGTTGCAAGTGGGCTCTCATACCTTACGCAACCGCATCGTTCATACCGCGACCGTTTCTGGCTATGGCGCTGCCACACGGCCGACCCAGCGCCTGATCCATTACCACCAGTCGCGGGCGGCGGGCGGCACGGCGATGATTGTGACTGAGTTGATGCCTGTGCACCACACGTCTCTGGCCAACCCGTTCCTTATCAGCGTTTTCGACGAGGATAATCTCGATTTGTTCAAGCGTTGGGCTGAAGCAGTTGAGGTTGAAGATTGCCGCCTCATCGGCCAGCTGGGCCACGTCGGGCGTCAGCAATTATGGAGCCCGCTGGCAACGCCAGTTAGTGCGTCGGCGCGGCCTGATCCATTAAGCTGGACCGTGCCGCACAAAATGACTCTCTATGAGATTGAGGAAATAATAGAAAGTTTCGTCGATGCTGCCGAGCGCCTGCAACGGGCAGGCTTCAGCGGAGTCGAGTTGCACGGCGCACACGGCTATCTTTTAACCCAGTTCATGTCGCCCTTTTCTAACGATCGCGATGATAAATATGGCGACGATCGCTTGGGCCGTCTCGCTTTCGTGCAGGAGATAATCAGCGGTATCCGCGCGCGCTGCGGTGCCGATTTCCTTATGGGTCTAAAAATGCCGTGCGACGAAGGGGTGGCCAACGGTATTACGCCGGAGGAAGCGGAGGAGGTCGTCAAAATATTTTTCGCCGAAGGGCAGCTCGATTATTTCGCCTTCAGCCAGGGCAACTTTAGCCCTAGTCTGGAAAATCATCTGCCCGATATGCATTTTGCCAACCGGCCATATCAGCATCTCCATGCGCGTATGAAAAATCTCTGCGGTGATATTCCGGTTATGACGCTCGGGCGCATCGAATCTCCAGCCGCTGCCGAGCAGCTATTGGTTGAGGGGTGCGGCGACCTAGTTGGCTTCAGTCGCGCCTTGGTCAGCGATGCAGCCTGGGCCAACAAGGCGCGAGATGGGCGCGAAGGCGAAATCCGCCCGTGCATTTATTGCAATTATTGCTGGGGCGAAATTCATGCCGGGCGCGGTATGACCTGCATCCACAATCCCAAATTGGCTGAGGCCGATGAAATTGATTGGCATCCGCCGCTGGCTCCTGAAGCGCGGCGGGTTGCCGTGATTGGCGCTGGCGTGGCCGGTCTGGAATCGGCGTGGATCGCGGCGGCGCGCGGACATCAGGTCGATTTGTTCGGCGCCACGCCAAAGCCCGGTGGTGGCGCGCTATGGGAATCACGGATGCCGGGGCGGGCGGATATTGCCGAGGCGGTTACCTTCCAGCAGGCACGCGCTGCAGAATTCGGTGTCACGTTTCATCTCGGAAAGCTCGTAACAGCGGAGGAAATTGCGGCGCTCAGGCCCGACGACGTGATACTGGCCACCGGCGCTACCCCCACCTGGCCGGCTAGCCTCGCGGAGGGCACGGAAGCGCTCGATCTTCGAAGGACCAGTATAGAATTGCTTGCATCTGATACCCCTAAAAAGGGCACTGCAGTGCTGTTCGACCAGGACCACAGCGCTGGCTTTTACGCGGCCGCAGAGCTTTTTGCTGCGCGCTTCGATCGCACCATCATCATGACGCCGCGCCCGACCATTGGTTCTAAGGTAAATTTTATTTCGCTAATCGGTGTTTTTCGCCGCCTGGCCGCGCTGCGGATCAAAATTATCCCGCTTAGCGTGCCGCTGGCTTTGGCTAAGGGATGTCTGAAATACCGCAATGCTCTGAATGGCGACGAGGAGGAAATTAGCGATGTCGCCTGCCTCACCTACGCCACGCCGCGCACCGTCAACGATAATTTGTTAGCCGAACTCGTCGCGCTTGGATTAAATGTGCAAGCAATTGGAGATTGCCGCGCGCCACGTAATATGGCTGCCGCCATTCATGAGGGACATGCCACTGGGTTGTCATGTTAATATCAGGGAGTGGTGGTATAAGGCGGATAAAACAAGATTTGCCGCAAACGGGAACAGAGCAACCATGACAAATATGTTGGAAGTTGAAGGCCTCACCAAGATTTTTGTCATTGGCAAGGATGCCAATCTAATCGCGGTTAACAATGTCTCTTTCAATCTGAAACATGGTGAAACGCTCGGTTTGGTGGGCGAGAGTGGCTCGGGCAAAACTACGGTCGGGCGCTGTGTTCTCCGCCTCATTGAACCGACGGAAGGCCGCGTTACTCTTGATGGAGAAGAAGTAACGAAGCTTGATTCCACCCGTCTGCGCGATCTCCGCGCCAACATGCAGCTCGTTTTTCAGGATCCGTTTGGCTCGCTTAATCCGCGCCTTACTGTTTCACAGACGGTGGAGGAGCCTTTGAAGCTACACGGTATGGTGCGTGCTGAACGTCATGAGCGGGTGGCAGAAATGATGCGTCTCGTTGGCTTGAGTGAGCATTTCTATCACTATTACCCGGCCGATCTAACCGCGAGCGAGCAGCAGCGCGTCGGCATTGCGCGCGCCCTCGCAACCAAACCTGAATTTGTCGTCCTTGATGAGCCTACTTCGATGCTCGACCCCTCCGCGCGGGCGGAGATTTTGCAACTGTTACAAGATATTCAGAAGGAATTGGGCACCGCCTATATCTTCATCTCGCATGATCTGACTTCGGTCGCCAAGATCAGCCACCGTATCGCCATCATGTATCTCGGCCATATAGTCGAACATGCGCCGACCGATATCATCATGCACAGCCAGCGGCACCCCTATAGCCGAGCCCTGTTGTCTGCCGTGCTGTTCCCGGACCCAAAGCGGCCGCCGGACCCTTACGTTATCGAGGGTGAGATCCCGACTGCGATCAACCCCAAGCCTGAATGTCCGCTCTATGGTCGGTGTCCGATCCGCGAGGATGCCTGCCGGAGTGCAGTTCCGCCAATGGTTGAAGTAGAGCCGGGCCACTTTTCGGCCTGCCGCCGCTGGCGTGATGTGGCGGCCAGCACTTAAGTCATTAATAATTACCCGAGGTGGTGTACCAGACTCTTCTGAGGCGAAAGCCCATCGGCCATTTAGCTTGCCAGGCTGTGCGTGATTTGTTGACCAATATTTTGCAACGGGATAGGTTTGAGCGGCAGAAAAATGAACAATCATTTGTTAGCGCATCGAAACGAATCGTTAAACCAACATTTTGGGGAGATTTAATTATGAAGCTGGGAATTCTATTGAAACGCGGCGTCTTGGGCGCTGCCGCTGCCGCGCTGATTGCGGCCGGCGCGTCATTGTCGCCCGGCCTGGCCAAGGCTGGCCAGGACACCATGGTGATCGCCATCGGTGCTTTGCCGCAGGGTATCGACCTCGACAAGCATGTTAGTCCGCAAACCTGGAGCATGGGCGCTCAGGTTATTGAAGACGGCATGAGTTGGGAGTGGGTAGACTTCCCTTTTTCAACCGGTGACGACTGGGACCCCTCAACCATTCCTGGGTTTAAATATCCCGACTATATCGGGCAAAAGACCTTGGTTCCTGGCATCATCGAAAAATGCGAACTTGATGCTGATGGCAAAACGGCCCGATACCACATCCGCAAGGGAGTGATCTCACCCTGGGGCAACGAGTTTACCGCCGACGATATGTTGTGGCGCATTGAGCGTGGCAAGGCGACCGGCGCGATCAACAATTTCCTCGAATTTTTGCTAAACCTTCCGGGCCAGACGATAAATCCGCCAGAGAGCGGCGGGTACACGAAGATTGATAAATATACCGTCGAGGCAACTTCTTCGGCCGGTATGCCGCTCGCCTGTAAGGCGCTTACCAACTATTACAACGCGTGGCTCGATTCCACCGAGATGAAAAAGAATGCGACAGAAGATGACCCCTGGGCCAACAAATGGATCTCGACTAATGGTGGCGGATTTGGTGCCTACCGCGTAACCGAATGGTCGCCAGGCAAGCGCGTGGTGATGGAAGCTAACGAGAATTATTGGCGCGGCGCCCCTGAGATTAAAAAGATCATCTATCTCGTGGTGCCTGAATCGGCCAACCGTGTTGCGCTCCTACAGCAGGGGAAGATTCACATGGCGGAAGGGTTGACGCCTGACGAAATTGTGGCGCTTTCCAAATCCGATAAAGCGCGTGGCGTGGCCGTGCGCGGCAATCAATCTATGTGGGTGATGATAAACAACAAGCTGGCGCCCTTTGATAATGTCAAAGTGCGTCAGGCGATTAACCACGCCATCAACCGTGAAGCGATCGTCCGCGATATTTATCACGGTATGATGAACAATTGGCAGGGTGTCATGCCGAGTACTTATCCTGGCTATGAGCCCTGGCTGAAATATGATTTTGATCCAGCCAAGGCCAAGCAGATTTTGGCTGATGCAGGATTCCCCGATGGATTCGACGCTGAACTCTCTTACTGCGTCTGCGATGCTGCCCAGGAATCGATAGCTATCTTGCTGCAGAGCGATTTCAAAAAGGCCGGTATTAATCTCTCGTTGAAAAAACTGCCGACTGCTGCTTGGTCCGATACCGTGCAGAGCAAGGAGGGCTCACTTGCGCTGTGGACCGATATGCCGATCCAACCAGATATTAACTATGCCTTGAAGCTGGTTTGGCCTACTGGCGCTCTGGTCAACTACCACAATTTCTCCGATCCCTTAGTCGATCAGACTTTGGCGGACGGCGAAGGCGTGGTTGACCCGGCAGCTCGCATCGCGGCGCATGCAGGTATCCAAGAACATATCCACGATCAAGCACCGCTTGGCTGGATCGGCGAGCATTACTTTGCCGTCGGTCTTTCGCGCAAGGTCAGTGGTTTCCGTTGGTACACTACGCAATATTATCACGTCAGTGAGATGTCGATTGCGGATTGAGCCGAACGGTTAAACAATAAACCTACCCTGTCGGCGGGGCTTCGGCACCGCCGGCAGGTTTCCACTTTCCGTAACCCGAACATATCTGCTTCAGCGCATCGCTTCGCCAGAGGGCAGGGCGCATCGAGGGGAACAATCTGAATGCGTTTTGCTGCCTATCTTGGCCTCAGGTTTCTGTTTCTGATTCCGCAGATCGCGCTGATCTCCTTCATCACTTTTGTTCTCGTGCGCATGTTGCCGGGCAACCCGGCGCGCATGTCGCTTGGGCCGCTGGCGCCGGAATCCGCGGTTGAGGCGCTGCGTGAAAAATGGCTGCTTGACCGCCCGATATTTGAACAATACGGCGCATGGTTGGAAAAAGCCTTCACAGGCGATCTCGGCGAATCCTGGGTTAACAATACTTATGTGCTTGACGACCTTATTCAGCGTATCCCGGTCACCATCGAGATTATCGTTCTAGCCCTGATCATGGTTTTTCTCTTCCTCGTCCCGCTCGCCATAATCACGGCAGCCAGAACTAAGAATCGCATCGTCCGCTTCTTTCAGAACATAACTTTTGGTTATGGCATGCTCGCGGGTGCGTTACCCGATTTCCTTCTCGGGCTGGTACTCATTTTTATTTTCTTTACCCATGCAGGAATCTTGCCCGGACCGGAGGGACGGCTTGGCATTCTTGATTTCGAATCGCCCTTCATTACCGGCTCAGTTTTGATCGATTCCCTGATCGCCGGCGATTTCGATAATTTCTGGTCAGGTGCCTGGCATTTGATCATGCCAGTTTTCACTCTTGCCTTCGTGTATGGGGCGCCGATCTTTAAAATGCTCAGGAGCCAGATGGAAGGGGCGCTTCAAGCCGATTATACGACCTATGCCGAGGCCGTTGGAATTAAGCCACGCACAGTATTCTTGCGTGCCGCGCGGGTTGCTTCTGGGCCAACCATCGTAATCACCGGCGTTGTAGTGATGTTTCTATTGGGTGGCGCTGTGCTGGTCGAGACAGTTTTTAACCTGACCGGCCTCGGGCAATATGCGGTGCAGTCAATTGTCACGGCGGATTACGCGCCGCTACAGGGCTTCGTCTCGTTCGCTGCAATATTTACCATGTTGGTGTATCTTGCGGTCGATCTGGTCCAGTTTGCCATGGACCCGCGTATTAAAGCGGTAGGGTCGCGATGACTGGCCGGCGGACGGAATAGCAGCGTATGTGGCTCCGGATCAAACGCACCCTAAAGGGCCTGCCAAAATGGCAGCTCGGTATTCTTGGTATATTCTTCGGCATTATATTCCTCACCATCTTTGGCCCCTATCTTGCGCCATATCCGACCGAGATCGCAGACCCGAACTCGCGTCTAGTGCCACCTGGCGCTAAACACTGGCTCGGTACTGATGAGAACGGAATGGATATTTTCTCCCGTATCCTGGCAGCGCCGCGCACCGATGTTGTCATCGGCGTGGTCGCAACTGCCATATCTGTGGTTCTAGGCGCACCACTCGGCGTCCTCGTCGCACTTTATGAGACCCGCGGCAAGGCGGGCGCCACTGCCTTTGCCGAGACTTTCATGCGCCTTCTTGAAGTCATGCAGTCCTTTCCAGTATTCGTTTTCGCTATGGTACTGGTAGCTATATTTGGTGGTAGTCTAACTAACATCATAATAGCCATTGCTTTCGTCAACACGCCGGTCTTCATCCGTCTGGTGCGTGCCGAAGTATTATCCCTGGTTCAGCGCCCATTCTCAGAAGCCGCGCGGGCCGTCGGTAACACCGAGATGCGGCTTGGCTTTCGGCATATTTTTCCTAATGCCTTCCCGGTGGTGATGGTCCAGGTTTCGGTCACGGTTGGGTTCGCCATTCTACTTACCGCGGGCCTCAGCTTCGTCGGCGCCGGTGTGCGGCCACCAACGCCCGAACTTGGCGCGATGATCGCTTCGGGCGCTAAATATCTCATCATCGATCAATGGTGGCCGGCGCTGTTTCCTGGTATCGCCCTTGGCCTCACAGTATTTTCCTTCGGCATCTTCGGCGAGATTTTAAACATGGCGATGGAACCGCGTGCCATCCGCAAGGATCTCGACCGCCGCCGCACCGCCACTCTGGAAAACAAGGCAGGTGAGAACACCGGCAGTAGCGCGCCATCAGCGGCCGTTTCTGCGACCACCGAGGCGAGCGAGGCGCCGGTACTCGCGGTATCAGATTTAACCGTCACAGTTGGTGATGCCGGCGGGCAGGAGTTGATCAGCGATATTTCTTTCTCACTCGCGCCCGGTGAAAGCATGGCGATAGTCGGTGAATCAGGTTCGGGAAAATCAGTGCTGGTTAAAAGCGTACTGCAATTACTGCCGTTCCCGCTCGAAGTTATGTCGGGCACGGTGCGTTACGGCGATATTGATCTGACCGGCATGGAAAAACGCAATTTGCGCAAACTACGCTCGCGCGAAATCGCTGCAATTCTGCCGAATGCCAAATCTCAGCTCAACCCACTCACTACGGTCGGCGCCATGTTATTGAGTGCCCTTAAGGCGCATGAAAAAATCAGCGACAAAGATGCTGTGTTGCGCTCGATCGAATTATTAGAAATGGTCGGCATCACCGACCCTGAACTTAGATTAAGCGCTTTTCCCCACGAGCTAAGCGGCGGCATGGCGCAGCGTGTTTGTCTGGCGTTGGCCCTGATGTATCGCCCGCGTCTACTCATCGCCGACGAACCGACCGCTGGGCTCGACGTCACCATTCAACGCCAGGTGCTTGACTTGACGCGCGATTTAGCGCGCGATGCCGGCACGGCGCGTCTCGTTATCACCGGCGATTTCGGCATTGCGGCTCATTATTGCGACCGCGTAGCGGTTATGCAGGCAGGGCGTATCGTCGAAGCGAATCAAACCGATACGCTTTTCGCTAACCCTCAACATCCTTATACGAAGTATCTTCTTTCCTGCGTGCAGATTTAAGATTTAAGTGAAATACCGCTATCCGCACTCATCGCTGCCTTGGCATCAGCCGACTAGGGCCAGGATTGCATCTGCAACGTTGCCAGCGATCACAGCACCTTAAACATCGCACGCCTTTTTAGGAGAAGGATATCGCTCGACGATATAGTTGAGCACGCGTGGGACTTCACACTTCAGGGGACGCAGATACAAACTATTGAACCGTCGATCCTATAGGCGGCGCGTTTAGCAACGGCTGAGTTGCGAGATTGATCCATCCAAAACTTCGAACAACCCGATGCCCTCTCGTGAAATTCACTGCTTGGCATACTAAAGCTTAATAAGACGCTTTAATTCAACGTCTCGGATCTCAGTTTTTCGGTTGCTTCAAAATCTACGCTAAGAGTGTCATCTGCCCTTGAGCCGGTTATTTCAACACCGTAAACAGAACGTGCTGTCTCCTCACTGATCACATAATTCTCAACATCTTTTAGAACCCGCGCGGGTTCTCTTTCTACGGCTGGGCCATAGCCTCCACCACCTTGATCTCGCGCACGCAGCATCTCTCCCTCTTCCAGGTCGCATATCATGACAGCTGGGTAGGGATGTTCCTTACCATCTCCGTCTATAAGTACGTTTCCTCCCAACTTGGAGCCAGTTCCGCCGCGAACACCTATAGGTGCCGATTCCAAGCCATTACATGCATGCAGGATGTGGATAGGGTCTTTGCGCGGGCCCATGATTACTTCGGTCCCTTGACCTCCACGTCGTCGACCATGGCCCATAGAATCTTCCATCAACTGCATTTTCTTGACCAGTATTGGAAAACGTTGCTCATCGATTTCAACACTATCTCTGTAAAGCAGCCCTGCACCAACAGCCACGAATATATAATGCATCCCATCTGTCTCTGAAGATGCAGGTCCGCCACCACCCATCAAAAACATTTGATTAATGTAGGGTTCTCCTCCTCGCCTCCAATCCTTTCCGGAAGCGACCCCCGCAGCGGCCGAATTACAGTAATTTCCATGGGCATAGCCCTGACCCTCGCCCAGGTCAGCAAAGGACGACATCGTCACGTTGACGATGATATCGGTCAGATTTGTGGTTGCCACGGAGCAACTGTGTGGGAATCTTGGGATGCCGACGATGCAGTTCTCGCGTAGGAGGACCTTGATGCGTCTCATTATTCCCGCATTTGTCGGCAGGTCACTCCCAAGGCATGTGAGCACGCCGTGCGCAGCAGCCATTGTCGAGGTGCACTCAGTTAAGTTTAAGCCAGCATCTATACAATCAATGTTGTCTCTCAAATCAACAGTTACCATTGCCTCATCAGGGTCGATATCGATCTTGACGTTGACGGGTATGCCGTCGGGAACCCAAGGCTCTATGGGGTCGTGTGATTGATTGGCCTCCAGCCTGCCTTTTGGAAGTTTTTTAATGGCATCAATGCATCGACGTTCAGAATAGTCGAGCCATTCCCGCACAAAGGAACGGACTGTATCCTTTCCGTATTTCTCAACAAATTTCTTCAGACTGCGCTCGCCAATTCGAGCAGCACCAATACTGGCAAGGTAATCTCCATACCACTGATCGGGAACCCGAATGCGCCGCCGGCACATCCGAATAATGTCATCAATATTTTTGTAGTTCTCTTGGACCTTAACAGCCGGAAATATCAGTGACCCTTCCTGATATACATCTGCTGCCTGTGCCATGTAGGTTGTAGGTAGGCTATTTCCTGTATCCGCCTGGTGAGCTTTCACGGCTGTTGTGAAGAAATGCTCCCCCTCGAAAAAAACTGGTACGAGAAGGGTATGGTCTGCAGCATGACTATTGCCATCATAGGGATCGTTGTGCAGATATGCGTCGCCTTCTCGAAAGTCAGGATGATTCCTGCGCATGCAGCCCGTTTGGAGGTTGCTTCCCCATACATGAAGCGGAATTCCTTCAGCCGAAGCTAGCACCTCATCTTCTGAGGTGACAATGGACACCGAGAAGTCTCTTGCCACTCCCAAGACTGACGATCGTGCCGTCAACAACATGGTATTTGTCATCTCACGACAAACAGAATCAAGCCTATTAGACATGATTGAAAGCTGTACTGGGGTTAGTTTTTCAACCATTCCAATAACCTCCTGAATATTCCCAATTTAATTCTTTTCAAAAATAGAAAAGAGATATTTTCATAAAACAAAAATTTAATTCAACGTCTCGGATCTCAGTTTTTTGGTTGCATCAAAGTCGACGCTAAGAGTGTCATCTGCCCTTGAGCCGGTTATTTCAACGCCGTAAACAGAACGTGCTGTCTCCTCACTGATCACATAATTCTCAACATCTTTTAGAACCCGCGCGGGTTCCCTTTCGACGGCTGGGCCATAGCCTCCACCACCTTGATCTCGCGCACGCAGCATCTCTCCCTCTTCTAGGTCGCATACCATGACGGCAGGGTAGGGATGTTCTTTACCATCTCCATCTATACGGACGTTTTCGCCAAGATTGGAGCCAGTTCCGCCGCGAACACCTATAGGTGCCGATTCCAAGCCATTACATATATGTAGGATGTGGATAGGGTCTTTGCGCGGGCCCATGATTACTTCGGTCCCTTGACCTCCACGTCGTCGACCATGGCCCATAGAATCTTCCATCAACTGCATTTTCTTGACCAGTATTGGAAAACGCTGTTCATCGACTTCTATGCTATCTCGGTACATAAGCCCCGCGGTCACGGGGATAAACAAATAATGCATCCCATCTGTCTCTGAGGATGCAGGTCCGCCACCACCCATCATAAATATTTGATTGATGTAGGGCTCTCCTCCTCGCCTCCAATCCTTTCCGGAAGCGACCCCTGCAGCAGCTGTATTACAGTAATTTCCGTGGGCATAGCCCTGACCCTCTCCCAGGTCTGCAAAGGACGACTGCGTCACGTTGATAATAATATCGGTCAGATTTGTGGTTGCCACGGAGCAACTGTGTGGGAATCTTGGGATGCCGACGACGCAGTTTTCGCGTAGCAGTACTTTGATGCGTCTCATTATTCCCGCATTTGTTGGTAGGTCATTTCCAAGGCATGCTAGCACGCCGTGCGCAGCAGCCATTGTCGAGGTGCACTCAGTTAAGTTTAAGCCGGCATCTATACAATCAATGTTGTCTCTCAAATCAACAGTTACCATTGCCTCATCAGGGTCGATATCGATCTTGACGTTGACGGGTATGCCGTCGGGAACCCAAGGCTCTATGGGGTCGTGTGATTGATTGGCCTCCAGCCTGCCTTTTGGAAGTTTTTTAATGGCATCAATGCATCGACGTTCAGAATAGTCGAGCCATTCCCGCACAAAGGAACGGACTGTATCCTTTCCGTATTTCTCAACAAATTTCTTCAGACTGCGCTCGCCAATTCGAGCAGCACCAATACCGGCGAGGTAATCTCCATACCACTGATCAGGAATGCGAATGCGCCGCCGGCACATCCGAATAATGTCATCAATATTTTTGTAATTCTCTTGGACCTTAACAGCCGGAAATATCAGTGACCCTTCCTGATATACATCTGTTGCCTGTGCCATGTAGGTTGTAGGTAAGCTATTTCCTGTATCCGCCTGGTGAGCTTTCACGGCTGTTGTGAAGAAATGCTCTCCCTCGAAAAAAACTGGTACGAGAAGGGTGTGGTCTGCAGCATGACTATTGCCATCATAGGGATCGTTATGCAGATATGCGTCGCCTTCTCGAAAGTCAGGATGATTCCTGCGCATGCAGTCCGTTTGGAGGTTGCTTCCCCATACGTGGATAGGAAATCCTTCAGCCGCGGCTAGCACCTCATCTTCTGAGGTGACAATGGATACCGAGAAGTCTCTTGCTACTCCCAAGACTGACGATCGTGCCGTCAACAGCATGGTATTTGTCATCTCACGACAAACAGCATCCATTCTGTTTGACATAATTGATAATTGTACTGGAGTTATCATTTTTGATTTTTAAATTTCTAGTTCAGGTGCCGTAAGACACGCAGAGCCAAGCCTATGCCGGCGTTAGCAGGTAATGGCCTCCTGCTGTGACTTGGGCGGTTGCACCCGGATAAACCACAACAGTGGTGGTTGGTTCTTCAATAATTGCAGGACCTAAAATTTCACAATCGGCTGGCAACTCGGCTCCCATGTAAACGGGTGTTTGGCATTGCCCTTTTTCAGAAAAATATGCAGAAACTGTTCGATCTGCTGTCATGTTTGAGGACGTATTTAATTCACCACGGGCATGGGGTGGTTTATTCATTTCAGCGATTAGACGGCCTTTCCAGTTTATGCATTCTATTATTCCGCCCTCTTCTTTGACGGCGTAACGCCTAAAATGTACATTATGGAATTCGTCAACTAGTATTTTGACGTCCTCAGAATTTTTAATATTCAATATAGGTATCTTAAAGTCCATCTCCCACTGCTGATTTAAATATCTTGCTTCAACAAAAAATTCTCTTTTGAAGCTACTGACCCCTCTCTCTTCTAAGGCCTTTTGTTCGGCGTCAAGTTTTGAGTTAATCTCTCCGAAAACCTTTGAGACCCCGTCAAAGTCAAAGTCATTTGTAGAGGAGTACCGACTAGAACTGTGCTCCGAGACAATGTCAGAATAATGCCCTCCACACGCACTGAGCGCACCCGCTGTTTTAGGCAACAATATCTTTGCACAGCCCAAAGATTTTGCGATGGGGAGGATATTTAGGCCAGCCGCTCCACCGCCTGCCACCAGAATACTTTCAGCGGGGTTAACGCCGTCTTGTACAGTTATCTCTTGAATCGCTTTAATCATTTGTTCGCCGGCGATTTCCAATATCCCTGCAGCAGTTTCCTCTAGGGTCATACCGAGTTGATCTGCGATTGTGTTAACAACCTCAGTCGCCGCTTCTGCATCGAGCGACATCCTGCCGCCCAAAAAGTGATCAGGGTCAATATATCCCATCACTACAGCTGCATCCGTGACTGTCGGCCGATCACCGCCTGTTCCGTAGCAAGCAGGCCCAGGATCGGCTCCAGCACTATCTGGTCCGACCCGCAGGAGCCCCCCAGAGTCAATCCAGGCTATGGACCCGCCTCCGGCACCCACACTTCTAATGTCGACGGAAGACAAGCCGAGATTGGTCCCTATCCATTCTCCATTTAGCCATGTGTCGCGCGTATATTTGATTTCTCCAGCTCGAATAAGACTGACGTCAAACGTCGTACCACCTGTGTCCACTATAATGACATCGTTGCCAAGTCCTTCGGCAGCCGCATAGGCTATGCCAGCAAGAGGAGCCATGGCTGGACCGGACTTTACTGTGAAAATGGGTTTTTCGACTACGTCTGGTACGTGTTTTATTCCGCCTGACGAAGTGCTAACTAAAAACTCCCCCTCATAACCGGCACCTCGTAAACTAGCCTCCAACTCCAAAAAGTGCTTCTGCATTAGAGGCTTTAAGGAGGCGTCGATTGCGGTTGAGGATGTTCGCGGAAATTCCCGAATTATGGGGTTTAATTGGTGAGACAAAGTGTAGGGTACATTGGGTAGAATGTTTGTGATTAACTCCCCGATTTGCAATTCGTGCGCTGGGTTCATTATCGACCACAAAAAACTGACGGCAACAGCCTCTATGCCCTTAGGTTTAAGCGCCTCAATGATTGACGTGGCTTGCGAAACATCCAGTGGAGTTTCTATCCCCCCTTCAGAATTTATTCTTTCTCTAATTTCCTCAGTTAAGCGCCGAGGTACATAGGGATCGGGAAATTCCATTTTGAGATTAAGCGGCTCGCGCTTTCCACCGTGCCGATAAATAAGGGTGTCCGGAAATCCTTCTGTCAACAATAATGCCGTTTTGGCAGCAGAAGAAGTTATGATCGCATTCGTTGACCGCGTCGTGCCATAAGTAAGAACGCCTGTCTCCTTCAGGATGGTGTCCATTGAAACACCCATAAAGGAGGCAGCGTTATCTAAGGCCTCTGACAACCCAGAAAAAATATCTGTTGGTGTAGTCAGGGCCTTCCCAACAATTAGCGTTCCGCGCTCATCGGCGACAACAACGTCGGTAAAGGTGCCGCCGGTATCGACCGCAATTCGATAGCTCATGGTTGTTCCCTCAGTTTCTTGTGGTCGGCAGCGCTTACCACGCTGTTTTAAGTATATTGATGACCTGTTCCTTGGAATCAATTGTGCGCGGATTGGAGGCGACGATCAAATCCTCCAGCGCATCGACGGCAATACCGTCGAAATCTTCCTCGTTCACGCCGACATCCCGTAGCCGCCAGGGCAGGCCCAAATCATCGCGCACGAGCTTGAGCACCTCCTCGGCAGCAGCCGCAGCGGCATCTTTTTCACTCATGCCATTGATATCTACGCCCATTGCCTCTGCGACCCAGGCCTGCTGAGCTTGGGTTTCCTTTAAGTTGAACTTCATCACATGTTGCATCATGACGGCCGAAGTTTCACCGTGCGCCACATCGCAGCGGGCACCCAATTGATGGCCGATACCATGGCTGAGCCCTAGCGCTACGCTGGCCAGGCCGCAGACCGACATCCATGCCGCCACCATGCATTGCCCGCGCGCCGCCAAATCCTCCGGGTCGGCTTTGGTTTCGCGTAGATAGCGCACTAGCATGTTGAGTGCACGGTAGGCCAACGCATCGGTAAAGGGCTGGTGTGTCGAAGAACACATTGCTTCAATGCAATGATCGATCGCTCGCATGCCCGTGCCGAGCCACAAGCGCTCGGGCGTTGCTAAGGTGAACTCGGGGTCGAGAAACACGCTCTTGGCGGTGATCCGCTTGTCGAGATAGAGGTCTTTGACCTTGCGTTCGCGGTCTGTCACGCCGACGAAAAATGTGAACTCGCCCGCCGAAAGCGTGGTGGGAACAGCGAACATGGGTACCGGGTCCGTCGAGAGAGAGGGGATTTCAACTTTGTCGGGATATTCAAACTTGATGCGGAGCGCATCGAGACCGCTTGGCTCTGTGACGCCATCGGCGAGGCACATGATGACCGCTTTCGCGGTGTCATTGGGCGTCCCGCCGCCAAAGCTAATGATGGCATCGGCATTTTTAGACCGGGCGAACTCTGTCGCCGCGATCACGCTCTCGCGCGGCACATGCTGGCTGGTTTCGAAAAAAACGCCCGCCGTGCGGCCGCCGGTAGCGCTTTCCACCCGCTCCACCAGATCGGTCTTCTGCGCGAGGCTTTTGCCGGTGATGATGACGGCGCGTTCGACGCCATATTGTTCCAGTGCCCCTGGCAACTTCCCCACACTACCCGAGCCGAAATGGACATCGTCCATAGGCAACATGGCGAACTGGCCATTCAATTCTTGCTTGGGAACCGACAACATCTCTCACACACTCCTTGTCTTGATAACTTTTCTAAACCACTCCGACCGTAGCATAATGCACCAGCTATAAGGAGAACAGTACACACTCTTGATCAAACTGCCGCACGGACCGACGCGGCTTACCCCGGCATTCATTAAACCTAGCCATTAATTTTGACGGGTACTGCATTGATGCTGGCCAGCGAACTCATTTCCATAACGATGGAATCATTTGAAGACCTGACGAATGCATGTCTGATAGATGGTGGCGCGATTGCCGTGCTGTCTCTCTCCAGTCTGGCAAGGTTCACGCCTTCATATTCCAATTCGCCCGGACCGTCGAGAATAACGGGAGTTTGTTCAGTGATATTAGTGTGAATATGTTCAGGTATTTCGAGAATTCAGCCCTTGGGGCTAGTTAGTGTATTCCGTATTGTCCCACCGTAATCTTAGCCCCATTCATTTCTTGGGAGGCAAGCCCTCCATAGACATCACCTGCCTTATTCATTGTCAAGGTGAGTAATCAAAAGTTAAAAATTGAGTTCACTCATAGCCCTTTCCATTTCTATTTTACGTTCTAAATGATCACACCCACAAAATACAGTATTACCCTAAAGCCCAACTCCTGTTAGGGGGTCGCTCGGCCCGTTGAGGCGAAGCGTCCCCAAGGCAATGGCGTGACCAACTTGATATTGATTGTCGAGCTGTTGAAAGCAGAATACCCTTGGTGGGTTGAAATTACCTTTACAACCGGAGACGTCAATGTCCGGTTCGTGTCAAAAGCAGCTGTATTCAGTCTGTCAGCCGGTCGAATACTTGATTAATTGATTCAAACCTCGATGCGACATTTGTCGGAGACAATCCATGCGCCTGATTGACTATTTTGAACGCGGCCTACGCTACTATCCGGAGCGGGCTTGCTTGATCGATGCAAGCGGTGAATACAGCTACCGCGATGTGGGTGCGCGAAGCCACCGCACCGCCAACGCGCTGCTTGCCGGTGGTTTAAAGACTGAGGATACGGTGGCTATTCTCAGCCCCAACGGCGCACCGGCTTTTGAGGCTTGGATTGGTGCAGCGCGCGCCGGCGGCGTCTGGGTCGGTCTCGCCGCGCTCGCTTCAATCGATGAAAATATTATTGTCATCAACAACCGCGATACGGAGTGGCTGTTCTACCATTCGAGTTTCGAAGATGAGATCGCCCGCATCAAGGCCGAATGCCCGAAGCTGAAGCATGTCATTTGCCTCGACAAGGCGGGCTTAAGTCATCCCTATTTTTTCGATTTCATCACCAACTTCGCACCAGATGCACCGGAGCTTCCGGATTACCGAGATAAGGTGATCAGCCACTTCACCTCCGGTGGCACGACCGGCCAGCCCAAGGGCGCCATGTGGTCAAACCTCACCTGGGAAGCGTGGTGTGCTAATGCCTTCGCTCATATGCCGGTTAAGAAGCCGCCGGTTTTCTTGATCGCCTCGGCCATGTCGCACGGTGCTGGCGTGTTTGCTTGGCCAGCGCTGGCTTTTGGTGGCAGCCTTGTGTGCATTGCACGGCCCGAGCCGCTCACTATCTTAAAAGCTATGCATGATCACCGTGTCACCCACACCTTTCTCCCTCCCACTCTGATCTACATGATGCTCGCCCATCCTCAGGCGCACGAATTCGATTTTTCAGCCATGGATTATTTTGTCTATGGCGGTGCGCCCATGTCGGTCGATAAGGTAAAGCAGGCTATTGAACTGTTCGGCCCGTCTATGACACAAATCTACGGCCAGGCGGAGTGTCCCTGCACCATCGGAATCCTGTCGCCTGCCGATCACCTGGAAGCGCTCAGCGACCCGGCAAAGGAAGGCCGGTTGTTGAGTTGTGGGCGGCCGCCCGTCTTCGTCCAGGTCGAGATGATGGATGAGAATGGTGATCTCGTGGCTCAAGGCGAATGGGGCGAGATCGTAGTTCGTGGCACGATTGTGTCGCTCGGCTATTACGGTGACGAGGAAGCGAGCGAAGCCAACCGGGCGCATGGTTGGCACCACACCGGAGATATAGGATACAAGGATGAAGATGGCTTCATCTATATCGTCGATCGCAAGAAGGATATGATCATTACGGGCGGGCTAAATGTTTTTCCGATCGAGATCGAGCGTTTGATCTGGAGCCACCCGGCGGTACTGGATTGCGCCGTGATAGGTGTCCCAGACCAAAAGTGGGGCGAGGCGGTGAAAGCCGTGGTTGAGTTAAAGACTAGCAAGACGGCGAATGAGGCAGAGATCATCGCCCTCTGCAAAGACAAGCTTTCCGCCTATAAGGCTCCAAAGACTGTTGAGTTCTGGGATAATTTGCCTAGGAGTGGTGTCGGCAAGGTACTCAAACGGAAAGTCCGGGAGCGGTATTGGGCCGGCCATGAGCGCAAGATATGAAATGGACGCGGCTTGACGCTTCCCTGCCGGACAGACGTGAGAGTGCATTCAGAGGGTCGAACCATAAACGGAGCGGGGCAGGGGCCCATACAGGGTAGTGGGCTCATATACGAAAACCGCTCTTTTAATTTCAAACAATTCACCAGATGACTCGCCAAATTAACAACATGAAGGCCACCACATTGGGGCCGTTAATCCGGAGAACTAAATGGACGACATGAGAGCCCATGATTGGATCAGGCACCATGCTCGTCGTCGGCCCAAAAAATGTGCGATTGTGGACTATGAACTAGGATCGGAACTCACCTACGGCAAAATGGATCGGCAGGTTGATAACTTCGCCGCGTATTTATTGCGCCAACACGATATCTTACCAGGAGATCGCGTAGCGCTATTGACTCAAAATTGTCCAGAAGTCTTCGTGTTACAAGCGGCGTGCGCGAGATTGAGGGCGATTATGCTACCGCTTAATTGGCGGCTAGCCGAACCGGAATTAAGCTACATGCTCTCAGATGCCACTCCGAAACTGGTATTTGCCGATGAGCGATTTATCGAAATGGCTAGAATTATCTGTGGTAAGCAGGATAACTGCACGGCAGTTCAGATAGGTGCCGATACCGAGATTGAAGCTTTGTTGCGCGGCGATGAGCGCCTGGAAGGTTTAACAGAACCTACTTACTCGGATATTTGGCACATCCTCTATACCTCGGGAACTACGGGCCGTCCTAAGGGAGCCATGCTTAGTCATGGCCAGAATTATCTTCAAGCTGCCAGTCTTGGCGCTGAATACGGTGTGGCGCATGATTCAGTTGGCCTGACATACACCCCGACCTTTCATGCAAGCGGCTTGTTTATGTTTGCCAACCCCAGCCTACTGGTTGGGGGAACGACTTATTTAATGCGTCAGTTTGATGCTTCCGAGTGCCTAAAGGTAATGATGGACCAAGAGGTTGGAATTACACATACGCTTGCCATCCCGACAAACCTTCTCATGATTCGAAATCTGCCAGAGTTTTCGAATGCCAAGTTTGACGGTTTGGTGATTGCTTCTGGGGGGGCTCCAGTACCTTCCGCATTGATAGAAACTTACGCAGATCATGGGGCCAAAATTCCGCAAGTCTGGGGTATGACAGAATTGTGCGGTGTCTCGACTTCGTTGCCGGCTGATCAAGCCCTAAAGAAAGCAGGCTCCTGTGGCCCGCCATTAATGAATATGGATATCAGCATTATTGACCAACAAGACGATCACATTGCCACCCCAGATACAGTTGGCGAAATTGTCGCTCGCGGCCCCATGGTGATGCGCGGCTATTGGGGGTTGGGCGAAAAAAATGAAGAGTTCTTCCTCCCCGGTGGCTGGTTTAGAACCGGCGATGCGGGCAAACTCAGCAGCGATGGATACCTAACTATCGTCGGCCGCTGGAAAGATATGTATATCTCCGGAGGGGAGAATGTGTATCCCGCTGAGGTTGAGGAAGTTATTTATCAAATGGAGGCAATAGACGAAGTCGCGGTGATAGGAGTGCCGCACGAAACCTGGGGGGAGACGGGCAGGGCTTTCATCGTATTAAAGGATGGTCATGAACTTAGCGAGGCTGATTTGATAGCACATTGCCGCACCCAACTTGCAGGCTACAAGGTTCCCAAATCGGCAGTTTTTATTAATGAGTTACCACATAGTGCAAATGGTAAAATTCTTAAACATAAGATAATCAATATTCAATAATTATATAATATATAAATATCTATGAGCTATTCAGATAAAATTTTACCTATACTGGAATCCATTAGAAAAATTAATGATCAAAAAGGACGAATAGTTCACGATGATGTCGGAAAGTTATTACTGAGAGCTAAAAAGGCTGATTTAACTCCGCTGTATGAGCTTCCGTTGAAGGAGGCAAGGGTTGAATTTGAACGTCGCAGCGCTGTGCTGGAGTTAGAACCAGAAGATGTGCCTAAGACCAGAGATATATTGATTGGTGATGGTGAAGAAAAAATACCGGCCCGACTTTACTGGGGGCACGAATGTCGCCATGACGCTTTGGTTGTTTTCGTGCATGGGGGAGGTTGGGTCGTAGGCAATGTCGGGAGCTATGACCGGCTTTGCCGAAGATTCGCTAACCGAATCCAATTGCCGGTCGTATCGATAGAATACAGACTGGCGCCTGAACATCCGTTTCCATCTGCTCTCAATGATATCACGACAGCAGTTTTGGCGCGCTCTGATCTAGCTCAGATTGCCGGCGTTAGCACCAAAAAATGGGCCATGATGGGCGATAGCGCAGGGGGTAACCTAGTATCTGCCGCATTATTGGAGTTACCTCCCCGCAATCACCCTGACCTCCAAATTTTAATTTATCCGGTCACAGACTTTTCCTATAACACTGGTTCGCGTGAGACTTACGGTCAGGGGTATTTGTTGGATTCATCGTTGATGGCATGGTTTTCCAGGTTGTATCTAGGGGAATTGGACCCATCGGACTCAAGAGCCTCTATCTTAGCTCACCGATGCCTAGCTAAGAGCCCATCAACTTTGCTCGTAACGGCAGGCTTGGACCCTCTTTCCGACGAAGGAGTAGCGTATGGCTCTAAACTCCAGAATGCTGGAGTTGGCGTTGATCACCTTCATTGTGCTGATCTGTTGCATGGCTTTTTGAGCATGCCATTGGCTCTGCCGAAAGCCATCATCGTTACCCAACAAATCAGCGACTATGTCCGCATAAATATTTCAAAATAATATTGTGTAATCGAAGATGTCAGAACTCCACCTCCATCATGTTCATCTTTTCACTGAAGATATTGAGAAAACCTTACAGTGGTGGATTAATTCTCTCCGGGCAAAAGTCGAATTCGATGGGCTGATGGGTAACTCAAGAAACGTATTTTTAAGGATTGGCGAAGGTAGATTGCATTTATATGACCAGCGACCTAATCATTACGAAAGCAATGCTATACACCATATTGGAATCAGGGTAAGGAATTTGGAAAAGCTCTATACCGATCTGAAATCTATCGGGGTAAATTTACCAAATCCTATTCGCCGATTTGAAAATTGGTCGTATGCGATGTGCATGGCTCCAGACAATGTATTACTTGAATTGTTTCAAGTGGATGAACAAAAAATGGAGGGTCCTCTAAATCGCTATTTTGAGGATAGCTCAAGTTTTAATGGATAATAAAGTGAATAGTAAAAAAATATCTCGTAAAGAGTTGATGCAGATTCTTAAAACTGCCGATATGCCAATTTTATTAATGACTCTAATTCAGCTAACGGGAAACAAAAAATGGATGGAAGCGCCCTATTTGCCAGCTCGGGATCTCGCATTTTTTGCCGATGAATCGGGCGGTTTTTCTCCAGAAATTCAATCAGAAATTTGTCTAGCTGCTTGCGACACTCTTCTTGCGCATTTCGATCAAACGCATGAAATGCCGCCGATGCCCACCCGTGAGCAATATTTCGAAATGATGAACGTCTGTGTTGGGGAAACAGTTCCTTCTGAATATTTGGATATGATGCTAGAAGAAATGGGCTTTCAAGACAGAGACCCGACATGGACTCAGAAGCCTTCTAAAAAACAACTAGAAACATTTCGTGTACTTATTATAGGCGCTGGAATGTCTGGAATATGCGCTGCAATAAAGTTTCAGAAAGCGGGAATTCCCTTTGAAATTGTCGAAAAAAACTCAGGATTAGGAGGAACTTGGTTCGAAAATAAATACCCGGGCGTGGGCTGTGATGTGCCAAACCATTTTTATTCATATTCATTCCGGCCAAATATGGATTGGACAGAATATTTTTCACCTGGAGATGAGATAGAGTCTTATTTTAAAAAATGTGCACAAGAGTTTGGTATTTCAAATAATATTGAATTTCAAACAGAAGCCATAAGTGCGGAATTTGATAGGGATGAATCTGTATGGCACGTTAATCTCCGTGATTGCACAGGGGCTATCAAAACAAAAGTCTTTACCATAGTTGTCTTTGCCACGGGGCAACTCAATCAGCCTAAATATCCAGCCATTGATGGAATAGAAAAATTTCAAGGGCATGCGTTTCATTCAGCACGTTGGCCTCGAGACCTGTCTATACGCAACAAAAATGTTGTTGTAATCGGATCTGGCGCAAGTTCAATGCAATTGGCGCCTTCAGTTGCAGCGGAGGCCAATCAGCTAACGATCATGCAGCGTACCCCCCAATGGGCCATTCCCACCCGTGACTATCATAAAACTGTAAGTGAGGAAAAGAAGTGGTTGCTTAAACATGTCCCGTTTTACGCCGAATGGTATCGCTTTAGCCTGGTTTGGAGATTCAGCGATCGTTTGCTTGCAACAGTAAGGAAAGACCCTAATTGGCCGCATTCGGATCGATCGTTAAATTCAAAGAATGATCGCCATCGCGATCTCCTTACAAAATATATCCACGAAGAATTGGGAGAACGCGCTGACCTCATAAAAAAATCGGTGCCCAAATACCCTCCCTATGCAAAAAGAATTCTTGTCGATAACAATTGGTTTAAAACATTATGCAAGGATAATGTAGAACTAGTTACCGACCAAGTAACAAAAATTGAGAAACGGTCTATTGTTACCAGTTCAGGTGCAGAGCATAAGGCAGATGTTATAATTTTTGCTACAGGGTTTCATGCAGAAAATACTCTTGGTTCTATTGATATCACGGTTAAGGGCGGGTCTTCATTAAATGAACTTTGGGGCGATGACGACCCTAGAGCCTATTTGGGAATTACCACGCCCGGCTTTCCAAATTTATTTTTTCTATATGGTCCGAACGCCAATCTAGGACATGGCGGCAGTATAATATTTATTTCTGAACTTCAGGTTCGGTATGTTTTATCATTGACGATGCAAATGATTGAAAAAGAATTATCCTCTATTGAATGCTTGCAAGAAATTCATGATCAGTACAATAAAAATTTGGATGATGAGCATTCTGAATTAATTTGGACTCACCCAGGAATGAATAGCTGGTACAAAAACAAATCTGGGCGTATTATTTCGATCATGCCTTGGAGGCTGGTAGATTACTGGAAATTTACATACAAACCCAACCTAACAGATTTCAAAGTAAAACATTAAGTTAGCACGCTGATCCTGAGTGCCGGTTTACGGTCCCGAAAGTTTTCTATCGACCAAATTGGGTCCTATCAGCAGACCGTCTCTACACTGCTCCTAGACGCAAGGCTGGGAACAGTCCGACACAGAATATACGAGGCGTCTTAATCGGTAAATCTTCGCTTGGATATCCAAACATCGGCCCCTATGTGCGTAAATTATTACGAATTACGTCGTTCAGTTACTAGGGTGGCTGGGCACTAATTGTGAAACCCAGACGCGCTTTGAAATGACGCTAATGAAGTTCCTTGCCGGCTGATCTTTGACCCCTCATAGGTGATGGTTTCCCCGCCCGTTGATTAAGGTACCTGAGAGGTGACGACTTGCCTCGCAGTGGCTTAGCAGCCCGCAGAGAAGCACAATCATCGCGTCATGGGTTAGATATTAGATGATAAACTTATGATGTTCGGGCATTACGTTTGGCAGCTTCTTCGGCAATCACCTCCTTCTTGGAAAGTTTGCCGATCAAGGTTTTAGGCAGCTCGTCGCGGAATTCAATCTGTTTGGGCAGTTCGATGGGCGAAAGTTTGTCCTTGAGAAATGTGGTTAAGTCCTCGGCGTCTAGTGATTGGCCGACGCGCAGTTTGACGAATGCTTTGACGGTTTGTTGGCGATACGCATCCTCGACACCAGCCACGATGACTTCTTCGACTGCCGGGTGACGGTATATCGCCTCCTCGATCTGGCTTGGGTAGATATTATAGCCACCGGCAATAATGATCTCCTTTAGCCGGTCGATGAGATAGGTATATCCATCTGCATCCATATAGCCGACGTCACCGGTATGGAAGCGGCCGTCGAGGAGCGCTGCCGTGCTTTCTTCCTTGCGGTTCCAATACCCGCGCATGACCTGAGGGCCGGTGATACAAATTTCGCCGGTTTCGCCCTGTAATAGAACCCGTGACGGATTATTTATATCAGTGATTTCGACGATCGTGCGTGGCGCTGGCAAACCCAGAGATCCGACGCGTGGTTCACCGGTCGCAGGGTTGCAGAGAGCAATTGGCGAAGTTTCACTAAGGCCATAGCCTTCCAGTAAACGGCAGCCAGAAAGTGATTCAAACTTCTCCTGTACGACGCGTGGTAGTGTGTCGCCACCAGCCAGACAATATTGCATCGAGGTAAGGTCGAATTTCCCCGCCGCCACGCCGGGATGGTTGTTTATCGCAATATAGATTGTTGGTACCGCAGGAAAAAATGTTGGCCGCTTCTTGTGGATCACTTTGAGCAATGTCTCTAATTCAAAGCGCGGCAATAGAATCATCTTTGCTCCGACATGGACGCTAAAATTCATCACCACGGTCATGGCAAATACGTGAAACAGCGGCAACACGCCCATCATGACTTCCTCACCTAACCTGGTTTCATGGAAGTAGTAGGACGCTTGTTGCACATTGGCAGTGAGATTGGCGTGGGTGAGCATAGCGCCCTTGGGCCGCCCGGTAGTACCGCCGGTATATTGCAGGACGGCGATATCCTCTTTCGGATTTATCTCGACAGCTTCGGGGCGACCGTCATTGGCGCACAGGTCCTTGAACGACACATGGCGGCTGTCGGTTGGCAGCGCCACGATGCTCTTGCGCCGCAAGAGACGGTACAGCAGGTTTTTTGGGAATGGCAATTGCTCGGCCATCGTGACCAGCACAATTGTTTTTAACTGCGTGGTGCCCAACATTTTGACTGCTTTGTCGTAAATCAACGGCATATCCAGGGTCACGAGGATATCGCATTCGGAATCTTCAATTTGAACGCGAATTTCCTCTTCAGCGTAGAGCGGGTTAAAATTAACCACTATGCCACCAGCTGTGAGGACACCGTAATAGAAGACCACCATCGCTGGGCAGTTGGGCAGCATTAATCCAACCCGGTCTCCTTTGCGCAGCCCCTGCATCTGCAATCCTTTGGCGGCGCGTTTTACCAATTCAGCCACTTCGCTGAAATTGTAAATTCGACCCATGAAATCGATGGCTGGTCGGTGACCATATTTTTTCGCTGCGTTTTCTATTAATTGCGGCAAGCCGTGTGGCGAAAGTGGCGCCTGCCAATCAATATCGACGGGGTAGGAGTTTTCCCAGAGATAGGGTCGTTCAGTCTCAGTCATTGTCATCTTCCATGACGCTGGCAGCGTGCAATACCGCTCTATCCTAAGCTATCTAATTCAACAGTAAACATTGTCAATGATTGTTCACTCAAAGCCTCGCAAGGATCAAGCTATTTTTCCAGTTTTTAGATATAATTAGAAACGCCAAATTACAAAATTTGGTATGGGCCTGAATATTAGGAAATTGTTTGGTCAGGGGGTTTAGATGGCAATTCGTTAGTTATTTGTCGACGTTAAGAGTCAAGTTTTGATCGTGTTCGGCTTGACGTTAGTTCTATTTACAAGGAACAACCCAAGGGTTAAGAGAACCAAAGCTATCCAGATCCAGTAGCTAGGGATTTCTCCAAAAATTAAAATTGCCCATACAACACCGGCAAGGGTTGCAACAAAATTCCCGGATGAGAAAAATACTGGACCAGCGAGGCGAACAATTTCATATAGCAGAACGTAAAATCCAGCATTCACAATCATATAGATAATCAACGCCCAATCACCGTCGCTCATCGGCCCGGTGAAAATCCATAACTGTCCAGTCGCAGCCATAATGGGGACCAAAACTAGGGTCGCTACAGCTAATAAGCCAAAAGCGCTATCGTAAGAGCCTGCTGAAATAGGACGCAATCGAGCTGCTAAAATAGCCATTGCGGCAAAGCTAAACGGTACTGTCAATGCCACCAGCATCCATACCCAGGCAGATGGGTCAGGGAGACTGGTTTTTGGTAAAAGGACACAGAATACACCCCCAACACCTGCTGCGATCCCGACCACACGGATCCAGTGAATTCGGTCCATCTTTAGAATGATGGCCATCGCGTAAGTAAGGATAGGAGCTAGTGTAATGACCAAGCTTAACGTTGCAGGTGGAACATGGGGTGCTACCACCGCCAACATAGTGTAGGGAAAAGCGAGACCAAATATACCCGATGCAGCGTAGAACAAAAGATGCTGCCGCGATAGGACAGGAAAATCTCGGCGCAGTACAATAACAGGAAAAAGAAGGATGAGTGCGCCGAAGCTTGACCAAAAAGTATATGCAAAAAATGGTATCCCTTCGTCCATTGCAAGGCGGGTGATAGAAAATGTTGCGCCGAAGCAAATTTCTCCACCAATGAGTAGAACCAGGGGTAAGATTTGGGCTGGCATTCGGATTAATACTATGAATTTATACGCGGTAGAGCGTTAGTATTTGTGCCTTATCCACCACTCGGAAGCGGGGAGTAATGGAATTTATGCTGCCAAATGGATGATAGGTATTCCATCGGACATAACTGCAATGAATCATACTGATAACTAGAGCTTACTGCGAATTAGCGACTAGGCGAAACGCGTCGCGAGCGCGAACGACAGCGCGTATATGATCTGTCGTGAGACCGCAACAACCACCCAGGATTTGCACGCCGCTGTTGATCCATTCTCGACAGAATTCCTCAAAACGTTGTGGCGAGATAGCGTCGACAAAGCGCCAGTGCGGCATCTCGAAGTAACCGGAATCCGGATAAGCTATTAACGGGCCGTTGAAATGCTGCTGCACAGATTGAAGCGCTTCAATAACTAGCTGGGCACCACTGTGCATGACGCCGGCAGCATCGATACCTTTGTCGGGGATCAGTGTGGCTATTTCACCAAATGGTAGTTCTTCAGTTTGAAGGTAGCTGGTGAGGGTGCCGTTTTTGGCCTTTCGAGCGCTGAGGCCTAACCACACCGGAAGGCCTGTTGATAGTGCTGCATCCAGCGCTAGGCGGACGCGTTTAGGGTGATACATCATCTCAAGAATGATCAACTGGCAGCCGGAGGCGGCTAGAATTCGCGCCAACTCATGGTAGGCAGCTGCTATTTCCACGTCATTAGGTAATTTTCCTGAATCCTCCATGACCGTGCCCTCGGATAAAGGAACCATATGCGAAAGCGAGCCCGCGACAACAACGGAAGTGCTTCTAGAGACTGCATCGCGTGCTCGAAGCGCTGCCTCGACAGCACGCCGGTTGATCTCCTCGACTCGATCGCCGTAACCACCAAGCGACAGCATGAGGCGTGATGAAGCATATGTGTTGGCGGTGATGACCTCAGCCCCTGCAGCGATGTAGTCGGCGTGAATTTCGGTCAGTAGCCTTTCTGCATGCAGGGTTGCTGGGCCACACCATGCATCCGGATCCATCGGCGCGCCACGGCGCTCCAATTCAGTGCCTATGCCACCGTCTAGAATAATTATGTCGCCAGCGTCCAGGCGCTGCTTCAAAACATCATATGACATCGTGTTTACCCGTGGTTGCGCTTGTCAGCGATGGCAGGCGAGGCGTAGGCACTGAGTGAGTCTGGACCATTGCTACACATGTTTAGATTTTTTATGAGGCATTTGGAGAATGAATATAGAGAGCAATCACAACACTGGAAATAGAGTAAAGACCAGAACCGCTGCGAAACCGGTAAGAGATTATTGCGCTATATCCAAGTCAAGTTTTGGCAGTTTATCCGATCAGACATTTTTCATGCCACTTTGGCGGAATCATTTTAGCCCCGCCAGCATGCGAGTCTGTTCCCAGACAGCTTGATCCAACTTCACCGGGTTCTGTTCGCGCTTGCCCTGACCTGGCATCCGTACTCCTTGATCAAGCGCCACAGCTTCTTCAACTTCTTGCAAACGCGCAAAAAATTTTCCAGGCCCTTCAGGGTCGATCAGCAAATAGTATTGGCCCAGGTCATGCGGAGGCCCGTCGGGCGCCTTCAGCGGCTTCACGTCCCGACTAACCACACTGCCGGTCAATCCTGCTGCCAGCAACTCTGCCATCAGGCCGAAGCCCCAGCCTTTGTGGCCGCCCATACTGACGAGTGACCCCTTAATAGCCGCCTCGGGATCGGTTGTGGGCTGGCCTTCGGCGTCTATAGCCCAGCCTTCCGGAATAAGTTCACCTGCGGCCCTTGCCATGGTGATTTTTCCTAGGGCCACTGTAGTTGTAGATTGGTCAAACTGCATTGCCAGTCCACCCTTTCCATCCGGCACAGAGAATGCGATCGGGTTAGTGCCAATTACGCGTGTCTTGCCCCCCGGCGGTGCCACAACTGGCGAGGCATTGGTCATTCCTAGCCCGATCAGCCCTTCAAGCGCGATTTGTTCAGTAAAAAAACCTAGAGATGTGCAGGTATGTGCATGGCCAACAGCCAGACTAGCCACTCCGCAATCAAATGCGGCGGCTACTGCCTCGGGCAAAGCTCGGGCAAACGCCGGTTGTGCAAACCCAAACCGCGCATTCACCCTTATGGCCCCAGGACGAGGGCGCGTTACAACGGGTTCCACATCCCCTTTGACCCGGCCGCTTTGCAATTGTTTACAATAGCTTTCTAAGTAATAGAGGCCACAGATACGATTCCCAACGGCCTCCGCTTTGCGTACTGCCCGTGCGACTTCAGCCGCTATCCATGGCAAAGCGCCGTGCCGTTCCAACGCAGTATTTACCGTTGCTTCAATCTCACTCAATTTCACCTGTGGCAAAATTTACTCCTTTGTGCAGAGGGGTAGGCAACTGTTCGCACATGCTAATGCGTAAGAGACGGGTATTGCTGAAATTGGGGAAGTAAAGGAAAGAAATATTGCGGATCTAATTATGATTGAGTTGACCCCCATGTAGATCTTACGCTGTTTCGAGATAAACGTATCATTCGTATGATAATGAAAGATGGTGAGTATTATAATCCATTCAGTTCAAGGTGCCAGGCGGCTGAGCCATAAGGTGCAGTGGGTGCACAGACCTTTTAGGGGATGTAGAGTTCGCCGGCGTTTAGTACGTCGTTAAAGTTAGTGCGCCTATGGTGCGTATAAAATTATCTTACGCTTTTAACCATTAGCCTCCCAAGGCGTCCGTGAATGCTATACTTCACGACATAAGTAACGCACAGACAAATTGTCTGCCTGATAATTTTGTTTTTATAAATTGATAAACCCATAAATTGGCTTGTAATTGACGGAGATTTTAAACATGTCTGTGCAAAAGTTCGATAACTTTGAACTATTCTATGAGATTCATGGCACCGGAACACCAGTCATGCTCATTCCTGGATTGGCTGGTATTGGCAACTATTGGATGCCACAAATCGAAGTATTACAAAAAAATTTTCAAGTCGTTACTCATGATCATCGCGGATGTGGGCGCAGCAGTATCTCTCGAATTGAATATTCAATCGAGCAGATGGCTAATGATCTAGTATTACTTATGGATAGACTTAATATTAAAAGAGCTCACCTTGTAGGTCATTCAACGGGTGGCGCTATGGGGCAAGTCATAGCGATTGAGCATCCCGAGCGATTAATTAGTCTCACGCTAGCCAACACCTGGACCAAAGCTTGTCCTTTTCGAAAACGGGTCATGGCAACTCGCAAAGCTCTTCTTCGTGATAGTAGTGCGGAAGCGTATACCGCGGCTACACCACTTTTTCTATACCCCAGTTGGTGGATTCGAGATAACTGGGAAATACTTGAAAAAACATCACAAAATCAAATATCAGACTTTCCTCCAGCAGAAATTCAAATTTCACGTATTGACGCGGGCTTAAAATTTAATCGAACAGCTGAACTTGGCCTTATTCGGGCTCCGACATTAGTTATTGGTGCGCGAGATGACCATTTAACACCAGCCTACTATTCTGAAGAATTGGCCACGCTTATACCTGATGCAAAACTTTGTATATTTGAGCAGGGCGCTCACTCTTGCTCTCAGACAATTTCCGATGAATTCAATCAAGTTATTCTTGATTTTTTTCAATCTCAGGAAGTCAGTTCTCTTAGTTAAGTCTTCTATTCTAGTTTCTTAACTTTCCTGCCCTCCGAACCTTTTCGTCCAGTTGGCCACTGCCTCTCTCTATGAAACAAATGCAACGAGCAACTTGGTTTGTAAAGCATTGTTCAAAATCCGGACAAGGAAGCACCGCTCACGGGGTGTGGCCATGGTCGCGCCTGTAGAGAGGTTGGTAAAGATCGAGGTCTGACACGGACTAAGCTCTCAACCTTTCGCCCATTAAACTCAGGGCTTCAGGTGCTTGACTAGGAAGTCGCGCGCGGCAGCGATCGCCTCGTCAAGACGCGACATGTAAGGATCGTAATGTGCGCCGTCGAGCAGTAGCAGCTCCTTCGGTTCCAGCGCTCGGTGATAGGCTTCCAACTGGTCGCGGGTCGGCACGCGGTTGTCGTGAGCAGCAATGATCATCAGCAAGGGTGTCGGGCTGATCCGGTGCATGAAGGAAGAGGGCTCGTATTCTAACCACAAATCGCGACTGCGGAGCGTCACCTCGTTGCGGTAGGCAGTGCCAGCGCCCATCTTCTCTGCCCACTCGGCGGTTTCGCTTCCGGGCTGGTAGACCGGCACGGTGACGGGCGCGTCGCCACGGGCGCGGGCGTCATAGTCTTCGTAGATGCTGTCCAGGAAGGCCGGCATTTCAGGCGCCGTCACCATGCGCTCGATAGCGCCGGAGCCAGTGGTCACGGGAACCTGGCTGACGACACAGGAAACGCGACGATCAACGGCACCGATCACCAGCGCGTGGCCGCCCGAATAGCTTGTACCCCAGAGGCCAACACGGTCCGCGTCTACCACTTCCTGGATACGGGCGTGCGCGATCACTTCGCGCATATCTCGGATCTGCTGCCAGGGGTCAACTTCCTGGCGGATGCTACCGCCGCTGTCGCCGAAGTTGCGGTGGTCGTAGACCAGACAGGCGAGCCCAGCCACTTGAAAGGCGCGGGCATAGGGGTCGAGCCCCATGTCCATGAGGCCGCTGAAGCCGTGGCTCATCACTACCACGGGGTGCGGCTCTGCGCCGTCCGGGAGATATAGCCGCCCGGCTAACTCTACGCGATCGGCCATGGCCATGTGGATCTCGCGTAATTCCATCTCTCCATCCCGTAAATTGCGATGCCTCGTAAAGCATTATCGGCTTTGAAGCCGGACGATGCCAAAGAAAATGCGGGGCATAGAGTGGCACGTATGACGGCATAACTCATAACCTGAAAGCTTAGGCTAAAACCCTAAACTTTTTCGAATAAATAACTATATATCAGATAGTTATAAGAATACTTTGATAAACTACTTGTTCTGGCAAGCATGTGGCAAACGCTCTAACTGATTTCAGGGCGTTTGTGAGGTGGAGTTCAGATGGTCATCGCCTATAGATTTTCGATACTCACAAGCGTCACATTCATTGGGCTGTGTGGAAGCAGCATAGATGCTTGGTTAAGTATGTGGGATCCGTGTTCCTTTTGAAACGATCCTATCTTGCCCGGTCCCTTGCGAACGCCGTCACCCAAAGTAAAGTCCGCCTGCTCCCGAGACTCGCCAAACGCCTTCCGCATATGGTGACCCGGTTCCCACGGGTCAGGGAAGGGGTAGGTCGAGGTTATCCTGCGTCGCAACCCGAGGATGAACTTTCTCCATTCATGTTGATTCTAACGCGCAGCTCTCAGTCGCTGTGCGGCCACAAATAACTGGACGATCCCAGGGCGCAACGCCAGGAACACGCGGTAGGCACATTCAAGGGTAGACGTTAGTCCCGGCAGCGCCGCAACCTTGGCCGCCCATCGCCATCCCCGCAGGAGTTGCCAGACCTCTATGAAGGCTGCGGCGCCAGAAAGCATTCGACCGTCTCGCGCCATGACATGGAAACGTGACATCGCCTTCTCCCTATCAAGAAGTTTTGGAAGCGTGGCACTGGCTTTGGAAACATCGATAAGGCACAGCGCACCTAGCACGTCGCTCTTTCTATACATACCGACCTCGGATCTACACAGCGGGCACGATCCGTCAAAGAATATGACTGTCTTTGCTCCTATGTCTGACAATTTCTACCTCGTTCGATCTTATAAAGGCGGATCTGTGCCGCCTCTTGACCCAAGTCCTACGCCTAGGCAACCAGTTCCTATTAGTAATACGATAGTTTGTGGCCAACAGATCTATGCTTGCGATTAGACAGTCAAAAACCTTATGTGAACAATTTAAGGTGATCTGTCTGCCAATAAAAAAGAGGTCCGCGCGTGACAGGTCTGGCCAGGCAAGACAAGACCCGCCCGGAGACCTCGCGACGAGTATGTAAGAAGATGTTTGTGGCCGTCGGGCTGTCCAGCGCGACCTCCTTGCGCAATTTCGATCTTTCGGCGCAGAGTGGCCTCATGTTGATCGACAACTTTTTGCATGAAAGCCTGGTCTCCAAGCTGGGCACCCAATGGCGAGGTGTTAGTGATCAGGTTATGGGCGGAATTTCTGAGGCCTCTGTATCTCTCGGCATTATAGATGATCGCCCCTGTTTGAGATTGATTGGCGATGTTCGTCTGGAAAACAATGGTGGTTTCATTCAAGCAGCGCTCGACCTGACACGCTCTGGCGAGATCCTTGACGTGTCCAGCTTTACCGGGGTGCGCCTCATCGCCCGTGGAAATGGAGAGAAGTACTCGGTTCATCTACGTACGACAGATAATTTGCGTCCATGGCAGTCCTACCGGGCGCATTTCAGAGCGGGGCCGGACTGGCAGACTATCGACCTTCCTTTTGCAACTTTTGTGCCCTATCGCCTCGAGACACCCTTGGACAAGACGCGGTTCCGACGAATCGGTCTGGTTGCTATCGGACGTGCCTTCTACGCTGACCTTGCGGTTTCCGAGCTTGCCTTCTATCGGCAGATTTAGTTGACCAGCCAGATTGACGAATTGAGGACTGTCGCGAAGGCAACCCACGCGGCGTAGGGCACAAACAGAAGTCCCGCCAGGCGGTCGAGGCGCCAAAATATAATAGTGTTGGTGATTATCGTAAAAAGCAGAATGACGATCTCGACCAACGCCAAATCGATCAGTTGCAATCCGAAAAACAAAAATGACCAGGTAAGATTGAGACCGAGTTGTAATGCGAAGACCACAAAGGCTTTACCCGTAACTTGAAATGATCCACGTCGCCATACTAGCCAAGCGGCAATGCCCATAAGAATGTATATCGCCGTCCAAACAGGAGCGAATACCCAATCGGGTGGATTGAATGGCGGTTTCTCAAGAGTTTGATACCAGGTATCGACGCTGCTTGCTGTTATGGCACCGCCGATGCCGCATACCGCAAGGCATAGAATTATGGACGTGAAAAAACCAACTAGATCACGGCCTACTTTGGGACGATCACTGGTAGGCTCTAACATCTCTATCTCAATCGAACTTTATAAAGAAAAGGATCGTTGCCTCTCTGTGTTCGGGCAGTAGCGTAAAACAGAACGCCTTCAACCAGCAGGACAAGTATTTTTTGGAAAATCGTCGGTGCTTCTATTTGGATAGGAAGCATGCGCGACCTAGGCGTGAAGGAGGTAATAATTGGAGCTGTGATCAGGCAACGCATTTTCGGATACCAAGTCGGTCCCTGCACTTTTTGGCTCGCATGCCAATCAAATAGAAGGAAACCAAAGAAAGCAGCAGCCATGACGGGCAGCCCAAGCTGCTCCAAAATTAGCAGAGCATCCCAACCAAAAAGTGACTGAACCACGTTGATACCAAACTAGACGAAGGTTGAACCGTTACTCTGGCTCAGACTAGCCCCCGTGATTGTTGGTCCCCAATGTATTTTCCCAGGGGGTGAAAGAATTCGAGAGCCGTAGGCGACTAGCGCGATATGTGTGCGTTCTTGAAATGAAGCCTCCAAATAGGGTCCTGCAAGTTCCAGAAAAATGAACGGAATCACACCAAGTGACCCTAAAAATTGCGCCACAGGCGGAATTTGAGGGTGAGTTTGCCTAATCGGCTTGAAGGTCCGCGTAGACCGCGTCGCTCCACCTAGGTCCGCTCCGGATGTTCTATCTTTTACCGCGATCATGGTCGCCTAGTAGCTAGGAGCATGTAGTTGACACTTGTATCGCGCGAAAGATGCCAGCGGCGGGTGACGGGGTTGAAAGACACCCCTTTTAATTCATTTAAATCTAAATCCTGAGCCTCGATCGCGCAGCAAACTTCGCTCGGCCGGAGGAATTTTTGCCAATCGTGCGTACCTTTCGGCAACCACTTCAAAATGTACTCGGCACCTATGATCGCAAGTATAAACGAACGCAGGGTCCGATTTATCGTAGCTACAATCATGATTCCACCAGGCTTAACTAGTGCGCTACATTCCTTCATCAGTTGCTCGGGATCAGCCACATGCTCGACAACTTCGGTGTTGAGGACGACATCGAATGTCTCTCCAGAATCGAGCACATGTTCCGCCAGGCAGTGTCGATAGTCGATATCAACACCGCTATGAATCGCATGCCAGCGAGCGATTTCTATATTTCTCGCGGTCGCATCGATGCCAACAATATCTGCCCCCCTCTCCGCCAGAGGTTCGCAGAGCAACCCCGCACCGCAGCCCACATCGAGAATTCGTAATCCCGCAAGCGTCGCGTCAGCATCGCGATAAAAGTGCCGAGTGATCCTATCTACGATGTAATCGCGACGAACCGGATTCAAACTGTGGATGGGTCGAAATTTGCCCTCGGGGTTCCACCACTCCTCTGCTAATTCTGTGAAGCGAGCAACTTCTATGGGATCGACCGTTTTGCCGTCTGGCCACGGTTTGCTAAGGTGATCTCTTAATAGCATCTGACCTTCGACCTCCTGGCGGTAATTTTATCTTTCACTGATGGCTTCAGCCATGGTTAGCACTACCTGATGTCTTAGGAAGCTGTGCCTCTATCGCACGTAAGATACGGTTGGAAGTGGGTGATGTGAGGGTCGAAAACCAGTCAGCGAGCCGGCCGTCAGGTGAAATCAGATATTTGTGGAAGTTCCACCGTGGTTTGGCGATCGAACCGAGTTGCTGGGCGGCCCAAAGGTAGAAGGGGTGGGCGCCTTCTCCCTTTACATGCACTTTGGAGGTAATCGGGAAATCCACATTGAAGTTTATCTCGCAGAATTGCTTGATCTCGGTCTCCGTTCCTGGCTCTTGGTTGCCAAAATCGTTCGAGGGGACCCCAAGAACCACGAGGCCGCGGTCCTGGTAGCGTTCCCATACTGCCTGTAGGCCATGGTATTGGCGGGTGAATCTACAACGTGAAGCAGTGTTAACGAGCAATACGGCCTTGCCGCTAAAGTTTTTCATTGTCAGCAGTCGACCTTCGCTCGAGGGAAAATTGAAGCTATGAGCTGATTGCTTTAAAGGTCCTTCAGCTGATTCAATTGAATGGATAACCATCATAATCGCGATCATCAGTGCTTTTAAGCTAGTCGGAAGGGACCGCGCCCAAAAATATAAGAAATCCAGATAACTTATTTTACGAAATAGGTATTCTCGTAGATCACTTTTATTCAAGAGATTCCGGCGCACAGTCGGATTACAATTCGAAGAATCCGCCTACCTCAATCATCCGCCAAGTGCTCTGAATGGCTTAGTCGCGCGCTGCTTCGGTCACTATACCTGTCGCCTGATGTCGCTGACGCAGCAGAAATAGATCTAGATGACAGCCGTGTTAGCGGCTTAGGGTCCTGAGTCTCCGTATCAATCCACTCACAGACGTTGGCGTCTATGTCATCATGCCCGTTAGCCCTAGCCCTGACACAGTTCGTTCTTCTTCTCGCATGACTTGTGGGGGCCTCCTCAAAAGTGCCCGCTTCAGGCGCTAAATATGCGCCCACCGGTGCCAGAAGCTCGATCAGAAAGTGATCTATAGAATTGGAGCTTTACATAATGGCGTTGGACGCGAAAATGCGAGCGAATCATTGTCGATAACCCGTCTCATGGGCCGCTGCACTCTTGTTAGCCTAGAAATGGTAAATTGAGCGCAGCGAGTTCGAATTCCCGAAATTTGAAGTAGCGTATTAAGAATTTGATTTTCATTATCGATATTTGCTGTGGAGTGAGTGAGGAACTCCAAAGTTCGCAAAGAGGTGCGGAATGAGTACAGATCAAGCTCCGAATCCACATTTGACCCATCTGCTAAACGGCTATTTAGATGTGCGCCAGCAAAGCCTCAATCTTGCTGCAAGCCTTTCCGACGCTGATGCGACGGTTCAATCCATGGAAGATGCTAGCCCGGCCAAATGGCATTTGGCCCACACCACCTGGTTTTTTGAGACACTGGTTTTGTCGCCAGAAAATGGCGCTGATAGCGTCTTCGACCCAGCTTTTGCCTTGCTCTTCAATTCCTATTATGAATCTTTCGGTGTGCGTTATCCGCGTCCGAGGCGGGGCATGTTAACCCAACCCTCCCTGAATAAGATTCTGTCCTACCGGGCTTATGTCGACGAAGCCATGGATAAGCTATTGCGTTCCGGTGTCTCGGCGACCACAGAAGCGCTGGTGACACTGGGAATGCATCACGAGCAGCAACATCAGGAATTGCTACTGACAGATATCTTGCATTTGTTCGCGCAAAACCCGTTATGCCCAGTTTACAAGGCACCGGAGCCGCTAGTGTACGATGCGCCCGATGCGCTAAATCAAAAAATGATCGCTTATGATGGTGGGGTCATCAAGATTGGACATGTTGGCGACGATTTTGCCTTCGACTGCGAGGGGCCGCGCCACGAAACGCTTCTGCGTCCCTATCGCCTCGCGCACCGCGCCGTCACTAATGGCGAGTGGATCACCTTTATGGAGGATGGTGGTTACAACAATTCCCTGCTTTGGCTTTCAGACGGCTGGGCCTGTGTGCAAGAAGAGGGCTGGCATGCACCAGGCTATTGGCGAATGCAAAAGGGCGCATGGCACGCCATGACGCTGCGTGGTTTTCAGCCCGTCGACAACATGGCTCCGGTTTGCCATATCAGCTATTTTGAGGCCGACGCATTTGCCCGCTGGTCTGGCAAGCGCCTGCCGAGTGAGGCGGAATGGGAGAACACCGCTAGTACGCTCGCTCCAGAAGGAAATTTTGTCGGGTCAGGCCGCCTTCGCCCGGCTGCGAATTTGGTGCAGCATGACCAAGTCGTGCAAATGTACGGCGATGTTTGGGAGTGGACGCAAAGTCCGTTTTGTGCCTACCCCGGTTTTAAACCGGCCGCAGGTGCGGTGGGGGAATATAATGGTAAATTCATGTCGGGCCAATATGTGCTGCGGGGCGGCTCGTGCGTTACGCCAGACAACCATATTCGTGCTACCTACCGAAACTTTTTCCAGCCTGAAAAGCGCTGGCAATTCTCGGGGATGCGCTTGGCTGAAGACCGCTGATGGCTTCGGATTCACTGCTGACGACAGGGCACGAGATTTCAGCACTAGATAGTATTGAGACGGAAGACACGACTGATGAATTCAGGCGCGCAGTGACCCGCGGTCTCTCGGCACCGCTGAAAACGCTTGAGTGCAAATATTTTTACGATGAAATCGGCTCAGAACTGTTCGATCAAATTTGTAGTACGCCCGAATATTATCCAACTAGAACTGAAATCGAAATTCTTACCGGTTGCGCTAGCGAGATTGCAGAATCGGTTGGCGAAGGTGTGGAAATCATCGAGTTGGGAAGCGGCGCTAGCCTAAAGACGCGCCTGTTGTTGGATGCGTTTTATAGGCCGCGCGCTTACGTGCCTGTGGATATTTCTGCCGAATATATGTGGCAGGCGGCCATGGCGCTGAAGCACGACTTCCCACTGCTAGATATCGTTCCAGCTGTAGCAGATTTCAGTAAACCTCTTCACATCGAGCAGTGCGGCGGGGCAGGCAACAGGCTATTGTTTTTTCCAGGCTCTACTATTGGAAATTTTAAAACTTCTGAGGCAGTCGATTTACTTGCACGTATGTTGCATGACCTTACACCTGATTATTTTGTTATTGGTTTCGACTTGGTAAAAGAAAGAAAAATTCTTGAGGATGCGTATGACGATGCAGCAGGAATTACGGCAGCGTTCAATCTAAACCTGCTAAGGCGCATTAATACTGAACTTGACGGCGCTTTTGATATCTCTGGGTTTCGTCATGAGGCACGCTACAATGAAACGAAGAATCGAGTAGAGATGCATATTGTTAGCTTGGAAGCCCAAAGCGTTCGCATTGGCGCCTTAGAGGTGAGCTTTGCCTCGGGCGAGAGTATCCATACAGAAAACTGCTACAAATACTCATGCGTCTCGTTCGAAGCCTTGGCGGCGGAGGCGGGCTGGCGTATGGAGCGCGTTTGGACGGATAAAAAGGATCTTTTCGCCGTCGCCCTACTCAAGCCTGCCGATTGTGGGGAATAAAATTTGGCCTTCAGGTCCAGCACTAGTGTTTGATTTCAAGGATGATTAACTAGCCTTCATTCGCTCCTCCAAAAAAGAGCGATAGATTTAGTTCAAATACCCTAGATATCTTGCGGAGGCTGCGCGGCCAGGGAAGGCAATTAGAGATGCTGTACCTGTCGGTAGCGCTGGTGCGTATACCCAAGCGGGTTCGCTTCTATGAGGACTCGGCAAAGATGGTTCAGAGCCCGGTGATGCCGAACTTTAAGAAGTCGTTTGAAAGAGCAGTGCGGATGGCGCAAGGTTAACGGCGCTGCTTCATGGTAGGCGGTTGCTTTAAGTAGCTTCTTTGACTGTTTTAACGTGGCTAATTGTAACGCCATATTGACCATTTTTGCAGTCAAAAGAGGTTGGCAATTGTGTAACCATCGGCGCCACTCGTGTCCGCCGACGGATTCCAAAAATGCGCAGAACGCGCCTCACGAATATCCGTGAAAACATAAAATTCTCTCTGGTTGTTTTGAAGACGGCGCATAAACCACATTTTAGATTCACTTGTCAACCATGGGTCGCAGCCACATGTTGGCCAAAAGCAGCTTTACCTTCAGCGTAACTCTCTAAAATCAAGGAGGCAGTTCTTATGAAATTGTTTGCGTTATTTATCCCGCTCATTGCGGTTACCGTTGGTGTCGGCGGTGGCTGAAACTGCGACCAAGGTTATGCAAAAAGCGGATGGTCCCGTATTTTAGGAAGTCTTTTGAGAGGGCGGTGCTGGTGGCGCGCTGTTAGTTGTAGTGTTCTTGGACAGCGTCGCCGGCCGGTTCGTCGAGCAGCAACTCAATTGCCCGGATAACATTGGAGGACGTTGGTTTGGTTATAGTCGAGAACCAATCGTCGATCCGGCCATCCCGGGCAAGAAGATATTTATGGAAATTCCACCTCGGCTTGGCTAGAAAACCCAGTTGGTCCCGGGCCCACACATAAAATGGATGGGCATCCGCGCCCATGACACGAGTTTTTGCCGTAAGTGGAAAATCAACTCCGTAATTCAGCCGGCAATAGTTCTTGATCTCCGAGGCGGTACCTGGCTCTTGGCCGCCAAAATCATTTGAGGGGACGCCGAGTACCACCAGCCCGCGCTCTCTATAGCGTTCCCACAGACCCTGCAGGCCTTCGAATTGCGGGCTGAAGCCGCATTCGGACGCGGTGTTTACGACCAGCACTACCTTGCCAGCGTATTGTGCCAATGGCAAAGGTCCGCCGGCTATGGCCTCGAACCTGAACTCATGGGCCGACACGGGCGATACCACGTCAGCAACGTTCAACTTCTCAGCAACAGCAGTATCGTCATCAAATTCCGCCCAAGCGGACCCAATGCTAGAGTAAAGCACGATGATTACGGCAATTGTGGCAGCGATTTGGCGCATTGTTACCAATATACGCAAGCGGCGTTTGCGGAGATCATTCGCGGTGTCAAATTTTAGATCGTCAACGCCAGGACTGCTCCGCTGAATAACGATTCCTTAAACATCTTTTGACATTAGCCCTCTTTAATTCTCTCTATTTCGCAAACATAGGACTTTAGAGGGATTGCTCCACCAATTGGGTCCGTTGTATCGCCGCTGATCAAAGAATTTAGATTCGAACTGGTATCTCCAACGGTTTCATAGCATGGCATAGAAAGGTTTTTACATGCTTGCCACCAGCCGTGCGTTGCACTCACTACTCTGGGGTGCAGCTTAGCAGAAAACCTAGCACGCGCCCGCATTTGGCCATGTGGTGTGGATACGCTCACCCATTCGTTCTCTAAAATTCCTCGGATTGCTGCGGTTTGGGGATGTATTTCAACCCTAGGATCTGGATGTTTTGTCCTGAGCGTAGTGATATTTCGTAGCTGACTGTGAAGATAATGGGGTGATTTGCCGGAGGTTAGGATTAGGGGATAATTTTCTGCGTGCTGGCCATTCTTTTTTGATGTTGGTAGGGGCGCTTCATATTCTGGTAGCGGTTGATAGCCATTCTCAAGGTAGCGCTCCACATAAATCTCTACCTTCTTGCTGGGTGTGCGAAAACCTTGATGCCCGTTGGCAGTCATTGTGGCATATTTTCTGTACTTTGTTTTGGCCGGTAGGCTAATACCACCTGGCGAGTGCCGAAGTGTATCTAAGTCAAGACCGCTGGGCTCGAGTAGATGGCGGTAGGCAGCCTCTGTGTCACCGTTCCAAAATAAATGACCGAGATCTAGTCGTTCGGCAAGGGCGAAGGCAATCCATTCATCTGAGCGTGATTCGCCTCTGGATTCCACAACGGCAGGTCGGAGTTGTACGTACGAACTTGATTTTTGGTCGACTACAAAGTCTGTACAGAGCCCCTCACGCTCCCATGCAGAATTAACGGGCAGGACAATATCTGCATATTGAGCTGTAGGGTTCATAAATAGATCAGCATGGACCATAAATTCCAGTGACCTCAGCGCTTTCTGACCCCGCGAAGCGTTTGCATGCGAGAACAGCATGTTCTTGCCGAAGTTCACTAATGCCCGGACATTGCTAGGTTGGCCTGTCAAAATAGCACTGTAAAGATTTTCTACTGTTATCCAGCCTCGAGATTCCGGGCCAAGAGGGCGATCAGCTAGGCCGATTGACTTGGCTTGCATTTCGGGAGAAATGAGGTCACTGCCGAAAACATCATTTAGTGGCGTGGTTTCAAAAATGACGTTTCCGCCCTCGCTATCAAAGTTTCCTGTGAGCGCGTATAGAAGGGCGATGGCGCGATTAGTCTGGCTCACGTTTGTATGCATTTCCAACCCCGACCATGCATAAAATGATGGTGCCTGCGCGTTGCCAAAGAGTTGGGCAGTATCCCGAATCTGTTGAGCTGGAATCCAAGTAAGTTGCTCGACCCGTTCGGGTGGATAGCGATTACATAATTCAGCATATTGTGAGAAAGCCGGCCTACAGGATATTGGGCCGTTTGCACCGCTGACTTCAAAGTGACCAAAAAGAGCCAGTTGAGCAATGTCGGAGGAATAGGTCCCACTTAACCGGTCGTATAGAATAACTGTACCCGTAGTTTGGTCCCAAGCTACCAAGTGATCAGTATCGTTACCTTCATCAAGGTCTGCGCCTGTAAGAAAATTACCTGTATCCACACGAACAAGGTGTGGCCCATTTGTCCAATTTTTAATGAACTCGCCGTCGTACCATTCGTTTTCAATTATGATTTTGGCTAGGCCAAGAGCTAAAGCACCGTCGGTTCCTGGCTGGATGCGGAGCCACTGATCAGCCTTAGATGCTAGGCCTGCGTGGCGAGGGTCGACAACAATAAGCTTGGCGCCATTGTCCTTTGCTTGGGCTATCCGTGAACCGTACGCGAGCCAGGTAACTGTAGGATTATGGCCCCATAGCATGATGCAGTCGGTGTGTTCTAGATCGACAACTGGCATTTGGACGCCAAAGGTATGCGGAAATACCATTTCCTTAGCGTAGCCACACAGTTCCATGGCAATGGCAGCGTTTGGACTGCCAAAGGCTAGGCGTAGGCGTTCGATCCATCGGTAACCATCACTGATGGAAGTTCCAGCGGATGTGGCAATTCCAAAAGCTACGGAGTCTGTTCCGGAAACTTGAGATATTTCCTTTAGTTTTGAGCTTACGCTCTCGAGAGCCTCGTCCCACCCAATACGTTCCCAGCCAGGGTCAGAATCACCCTTGGGTCGCGTTCGTTTTAATGGATATAGTAATCGATCCTCATGGTTAACCAACTCTGGCGCAGCCCGCCCCTTCGCACAAAGTGCCTGGCCAGTTGGATGTTGTAAATCAGGTTCGACGGCAATTAGACGATTATTTTTTACTACTGAAATACAGCCACATTTTGACCAACATAAGGCACAATAACCCTGCACCCGACGCATGTGGTTAAACTATCTCATTAATTATATTCACCCTAAATCTACAAGTGGGTATATATCGACGAAACAATGTTTCTACCTTGATCGGTTTCGCGCAGCAATAAAATAGTTTCAGCTACGTCTGAGTATAAGGTATCCCAAAAATATTGAGCCCACTTTTCCTTGAATTGCCCTAAGTTTGGAAAGGTGATTTTATCTAAAACGTCCGCCTCTTGGGCAGAGTAAAAATATTCTGCTAACTTCCGATCGTAATTACTATCAGACATTAGTGATATGATTTGAGTCGCCCTATTATATTTGTCTATAGTCCCAAATTTTAAATCTTGGTGTTTTTCAATATCAATTATATCTGAAGATTCTATTGACCTTGCAACTAACTCCATATTTGTATTTGAATTTAAAAAAGGTATGCTTTCAATGAACTTACAACTTCTATATGATTTATACTTCCAAAGAATTGAGTCAGTTCCATCTATTGCCAATTTTACGGGCTCATCGTCATTTATCTTAAAGTGATTTAAGGTATCCTCGTTCAATATGCCTTTCATAATTCCTATGTTGCAAAACAATATCGAACCCATAAAATTTATTGCAAACCCCTGCCGAACCACACCCGATCGACACTTGATTGAGTTCAAAATTTCCAACCCAATTTTTGCCGAGGTCAAAGTGTGCGAAAGGGAAAAATATAGGCTGTCAGAGCGGGCAAATCGAGAAAATGAAATGCGAGCCATGTTCTTTATAATTTCCGATGGATGAGATTTATCTTTATTGTTTGTGGTAAAAATCAAATCAACACACCGTTGAAATTCCTTCATAGAAATATCGGTATAATCAATCATTTCCGGAGAGCCTCTTACTCAGTTGTGTGCTGGCAATTTTGAGGAGCTCTAATACAGAGGGATCGAGATGTTCAGGTTCTGGGCTGAAAAATTCTAATACATATTCAACAGCGCCATCAATAATTAAAGGAAAAGCAAAAGCGCCTCGAACGCCTAAATTCTTTGCCAAGTTAGCCCGAGGAAAATTCGCGTCCTTGGTTACGTCATAAATTGTTTGAACCGCCTTAGCTTCGAAAACATGCCCTGGTAGACCTTCTCCAGAGGTAAAGACATAATTTTCACTTATTTCCTTGAATTCCTGATATGCACCATCTTTTATATTTATATGCCATATTTTCATTGAATGAAGTTTGGGCGTGTTATCTGTTCTAGTAACCTTATACGCATGGGCTAATGGCCAGCCCTTATATAAACCAACCTTATTTAATATCTCTTGAATGAAATGATTTTTATCTGAATTGTCCTGGTAAATATTAGAAAGCTCAGATAAAAGTTCTATGCCGCTTTGCTCAACACTTGCTTTGTGACTTTGAGAAAAAATATGATAGTTTAAATTGGCTATCCACTTGCGGCCTTCTTCCGTTACACTTAAATATCTTAGTGCTTCGCCTATATGGGGTTTTACAAAATTAATAAAAAAACTTGGATACCCACGCCTTAAATCCCCTGGGGTAGAATATCCCATCTTTTCTGCGGATCCTGTTTCTTCAAATTCACGATACAATCTAGGTATCTTTATGTCATACATTGGATCTGCAAGTTGGCCAATAAGATCAGCGGACCCGACTAATTCAGCCAATTCATTAAAGTCGCTGTCGTCGTTATTGGAATCTTTGGCGCGTTCAGGAATTGGAAATTGAGTAAAGCTTATCAGTCGGCTCAGTAAATCTTTGTTTATAGCATTGTTCCATTGGCGTTCTTGAATAAATAACTTTCCTCTTTCTACGTGGTAGGGCGTTAAAGAGGCGTCAGTAGCGCCGTATTTTAGTTGATATTTGTCTCCATAAACGTTAATCACTTGGCTGGTTTCATCGTCTCTTGGTAAAATGTTTTTTATATATCCAACGTCATGAAAAAGCAGTGCTATGGTATAATGAAGCCAATCCTCTGGTTTTAATTCTCCTTCTAATATCTTTTTTCCAGCAAAAATTTCTAACCCACATAAGGTTACTAAACATGTATGTTCTACGTCGTGATATAAGGCATCTGATCTACTGATCAAATTGAGAGAAGTAAATACAGCGTCGGAAATTATATCTATGTAATCAGGCGGACTTTCCGGAAACGTTTCTTGGCGTTTCTGCTCTAATTTATTTATAAATATTTCTTTAACGTTATGTAGCATTTTTTCCGCTTTAATATTTATACATATTTTGAGTTAACAAATTTCCTTGAGACTACAGAGGAAAAAATGAACTTTAAAAAACTGTCTTCCAAAGTAGTTTGATTCTGATATATTCCCGTAAAAACACTAATTTTTAACCCTGAGTTGTAGCGATAATTTAAAATGCTGGGCCTGTGATTATCGCCCATGCACTTTAACCTGTAACGGATGTGTAGGTTTCAAGGTCGCACAGGCTCACGCATAATAGAATTAGATTTCAATTGCCGTCTGATGTCAAACTAAGGTTTGGTGAGAATAAAATATTAAAGGGAATAGAAAATATATTTCTTTCAAGGATATGATATTGCCGGCTTCTCAGAATCTGTTTTCTACGCTGAAAACGGGCTAGTTTAGCGGTTTTTGGCCTCTAGGGTCGTAAACAGATGGAAGAGCTCTAGAGTCCAATCAAAAATATCGGGTTGGGTGCACTTTCGTTTGTGCGGATATTAAGAACAGTTTTCCTTTTGGGTTGTTATAAGTACTAAGGATTGTTCGACGTAATTGATGATAATGTGCGGATAGTCGGATGTTTCGGGTTCTCCAGGAAGCGATATGGAGACGAGGATGTATTGTACCTTTTACGTCAAATCGTTCTCAGCGTAGGGTCGGCACAAGTTTAGAAACCTCGTGTTATTCAGCTTTAGTCCTCGTGATGGGCCATAACTTGGTTGGTGCTAGTGTTACGATGGGAAGGGCAAGTCACGGCGTCAGGAACCCAAGGGTCCTCAGAAGGGTAACTCGGTTCAAGAGAATTGCTGGAGACTTTAGATCTTGACAAGGAGACCGTGAGGCAGAGCGTCATCTGTCCATAGCCTGGAAGCTGGGGTTGGCTGATCCGCGTCAGACTGCATTCCATTTGTGCCAGAAATTTGGGCCATCTGCGCGGAAGGTTTGCACAATCTTCAAGGCACTGTGGCACACACAGCGCCATAAGTCATTTACCGGGAATGATGGCAAAAACTTTCTCTCGATTTGATGTTCGTCGTCAGGCCACTTCTAGATAGTCGTCCCAAAGATCGATATATAGGAAATCACGCTCCGACACGGATGAGCCCCAAAGCTCTTGGGCGTGGAAGCGCACATTGTATACGTGCTGCGGTTTATCACCTTTTCCATGAGCGCTAGTATCAGGGAAGATAAACACGCCATAGTCACGTTCAATGACACCCGTCTTGCCTCGTACGTAGCGTGGCACGCGCGTGTGCCCAAATGGGTGCATGTTGCGGACGAGAACGCGTTCGTGAACGCGGAAGCGTGGCGCGACAGCCGCGTCTATTCGAGCCGAACCCTCGTGGTGGATGATATGCCTTGCCACGCTTGGCGTGACGACCCGCATCAGTGGGCGTCTTTCTCTAGTTGTTCATAGCGGGCCTTGAGTTCGTCTCTGCTGGTCAGGCCCTTTTCAATTAAAAGCATTTCAATGCCCTGTATCCACCGCTCGTAATAACTGAGCGTCAGATACTGCGATTGATCCAATCGTTCATTTACGGCGTGACGGAATTCGCCAGCGTTGAAGGCGCCGCCTCCCAAGGCGGAGACCATCAGAGCGAAGGTACGTTTTTCCCATTCTGCATGGAAAACTGGCTCGTCTTCACCGCGTGGCACACGACCCAGCCCCTGCATTCCGCCAACGTCATGCAGTCCGTTCATAAACTCATTTTCCGTAGATATATTTCTACCACCATGGCGATCCTATCCCTTACAGTAGCGCCACACCGATCATGGAATCCCGAGTCACGATTTCAGCCAACTCTATCTGACTCAGACTCTCGCTTCCAGCAGGACGCTCAGGCAACACCAAATATCGCACTTCGGCTGTGCTATCCCACACTCGGACTTCGCAATTACGGCTTACAGTAAAACCAAATTCCGCCAAAACGCTGCGTGGCTCCATCACTACGCGCGCCCGATAGGAGGCCGATTTGTACCATCGTGGCGGCAGGCCAAGTACCGGCCACGGATAACATGAGCAAAGTGTACAGACGATTACGTTATGGACTTCTGGCGTATTCTCAACCACGACCACGTCCGCTCCCTCAACGCCGGTGAAGCCGAGACTTGCGATAGCGGCGGTTCCGTCGCTCAGTAGCCACTCCTTATAGCTTGGTTCTACCCAAGCTTTGGCAACTACCTTCGCGCCGTTATGCGACCCAATCTTGTGTTCATAGGTTTCTATAATTTCGTCCAACCCGCGCTCGTCGACTAAACCCTTATCCAGCAAGAGTGATTCGAGGGCTTTGACCCGGAGGGTGATGTCTTTTGGTTCCTCACCATGCGGGTGGCTTTTTCCCCGTCTAGCACTCATGCAACTTCTCCTATGTTCGGGAACCTATTAAAGTTTGCTTGTTGGTCTGTGTCGACACCGCATTTGGTGGCGGTTTTAAAAGAGGCCCATTGCCGTTAACATTTCCAGAAACATTGTAAAGGCCTCTAATCTATATAGCACAAGGTCATTTTTCTGGTTGGCAGTTCCATCTTCCCGAAAATAATTCGACCCTTGTTCGAGCAGTGACGGCGAACAACATATTTAATCCGCGTAGAACATCATGGTTGCCTATTTTTGACCTCCGCCAAGCCACACCTAGATGGGAGAAAGAGCTGTTTCTAAAGTCACTAAAAGAGCTACATGTGCTGGAGAAATGTACTTCCTACTGATAGAATGGTGGTTTATTCATACCGCGAGGGTGCATCCCACCATACCGACCCACAGCGCGTCCTCTAAAGCAACATGATCGAGAGATCCCATTAAATAGGCGGCTAGCACAACTCCAATAAAACCTGCTAGCCAGGTAGTCGATATCGTATCAATCTATTTATAGCTCTCGCCACAACGAGTGCTAATGCAAATTAAGTAAATGTTAGACTTGGATTATGGACTCAGCTACGCCCCATATAGAAGCAGCACTTTCATTTATTGCTGATGCTGGGTCATATGCAGCACACTATATTTACCCGCTGTCCAGTGGGCGCCAAAATAAGCGACCCCAGCAGGAATTTAAAACTGTCTCTATTCATGATGCGCGCCAATTGTCAACGCCCCCGAGCCTTGATGAGAAAGGTTTTCAACTAATCACATCAGCGACAAACACACGTGATTTCTATGATGAAGAGGCTGTAAGGCGCGACTATTACCCTGAGGTCATAAGGCTGCTCAAGCAGGCACTGGGTGCAAAGGAGGTTATAGTATTTGACCATAACCAGCGCAGCGTAAAACGTGCCAAGGCTGGTCAGCCAGGTGTTCGCTTGCCTGCAGAAAGCGCACACGTTGACTACACACCAACCTCGGGACCACGTCGTGCGCGAGAAGTTCTTTACGAGGCCGACATGTCAGTATACGCGTGTCATCGCATGGCACTGATTAATGTCTGGCGTCCGATTATCGGGCCAGTCCAAGACTTCCCAATCGCTGTGTGCGATCCGTGCAGCTCGACAGAAAATGATTATGTGCAAACGGATATCCATCATTTTAACGAGGATGATTTAGAAAACCCCCAACTTAGCGGTCAAATTTATTCATTACGCTATAACCCGTCCCAACGCTGGTATTACTGTCCAGAAATGAGCACTCAAGAATCTTTGTTGCTGCGAAATTGGGATTCAGCAGTCACAGACCATAGCTGCTTTGCCGCGCATACCGGTTTCAAGAATCCATTTTGTCCGTCAGATATCACCCCGCGCGAAAGCATTGAGGTGCGTACTTTGGTTATCTTTCCTTAAGGGTCGCACCGCCTTTTCGCGCCCACCAGAGTTAATAATAGGGATGACTAGGAAGGCGCGGTTCTTCTAGCTGACCAGGTTAGGAAGGCGACGCCGCTCAGCATGAGGGCGGCGGATAGCCAGGTATGAAGTTCGTAGCTTTCGTTTTTCAGTAGAATGCCCCAGCCCAGGCCGGCAACAACGATGACGTAGTTGAACTGCGAGAAAAATACCGGTCCGGCCGCCCTCACAATTATCAGAAAGGTCACATACATGAGGCATGTGATAGTGGCGGCGCCGAGGATCGCGACGTCGGCCCAGGCCGAGGGGCCGGGGAATACATATTCCTGGCCAAACAGGAACATCGCGGGGAGCAGCATGACTGAGGCGGCGGATACCAAGCCGCAGGAGAAGCTTATCGGCGGCGAATCCGGCGGGCGGATCAACACCGCCAGAATGTTGGTGAGCGCGAACCCTGCTGGCGCCAGCAGCGCCAACAGCAGCCACCAGACCATGCCCGATTCTGGTAAATTTAGCTCGGGAATGATCAATAGCAAGATCCCAGCCAGGCCGCATATAATTCCCACTAGGCTCAACGGTTTCAACTTCTCCAGGCCAAATGCTAAAGCCAACAAATAGGTGATCAGCGGCGAGAGAATGACGATAATCGACATGATTCCGACCGGCAGCTTGGTGGAGAGCCAAGTCAATAGTGCAATCGGGGCAGCGATGCCGGTTGCGCCCATGATCAGATAGGCCCTGAGGTGCAGCCATTCCAGGCGCGGCAGCTCGCCCCGCAGTGCGCCGATAGCGAATAGGATTAGCGACGCGCCGAAAGTCTGCCAGAAGGTAAAGGCTATGGCCGGCGTGCCCGAGCCGACGGCAAAATTGTTGAGGGTGAACAGCAGCGGATAGATGGCGCCAATGAAGATCATGAGAAAAACATGAATTGGCGCGGCGCCTTGTATGGCGGGGCGGGAGTTGGCTGCTGTCATGACAGGAGAGCTTCAGGCTGTTAATCAGTGGGTCGGAAGCAGCCAGGCCAAACCAGGCGGGTGGCTGTTGGTCGCGAAGGCGTTTATGCGCTTATAACTTCACAGCACGCCTCGATCATGCCGCACTGTGATCACCATATATGCGCCTAATCTCCGCGCACTAGCGGCAGGGGATCATCCCGCAGTATCACTGTCAATGTAGTTTACCCCGGCATAATCTGCACCAAAGTCAGTGACAAGGAGATCACCGGAGGACGCACACAATCTTATTTTAGTATTCATGATGATCATTGGCGGTTGAGTTGACTAGGGCGAACTCGCCAATCTCCATATCTTTCTGGCTTCGCCAGCGGCAAAGGATGTCGCCGGTCAAGCCTACAATTTTGATCGTGGGCAGGTCATGGCCTGTCAAGACGCGGTGCCCAACTCGAACCCCTCATAGGAGTCGGCGGCGACCCTATCGCAAATTTTGCGGTAGGCGCCAACACCGCCGAGATAAGGGAAACAGACGCGTGGTTTGCCCGAGATATTCGAACCGTTATACCAAGTGTCGGCCTTGAGGAAGAGTGTGCCCTCCGCCACCTCATTGACGTGGGCGGTCCATTTATCCTCGGCTTCGATTGCAGGTTCGATATTATCAAAATTGTGTGCCTGCAAATAGACAATGCAGTCCGTGATCCAGTCGATATGTTGTTCAATTGAGACCATCATGTTGCTAAGCACTGACGGGCTTCCGGGCCCGGTGACGGTGAAGAAATTTGGAAAGCCGGCAACGGTGAGACCTAAATAGGTGCGTGGTCCGTTTGCCCATTTTTCCTTTAGTGTCACACCGTCGCGCCCGCGCGGATTAATCTTGAACAATGCGCCTGTCATGGCGTTATAGCCGATAGCAAAAACGATGGCGTCGAATTCGTGCGCCACTCCACCTGCGATGAGGCCCGTCGGAGTGATCTCCTCAATCGGCGCCGCCTTGATATCAATGAGATTCACATTATCGCGGTTGAACGTCTCGTAGTAGTTAGTATCGACACACACGCGTTTGGTGCCGATCGGTAAATTTTTCGGGCAGAGCAAATTAGCAGTTTTCGGATCCTTTACCACCGAACGAATTTTGTTCTCGACAAATAAGCCAACGAGATCGCTCGCTGCCGGGTTGACCAGCAAATCAGTGAAGGCGGAAAGAAAACCGAATGAGCCCCTTTTCCACAACTCTTCTAGTCGGCGGTAACGCTCTTCCGGCGACAGTTCAAATGTGGCCCTGTCAGGAGGGTCGAAGTCAGCACCTACTTGCGAATGGCGGGCTTTTTGCCGTAGTGCGGGATAGTTGGCCTTCCAGTAACGAATAGCCTGTTCGTCGAGCGGTTTGTTCCAGGCTGGGATGCTATAATTAGCCGTACGTTGAAAGACCGTAAGGTGAGCAGCTTGCTCGGCGATGACTGGGATTAATTGTATGCCCGATGAGCCTGTACCAATAACGGCAAACCTCTGGCCTGCGATATCGACGTCCTCTTTCGGCCAATCACCGGTGTGATACCACTTGCCCTTGAAGCGCCCGAGCCCCTCGAATTTTGGTGGATCGGGAACCGACAAGCATCCTGTTGCCATGATACAAAATCGGGCCGTAAAATGTTCTTTACCGTCGGTCTCAATGTGCCAGCGGTTCGTGAATTCATCGAAATTAGCGCTAATGACTCGCGTTTCGAATTTCATGTCGGGGCGCAGATCGAGTTTGTCGACGACATAATTGATGTAGCTCAAGATCTCAGCCTGGGTCGCATAACGCTCAGACCAGGTCCATTCAAGTTGGATGTCGTCAGAGAACGAATAGGAGTAGGTCATACTCTCGACGTCGCAACGCAAACCCGGATAGCGATTCCAATACCAGGTACCACCCGGCCCCGGGCCTGCTTCGATGACCTTTGTCTTGAGCCCCAAAGCGCGCAGCCGATGGAGCATATATATTCCGGCGAATCCGGCACCCACGACAATCGCGTCGAATTCCAAGAGGCGCATGGGTAGTCTTCCTCTAGTCGGGCCTGACGGCAAATGTCAGCGCACGCGTTGGGAGCAGCACTGCGTTATCGCCTGAGCCGGGGTTAAAGATCTGATCGAGGCGGCGGTCCCATAATTCAATCGCTGCGAGTTTTTCTTTCAAATAGCCGTGGAGATCAAAATTGAAGTGGCACTGCTCTCCTTATGGTTCAGCACGCCCGAGATGGCAAGGCGCGGCAATCCGAGTTCGGGCAAGTTGGTGCCGGCCGTGCGGCCGGTGTCGTCCATCCGCCAATTGCTAACGTTGTCATCTTATCTAACTGTTTTTTGTTGTTCCCTCAGTCGGGCAAAGGCCTATCAAGTGCGATCATGTTTGGCGTGTTGTGATATCTGAAAGTCGAATGCGCAATGCGGGGAATAGGTGTCATACCTTTCATTGAACAGCCGTGGCTTGATGATACGGAGCGCTCGACGAGACCAAGGCACATCGTGGCGCTATTCTTTCACTGTCAGGGTGTGGCCTAAGGCGTGGTTGTAGGATCAACGACGTTCAGGCGGGTGATGAATCTCTGGAAGAATAGTGCAAGCAAGAATGGGGGGATGACTGAAAGCGTACTGGCTGCTGTCAACAGCACAACGTTTTGGGAGATCGCTTGGAGAGATGGCGACAAGGTCTGGGCGCTGCTGCCTCCGGTTAGGATGATGGCGAACAGGAGTTCGTTCCAAGCAAAAAGAAATGCAATAATGAAGGCAGCGCTGATGCCAGGCAACGCCATCGGAATGATCACATGCCAGAGCGCCTGGAGGCGGCTGCAGCCGTCAATTCGTGCGGCACGTTCAACATTGACCGGGAGGGTTGCGAAATAGCCCATCAGGAGCCATGCGATTAATGGGGTAATGCCGGGTAAATAGGTCAAGATCAAGCTGGCATGAGTACCGATCATGCCAATCGACTGAAAAAAGGCGTAATAAGGAATCAGGATGGCGATTGGCGGAAGGACGCGGGTTAGCAGAAGCGTAAAAAGCAAGGTTCTTTGGCCTGGAAAGGTGAAGCGCCCGAACGCATAGCCTGCCAGCATTGCGATGGCGGTGGATATAATTGCGGTGGGCAACGCCACGATGAAGCTGTTGAGCAGGGCGAGGCTGAGTTGTTTCGTTTGGCCTCCGGAAAGGGCATCCGTTTCGGCGACCCCGAAGATGCGCAAGTAATGACCAAGCGTCGGTTTATCGATAATTTGTACAATGCCCTGCACCAGCTCCGCTTCCGTCATCAACGAAGCCCAAAACATCCAAAAGAAGGGGATCATCGTCCAAAGGAAGACGAATATGGCCGCGACGAGGATAAAAATTTGGAATCGCCGACCCTGGCTCAGGAAATTCCAACCTGCTTTTGAGCGATTCGGGACCCCGAAAAACATGCAAATTTTATTCTTTATCGCGATCCAGGAGCGGCGGAATACTCAGTTGCAATCAAAGTACAAATTAATCTCAACGGCCCGACACCTAGCATTTACCTCAACTCTACACTAGAACGTGTAAGCTACTGATATTATTTCATAAAATATAATATAAGAAGTTAGTTAGAAGTTTGTCCTCAAATTTAGGATTCAAATTTGGAGCAGATTAGTGCCGTACGAAGTGTGAGTGATAAAGGAGGTCCATTCAACTCATCACACAAACCCTAATTGTTACTACTTTGCATCTCCACCACTCCTTATGCTCCAATTATGCACGACCCGTCGACAAAGACTAAAATGTACGAAAACAAACACGTAAATAGGCAGACTTTCGTCGTGTATGGTGGCGGCAATAGGATGATTGGGATCAAGGCTACTCTCGGCTAACGGAATCGCCTGCTTTGTACTTGCCCTGATCTTAGAGGGCCTCCACCCGCTCCGGCAAAATGTTTTTGGCAGTGAAGCTTGCCTCAGTAATTTTGGGCACCTGGGTACTGTTATCGGCACTAGTGGACACGAAGTAGTAGCCCACCGTTATTAGGTTCAGTGCTAAATGATCCGTTGATCGGGCGGTCACCATCGGCCAATCTTCACCGATTAAAATAGTTCGAAGGGCCGGTGGAGACGGGGCATGGCGGAGGATCGGCGAGGCGTAGCGGTGTCGGGAGGCGACAGCGACAGTTTAGATATCTATGAGAAAGCGCTGAGAGCTTTCAATATCTATCGCGGCGATCCAGTGGCCATCATTGATGTGGCGCTGGCCGATTCGCCGGATTTCATTACCGGCGAGATCTTCCGCGCCTATATGCATGTCGGTTTGTGGGAAGCGACTGCACTAGCGGAAGTTCAGGCGGGGCTCAGCCGACTGAAAGCGCTGGCTAACAAGAGCAATGATCGAGAACGCGCCCATGCGTCGGCGCTCGGCGATTGGGCGGCGGGTGATTGGCAAGGCATGCGGGCGCGGCTCGACCGTATTGCGATGGATTATCCGCGCGATCTGCTGACCCTACAAATGGGCCATCTCGCTGATTTTTTTCACGGTGACCGCGACAATCTGCGTGGCCGTGTCGCCCGCGCCCTCCCGGCTTGGATGCCAGGTGAGGATGGTCATAGCTTTGTCCTCGGGATGCAGTCCTTTGGGCTGGAAGAATGCGGCGATTATGATCGCGCTGAAGACGTCGGGCGCCGCGCCCTGGAAATTGAGGAGGAGGATAGCTGGGCGCGCCATGCGGTAGCCCATGTGATGGAAATGCAATCGCGCCAAGTTGAGGGTGCCGCGTTTATGGAGGAAACCACTGCGCATTGGGCACAGGATGACAACGTCTTTGCCTTTCACAATTGGTGGCACACGGCGCTCTTTTATCTCGATCAGGACCATGTCGTGCGCGCCCTCGAACTTTATGACGCAGCACTTCGTCCCGGGCCCGACAGTGTGCAGTTGACCCTGCTTGACGCCTCGGCACTGCTGTGGCGTCTCTACCTTCGTGGAGAGAATGTCGGTGCGCGCTGGGAAGAACTGGCTAATCATTACGAAAATATGGCCGGGTCGGGCTTTTACGCGTTCAACGATATGCATGCGATGATGGCCTACTCCGCAGCTGGTCGTGGCGCGGCAGCGGAGAAACTGCTCAGAGCGGTTGAACGTTCGGCCGATGGCGACGGCACCAATGCTGATATGGAACGCCAAGTAGGCTTGCCAGCGGTGCTCGCTATGGCCGCATTCGGGCGCGGTGATTACGCCGGCTGCGCCGATTTTCTGCTACCGATCCGATACCGCGCCCACGTCTTCGGCGGCAGCCACGCCCAGCGTGATATTATTCACCGTACCTTGATCGAGGCCGCACTTCGGGCTGGTGACAAATCCATGGCGGGCGCGCTTACCCAGGAACGTCTGGCCCTCAAACCTGATTGCCCCTACAGCCGGTCACTCGCAGCCCGCGCTGTGACTAACGGCTGACATTGACTACTTCCTGAGGCTATAGGACGAACTATCAGCAGGATGCCGAAGGAGGAGGTAAAGATGGATGCAAGACGGAACCTACCGGATGGACGACCGAGGGCGCGTGGCCTTAGTTTGCCGTTTGCCACCAATTGCGGCGTCAACAACTCGATAACAGATGTGCCTGGCGTGAAAGTCGGCTTTACCACATTGATTGAGGGTGAGGGTGATTTAGTGATCGGTCAGGGGCCGGTGCGCACGGGGGTGACCGCAATCCTGCCGCGTGGGCATACCCAGGAGGTGCCGCCGGTGTGGGCGGCGATTTATTCGCTCAATGGTAATGGCGAAATGACGGGGGCGCATTGGATCAACGAAGCGGGCTATTTTACTGGACCAATCTGTATCACCAATACACATGGAATTGGCGCTGTGCATGAAGCGAGCACGCGCTGGATGATCAAGCAGTATGGCGCCGCGTTCGGCGAATATGTCTGGGCGCTGCCGGTGGTGGCGGAAACCTGCGATTCGCATCTGAATGATATGAATGGTTTTCATGTGCGCCCAGAGCATGTCGTGGCAGCGCTCGATGGCGCTACCGGCGGCCCGCTCCAGGAAGGCAGTGTCGGCGGAGGCACTGGCATGATTTGCTATGAATTCAAAGGCGGTACCGGTACGGCGTCCCGTACGGTAGAGCTGGCTGGCAGCGCCTATACGGTGGGAGCACTGGTGCAGGCCAATCATGGCATTCGCGATTGGCTTCAAATATGCGGCGCTCCGGTTGGCAAGCATTTGACGGACAATCTTCTTTGGCCGCGTGAGCAGGGCTCAATCATTGCCGTAATTGGCACCGATGTGCCGCTGCTGCCAATTCAATTACAACGTTTGGCGAAGAGGATCTCCATAGGAGTGGGCAGGGCCGGCACACCGTCCGGCAATAATTCTGGCGATATCTTCCTTGCCTTTTCCACCGCTAATCCCAATCCTGAGGGCAGTGGCGGTACGCGGGCGTTGCGCCAATTAGATTTCGTGCCTCATGAGGTGCTCGACCCGGTTTTTAATGCAGTGGTTGAAAGTGTCGATGAAGCGGTGATTAACGCCCTGGTCGCGGCGGAAGACATGACCGGTCGTGACGGGCATTTTGTAGCGTCGATTGACCATGCGGAGTTGAAAGATTTGATGTTGCGCTATGGCCGAATCGAAGCGTAGCAATCAAGGACTTCAGTGCCGGGCAGTAGCCGAGGGTGGGTTGGGGTGGGCAGTTTAGAAAATGCGATTACCCAGCATTACGGCTCTGGTGACTTGTTAGCACGTATCGACGCCGGGTTGAAATTCAGTGGTGTGGACCCGGCCAGGCTGACGTTCGAAGACCTGGCGCCGGTCGATGAATTTCATATTGGCGGGCGCAAGGCCACGCAGCATGCGCTTTCGAGAATGCCGTTAAACGCTTTGGATCATGTGCTCGATATTGGCTGCGGTTTAGGCGGCGCTGCGCGTTATTTAGCGTCAGAGCTCTGCTGCCGTGTTACCGGCATCGATCTAACGCCGGAATTCGTCCATGTGGCGCGGATACTGACCGCGCGTCTCGGTCTTTCCGCGTCACTGGACTTTAAAACAGCTAACGCTCTCGCCATGCCATTCGAAGACAAGACTTTTGACGCTGCGACCAGCTTTCATGTGGCGATGAATATTGCAGACCGGGACAGGCTCTACGCGGAGGTCGCCCGGATCCTTCGTCCGGGCGCGATGTTGTGCATCTATGATGTGATGAAAACCGGGCCAGGCGATATCGTCTATCCGGCGCCATGGGCCGAGACGGCGGAAATTAGCCACGTCATTAGTCCCTTGGAGACGCAGGAATATCTGCGTCAAGCGGGTTTCGAGATTATCGAAACAGAGAACCGGCGGGATTTTGCGTTGCAATTTTTTCGCCGTCGTATCGCCGGCACTGAGAATGATGGCCCGCCGCCTTTCGGCATCCATCTTTTGTTGGGTGAGACATGGCGTGAAAAATTTGAAACCACGCTGCAAAACACCGAAGCCGGGTGCATTGCCCCAGTCCAAATTATCGCTCGCCGCACCTCAAGCTGACGCTGCGCTGCGCCCGCGCTTTGATATTCTCAGCAAATATGAGACTCGCCTTTGGCGCCAGTTCCTGGCACCGTGACAGCAGGAGATCAGGGAAGTACCAGAAAAAATAACTGGCGGGAGAAAATGGATAAGACAGATTTTATGAAATACGCCATCGATCTTAGTCAGCGCAAGATGGACGCAGGTGAGGGCGGTTATTGTGCCAGCGTCGTAGTCAAGAGGGGTGAGATAATCGGAGAGGGTTGGAACGATGTGATCAATAACAGCGATCCGACCGGCCATTGTGAAATTCACGCCCTGCGCGCTGCAGGGAAGGAAGTAGGCACTTGGAACCTCTCGGGCTGCGAGTTGTATACCACCTGGGAGCCCTGCCAGATGTGCGCTGGCGCGATATGGTGGGCGCGAATCGATCAAGTCTATTACGCTAACTCGCTCGCCGATGCCGAGCGCCTCGGCATGGATATTGACGGTTTGCACCGCGAAGTCAGCGCGCCCACGGATAGTCGCTCTAGGCCTTACGAACGGCTGATGGGCGAAGAGGCCTGGGCAGTCCTTAAGCGTTGGCTTGATGAGACCAATCCAGAGGGCATGTAGAACGATCTAGTCGGTTTAAAATCGTTGAGACATAACGTAGAATTAGGGCCAGTTAAGACAACCGACAGACGAAGAATATTATCATGTAAGAATTACTGGACATGGTAGGAGCTTCAGTTTGGTCACAAACTAGAAACAGAGGAGATGGGGTATGACTGAGAAAAATGCAAAAAATTCGAACTCATGGCGTTTCACACGGCGCGGATTCCTGAAAGGCTCTGCCGCAGCGGCCGCGGCTATCGCAGCGACAGGCGCAACCAAGCGCGTCGCCTGGTCGGAAGAAAATACGCTGAGCTATCTCTGCTGGCCTGGGCATGGTGCTGAAGAGGTGGTTGGCGAGTTCGAGGCGGCCAACAATGTGAAGGTGGTGCCGAAGGAATATGTTGGCGGCGAGGCTATGCTGGCGCTGATAAACCAGAGCCCACCTGGTACCTATGACGTGGTGTTGAGCGACCGCGAATATATCACCATGCTGCGCGAAGGCGGCATGATTGACGAGATGGATGCGAACGATTATCCGTTCGACGATTTCTGGCCGGAGTTCCAGAAAATGCCGGGCCATTGGCTCGACGGCAAGCTCTATTCAGTAATCCTCGATTTTGGCTATCTCGGCTTGGTCCACAACACCGAGGTGGTCTCGGTTAAGGACGCCTCGTCCTACAGCCTTCTGTGGGACCCGAAGGTCAAGGGTAAGGTCGGTCATTTTGACTGGTACCTGCCGAATATGGGGAATCTCAGCCAATATAACGGCAACAAATCGCCTTTCGATATCGATGAAGCGGCCTTTTCCAAACTGCGCGACACGGTGTTCTCGCTAAAGCCGCAAGTGAGCGCCTTCTATTCCATGGGCGACGTGTTTACCTCGCTCACCAGCGGCGACGCGCTGGCGTTTCCGGGAATCGGCGACTGGATTACCATCCTGCTCTCCGCCGACGGCGTGCCGGTAACCACCACCATTCCCGACGAGGGTGGCATCCAGTGGACGGAGTCCCTCTCCCTCGGCAAGGAAAGCAAAAAGCAGGATATGGCTAAGAAGTTCATCCAATATATGACCTCGCCAGAAGGCCAAGTGAAGGTGGCGTTGAAATCCTCCTATATGGGCTCGATTCCCAACAAGGCGGGTTGGAAGCTGATGAACGAAACCAACCCGAACGGCGCCGATATTCTGCGCCACCGCTTCGACCAGCGGAACGTGATGGACGAATATGCTGACGGTAAGATCGCGCTACGCCAATTGCCGGAGCAACAATCGATCGATGATTGGTCTGAAGTCTGGAACGAGTATAAGAATATATAGGCAGAGAATGACGGGCCGTCTCTTTTAAGAGGCGGTCCGTTTTCCTTTTCCGCCAAACGTTAGCGCCCGTTTCTATCCGCCCTCATGGTCAGTAACGACAGCATTGCGCCGTCCGCCGCCACCCGGCGCAAGCCCGATGGCTACGCCCTTTTCTGGGGCGTGCCGCTTGCCTTGTGGCAGGCGGTGTTTTTCTTGGCACCACTCGCCTTCCTCGTGGTGATGACCTTTTGGACGGTCAAGAGTTTTCGGCTTTCGCCCGATTTTGACACCGTCAATTGGGTCAATATGTTCTCCAAGAGCTATGTTATCGACACCTACTTCAGGACGTTGTGGTACGGCGTACTGGCGGCGATCGTCTGTAGCGTTGTCGCCTTTCCGGCTTCCTACGCATTGGCCTTCAAGGCTTCGCCGGTCGTCCAACGCATCGCTCTCTTTCTTCTGATCACGCCGTTTTTCACCAGCTATCTGGTGCGCGTCTATTCCTGGCAGACGGTCATCTCGGACAAGGGCCTTTTGAACGGGGTGTTTGCCCTCGTCGGGCTCGGGCCATTCGAAATGCTGAACAATCTGTTCGGTACCATGGTCGGCTATTTGACGCTGACCCTGCCGCTGGTCATATTGCTGCAGTTTTTTAGCATGTCCAATGTTGACAAAAATTTGATTGAGGCGGCGCACAACCTCGGTTGTGGCCGCTTGCGAACGGTCTTCATGGTGATCGTGCCCTCGGCGAAGATCGGTATTATTCTCGCGGGTACCTTCGCCTTTATCCTCTGCTTTGGCGATGTGGTGAGTCCGGTCTCACTCGGCGGCAGCAAGCCGCCCACCTTGAGTATTCTCATCGTCGATACGGTCAAGCAGGGGAACAATTGGCCGCGGGCCGCCGTGGTTGCCGTAGTGATGGTGCTAACCTTGATCGTCGTCGCTTTCACCGCGCTTTATTTCGCTTACGGTGTCCGGAAGGCGAAGACATGACGCTAGACCGCCTCATCGCCTATGGCTTGCGCGCCTGGTTTGTCCTGGCGCTGGCGTTCATATTCGTGCCGATCGTCATCAGCTTCATCTTTTCCTTTAGCCCAGACCGCTTTCCGACTCTCCCCTTGGGCGAGATCAACACCGGCTGGTACGAGTTGATCCTGAGCGACGGCAAGGTATTGCCGTCCTTCTATAACAGCCTCAAAGCCGGAGTGATTGTCGCGGTGATTTCCACCTTCATCGGCTTCGCTGCCGCTTATACCGATTACCGCTACCGCTTTTTCGGCAAGAATTTCTATCTTGCCCTCGCGCTCCTGCCGCCAACCATTCCGGTGCTTATTCTGGGGCTGGTGATGCTGATGTATCTCAGCCGCATCAGCCTGGTGGGCGAACTTCATTCGGTGATTATTTCCCATGTTGTCTATTGCATCCCCTTCTCGATGGCGCTAACGCGCCTTCGCCTTGCCCAGATAAACCCAGACCTGGAAGCGGCGGCCTGGAATCTTGGCGCCAATTCCTGGCGTGCCATGGTTTTTGTCATCTTACCCTGGGTGTTTCCCTCCATACTCGCGGCGTTGGCACTTACCATGGCGGTATCCTTCGATGAATATATGATCGCCTTCTTTACCGGCGGCCTGACGGAGACCTTGCCGGTGCGTGTGTTGGCGCTTCTTCAGGGCCAGGTGAGCCCGCGCATTAACGCTATCGGTAGCGTTGTTTTTACCATTTCGATGGCGTTGGTGATCCTGGCGCAAATTCTGTTGTTGACGCGTCGTTCCAACGAACGGCGCGAAGCCGCCGGAGGGTAAGAAACATGTCGGAACCCTTACTAGTACTAGACAAGGTGGTGAAGCGCTTTGGCAATCATGTCGCCGTGGATGGTGTTGATCTGCAAATCACCAAAGGTGAATTTCTCGCTATCATGGGACCGTCAGGCTGTGGCAAGACGACGACGCTCAGAATGATAGCCGGCTTGGAACTGCCCAGCGAAGGCGAAATTCGCCTCAACGGTACGCGCATGAACGAGTTCAAGCCATGGCAGCGTGATACCCCCCTGGTGTGGCAGAACTTGGCTCTGTTCCCGCATTTGAACGTTCTACGCAATGTCGAGTTTGGTCTTAAGATGCGCCGCGTCGGTGGTCGCGAGCGGCGTGACCGAGCGATGAACTGGCTCGAGCGCATGGGCCTCGCGCAATACGCAAACCGCAACATCGCGCAGCTTTCGGGGGGTGAGCGACAACGTGTCGCTATCGCTCGCGCCCTGGTGACCGAACCGGAGATTCTACTGCTTGACGAACCATTGAGTGCTCTTGATGCTCATCTCCGGGTACGAATGCAATCGGAGATCACCCAGTTGCAAAAACAGCTCGGCATCACCTTTGCCTATGTCACTCACAATCAGTCTGAAGCCTTCGCCATGGCGAGCCGCGTGGCGATCATGAACGGCGGCCAAATTCAGCAGATCGGGAGCCCACGAGAGGTCTACCGTGCGCCGGCGAATCATTTTGTTGCCGAGTTTGTTGGCAGCAACAATATTCTCACTGGAACAGTATGTTTATCGAGCGACGACCGCGTGACGGTGGATACCAAGCACGGCAGCTTCGTCGTCCCGACGCCGGATCCGGCGCCGGCCAAGGGCGATGTCCTCGAACTTATGATCAGCGCCGATCTTGCGACAGTATCCGATACGGCGGGTGAATATGAAAATATGATCACCGGCGAACTAATCAGTGAAGAATTTATCGGCTCGGTGATCACGCTTTATATCGATATTGGCGAGGGCACCGTGTTTCGTGTGCAAAAGCAACAACATGAACTAGATGCGCTTGGTTATACCGCAGGCAGCAAGCTATTTGCCTCCTGGCGGCCCGAAGACACATATATTTTGCCGCCCGCTTGAGGCGACTATTTAAACAAGGGAAATTAAATGACCATTCACATCAAAGGCGCCAAGATTATCGCCATGGACGGGGTCCGCGGCAGCGAGACCTTTGATGGCGATATCCTCATCGAGGGTCAGCGCATCGTCGCAATGGGTGCTGCGCTGCCAGAGGCGCAAGCAGATATTGTCATCGACGGCCATGACAAGTTAGTGACACCGGGCTTCGTCAACGCGCATATCCACACGCCCGAGACACTTTTCCGCGGACGCTATGAAAATTTGCCGCTCGAAATGTGGATGACGCTCGCCTATTTCTTGGTCGGCAATGGTCAACTCGCGCCGCGCGCGCTGTATCTGCGGTCCATGCTGATCGCCATGGATGCACTCCGTAATGGCGTCACCTTTCTCGCCGACGATATCCTTGAGCCACCGTTGCAAACCATGGAAACCCTCGGTTGCGTGTTCCAGGCCTACGACGACGCGGGCATCCGCGCTAATGTATCGGGCCATGTTATCGATCGTCCGATCGCCGATACGATCCCTTATTTCAGCGAGGTTCTGCCCGATGACCTGCTGCAACAGGTCAATGCCGGCACTCCGCCGACGGTGGCGGAATATATCGCTTTCGCCGAAGAGGCATTCTCGCTCTATCATGGTCGGGCCGGCGGTCGGCTCAGATTTATGGTGGCGCCCTCAGGGCCGCAACGCTGCACCGTAGAGTTGATGGAAGCGGCGGACGGAATGGCGCAGGCGAATAGCACCGCGTTTCACACCCATATTCTCGAGTCCAAAGTGCAGGCGGTGGCGGGTCAGGAATTTTATGGCAAAACCTTGGTGCAATACATGCACGATCTCGGGCTCCTCAACCGAGGCACCACCATTGCCCATGGGGTCTGGACCACCGACGCAGATATAGCGCTCTTGGGAGAAGCCAAATGCTCAGTGGTACACAACACACTCTCCAACTTGAAGCTCTCATCCGGTGTCGCACCGATCCGCAAGTTAATCGATGCAGGTGTTAATGTGGCACTCGGCACGGACGGCATTTCGACCAGCGACACGCCTCGCATGTTCGATGCCATGCGTGCCGCCGGCTATCTTCATAATATAACGACGGCCGATTACGACGCCTGGCTGAGCGCCCATGAGGTATTGCATGCGGCGACGCTTGGCGGGGCCTATAGCGCACTCCTTGAAGACGAAATTGGCTCGATCGAAGTCGGTAAAAAAGCTGATCTTGTGATCATGGACCTGCGCAACGCCAATTTTGTTCCGCTCAACGATGCGCGTAAGCATCTGGTCTATTGCGAGAACGGAAGTTCGGTGGAAACCGTTATCGTCGACGGAGAAATTGTGTTGCGCGACGGCTTGCTAACGAAGATAGATGAAGACGCTCTCTTGGACGAGTTCCGCGCCTTGGCGCCGGAATTGCTTGCGAAACACGCGGTTGAGGAAGAACGCAATCAGGTCTTCATCCCCTATTTACAGGAAGTTTATAAGCGCTGTGCGGCTATGGACCTGGGTATCCACCGCTATGGCGGCGCCAACATGCCGTCTTGGCCGTAAATATGTGAGCCATGAAAGGAGTTTGCGATGCCCGATATTATCCGAATTTGCGAACTGAACTGGATGGAATATGACCGGCGTCTGCGCGAGGAGGCACCGGTGGTGATGTTGCCAGTAGGCTCGCTTGAACAGCATGGCCCACATTTGCCAATGAATTGCGATGCCATAATTCCGGCATCGATTTGCGAGGCCGTCGCGGCGCGGAACGGCGGGTTGGTCGCGCCGACCATCAATTATGGCTACAAGTCGCAACCCAAATCCGGCGGCGGCAATCATTTTCCCGGCACCACCAGCCTTGACGCCCAAACATTAATTTTTCTGGTGCGTGACGTGATTGAGGAATTTGCCCGCCATGGTGTCCGCAAAATGGCGCTAATGGATGGTCATTATGAAAATAATATGTTCCTGGTGGAAGCCATCGATCTCGCGCTACGCGAACTCCGCCGCGACGGTATTGACGATCTCAGCATAGCCAAGCTGCCATATTGGGAATACGCCTCGGAGGCGACGCTTGATAAAGCCTTTCCCGATGGCTTCCCGGGCTGGCCGCTTGAACATGCCGGTGTGATGGAAACCTCGATGATGCTGCATCTCTATCCCGAACTGGTCAATATGGACAAAGTACCGATGCACCCCCCGGCGGATTTTCCGTTGCATGATATCTACCCCTACGATCCGGCGACAGTGCCGTCTTCGGGCGCGCTCTCTTCTGCTGCCGTGGCGACGGCTGAAAAAGGCAAGATGTTCATGGACGAATATGTTACCGGCGCAGCCGAGGCGTTGGACGAGGCTTTCGCCAAGCCCGAGAAGATCATAATCCTCGGCGACTGCAGCTAACTCAGTTTAGGAGAGAGATATATGAGCTATCTGATCAAGGGTGCGACCATCGTCGCGATGGACATCGTAAACAATGCGAAACCGTTTACCGGGGATATCCGTGTGGAAGGCGACAGCATCAAGGAGATAGGCCAAAATCTTTCTGATGCTGGCGTGGGCACGATCATCGATGGCCGTGGTAAATTAGTTATGCCTGGGTTGACCAATGCTCATGTCCACTCCTGGGAGGCGATGTATAAAGGGCGCTATGATAATCTACCACTCGAACTGTGGATGCTGCTGTGCTACCCCATTCTCGGTGCCGTACCGTTACCACCGCGTCTGATTTATTTGCGCACCATGATTGTCGGTATGGAATGTTTGAAGACCGGCGTCACTAATGTGCTCGACGATGTCATCGAAATGCCGACCCAGGATCTAGACCAGTTGGCAGCGGCCTTTCAGGCTTATGATGATCTCGGTATCCGCGCGAATGTTTCGGGCCATATTATTAACCGACCGTTTAGCGAGACCATCCCCTTTACCGACGAACTTCTGCCTGACGATTTGAAGGCTAAGGTTGCCGCCGCGCCGCCGCCCTCGACGCAATCCTTTATTGATCTCGCCGAAGAGGCGGTATCGCGCTTCCACAATAAGAAGGGCCGGTTGCGCTACGTCATCGCGCCGTCTGGACCGCAACGTTGTACCGATGACATGCTGATCTCGGCCTATGAACTCGCCGACAAGCATGATATGGCCTATCATATCCATATTCTGGAATCGAAAATCCAAGCCGTGACCGGCCATGAATTTTATGGCAAGACCCTGATTGGCCATATGAACGATATCGGCGCACTTGGCCGGCGCACCACAATTGCCCACTCGGTCTGGGTGACAGACGAAGACATCAGAATGGTGGCTGATGCTGGCTCTACCGTGGTGCACAATACGATCTCCAATCAAAAACTCTGTGTTGGCACCATGCCGTTCCGGAAGATGATGGATGCAGGCATTACCATCGGCCTGGGTTCGGACGGTATTTCGACCAACGATACGCCACGCATTTTCGATGTGATGAAGGCAGCGGCGCTTATTCACAAGGTATCCACGCCCGATTTTCCTCAGGGACCATCGACAACTGAGATATTGCGCGCCGGCACCATCAATGGCGCACGCACCGCGTTGATCGACGACGAGACCGGCTCGCTCGAAGTCGGCAAAAAAGCTGATCTCCTGATCCTCAACATGAAGACGCTCAACTTCACGCCGCTCAACGATGTGCGTAATCACTTGGTTTTTTGTGAGAACGGCACCTCGATCGAGAAAGTTATGGTGAACGGCGAAATTGTCGTCGAAGACGACCGCCTCAAACGGGTGGATGAAGTGGCGCTATTAGAAGAGTTGCGCGGCCATTTGCCTGAATTCCAAAAGCAGCATGAACAGTTGGAGGCGCTCAATAGCGCTTTTCGGCCCGCCTTCGAACAGATTCATAGGCGCTGTTGCGACCACGATCTCGGCATCAACCGCTTTTCGCGTCCGCCTGCCGAGTGGTATCAGAGTTAAGGAAAATAGATCATGGATATCATCCTTAAGAACGCCAATGTGGCGCACCGTGACGAGCCGGTTTGGCAGGCGGACGTTGCAATAAAAGACGGGCATGTTGTAGCTGTTGAGACCGATATTACAGCTGAAGCTAAGCAGGTAATTGAATGTAATGGTAAGCTAGTAAGCGGTTCGTTAATTGATGGCCATGTTCACCTGGATATGGTCCTCGCGGCAGGCTTGGAACGGGAGAATGAGTCTGGAACTCTTCATGAAGGCATTGAAATCTGGTCTGACTTCAAAGAGAAGCGCACGGTAAATGCGATTAAAGAGCGGGCACGTCGCGCGATTGATTGGGAAGTAGCGCAAGGCACTGGATTTATCCGCACTCATGCAGATTGTGTTGACGATAGCCAACTTTCTACCCAGGCGCTTCTTGAACTTCGTGATGAACTTCGTGATCGGGTGGATCTTCAAATAGTAGCCTTTAACCAGATAGATCTAGAATCTTACCCAGACGGTGAAAAACATATGCGGGCTTCACTTGATATGGGTGCAGATGTGGTGGGCGGTCTTCCACACAACGCTGTCACCCGAGAGGCCGGTATCGAAAGCCTGATGTTTATATTTAATGAGGCTGAAAAGCGTGGCCTGATGATTGATGTCCATTGTGATGAGGTTGATGATAGCCATGCGCGTTTTGTTGAAATCATGGCAGAACAGACTTTAAAACGGGGCATGGGTGGGCGTGTAACTGCAAGCCATTGCGTCGCTATGCATTCTTATAACAATGCTTATGCCTACAGACTGATGGGTTGGATTCAACGTTCAGGGCTGAATGTAACGGCTAACCCATTTGATAATATTATTTTACAAGCGCGAGAAGATACTTATCCGAAACGGCGCGGTATGACGCGCGTGAAGGAGCTACTACAGGCAGGGATTAATGTAGGTATGGGTCATGATTCTATTATGGATCCCTTTTATCCACTGGGTCGCGGTGACATGGTGGAAGCAGCATCCTTGACCCTTCATGTGTGTCAAATGTCAGGAGTTAAGGAGATTGATTCCTGTTTCGATATGATCACTTGGCGTAATGCGCACAACCTGGGTCTGCAAGATTACGGTGTGACGCCAGGTGCCAAGGCTGATTTAGTGGTCTTCGATGCCACCAGTAAGGCGGACGTATTACGAATCAATCCAGCACGTACCCATGTTTTCAAGAATGGCAAGGTGGTAGCCGAAACCAAACCGGCTGAAAGCAGTGTATTGGGAGACTCGGTAGATTTCACCCGTGGGATCTGAAAACACGACCATAGATATCATTATCAAAAACGCCAATCCCTGGCGTGATGGAGGGGTGCGCGATCTTTACATTGCGGATGGCCGTTTTACCCTGCCGCCGGAAGGTGGCGATTCGGGTGGCGCCGTGGTTATCGACGCAGCGGGAAAGCTCTGCGTCGCCGGTTTCGTCGAGCCGCATATCCATCTTGACAAGGCTCTAATCAATGAAGACGTGCGGTCCAATGTTTCCGGTACCCTCGATGAAGCAATCGAGATTATCTGGGAGCGCAAACGCGCCTATGCGGTTGAGGAAATTGCCGAGCGCGCCGGTCGGGTAATCCGCTCGGCGCTGGCCAATGGCGTGACGCGTATCCGCAGCCATGTCGATATCGACAATATCGGCGGCCTCCGCCCGCTCGAGGGAGTGGCCGAGGCGCGTCGCCTCCATAGTGATGTGGTGGATATTCAAATCGTCGCCTTTCCCCAAGAAGGCATATTAAAGAATGACGGCACCGAAGAGCTCATGTGGCAGGCAATGGAGTCTGGAGCAGATGTTGTCGGTGGTATGCCGTTCAACGAGAAGCATCCGCAAGATAGCGCGCGGCATATCAGTATAGCCTTTGAGATTGCCAAGAAATATGACGCTGACATCGATATGCATGTCGATGAGACCGACGACGTTGGCGCCCGTACGCTGGAATTGCTAGCCCAGCAAACTATTGAGCATGGCTGGCAAGGCCGGGTGACGGCGGGCCACACTTGTGCGCTCGCGGGCTATCCAGAGGATTACGCCAATGCCGTCATTGATCTGGTGCGCGAGGCGGAGATTCATATGATTACCAATCCGGCTACCAATCTGATGCTGCAGGGGCGTCTTGACGCCCAGCCGAAGCGGCGCGGTATCACCCGCGTGAAAGAATTGCTGGCCAAAGGAATCAATGTCTCGTTCGGCCAGGATTGTGTCCAGGACACTTTCTACCCGTTTGGCCGCGTTGATCCGCTTGAGGTCGGGCTGATCGCTGCCCACGCGGCACATATGAGTATGCCGCACGAAATCGAGCAGGTTTTCGATATGCAGACCAACGCTGCTGCCAGTGTAATGCGCCTCGGCGATTACGGCTTTGCGCCGGGCTGCGCGGCAGATCTGGTAATTTTGGACGCCAACAACGCGGCCGAGGCGCTAACCAAACAGGCGACACGAAATGTGGTCATCAAGAGTGGGCGTGTGATCGTCGAGAATAAGACACGGCGCGAGTGGCGATGGACGCTGGCGGAATAATTCAAGGGAGCGGAATGAAAATGGCAATCGACGTCGCCAAGATCGAAATAAAGAGTGTGTCTGATGCGAGCGGGCTCGAGGAACTAATAATTTCTGGCCGCATGGCAGCCGACGATATCCTTGCCGCTATCGGTAAGACAGAGGGTAATGGCGGCGTCAATGATTTCACCCGCATTCTCTCAGACCAAGCTTACCGCGCGGTACTACTGAAGCACGGCTCGCGCAGTGAAGCGGAGATCAAGGAAATCCCGATGGTCTGGTCGGGCGGCTGCGATGGTGTAATTACACCCCACGCCACCGTGTTCGCGCGGAGCAGCGCCGGCGGCGCCAGTGGGCAATCGCGCCTCACTATGGGGACAGCGATGAGCGAGGTTATCTTGCCGGAGGATATCGGCCGCCCAGCGATGGTCGAGACGGTCGCTGCCGGCGTGCAGTTGGCGATGCAGGATGCCGGCATCAGCGACGTCAAAGACGTACATTATGTGCAGACCAAGACACCGCTTCTCACCATCGAGACTATCCAACAGGCGCATGGTCGCGGGCAAAGCGTCGCCTGCGAGGTGCATGATTCGATGGGTGTATCGAACGGTACCACCGGCCTCGGTATCGCCGTGGCGCTCGGCGAAGTAGAGATTCCCACTGCGGAGGAAATCTGCCGTAATCTTGATCTATATTCTTCTGTCGCGTCCTGTTCCTCAGGGGTTGAGCTTGACCGAGCACAGATCGTGCTGTTCGGCAACCGTGACGGCGCTGGCGGTCGCTACCGTATCGGCCACAGCGTGATGCGCGATGCTCTCGACATGGATGGCATCTATGAATCGATCCGCGACGCCGGTCTTGAACTGCCCGATCGTGCGCGATCCGACGACCTTGGCGGCCAACTAGTTAATTGCTTTATCAAGTGCGAAGCCGATCCCAACGCCAGATTGCGCAACCGGCGCCAGATAATGCTCGACGATTCGGACGTTCACCACCATCGCCATTCAAAGGGCGCGGTGGGCGGCGTTGCGGCGGCAGCGATTGGCGACCCGGCAGTGTTCGTCTCGGTCGATGCCATGCACCAAGGACCGCCCGGTGGTGGGCCGTCCATCGCTATCGTTGATATGGGCGAATAGTGGCCCCAGAACTGACACGGCGGAGTGCAAGTGAAATTGCCGCGGCGCTGCGCGCACGCGAACTCGGCGTCGTTGAGGTTCTGGAAGCTCATCTTGCGGTTGTTGAACGTCTTAATCCGCGCCTGAACGCTATCGTTACTCTTGCCTCCGACCAAGCGCGAAGTGCGGCGCAGGAAGCGGAAAAACTTCTTGCCAAAGGTGGTGAGGACTTGCCGCCACTGCTGGGTCTGCCGGTGGTGATCAAGGATATCGTCGAGACTGCAGGAATACGCACAACTTGGGCCTCGCCCGTCTATGCCGATCATGTACCCGATGAAGATGCTGAAGTTGTAGCGCGCCTGCGCTCCGCCGGTGCTATCATTTTAGGCAAAAGCAACACGCCAGAATTCGCCGCCGGAGCCAATACCGACAATGAATTGTTCGGTCCGACTGGAAATCCATGGGACCCGAAATTAAGTCCATCCGGCTCCTCCGGGGGCTCTGCATCGGCGGTGGCGAGCGGCATGGTGCCGATCGCTCAGGGTACGGATTTCGGCTGTTCGCTTCGTATGCCGGCGGCGTTTTGCGGTATTGTTGGTCTCCGTACCACGCCCGGTCTGGTGTCCAACTATCCGCTCGAACTGCCATGGGATCCTGGCCAAGTGCTTGGGCCGATGGCGCGTACCGCCGAAGATGCTGCGATGATGCTGGATGCCATGGCCGGCTACAGCAGAATGATACCGAATTCGGTGTCTGCACCTTGGTCGAGCGCGCTCGAACTGGTGCGTGCGCGCGACAACGCAAAGGGTTTGCGCTTGGCTTACGCGCCCGATATTGCAGCAATCGGCGTGGATCCGGAATTAGAAAGAATCTGCCGCACTGCGGCGTTCGGCCTGGCTGACGACTGTGCCGTTGTGGAGGAAGTGGATTTCGACCTGTCGGACGCGCGTGAGGCCTATCTCACGCTGCGCGGGGAGTGGATGGTCGGTATGCAATATCGCCGCCTGGATAATCTCGATGATTTCGGCACCAATTTGGCAGGCAATGTGCGCAGTGGGTTGGGTATTTCGATGCATGAACTAGCCGCAGCCGAAGATATGCGGACCCGTGTTTGGCAGCGCTATCGAAAATTATTCGAAAGCTATGATGCGCTCCTGATGCCGATGTCGCCGGTCTCGCAATTCCCGGTTAAAAAGAATTTTCCCGATGTGATAAATGGACGCAAACTGGAGAATTATGTCGATTGGATCGCCGGTGCGTTCCTGGTAACGATGGCCGGCATTCCAGCGGGCTCGGTTCCGGCGGGATTATCGCGCGCCGGCCTGCCGGTTGGCCTGCAGATTGCCGGCCCGCGTTTTGCCGAGCCGCTGATCCTCGGCCTTGGAAAACTGGTGCAGCGCGCCAACCCAATCGGCTGGCCAACTTGGGCCAGCAGCCACTAATTTAATTTTGTTTTTGAGGAGATAAGACCGAGATGTTCAGCACTATCGGGTTTATCGGTGTCGGTGTAATGGGTGAGCCGATGTGCCGAAATTTGGCGTTGAAAGGCAAAGACAAAGTCCAGGCCTATGACCTCGATCCGGCGCCGCTCGCGCGCCTCGCCTCCGACGGTATTCAAACGGCAGGTTCACCGGCTGAGTTATGTGCCGAGGCTCACACGATTCTATTGTCGCTTCCGGACGGTGAGAAGGTTCGCCAGCTGTGCCTTGGCGAGGATGGTCTCATCGGAAATCTTGCCGAGGGTCAGTGCGTGATCGATGCCGGCACCTCGCCGCCGCAGTTGGCGCGTGAACTCTATCAGGCCTTCAACGCGAAGGATGTTGCCTTTGCCGACGCGCCGGTCGCGCGCACACGCCAAGCAGCCAGGGACGGCACTCTGAGCATCATGGTTGGGGCCGATAATGGGGTGTTTGCCCGTATCCGTCCCATCCTCGACACCATGGCGAGTGACGTCACTCATTGCGGCGAGCCAGGCGCCGGCCAGACGGTAAAAATTCTTAACAATATGATGCTGTTTCAAAACTGTGCCGCGATTGCCGAGGCGCTTGCCATCGCGCGCCGCGCCGGATTGGACGAGGAACTATTTTTGCAAACCGTCGGCAAAAGCTCGGGGGATAGTTTCGCTCTGCGCAATCACGCCACAAAGGCGATGCTGCCACGTGATTATCCCGAGGGAGCATTCTCTGTCCGTTATGCACTGAAAGATCTAGCCTATGCTCTTGAAATGGCTGCAGCGCAAAACGTAGTAGTAAAAGGTGGCGAATTGGTTCGCGAGCATCTTGAAAAGGCTGTGGCGGAAGGACATGGCGAACGCTACCATCCGGTGGTGCGTGAGATAATAGATCCTTGAACCGGCCTCTACAGTTTGCCTAGCAGGCGCAGCACTTCGTCCCGTTCATATCTTGGTAACGCCTGACCATCGATGAAATTGACGCCCGTGCCGAGTCCGGCATGAGCGATGGCCGCAGCGCGATAGCCCTCTGAGATAAGAGTTCGGCAAACTCGCTCAGCTCCGTCGGCGGGAAACGCCGCGAGTAGTGCGCCGGAGGCAAGGGCGCCCCACGGGTCAGCGTCTAAAGAACGGCAGAGCTCTATGCCCGGCTCAAACCAAAGCACTGCGTCTTCGTCTAATTGTAGCGCCAGTCCGGCTGCTTCCGCCATTTCATGCAGCCCGGCAGAGAGGCCGCCCTCTGTCGGGTCGTGTAATGCATGCGCACCCAACGACACGGCTCGGAGCGCCGGTTCAATGACTGAAATTCCGGGTTCGTTCAAGGCACCCAAGGCGGCTTGCCAAAGTTCTGCCGGAATGGTCTTTTCTGCTGCCTTGACTTCGTTTGCCAATACCGCAGCGGCCTCCACCGGAGCTGCTCCGATTTGCAATACGACGTCGCCCGTCTGCATGTCGGCGGTGCGAAGAAACACCCCATCTGAGGCATATCCGAGCATGTGCCCGCTCACAACGGTCTGGCGCACGCTTGTGGTAACTTCTATATGGCCACCGACCAACAAAATATCGTGCCGCTTTAGCATGGCTTGCATGCCACTGAACAGCACGCGTACATCGTCTTCGCTTGTACCTTCGGGCAACAAAATTGTGGCCAGGAACCAGCGCGGACGGACCCCCGTCACGGCGATATCGTTGGCATTGACCAGGACGGCGTGAGCGCCAACATCCGCGCCGGTCATCGTCACCGGGTCGCCGGCAACAACCAGCGCGCCGTCGGCAACCGCGATTACGCCAGCATCTTCACCTGCCCGTGGCGGCAGCAGCAGTTCAGGCAAGTGTGGCTCGTCCGTTGTAAGGAGGTCGCGCAGCAATGCAGCGGGTAGCTTGCCGCTGGCTAGACCAGAGCCGCTCATGACGATTTCCGGATGTCACGTTGGCAGACAAATATTTTGTATTCCACCATCGGCTGGCACGTCGTGATTTGCCTTCCTGCGGCAGTAGGCATGTCTATCATCGCGTCCTCATCGAAACCGTTGAAGCAGCCTTGCGCGCGGCCGGCCTCTAATCATTACCAACCGCAGCGAGCGGGTAGCTCACAATCAAATTAGGCGTTTCTGCGGCACAGCGCTGCACAAGCGCCAGTACATCATGAATATACTGTAGCAATTCCATTGCGACGATGACATCTATCGTATGTTCGGGGAAATGTAACTGATTCAAATCGAGAAATTCGCCTGATGAAATGAAACAAACCAGATCAACGGTTAGAATTTTTTCCGCAGAGTGGCAATAACGTTAATAGGTGCCGCGTACTGGCGCCCAAATCCATCACGCTGGAGCCTGGCAGGAAGTGCTCGACGGTGAGGCGGAAAATTTGATTGGCACCGTCAACGGCTTCCACGGTCGATTAGATGCTTGATCGCGATATCGTTGAAGAATTCTTCGGGGTAGGCAGCCTAAGCCGCGTCTTGCCTAAAGCGTTACGAAAGACTGAAGGAAGGAGTAGCGTGCCGCCCGGTGCTGTTTTTAGGGAGACCTAATTTTCCGGGCATTGCTGTCCGGGCCCCATCTGGGTAGCTATTGTGAGGTTGCAGGCGCCTTCGAGAATTCCATTGCGAGCCGCCCCTATTACACTGGGAATCTAAGACGAACTGCGCTTTGAAAACTTATCGTAGAATTTCATGGCCATTCGGATTAGCCCTGCCATGATGATCATGGTGACGAAATAGATAAACACGACGCCAAATGCGCTCATATCGTCTTCTACTGGCAGTAGCCCCGCCATAAAAATGGATGACACAACTGCAATAGCAAAAGCTAGAAGCATGGTCCAACCATCGCGCGATCGCGCGAATGTTTTGATCTTTTCGACCCTGGTGATCGGTGCATCAAATCCGGTATTGGTCATACTGTCCTGCTTGCCTATTTACGCCTCTGTCGTGGGCGACCCTAACCTAGTTGGCACTTCTCGGCCACAAGTGGTTTTACGACACCCGGGCGAAAAGATCAAAGCTGATTGTGTGCTCTTGGCCAAGCAGTAGTATGGCTGCGAAATCGCGGAGATATGAGCCGGTATGGTGGAGAAAATTGTTAAATCCGTTTGCCCGAAGGATTGTCCTGACAGTTGCGGCATGCTGAGCTATGTCGAGGATGGCCGAATAACACGGGTAGTTGGCGATCCGGCGCATCCAATCACGCAAGGCTTCCTGTGCGGCCGCTATCAACACTATGAAGAAGTAATTTACCACACAGAGAGAATACTACACCCCCTTTACAGATCCGATAAAAGCGCAGAATTCCAGCGTATTTCATGGAATGAGGCTCTGCAAATTCTAGCCGGTAAGTTTCATGAGATCATTGCTGAGCATGGTGGTGCGGCAATTCTGCCCTATCACTATCTCGCAAATATGGGGTTTGTTTCGTCGCGCTCGGGTGACCGCCTATGGAACAAGCTGAATACCAGCCGCGTCGGTCTCGAAATCTGTGCCATGGCGGGGGCGGAGGCGGTGATTCGCATCTTTGGCGCTATTCGTGGTACCGAGCCGCAGCATTTGGACAAGACGCGCTGCTATGTAGCCTGGGGTAAAAACCCTAAAGCGACGAATTTACACAGTCACGTCCTCACTAAGGACATCCATCCCAACATCGTGGTCGATCCTTACCGCTCAGAATCAGCCAAATCAGCCGATCTTTACATCCAGCCCCGCCCTGCCACCGACCCGGTGTTGGCGATGGCTCTAATGCGCATTTTGATCGACCGTGGCTGGGCAGATTTGGACTTTCTTGCCGCCCACACCACTGGTTTCGATGCAGTGCGAGCGCGAATTATGCAGACCAGTTTGACCGAGGCGTCGTCGATTTGCGACGTCCCTAGAGCGCGGATGGAAGAGTTTGCTGAGCTCTATGCCTGCAACACGCCGTCTCTTATTCATATCGGCGTCGGACTGCAACGCAACAGCAATGGCGGCGAGATGGTCGCGGCGCTTGCCACTCTGGCGGCGATAGCAGGGCAGGTGGGTGTGCCGGGTGGCGGCGCACTCTACGCAAACTTCGATTGGCCGATGGGCGATATCAGTGAGCCCAGTTTGCGCTCCGAAGACGCCAATTTCTACAACATGATTAAGCTTGGCCAATTTTTAACCGAAGACGATGCCATTCGCGCTCTTTACGTATTCAACTCGAATCCGGCGGCCACGGCGCCCAACCAAAACAAAGTGTATGCTGGGTTGGCGCGTCATGATTTGTTCGTTGCCGTTCATGATATCTTTATGAGCGATACCGCCCAGCGAGCCAATCTGGTTTTGCCCGCCTGCACTCAGTCTGAGCAATGGGACGTGCATCGATCCTATTGGCATGATTACGCCCAAATCAACCGACCGGCCATTGCGCCAATTGGCGAGGCGCGTCCCAATCATTGGGTGTTCGGCCACATCGCCCAGGCAATGGGCTTCGAGGAATCGTGTTTCCGTGAGACCGAAGAGGAAACTCTGCGTGGTCTATTGGTTGGGACGGAGCTTGATTTCGATGCCCTGGCCGCCGGGCCGCTGCCGTGTCAGCCGGTGGAACAGACCAGCTTTTCTGAACGCCGCTTCCCGACACCCAGCGGTAAGCTAGAATTAATCACGCCAAGTTACACCCCGGCGGCAGTGGATGGTGATCATCGATACCGCTTCATCACGCCGAAGAGCCGGCATCTGCAATCGAGTCAATTGTTCAATGTGGCCCGCAAACAGGCCGGTGTGCGCGAGCCGATACTCTATTTGCACCCGGAAGACGGCGCGCTTGAGGGCATTGCAGACGGTGCGCCGGTGCGCGTCTGGAATAGCCGTGGCGAAGTGGCGTTGGTAGCTCGTTTGAGCACCGACGTGCAGCCTGGCCTTGTAGCCAGTTACATGGTGCGCTGGGGCCCCAACGCCAACGCCACCACGCCTGACACTCCGGCCGATATGGGTGGCAACTCGACCTTTCACACTAATTTTGTCAGCCTCGAACCAGGTACCTGAGATTCCGTCGATGCGCATTTTGGTAATTCAGCACTCGCCCCTCGATCATCCCGGCGTGATGCGCCGCTATATGACTGAAGACGGTATCGATTGGGACCCCATCGATGTGTTCTCGGGTCAGCGCATTCCTGCACTCCACAGATATGACGCGTTAATCGTCATGGGGGGGCCGCAGCAGACGGATGAGGAGAAAGAGTATCCTTGGTTAGTAGAGGAGAAGGATTTCATCCGCCGCGCGGTCTTGGAGGAAAGCAAACCGCTACTTGGAATTTGCCTCGGCTCGCAACTTATCGCCGACGCGATGGGCGGGCAGGTCGGGCCAATGGAACTTCCTGAAATCGGCGTGCTGGATGTTGATACGGTAGCTGAGGCGGCAGGTGATACACTTCTCGCAGATCTTCCTGTTCCGGCCAAGGCGCTCCAATGGCATTTAAATGGTGTGATGAGTTTGCCGCCTGGCGCCCAGCATCTAATGAAGTCAAAGGCATGGAAAAATCAGGCTTTCCGAGTGGGACAACTGTCATATGGGCTGCAATTTCATATGGAGCTTTCTGCCGACATGGTCCAGGCCGTTGAGGCTTATCCAGAATATATAATGGCGCTTGAAGCGCAGCATGGTGTGGGCGCGTTAACACGCCTGGTCGCGGATATGGAGCGCAACGCGGGCGCGATGGACCGTTCCATGCGCCACATTTTTGATAATTTCTTAAGTCTCGCGCAGAACTAAGAATATTAGGGAGATTTCAAACATGGCACCTTCGGCTGTAGCCTCGACAGAAGCCTGTATCGAGAATATCGAGCTCCACAACGAGACGCTGAATGCGGTCGTCACATGGGACGCGGATGCCGCTTTGGCAAGCGCTACCGAGGCCGATCGTGCCGCTTCCGAAGGGCGCTGGCTCGGTCTTCTGCACGGCATGACGATGACCCTAAAAGATAACATCGCCACCGCTGGTATGCGCACCACCAGCGGCGCGAAATTCTTTGCCGACCATGTGCCTAACGAAGATGCTGAAGTGGTTCGTCGTCTACGCGGTGCCGGGGCGGTACTAATTGGTAAAGCCAACATGCAGGAACTAGCCTTCGGCGTGGTGACGACGAATCCGGTATTTGGACAATGCCGTAACCCGTGGAATCCGGAGCATATTCCCGGAGGTACTAGCGGTGGTTCTGGCGCCAGCGTAGCGGCGGGTATGTGCCAAGGCTCACTTGGCACCGATACTGGCGGTTCGGTGCGCATTCCGGCGGCAATGACCGGCGTGGTCGGTCTACGCCCGACTCATGGCCGAATATCGATACGCGGGGTGACGCCAGCCAGTATGTCCAACGATACCATTGGGCCGATGGCGCGCGAGGTAACTGATGTCGCCCGCCTGTTTGCGGCATTGAGCGGATATGATGTCCATGATCCAGTGAGTGCCGATCAACCGTTGGCAAATTTCTTGCCCAGCCTCAGCGATGGCATCGCCGGCAAGCGTATTGGCATAGCGCGCAAATTTCACTTTCAGCGTGTACACCCAACGGTCGAGGAGGCAGTGCTTGACGCTGTCCGCGTATTCGAGCGCCTGGGTGCGGAAATTCGTGAGATCGACCTGCCCGGCGCCGAATTAGCGCAAGACTGGAATATAGCCCAGATCTACGGAGACATCTGTGCGCACTTCAAAGAGCGTCTCGTCAACGACCCGGAGAGTATCAGCCCACGCGTGCGTGCCCGCATGATGCTGGGTTTGGACTTCACGGCGGTCGACTATGCCGAGGCTATGCGTGGCAAGGAAGTCTGGCAGCGGACCCTAAAGCGCATCTTCGAGGAGGAGGTCGATATGATACTAGCGCCGACCGTGCCGATTACACCGCCGCTGATTACTGGTGACGAAAACTTGCATGAAGCGACGCGCGATGCGGCCCGCTTCACTTATGGTAGCGCGCTCTCTTCCCATCCTGGGCTTTCCGTGCCATGCGGCTTTACGTCGGACGGTCTTCCCATTGGCCTGATGCTGGAAGCGACGTGGTGGAACGAACCGCTGCTATTCCGCGCTGGCGTGGCTTATCAGAGCGTTACAGACTGGCACACTCGCCGCCCGCCACTGTTGGGCGCATCGCATTAAAACCGACGCTGTGACAGGGTTCGTTACCTGTGTACTGGCGCCGGACGGCGTCACTGCCGCTGATTACACCATGTCTTCGCGCCGAAATTTATCCTAATCGGCGCCAGCGGCCTGGTCCAGTTCAGACTCTAAAAGATCGGTGAGGGGCGTAGCGTGCCAGCCCTCCGCGCGCTTTTTCCAATAGGTATCGCTGAGTTTACTGGTGGTGAGGCCGGGTGCGCCGTTGCCGACCGGCTTGTCGTTAACCAATGTCACGGAGATAACGCCGCCGCCGGTCGAGGAAATAAAGACCTCGTCGGCCTCACGTAGATCGGCTTCCGTTAAATCAGTGGCTTCAGCTGGCAGGCCCGTCTCGGTGCAAAGTTCGAAGACGCTTTCGCGGGTAATACCTTCAAGCAGATTCTGACCCGGGGTCAGCACTTTTCCGTCGCGGATGATCCAGACATTAAAGCCCGGCCCTTCGGTGATGAAGCCTTCGGTGGAAAGCAGCACTGGAGCGTCGGCGCCAGCGTCGAGCGCTTCGAACTGGGCGCGCGTCAAATCCATGCGGTTAAAATTCTTGACGCGCTGGTTAATCGCTGCATCTGGCGCGCGCCGAGTGTCGGCGATCCATAAATGAGCGCCAGAGTTCACCCGCTCTTTCGGCACGATCCAGTAATAGGGCACGGCGTAGGCAATGAATTCGTTCAGCGCCTCTCTGGGATCGCCGGTGGCGCTGCCTCCGGCATAGCGTCCGCGTGTGCACAGAATGTAGACGATGGAATGGTCGAACCCTGCGCGGTTGACGCATTCCGCCATGATCTGGCGAATTTCATCATCCGGGCAGGGCGGAGTGACACGAATATATTTGCAGGAGCGGTGAAACCGCGCCAAGTGATCTTCGAGTTTAAAAAATGATCCGTCCCAGGCAGATATGGCATCGAACACTACATCGCTCTTGGTAAACGCCGGGTCGAGTAGCGGTATCGTCGCTTCGTCCACCGGCATGTAGCGTCCCTGGCTATAGGCAATACCTTTTGATTCGCTCATGAGGAATATCTCCGCTTTCGAGAGGGTGAACAGTAACATATGTGGCTTGTGTGCAAAGGGGCACTGCTGGATGATTGCGGCCAAGTAAAAAGTGAGGGAAAAAGATCATGGCACTAGACGAAAGGGCGTTGGCTGCGTGGCTTGGGGATTCGATCATGGCTCAGCGTGGCATCGGGTGCGATGCCGCTGGCGAGACCCATTATCTCACCGAAGAATTGCAAGGAACCTATCATTACACCATGGGCCCCTATTCGAACCCGGTGCTTGAGATTAAGCCCGGGGATACGGTGGTGGTGGAAACGCGCGATGCATTCGAGGGCAAGCTTGCCAACGAGAACGACAAGCCGAGTGAAAAACTGCGCGTGCCCTTCCTCAATCCACAAAATGGGCCGATCATGGTTGAAGGCGCCGAGATGGGCGATGCGCTCGCGGTTTATATCGCGTCCATGCATCCGCGCGGCAATGACCCTCACGGGATTGTCGCAATGATCCCTGAATTCGGGGCGCTTACAGGTACAGCGTATACTGCCACTCTCAACGATCCGCTACCTGAGCAGGTGCGTCGGGTCACTCTCGATGAGGAAAACGTTTATTGGAGCAAGCGAGTAACGCTGCCCTACAGGCCACACATCGGCACGCTTAGTTGCTCGCCAGAAATCGATTCCATCAATTCACTAACCCCCGACAATCACGGCGGTAATATGGATTTACCGGATATCGGGCCGGGCACAGTGACCTATCTGCCGGTACGCTCGCCGGGCGCGCGGCTATTCATTGGTGATGCCCATGCATGCCAAGGTGACGGTGAAGTCTGTGGAACAGCGGTGGAATATTCCACCACCACGACCATTAGGGTCGATGTAATTAAGGGCTGGACGCTCGATTGGCCGCGCTATGAGACCGAAGACGCAATTTTCGGCGTGGGCAGCGCGCGGCCCTTAGAGGACGCCACCCGCATTGCTTACCGCGAACTTATCCGCTGGATGGAGGCTGATTATAGCTTCGATAAATGGGACGCGTATATGATGCTCAGCCAATGCGGGATAGTGCGTCTGGGAAATTTTGTTGATCCTAAATACACGGTCGCTGCTGGTATCCGAAAAAAGTTTCTGTGTGAATAATAGTAAGTTAGTCGGCGGCGCCGGGTTGTAGGTCCGTAGCCTCTTCGAAGCTGATTTAAGCAGGGTCGGACTGCTGCATATGTTGGGTATCCGTTGCCGGCAGGGGCGCTAATCCGTTCGGGCGGCATCGGGTCGCCGACGTCAGGCCAGAATCCTGATTGGAGTAGGGCGCCTTTGGCTACAACTGGCAAGGGTCGTCCTCGACGAGGATTAGTGCCCTCAGACGATACTCAAACGACCCCAACTTACTTCGAGTATGTCCTAAAAGGTGAACAAACCCAGTTTCGAAGCGATGCGGATGGAAATATGGTCTAAGGGCAGGTAGCTGCTTGCTGGGTGTGAGCCGTGAAACATCTTTGTCATCAGCTTGGTGTCGTCATAATAAAAGAAGGTGACTTTAACTGTGCCTTTTTTTCTTAAAGAAAATAATGGCGCTAGAAGTCATGGCAAATACTATGTGCCAATTCCATGCTCAGAAGACTGTGCTAGAAGCAAAGTGCCTGCTTGATGCCGTCTCCTGTAGAATAATATAATATTTGTATATCAAGTAGATAAAGTATTTTATTTATATTTTAGATTATTTTATATACCTGTGCTTCAAATGCGTTTGGGAGACAGGTGGGATCGCTCGCGGTGTGGAACGATATACCAACCCAATATCCAAGGATGCCACTAACATTAAAACAACCGGTAGTCCCGCATTGGCAGATACGGATGTTGGCTCGAAGCGGGGGCACCAAGGTATGAAGCCGCTTGTTGTTGTCCATCAAGGAAACTCAGGTACAAGCGCAAGAGGGGAAGTCTAAATCAGGTAGTCAAGTCACCTGGTAGAATCCAACTCTTTAGTTTTCCGCTGAATTAGTTGTAGCCATATTTCGGCGGGCGATAGGTGCTGGATGCCGTATTGAGGTTGCTAGGTATCGGCTGCTCAGCGCGCGCTTTTTTCTAAAGTGCCCTAAGATACTGCTTTCTGGTATGACAATGCCAACGGGCTGGCTGAGATCGACGTTGATGGCGGACCCGCCGAGGCGGTAACTCGATTTCTCGATTGGATCGGACGGAAAGGTGATAGGTACATGGCAAGCTGGCGGCCAAATAACGCAGAACTTTCGGCTGGCAAGCTTGCCGGGGCGGATATGCGAGGTCTCACTTTGAAGGGCAGGGATTTCCGCCAGGCCGATCTGTCAGGCGCCGATTTGTCGGGCGCCGATCTACGCGAGGCAAATTTTTGGGGAGCGGATTTGTCGAGTGCTACGCTCAATGAGGCAAATGGGCGCCTCGCTACTTTCCAAGGCGCTATACTTACAGGCGCGCTGCTCCGCGAAACAAATCTTTGGGGCGCTAATTTCAAGGTGGCGCACTTGGCAGGCGCAGATATGGTACGCGCCAATATGTCACAAGCTGAGATGGCCGGCGCGCAATGTGACGGCGCAAATTTTTCCGAAGTCAATTTGTGGTTTGCCATATTGCGTCTTGCTTCTCTGAAGAACGTAAATATGGGCAAGGTGGAACTCGGTAGTGCCAAGATGGAGCAGGCTGTGCTCGACGGTGCAAACTTGCGTGAAGCAGATTTGAGCGGCGCTAATTTGCGCGGAGCAAGTCTCATCGGCGTCGATTTCACCGCCGCGACTCTTCGCGATACGCGCTTCCGCGAGGCCAATCTAACTCGCGCTGATTTCCGCCAGGCAAGCCTCGAGGAAGCATCGTTTGACGAGGCGATTCTAGATACCACCGTCATGCCCGACGGCACCATAGAAGCCGGCTCACTGCATTCCTGGCCGCCAACTTAATTGGATAGCCGTGAGTCCGTATGCTGTTTCAGCCAGCTTATTAAGAACTAGTTAACCACCAGCCAAAAGTTCTCGTGCTGTTTGCCGCTGGGTTGTTACGTTTACTACTGGTGAGAACACATTCAACATTGGAGGCCAGTCAAGTAAATTTATCGAGGACGTTTGTACCAAGCAGGGTCTTACTCTTTATGTAAATACAATCGTGACTAGCACCCTTCTGATCTTCGCGCTGATCGCCAATAACTATCGGTAAACTTAAAGCCGGCGGTCACGGAATTAGGACCGCGCGGCCCTTGACCGTTCCAGCATGGAGATCATGCAGTGCCTGGTTGGCGTCGGCGAGTTTATATTCTTTGGTGGCGAGATTGACCAAGCCGCGGTCGGCCAGAGCCATCAGTTCAACTAATTCAGCGTAAGTTCCAACCAAATTCCCGACGATGGTTTTTTCAGTAATGATCATTTCGATCGCCGGTATTTCAATGCGCCCGCCATAACCGACTATGTAATAAAAACCAGCATTGCGCGTCATCGCTAAACCCTTTTCGATGGCGCCGCCTTCGCCGACGAAGTCGATTACCGCCTCGGCGCCGTGGCCCTTGGTGAATTCGAGTACCGCTTCGGTCTCACTGCCATCGGCCTTGATCACATGATGTGCGCCGCTTTCCTTGGCGAGGCCAAGGGCGAGGTCGGACATATCGACTGCGATGATCTCCGCTGGCGACAATGCGGCCAGCGCCTGAATCCCAATGTGGCCGAGACCACCGGCACCGATGATCACCGCATATTCGCCTGGCACCAGATGGCTGGCGGCCTTTTTGGCGGCGCGGTAGGCGGTGAGCCCGGCGTCTGTGTAGGGCGCCACATCCTTGGGTGCTAGGCTCTCAGGCAGCTTGATTAGGGCGCGCTCGCCGGTATGCAGAAATTCGGCATAGCCGCCGGCGGCGTTGATGCCAGGAAAGCTCGATTCTTCGGCGTGCATGTCTTCGCCGCGCCGGCAGGCCAGGCAATGGCCGCTGGTGACGAGAGGATGCACAATTACCGGATCGCCAACTTTGACGCTGGTCACGCCCGAGCCCACTTCCTCGACCCAACCGGCATTCTCATGTCCCATTATATGGGGAAATTCGACCTCCACCAAACCACGCCACACACCTTCGACAATATGTAGGTCGGTACGGCATACGCCGGCGCCGCCGATGCGAACGACAACGTCTGTCGGCTCGGCTATTTTGGGATCAGCGACGTCCTCATAGGTTACAAAGGTCTCTCCTGCCAACGCTTCGTCATAGCCGTGCAATACTGCTGCTTTCATTATCCCCTCCTTCAATTGTCTACTGTAGCGCCTGGTTACACCGATAAAGAGCGATGGTGGGCGGCCTGTCAACGCGCTTGCTTGATTCAGTCGCCTGAAACGCTATAAACGGGACAGGCTTGAACGGTAAGATAACAAAAGGACAAGGCGGAATGACGGCACGAATTTACCAGCCGGCAAAATCAGCCACGCAATCGGGGCGGGCCAACTCTAGACACTGGCTGTTGGAATATGAGAGCGGCGGCAAGCGAGAGATTGACGGCCTTATGGGCTGGACTGGCTCTGATGATACGCGCACCCAAGTGCGCTTGAAGTTTTCGAGCCGCGACGAGGCGCTGGCCTACGCTAAAAAATATGGGTTGGATTACAATCTGGAAGAGCCGCAGGTGCGGCGTATACGACCAAAATCCTATACCGAGAATTTTACCCGCAAGCTTTGATTTTTGAGACGCGACGATAACGATCGCTCCGCTGAATTTACGGTCCCTGATAATTTTAATGGCTTGGCCCCCTCGTCGACCAGGACGAAGGGCGACCTGATCCGAGTAATATAATCTTGTTGATGGCTAAACCATTTGCCGAGGTGGGTGAGGTGTGCAAGCTGACCCCTCTTTCTGATACCGCCGGTGAGTTGCGGGCGCACGCCTCCAATTGAGTGAGCAAACTGTGGTGCGAACAGGGGGTTGTCATTGACAATTCCGATTTGCGGCACCGAGGCTTGCCGAATTGCGCTGAATAATGCGAAATGGCGTGCATCGGCGTAAAAATATTAGCGCCGTGAAATTGGGAGCAGATGCGGTGAAAGTGCTAGTCTTCGGCGCCGGGGTAATAGGAACGGCAGCGGCCTATTATCTTAATCGCGCCGGCCATGAGGTGACGGTGATCGAGCGCAACGCTGGTGCCGGGCTGGAGACCAGCTTTGCCAATGGCGGCATCGTCAGCGCATTCACCGCGCGGCCCTGGGCCTCGCCGGAAGTGCCGCGCATGCTGGTGAAGTGGTTCGGCCGTCAGGACGCGCCCTATCTGTTTCGCCTCCGCACTGATTGGTCCCAATGGAGCTGGGCGCTAAAATTCTTACGCCAATGTACGCGCGAACGGTTTGAACGCAGCCAAGAAGTATCGCTACGTCTTTCGACTTACAGCTATGGCTGTCTAAAAGAAGTTCGTGAACGCGAACAGATCCAATATGACCAGCGTGCCGATGGGGTATTGCACCTGTTCCAAACACAAGAGGAATTGGACAGCGCAGCGGCGGCGGAATTGCGCCATTCAGATTCGCACTTTCACCCTGAGATCATCGATATGCGCCGTGCTGTTGAGATAGAACCGGCGATGGCGGCAAGCTCCGAACGCTATGCTGGAGCGTTGTTCTTTCCGCAGGATGAATCGGGAGATGCGCATAAGTTCACTGCTAGCCTTGCCGCTGCCGCTGAACATCAGGGAGTGTCCTTCCGCTACGGCGTGGCAGCGCGCCGTCTGAAGGCCGAGGATGGTCGTATCAAGGCGGTCGATACCAATCAAGGGCCCCTCGAAGCCGACGCCTATGTAATAAGCCTCGGCAGTTTCAGCCCGCTGCTGTTGCGTAAAATAGGTATCCACGTGCCGATCTATCCGCTTAAAGGTTATTCGGTGACGATTTCGACGGACGGCCATCACGGCGCGCCCGGGGTCGCCATTCACGAGGGCTCCCGCCGAATCGTGATGAGCCGCCTGGGTAACCGTTTGCGCGCCGCCGGCACGGCGGAGTTAACTGGCTATGACACCAGCGTATCAGCTTCCCGCACTCAGGCGATCCTTGATGTGACGATGGCGCTTTTCCCAGAATGCGGCGACGCGACAAAGGCCGAGCGTTGGGCCGGATTCCGCCCGATGACTCCGGATTGTCTGCCGATATTGGGCCGCACCCGCTACCCCAATCTCTATATTAACAGTGGCCATGGCAGCACCGGTTGGACCTACGCGTGCGGTTCGGGCCAGGTTGTTGCTGACCTGATCTCCGACAAGGAGCCCGAGATCGACCTCAGCGGCCTGACGGCCGACCGCTTTTAAAACGATGCTCTGGCTCGATTCTTTATGGACATATTTAGCAGGGGCCAGTGCTCTGGTATGGCTCAGCATTTTGATCCAGCCCTGGCAGCCCTGGCGTACGCGCGAGCGTTTTGCCGTGCTGGAAAAGGATGCATTGAGTAATGATCTCAGCACCGTCACGGTACTGATCCCAGCGCGCAATGAGGGACGTTTTATTGGAGATACTTTGACGGCACTCGGGAGGCAGGGCATTGGTCTGACCATCATTATGATCGACGATGGTTCCGAAGACGGCACTGCTGAGATTGCCCGCCGTGCCGCCCCTGAGGACTGCCACCTGGAAATAATCTCTGGCGCGGCACTGCCGCCAGGCTGGGCCGGTAAGGTGTGGGCTCTTGAACAGGGGCGTGAGCGTTTGACCACACCGTTGGTACTGCTGCTCGATGCGGATATCCAGTTGGCTCCAGGCGCCTTGCCGGCACTGCTTGCAGCGCGTCAGGAAAAGGGCGTGGCGTTTCTCTCGTTGATGGTAGCACTTGATATGCGCGGCTTCTGGCAGGCACTGTTGATGCCGGCATTCGTTTATTTCTTTAAGTTGCTCTATCCGTTTCACCTGTCCAATGGCCCGGGCCGTTTAATCTCTGCTGCTGCCGGCGGCTGCATTTTGATCGACCGTGATGTGCTTTCCGAGATCGGTGGGTTCAAATCTATAAAAGATGCAATCATTGATGATTGTAGCCTGGCTTGCGCGGTAACTCGGCACGGCGTGCGTACCTGGATAGGCCTCACCCATTCGGCGCGGAGCCTCCGTCCTTATAACGGGCTCAGCGAGATTTGGCGGATGGTGGCGCGCAGCGCCTATACCCAATTGCGCCATAGTTTTGTACTGCTTTTGCTATGTACGCTGGTATTCACGCTTGCTTGCGGTCTGCCTGTATTTATCCTCTTCGCCATTCCGGTGCTGGGCGCCAAGCTAATCGCCGCAGCGGCGCTGTTGTTCATGGTCACCGGCTATCTACCGACCCTAACCTATTACGGGATGCCGCGCCTGCTCGCACTGACTATGCCGTTGGTTGGCTTGATCTATCTCGCTATGACCTGGAGTTCCGCTATCGATCATTGGCGTGGGCATCGCAGTTTATGGAAAGGCCGAGTATATTCGCGCGACCTTAAGTCCAGTGGGTGAGAATGCTATTGTGAATGAGAATTTCGGGCGCGGGCAGTTCGTCCGTCTAAGCGAGACCGAACGGTCGGAAATTACAATCCATGTCGATGGCGTGCCAGCGACGGCATTGGCCGGCGATACTATATTGACGGCGCTGTTGTTGGCCGGGCGACAGGTGCGCAATTTCGAGTTCGGGGACGAAGCGCGCGCCGGGTTCTGTCTGATGGGCGCATGTCAGGATTGCTGGGTACAGTTGGAGGCGGGTGGTTCGCTGCGCGCCTGCACAAACTATGTTTACGAAGGTCTGCGTCTGAAAACTGGTGGCGCGGAATGAGCAACGAAGAAAACATTCTCATAATTGGCGCCGGCCCAGCTGGGACCCGCGCCGCTGAAGTGCTTACCGGGCAGGGTCTCCAATTTACAGTTGTTGATGAGGCACCGGCGAGCGGCGGCCAAGTCTACCGACGCCAGCCAGCTGGGTTCCGCCGTAGCCCAACCCTCAGGTACGGCTTCGAAGCAGCAAAGGCTGAAGCCCTGCACGCGACCTTCGATGCGCTGCGCAAACGCGTTGACTACCGCCCCGATACTAGCGTGTGGTCGATAGAAAATAATGTGGCGTTTACGCTCGGCCCCGACGGGGTGGAACGGATCCCATTCGGTACATTGTTGCTTTGTACCGGCGGGGTAGACCGTATCCTCCCCATTCCAGGCTGGACGCTGCCGGGCGCCTTCACCCTGGGTGGCGCGCAAATTGCTCTCAAGGCTCAAGGTTGTGCGATCGGCAAGCGGGTTGTGTTCATGGGCAGCGGTCCGCTGCTTTATCTTGTTGCCTATCAATATGCTCATGCCGGCGCGACGGTTGCCGCCGTACTTGATACTGCGCGGTTCAGCGATGCACTATCGGTCATCCCTGGCCTGTTGGCCGGTGGCACCACATTGGCCAAGGGGCTGTGGTATCAAAACTGGTTACGGTGCAACGGCGTTTCCCTTAAACGTGGCGTCCGACCTGTATCCGTTGATGGCGAGAAGCATGTTACTGGCCTACGCTACTGCGACGTCAGAGGACGGGAGCGGCACATTGATTGTGATGCCATGGCATTCGGCTGGGGCGTCAAACCGGAATGTCAGTTAGCAGAACTTGCGGGCTGCGAAATGCGCTTTGATGCCATGGCTCGGCAATGGCTACCGGAATGTGACGCGGAAGGGCGGTCGAGCGCCGCTGGCGTTTATCTGGCTGGTGACGGAGCTGGGGTGATGGGCGCCGAAGCAGCAGAATATCGCGGCGAATTGGCAGCAATAGCACTACTTTCTGATCGAGGCGTGGCGGTGGATGTTCGACGGAGGGAGCATCTCAAGAACCGGCTCAGGCGGCTGATGCGGTTTCGCAACGCCCTTGAACGTGCGCTGCCTTATCCTGAGGGTTTGGCAGCGGCTTTGGCGGACAACACCATCGTTTGCCGTTGCGAAGGGGTGACGGCGGGAGACATCCGCCAAAGCCAATCCCTTGAACCGGATGAAATTAACCGGGCCAAGGCCTATACTCGGCTCGGCATGGGGCGCTGCCAAGGCCGCATGTGCGGTATCGCAGCAGCGGAAATCTTGGCGCATCAAAAAGGCGTGGGTCTAGCTGAAATTGGCCGCTTGCGCGGTCAAGCGCCAATCAAACCGCTTCATATCGGCATCGGCGGTGCGGCGGCCGAGGACGATCCCGAACGGGCGGCATCGATATGAGCCGCGTCGAAACCGAAATCGTAGTCATCGGCGGCGGCATTGCAGGCTGCTCCACCGCCCTTCACATTGCGCTCCGCGGTGTGCCAGTGGTGCTGCTGGAAAAGCGCCAGGCCGGCGCCGCGGCTAGCGGCGTTAATTTTGGCGGTGTCAGGCGAAATGGCCGCGCTTTGGCCGAGCTTGAGTTGGCGGGGCGTGCCATCGACATTTGGAACCGGCTGCCAGAACTGATCGGAAATAATTGCGAGTATAGCGCCACCGGCCATCTCAAGGTGGCCCGCAACGATGACGATATGGATGCCATGGCCGCCCATGCCGAAGCGCAGGCTGCCTATGGCTGTAACGTCGAGATGATTAGCCGTAACGCTTTGATCGCGCGCTATCCATGGTTCGGCGAGGCTGCGGTAGGCGCCGCTTGGTGTGCTAGCGACGGCCAGGCTAACCCGCGCCTGCTCGGGCCCGCCTTTGCTCGCGCGGCGCGCGCCGCCGGAGCGGACATCCACGAATATGAGCCGGTGGCGGCGTTGGAAAAATATGGTGATGGTTTTCTAGTCCGCAGCGAATCAGGTTTCGAGGTGTACTCCCGCCAGGTGATCAATGCGGCTGGCGCTTGGGGTGCTCGCGTTGCTAGCTGGCTGGACGAAATGGTCGAATTATGGCCGATGATGCCGCAGATGGTGGTGACCGAACCAGTGCCTTATTTTATAGAACCAGCGCTCGGTGTGGTTGGCGGCGATGTCTATGTGCGCCAGATTCCACGTGGCAATATTATCTTCGGCGGGCGTAGTGGCACCGCTGATCTTGATGTGGGTTTTGGCCATGCCATGGCAGAAGAGGCGCTCGGCACGCTGCAACGCTCCGCCAAGGTGATCCCGCGGATGGCAGACATGAATATCATTCGCCTGTGGAGCGGCGTTGAAGGTTGCACACCAGATCATTTGCCGGTGCTCGGCCCCAGCGCCACGACGCCCGGTGTGATCCATGCCTTCGGCTTCAGCGGTCATGGTTTTTGCCTTGGCCCCGGAGTTGGCGCAGTCGTGGCGGATTTGGCGCTCGACGGCAAGACGGAAACGGCCATCAATGCGTTCGATATTTCGCGTTTTCAGTCGTGACTTAATCCGACTACAACATACACCCGATAACATCCGCGCAATGAAGTTTATGATGGGATATCTAGAACCACATTACCCATCTGGCTGGCGTCATCGAGGTAGCGCATTGCCTCGACTCCCTCTGCAAGCGGGAAGGCGCGGTCGATAACCGGGTGGATTTGGTGCTTCTCAGTAAACGCCAGCATATCTTGGAATTCCTCTCGGCTGCCCATAGTGGTGCCAATGACACTTTGCCAATGCAGGAATAGGCTGGCGAGGTCGATTGTGACTTCGGCGCCGCTAGTCGCGCCAAACACCACCACGCGGCCGCCATTGGCGAGCGCCGCCATCGAATCTTTCCAGGTCGCCTCGCCGACGGTTTCGATAACGATATCGGCGCCGCGTCCTTCGGTAAAGTCACGCACCGCTTGACCCCAATTGCCATCGCTCGGAACCGCCAAATTTGCGCCAAGTTTACGAGCCAGTTCCAACTTGTCGGTGCTGCGCGATGTGACAACGGTTCGCGCCCCCGCCGCCTTGGCATAAAGCAATGCCTGGGTTGCCGCGCCACCGCCAATACCGGGGATGGCGACGGTCTGGCCCGCTTCAAGCCGACCCTCGGTGAAGAGTGCACGGTAGGTCGTGATGCCGACCAGGCAGAGTGCGGCCGCCTCACGCCAGTCAAGAAAAGTCGGTTTGAGCTCGACCTGGTGTCGGTTGATGACAATTTGTTCGGCAAATGTCCCGTGATCGGGATAGCCTAAAATCTTGTAGCCGACACCATATTCGCCAAGCGGCACTTCGTCGCGGCTGGCCCAGTCCTGGCTGGAGTTGACAACGACTTCGTCGCCAGGAGAGAGATCGGTCACGCTGGTGCCGACGCGCTCAATAATTCCAGCACCATCCGAACCCAGAATAACTAACGGCCCTTGCGGCTCAGCTCGCATGCAGGTCCAGATGTCGCGGTGGTTGAGCGCTGCTGCCTTGAGATTGATACACACCTGGCTGGGGCCGACACCTGATAATTCCATATCACAATATCTGGCGCCGTTGAGGCCTTCCCCTTGATGGGCTATCGCTTTCATGTTTTGCCTCCCGAGATTTTTATTTTTCTGATGGCAGATTATAGTCACTCTCAGACGACAAGGAAGCTGTAAGAAATTGATGGCGCGCAAGCTTTATGGTTTCTAGAGACGAGAGGATAAACGGTTCAGCCCCAGTTTCTGGCGCGGGTGCATGGCGCTTTGGCATAATGGCCTTGAAGCCGAGGTTTTACTTGCCGAAGACGACCCCTTATATGAATGCTACGAGCGCATGCCAGGTTTTTCCGTCGGGCTCGCCGCGTTGGACGGCGCGACCGAAGTAGAGATAGCTCAGTTTGATTGGAAGCGTTTACGGGGGGGGGGTAATCAGAGCAAAATGCTATCGGATGCGGGAGATGGCGCAGGCGCAAGTGGTGGTAAATTCGATCTCCGTTTTTGGGGTGTACGCGGGGGAATTCCAACTACAAACGCGCAAACCCTGCGTTTCGGCGGCAACACACCCTGTATCGAAGTGCGTTGTGGGAATCATCTAATAATCCTTGATGCTGGCACTGGAATTCGGCAGTTTGGATTGGCGTTGGATCAATCGCGGCCGATCCACGCCGATTTAGTTTTTTCCGTTTGCCGCTTCGACCATGCCTGTGGCCTGCCGTTTTTCACCGCCGCCTATAACCCTACTAATGATTTCAAGGTCTGGGGGGGACATTCAGGTCCTGGCGGCAGCATCAAGCAGAATCTAAGCGATCTCATGATTTCGCCGCTGTTCCCTGTTCCGCTCAGTTCTATTAGTGGCCTCAAAGCATGGGGCGATTTTATCGCCGGAGACACATTTAAACCGCGCGAGGGTATCCGCGTCCGGACGGCACCGCTTAACAATCCCAGCGGTGCCACCGGATACCGCGTCGAATATGGCGGCAAGGCGCTTGGCTATGTCAGCAATGCTGGCCACTTGACGGACCAGCCGGATGAAGCAGTTCTTGAATTGATCGAAGCTTGCGATCTGGTTATTTACGATTCCTATTATTATGATGAAGAAATCGCTGATGGCGCGTTGCTCGGCCATTCCACTTGGCAAGAAGGCTTGCGGTTATGTAAGGCGGCGGGCGCCAAGCGAATGGCCGCCTTTCAACACCATCCGGGCCATCTCGACGATGAACTGCTACAGGTACAGTCGGCATTAGACGGACGTCTTCCGGGGTCTTTTGTAGCCTTCGAGGGACAGACTGCTCACCTTTAAGTCTCTAGCGTTAGACCTACCTGAAGCGCTGCAATCCAGCGTTTGACGCGCCGTCGGTTAACGCCGAAATCCATAATTCCATAGCGCGCCTTGCTCGACAGCGTGAGCGCTACGTCGCCATTCTCCAGCGCCGTAATTTCGGCGACCACATCATCGGGAAAGTGCCAACAGGCGGTGCGCTGTACGAAGCACATAAAGTTTTTGTCGGGCGATTCCGATTGTAGCTTGGTTCGCGGCTGGGCCAGCGCATATTCTCGTACTGCGGCGTAAAGCTGCGCCGCGTCACAGGTGAAAGCCGGAATGACAAGATCGGGCGTGTCGCCGCCTGAACCGATAGTGGCGGCGATGAAGTGGTTCCGTATGCGTGTTCTAGCCATTTGCTAGACTCCCTTTCTGCCACAACATAAAGGTTTGGCATCGCAAGATTCAAATACGCTGTAAGGCTCTTGCGCGCTGTCGTTGCGACACCCATGATCGCCGCGGAGTATTATGGAGAGCTGGATGTTTCTAAAATTCGAACAGGAAACTGTCGATGCCGGTGGGGTCAAAATAAATCTTGTGCGGGGTGGCTCAGGGCCGCCTGTCTTGCTGCTGCACGGATACCCACAAACCCACGTCATGTGGCACGAAGTCGCGCCCGTTTTGGCCCAGCATTTTACCGTCGTGGCGCCAGATTTGCGCGGCTATGGGAATAGCAGTAAACCGGAAGCCGGTGCCGATCACGCTGGTTACGGCAAGCGCGCAAGTGCGGCGGATCAGGTCGCGGTAATGGCGGCACTGGGGTTCGAAAAATTCGCCCTCGTTGGACATGACCGCGGCGCGCGGGTTGCCCACCGTCTTGCTCTCGATCATCCTGACCGAGTGCAGCGCTTGGCGCTGATCGATATCGTGCCGACTTATACCGCCTTCGCGGATACCGATATGAAAAAGGCGATGGGCTATTACCATTGGTTTTTCCTCGCCCAGCCGTTTGATCTACCTGAGCGCTTGATCGGGAACGATCCCTTATTTTATCTGCATTGGTGTTTGAAAAGCTGGGGTGGCGGCAAGTTGGATTATTTTTGTCCTGAAGCGCTGGCGGAATACGAGCGCTGCTTTGCTGATCCGGCGGTTATTCACTCCAGCTGCGAGGACTACCGCGCCGGCGCGACGATCGATTTAGAGCATGATGCTGCCGACCTGGCGCAGAAAGTAGCCTGCCCAACTATGGTGCTTTGGGGCAATCGCCTTGACAAATGGTATGACGTCGAAGACCTATGGCGCGCCCGGGCCGAGAGTGTTACCGGGGGCGCGCTTGATGGCGGGCATTTTCTACCTGAAGAAATGCCCGAAGAGGTGGCGCGTGCGCTGTTCTATTTTCTCCGAGTATAGGTCACAACGCGGCCATAAATTTGGCCAGAGTAACCGCACCAAGCGTCGGCACGCAGCAAGCTGCGGCAAGCACGAAGGGGCCGTAGAGCGGGCGACCGAGGAATCACCAAGGTGTATGTATTAGACCGCAATGCCGGCGGAAAAATGCGGTAACGGTATCATCAGTTCTGACAGGCTGAAGGTTGCATGGTTTAGCGCCGCAATCCAGCGAGGAGAAATAGTAACCCGCTTGCGCTCACCAACAGCGTAGCGCCTTAGGGGAAGAAATTTATTTGCCAGTTCCACAGAAAAAGCCAAAGGGCGCCGTCGCTAAGGCCACTGAGGGATGGAAGGTTTTAATCGGACCGACCGTTACCCCATAAGTAGCTTGTCCAAACTGCTCACCGGCCGGATGCAGTCGGATATTAAAGATGAGAAATAAACGACGGTTAAATTCAACGCGACCGAGGCGCTGGCGACAAGGGGGCGCGCGTCCACCAGTTTGGGAGTCTGACAGGGCCGCTAAATAAAAGCTAGGACAGGTGGAATGTGCGCGCTTTATACCGCCGTTTAATCGACATAAACAGTTTCTACAATAAACGCCCGCGATCGCTCCGCCCACGTTTGAAATTAGACCGCCGGGCGACAGGTTTTGGTATATGTCATTAGGTTGTTCTTTCGATAAAGGAAGCAAGATGGAATTCAGCGTAAAGCCGGAGCCTGAAAATCCGCATCTCACGCGTGAGATGCGCGGCCTCAATCAGAATGGCGAGGAATTACAGATTCGTGTCGTCGAAGAACGGCCGCTGACGATCTTCCTTAACGGCCAGGAGATCGTTACGGTCATGACGATCCGTGACCATCCGGAATACCTCGCGCTTGGCTATCTCCTCAATCAGCGAATGTTGCTGCCCGACGACATGGTGACGGCGGTCGATTATGATGAGGATATCGAAACCATTGTTGTGCGTACCAAGCGTAAGACCGATTATGAGACAAAGCTGCGTAAGAAGACGCTCACTTCGGGCTGCGCGCAGGGCACTGTTTTCGGCGACATGATGGAGCATATCGAAAGCGTGCAATTGTCTTCGGAAGCGGTACTGAAGACTTCCTGGCTGTATACACTTAGCCGCAAGATCAATACGCAGCCCAGCCTCTATCTGACAGCCGGTGCGATCCATGGCTGCGTGCTGTGCGAAGCCGACCGTCCGTTGATTTATATGGAAGATGTTGGGCGTCATAATGCTATCGATAAAATTGCTGGCTACATGTTCCTCAATGGTGTCGTGGCAGAAGGTAAGATGTTTTATACCACCGGGCGACTCACCAGCGAGATGGTGTTGAAAACAGTACAGATGGGAATCCCAGTATTGATGTCACGCTCGGGCTTCACCGCCTGGGGCGTGGAACTGGCGCGCCAGACTGGCCTAACTCTCGTCGGCCGCGCCAAGGGTAAGCGCTTTATCGTACTCGCTGGAGAAGAGCGTATCCAGTTCGATGCCGATGCGAGCGAGGTGGCGGAAGCGGCACGACTACAGCGTCACGCTGGGTCCAGCACCGATTGAGTTCTACCCCATCAAACTCGAAATACATTGGCAAGAGGCCTATGTTTCCGGATTATTTTCATACACGGCCGAAGGCATGCAGAATTTGCTGCGCAACAGAATTTATCTGCGCATTAAAAGCTCTTTAGGTGGGCGAACGCTCGCCTGTGAATTCGTTGCTCTGGCAACCGTTTATAAAAAAGTTGGTGTGTAGGGTCTGGTTAGCTGGGCAGGCTGATAGTGGAGGGCGTAATTGGTTAAAACGAATTCAATTGTCGGTGTGTTGCTGGCGGGCGGCTTGGCCCGGCGAATGGGCGGCGGTGATAAAAGCCTGCGCCCGCTTGCTGGGACGCCGATCCTTGACCATGTGCTGACGCGGGTGCGCCCGCAAGTTGGGCCACTGTTGTTGAACGTCAACGGCGATCCCGAACGCTTCGAACAATTTGACCTGCCAATGGCGGCTGATACGATCACAGGCCATGCCGGGCCGCTGGCGGGAATCCTGACAGGGATGGAATGGGCGGCAGAATATGCACCGGGCTGCATCTGGCTCGCCAGCTTTGCCACTGACGCACCGTTTTTGCCGGACAATTTGGTGGCCCGTCTAGATGGAGCGATCAAAGCCGAGGGCGGGGAAATAGCCTGCGCCGCCTCGAATGGCCGCAGCCATCCAGTATTTGCGCTCTGGCCGGTCGCGTTGCGCGCGGCGTTGCGCCAAGCGTTGGTGGACGAGGATATCCGTAAAATTGATGCCTGGACCGCGCGATATAAAGTCGCGACGGTCGAATTTTCGACGACACCGTATGATCCATTTTTTAACGCCAACCGCCCAGAAGATTTTGCCGAGGCCGAGAGGTTGATGGTCGAGATAAGCTAGTCTGGGATCAGTGTCACGGAACGACCTACGGGCTTCAAGGCCCGGACAGTACCGCCCTCGGCGACCCGTCGTGCCGTGCTGTCAAGGTCCTCTGGGACAAGTCCGGAAAGCGCGTTAACGCCAAGCGCAAACAGCGCGGGGCAGAGTGGGGCGCTCGGCCCCACCAGCACTGTAAAGGCCGATTCTGGTGCGAGGGCAAGCAGCCCCGCAAGGCTGCCGTTAGAAAGAGTTGATGCGGTGATGGCAAGATATTTTGCTGCAGGGATGAGATCGACGGCAGCTTCAGGCGGATAGTCTCCTGGGCCTGGCTCGCGTTCGATCACCGCGGCACCGGGGAGCTTTTCATTAACTTTGGGAAAACGCCCAACGACTACCGTACGTTCGACACATGGCTTAATCATGTCGAGCCCGTTTGTGGTCATGCCCTTTAGATCATAGCGATTGTGGTGGGCGTTTGCCGCGGCATAGCCCAGTACGCGCTCGAAGATATTATCCGATCCCATAAGCGCGGCGAGGTCTGCCAATCCGCGGCCCTGATATTTGCCGGTGTCAGGCAGACTATGACAACCGTTAGTGCCGCGCACCGGTGTATGCACCAGGCCGGCACCCACCGGTCCCTCGACATAGGTCCAGTTGAGGCCAATGATTACACGCTTGGCGATCCCGGAAATATCATGACGGAGAGCGGCTTGAAGCCGGTCTTCCATAACGGCCATAGTGCCTTTACTCCGCCGCGGCGGATACGGCCTTTTCTACTTTGGCAGCGCAATATTTAAACTCTGGAATTTTGCCAAATGGATCGAGCGCCGGGTTGGTCAACATATTAGCCGCCGCCTCCGCATAACAGAACGGAACGAACACCACACCCTTCGGAATACCGGTATCGGCACGCGCCTTTAGGGAAATACGGCCGCGCCGAGTCGCTACTTCGATCTGCTCTCCCGGGCGAATGCCAAGCCGCTCTAACTCCATCGGCGCCAGGCTGGCGACAGCTTCAGGCTCAAGCGTATCGAGTGTCGTCGAGCGTCGCGTCATAGCGCCAGTATGCCAATGTTCCAACTGCCGACCGGTGGAGAGCACCATCGGATACTCCGCATCCGGCATCTCATCAGGCTCGACGATGCTGGCCGGCACGAACTTGCCGCGCGACGAAGGCGTCGGAAAACCTTCGCCAAAAATGACGTCGTTACCAGGCAAGTCTTCCCCATCGCATGGATAGGTAACCACGCTCTCTCGTTCGAGGCGTGGCCAAGAGATATTGTCGAGTGAGGCCATGCATTGCTTCATTTCGGCGAATACGTCCGCCGGGTGGGTATAATCCCAGCTGAGGCCGATGCGCTTGGCCAATGCCATGATGATCCACCAATCTGGCATGGCACCGTCTGGCGCATCGACCGCCTTCCGGCCCATCTGAATTTGTCGGTTGGTGTTGGTGACGGTGCCGTCTTTTTCCGGCCACGCCGTGGCTGGCAGGATCACGTCAGCGAAAAAGGCGGTTTCGGTAAGGAAGATTTCCTGCACAACGAGATGATCGAGCTTAGCGAAGGCTTCGCGCACATGGTGGCTGTTCGGGTCCGACATAGCAGGGTTTTCACCCATTATGTACATTCCGCGTATATCGCCGCTATGCGCCGCGTCCATGATTTCGACTACGGTCAGGCCGCGCTCGGGATCGAGCGAGGTACCCCACAGCTCTTCGAAGCTGGTCTGAATAGCGGCATCAGTAACCAATTGATAGTCCGGATAGAACATCGGAATGAGACCGGCGTCGGATGCGCCTTGGACATTGTTCTGTCCACGCAGCGGATGAAGGCCTGTGCCTGGGCGGCCAACCTGACCGCTCATGAGCGCGAGCGATATGAGGCAGCGCGCATTGTCGGTGCCGTGGATATGCTGTGAGATTCCCATGCCCCAGAAAATAATGGCCGCCTCGGCACCGGCATAAAGCCTCGCCACTTCACGTAACACGTCGGGCTCAATGCCACAGATCGGCGCCATTTTCTCCGGAGAAAAATGTTTCAGATGATCGCGCAGGTGTTCGAAGCCTTCGGTGTGGGCTTGGACATATTGCTGATCAAAAAGCTCTTCGGCGACGATCACATGCATCAGTGCGTTCAGGAGAGCTACGTCGCGTCCTGGTTTGAATTGTAGAAAATGGCTGGCGTGACGCGACAGCGCGGAGCCCCGTGGATCGATAACTACAAGCTTGGCGCCGCGTTGGGCGGCGTTCTTCAGGAACGTCGCCGCCACTGGGTGATTGGACGTCGGATGCGCGCCGATAACGATGATGACGTCGGAATGGCGCGCCTCGTTGAAGCTTGCCGTTACAGCGCCTGAGCCGATTGTTTCCAACAGCGCCGCCACCGAAGAGGCATGACAAAGACGCGTGCAGTGATCGACATTATTGCTGCCGAAACCAGAGCGCACCAGCTTTTGGAAAAGATAAGCTTCCTCGTTTGAGCCCTTCGCCGAGCCGAAGCCGGCCAGTGCCTTACCTCCTGATGCATCGCGAATGCGAGTCAGACCCTCGGCGGCAAAGTCGAGCGCTTCTTCCCAAGTTGCGTCGCGAAAATGGGTGTAGGGGTTGGCCGGATCAAGATCAATGTCGGCCGTTTTGGCTGGTGCGTCACTACGCCGTATCAAAGGTTTGGTCAGGCGGTGGCCATGGTTAACATAATCAAAGCCAAAGCGGCCCTTGACGCAGAGACGCTCCGAATTTGACGGGCCGTCGCGGCCTTCGACCGAGAGGATCTTGTTGTCTTTCACGTTAAAGGTGAGCTGGCAACCGACGCCACAATAGGGGCAGACGCTCTCGACCTTTTTATCGGGTTTAACTTTGCCAACGCCGCGCGCCGGCATTAGGGCTCCGGTTGGGCAGGCCTGTACACATTCACCGCAGGCGACGCAGCTCGACGATCCCATGGCGTCGTCGAAATCGAACACAATTTTGTTACCAGCGCCCCGCCCCGCCATGCCTATAACGTCGTTGACCTGCACTTCGCGGCAAGCGCGCACACATCGTGTGCAATGGATGCAGGCATCGAGATTAACCGCCATGGCGGTGTGGCTGATATCGGCGGCAGGCGTTCGGCGGGCCGGAAAGCGGCTCACGGTCTGGCCCATTTGCTCGGCCCAATGCCACAGTTCTGAATTTGGGTCGTGGCTGCTCTCACGTGGCGGTTGATCGGTGACAAGCAGTTCCATCACCATCTTGCGCGCCGTGGCCGCGCGCTCGTTGCTGCTATGCACAACCATGCCGTCGGTCGGAGTTCGAATGCACGAGGCGGTCAGCACCCGCTCGCCCTCGACCTCAACCATACAAACGCGGCAATTGCCGTCGGCTCGGTAGTCCGGTGCCTTGGAATAGCATAGATGGGGGATGTCGATGCCGGCGCGTTCGGCGCATTGCCAGATTGTTTCGCCCTTCGCTGCTTCCATGGTTTGGCCGTCTAGAGTGAAGCTAATCTCGGTTTTCATGGCGTTTCCTCGGTCAAATCGTCGGGAAAATGTTTCAACACCATCAGGAGCGGATTGGGTGCTGCCTGGCCGAGGCCGCAGATTGAGGCGTCCATCATGGCTTTGCTGAGCTCGTGCAACAACGGTTGATCCCATTCCGGCGCCGACATCAGCTTTACTGCTTTTTCGGTTCCAGCGCGGCATGGTGTGCATTGACCACAGCTCTCATACTCAAAAAAGCGCATCAGATTAAGCGCTGCAGCGCGCATATTGTCCTGGTCAGACAACACGATGACGGCCGCAGAGCCAATTAAGCAGCCCTCCTTGTCCAACGTGCCAAAGTCGAGCGGTATATCCCCTTTTGAAGCGGGCAGTATGCCGCCCGAAGCGCCACCCGGCAGATATCCCTTGAATTCATGCCCTTCGGCCATACCGCCGCAATATTCCTGGATCAACTCATTGACCGTAATGCCGGCTGGGGCAAGCTTGACGCCTGGCTCGCGCACTCGGCCGGAAACTGAAAAACTGCGCAGTCCCTTGCCACCGTTGCGGCCTTCATTGGCGAACCATGCCGGCCCACGCTCAATGATGTCGCGTACCCAATACAGCGTCTCGACATTATTTATCAGTGTCGGCCGCCCGAACAGACCAACCTGGGAGGGGAATGGGGGTTTGTGGCGCGGCTCGCCGCGCTTACCCTCAATGCTTTCAAGCATCGCCGATTCTTCGCCACAGATGTAAGCGCCAGCGCCGCGTCGGAGCGTGATCGTGGTGCCGGCATCAAGACCAACGGCGGAGAGTTTGGCTATTTCGTCGGCCAACACATGGTGCAGGCCGGGGTATTCGTCGCGCAGATAAATAAAGCATTCCTCAGCTGCAACGGCGCGTGCGGCGATCAGCATGCCTTCAAGAAAACGGTGTGGATCGCGCTCCATATAGTAGCGATCCTTAAAGGTGCCGGGTTCGCCCTCATCAGCATTGACAGCGAGCAAACGCGGCTCCGGCTCGGCCAGCACAAAGCGCCATTTTCGCCCCGTCGGAAACCCAGCGCCGCCCAATCCGCGAAGTTCGCTTGTTTCTAGTGCGGAGATGATATCGTTAATATCTGTATCTCCATTTATACATTCTTTTACAATGCGATACCCGCCATTTTTGACATATTCATCGAAGTCAATATAGGCAGGAATATCGGGATGAATTTGCCTTCTCTCGACGGCATCCATGATTTTGTCCGCCGTGGCGTTTACCACATGATGATGGCCGATCTCGGCGACTGGCGCACATTCGCATCGTCCCATGCATGGAGCCCGGACTAGACGTACCTGATTTTTTTCGAGGCGTCCCCCCAACGCATCATAAAGCGCATCCGAACCGAACATCTCGCAAGTCAGACTATCGCACACACGGATCGTCAGGGGCGCTGGCGGCGCGTCTTCATCGGCCAAAACATCAAAATGAGCATAAAATGTGGCAACCTCATAGATTTCCGCCAGGGACATTTTCATCTCCTGCGACAGGGCCGCGAGGTGACGCGTCGATAGATGGCCGGCACTGTCTTGAATAATGTGAAGATGTTCGATCAGCAGATCGCGGCGCCGTGGCCGATCCCCGAGGAGGGCCTGAATTTCACTAAGCGCCTCTGGCTCGACCTGTCGACCCTTTCCCTCGTAACGTGCACCGCGCGCTCCCTTACCGGGATGGCCAAATTTACGGACGCTATTCTTTTTCGCTGCCATTGATACCTGCCTGCGCTTAGCCTTGCAGGGACACCGTCGCAAAAGAGATTCGATTTGTAAAATCTATTGTCTATATCATTCAATAGATTTTATTTATTAATCGCGTGCGAAAATGTCACTACTGCCCAATTGTTGGACTAGCGCTAGCATTGCCTTGGCGGTCGGCGGTTGGGGTTCACGATCGGCGATCACAAGGCCGACGGAATGGGAGACTTCAGGCGCTACCAAATTAAGCGCTTGGGCGGTCGTCGGCAGATTGAGCATATCCAAGACATGGCGTGGTACGATACCCGCCCATTTCCCGGTTTTCACGTGCAGTCCGATATCGGCCAAGTCATTGGTTTCGATCTGCGGGGTCGGCCGGCAACCGGCGGCAGCGAAGGCTCCATCGATTATGCGCCGATTCTGCATGTCGGGTGACAGCAGGCAAAGAGGTAGGTCGGCTGCATCCCGCCATGAGATTGTCATTGTCCGGGGCTTGGTGTGACCCTGAATGGCGTGCACGAGACAATAATATTCGCGGTAGAGCGGTGCAGACTTCATCCGGGGCATCGGATCGTTGTCGAGATAGGTGATGCCCAGATCAATCTCGAAATTGTCGAGGCTATGCTGAATTTCGAGCGAACTCATGGACCGTGCGACTATTGAAACGTCGGGATAGGTGTCGCTAAACGGCAGGGTCAGGCGTGAGACTGTTGGCAGCGCTGTTGGGACGACGCCGATCCTGAGGCGGCCATGCAGGCTGCCGCGCATTTCACTCAGTTCCTGCACCATCGCGTCCTGATCTGCGACTATGCGTTCAGCCCATTCGAGCACGCGTTGGCCCTCGGCGGTAAAGCCGAGGAACTGTTGCCCGCGCATGACTATTGGAACGCCCAATTCATCCTCGAGCCGGCGGATCGCTGTCGAGAGAGTTGGTTGGGCGATATTGCAGCGCTTAGCAGCGCGGCCGAAATGCCGCTCCTGGGCAAGAGCGATGAGATAGTTGAATTGCTTAAAGTTCACTTGGCGTTACGCATTCTCAGGTGGGAGTTCGACCCGCACCAGGGCAATGGCCGAGGCATTGATCGATTGCTTACCGACGTTTTCAAATGTTGCCGTCAGGCGCGCGCCGTGCGCCGATTGAACCCGTCCCAGCCCCCATTCGGGGCGCTCTGGATGGCGGACAAAATCGCCTGGTGCAAAATGGCTGGAATGTTCTGGCATAGGTATGTCGGTAGGATAGCGCGCATTCCGGGGCGGGTCGATGTGATGACGTTCACGGAGTGGCGCTGTCCAATAGTTTAGTCTGCCCTATCCTCATGGGAGGGTCTATTTTGCGGTTTTTTTCAAATTTTATTTGCGGACAGGTAGCAGTTGAAGTTGGTGCGTAAGTTCAGACGGGATAGCTATGACAAATTCCTTTTTTATTGCCCATGGTATTGAGGGGCTGTTGGGCGCGCGCCTTTGTCACGACCTGGCGTGTCCGGTGAGCGCGGCCAATAATGTTACGGAGCTTCATCGTAGGCATAAAGGAACGTAAGGCGCCAAGGAACGTAAGGCGCCGTCGTAGCGGCAAAGACGATTGAAAGTGCCTATGATTGTGCGGAGGCGTTCGTCGATATCGCTAAAACCTTGGTCATAGGCCAAACCTCTTTACCCATGGACTTAGTAGTTCGTTAATCTTTTTTCCCACCGCATTCCACTCGGTTCCCGACGCGGGTGTATCCTCCAGGTCTATAACCGTTCCGTTCATTTGAGCATTCATGTTGGGAAGCGAGTCCGTGCGCACCACAATCTGATGTGTTTTAGTCAATTGGAACTCGGAAAGGGGACCGATACGACGTTCCAGCAGCTACAGAAGTACGGGCCCGGCATTAACCGCACTTTTTCCAGTTGGCTATAGCAGATCGCCGAAGTACTAGACGTTCTCTTTCCCTATTTCTTTGACGATTTACTGTCCATCCCAGGTATTAGGCCCACGGCGAACACCGGTGTTGGGCCTCGCTGACTTAAGAGAGTGATCACAAAATGTGCCAAATCGTTGTTATCGCCGAGCCATGGTGTCAGGCTTCTTCCACGGATCGTGTTTGGCGAAGGATCGGGCTATCGGCGATGGGCCAATGTAGTATCGCTGCTAGCACACCGAGGCCCACGGCGACGAACCAGACCAGGTCGTAGGAGCCGGTCAAGTCAAACATATAGCCGCCGAGCCAAGCACCGAGAAAGCCACCAATCTGATGGCTAAAAAATACAATGCCAAAAAGCGCGCCGAGATAGCGAGGGCCAAATACCTGCGCCACAAGGCCGCTTGTTAATGGCACCGTGCCCAGCCACAAGAAACCAATTCCTCCGGCGAATATCAGCACCGAAGTCTGCGTAACAGGAAATACGAGAAAGCCGGCGATAACAATCGCCCGGGCTAGATAATAGTAACTGAGCACGTGCTTTTGGCGAAACTTTCCGCCGAGCCAGCCGGAGGTAATAGTGCCGAGAATATTAAAAAATCCGATCATGGCGATGGCCGTCGCGGCGAGCATCGGTGGCAAGTTATGATCGGACAAAAAGGGCGGCAAATGAGTTGCTATAAAAGCGACATGAAATCCGCAGACAAAAAAACCACCGCACAACAGCCAATAACCCGAATGGCGGGATGCTTCATTCAGAGCCTCACGCAGACTGTTGGCCGACCCGCTATCCCTCGTGCTTCGCCCCTTGATGCCAAGCGCGAGGGGAATGATCAGTGCGGCGATAACGGCCATGACTAGCAGCGCCGGGGCCCACCCCATGCTATCAAGCAAGGCCGCACCGATAGGCGCGATAAACAATTGGCCGGTGGAACCTCCAGCGCTTGCAATGCCGAGAGCCATACTGCGTTTTTCTGGTGAGAAGGCGCGCCCTACGGGGCCAAGAATCACCGCGAATCCAGCCGCGCTGACACCTAGCCCGACTAGCACGCCGGCGCCGCCATGTAGGTCTAACGGTCCGCTCGCATTTGCCATTAGCAGGAGGCCGCTGGCATAGAACAAGCCACCGAGCACAGCGATACGTCCGGCGCCGTAACGGTCCGCCAGACCTCCAAATATTGGTTGGCTGACGCCCCAGACGATCATCTGAATCGCGATGGCTAGCGAATAAACTTCGCGGGGCAACGCCAGGTCGAGGCTCATCGGCTGCAAAAACAGGCCGAACGAATTCCGCGTTCCCATGCCAAGCAAAAGGATCAGCGCGCCGCAAACGACCAGCACGTAGGGAGATGGAGAACGCGAGAGGGCCTTCAGCATAAGGATTTAGCCTCAGCCACCATCAAGTTGAACGATGGGCGCATTAATTTACTCAGCTGCCGCAGCCAATTGTTCACGAAAAACCGATACCAAAGCATCTTTTGGCACCAGACCAGGAATGCTTAAGCGGTTATCGATGATAAATGTAGGCACCGAATTTATCGCCAACCTCTCTCGGCCGCGACGGAGTTGTTCCTCGCATTCCTGGCGGTGGATACCACCGTCCAGCGCAGTGCGAAAGATCGTTCTGTCCAAACCAATGTTTGCCGCGCAATCGCTGAGTACGTCGGCGTCGCCGATATCCAATTCGTCCTGAAAAAAGGCAGTAAAGATACGATGATTGTAAGCGTCAGCCTTGCCTCGATCGCGCGCTTCAAGAGCACCTTCGAAGGCGAGCCGCGTATAGGGTTGTGGCGAAACGCGAGGAAGAACAATATGTACTCCCATGCGTTCAGCCATCGGGTAAACCGATTGTTGCCAAGCGCTTTGCAGGTAATCTCCCTCGGGTTCTAATGTCGGCGTGGGATGGGGGCGCAACTCAAAAGGCATCCACTCGACTTTGACCGCGCCCTCAAGCTCTTCCACGGCTTCATTGAGCGGGCCTTTTGCCAGAAAGCAATACGGGCAGACGTAATCGGAGAAAACCTGGACTCTGAGGGACATGTTAAATGACCTGTTGCATGGCGACTTTAAAGGATATCGGTTGCTCGTCAATTAGCTGTCGTTTGTTGTCGTAGGCAGCACTAAATAGTCGATATTGCCATGCGTACCCCGGACAGAAAATAGTAATTCTTGTCGGATGCAGAGACACAAAATACCGTTGGTGTCCTCAGCCTCCGAATCCCTGGTCGAACGGCCGCGCCCGCGCGCATCGTCCAGATCTACTCATACGGCTGTTGAAAATTGGGCATGCGGGTCTACCAATATTCGCGACGGCAGCGGTTTGGGTCGGAAAACCTTCTTCGAGGGAGGGCTTAAGGCTTGCCAAGCTGGCCGTATATTCCATTGGGTCAAAAAAATGGGACCGTCTGAACGAATGGCCTCCATTCGGCGGTTTTAAGACGGGGTCGCCGAGTAGTTTCCCAGTTCGGTTTGCGTTTCCTCAAACAACAATAAGGTCACACGCACTTCCAAGCGCCGCTTTGTCCTCGGCGATGTACGTGTGCGCCACAGGATACTATTCCCCCCGGTGCGGAGGACAATTGCTTAATTGAGCCATGAGAGGCTGAATTTATTACCAATAACGGCAGACCTAAAAATAAAACGATTTATCGAAAAATTACCAGTTATGCCCTATATCTCGTTGTCAATTGAGCCACGCATACCCTATACATGATCAAATTCGTATGGGTATCAACATGGCCAAGGTACTAGACTTATTTGATTACGCGACAGGCGAAGCACCAAATATGGTGGTTGATAAAAAGAACAAACTAAAGACCAATGGTAAAAAAAAGCCAACACGGCGTTCGCGCAAGCAACCCGAGATAGCGGCTGCCAAGGGCAATGTAAACGACGATTACACTGCCGATGATATTGAAGTTCTCGAAGGTCTGGAACCAGTGCGCCGGCGCCCGGGTATGTATGTCGGCGGTACGGACGCGCATGCCCTGCACCACCTCTTGGCAGAAGTGCTCGACAATTCAATGGATGAGGCAATCGCCGGTCACGCCACCTGGATCGAATTGGCGTTGAATGCCGATGGTAGTGCGTGCGTACGGGACAACGGCCGGGGTATCCCGGTCGATCGACATTCGAAATTTAAAGGTAAATCCGCACTAGAAGTCATTCTGACGACACTGCATTCGGGTGGGAAGTTCGGCGGCAAGGTCTATGCCACCTCAGGCGGCCTGCACGGCGTCGGCCTCTCCGTTGTTAATGCTCTCTCTGATGAACTCATTGTTGAAGTCGCGCGCGACAAAAAGCTTTGGCGTCAAACTTATTCTCGGGGTGTAGCAACCGGTAAACTAACACTCATGGGGGAGGTCAAGAAGAGGCGGGGAACATCAATTACATTTCATCCCGACGCCGAGATATTCGGCAGCGATATCGGATATCGCCCGTCGACGGTGTTTCGCATGGCGCGCGGCAAGGCCTATTTGTTTCGTGGCGTGGAAATTCGCTGGTCGTGCGCGCCAGGGTTGTTGGACCCCAAATCCTGTATACCTGAAAAAGGTGTCCTCCATTTTCCGCATGGCTTAAGTGATTTTCTCGCCGCCGAGTTAGGTAAACGAGCGACAGCGACCCGGCAGCCATTTGCCGGCGAAGCCAAACTCAATGGCAGTTCGGGACGGGTTGAATGGGCGATTGCTTGGCCGGACGACGAAGATGGTTTTTTTTCTTCGCATTGCAATACTGTCGCGACACCTGGTGGCGGTACACATGAGGCGGGCTTACGCTCGGGCCTACTACGCGGGTTGAAGGCGTACGGTGAATTGACGGCAAATCGACGCGCACAGCAATTGATCGCTGAGGACGTCACTGGTTCAGCCTGCATCGTGCTTTCAGTATTTTTAAAAGACCCGCAATTTCAAGGGCAAACCAAAGATAAGCTGACAAACGCGGAAGCTAGCCGCCTAGTTGAAGTGGCTATGGGTGATCATTTTGACCACTGGTTATCGGCGGATCCAGCTTCGGCCAATTTGCTTTTGGCGCACACGTTGGAGCGGTCGGAAGAGCGTTTGCGTCGGCGTAAAGAAAAAGAGGTCAAACGAAAAACGGCGACACGTAAGGCCCGACTGCCAGGAAAACTGGCTGACTGCAGCGATAAAATGGCTGAGGGAACTGAAATATTTCTTGTTGAGGGCGATTCCGCTGGAGGGTCTGCTAAACAGGCGCGCGACCGGAAAACCCAAGCAATTTTGCCGTTGCGGGGTAAGATTCTTAATGTTGCCAGCGCCAGCAGCGATAAAATGCACGCCAATCAGGAATTGAACGATATCGTTCAGGCGCTCGGCTGTGGCACGCGGGCGCAATACGACGAAAATGCCTTGCGCTATGAGCGCGTCGTCATCATGACAGATGCCGATGTTGACGGCGCGCATATTGCGTCACTACTGATGACTTATTTTTATCGTGAAATGAACGGCTTGATTGCCAACGGGCATCTCTTCCTGGCGCAGCCACCGCTTTATCGCTTGTCGCAAGGTAGCAAGACAGCCTATGCCCGCGACGATCAACACCGCGAAGAATTATTGCTGGGTGAATTTAAAGGTCGTGGCAAGGTCGAGATCAGCCGCTTCAAGGGATTGGGTGAGATGCCGGCAGCGCAGCTTCGCGAAACCACGATGGACCTCACACTACGAACTTTGTTGAAGGTTTCTATTCCAAGCGGCGAAGAAAAGAAAATCGCGCGCCGCGTGGAGGATTTGATGGGGCGAAAACCGGAGACCCGTTTTGCTTTTATCCGTGAGCACGCGGGTTTTGTTTCCAACCTTGATATTTGACCCGATGATCGGCGTAATTATTTCTTGGCGCGGAGGTAAAGCAAGAACAGGTTGGCTTTTAATGATGATATGCGGTAGTAATTCCTGCCCCGCATTTTGGCCGGGCTTTGTATGTGAGTTCAAAGACCCTGCGAACGAAACCCAATACTTGTTAAACATTTCCCCTAAATATAAATGCGAATATTTACTGGTCTTTTGCAGTGTAAAGCAGGCGAGGCGGGCAGATTGCGCCTAAAATTGGACCCAACTGGCCGGAGCGTTGAGCAACGGTGACAGATCAACCCGTTAATTTTGCAGATTTAGGCCTGAGCCCCGAGCTATTAAAGGCAGTCACGGAGGCGGGCTATGAAAACCCTTCGCCGATTCAGGAAAAATCGATCCCGTTGGTCCTCATGGGGCGGGATTTATTAGGCTGCGCCCAGACCGGGACAGGAAAAACCGCCGCTTTTTCCTTGCCGATCATCGATATACTGGCGCAAGGTATAGCGCGGGCGCGCATGCCTCGGGCCTTGATCCTTTCACCAACCCGCGAGTTAGCGCAGCAAATTTCAGAAAATTTTACCACCTACAACAAATTTCATAAGCTCAGCCAATCCGTTCTAATCGGTGGCGAATCCATGCCGGATCAAGAACGGTCTTTGTCGAAGCATCCGGATGTAATCATTGCCACACCGGGTCGTCTGATCGATATGGCGGATCGCGGTAAGGTGATGCTCGGCGGCATCAAGATATTGGTTATCGATGAGGCCGATCGTATGCTCGACATGGGATTTATTCCCGATGTTACGCGGATCGTAGAAATGTTGCCACGCATTCGCCAAACGCTACTTTTTTCTGCAACTCTGGGCGCTGAAATCCGAGCACTGGCCGATGCTTTTCTGATCAACCCGAAAGAAGTCAGCGTCGCGCCTCCAGCTTCAATCGCTAAAGGCGTTACCCACACCATGATATCCGTGCCCAAATTTCCTAAAGACAAGCGTGCCGCACTGCGCCAAGTGATGGCGCATGAGGATGTGCAGAGCGCGCTGGTCTTTTGTAATCGCAAGAAAGATATAACTGTGTTGCGAAATTCTCTGCGCCGGCACGGGTTCGAAGCGGAAGAGTTACACGGTGACATGGCCCAGCATCGCCGCACGGAAACGCTCGCCGCCTATAAAAATGGAGCGATCAAGCTATTAATTTGCAGCGATGTCGCTGGGCGTGGGCTCGACATACAGGGGGTATCGCACGTCTTTAATTTCGATGTGCCGAATAATGCAGAATCCTATGTGCATAGGATTGGGCGAACAGGGCGCGCTGGTCGGGAAGGCAGGGCAATTACTCTAGTAACGTCGGAAGATGCTAAATATGTAGATGCTATTTTTAAACTTATCCGAGTGAATACTCCTATTCTCCCGCTGAGCGCTATCGGCACTCAGGCGTCAGCATTGGCCGCGGTTGAGACCCCAATTAATATTCCGATTGAGACCCTGGTTGAAACTCCTGTTGCAACCCCGATCGTAATCCCGGTCGAGACCATAGAGAAAACTATGGCGGAGACCGGCGGGAATGTAGATGAGGCAATGGAAAGGCCAAACAAGACACGGGGGCAGCGCACCAGAGTAAGCACAAGAGCAAAAAATAACGATTCGCAAGATAAGCTGGTAAGTGGGTCCCCGGCCCGTAGTGCAAGGCCTCGAAAACCGAAAGAAACCGAGCAGCGTGCCGAAAGTGGGGATGGTGACAAAATAATCGGAATGGGAGATCATTTTCCTGACTTCTTGCGTGAACCATCCAAACCGAAGCGAGGAGATAAGAGTTGAAAGCTATATTTGTGATGGTGAAGTGTGAGTTAGGGCAAGCTTATGAGGTCGCCGACCGCGCCATCGAATCAATCGAGCAAGTCTCGGAAATTTATTCTACGTCTGGACAATATGATCTGCTCATCAAGTCATACCTCGGCGAGGATCAGGACATCGGCCATTTCGTCACGGAAAAAATTCAGACCCTTGAGGGCGTCCGTGACACTTTTACCATCATTACCTTCAAGGCATTTTCATAAGCCGTTCTAGAGTGGGTGGGACTGGCTCTCTGCAAGAGAGAGCCGGTCCGAATTGATCTACCCAACGGCGCTTTAGGCTGCTTTTTTTACAAGCTTTGCTGTACCGCGAATTTCAATTTTGCGCGGCTTTTTTTCATCTGGAACTTCGCGCGCAAGATCAATAGTGAGCAACCCATCTTCAAGAGCTGCATCCGCAACTTTGATATAGTCCGCCAATTGGAAGCGTCGCTCGAAGGTGCGTTTGGCGATTCCCTGGTAAAGCAAATCCTGGTTGTCTTTTTCCACTTGGTTTTGAGCCCGTCCCGTCACGGTCAAGGTATTTCCCTGAACGACGACTTCGACATCGTTTGCCCCGAATCCTGCGACAGCCATGGTGATGCGGTAATTGTCTTCGCCGCTTTGCTCGATGTTATAGGGCGGATAAGAAAAGTCTCTATTGGCATATTTCACCGAGTTGTTGAGCATAGGGGTGACGCGGTCAAAGCTGGCTGCTGTGCGGAACAAGGGGGAGAAGTCATAGGCAGTACGCATTGGATATCCTCCATTGAGCAATATCTTGGCAGGCCGCTATGGCACATTATGCCGGCCACATCAGCCTCGCCGGTGAATGGCAGCCCCATCATGGCGACTGCCTGAAAAGGATGTGGGGAGGCTTCAACTGTCGTTCAAGATGGGCCGAAGTCAGTTTCCGATTAGTGATAGCTCGACAGTTTAGTGCACGGTTTGGCTCGCCTGGCTTTAATGGCGCTCTACGAAGAGACCCTTCCTTAGGGACGATTCCAGTCTGAACAACGATCGTCTCGTTGTAGTGATTATTGGGTGATATCTGCTAATGTTCGTTACCTGAATCTAATCGTTCCAGTGTCAGTCGTCTCTTCAAGTGTCAGTATAATCTGTCACAGAAATTTTGTTTTCGTGGGCTGAAACTAAGATCGTTATCAGTTGGTTCAATGACGACATCCAGATCAAAATTACTTGTAGAACAATCCCAACCTAGCCTTGGTCTAGGTAAAAAGTGTCAACACGCCGGTATAGGTATAAAGACGTCCGTGAGATATTTCGCCATTGCAGAAAAATCCCACCAACGGTACATCGCCTAATTCGCGCTCGATTATTTTTAATTCTTGCGACGCGTCACCAAACATATTAGGGCCCCGCGCCAGGCAGGAAAAATAAACGCCACCCTTCGCCGGCGTAACCGTCCGTCTTTTCAAGTCGGACAGCATGCGTACAAGGTCATCCTCAGCGGCTTGAGCATCGCGGCGGCAAAATTGCACCGATTGTCCCGTTTCGACAAGTTCGCCGATGGCCACGAGTTGCCGCTCCACATCTACTCCTGCAAGGTTCCGAACTAGATAGTCACCGGTATCGGAATGTGCGATGGGCAGGGCGGCAAATATATAGCCCGCGACACGTTGCAGGTCTCGCGCCAGCAAATCGCCGATGTCCTCCTTAAAAACTTCGAGCGCCGGGCGGCCGTCCAGTTCGATGAGAACGTTTTCTTCGCATGCCGTAATTTGATGGCGGGGTGCGATGGGCATACAACTTTGGCTGAGGGCCGTGACTATGGGAATATCCCCAGCCAGTAAAACGCCTGATACGCCGCCGTCGCAAACACTGCCGGTGATCTGTGAAAGCTCCCCGCGAGAAGAGCTCAATCCGCCGACAAGGAATCCATTTAATTGCTCAGCAAGTGTCGCAATGATTTCAGGAATTTCACCATTGCGCGGGTCACCATGTACGATCGCAAATCTGCTGTCCCGGGATTTAGCCCAACTAGCATCCGCGGGAGGCAGGTTTTTCGGGCTATTCAGAGATTCCAGTAGACGAAACCCATCTTGCGGTAATTCAGTCACCAGGATAGCCAACGCCGGCTGGTCAAAATATTCTTGGCCGGTTGCGCATATGCCCATGCCGACGCTGCCGATCCAATCGGCAATCGCCGTCTCTTTTCGCAACAAATCAAGAATATTATTTGCATCACCGGACAGACTGTCGGTCATGTAAACTAGGCCAAGGTTTCTAAATCCGGGCCGTTTTTTGTGGTCGCTCAAATTCTTCAGGCACTTCTTCGTGATCGTTTTCCAATCTGTTCCGGAAGCGTGGGCGAGTACAAATCTATCCATGGGGCAGCATCAACTCCGTTGCCAAATTTAAGAAGGTTGTAACAGTAAGATAACACATTCAGGCGTTTGCCAAGGATTGACCAAGCCACGCTGCCGCGCGAAGGACAGTTGCATCTTCACCGCGCCGGCCGACCACTTGAACGCCCAGTGGTAAGCCGTTTGCGCCGGTCATGCCGGGCACATTGACAGCGGGAACACCCAGCGTCGTCCAGGCCAGGGTTAACATCCGGCTACCCGTGCTCTCCAGGCCAAGTGGCGCTTCGCCTGGCGCAGGTGCTGTAATAGCGGCATCGAAATCGCCTATGACTTCAGCGAATGCCATTCGCATGGCATAAATTCGGGCTCGCATGTGCAGGTAATCGTTGGCGCCAATGTTTCGTCCTTTCACTAGCCTAGCGCGCAGCATTTCGGAAAGGATCGGGCCGCCACGTTCCATGAGAGGCCACATATTGTAGCCAATTTCAGCCAACATAACGGTTTGATGAGCGTCCACAATATCGGCAAAGTTATCCCCCATGTGGCGCTGTTCGGCGCCGAGGTCAGCGGCCACCTTTTCATAGCGCGCCGCACAATCAGGTTCCATCTCACCCCATGTTGGCCCGCGCAGGAAGGCGAAACGCGGGCGTACAAGTCGCTCTTTGAGGGCCGCGCTAAGCCGGGTCGCTGCTTGTCCTTGAGTATATGGGTCAATACCGTCATCGCCCGACATGGCGTCAATCGCTAACGCTAAATCGTGCGGCGAGTTGGCGAAGGTGCCGATATGGTCCAGCGTTTCAGAAAGTTTTAGCACGCCGGTGCATGGGATGGTTCCGAGGCTTGGCATCATTCCCCAAACGCCACAAAAGGCGGCTGGGCGAATAACCGACCCGGCTGTTTGCGTTCCAAGCGCCAGCGGCACCATACTGGCGGCGACCGCCGCGGCCGACCCGCTCGAGGAACCGCCCGGTGTACGCAACAGGTCATGTGGGTTCCGCGTATCGCGTGAAGCGCCGCAGGCGCATTCCGTCGTAACGGTTTTACCAAGGATAACGGCTCCCGCCCGGCGCAACCGCGCTACAACCGTTGCATCCCTCGCCGGCTTTCGGCCCCGGTCAGCCTCGGTGCCATTTTCACTCGGCTGATCGTGGGTGTCTATAATATCTTTGACACCCACAGGTGCACCGGTCAAAGCACCCCCCATGTTTTTCATTGAATTGGCGAGGTCAATCTCGTGCGCCTGACTGGCGGCGAGATCCCAATTTAAATATCGCCACGCACCGATTTGCTGTTCATTAGCTAAGATCCGGGTTTTTGCATCTTGCACCTGTTGCTTGGCGCTGGAAGTGCCGGACCGAACCGCCACGGCTATTTCAGCCGCACTCATACAGGAGTGCCGGGTTATGGTATTGTTGTCCTTCATGTCTATTTAAATTTATATGAGCTGGAGAATGACGGAAACCCAGTGTGTGCGTCTGTCATCGATAAACTGAAAAGTCCGGAGACGGTGAGTTAACTTTGGCATGTGCCGCATTAAATTAGGTGTAGGGTTGTGCATCGGTTCGCAAACCTCGGGTGGGAATGATCTCGGAATAAATTCAATTCGGCAGCGACATTGAATCCGTGGGGTATCTAATTTCTTTCCAGGGGCTGACGCATCGTTCATGTCGGATATATTGATGGCGTGCTCTGGCTTGCGTTGGCAAGGTATGGCATCAGTTCTGGGCGTAGAAAAAAACAATCCGAAACGGGCGCTGAAAATGCGCTTTGAGTAGCTTCCAAGGGGTAGCACTCGCCGAAGGCTTCGCACAAAACCTTTCTCAAACCGATGGCAATGTGGATTGCATGAGCATGATGGGTTCTCTGAGTTGTCTGTATGAAATGACTATGGATGACTGCCCCATCGAGGCTTGCCACATATTGAGAGAGAATGATGGGCCACTATAACGTTGCCGAGTATGGTTCAAGTGGCTCTTACGATGACATATTCTGCATGTTTCATGATCAAAGTGCCAAACGGACGTGGGCTCTGGATGCGCAGTTGCGATTGTCACAAGATGTCGTCGCTTCGCTGCGGGAAATTCACTAGGCTTAAAGTTCCTATAATTTGATTTTAAAATTTTTATCACCAGTTTCATGGCCGTCAGCGGTTCCGAGTTAATAAACGCGAATATGGATAGTGAGAATGTCAGGGCTTTCCTTGAGCGAAGCCGCAAAGGGAATTTTTTCGAATTCGAACAGGCAGGCGAGTCAAATTGTGTTGACTGTTAATTTTGCGCTCGCTAGCGCCTAATTGCGGGTACAGATTGCCATGAGTAAACCCGAGTTATTATCCGTTAAGCAAATGTATGCCGCCGATGCAGCAACAATTGCGCTTGGCACATCCGGCATCCAACTCATGGAAAATGCCGGACAGGCGATCCTGCGCGAGATACGCAGGCGTTGGCAGCCTTGCCCTATATCGGTGCTTTGCGGCCCGGGGAACAACGGCGGCGATGGATTTGTCGTGGCCCGGCTGTTGCAAGAAGCCGGATGGCCCGTCCGCGTGGCGTTGTTAGGGTCAACGGAGGTTTTGCAGGGAGATGCCGCGATCGCGGCATCTCGATGGCAAGGCGCCACGGAAGCGCTCAGCATCTCTATCGTTGATGATGCGGAACTGGTCGTTGATGCGTTATTCGGCGCCGGGCTTAGCCGCGCCTTGGATGGTGGCGTGCGGGAGTTGGTGGAGGAAATCAATCACCGGCACATCACTTGCATTGCGGTAGACATACCGAGCGGGGTACATGGTGACACCGGCTTAACTATCGGCACTGCTGTTCAAGCAATTTTGACGGTCACATTTTGCCGTCGTAAGCCAGGTCACCTTCTTTTGCCCGGACGTTCGCGTGCCGGAGAAGTCGTATGCGCTGACATCGGCATTTCAGATTCTATCGTGAATGGGCTAGGCATAACCTTGCACGAAAATAATCCTACCGCTTGGCTACAAAGCTATCCTTGGTCAAGCCTGGATGGACATAAATATGATCGTGGCCACGCACTGGTGATAGGCGGTCACGCAGTGAATTCGGGCGCAGCCCGATTGGCGGCGCGAGGCGCACTACGCATTGGAGCTGGGCTAGTCACTGTTGCCGCGCCTGAAGCGGCAGTCGGCGTTTACGCAGCGCAATTGACTGCTGTCATGATTGCCCCGTTGGAAGGATTGGCCGATCAATTACTCGACCTCCGAAAGAATGCAGTGCTAATTGGACCGGGTTGCGGCGTGGGCTCCGACACCCGCCAGCGGGTATCGGACATACTTTCCACGAAACGCGCATGCGTTCTTGATGCAGATGCATTAACATCCTATAAAGATACACCAGATCAATTGTTTGATAAAATTCATTCAGATACAATATTAACACCCCACGAAGGCGAATTCAGACGTCTATTTGGCAGTAGTGATGACAATGATACTGGTCACTCGGGCAAGACACATCGCGCCCGCGCGGCGGCCTTGCAAAGTGGGGCGGTAGTGATCTTTAAAGGTGGAGACACGGTCATCGCCGCGCCTGACGGTCGTACCGCAGTCAACGCCAATGCCCCGGCCGAGTTGGCCACGGCTGGGGCCGGTGATGTTCTGTCTGGCTTCGCCCTGGGACTGCTGGCCCAGGGCATGAGTACGTTTGAGGCTGCTTGCGCTGCGGTTTGGTTGCATGGCGCGACGGCGGGGCGTTTCGGCCCTGGCCTAATCGCTGAGGACCTGTGTGAACAATTGCCTGCCGAGCTTGGCGCTCTTAAACGGATGGCGGTGCAAGGGCGCGGGCAATGAATGTGCCGAATGTTTCCGTTGCGCCGGTAGACCGGACTTTGACAAATATCTGCAACGCTTGGCGTGCGAGCCACTCATATTTTTTGAAGTAGTGCTGGTTGAGGGTCTGGCCAGCAATATTCAGGAACTTCCTGGCTTGAACAAAACTGGGAAAGCGGCAAAATCGCCTGATAGGGCGATACTTTGACTTCATATTCAGCGCCAAGCCTAGATTGAGCCTAATTTCTTTCGGCGGTTTTCTGACCAAATGGGTATTCGTGGAAGTAACACGGGAATTACCGATGATCAAAACGGTGGCAATGCTTTTGCCAACACTAGGCTCTAGAGATTGGATGGAGGGTCTAATTGAAACCGACGGACAATCTGTATTCACGTCGGCTGAGCAACGCGCCTTGAAGGGCATGGCCAGGATTCGTTCTAATAGCGGCGACGGAATGCTAACCCTATTGGCGTCGACTTGGAACCGTGACCATAAATTAGTGGAGGGCTTGCGGGAGCCGTTAACCCGGCTCAGTGTAACATAGTTGCCGACCGCGCGGAATTAACTGGATTAGCCGAGCGACCGAGCCGCGCGCTTTCATCTGCGCAACGGCGCGCGTGCGGGGTGGTTTATTTTTCTCGCTGGGAGTTCCGAGCAGGTAATGCATAAATTCTATGGAATGATGGTTAATTATCGCTATAAACCTGGAAAAATCGAAGCCAATCACGACGCGTTAAAAGGCACGAAACACATTGTCAAGTTTAGCGCTGGGAAATCTTTACCGTCTAGATGAGAAAGATAACGCTACTGCGCCGTTGACTTGTTGTTGCCTAGATGGGTGCTTCGTATGTTATATGGCTGCCGCTGGAACAACTGGTTGAGCCGTTTCCGGCAAAGAATCGTAATATGTCGCCATGAGGTGAGCACGCGCGGGCGTGGCGGAATTGGTAGACGCGCGTGGTTTAGGACCACGTGGTGAAAGCCGTGGGGGTTCGAGTCCCTTCGCCCGCACCACCTCTTATTGGGCGTGAATGGAGTAAAAGTAATTGATAACGGTTAGCGTTATTCGAATGGATCGAGAAGCGAGAAACGGTGGGTCATGCAGGTAAATGAGACCCTGTCAGAGGGGCTTAAACGGGAATTTACGATCATTGTGCCGTCGTCCGATGTGGAAGCGGAGGTCGAAGGCCGCTTGATTGAGCTGAGTAAGACGGCAAAGATGAAAGGGTTTCGGCCCGGCAAAGTGCCTCTCGCCATCATCCGGCGGCAGTATAGACCCTCAGTGTTAGGTGAAGTGCTCGAGCGCTCGATACAAAAGAGCTCCCAGAAAGTGATTGAAGAGCGGGAATTGCGTCCGGCTCTACAACCTAAGATTGAAATTACCGATTACGACGACGGTAAAGATCTCGAATACAAGATGGATATGGAGATATTGCCGGATATCGAAATCGGCAATTTATCGGAAATCTCGCTCACCCGAATGATTTCTAAGGTCGACGACGAAAAAGTGAATGACAGCCTCAAACGTATCGCCGAGGCAGACAAGCAGTTCAAACCCGTGGAAGAGGACCGCGCCGCGGTATCCGGCGATGGCCTCTTGATCGATTTTAAGGGTGCAATCGACGGCGTCGATCTGGAAGGGACTTCGGCGGATGACTTTGAAATAGAACTCGGTAGCGGTACTTTTATTCCCGGATTTGAGGAACAGCTGATTGGTGTTAAGAAAGGCGAACATCGACAGATTGATATCGAATTCCCTGCGGATTATCCGCAAGAGGAAGCGGCCGGGAAAGCAGCGCTGTTTGAGGTCTCTGTTAAAGAAGTCCGCGAACGCACAGAAACGGCGATCGACGACGAAATGGCAAAACGTCAGGGATTGGACGATCTCGTCGCTCTCACTGACCTGGTGCGTGGACAATTACAAAAGCAATTTGACGAAGCGTCTCAGGCGAAGTTGAAACGGACCCTTCTCGATGACCTGGCGGAACGTTATGAATTCGAAGTTCCCGCCGGGATGGTCGACCAGGAGTTCGAGACGATCTGGACTCAGCTTACAAGCGATTTGGAAAAGTCTGAGTCAACATTTGAAGAAGCGATGGACCAGAGTGAAGACGAGGCGCGTGCAGAGTATCGGCAGATTGCTGAACGGCGCGTCCGCTTAGGATTATTGCTTTCGGAAATTGGCAGCGAGAATAAAATCTCGATCGAGCGTGACGATCTCCTCAAGGCCGCTCTAGAGTCGGCGCGCGGGGTCTCGGATCCGCAGCAGGTGCTCGAATTTTACCGGTCTAACCCCAATGCGCTGGAACGCTTTCGGGCACCGGTTTTCGAGGATAAGGTGGTCGCCTTCCTATCGGAGCTTGCGGATATTAACGAAAGCGTCGTTGAGCCTGAGGATTTGTTCCGTGACCCAGACGAAGTAGCGGACCCGGAGAAGAATCCAAAAAAAGAAAAGGACCCCAAGGGAACTACCAAGAAGGCCGAGCAGCAAGAAGCTTCGAAAAAGACGGCAAAAAAACCTGCAGCGAAGAAAAAGTTAGGTGACAAGAAGGCAGTGGCGAAAAAGGCTGCCGCAAAAAGTAAAACCACGTCTAGCAAGACCAGGCGAAAAACGGCCAAATCGGCTGCCGCTGCAACAAAAGATAAATAGCCAAAGGCCCTGAAGGAGATATAGCGGCGATGGCCGATATCATTGAAACCTACGCAAATACGCTTGTTCCCATGGTTGTTGAGCAGACCAATCGCGGGGAACGTTCTTACGATATATTTTCGCGCCTTCTAAAGGAGCGAATTATTTTTCTAACCGGCGCTGTACATGACGAAGTGTCGAGCCTGATAACAGCGCAATTGCTCTTTCTCGAATCGGAAAATCCAAACAAAGACATCTCAATCTATATTAACTCGCCGGGCGGGTTAGTGACGTCGGGATTGGCTATCTACGACACCATTCAATACATTCGCCCCGCTGTGGCGACACTTTGTATCGGCCAAGCCGCGTCTATGGGGTCACTACTGTTGGCTGCCGGTGCTGAAGGGCAGCGATTTGCCCTGCCGAACTCGCGAATCATGCTGCACCAACCGTCAGGCGGTTTTCAGGGCCAAGCCACCGATATCGAAATTCATGCGAAAGAGATTCTTGCGCTGCGTAAAAGGCTGAATGAAATTTATGTCAAACACACAAATCAAGATATTGATATAATTGAAAAAAATCTCGAAAGAGATAATTTCCTGTCGCCAGAGGATGCGAAGGCGTTCGGTATTGTCGACGACGTGGTGGTTCACCGCGTTGTGACCGAAGATCCGGACGAACCGACTTCGGAAGGCTAGCCTTAACCGTTTTTTATCAGCGCAGCGCCAGAGTGACGTAGCCGCCGAGAAGACACGGCTCACGATAGAATAGGCTAGACAAATAGCACTACCGAGTGCGACCCTCGATTTGGATTGGTGGCCATCGCGGGCAGCTGCTGACGCGGCTAACGATGGTAGGTGAGGTGATGAGCGGCGCACCGCGCGGCTGAAGTGACTGGAGTGGGCATGAACAAGTCCAGCGGCAACGACTCGAAGAATACGCTTTACTGCTCTTTTTGCGGCAAAAGCCAACATGAGGTGCGTAAGCTTATCGCCGGTCCGACAGTGTTTATCTGCGATGAATGCGTTGAACTCTGCATGGATATTATCCGTGAAGAGCATAAGAGCTCCCGCGTTAAGAGCCGTGATGGAGTGCCGGCCCCGGCGGAAATATCCGAAGTATTACAGGATTATGTTATTGGCCAGGATCACGCCAAGCGGGTGCTATCGGTGGCGGTGCACAATCATTACAAGCGTCTTGCTCACGGCGGCAATAGTAATGAAGTTGAACTAGCCAAGTCGAATATCTTGCTAATCGGCCCGACCGGTTGTGGCAAGACCCTGCTGGCTCAGACTCTCGCCAGAATCCTGGATGTTCCTTTCACCATGGCCGATGCCACAACTCTAACGGAGGCGGGCTATGTCGGTGAGGATGTTGAGAATATAATTCTCAAGCTTTTGCAGTCTGCGGATTACAATGTGGAGCGCGCGCAGCGTGGCATCGTCTATCTGGATGAGGTCGACAAGATCGCGCGCAAATCTGACAATCCTTCTATCACCCGCGACGTTTCCGGCGAGGGTGTGCAGCAGGCGCTCTTAAAGATCATGGAAGGCACCGTGGCATCGGTGCCTCCTCAGGGCGGGCGCAAACATCCACAACAAGAGTTCTTGCAGGTCGATACCACAAACATACTGTTCATTTGTGGTGGAGCATTTGCAGGTCTGGAAAAAATTATTGCGCAACGCGGACGTGGGACATCGATCGGTTTTGGCGCTGATGTGCGCGCGCCCGAGGAGCGCAAGACAGGTGAAATTCTACGTGAAATAGAGCCAGAAGATTTGCTTAAGTTCGGATTAATTCCGGAGTTTGTTGGTCGGTTGCCGGTTATCGCGACTCTTGAAGATTTGGACGAGGCTGCGTTAATTGAAATTTTGTCGGCACCCAAGAATGCCTTGGTCAAGCAGTATCAAAAGCTGTTTGACATGGAAGAAGTGGAATTGAGCTTTACCGAGGACGCGTTGAGTGCCATTGCGCGAAAGGCGGTCGCTCGCAAGACCGGAGCGCGCGGATTGCGTTCGATATTGGAAGGTATCTTGCTCGATTCGATGTTTGACCTGCCAAGCTATGACAATGTTGAAAAAGTAGTTATCAACCGTGAAGTGGTTGAAGGTGGGGCAACGCCACTGCTGATTTACGCCGATCGAACTGAAGACGCTAGCTCCTCTGCCTCTTAAGTGTTCTATCGCGGTTTTTTTTGTGGGGACTTGACCGAGCCCGGCAGGGCTCCCACCTAATTGCAACGTAGTTCGCTTATCCTGGGCGGCGCAAAACTTGACTGAGAAGTGAACAAATCTGATGCCTGAACCCACCGAAAATCCCCGCTATCCGGTTTTGCCGTTACGCGACATCGTCGTTTTTCCGCATATGATTGTTCCGCTGTTTGTGGGGCGCGAGAAATCCGTTCGGGCGCTTGAAGATGTCATGAAGGACGATAAACAAATCCTTCTGATTGCGCAAAAAAATGCGTCGCAAGATGACCCTGGCACCGATGATATTCACAGCGTTGGAACGATCGGCACAGTACTTCAATTGCTGAAATTACCAGACGGAACGGTAAAAGTGTTAGTCGAAGGTGGCGCGCGCGCGCGCGTTATCAAATTTTTTGATAATGAAGATTTTTTTCAGGCGAGCGCTGAGCAAATGGCCGGCGATGATGGTGACCCGCAAGAAATTGAGGCCATGTCACGCTCAGTGCTTTCGCAATTTGAACAATATGTAAAATTGAATAAGAAAGTACCGCCGGAAGTTCTGGTTTCAGTAAATCAGATCGATGAACCAGCAAAATTGGCCGATACCATTGCTTCGCACCTTTCGATTAAGCTCGAGGAAAAGCAGGAACTGCTCGAAGTCGCCTCTTTGATGGACCGGATGGAGCGAGTGTGTGGCCTGATGGAAGGCGAAATAGGCGTCCTGCAAGTTGAGAAAAAAATTCGCAGCCGCGTGAAGCGCCAGATGGAGAAAACGCAGCGCGAATACTATCTCAATGAGCAAATGAAGGCGATTCAGAAGGAGTTAGGCGAAGGCGAAGATGGCCGTGACGAGACCGCCGAATATGAAGATCGCATCAAAAACACCAAGTTGACGAAGGAAGCGCGCGAAAAGGCGGAAGCCGAAATTAAAAAACTGCGTACCATGTCACCGATGTCTGCGGAATCGACGGTTGTGCGCAACTATCTCGATTGGCTGCTCAACATTCCGTGGAAAAAACGGACCCGGATCAACAAAGATGTGAACCATGCTGAGACGATTCTCAATGAGGATCACTACGCCTTAAAGCTGGTGAAAGAACGGATCCTGGAATATCTGGCAGTTCAACAACGTACGAGAAAATTAAAAGGCCCAATCCTTTGCTTGGTCGGGCCCCCTGGTGTTGGTAAGACCTCACTTGGTAAGTCCGTCGCACGTGCGACAGGTCGGAACTTCGTGCGCTTTTCGCTCGGCGGCGTGCGCGACGAAGCAGAAATTCGAGGCCATCGCCGGACCTATATTGGCTCGATGCCGGGTAAAATCATTCAGTCGATGAAAAAGGCAAAGTCCTCCAACCCACTCTTTTTGTTGGATGAGGTAGATAAGATGGGCTCCGATTTCCGCGGCGACCCTTCGTCGGCGCTGTTGGAGGTTTTGGACCCCGAGCAGAATTCGACATTCAACGATCACTACCTGGAGGTCGATTATGATTTATCCGACGTGATGTTTATCACGACGGCCAATACGCTCCGTATGGCGCCAGCCTTGCTGGACCGCATGGAGACCATCCGCATTCCGGGTTACACCGAAGATGAGAAAGTACAAATCGCCAGGCGCCATTTGATCCCCAAGCAAATTACCGAGCACAGCCTCAAAAAAGACGAATGGTCGATTTCGGGTGATGCTCTGCTCGACCTGATTCGTTACTACACGCGAGAAGCGGGTGTGCGGAATTTAGAGCGGGAAATCGCCCGGCTGACGCGAAAGGCAACGCGTGAGATCGTATCCAAAGGAGTCGAACGAGTACGTGTGACCAAACGCAATCTTGAGAAATTTGCCGGTGTTAAGAAATATCGTTACGGCGAAGCAGAGTTGGATGATCTGGTTGGCGTCACGACCGGATTGGCCTGGACCGAAGTTGGCGGCGAGTTGTTGACCATTGAGGCGGTTCTCTTGCCGGGTAAGGGCAAGGTAACCGCCACGGGTAAACTTGGCGATGTCATGCGTGAATCGGTACAGGCGGCAGAAAGCTACGTGAAGTCCCGTGCCGTGGAGTTTGGCATTAAACCGACCGTGTTCAGCAAACGCGACATCCATGTCCATGTTCCCGAAGGTGCAACGCCGAAAGACGGGCCCTCCGCCGGCGTGGCAATGGCGACTTCCATTATTTCGGTTCTGACCGGTATTCCGGTCAGTAAAAGCATGGCGATGACTGGTGAAATTACATTGCGCGGCCGGGTTTTGCCGATCGGTGGTCTCAAGGAAAAATTGCTGGCTGCGTTGCGCGGTGGCTTGAAGACTGTGCTCATTCCTCGCGAGAACGAAAAAGATTTGGCGGAAATTCCGGACAATGTGAAAAAGAATTTGAATATTATCCCAGTCGATACTGTCGACGACGTTCTGAAGCACGCACTGATCAAGCCAGTGGTAGCAATTGAATGGGACGAAGCCGTCCAAGAGGAAAAGTCAGTTTCCAGTTCGTCGGATGAAAAGGCTGATGCTGATGGGGTTGTCACGCATTAATCAGCTAAGTTGAGCCCTGATTAATCAGCTAAGTTGAGCCCTGATCGCGACTCGATAATGCACCCCTATTCCCCTTACAGATGGGTATCCGAATCTCGAAGGTATCCTGTCATGTCCCTGTAAAGCCCAGATTCTTTAGCTTTGTGGCCGAGATGACATTGACGTTTTAGAATCTCGCACCATACACTCGACAGCGTTGTATATGTATTTGGGAGTTGAAAGCGTTGCACTATTTATCCACGATTAATCATGGGGGTTGCGAGTGAATAAGAATGATCTGGTTAAATCCGTCGCTGACGCTACGGATATGTCGAGCGCCGACGCCGCGCGGGCGGTGGAGGGGGTTTTCGACTCAATCACAAATTCCTTGAAAGGCGGTGAAGAAGTGCGCCTGGTCGGATTTGGGTCCTTCAGTGTTGTTCAGAGAAAAGCGACGACAGGACGTAACCCGAGGACTGGCGAGGCAATTAATATCCCCGCTTCAAATCAGCCGAAGTTCAAAGCAGGCAAAGCTTTGAAAGAGGCGGTCAACTAAGAGCTTGCTCGGATAAAACTTATATGGACGCCGGCCAAATTAGCGGCCGGCGTCTATTGTTTCATCATAATAATTTTGACTATGTTTGCTTGAATTCGAAAGAATCGGAACGGCAGGTCCGTTCCGATGTTATGTTCTGTTCGTCTCTGTTTAGGGGGCGATTAGCTCAGTTGGAAGAGCGTCTCGTTTACACCGAGAAGGTCGGCGGTTCGAGCCCGTCATCGCCCACCATTTTGAGTTAGAGATGGCTCAGGAAACACACCGAAAATTAGGGCAATTGCCTTGACCGGGCTTGCGCACTGCATTAAACAAAACCGCCCGGTTCGGCGCGGTTTTTAGCGGCTTTCCGTAATTGGGGGGTGTAGCTCAGATTGGTTAGAGCGCCGGCCTGTCACGCCGGAGGTCGCGGGTTCAAGTCCCGTCACTCCCGCCATTTATAGGTTTCCTGGCAGCGTTTGCCAGGCCGGTTAGGTGAAATTGTTGGCGCCCCAGAGCGGTGTATTTGTGGCGCGGTTTCTGTGGGAAATTAAGAATAATGGATGGTAACACGGCTTAATGATCGCATCTCAATCATTCTTGCTTGAATATCTGCCGATCTTGATATTTCTAGGGATTGCTGCGGTCATAGGAGTGGGCGCGGTTGCCGCTTCTTATATTGCCGCTCCGCAAAACCCAGATGCAGATAAAGTTTCAGCTTATGAATGCGGTTTTGACGCGTTCGATGATGCGCGCGGGCGCTTCGATGTGCGTTTCTATTTGGTCGCTATTCTGTTCATCATTTTCGATCTGGAAGTTGCCTTCCTCTTTCCGTGGGCGGTTTCATTTAAGGATATTGGCCTTTACGGATTTTGGTCGATGGTAATCTTCCTGGGCATCCTGACCATTGGTTTTATCTACGAATGGAAGAAAGGTGCTTTGGAATGGGATTGAGCAGTGATGGTACACCGAATTCGGCTGCAGCCCCGATTCCTGCTGGTGAGGCACAGGATGTAGCGCTGAAACTTGTAACGGACGAGCTTGGCGATAAGGGCTTTGTGGTAGCTAAGCTCGACCGTCTCATCAATTGGGCTCGAACGGGTTCATTGTGGCCGATGAGCTTCGGTCTTGCCTGCTGTGGCGTCGAGTTTATGCAAGTGATCGCTGCGCGCTATGATATCGATCGTTTGGGCATGATCCCCCGTGCCAGTCCGCGCCAATCCGACGTAATGATCGTTGCTGGCACTCTGTGCAACAAAATGGCGCCGGCATTTCGTAAGGTATACGACCAGATGCCGGAGCCGCGCTATGTCATCTCCATGGGCAGCTGCGCGAATGGCGGCGGTTACTACCATTATTCTTATTCTGTCGTGCGCGGATGTGATCGGATTGTGCCGGTCGACGTGTATGTACCTGGTTGTCCGCCCACGGCTGAAGCGCTTCTCTATGGAATCATGCAGCTTCAGCGCAAAATTCGGCGTACAGGAACGATCGCGCGCTAGAGCCCGCGAATATCAAGATCATGAATCAACAAGCGCTGAAAGATCTTGCTGGACATCTTGATACGACACTTGGCGATTATATTCAGTCGTCCAAAATCGCGCACGACGAACTAACGCTCGAAATTCGTGTCGAGTCAGTAGAGCGCGTAATCAAGTTTTTGCGCGATGACAGTACATGCCGCTTCGAGATGCTGATAGATATTTGTGGCGTTGACTATCCTCAGCGCGATCGGCGTTTTGACGTCGTCTACCATCTGCTAAGTGTCAGCAATAACATGCGCATCCGCGTCAAGGTGGGCGTCGAAGAAGAAGGCTCGATCCTTTCCGTGTCGGCGCTTTACAGTACCGCCGGGTGGTTTGAGCGTGAATTGTGGGATTTGTTCGGCATTTATGTCACCGGCCATCCGGATTTGCGCCGTTTGCTCACGGATTACGGTTTTGAGGGCCATCCGCTACGTAAGGACTTTCCACTGACGGGTTATGTGGAACTGCGCTATGACGACGAGCAGAAGCGTGTCGTTTACGAACCGGTTAAGCTAACTCAGGAATTTCGCAGTTTTGATTTCATGAGTCCCTGGGAAGGCGCTGAATATATTCTGCCAGGAGACCAAAAAGCCGAAAAACCGGCAGGCGACAGCGGTGGGTCATGAGCGAGCATCGCATTAAGAATATGACGCTCAATTTTGGCCCGCAGCATCCGGCAGCGCATGGCGTACTGCGTCTCGTTCTTGAAATGGATGGCGAGGTCGTAGAACGGGCGGACCCGCATATTGGATTGCTGCACCGTGGCACGGAAAAACTGATCGAGCATAAGACCTATCTGCAGGCGGTACCTTATTTTGATCGCTTGGATTATGTCGCTCCGATGAATCAGGAGCATGCATTCGCGCTAGTGGTGGAGCGTCTGCTCGGTATCGAAGCGCCGCTGCGCGCGCAATACATTCGGGTGCTCTACAGCGAAATTGGACGCATCACCAATCACCTTCTCAACATTTCGACGATGATTTTGGATATTGGTGCGTTTACGCCATTCTTTTGGGCCTTTGAAGAGCGCGAAGTTTTAATGGAATTCTATGAGCGCGCGTCGGGGGCGAGGATGCATGCTGCCTATATTCGCCCTGGCGGTGTGACCAGTGATTTGCCGCCGGATCTGCTGCGCGATATTGGTCTGTGGAACCAAAAATTTCCCAAGATCATCGACGACATTGAAAATCTGATTACTGAAAACAGAATTTTCAAACAGCGTACCGTCAACATCGGTGCGACCAGTCCGGAGGAGGCGCTTGATTGGGGCTTTACCGGCCCGATGTTACGGGCGTCCGGCGTGACCTGGGATTTACGCCGCAATCAGCCGTACGAAGTCTATGACGAGCTCGAGTTCTCCGTCCCCGTGGGTACCAGTGGCGATTGCTATGAGCGTTATTTGGTGCGTATGGAAGAGATGCGCGAAAGTGTGAAAATCATCGATCAGTGCCTTGCACGCATGCCTGAAGGCCCGGTGAAAGTTGTCGATAACAAGATCAGCCCGCCGGCTCGCAGTGAGATGAAGAACTCGATGGAGGCCCTGATCCATCACTTTAAACTCTATACCGAGGGCTATCACGTGCCGGCGGGCGAGGCCTACGCCGCGGTCGAAGCCCCGAAGGGTGAATTCGGCGTTTACTTGGTGTCCGATGGTAGCAACAAGCCATATCGCTGCAAAATCAGAGCGCCCGGGTTCGCCCATTTGCAGGCGCTCGACTATGTTAGCCGGGGCCATATGCTGGCCGATGCCGTCGCCAATCTGGCCAGTATGGATATCGTTTTCGGGGAGATTGATCGGTGAGCGGAGAGAGTAAGAAATTCGAATTCTCGCCCGAGAATTTTGAACGGGCCAACGCACACATTGCCAAATATCCTGATGACCGCCAGGCAAGTGCGGTGTTGCCGCTACTGGACCTTGCGCAACGGCAGAACGGGGGTTGGGTGTCGCGAGAAGCCATGTCCTACATCGCTGGTTTGCTGGATATGGCCGAAATTCGCGTGTATGAGGTCGCGACTTTCTACACAATGGTAAATCTCAACCCGGTTGGAAAATATTTGATCCAATTGTGCCGCACGACGCCCTGTTGGCTATGCGGTTCAGACGATTTACGCGACACCTGTAAAAATGAATTAGGAATCGGCGTTGGTGAAACCACAGATGACAGTATGTTCACGCTGGTTGAAGTGGAGTGTCTCGGCGCCTGCGTGAATGCGCCGATGGTGCAGATCAACGATGATTTCTATGAAGATCTTTCGGCCGCGCGGATGAAGGAAATTCTTGCCATGTTGCAGCGCGGCGAGCAGCCGCCAGTGGGATCGCAAACCGGGCGGCAAACTTCGGCGCCGGCGACCGGCGCGACCACATTACGGGATGGTGGGACTGCGTGATGCTGAACGATTCGGACCGCATATTTACCAACCTTTACGGCGCTCATGATTGGCGCCTGGGCGGCGCGCGCCAGCGCGGCGCGTGGGACGGTACCGGCGCACTTATCAGCAAGGGCCATGATTGGGTTGTTGAACAAGTCAAGGAATCCGGATTGCGTGGACGGGGCGGTGCGGGTTTCCCGACCGGAATCAAATTCTCATTCATGCCCAAAGAGCCAGATCCGAGACGACCACATTACTTGATCGTCAATGCCGACGAATCCGAACCCGGTACCTGCAAAGACCGGGACATCATGCGCCACGATCCGCATCTTCTCATTGAGGGTTGTTTGATCTCCGCCTTCGCCATGCGCGCCAACACCGGCTACATCTACATTCGCGGTGAGTTTTACCGCGAGGCCGAAAATTTGCAAGTCGCGATCGATGAAGCGTATGAGGCCGGATTGATCGGCAAGAATGCTTCGGGCTCGGGGTGGGATTTCGACCTTTATGTGCATCGTGGCGCCGGCGCTTATATTTGCGGCGAGGAAACCGGCTTGCTCGAAAGCCTCGAGGGCAAGCCCGGCAAGCCTCGTCTGAAGCCGCCGTTTCCGGCCGGTGCTGGTCTTTATGGCTGCCCCTCCACAGTTAACAATGTCGAAACCATCGCCGTCATACCAACAATACTCAAGCGCAGCCCAGAGTGGTTCGCCGGATTGGGCCGGCCAAAAAATACCGGTACCAAACTGTTCTGCATTTCGGGGCATGTGAATCAGCCCTGCAATGTCGAGGAAGAGATGGGCATTCCACTGCGCGAACTTATCGACATACATGCCGGTGGTGTGCGCGGTGGTTGGGACAATCTGTTAGCGGTAATTCCCGGTGGCGCCTCCGTGCCGTTATTGCCGAAATCGATTTGCGATGACGTGCTGATGGATTTTGATTCACTGGTCGCTCAAAAGTCGGGACTTGGCACGGCGGCCGTCATCGTCATGGATAAATCAACAGATGTCGTCGAGGCGATATCTCGGCTTTCACATTTTTACATGCATGAAAGTTGCGGCCAGTGCACGCCATGCCGCGAAGGTACGGGATGGGTCTATCGCATGATGCAGCGCATGGTTACAGGCGAAGCATCGGTGAAGGATATCGATCTTCTGTGGGATGTGGTGGGTCAAATAGAAGGCCATACAATTTGTGCGCTTGGAGACGCTGCGGCGTGGCCGGTTCAAGGTCTAATTCGACATTTTCGTGACGAAATGGAACAGCGCATTTTAGCGCGTCATGGCATCCCGACTGATGCCGGCGCACCGAAAGCTGCGTGAGGAATTTAGGAGATGCCGAAACTGATAATCGATGGCGCTGAAGTTGAAGTCTCGGACGGTTCGACCGTCCTGCAGGCGTGCGAGCAAGCCGGTGCAGAGGTGCCGCGTTTCTGTTACCACGACCGCTTGTCGATTGCCGGAAATTGCCGCATGTGCCTGGTGGGTATGGAAAAATCTCCCAAACCTATCGCTTCCTGCGCGATGCCGGCGGGCGAGGGGATGGTGATCCACACCAATACGCCCGAGGTCAAAAAAGCACGCGAAGGGGTGATGGAATTTCTCCTGATCAATCATCCGCTGGACTGCCCAATTTGTGACCAGGGTGGCGAGTGTGACCTGCAAGATCAGGCCATGGCCTATGGCCGACATTTCAGCCGTTTCGATGACCATAAACGGGCGGTTAAGGATAAAGATATTGGGCCGCTGGTCGAAACCATCATGACACGCTGCATTCATTGCACGCGCTGCATCCGTTTCGCCGATGAAATCGCCGGCGTTGAAGAGTTCGGTGCGGTGTTCCGCGGCGAACATATGGAGGTTGGCACCTATGTAGAGAAGGCGGTTTCGTCCGAGCTTTCGGGCAACATGATCGATTTATGCCCGGTCGGCGCTTTGACGTCGAAACCCTATGCGTTTACCGCGCGCTCGTGGGAATTGCGCAAGACCGAAAGCATCGACGTGCTTGACGCCGTTGGCTCCAATATTCGCATCGATGCGCGTGGCGGCGAAGTTATGCGCATCGTCCCGCGCCTCAACGAGGATGTGAACGAGGAGTGGATTTCCGACAAATCCCGCTTTGCCTGCGATGGCCTAAAAAAACGCCGCCTCGATCGTTGTTACGTGCGCAAAGACGGCAAGCTGGAAGAGGCGGAGTGGCCCGAAGCGTTTGGTGCCATCGGCGAGGCGCTCCAGGATCTCGCTGGAGATCAGATCGCCGCCATTGCCGGCGATCTGGCCGATTGCGAAGCGATGACGGCGCTAAAGGACTTGATGGGCAACTTGGGCTCGCAAAACATTGACTGCCGACAAGACGGTGCCCAGCTCGGCGGTGCGCGCGTCAGCTATCTGTTCAACACGACAATCGCGCAAATTGAAGAAGCCGATGCAATTTTGGTGATTGGTGCTGATCTGCGCTGGGAAGCGTCTCTAGTCAACGCCCGCATCCGCAAGCGCTGGCGGCAAGGTGGGCTCAAGACCGGCGTCATCGGTCCGCTCCGAGACCTCACCTACCCCTATGACCATCTTGGCTCTGGGCCTGAAACTCTCGGTCAAATTGCAGCTGGAGATCACAATTTTTGTCAGGTGCTTGAGGCTGCGGAACGGCCCATGGTCATCGTCGGGTCGGGCGCAGTGGCCCGTGCTGATGGTGCTGCGATTTTAGCCGCCGCTCGTGCCGTCACGGAAAAATTTTCGATGGTCCGCGATGACTGGAATGGTTTTAACGTCTTGCACCGTGCAGCCTCGCGCGTCGGCGGTCTCGACCTCGGTTTCATACCGAGTGGTGGTGGACGTGATGTCGCCGCCATTCTCGAAGGCACGGAAAGCGGTGCGGTTAAATTCGTTTGGCTGCTCGGATCGGATGAAATCGAGATGGCACGCTTGAACAACGCCTTTGTTGTGTATCAGGGACATCACGGTGACGCTGGCGCGGCGGCGGCGGATGTGGTGTTGCCGGGCGCAGCTTACACAGAGAAAGGCGCGACTTACGTAAATCTAGAAGGGCGGGTCCAACGGACCTATCGGGCGGTCTATCCCCCCGGCGAGGCGCGGGAAGATTGGACGATCCTGCGCGCTTTTTCGGAACTGACAGGTACGACATTACCGTACGACACGCTCGAAGCCGTGCGTGCACGCATGACCGACCTCGCACCGTCATTTGACGCGGCGAACAGCATCACTGCGGCCAAGTGGCAGAACTTCGGAGCGCCGGGTGATATGACGGGCGATGCGTTTGCTGACCCGATCGATGATTTTTATGCGACCGATGCAATCTCGCGGGCATCTGACACCATGGCAGAATGCAGCGCGCAATTTGTTACCGGCGCGCACGGGAAAACGGGTACCGATGGCTGAGTCCAACTTCTGGGTGGACTACATCCTGCCACTGCTGCTGATCGTCGGCTATATCGCCGCGATTGTCGTGCCGGTGTTGCTCGTCGTTGCGCTGGTCACCTACGGCGAGCGCAAGATTTGGGCGGCCATGCAGTTCCGCAAAGGACCCAACGTGGTGGGGCCGTTCGGACTTTTCCAGCCGCTGGCTGATGGCCTAAAGCTACTGATGAAAGAAACCATCATTCCAACCGGTGCCAACCGCGTACTCTTCATCATGGCGCCGATGATAATGTTTGCGCTCGGGCTGGTCGGTTGGGCCGTTATTCCGTTCGATACCCATCTGGTCCTGGCCGATATCAATGTCGGCATTCTCTATCTGTTTGCGGTGTCTTCACTTGGCGTCTACGGCATCATCATCGCCGGGTGGGCGAGCAATTCGAAGTACGGTTTTCTCGGCGCCTTGCGCTCGGCCGCACAAATGGTTTCTTACGAGGTGTCTATAGGATTCGTCCTGGTCACCGTGATGCTCGTAGCGGGCTCATTGAATTTGAGCGACATCGTAGAGGCACAAAAGGGCCTCTGGTTCTTCATTCCGCTGGCTCCGATGTTCGTTATCTATTTTATTTCGGCTCTGGCCGAGACTAACCGGACGCCGTTCGATTTGCCCGAAGCAGAGGGCGAATTGGTGGCCGGCTATCAGGTTGAATATTCGGCTATGACGTGGGCGCTGTTCATGCTCGGCGAATACGCCAACATCGTTTTGTTGAGCGGGCTCTGCGTCATACTGTTTCTTGGCGGCTGGTTGCCACCGTTCCATGTCGAACCCTTTATATGGATTCCAGGTGTCGTCTGGTTTATCGCCAAAACGGCTTTTGTAATCTTTCTCTTCACCTGGGTCCGGGCAACGATGCCGCGCTATCGTTACGATCAACTCATGCGTCTCGGCTGGAAGGTGTTTCTGCCCGCGTCTTTGGCCTGGGTGATCATCACCGCCGGCGCCATGCATCTGTTTGGGTGGATGCCGCAATGAGCGGGAAAGGTTAATTATGTCGTTCATTGAGCAGTCCACAAAATCTCTGTTTCTAAGTGAATTGGTGAAGGGTATGGCCATCACCTTTCGCCAAATATTCAAACCAAAGGCGACCGTCAACTACCCCTATGAAAGAGGGCCGATCAGCGCCCGCTTTCGAGGTGAGCACGCACTCCGACGTTATCCGAACGGCGAAGAGCGCTGCATTGCCTGCAAACTGTGCGAAGCGATTTGTCCGGCGCAGGCTATTACCATCGAGGCGGAACCGCGCGATGACGGCAGCCGCCGGACGACGCGCTACGACATCGATATGGTTAAATGTATTTATTGCGGCTTTTGCGAGGAAGCCTGCCCGGTGGACGCCATCGTCGAGGGACCGAATTTCGAGTTCGCCGCCGAGACGCGCGAGGAACTGCTCTACAACAAACAGAAACTTTTGGACAATGGTGAGCGCTGGGAAAGTGAAATCGAAGCGAACCTAGCGTCTGAAGCACCGTATCGTTGAGGAACATCGGCGGCTGAATCCGAAATATCAGCCAAGAGATCAAATGAATTCATGATTATCGAGACAATAGTCTTTTACCTTCTCGCCGTGGTGACCGTGGCCGCGGGCGTGATGGTTATTGCCTCGCGCAATCCAGTGCAATCCGTGCTTTTTTTAATTCTGGCATTTTTCAATTCGGCTGGCCTCTTTGTGCTGCTGGGCGCCGAATTTCTCGCCATGATATTGATCATCGTCTATGTCGGCGCTGTTGCGGTGTTGTTCCTGTTTGTCGTGATGATGCTCAATATTAATTTCTCCGAGCTGCGTGCAGGATTTTTGCAATATTTGCCGATCGGCGCCATCGTCGGAATCATTCTGTTGGCCGAACTCATCCTGGTGTTCGCAACTGGCGCCATCGACATTCATGTGCCAGATGTCGTTGCCGTTGCCATGCCGGCGGTGGATGAGGTGAGCAACACGCGTGCCTTGGGCAATATTCTTTATACTCGCTACGCCTATTTGTTTCAGGGCGCTGGATTTATTCTGTTGATTGCCATGGTTGGGGCCATCGTGCTGACTCATCGCCGGCGTGTCGAAGTCCGGCGCCAAAAAATTGCCGATCAAGTGGCGCGCGACCCGAAGGCGGCGGTAGTTCTCAAAGACATTAAACCGGGCGAGGAGGGGTCATGGAAATCGGACTGACTCATTATCTGACCGTGGCCGCGATACTTTTCACGCTTGGTGTGTTCGGCATCTTTCTCAATCGGAAGAACGTTATCATCATATTGATGTCGATTGAATTGATGCTGCTTGCCGTCAATATCAATTTCGTCGCGTTTTCGGTTTTCTTGAACGATATGGCGGGTCAGGTGTTTGCCATGCTGGTCCTCACAGTGGCGGCCGCCGAAGCGGCTATTGGTCTTGCAATTTTGGTTGTCTATTTCCGCAATCGCGGCTCCATCGCGGTTGAAGATGTCAATGTGATGAAGGGTTAGACCCGCGTGCTGCTTTATATAGCTCCCGTTTTTTTGCCGCTGATCGGCGCCGCAATCACCGGCCTATTCGGCCGCGTGCTTGGTGACCGACCGTCGCAATATATCTCCTGCGGGGCGATGGGATTGGCGGCACTGGCATCGATATTCGTCTTTAACAATGTGGTGATGCAGGGCGAAGTTCAGCAGATATATTTGTTCAACTGGATGACGTCGGGCACGTTCGTAGTTGATTGGGCGCTTCGCATCGACGAATTGACCGCGATGATGGTGTTCACGGTTTCGATCGTGTCGTTCCTGATCCATGTCTACTCGATTGGTTACATGGCGCATGATTCGCATATTCCGCGTTTTTTCTCCTATCTGTCGCTGTTTACTTTTTTCATGTTGGCGCTCGTCACGGCGGATAATTTCCTCCAGCTATATTTCGGCTGGGAGGGCGTTGGTCTGGTTTCCTATCTGCTGATCGGCTTTTGGTATAAGCGCCCTGCTGCCAATGCGGCAGCGATTAAGGCGTTTGTTGTTAATCGCGTGGGCGATTTCGGGTTCGGTCTTGGAATCCTGGCAATTTACCTCACCTTCGGATCCGTCAGTTTCGATACGGTGTTCGCCGCCGCGCCCACCATGGTCGGCACGGAGTTCGATTTCCTCGGCCACAATTTCGATTCCCTGACGGTTATCTGCATTCTGCTGTTTGTCGGCGCCATGGGAAAATCGGCGCAGTTCTTACTGCATACCTGGCTGCCCGATGCGATGGAGGGCCCGACGCCGGTATCCGCCCTCATTCATGCGGCGACCATGGTAACGGCCGGTGTCTTCCTGGTGGCGCGCTGCTCACCGCTGTTTGAATATGCGCCGATCGCGCTCGCCGTTGTCACCTTCGTAGGCGCCACCACGGCGATATTCGCCGCGACAATTGCCATCACACAAAACGATATTAAGCGGGTAATCGCGTATTCCACCTGCAGCCAGCTCGGCTACATGTTCTTTGCTTGCGGCGTATCGGCTTATTCGGCCGGCATGTTCCATCTTACCACACACGCATTCTTCAAGGCGCTTCTGTTCTTGGGCGCCGGCTCGGTGATCCACGCCATGTCCGACGAGCAGGACATGCGCAAAATGGGCGGTATCTGGAAAGCTATCCCGCTTACCTATTTGCTGATGTGGATCGGCAGCCTGGCGTTGGCGGGTGTGCCGTTCTTCTCGGGATTTTTCTCCAAGGACATTATTCTTGAATCCGCCTTTGCGGCGGCAACCGGGTTGGGTCATTACGCATTTGCTGCCGGTATCGCCGCCGCCGTGCTGACGGCGCTCTATTCGTGGCGGCTTATCATTCTTACCTTCCATGGCAAGCCACGGGCGGATGAAAAAGTGATGGCGCATGTTCATGAATCACCGCCGATCATGACCGTACCGCTCATTCTGTTGGCCGTCGGCGCGATCGTTTCCGGGTACCTTTTGTTACCCATGGTCGGATCGCATTCGGATTTCTGGGGCACCTCAATACTCGTGCTGCCGCATCATCACGCCCTCGAGGGTGCGCATCATGTTGATTTCTGGGTCAAGGCGTTGCCGACCATCGTCGCGGTTATCGGCATATTGGCCGCTTATTTTCTCTACATGACCAAACCGCACTTGCCCGGTGTCTTGGCGCAACGTCTGCGGCCGCTCTATCTGTTCTCGCACAACAAATGGTATTTTGATGAGCTCTATGATTGGGCGTTCGTCCGTCCGGCCAAATATCTTGGCTACGGCTTGTGGAAACAGGGCGACGGCGGCGTCATCGACGGAATCGGCCCAGACGGTGTCGCGGCTGCGGCGGCTGCCATTGCCCGACGCGTCGTCAAGCTGCAGAGCGGCTATGTCTATCACTACGCATTTCTGATGCTGGCCGGTGTGGCCGTCATCATCACCTGGTATCTCATTCTGGGATGATGACATGACCGATTGGCCCATTCTCTCGACCGTCACGTTCCTGCCGCTGCTCGGCGCGGCTTTTATCCTGCTGATCCGGGGTGATGAAGCGACGATCGCGCGCAATTCCCGCCATGTGGCGTTATGGACTAGCGTTGTCGCGTTCGGAATTTCTGTGTTGCTCATCGTCGATTTCGACACGACGACGGCGGATTTCCAGTTTGAGGAGTATACGCCGTGGCTGCCTGAATTTGGCATTGGCTATCATCTCGGCGTCGATGGAATCTCGGTATTTTTTCTTTTGCTGACCACGTTTCTGGTGCCGATTTGCATTATTTCGTGCTGGGAAGCCGTGAAGACCCGGGTACGCGAATACATGATCGCGTTTCTGATTTTGGAGACACTGATGATCGGTGTGTTCTCCTCTCTCGATATGTTGATGTTCTATATCTTCTTCGAGGGGCAGCTCATTCCGATGTTCCTGATCATCGGTATCTGGGGTGGTGCGCGACGTGTCTATTCAGCCTACAAATTCTTCCTCTATACATTGCTGGGCTCGGTGCTGTTTTTACTCGCCATTCTGTTCATGTATTTACAGGCTGGCACCACTGATATTCCGGCCTTGATGAGCGAGGTGTGGGCGCCGGCGGTGCAAACCTGGCTCTGGCTTGCTTTGTTCGCATCGTTCGCGGTCAAGCTACCGATGTGGCCGTTTCATACCTGGCTGCCCGATGCCCATGTCGAGGCGCCGACCGCAGGCTCGGTCATCCTCGCCGGAATTCTGCTGAAAATGGGCGGCTACGGATTTTTGCGTTTCTCGCTGCCCATGTTCCCCGATGCCAGCGAATTTTTTGTGCCCTTCGTGTTCTCGCTGTCCGTTGTTGCGGTGATCTACACCTCCCTAGTCGCCCTCATGCAACAGGACATGAAGAAGCTGATCGCCTATTCCTCGGTCGCCCATATGGGAATTGTCACGATCGGCCTATTCACCTTCAACGCTCAGGGCATCGAGGGCGGCATTTTTCAAATGCTCAGTCACGGTGTGGTTTCGGCAGCGTTGTTCCTCATCGTTGGTGTAGTTTATGACCGCGTGCACTCCCGCGAGATTTCGTCCTATGGCGGGCTCGTTCACCGCATGCCGGTGTATGCATTCGTGTTTATGGTGATCATGCTCGCGTCGATAGGGCTTCCGGCTACCAGCGGTTTTGTCGGTGAATTTCTGATTTTTGTCGGCGTGTTCCAGGTAAATACCTGGGTTGCCATGTTGGGACTAACCGGGGTTATCCTCGGCGCCGCCTATATGCTATGGCTCTATCGCCGTGTGATTTTTGGTGAATTGAAAAAGGAAAACCTGAAATCAATCACCGATTTGAACATGCGTGAAATTGGCTTTTTTGCGCCGCTCGTTGTGTTGGCCTTATTCATGGGCATTTATCCCAAGCCGTTCTTGGATGTCTTGCATGTCTCGGTGGAAAACCTAGTCGCGCAAACCCAAATGGCACGTACCGGCGGCGCTGAAGTTGTCGCCGATCTATTGCCCGATGTACTTGCCAGGGCGTTGAGGTAAATACGATATGGCGGAATTTACCACACCCGATTATTTGACCGCCTTGCCGGAAATGTTTCTGGCGACGGTCTCTCTCGTTCTTCTCATGGTCGGTGTTTTTCTTGGTAACCGGTCGACGAACTTGCTCACTTGGTTGTGCGTCGTCGCGATGGGCGCAGCGTTTATCATGGTGCTGGTGGGATCGCACGCTCATAGCACCACATTTTTCGGCATGTTTGTGAGCGACAGTTTCTGCATATTCATGAAATGCCTGGTGTTGATCGGCGCCGCGCTGACTCTGATTATGGGCATGGGATATGTAAAGCGCGAAGGCATGAATCGCTTCGAGTTTCCGATCCTGATTTTGTTCGCGACCCTCGGCATGTTGCTGATGATTTCAGCAAACGACCTGATCGCGCTTTATGTCGGCCTCGAATTGCAGAGCTTGGCGCTATATATCGTCGCCGCGTTCCGCCGTGACTCGCTGCGCTCCAGCGAAGCCGGCCTCAAATATTTCGTTCTCGGCGCGCTCTCGTCCGGAATGCTGCTGTATGGCTGTTCCATGGTCTATGGCTTTACCGGCTTTACCGGTTTTGACGAGATCGCCGTCGTAATCGGCCATCAAGGCGTGGACGCGCATGGCGCCGCGCCGATCGGCATTCTGATCGGATTGGTCTTCATTGCTGCGGCACTCGCATTCAAAGTATCCGCCGTGCCGTTTCATATGTGGACACCGGATGTTTACGAAGGCGCGCCGACGCCGGTTACAGCTTTCTTCGCCGCCGCGCCCAAAATTGCCGCGATGGCGTTGTTTCTGCGCGTCTTACTCGGGCCGTTTCACGAATTACTGGCGCAATGGGACCAGATCATCGTTTTCATCTCCATCGCGTCGATGGCGCTCGGGGCATTTGCGGCGATCGGCCAAAAAAATATCAAACGTCTTATCGCCTACAGTTCAATCGGTCATATCGGATATGCAATGGTCGGGCTTGCCGCCGGAACCCCGGAGGGCGTGCGCGGCGTTCTGATCTATCTGGCGATATATATGGTTATGTCGCTGGGCACGTTCGCCTGCATTCTCGCCATGCGCCGGCGCGGTCAGATGCTCGAACGGATCGAAGACCTCTCCGGCCTTTCCAAGACCAACCCGGCCATTGCTCTGGCGCTCGCAATTTTCATGTTCTCGATGGCAGGGATCCCGCCCTTGGCGGGCTTCTTCGGAAAGCTCTATGTTTTTCTGGCCGCCATAGAGGAGGGCATGTACGGACTCGCGATTATCGGCGTGCTCACCAGTGCGGTGGGCGCCTATTATTACATCCGTATCGTCAAAGTCATGTATTTCGACAAACCGGTCGAAGGCTGCGACAAACCGATCGGGGCGGAACTATCGAGCGTTCTGCTGGGTACAGGAGTCATCACGATGTTCTTTTTCGCCTATCCGACGCCCGTCCTGGAGGGTGCGCAGGCCGCCGCGGCACTTCTGTTTCCCTGATTTCGAGGCCAACATGACAACGCCACGGCTGTCGGATGAATACCGGTTGGTCGAAATGGACGCGGTCGACAGCACTAATGACGAGGCCAGGCGCCTAGCTTGCTCCGGCGCCGCGGATGGAACGCTCGTGTGGGCGCACCGCCAAACTGCCGGCAGGGGACGGCGTGGCCGGGTGTGGACGTCGGAGCCCGGAAATTTATATGCGTCGATCGTCCTCCGCCCTGATTGCGCGCCTTTGCAGGCGGCGCAATTGACTTTCGTGGCCGCTCTGGCCGTCCGCGACATGTTGACCATATTCTTAAGCAACAGCGACGCGATTGCCTGTAAATGGCCAAACGATGTGTTGATAGCGGGGCGAAAAATTTCCGGGATACTTCTTGAATCTTCGACGGCGGGAACCGGAATCGTTGATTGGCTGGTTCTCGGCATCGGCGTAAATTTGCGCCACCATCCCGATATCGGTGGCCGTCACCCGGCGACTGACCTCTCTTCGGAAGGCGCCGGCGCAATAGAGGCATCAGTTGCCTTGGAGACCCTCGCAATGGCTTTTGCCGAGCGCCGCGGAGAATGGCTCCAGGGCGGATTCGAAGGCGTTCGCAATGCATGGCTGAAACATGCGTATGGACTCGGCCAGACGGCACAGATCAAACTGGAGAACGCCAGCCATAGCGGTTCGTTTATCGGCATTGATGAGAGCGGGGCTTTGCGACTGAAGGATGATGACTGTGCGGAGCAGCAGTTTGCCGCCGGCGAGGTGACTTTCGAGGAGAGTAGCTAAGCCATGCTTCTGGCTATCGATGTGGGCAATACCAATACCGTATTCGCGGTGTTCGATGGAGATACGATGCGCGGTCAATGGCGGGCGGCGACGGACGCACAGCGCACCGCCGACGAACACGCCGTCTGGTTCAGCCAACTTATGGCGCGCCACGAATTGAATCTGGATGACATTGATCATGTCGTTCTGTCGACGGTGGTTCCGCAATGTTTGAGCGCTCTGAAGTTGTTGTGTGAAGAATATTGTGGTTGCACGCCGATGGTTGTCGGTGAGTCGGGTATTGAACTCGGCATCGACGTTCATGTTGCTCAGCCAGGCGAAGTCGGCGCCGATAGATTGGTAAACGCTGTCGGTGCGCAAAAGCATTATTCCGGCCCATTGATTATTATTGATTTTGGCACCGCGACTACGTTCGATGCGATCAATGAAGACGGTTCCTATGAAGGCGGCATCATTGCGCCAGGGATCAACCTATCCCTCGAATCGCTGCATCAGGCGGCCGCGCAATTACCGAGAATAGCGGTAAGCCGTCCCGACAGGGTAATCGCCAAATCTACGGTTCCGGCCATGCAATCGGGAATTTATTGGGGGTACATCGGTTTGATCGAAGGCGTCACTCAGCGCATGAAGGAAGAATATGGTCGTCCGATGCAAGTGATCGCCACGGGCGGGTTGGCGGATTTGTTCTCCGACGGCACTTCGGCCATCGATAAGACCGATCCAGACCTCACCATTCGCGGCCTTCTGGAGATTTTTAGCCGTAACAGTCAGGATGGTTCATGAATATTCCTGCCGTGTCTGGAGCGGCCATCAAATCCAATGCGCTCCATTTTGTGCCATTGGGCGGCACCGGCGAAATCGGTATGAATCTCAGCCTATATGCATGCCGCGGCAAATGGCTGATGGTGGATCTCGGCATAGCTTTCGCCGGCGACACGTTGCCGGGTGTTGATATCCTGGTACCGGAAATCTCTTTTATTGAAGAGCATCGAAACGATCTGCTCGCCATTTTGTTAACTCATGCACACGAGGACCATTTAGGTGCGGTCGCCTACCTCTGGCCGCAATTGCAATGTCCGGTCTACGCCACGCCGTTCACTGCGGCCATCCTGCGGGAAAAATTGCAGGAGGCCGGATTGATCAAGAAAGTTCCGCTCCGGGAGATACCGCTCCGCGCTAAATTTGAGCTTGGCCCCTTCGCCGTGGAATATGTATCGGTCACACATTCCATACCGGAATCCAATTCTCTCATCCTGCGCACGCCCGAGGGTGTCGTCCTTCATACCGGTGACTGGAAACTCGACCCGGAACCTTTGGTCGGTGAACTCACGGATGAAGCCATGCTGCGGCAAATTGGCGATGACGGCGTGCTCGCAATGGTTTGCGATTCGACAAATGCCTTGTCGGAAGGTGAAAGCGGCTCCGAGGGCACGGTCAGGAAGAAATTGATTGAGCTGATTTCCGCTTGCGAGCAGGGAGTTGCAGTCACGCAGTTCGCGTCTAACGTTGCGCGCATGCAAAGCGTAGCGGTCGCGGCGGAGGTCAACGGGCGCGAATTGGTGTTGGTCGGGCGTTCGCTCTGGAAATATGCAAGAGCGGCGCAGGCGACCGGATATCTGGATCCCAATTTGCGCTTGCTCAGTGACAAAGAGGGCGCAGAGTTGCACCCAGCGCAGGCGCTTTACTTATGCACTGGATGCCAAGGAGAGCCACGCGCGGCGATGTCGAAAATAGCCGCTCAGAGCCACCCGCGTGTCCATCTGTCGTCTGGCGACAGCGTAATATTTACCTCCAAGATCATACCCGGCAACGAGCCGCCGATCGGCCGTTTGCACAGCCAGTTGGCGGCGCGCGGAATTACCGTGATCGACGAGAAGGATCACAAAGACATCCACGTCTCCGGGCATCCGCGCCGCGATGAATTGAGACGCATGTATAGCTGGGTGAAGCCGAAGATTTCGGTTCCAGTCCATGGTGAGGCACGCCACCTCGTGGCGCACGCGAATTTGGCGCGCTCGCTCAACACGCCGGAGAGCTGGGTTATATCCGATGGTGATGTGTTACGCCTGGGGCCGGGGCCAGCGGAAGTCATCGGCACCGTCTTTTCCGGCAAACTTGCGGTCGACGGCACGCGATTAATCGCATCTGATCACACCGCGTTCGGTGCGCGCCGCCGATTGATGCGAGACGGCGCCGTATTCGTCTCACTGGTCGTTGACAAGGATGGCTGGTTGGCCGCACCGCCGGCTATACAGGGGCAGGGCATCATCGACGCGGACAACGAAGATGTCGTCGTGAAAGGGTTGGTCGAGGCTGTGCAAGAAGCGCTTAATTCAGACAAGTTGGATAATGATGACAAGAAACTGTGTGAGGCTGGGCGCCTGGTGGTCCGGCGCACCCTGGTGGCACTCTACGGCAAGCGACCGGTCATCGAAGTGCAAATCGTTCGAATATAAGATGATGTGGGAAGAGATGGCGGGCAGAGGAATATGATTGGGCGGTTGAACCACGTAGCAATCGTTGTGCCGGACCTCGCGGCGGCGCGGGCGCTCTACCAAGACATGATGGGCGCGACGGTTTCGGGTGAGAAAGATTTGCCCGAGCATGGCGTGACGACCGTGTTTGTGGAATTGCCCAACACAAAAATAGAGCTCTTACATCCGCTAGGTGAAAAATCCGCCATCCAGGGCTTTCTCGACAAAAACCCCAGTGGGGGCGTTCATCACATTTGTTACGAGGTGGCTGACATCGGCACGGCGCGCGACCGGCTGGTTGACGGCGGCGCGCGCATTCTGGGCGATGGCGAGCCGCGCACCGGCGCGCATGGCAAGCCCGTCCTATTTTTACATCCCAAAGATTTTTGCGGCACCTTGATAGAACTCGAGGAGGCCTAGGATTTTCCATGAGCATCTTAAACATCGCCCTGGTATTTCTAATCTCCTGGTGGCTTGGCTGGTTCTTGACGCTGCCCTTCGGCGTGAAGGCGCCTAAAAAAGTCGAACCCGGGCACGCAGCGAGTGCGCCCGACAAGCCACGTTTGCTTGTCAAGGCAGTAATCTCGACCGGCATTGCCTGCGTGATAACTGCCGTTGTCGTTGTCATCGTTCAGTCCGGGTGGATCGACCTACGGGAGTAGAATAGTGGCGCAGCATTATTGTGACGCCGCCATCGGCGACCCGTTGCACGGCCCTTACCACGACCGGGAGTACGGTTTCCCCATCGGGGATGACAATGGGCTGTTCGCGCGCCTGGTGCTCGAAATTAATCAGGCTGGCCTATCCTGGGCGACGATCCTAAAAAAGAAGGACAATTTCACCGCCGCCTATGACGGTTTCGATATTGCTACGGTCGCGGCTTATGATGAGGACGCCCGCGCCCGCCTTCTGGCAGATGCTGGTATCATTCGCAATCGCCTCAAAATAAACGCAGCGATCGAGAATTCCCGCACTTTGCTTGATATTCGAGCCAACGAAGGGTCGTTCAAGGCATGGCTTGATCTGCATCATCCGGCGGAGCTTGAGAGTTGGGTTAAATTGTTCCGCGCCAATTTCAAATTCACCGGGCCCGAGATTGTGCGCGAATTCCTCGTCAGCGCTGGATACTTGCCGGGCGCCCACCGCGTGGATTGTCCGGTGTACGCCGTTGTCGAGAGCCTGAACCCGCCCTGGATGTGGGCCCAATAATCCAACCTTAAGTTTCTTTCCTTAATCTTTGCGGCCAAGAAACGTCTATTCGCCGCAGCAGCATGCACGTTCTTGAACGGGAATGGGTTGTCGCTCAGCGCTCAGCAAATTACCGTTAGGCCGACCGCCTGCGAGGCGTTGACGGCCCATATGCCGCGCGACAATGTGGCATATCTGGCCGGTATTGGTGTCAGTGAAAATGCCGTCGTGCTGTCCGGTCTAAATGCACCAGGACAACTCGACTTCGATATCAATCATAAGTTTTTTTCTAATCGGATTGCCGCTGGAGAACGCCCTGGCAATCGCCCCCGCCGATACTTTGAATATCATCAGCGGTTCCAATATTGGCGCCGGAACGGTGACGGTCAAAAATAGCCTAGTCTAGTTTAACGATGAGCCCTCGGGCGATACCCAATCACATGCGATCGCCGTTGAGTGTCAAAAAAAGCTCGAGGCCGCCACCCGTTTGCGGGATTGCAGTAGGTTACCTTATATTCCTGACGCTTCGATCCTCGGGCCTCAACATTGTGCTTTGATGTAGCTTTGGGCATATAGTCCGGCACAACAAATTCGTGCGAATCGAGAAAATCATGCGGCGATCCAATTTTTTCATGCCGACGTTAAAAGAAACGCCTGCTGAGGCGCAGATACCCTCGCATCGTCTCATGCTGCGTGCCGGTATGGTTCGGCAGACAGCGGCAGGTATCTATAGCTGGTTGCCACTCGGCTACCGTGTGTTGAAAAAAATCGAGCAGATCGTGCGCGAGGAAATGGATGCAACCGGCGCGCAAGAGATTCTGATGCCGACAATCCAGCCGGCAGAACTGTGGCAGGAAAGCGGGCGCTATGACGATTACGGCAAGGAAATGCTACGTATCACCGACCGCCATGAACGCGGCCTTCTTTATGGCCCAACCCATGAGGAAATTGTTACCGATATCTTCCGCAACAGCGTAAAGAGCTATCGCGATCTGCCGCAAAATCTTTATCAAATTCATTGGAAATTTCGTGACGAGGTGCGTCCTCGCTTCGGCGTTATGCGCGGGCGGGAATTCTTCATGAAGGATAATTATTCCTTTGATATTGATGCGGAATCGGCGCGCCGCTCCTACAACAAAATGTTTGTTTCCTACCTCCGGACATACGCCCGCATGGGATTAAAGCCAATCCCCATGCAGGCCGATAGCGGCGCGATCGGCGGCGATATGAGCCATGAATTTATCGTCTTGGCCAATACCGGAGAAAGCGCTGTCTATTGTGATTCTGCTTGGCTCGATACTGATGCATTGGCGCTTGAAATTGATTTCGAAACCGATTTACAACCCATCGTCGACAAGTGGACGGAACTTTATGCGGCCACTGACGATAAACATAACCCCAAGAACTGCCCGATCGATGCGGCGAACCTTTTTACCGGACGCGGGATCGAGGTCGGCCATATTTTTTATTTCGGCACCAAATATTCTGTCGCCATGGGTGCCACAGTGAGCGACGATCAAGGCAAGGATGTGCCGGTTGAAATGGGCTCCTACGGCATTGGCGTATCTCGCCTCGTTGGTGCCATCATCGAGGCAAACTATGACGAGAACGGTATTGTCTGGCCGGAAAGTGTGGCGCCATTCAAGGTCGGTCTCATGAACCTTCGGAGTGGCGACGATACTTGCGATGCGGTGTGCGAAAAACTCTACGCCGATTTAAACAAAGCGGGAGTTGAGACTCTCTATGATGAGCGCGACGAACGCGCCGGCGTGAAGTTTGCCGAAATGGATTTGATTGGACTGCCATGGCAGGTCGCGGTGGGACCACGTGGCGTGAAGGCGGGCACGGTAGAGATCAAGCGGCGAGGTGGCGAGCGCGAAGAGATATCTGCAGAATCCGCTCTAGCCCGGCTTGTGTAAGAGTTCGTTCGGAAATCCTGCATGCTTTCCACCTTCGAGAGAATGGTCGCACTGCGCTATCTCTGGCCGGGGCGCAGAGAGACCTTCACCTTTCTTGTTGCGATGTTCTCGCTGCTTGGCATTGCGTTTGGCGTCTTTACGCTGATTGTTGTGATGTCCGTGATGGGCGGATTTCGAGAGGAATTACTTACCCGGATACTCGGACTGCAGCCGCATGTCGTCGCGCGCTCCATTGATAGCGCAATCACTGATTACGATGCCTTGGCCACAACGGTGCGCACCATTAAAGGTGTTGAAACCGCCGCACCGGTCGTCCGGGCGGAAGTTTTGGCGCGCGGTGACCGCGAGGTAACGGGAGCGCTCGTCTACGGTATTTCCGGCGAAGACCTGGCCCGCAAGAAGCGGGTCGTAAGTGGTTTATCGGCCGGCGCGATGCTGCCTTTTGTCAACGACGAGGGTGTCATTGTCGGTCACCGTCTGGCCAATAAATTGCGCCTTGAGGTAGGTGATAACATTCGCCTCATTGCGCCGTCTGTTACGGCGACTGTGCTTGGCAGCATACCACGGGCCCGGGCCTATAAAATCATCGGCACGTTCAACGTCGATATGTCCGAGTATGACAGCGGATTTGTCTTCATGCCGCTCGCCTTGGCGCAAGTGCACTTCAAGTTTCGTGGTTCGGTTTCGTCTCTTGAGATCACTGTCGACAAACCGGATCGGGTTCGCGAGTTGCGACCCGCTCTTCGCCAGGCGTTTGGCACGAACTTTAGGCTGCACGATTGGCAGCAAATAAATGCCACCTATTTTGGCGTACTCGAAGTTGAGCAAAGGGTGATGTTTCTAATCCTCTTACTCATTGTCCTGGTTGCGGCGTTCAACATCATTTCGAGTATGATCATGTTAGTGAAGAGTAAGGGGCGGCAAATAGCCATTCTCCGCACCATCGGCGCCACGCGCGGTCAAATCATGCGCATCTTTTTCATGAACGGCGCCCTGATTGGAATCGTCGGTACCGTCACTGGCGTTGTCGGGGGTATCCTGTTCGCGATATATATTGAACCTATTCGGGAAGGCGTCGAGAGCCTATTCGGCACACGGTTATTTCCGCATGAATTCTATTTTCTGTCTCAATTGCCGACCCGGATCGACGGCGGTGAAATTGCTGTCGTGGCGATCTTAGCGCTTGGCCTATCATTTTTGGCGACACTCTATCCGGCCTGGCGGGCGGCACGAGTCGACCCGGTAGAGGCGCTTCGCCATGAGTGAAACCGCGCACGTTCTGGAGCTTTTGAACCTGCGACGCACCTTCACACAGGGAGGTGCTGTGATCGAGGTGCTGCGAGGTGTGTCGTTTGGTATTTCGGCAGGTGAAGTGGTGGCGCTTACCGGTCCGTCCGGCGCCGGTAAATCAACCCTGCTGCAACTGGCGGGGCTACTCGAACAACCGGATGGCGGTGAAATCCGTATCGCCGGACAATCCTGCGCTGCCATGTCGGAGCGCCAGCGCACCCGGGCACGTCGGGAGAAACTCGGTTTCGTGTACCAGTTTCATCACCTTTTGCCCGAGTTTTCCGCTCGAGAGAATATAATGCTGCCGCAAATAATCGGCGGCGCCAGCAAACGGCGCGCTCGGCAATATGCCGACGATTTACTGGCTTGCCTGGATCTGTTGCAACGCAAGAACCACCGGCCAGCGCAAATGTCGGGCGGCGAACAACAACGGGTAGCGATCGCACGGGCCCTAGCCAATCGGCCCGTCCTATTGCTGGCTGACGAACCCACCGGAAACCTGGATCAGGAAAACGCAAAAATTGTATTCGACGCGTTGATGGCGGTGGTCCGCGATAACGGATTGGCGGCGCTTATTGCCACGCATAATTTAGACCTTGCCGCGCGCACGGACCGTCATGTAGCGCTTGATAACGGCATTCTTACCGAGCAACGGTAAAATAATCCACAAATGGTTTTTTGAATCTAATAGAGGCCAGTCTTGTAATTATCCTCGATGAATTCATCGCCCTCCTCAATGTCTTCTTTAGTCGGCTGTTTTTCGGGAGTTGCGACCTGCTCCAATATCATTTGCGCCAATGTTGGCATTTCCTTGCGGTCCTGCTGGCTTTCTGCATTCCAGAGCTTGGATCGCCGTACTGCTTTGGCGCAATGCAAATACGCTTCGTTAATCTCGACCATGATACCCATCGCCGGCACCTTGCGGTTCACAGCGCAACGTTCAAGAATTTTCTTGTCCTTTACGAGCGTGGCCTTGCCGTTCACGCGCAAGGCATCTTCAAAACCTGGAATCAGGAATAAAAGTCCGACATTAGGATTGGCAACGATATTGCTCATCGTATCGAGGCGGTTGTTACCGGGCCTATCCGGAATGAATATGGTGTTATCGTCAATTACTTGCACGAATCCCGGAGGGTCGCCTCTGGGTGATACATCTGCCTTGCCATCCGCTGCGCTCGTGCCGATGCATAGAAACGGTGAGCGGGATACAAAATTCTTGCAATGCTCATCCAGCTTTCCCAGCTGCTTCATAAGGGCGATGTCCATTGGCTCGCCGTAATTGCCTCTGAGCTCGTCTTCGCTGGTGACGGCTGTGTCAGTTTTTTGATTATCCATCACTTAACCCCATTTAATTTCGAGCTTACTCGACTATATCAGTGCCCAACAGGTGCCGCCAACGGCTGATGCCTATTCTAATTACGCGTGACAATTTCCCCTTTAATATGGAATCTATCCCTGCTTCAATATTTTGCGAGTCGGGTCCATGAGCCACGCTAGTTTCGTCCATCTCCGGGTTCATTCGGCCTACTCACTGTCAGAAGGTGCGATCAAGACAGATGAGCTCGCCGCACTCTGCCAGGCTGAGCGCATGCCGGCTGTTGCGATCACGGACAGAAACAATCTGTTTGGTGCGCTTGAATTTTCTGAGGTGTGCATCAAATCGGGTGTGCAACCAATTTTAGGTTGCGAGTTGGCACTGCGCCGGAATTCACAAGATGAAAGCAGAGGGCAAACGCCTACGCGAGAACCGTATTGGCTAGCTCTATTGGTTAAAAATGAAATTGGGTGGCGCAACCTTATGGCTCTGTCTACCACCTCACATTTGAAAACGCCCAGCGGTGAAACACCGCAGATCGACCTCGCCTATCTAGCCGATCATTCAGAGGGACTGTTGGCGCTCTCCGGTGGCCCGCGCGGACCGCTGGGCGCACTCCTTTTGGATGGTCAGGATGATGCAGCGCGGACGTTTTCTGCCCAACTCGCGGAGATGTTTCCCGACCGTTTCTATATAGAGTTGATGCGCCATGGCATGGAAAATGAGACTCGTATTGAAGCGCAGCTGGTTGACCTAGCCTATACCCAAGGTATTCCGCTGTTGGCGACCAACGATGTCTATTTTGGTCCCCGTAATAAATTTTTAGCCCATGACGCCCTGTTGTGTATTGCGCAGAGTGCCCATATTGATGATGAAGAGCGCACTCGCGTTACGCCGGACCATTGTTTCAGGCCAGCTGATGAAATGCGCAAGCTGTTCGCTGATTTGCCTGAAGCAGCGGACAATACTCTGGTCGTGGCTAAACGCTGCGCCTTTATGGCGCCGCAGCATGCGCCAATTTTACCCGCTTTCCCCATGTCGGAAGGGAAGTCGGAGGCCGCCGAATTGCGCGACTTAGCGGAAGCTGGCCTCAATCAACGCCTCGAGCGCACTCTTTTCAAATCGGATATGTCGGACGAGGTTAGGGTGAACGCCGCGAAGCCCTATCTAGAACGCCTCAATTTTGAACTCGGCGTGATCGTCGACATGCAATATCCCGGCTACTTTCTAATCGTTGCCGAATTTATTCGCTGGGCAAAGTCGGAGAATATTCCTGTGGGACCAGGCAGAGGCTCGGGCGCAGGTTCGGTGGTAGCCTGGGCGCTCACTATTACTGACCTTGATCCTCTTCGGTTTGGCCTGTTGTTCGAAAGGTTTTTAAATCCCGAACGCGTATCCATGCCGGATTTTGACATCGACTTTTGCCAAGAGCGAAGGGATCGGGTCATCGACCACGTGTGCGAACAATATGGCCGCGACCGAGTAGCGCAGATCATTACGTTCGGAAAGCTCCAGGCGCGTGCCGTCATTCGAGATGTCGGGCGTGTCATGGGCCTGCCCTACGGCCAAGTCGACCGTTTATCTAAACTTGTCCCTTACAATCCAGCCAATCCCGTCTCTCTTCAGCAAGCTATTGACGGTGAGCCCCAATTTCAGGTGATGAAAGACGAGGACGCATCGGTTTCCCGCCTGCTTGATATCGCTCTGCAACTCGAAGGTTTGTACCGCCATGCTTCGACGCATGCTGCCGGCGTGGTGATTGGCGATCGTCCGTTGCAGGAGCTTGTCCCTCTCTACCGCGATCCACGATCGGAGATGCCGGTTACGCAATATTCAATGAAATATGTGGAGCAGGCAGGGCTAGTGAAATTCGATTTTCTTGGCTTAAAGACATTGAGTGTTCTCCAATATGCCTGCGAGTTGTTGCGCGGTGGTGGCTCTGAAATCGAATTGGACACGCTGCCTCTCGATAACCGAGCGACCTATGAGATGCTGGGTCGTGGTGCGTCGATGGGCGTGTTCCAATTGGAAAGCTCTGGTATGCGCGACGTGCTGCGCAGCATGCGACCTGATACTTTTGAGGATATCATCGCTCTTGTTGCTCTCTACAGACCGGGTCCAATGGGTAACATACCCAAGTTTATCGCCTGCAAGCATGGCGAGGAACAGCCGGACTACATGCATGAAAGTTTGGTCGAAATATTGCGCGAAACATACGGCGTCATTGTCTATCAAGAGCAGGTGATGCAGATCGCGCAGGTGCTGGCAGGATATAGCCTTGGCTCGGCTGATTTGCTGCGCCGCGCAATGGGTAAGAAAATTAAATCGGAAATGGATGCCCAGCGCGAAATTTTTGAGCAGGGAGCGATCAAGAAGGGCGTTGATAAGGCGCGGGCCAGCCAAATATTCGAATTGGTGGCAAAATTTGCCGATTACGGTTTCAATAAATCACATGCCGCCGCCTATGCACTGGTCGCCTATCAAACCGCCTATTTTAAAGCTAATCACGGCGTCGAATTCATGGCGGCATCCATGTCTTTCGAACTTCGTGACACTGACAAATTGGCAGCCTTTCGACAGGAACTGGAACGTATCGGCATTTCCCTCCTACCACCGGATATCAATGCCTCCGATGCGAATTTTACCGTGGCAAGAACAACAGAAGCGAACGGTGCTAACGGGATCCGCTATGCTTTGGCAGCGATAAAGAATGTCGGCGATGTGGCAATGCGCACGGTTGTTGCTGAACGCGATGCCAATGGCCCATACACAAGCATATTTGATTTCGCCGGGCGTTTGGGTGCTGGCGTGATCAACAAACGGCAACTCGAAAATTTAGTGCGTGCCGGGACGTTCGATGCGCTTGAACCAAGTCGCCGGAAACTCTACGAATCGGTGGATTTATTACTGCGCCACGCGGAGAGCGCTGAGCGCAACAACGGCCAAGACTCGTTATTTGGCGTCGGGCCAAATATGGGAATGCCCGAACCCGCACTGCCGGAGGGCGCCGATTGGCCGCCATTGGAGCGTTTGAATCATGAACAAGAGGCGATCGGGTTTTATCTCTCTGCCCATCCGCTTGAAGCCTACGCCTCTGCTCTCGGAACTCTGAATACCACAGCATGCGAACAATTTGGAGAGCGTGCCAAGGAGGGCGCAACCAGCGTTAGGGCGGCGGGCGTCGTTCTCAGCGTGCAGGAAAGAGACTCAAATGGGCGTCGTTTCGCTTTTGTGCGGCTTTCGGATCCCAGTGGAAGCTTTGAGGTCGCCTTTTTTCAAGAAGCTTATGGCGCTGCGCGAGAGCTGCTAGAACCGGGTCGTTTCTTGTTGGTGCAGGTTAATCTTCGGGTGGAAGGCACCATGATCAAGCTCACGGCTCAGAGTGCCGACGACCTAGAGGTCCGCGTGACCGGGCAAATGAAAGGCTTGGAAATACACTTTTCTGAGAGTACGCCATTGGCCCCGCTGAGAAATATCTTGGATCGTCAGGGAGCGGGGCCTGGGCAGATACTTTTCGTAATTACAACCCTGCAACGCGGGCATGTCGAAGTGGGTCTGAAAGAGGGATACACATTGTCTCCGGCAGTTCGTGCTGAAATAGATGCGCTTCCAGGAATTTTGGCGGTCCGGGACATGTGATGCCCAGGGATTGACAGCTAGAAATAACTTGCCATCAATTGACTTACAGCAAGGGCGAGGGTATTTGTCTCGCTCTCACAGTGTATTGCATGGGAAAATCGCACGTGGATATGCGGTGCGCGCCGACATATGGCGTCTGCCGCTCCGGTGTCTGGAAACATTTCCGGACCAACTCCGCGGACGCATAACCGGAGAAGGAAATTACATGGCTCTTCCAGAGTTCACCATGCGCCAGCTATTGGAAGCAGGCGTACATTTTGGACATCAAACACGCCGTTGGAACCCGAAAATGGGTCCCTATATTTTTGGCGTGCGCAATGGTGTCCATATTCTTGACCTGCAGCAGACGGTGCCGATGTTTCACCAAGCACTAACCGCACTTCGCGATGTCGCGGCGGGAGGCGGGCGAATATTATTTGTGGGCACCAAGCGCCAGGCATCAGAACCCGCCGCCGAAGCGGCGCGCCGAAGCGGCCAGTACTATGTAAATCACCGCTGGCTTGGCGGCATGATGACGAACTGGAAAGCTGTTTCTGGATCGATCAAAACATTGATCAATCTGGAAGAACAGCTGGCCGATAAAAACCTTGGTTTGACCAAAAAAGAGATTCTTCAGCTCACCCGTAAGCGTGATAAATTGGATCGCGCCTTGGGTGGTATCAAAGATATGGGTGGCGTTCCGGATATCCTCGTGGTGATCGATACGAATAAGGAAGATATCGCCGTTTTGGAAGCTTGCAAATTGGGCATTCCCGTGGTTGCAGTGGTGGATAGCAACTGTGATCCAGAATTAATTACTTATCCGATTCCTGGAAACGATGACGCCATTAGGGCGGTGAGTTTCTACTGCGACCTGTTTTCGCGCGCAATTATTGACGGCCTGCAACAAGAATTGGCCGCATCTGGAGCTGATATCGGCGAAGCACTGGAAGCGCCGACAGAAAAAATTCCGGCTGATGATCCTATTGAAAATGTTGCGGCAAAAGCTTTAGAGCCAGAACCAGAAGTGACGCCAGTAGCGGAAACTGGGGCCAAAGCAGCGGCTGAGTCACAAGAGCAACCCACCGAAGTACAAGGTGAGAACGCGCCGGCCGCTAACCCCGCCTAGGGCGAGTTGCAACAAATTTTTGATGACGATCGCGCTGGCCGATGCCAGGGCAGGAGCTAAGGAGTTAAAAGTCATGGCCGAGATCACGGCAGCGCTGGTCAAAGAATTACGCGAAAAAACTGGCGTCGGAATGATGGATTGTAAAAAGGCGCTAGGCGAAACCTCGGGCGATTTGGAGGCAGCTGTAGATTGGCTGCGCAAAAACGGCCTGGCTGCCGCGGCAAAAAAAGCCGGGCGTATTGCCTCCGAAGGTCTCATCGGTCTTGCGGTCACTGAAAGTTCAGCGGCGCTGGTAGAGGTCAATTCAGAGACAGACTTTGTCTCGCGCAACAAGGACTTTCAGAACGTGGTGCGCGAGGTTGCGACCCTCGCATTGAGTTATAGCGGCGACATAGACAAGTTGAGCGCATCGAAATATCCTGGGAAAAGCCATAGCGTAGAAGCCGAAATCACCCAACTTGTGGCGACAATTGGTGAGAATATCAATGTTCGTCGTACAACCGCGTTGTCGGTCGAAACCGGCGTGGTCGGCAGCTATGTACATGCTGCTACGGTGCCGGGACTAGGCCGGATCGGCGCGCTAGTGGCTATTCGTTCCGAAGGCGACAAAGAAGCTTTAACCCAACTCGCGCATCAACTCGCGATGCATGTGGCTGCAGCGAGCCCGCAGGCAGTATCTACTGGAGACCTGGACAGCAACGATGTTGAGCGTGAACGCGCCATTCTCCGAGAGCAGGCTGAGGGCTCGGGCAAACCTCCCGAAATTATCGACAAAATGATTGAAGGCCGATTACGAAAGTTTTATGAGGAGGTTGTTCTTCTTAATCAAACATTTGTCATAGATGGTGAAACAAAAATATCAGCACTTATCGAGGAGACTCAGAAAGATTTAGGCAGTACCGTCGAGATTGTCGGAATGCGTCGTTTCGCGCTTGGAGAGGGAATTGAGCGCAAACAAGCTGATTTTGCGGCTGAAGTGGCAGCGCAACTCAAATAGCGGTGATTTCAGTAATACCGTCTCTTGAAACGTGGAGGCGTAGAGATCTTTGTTGTAGGGTTGTAGCCCGGGCGAGGTAAGCCCGGTATTCGCTGGCACGCCAAGTCTGCAAGTCCCGGGCGGTAACTCTGGGGCGCGCAAGAGAAAATATACGCCAAATCCAGCGTCGAGCCTCGGGAGTAGATATGGATCCTGGCAACAAATTTCATCGTATTCTCCTCAAAATATCGGGAGAAGCACTGATGGGAGATGAGCCTTACGGTATTGACAGCGGCACGGTGGAGAGAATCGCTGTTGATATTGGTGAGATTCACCGCCAGGGCATACAAGTCTGTGTGGTGGTGGGAGGCGGCAATATCTTTCGCGGAATATCGGGGGCCGCTGCCGGAATGGAACGCGCCAGTGCCGATTACGTCGGGATGCTGGCGACGGTCATGAACGCATTAACCATGCAACATGCGTTAGAGAAAATCGAAGTGCCAACACGCGTGCTGTCCGCCATACCGATGGCTACTGTATGCGAACCCTATGTCCGCCGCAGAGCCATTCACCACATGGGGAAAGGGCGGCTGGTAATTTTTGCGGCGGGCACGGGAAATCCCTTTTTTACGACCGACACTGCGGCGGCATTACGGGCGGCCGAAATGGGATGTGATTCCTTGTTTAAGGGAACTAAGGTTGATGGCGTCTATTCGGCCGATCCGGAGTTAGATAGTAACGCTGAACGGTACGAAAAACTGACATATTTAGATGTTCTGTCGCGCGATCTCAAAGTAATGGACGCGTCGGCAATATCATTGGCGAGAGAGAATCGAATTCCGATTGTTGTATTCTCGATCCGCCGCCCCGGGGGGCTAAACTCCGTCTTAAAAGGAGATGGTGCTCATACGATCATCGGTGAACGGGAGTAGTTCAATGGCAGAAGAACCGGATATTGATGATTTGCAGCGTCGTATGAACGGCGCAGTTGAAGTTTTACGACAAGAATTTTCTGGTTTGCGAACGGGGCGCGCCTCTTCGAGTTTGGTCGAGCCAATAATGGTCCAAGCATATGACACCGAAATGCCGTTGAACCAGGTTGCCACAATCAGCGTTCCTGAGCCGCGAATGATTAGTATCCAGGTCTGGGATAAATCGCAGGTTAAGGCCGTGGAAAAGGCCATCCAAAATTCAGGCTTGGGCCTTAACCCAATTATTGACGGGCAGAATTTGCGCATCCCGATACCAGAGTTGAATGAGGAGCGCCGAACAGAACTCGCAAAAATTTCGGGGAAATATAGCGAGCAGGCTAAAATTTCGGTGCGCAACGTGCGCCGGGACGGCATGGACAAACTGAAGAAATTGGAGCGATCGGGAGACATCAGCGAAGATGATGCAAAAATTTGGTCCGATGAAATACAGCAAATAACCGACGATATGATAAAAAAAATCGTTGAGGCGCATGAAGTTAAGGAAAGCGAAATTCTCCAGGTCTAAGGCAATGGAGCTCGCCCCTGAATTCGTCGATCCTATTGCCGTGCCGAGGCATGTCGCGATTATCATGGACGGCAATGGTCGTTGGGCTCGTGCCCGAGGCTTGCCGCGTATTGCTGGGCACAAGCAAGGCGCTGAAGCGGTCAGGTCGACCGTTCGTGCTTGCTCAGATCTTGGCATTTCCTATCTGACAATTTATGCGTTTTCTTCTGAGAATTGGAAACGTCCGGCAACCGAAGTTGATGATCTCATGGGGCTTCTCAGGCTTTACATTCGGCGCGAATTAGTGAGCTTAAGGGGTGAAGGGGTACGCGTTCAGTTCATCGGAGATCGCAGTCGTCTCGATATCGAGATTAACCGCCTCATTTCAGAATCTGAAGAAAGCACTAAAGATAACAGGGGATTAATATTCACTGTTGCCTTGAATTATGGTGGTCGGCAGGAAATTCTCGAAGCCGCGCGGACATTTGCGCAAAATGTCCGCGACGGAAAGCTAAACCCTGAAGATATGAATGAGCGGTTATTTGAAAGCTATTTACAAAGCAACGATATGCCCGACCCAGATTTACTTATTCGTACCAGCGGTGAGCAACGGTTAAGCAACTTTCTCCTTTGGCAGTCGGCTTATACCGAGTTTCTTTTTACTACAACGTTATGGCCAGACTTTAAGCGCGAACATCTCGAACAAGCCGTTTATGAATATCAGCGTCGCGAACGCCGTTACGGTGGCAGCGGTAACTAGACGAAATTGGGCCTCTTTGGTCCAGCGTGTGCTTACCGGTGTAATTCTCGCAATTTGCGCCGTGGTCGCGGTTAAGGCCGGAGGCAATACCTTTCTGGCCGTGGTGACACTGCTCGCCGTCATTGTGACATTCGAGTGGATCAAGATGAGTTGCCGGCGCCCATCTTACGCTACGTTATTCGTGTCTATCCTCACCACCTTGGCAAGTGCCGTCATGTTTGCCATTTGGAATAGCGAGAAAGCACTGATCGCTGGTGCTGCCGGCATCATGCTGGTCGGTTTGGTAGCCAAATTCGAAAGAAATAACCCAATCTTAGTTCCCGGTGGTGTCGCCGTATTTGCTTTGTCCTTAATTTCAACGCATTGGTTACGCATAGAAGGTCTTAACGGGCTGGCCACAATTTATTGGCTATTTGCTGTCGTGTGGGCAACTGATTCAGGTGCCTACTTGATCGGCAATTTGATCGGCGGCGCTCGCTTTGCGCCACGTATTAGCCCAAAAAAAACATGGGCGGGTGCAGCGGGTGGATTTATCGCCGGAATTCTCTTTGGAATTGCATTAACAATCCTCTTAGTGGGCGTGGGTGTACTTGAAGAAATGCCCAACTTGGTGACCATTGCTGCCGCCAGTGCACTCCTTTCCCTTTTAGCGCAGTTTGGAGATTTGACCGAATCAAGCGTAAAGCGTTTGTTTGGCATCAAAGATAGTGGAACTTGGTTGCCAGGGCACGGCGGTGCACTGGACAGGTTGGACAGTTTGCTATTCGTTGCTCCATTTCTTGCGTTAGCCGTTCTTTTGTCTGGGGGTTCGGGACGATTGTTATGGATGGAAGGCTGAAAATTGCCTGGTGAGATCCGCGGGTTGGTTGTGCAGGGTGGGGGAATGCGCGGTATTTATTCTGCCGGTGCTGTCGCTGGACTGGCTGCGGCAGGTTTGGCACGCAGTTTTGCTCATATTTTTGCGTCTTCCTCGGGCGCGATAAATGCCGCCTATCTGATGTCAGAGCAAACTGATTTGGTCGCCGCTGGATACGCAGAACATTTGAACACCCAATCGACCTTTATTCGCTACTGGCGGTTAAATAAACTGGTCGATATCGATTTTTTAATTGATAACATTCTCAGGCATTCTGAATTTCCGCTTAACGTTAAAGCAGTCATAGATTCGCCGACGATTTTGCACGTTATCCTAACCGAATTTATGACCGGGCAGCCGTTCGATATGTCGAGCAAGGAAGTTGCGGCGCGCGATTCTAGCGGAGACCTATTGTTTGAGGTGTTTCGAGCTACTACCGCGTTGCCGATTTTCTATAACCGCGTTATTAAAATTGCGGGCAAAAAATTCGTTGATGGAGGGATCAGCGACGCAATCCCTCTACTCCGAGCAATCGATGCGGGATGCACGGATATTGTTGTCGTGACAACACGAGAGTCGAGTTTCAGGCGTAAAAGAACGACCGGATTTAAACGTGGATTGGGCCGACTCGTTCTGGCCAAGCACCCGCGTTCGCTGCGCAACCAACTCTTGAACGAGGACAAACTGTTCAACAAAACGATGAATCTTTTGCAGAAGCGGAGACTTTTGGGCGGTGATATCCGGATCACTTGGGTCGCGCCCAGCGATAAATCGCGGCTGGTCGGGCGCACCACTAGGGCGCGCGCCAGACTCTGGGACTGTGCCCAAATGGGACGCGAAGACGCACTTAATGCTCTCGGCGTATCTGTTCCTTAAATCAATCTCTTAGCTGTTAAGGAGCGGCCTTGAAAAGCACCGGATCGGAACCTAGACTCAAGTATCATGTAGGAGTGATTCAGAGTCGTACTACGAGAGAGCCGATATGCGCCGGGTCGAGTTCTGGCCCGCAATCGGTGCTAATTTTCGATGCTCAGGTGGCTATACAGAAACACTTTTATCGTTAGGCGCCGTTAGCATTCGAATACCGATAGGTCGTTATGGACAATATTGTAGAAACGCTAAACTATATTTGGCCGTTCCTTGCGGTGATCACACCGGTGGTTTTCTTCCATGAGCTTGGACATTATTTGGTTGCCAGAGCGAACCGCATAAGCGTAGAGGTTTTTTCTATCGGATTTGGCCCGGAGCTCTTCGGTATCAATGATCGTCACGGCACGCGGTGGAAATTCAGTTTGTTGCCGCTCGGTGGATACGTCAAATTTGTGGGCGATTCGAACGCCGCGAGCACGTCGCCGACTGAGGAAATCAACGAAATGACGGCCAGCGAACAAGCGAAGTGTTTTCACAATAAGAGCGTGACGCAGCGCTCCGCGGTTGCCGTAGCGGGGCCGGTTGCCAACTTCATACTAGCGATCGTGATATTCGCAATATTGTTTGCCACCGTCGGGCAGCAGTTTACGCCGGCTATTGTTGGCGCTGTCATTGAGGGCAGTGCAGCCGAAGAAGCTGGCTTGAAGTCCGGTGACGAATTTGTGCAAATAAATGGGCAGGATGTCTCTCGTTTTGAGGATATTCAATCCACAGTCCTCCTCAATTTGGGGGATCCTCTTGACATTATCGTGTTGCGTGACGGTAGTGAAATGATGGTTCGTGCAGAGCCCCGTATGGTTGCTGCGCAGGACACATTCGGAAATGAAACATCAAGACCGCAACTTGGGATCAGCGTGCCTCAGGTGGCATTTATGCAGCACGACCTCGGCACCGCCATATGGCAAGCCGTCAAGCAGACTGCATTCGTAATTAGCGCCTCCGGCAAGGCTGTCGGGCAGATGATCGGCGGATCGCGATCTACGGAAGATCTCGGCGGGCCAATTCGTATTGCCGTCATGTCCAGCCAGGTTGCTGCGGGCGGGATAGCCGGCCTCGCTTTCTTTCTGGCGGTGATATCCGTCAGCCTCGGATTGATAAATCTTGTGCCCATCCCAGTATTGGATGGAGGGCATTTGCTGTTTAACTTCTTCGAAGCGTTGATGGGACGCCCGCTCAAACCACATATTCAGCAAATTGGCCAAACCGTTGGGCTTGTTCTGATCATTGCCCTCATGGTTTGGGTGACGGGTAAAGACATTCTCGGACTAGCTTCGTGATCGCGATTGGCGGGGAATCATGCTCGACCATTATGTCCATGGTGCCACGCCCGTTTGGTTCCCTAGCTGGACTATTCACGCTATTGATAATTTTAGCGCTGGTCGCTTTGCCAACTACGCCGGTCGCGGCTCAGACAACCATTCAAGAAGTGCTGGTGGAGGGCAACGAGCGTATTGAAGTCGATACGGTTCGCTCCTACCTTTCGGTTTCAGTCGGGGATCAGTTCAACCCAAGTGAAATCAATGATTCCCTCAAAAGCCTCTTCGCCACAGGTCTCTTTGCCGATGTAACAATTCGCCGTGAAGCCCGAGCGCTGATAGTGCACGTCGTTGAAAACCCGATCATTAACCGCGTAGTATTTGAGGGCAACAAACGGATAGAAGACGAAGCCTTGGGAAACGAGACGCAACTTCGTCCACGCGTCGTATATACCCGTACGCGGGTCCAAAGCGATCTTCAACGGTTGATCGAAATCTACCGCTCGAGCGGTAGATTTGCCGCACAGATCGAGCCCAAGGTAATTCAATTAGCGCAAAATCGTGTTGATCTGATCTTTGAAATAGACGAAGGGCCGCTCACTGGCATTCGACGGATCAGTTTTGTCGGCAACAAACGGTTCAGTGATAGTGAATTGCGGGAAGAGATTCAAACCCGTGAGACTGCATGGTGGCGCATCCTATCCTCCGACGATACCTACGATCCAGACCGACTCACCTTTGACCGGGAACTTCTACGGAAACATTACCTGGGCAAGGGGTACGCCGATTTTCGCGTAATTTCCGCAGTAGCGGAATTAACTCGCGATCGAAAAGACTTCTACATCACTTTTACAATTGAAGAAGGTTCTCGCTACAAATTTGGTGAACTAATCGTAAATGCAAATTTGCGTGATCTACAAGCAGAGTCGTTGCACCCCTCCATAACCAGCGAGTCAGACGAATGGTATGACGCAGCTGAAGTGGAAGATACCGTTCAAGCACTGACGGATGCGGTTGGGAACCTTGGGTATGCATTTGTGGATATTCGCCCCAATATTAAGCGCAACCGCGAAGATCTCCTGATAGACGTAGACTATGAAATTCAAGAAGGGCCGCGAGTTTACGTGCAGCGCATCAACATCGTTGGCAACGTGCGGACATTGGATAAGGTGGTGAGACGAGAGTTCCGCCTGGTTGAGGGCGATGCGTTTAACGCTGCTAAGATCCGACGTTCACGCCAGAAAATCTTTAATCTAGGATTTTTCGAGACGGTCGAAGTCGTTAGCGAACAAGGAAACCAAACCGATCAAGTGGTCCTGACCGTGGCCGTTGAGGATAAATCGACTGGTGAACTGAGTTTCGGTGCGGGTCTATCCAGTCTTGAGGGACCTCTCGGGGAAGTTAGCATCCGCGAGCGTAATCTCTTGGGGAGAGGACAAGATTTGCGTTTGGGATTAAAAATAACAAAGAGCCGGCAGGACATTGATTTGGGCTTTACCGAGCCATATTTTTTAGGCCGGGACATCGCGGCCGGATTTGACATTTTTCGGAGCGATGCTGGTTTTCAGGATGAAAGTTCGTTTGATCAGGAGGCTCTCGGAACAAATTTACGTGCGGACTATACAGTAGCTGAAGATCTTCGCCACGGAATACAATACACCCTGCGCCAAGACGAGATTAGCAATGTGGACGCTAGCGCCTCGCGCCTGATCAGGGAACAAGAGGCCTCTTCGGTCACTTCATCCATTGGACATTTCCTCACATATGACAAGCGTGATAGCCGGATCAAGCCAACCGAAGGTTATCGCGTAAGGTTTGGTCAGGTAGCGGCGGGATTGGGCGGGGATGTACACTATCTAAAGCATACGCTTACTTCCTCCTACCATATGCTTTTATGGAAGGACTGGATTGGTAATGCAGTTTTGCGCCAGGGTCATATTTTAGGGTTAGGCGAAGACGTCCGTATTAACGATCGTTTTTTTATGGGCGGCTCAACCTTGCGTGGTTTTGAAGGTGGCGGTATTGGACCACGGGATGCCAATACGGGAGATACTCTTGGCGGCAATATGTTTTATTCGGCCACCGCAGAAATCACGGTGCCCCTCAATCTAACAAGGGATTTTGAATTGGACGCCGCGCTATTCTCTGATGTAGGCACGCTCTCTGAGGTCGATGATAGTGGCGCTGAAGTATTAGATGTCAGTAGCCCGCGCGCCTCGATCGGAGTTGGCTTCTCCTACTTATCTCCATTTGGTCCTATACGGGTTGACTATGCGCGCGCACTACTAAAAGAAGATTTTGACCAAACAAAGAATCTCAAATTCACCTTCGGAGCACAATTTTGAGCAAAGTTCGATATTTTATCCCAGCACTATGTATTGTGTTGGCATTTCTTTTACCCCATGCCGTTGCGCCGATTGCTAAGGCGCAAAATATTGAACCTGCGGTTATCGCGGTAGTAGAGATACAAACCATCATGAGCGAAGCCGCCGCGGCAAAGTCTATAAAGGCCCAAATTGAAGGTAAACGCACGCACTACCAAGTAGAGATTTCGTCGGAGGAAACTCGCTTACGCAAGCTAGAGCAGGAACTTACCCGGCAGGGTACTGTGCTTTCGCCTGAGAGTTATGCCAAGCGCCGGCGGGAATTTGAACAAGATGTTGCTGCCGTTCAACGAATTGTGGTCGATCGCCGGCGTGAATTAGATCAAGCTTACGCTGGCGGGGTGCGCCAATTGCAAGTCGAAATTTCGAATATTATTGCTGAAATTGCGGCTGAAAGAGGCATTACTCTCATCATACCTGCGGTGCAAACCTTGTTTGTCGATAATAATCTTAGAATTTCGCGTGAGGTCCTCCAGCGCCTCGACGAACGATTGCCCGATTTGACGCTGGAATTTGGATTAAACTGATACGGGCTGATGGCAGATCCGCGATTTCATTTATGTGCTGGGCCATTCACTTTGGCGGAATTGGCAACCCTGATTGAAGCCGAATTGGGCCAAAAATTTGATCCTGATTTGCGGCTTGTAGATGTTGCGCCCTTGGATCGGGCAGGCGCCGAGCACTTAAGTTTTCTGGATAACCGCAAATATATAGGTGCATTCGAAAATAGTGGTGCAGCGGCCTGCATTGTCCATCCTGATCTTGCAGCGAGAGCCCCAAAAGGCATGGCATTATTGCTGTCGAAAAATCCCTACAAGGCCTACGCGTTAGCAGCGTGTGCATTTTACCCGGTTCCAAAGGTGAATCCATATGTTGCCGAAACAGCCTTTATTGAGAGTAGTGCTCGGGTTGATCCCTCATGCCGCATCGAACACGGGGCCGTTATCGGCGCCAACGTAATCATGGGGAAAAATTGCTTGATTGATGCCAATGCGGTGATCGGACCGTCGGTAAAGATCGGGAATGATGTGACTATAGGTGCCAGTGCGTCCCTCAGTCATTGCTTGATCGGTGACCGGACGCGCATATATCCAGGCGCGCGTATTGGCCAGGATGGGTTTGGCTTTGCGCCCGATCCCGATGGGCATACCAAAGTGCCACAGTTGGGACGTGTAATCATTGGCGAGGATGTTGAAATTGGCGCCAACTCAACGGTTGACCGTGGTAGCGGGCCAGATACCGTCATTGGTCAGGGTTGTTGGATCGACAACCTCGTTCAAATCGCGCACAACGTTGAACTGGGCAGAGGGTGTGTTCTGGCGGCCATGGTCGGCATTGCCGGCAGTACAAAAGTAGGAGATTTTGTTTTTTTTGGCGGGCAAGCTGCTGCGGTTGGACATATAACAATCGGTTCAGGAGCAAAAGTTGCGGGACAAGGTGGAGTTACCAAGAGCGTCCCACCAGGAGAAAGTGTTGGCGGATCACCGGCGGTGCCCATTCGGGATTGGCATCGCCAAAACATTATACTGTCCAAGCTAATCGATAGGGACGAATAGCCTTATGAGTGAAGCTAGCGAGAAAGAGGTTGTCGAAACCCTCGATATTGAACAGATCATCGAGGCGATTCCGCACCGGTATCCCTTTTTGATGATTGATCGGGTCCTTGATGTAGTACCCGACGAAAGTGCGCTCGGCCTAAAAAATGTATCTATTAATGAAAACTACTTTCAGGGACATTTTCCCCGCCGGCCGGTCATGCCAGGTGTTTTGATTATCGAAGCAATGGCGCAAACTGCGGCTGTACTGGTCGTTAAAACGCTTGGGCCAGAGATGGCCGGAAAGCTGGTGTATTTTATGTCGGTAGATAATTGTCGTTTTCGCCGACCGGTATTTCCTGGGGATCAGCTAATGGTGCATGTGACTAAAAAACATCAACGTCGAAATGTTTGGAAATTTGAAGCGGCAGCCAAGGTCGATGGTGAGACTGCGGCCGAAGCCACCTACGCGGCGATGATTCTGGAAGATACATGACGGATATTCACCCGACCGCTATCGTTGACCCCAAGGCTGAACTGGCAGGTGACGTATCAATCGGTCCGTACTGTGTAGTTGGCGAGAATGTTGTTCTGGATTCTCGCGTCCGCCTCTTATCTCATGCCGTCGTCGACGGTCACACTAGGATTGGCGAAGGCACGGTAATTTATCCGTTTTCCTCAATTGGACTGCAGCCGCAGGATCTAAAATATTCCGGCGAGCCTTCCGTTCTAGAGATCGGCGTCAACAATGTCATTCGCGAACATGTAACCATGAATCCGGGGACCGAGGGTGGCGGGATGGTAACGCGCGTTGGTGATAATTGCCTCTTTATGGTGGCATCCCATGTTGCCCATGATTGTCAGATCGGAGATCATGTCATTTTGGCGAACAACGCGGCGTTAGGCGGCCATGTTTCGGTTGGCGAGTGGGCAATTTTGGGTGGCCTATCAGCGATTCATCAATATGTGCGCATCGGTCGCCATGCCATCGTCGGCGGGATGAGTGGCGTTGAGCATGACGTCATTCCCTACGGTTCGGTGATGGGAGACCGCGCGCGGCTAGCGGGATTAAATTTGGTCGGATTGAAAAGGCGTGGTTTCGGCAGAGACATTATCCACGATATGCGCCGTGCATTCCGCCTGCTTTTCGCTCAGGAAGGCAACATGACGGAGCGTCTAGCCGACGTATCCGATCTTTTTAATAGCATTGAGCCGGTCATGGATATTGTCAATTTTATTCAAACAGAAAGCACTCGCCCGATATGCCAGCCAAAGGGAGACGGTGCCAACTAAGCTGGGTATTCTTGCGGGCAGCGGGCCCCTCCCGGCCCGTATTGTAGAATCATGCTTGGCTGCTGGGCGGGACGTATTTGTCATCGCCTTCGAAAATGAAACAGACCCAAATACTTGCGAGAGCGTGCCCCATATGTGGATACCGCTCGGCAAGGTTGGTGCGACCATTAATCGCTTAAAGACCGAAAACTGTGCGGATGTCGTATTTGCCGGCCCTGTGCGTCGACCTGCGTTTTCCAAACTTAAGATGGATTTGCGCGCTATAAAACTGCTCGGCAAAATTCGAAAGGCTGCTGGGCAGGGCGATGACGCGCTCCTTTCTATTTTGGTTGAGGAACTGGAAAGCGAAGGCTTTCGGGTTGTTGGTACGGATGATTTGCTTGGTGACGTTACGGCACCTGAAGGGATTTTAGGTGACCGGATCCCCGGCAAAATCGATCACAAAGATATCGTATTGGGCATGCGGGTCGCCCAGGCGCTAGGCGCGTTGGATGTGGGACAAGCTGTCGTCGTGCAGCAAGGTTTAGTACTTGGCGTTGAGGCAATTGAAGGAACCGATGCTCTGCTAGAACGATGTGCAGGTCTTAAACGCGAAGGGCAGGGCGGTGTTCTCGTTAAGGTCAAGAAGCCCCAACAGGATCGACGGGCCGATCTACCAACCATTGGTGCAGATACTGTCCGCCGTGCGGCCAAGATCGGGCTGAATGGTATCGCTGTGGAGGAGGGCCAATCCCTTATTTTAGACCGTGCCGAGGTTGTTGCCGAGGCAAACCGGTTCGGTGTATTCGTAGCCGGAATTAAGGCGTGAGTGACGTAGCAGAGTGCGGGCCGTTTGTTTTCCTGGTTGCGGGTGAGGCATCTGGTGACGTGATCGGTGCACACCTTATGCTTGCGTTGCAGGCGCAAACGGAGGGCAAAATCAGGTTCGCTGGCGTAGGCGGGGAACACATGCAGCGCGCCGGATTAAAAAGTCTTTTTCCCATGCAAGAGCTTTCGGTCATGGGCATGATGGAGGTCTTGCCGCACATCCCAAAACTACTGCGGCGAATTCGTGAAACTGAACGAGCAGCGAGACGTCTTTCGGCCGATATTGTAGTTACCATTGATTCGCCGGATTTTTGTTTTCGTGTAGGCAAGCGCCTAAAGGGAAGTGGCATACCCGTTGTGCATTATGTGGCGCCACAGGTTTGGGCTTGGCGTCCCGGGCGAGCACGCAAGATAGCTAAGTTTCTCGCACACCTGCTATTGCTCTTTCCGTTTGAGGAAACATATTTTGATGGGACCGGACTGCAAACGACGTTTGTGGGCCATCCCCTGGCCGAGGGATTTATTGGCGATGCAGATGGCGCGGCGTTTCGCCGCGACCACAGTATTCCCGATGGTGAATTATTGCTCGCGATTCTCCCCGGTAGCCGATTCTCAGAGATCTCCCGACATTTACCGGTTTTTGGCGAGACGGTAAATGCTCTGGCGGCGCGCAAATCACTCGGCTGGGCCGTCATCCCGGCGATGCCGGCGTTAAGAATAAAAATCGCAGCGGCAGTGAAAAGATGGAATATTAAGGTAGTGATCATCGATGGCAGCGAGCGCGAAGCCAAATATGCGGCTCTGGCGGCCAGCAACGCCGCGTTGACATCCTCGGGCACAGCAACTCTCGAGTTGGCGATTGCCGGGGTACCGATGGTGGTTGCCTATCGCGCAAACCCGGTCACGGTTGCGGTGGCGCGCAAGATAGTGAGCGTGCAGGATATGGCGTTGCCTAATATCATGGCGGGACGTCGCGTTGCACCCGAGTTTTTGCAGGAGGAATGCACGCCGAGCCGTCTCGCGCCAGCGATCGAGAACATATTGCTTGACCCGGCTGCCCGAGATGAGCAAATCAAATGCTTCCGCACCGTTTCGCAGCAGCTAGGTATCGGCGGAACCGCGCCAAGCGAATTGGCGGCGAAAGCTGTGTTGGCGGTCTTTCAAAATTCACTAATGAAAATGGAGAGATAAAATGAGTGAAACTGGTTCGGGAGCCCAAATGCTTCACACTATGATCCGGGTGAAGGATCTCGATAAGTCGATTGAATTTTATACCGGACTACTTGGCATGGAATTGCTCAGCCGCACCGATTACCCGGGCGGAAAATTTACCTTGGCCTTTGTGGGCTATGGTGATGCAAGCTCAAACGCCGTAATCGAGTTGACGCATAATTGGGACCAAGAAGAGGCTTATGATCTCGGCAACGGATTTGGCCATGTCGCCATTGGCGTGCCTGACATTTACGACACCTGCGAGAAGCTTGAGGCTGCAGGCGCTAACATTCCCCGGCCGCCGGGAGCAATGATGCACGGCACGACGGTCATCGCGTTTGTCGACGATCCGGATGGCTATAAAATTGAGCTGATCGAGAAATAATAAGAGTGTGGCGATGGGCGCACCAGTGGTTAAATTAATAGCATGGTGGCTACAAACGCAAAGCAGCCATTTCCTCATCGAAGAGCGTCCAACCGCCCGAGTGTCGCGCCATACCGGAGGCTTGTTGTCGTTCGCAGGACACGCGTCCCAAGGATAGCGCGTCGGAGTTGATTCACCGACTTCGCTTTGCCCCTTGCGAAAATTACCTAGGTCAATAGGTCCGTGGTGGGATGTTCCCACCACAGACCCATACATGTTCTTCAGCGCTGATCAACAGCGATGTAGCTACGCTGTTTTTCGCCGGTATAAAGTTGGCGCGGTCGTCCAATTTTTTGATGCGGATCTTCAATCATCTCATTCCATTGCGCGATCCAGCCCACGGTGCGTGCCAAGGCGAAGATCACGGTGAATAGGTGAGACGGGATGCCAAGCGCCTGCAGGATGATGCCAGAATAGAAATCGACATTAGGATATAACTTGCGCTCGATGAAATAATCATCTTCCAGTGCGATCCGCTCTAACTCCCTGGCAATGTTAAGCATTTCATTATCCAGGCCCAAATCGTCTAGTACTTCATGGCAGGTTTTGTGCAGTACTTTTGCGCGTGGATCATAATTTTTGTAAACCCGATGACCAAAACCCATCAAGCGGAAGGGGTCGTCCTTGTTCTTGGCCTTGGCGACAAATTCTGAAATTCGATCCACGCTGCCGATTTCATCAAGCATGTGGACGACGGCTTCATTGGCGCCGCCATGCGCTGGGCCCCAAAGGGTCGCAATGCCGGCCGCGATGCAGGCATAAGGATTTGCGCCCGACGATCCAGCGAGGCGAACCGTAGAAGTCGAGGCATTCTGTTCATGATCCGCATGCAGGATCAATATGCGGTCCATCGCTTTCGCCTGTATGGGATTAATTTCGTAGTCCTGACACGGAACCGCAAACAGCATATGCAAGAAATTTTCGGAATAATTCAGATCGTTGCGCGGGTATACAAAGGGTTGGCCGATGGCATATTTATGAGCCATCGCCGCGATCGTCGGCATTTTTGCGATGAGACGGTGCGAGGCAATCATCCGTTGGCGCGGGTCCTGAATGTCTGTGGTGTCATGATAAAACGCCGCCAAGGCGCCTACGACGCCGATCATCACTGCCATCGGGTGGGAATCGCGCCGAAAACCCCGAAACAAGTAATTAATTTGCTCTTGCACCATGGTGTGCTGGGTAATGGTGGCGTCGAAATTTTGTTTTTGATGAGCATTCGGAAGTTCGCCGTAAAGCAGCAGATATGCGACTTCGAGAAAATCACTATTCTCTGCTAGGTCGTCGATTGCGTAGCCACGATGAAGGAGCGTTCCTTCATCGCCGTCGATATAGGTAATCTTAGATTCGCACGAGCCGGTGGAGGTAAATCCAGGGTCATAGGTGAATTTTTCTGTGCCGCCGTAAAGGTTGCGAACATCAATCACGGACGGTCCCAAGCTTCCTGTGATGACGGGAAGCACTGTGGTCTGACCGGTTGCGTTATCTGTCAAAGAGAAGGTTGCGTTATCGGAGGATGAACCTTTCTGCGCATTGGCGGTCATAAATTTTCCTATCTTAAATGTGGACAGCAAGTGATTTCAGGCAAATTTATCGTGCGGAGAACCACTTGTCCCAGTTCTACGATGATAGGCCTGAAAGCAGTATTTATCAATTCTGCAGGCTAGCTAGGGTGCCTGTGTGGCAACGTCGCTCAACCGGCCGAGAGATTCCTCTCGTCCCAGAGATATCATCACGTCAAAAATACCGGGAGATACAGATTTTCCAGTCAGAGCTGCTCTTAGAGGCTGTGCAACGTCTCTCATTTTCAATGCATGGCTGTTAATAAAGCTGCTAACTGCCGGTTCGAGATTTTCCGCTCGCCAATCGTCTAAGGTTTCTAATTCGGTCAACAATTCCGTCAAAATTATTCGGCTGGCCGATGTTATGTATTTTGTGGCCTGTTTATCAAGATGTAGAGGGCGTTGAAGAAATAAAAATAGTGCATTTTCAGCTACTTCAAGAAGGTTGTTAGCTCTTGTTTTGAGGCTTGGCAACAAGGATTCCAGACGTTCAAGCAGAGCTGGATCAGGCGTTGATTCAAGCAAGTTCGCAATGTGCGGCTCGAGTAGCGAAAGCAGACTACTGTCATTCGCTTGGCTAATGTAATAGCCGTTGAGACTGTTCAGTCTCTCAATATCAAAGCGCGCCGGTGATCGGCCGATCGAAGAGAGCTCGAACCACTCGATAGCCTGCTCGCGCGAGATTATTTCATCATTACCATGGCTCCATCCTAAACGCAGAAGGTAGTTGCACATGGCTTCGGCAAGAATGCCCATTTCGGCATAATCAGCAACCGCAAGCGCTCCATGGCGCTTAGAAAGCTTGGTACCGTCGGTTCCGTGAATTAGGGGAATATGCGCATATTGGGGTGGCTGCCAGTTAAACGCCAAAAATAGCTGCGTTTGCCGCGCCGCGTTCGTCAGATGATCGTCGCCGCGTATCGCATGGGTCACGTTCATGTCGTGATCGTCGGCCACGACGGAAAGCATATAGGTCGGCGTGCCGTCTGAGCGCAGAAGGATCATGTCATCTAGTTGTGCATTAGCAACGCGTACTGCTCCCTGAACCAAATCCTCAACAACCGTTTCACCAGTGATTGGCGCCCTGAAACGGATAACCGGTGTGATACCCGCTGGGGCTTCGGCGGGGTCGCGGTCCCGCCAGCGCCGGTCATAAAGCATGCGCCGTCTTTCCGTTCGCGCCTGTTCACGCATTTCGGTTAGCTCATCCGGCGTGCACCAACAGCGATAGGCATGTCCGGTCTCAAGCAATTGCAGCGCAAGCGCGGTGTGCCGCTCGGCGCCACTAAATTGGAATACGACGTCCCCGTCATGCGCGAGGCCGAGCCAGTCAAGACCATCGAATATGGCTTGAACGGCCTCATCGGTCGATCGAGCACGGTCTGTATCTTCAATACGAAGTAGAAATTTGCCACCGGTATGGCGCGCATAGAGCCAATTAAAAAATGCAGTCCTGGCGCCGCCGACATGAAGAAATCCGGTGGGCGACGGAGCGAATCTAGTAATGACGGTCATGCTTTCTTGGCCACCATTCAAAGGCTAGTGTTGATGTGCTTCGCGTGCCCGGCATGTAACATATTCTGTCCGGGATAGGGAAAATACTCCAGGGTGTTGCGACCGAGCGCAGCAGTTCAAAGCAACAACAACGAAGCGTCATACGTTTCGCACTGCCGCGCCAATAGGGGCCACGCGTTAGTTATGTTGCGGCTCACTCTGAGATGTTCAAGAGAATTACCAGGCAGAAGATAGCCATCATCTGAGACGTACCCGTTGTCACAAGATTACGAAGAAGCAAACCTCGTGATCAGCCTGGTTCGCCGAAATGGTCTTGCCCGGGCCGTATAAGGTAATTGACTGTTTTGATTTGGTGCCAAATCGTGCCTAGGTGAGTACGGTTGATGAAACGCTAGGGGACAAGCCTCGGCTGTAACTCCGGCAAACCAAGATAATTAAAACAATTGGCGGGCAGCGGTATCAATAGTTACGTATGATTCCGGCTAGTCGGCCCTGCACGCGCACTCGCCCAGGGCCAAAGATCCTCGTCTCATAGGACTTGTTGGCAGGCTCAAGTGCAATGGATTCACCCTTGCGCCTGAGCCGTTTCATCGTGACTTCCGCCTCATCTACTAATGCGACCACAATGGTGCCGTTTTCTGCAGTTTCGCAGCGCTCGATGACAGCCGTATCACCATCTAGAATACCGGCCTCAATCATGGAATCACCGTCGATTTCAAGTGCGTAGTGATCCCCTTTGCCCAACATTGTGGCCGGTATATTGATAGTGCTTGACTCATCACGTAACGCTTCGATCGGCATGCCCGCGGCAATTCGCCCATAAAGAGGGAGTGACACACTCCCCGAAGGTTCGGCTACGTGATTGCTTCGGTTTTGGCTGAAGCCACCTTCGATGACACTGGGATGGAAGCCTCTAGTCCCTGATTCGTTGACTTCTGAGTGATGCGACGGCGGCAGCTTGGTAATTTCTAAGGCACGTGCGCGATGCGGCAGACGGCGGAGAAACCCCCTTTCTTCAAGCGCCGTGACAAGGCGATGGATGCCGGATTTGGACTTGAGGTTTATCGCCATTTTCATCTCTTCGAATGACGGTGCCGTGCCATTGTTTTTCAGATATCCATCGATGAAGAGCAGTAGTTCAAGCTGTTTTTTTGTCAGCACATCAGGCCCTCCACGAAATGAACAAAATAGAAACTGTTCACAATGTTCTATTTTAGTTCTTTTTGCCTGTCAAGATTTTATCGGAGAAATTGGGGCCCGTAGACGCGAATTTTAGATTAGTGGAATGTCCGACGAAAAAGGGATGACCTTTACCATATCGCCGGCCGACACTGCTGGGTCGAACGGTGGACGCACGATCAGCGCTTCGGATTGGACTAGGAGGGAGATCATCGAACTGTCTTGACGCACAAAGGGTGAAGTTAAAAGTTCGCCGCTCGGCCCCGCGCACAAAGTCGCCCGTAAATAATCCTGCCGTTCATCGTTGGCCGCCAAATTTCGGTCAATTCGTGCCGGCAATTCGGGCGCTGCCTCGTTCGCGAGGCCAAGCATGCGGTGAATGGCCGGGCGCAAAAAAATAACCGCGCAGACAAGTGCCGAAACGGGATTCCCGGGCAGGCCAAGCACGCGGGTATCGGCTATCGAGCCAAAGATAAGAGGCTTGCCAGGGCGCATGGCGATTTTCCAGAAATCCAGTTCAAGTCCGATCTCACCTAGTACACTTTGCACGAGATCATGATCGCCCACCGAGGCGCCGCCCGTGGTTAGCAAAATGTCGACACCCTTCGCGTCCGCCGCCATCGCCTTCAGTCCTTGCCGGTCATCCGGGGCTATCCCTAGATTGAGTGGTTCGCCGCCATAAATTTTCACGGCGGCGGCAAGCGCATGTGAATTTGAGCTGATGATCTGGTTGGGCCCAATTGGTTCGCCAGGCATCACAATTTCGTCGCCAGTCGCCAGGATCGCCACACGCGGTTTGCGCCGCACCACAAGCGAAGGATAGTTCATGCTTGCTGCATAGCCTATGGCACGAGGTGTCAGGCGTTGCCCTGCCTTAAGGCCGATGTTGCCGGCGCTAAAATCCAGGCCGGCAGGGCGCATGAATTGAGCTTTGTGTGGCGCTTTTAGAACTGTGATCTGTTGTAGGTTGGACTCAGTATTTTCCTGAATGACGATCGTGTCAGCGCCGTTTGGCACCCTCGAGCCGGTAAAGATGCGGACTGTTTCACCCGGACCAAGAGTTCCTTCGAAATGCTGTCCAGCAGGGACATCACCAATTTTCTTAAGTGTTACCGGCGCCTCTCTGACATCTTCAGCACGTACCGCATATCCGTCCATGGCCGAAACATCGAATGGTGGTTGCGTCGTTCGCGCCACCACGTCTTCCGCCAGAACGCGGCCAACCGCTTCACCGAGCCATACGGTTTCGCCGGCCAACGGTTCAAACGCACCGGTGATTCGTGTGATGGCTTCGGCAACGGGTATCATTCGAGCGTCGTCCTAATGCAAGAGAGATTCAGTCTTGGACAAATTCGCCGGACTTGCCGCCGGCCTTGTGAGTCAGCCGCAAGTCCGTAATGCGCATCCCGCGGTCGACGGATTTGCACATGTCGTAGACCGTCAGCGCCGCCACGGAAGCTGCGGTCAGCGCCTCCATTTCAACACCGGTGCGCGATTTAACGCGGCACGTGGCAGAGATATCGACCGCGTTTCGTTCGCTGTCACAAACCAGATCTACCTCAACCGCGTTCAGCCCCAGCGGATGGCAGAGCGGTATCAGATCAGACGTGCGTTTGGCCGCCATGATCCCGGCGAGCCGCCCAACCTGCAGCACGTCGCCTTTCTTGACGCCGCCGGTGCGGATCAATTGCAGCGTTTCAGGTTGCATAAGAACGCTGGCTTGGGCAGTGGCGCTGCGTTCGGTGACCGCTTTATCTGAGACGTCGACCATGCGGGCACGGCCGTCATCGTCAAAATGGGTAAACGAGGCCATGTTTAGACTCTTCCTTCCACGCCGCTATCGCCGGTGAGCAAGATTCTAGTGGCTAAGGCTACATCGGCCTGACGCATCAGCGATTCGCCGACCAAGAAGCGCGTCACGCCAAGCCTGGCCATGCGCATCAAATCAGCATGAGAATTGAGGCCGCTTTCGCAAACCACGTCGCACCTGGCCGGTATACCGGGCAGCAATTGTTCCGTCGTCGCCAAGTCGACAGCAAGCGTTTTGAGGTTTCGATTGTTGATGCCTATCAGCGCCGCGCCGAGTGCTACAGCGCGCTCCAGCTCTGCGCCGTCATGCACTTCCACCAACACGTCCATGCCGAAGGTCTCCGCGGTGGATTTCAATTCCGCCGCCTGGATGTCTGAAAGCGCCGCCATAATGAGCAGGATACAATCAGCGCCAAGCGCCCGCGCTTCGACAATCTGATAGGGGTCCAGCATGAAATCCTTGCGCAACACCGGGATTGCCACCGCGGCGCGGGCCTGGGTGAGGAAAATATCCTCGCCATCGAAATAGGGCTTGTCGGTGAGCACCGAAAGACAGGCAGCGCTACCAGATTCATAGGCGCGCGCCAAGGCTTCCGGATCGAAGTCGGATCGGATGAGCCCTTTGCTGGGAGAGGCTTTCTTCAACTCGGCGATAAGCGCCAGGCCGCCATTCTCCGACGCCCGGGTCAGAGCAGTTGCAAACTCTCGCGGCGTGGCAGCACTGTTTGCAGCGGTCTCCAGTGCGGCAAGCGATCGGTGCTGTTTCGAGCGCGCGATGTGGTCGCGCTTGTCAGCACATATTTTGGCGAGAATATCTCTCATGCCGCACGGTTGGTAATCGCGACCAGCTCGTCAAGCGTTGCGCGCACCGCGCCTGAATCGACGGCTTCAGCCGCCGCCGCGACGCCGTCGCGCAATGTGTCCACCCGGCCGGCAACGATTAAAGCGGCAGCGCTGTTGAGGAGCACGATATCACGGATCGGCCCCGATGCGCCGCCCAGAACCGCCGCCATGGTTCGGGCATTTTCGTCGCCGTCGCCGCCTTTGATGGCGTCCAGCGATGCTCGCCCCAGCCCGGCCTCTTCGGGCGTCACTTCGAAGCGCCGCAATTCGCCGTCGCGCAGTTCCACCACATCGCTCGGGCCAGTGATCGTAAGCTCATCGGTACCGTCAGAACCATGCACGATCCACACCCGCTCGGAGCCCAAATTACGCAGCACTTCGGCCATAGGCTCCGCCCAGACTCCGTCAAACACGCCGATGAGTTGGCGCTTCGCACCCGCCGGGTTCGACAGGGGTCCCAATAAATTAAAAATGGTGCGGGTTCCCAATTCGACACGGGTCGGTGCCACATGGCGCATTGCCCCATGATGCCGCGGCGCCATCAAGAATCCGATGTTCGCCTTCCACAATGAATCCTTTACCAGTGCCATGTCGGCGTCAATATTGACGCCGAGCGATGTCAGAACATCGGCCGAGCCGGATTTGGACGACAGTGCGCGATTGCCATGTTTGGCGACCGGTACTCCGCATGCGGCGGCAACGATCGCGGCGCCGGTGGATACATTGAACGTGCCTTTGGCATCGCCGCCGGTGCCGCAAGTGTCGATGGCGCCTTCAGGGGCGTCAATTGTTTCTGCGCGTGCGCGCATCGCCATGGCGCCGCCTGTGATCTCATCCACGGTTTCGCCACGCACGCGCAACGCCATCAACAAGCCGCCCATCTGCGCCGGTGTGGCTTCGCCCGCCATCATGATATCGAAGGCGCGCTCCGCCTGTTCTACGCTGAGCGAATTTCCGCCGGCGACATGCGCGATAAGGGCGCGAATATCTTCCGTGTTTGCATTCATGCCGTGCCGCCGCCTGTCACGATATCGAGAAAATTTTTCAATAGTTCATGCCCTTGATCCGAGGCGATGCTTTCCGGGTGAAATTGGACGCCATGCACCGGGTATTCACGGTGCGATAGTCCCATCACCATACCGTCCTCGGTTTGGGCTGTAACTTCAAGACACTCCGGCAGTGAATCTCGCTCAACCATCAAGGAATGATAGCGCGTCGCAGAGAACGGCGTCGGTAATCCCTGAAACAGGCCATGTCCGTGGTGCTGAATTTGGCTCGTCTTGCCATGCATCAGGTTGGTCGCGCGCACAATCTTGCCGCTGAACGCCCGTCCGATTGCCTGGTGACCAAGGCAAACACCCAATAACGGAACGGTGCCGGCGCTCTTCTCGATCAGCTCAAGGCAAATTCCTGCTTGATCCGGATCGCGGGGTCCGGGAGACAAAACGATGCCGTCCGGCTTCAACGCAAGCCCCTCGTCGGCGCTGATTGCGTCGTTGCGATGAATTATCACTTCCGCCCCTAACTCGCCCAAATAGTGGACGAGGTTGTAGGTAAAGCTGTCGTAATTATCGATTAAGAGCAACATATCAATATGTTATAGCGTTATTTTTGCAAAATGCATCAGCCGTTTATGGATGCCGAGTGGCGGCGTAACCTTGGGTCAACTCGGTCATTGACCTTCCAGTAACTGGAAAGACCATATACTACCTAATGCCCCCGGTTTTCTGGCGGGCTTTATACGCCACAGTCTTGCCAGTTTGAACACCACATTATGAATAAAAACGCATCTACCGACACGTACGCGCTATGCGGTGAACATCGCGAAGTGCCAAAAATATCGCAGGCGGAATCTGGCGGAAAATACACCTGTCCAATGTGTCCCGGAGTAGTGGGCGCGTGGCCGGGCATTTGCCCCAGTTGTGGCATGGCGTTGGAGGCAACTCACCTGCCTCTCCGCGAGATCAAATATGTTTGCCCGATGCACCCAGAAATTGAGACCGAAGATCCCGGCGACTGTCCGCTTTGCGGGATGCCGTTGGAGCCACAATCAATCCGATTGGATGCGGCGGAAGATCCGGAATTGATCAGCATGCTCCGGCGTCTGTGGCTTGGCGGCGTGCTTGCCCTGCCGCTCTTGTTTGTCGCTATGTCGGAAATGATACCGGGCGAACCGTTGCAACATATCGCTTCGGTGCGGGTGTGGACCTGGATACAGCTGGTTCTCGCCGCGCCGATCGTGCTGTGGGGCGGCTGGCCATTTTTCGAGCGCGGCTGGCGATCGGTTACCGGCGGTAATCTCAATATGTTCACGCTAATTGCGCTCGGCACCGGCGTCGCATTCCTCTACAGCCTTGTCGCTACCGCCGTACCGCACATATTCCCTGCGGCATTTCGCTCGCCGGTGGGCGACGTTCCGGTATATTTTGAAGCTGCGAGCGTCATCATTGTTCTGGTTGTTCTCGGCCAGGTGTTGGAATTGCGTGCCCGCGCGCGGACTGGGGCGGCAATTCATGCGCTGTTGGATCTCGCCCCGGCGGTCGCGCGAATCGTTCGCCTGGACGGCTCGGAGAGCGATATCGCGCTGGATGCGGTCCAGGTCGGTGACCGCTTGCGCGTCCGCCCCGGCGATAAAGTGCCGGTTGACGGTGTGATCCTCAAGGGCGCCAGCGCCATCGATGAATCGATGATAACCGGCGAATCGTTGCCGGTTGAAAAATCCGCCGGTGACGCCGTCACCGGCGGTACGATGAATTCGAGTGACAGCTTTATCATGCAAGCCGCACATGTCGGTGCGGAAACGCTCCTGTTCCGCATTGTTCAGATGGTCAGCGAAGCCAGACGCAGTCGGGCACCGATCCAGCGCAGTGCTGACCGGGTCGCCTCGGTGTTTGTTCCCGCCGTACTTGTTGCGGCGCTAGCCACCTCCTTGGTATGGGGGATATTTGGGCCGGCGCCAAGCCTGGGATACGCCCTCGTCAATGCGGTCGCCGTTCTGATCATTGCCTGTCCGTGCGCGCTAGGGCTGGCGACGCCGATGTCAATCATGGTGGGCATCGGGCGCGGCGCACAAGTCGGTGTCTTAATCCGCGATGCTGAAGCGCTGGAACTGTTCGAAAAAGTCGATACGCTTGTGGTCGATAAAACCGGTACGCTGACGGAAGGCAAGCCTAGGGTGGTAGCGATCGAGGTTCTTACAGGTCATCGGGAAGACGACATACTCCGCCTGGCTGCGGGCTTGGAGCGCGCTAGTGAACATCCCTTGGCGCGCGCGATCGTCGATGCTGCCGCCGAGAAATCACTCAACGTAAGCGAGGTGCACGTATTCCAGGCCGAAACCGGCCGCGGTGTGACGGGACAGATCGACGGCATTACCGTTAATCTTGGCAATGCGCGTCTGTTCTCAGAGAAGCATATCGATATCGGCCAACTCGAAGCCCTTGCCGAGCCGAACCGCGCGGCCGGCCGTACAGTCATGTTCGTCGCGTTGAACGGCGCCGCCGCAGGCCTCATTGCGGTCGAAGACCGGATCAAAGGGTCGTCCTTTGAAGCCATGCAGCGGCTGCATGCCGACGGCGTGCGCGTGGTCATGCTGACCGGTGACAGTCTTGCAACCGCAAATTTGGTTGCCGCGGCGCTCGGAATCGATGAAGTCCATGCCGAAATGCTGCCGGCGCAAAAGCAGGAAGTGGTGCAACAAATGCGCGCCGAAGGGCGCGTCGTTGCGATTGCCGGTGACGGCGTCAACGATGCTCCGGCTCTGGCTGCGGCGCATATCGGTATCGCCATGGGGACCGGTAGCGATGTTGCCATCGAAGCGGCGGATATAACATTGCTGCGCGGCGATTTGGGCGGCATTGCCCGGGCGCGACAGCTTAGCCGGGTGACGATGCGCAATATCCGCCAAAATCTGTTTTTTGCCTTCGCTTATAATTTTCTCGGCATTCCAATCGCCGCTGGCGTTTTATTTCCGCCCTTCGGACTCTTGCTCAATCCTATGATCGCCAGCGCCGCCATGAGCCTGAGTTCGGTATCCGTCATATCGAATGCGCTGCGGCTCCGCGCAGCTAAGATTTAGGCGCATGAGCCGGCGCGCGACCTATCAACGTATCGCCCGATGGTACGATCTGCTCGACGCACCGTTTGAGCGCAAACGCTATCAGCCTGTACGGCCGCTGCTGTTTGCCGGTCTATCGGGGCGCATCCTGGATGCCGGCGTCGGTACGGGGCGCAATATCCCGTTTTATCCGCAAGACGGCGACATGTTGGGGATTGACCTCAGTCCCGCCATGCTGACCCGTGCCAGCCGCCGGCGCGACGAAGTCGGCCTCGATGTGGCGCTGATGGAAATGGATGTCATGCACACATCTTTTGAAGATAACAGTTTTGATGCGGTGGTATCGACCTTCCTGTTTTGCGTGTTGGCGCCGGAGCATCAATTGCCAGCGCTCAAGGAGTTGGCGCGTATTTGCAAGCCCGACGGTGAAATCCGACTGCTTGAATACAGCTATTCCAAAAACCCCATGAAGCGATTCATTATGCGCTTGTGGGCGCCCTGGGTGCGCTTTGCCTACGGGGCGGCGTTCGATCGCAACACCTATCTCTATCTCGAAGAGGCTGGATTCGAAGAGACCGAAAACTACTTTTTGGTTGGCGATATTATTCGCTTCATTGTCGCCCGGCCGAAGAACCGTCCGCCCGTGGCTTCCGAGTAGTGAGTGCCCGGCTATTGCTTTATACTAGAGCCCTGCGTTGAACCTCTGTGGTGATTCTGATGAGAAATGATGATGCCGTATTGCGGCTGCACGCCTCCGATAATGTTGTTGTAAGCAAGGGCGATATGCAGGCCGGCACGGAACTGCCGGAAAACGGCATAATTTTATACGTAACGGATGCAATTCCTTTCGGCCATAAAATAGCTACTGCGGTTATCGCCAAGGATGATGCGGTGCGAAAATACGGTCAAATTATTGGCTTTGCCACCTGCGATATCGCGCCTGGTCAGCATGTGCATGAACATAATCTCGTTTTTGCGGAGTTTGCGCGTGAGCATGAATTCGGAGTCGACGCAACGCCCACCAATTTTATCCCCGAGTCTGAGCGGGCCACGTTTTTGGGAATCGTGCGCGCCGATGGCCGCGTCGCTACGCGCAATTATCTTGCTGTTATTACCAGTGTAAACTGCTCGGCGACGGTAGCACGCTATATAGTTGATCATTTTCGAGGCCCTGTTCTGGATCAGTGGCCCAATGTCGACGGTGTGATCTCCTTGAGCCATGGGTCTGGTTGCGGTACAGCCTCGCATGGTGACGGCTGGGATCATTTGCGCCAGTGTATCGCCGGGTATTCTCTACACCCAAATATTGCCGGCACGCTCCTGTTGGGGTTGGGGTGCGAAATTAATCAGGTAGATAGTCTGGTCGACGATCTCGGGCTCGTAAAAGGAGAGACGTTGCACACCAAGACAATACAGGACATGGGTGGTACTAACGCTTCGGTACGCGAAGGCATCGCTTGCATCGAAGCCATGTTGCCGGCGGCCAACGCGGTGGAACGCAAGACCGTCTCGGCCAGCCATATTATGCTTGGCATGGAATGCGGTGGCTCCGATGCGTTTTCCGGCGTCACCGCAAATCCAGCCTTGGGCGCCGCTGCTGATCTTTTGGTTCGTCATGGCGGTACGGCGATACTTGGTGAGACGCCTGAAATATATGGCTCAGAGCACCTTCTGATCCGGCGTGCAGAATCGGAAGATGTCGGCCGTAAACTACTCGATCGTATTTCGTGGTGGGAGGACTACACCAAGAAAAACGGCGCCGTCGTCGACAATAATCCTACGCCGGGTAACAAGGCAGGTGGGCTCACCACTATTTTGGAGAAATCACTCGGCGCCGCCGCCAAGGGTGGGACCAGTAATTTGGTGGAGGTTTATCGTTATGCCGAAGCCATACATTCGAAGGGGTTTGTTTTCATGGATACGCCGGGCTACGACCCGGTATCCGTCACCGGAATGGTGGCGGGCGGAGCCAATGTCGTCTGCTTTACCACTGGGCGGGGCTCCGTCTTCGGTTGCAAGCCAACACCGAGCCTTAAACTTGCAACAAACAGTGAGATGTTTGGACGAATGGAAGATGATATGGATATCAATTGCGGCCGTATCGTTGATGGCGATGCCAATGTAGAAAGTCTCGGTCAGGAAATCTTCGAGCTCATTCTGCGCACCGCTTCAGGAGAGCCGAGTAAGAGTGAAGTGTTCGGCTTTGGCGATGAGGAATTCGTACCTTGGCAGGTAGGCGCTATCTTATGAAGAAGCAACGCCAAGGATAAGTTTGATGCAGATAGGACGCGTGGCTGAGCATTCCGGCGTGCCGACAAAGACAATCCGTTTTTACGAGGAAATAGGGCTTATCGCCAAGCCTGGCCGAACACAGAGTGGATATCGAGAATATGATAGGCAGGATGTTGACGTCCTGCGATTTGTGAAACGCGCGCGCGGCCTCGGCTTTTCGATAAAAGACGTTAAAAACCTACTTGCGCTTTATAATGACCGTGAGCGGGCAAGCGCGGACGTGAAAAAAATAGCGCTAGAGCACGTTGATGCGATCGAGCGCAAGTTGTCGGAACTAGATTCTATTCGACGTACCTTGTTTCATTTGGCCGATAAGTGCCATGGCGACAAACGTCCAGAATGTCCGATTTTGCAAGAACTGGCGCATGGACCAAAGGCCACATGAACCTGCCGTTGGCAATTCTTACTGTGTTCTTTACTGCATTTCTGGCAGTCAACGCATTTTCCTGGAAAAACGCAGAAGCAGTCGAAATAACATCAAAGCAGGCGCCTCACCTCAAGGTGGAGGCGCAAACGACGGTGATCACAGGGTTAAGTGCTTCCGAGATGGCGCAATCAGAACTTCCCGATTGGCGACGATATTCCGTGCCGTCGGTAGAATCAGGTGAAACACCGATCATCGCCCTTGTGATTGATGATTTGGGTCATAACGAAGAAGAGTTTGTGGGCGTGATGGCGCTGGGCGAGGGTATTACGCTCGCCATTCTGCCTTATACCAATCGCGCAGCCGAATTTGCACAGCGCGCTAGGCAGCATGGTTTTGAGATTCTCGTTCACATGCCGATGGAGGCAACCGATTCATCGGCCGACCCAGGGCCAAACGCGCTATTGACCAATCTAAGCGACAAGGAGCTCATGCGCCGACTGTCGGATAATTTGGCGAGTTTTACGGGATATGTTGGCATTAATAATCATATGGGAAGCAAGTTTTCCCAGAATCGCCACGCAATGTTGCTTGTTCTGGGAGAGCTTGAAGCGCGCGGATTGCTCTATCTTGATTCTGTGACGAGCAATTCAACGATCGGCGCTCACCTCGCCGAAGAATCGCGGATGCCCCATGCATCCCGGGATGTATTTCTCGATAACATTACTGAGCAAAGTTTTATCGAGAACCAATTGCGCGCTCTAGAAAAGGTTGCGCGCAAAAATGGTCGAGCGGTAGCCATTGGCCACCCTTACGATGAAACTCTAGCAGTATTGAAACGCTGGTTGCCCGATGCCCGGCGGCGCGGCTTCGAGTTCGTTCCCATCAGCGCCATCGCAGCGCTGGAATGCGCGTGTTGATAACTTCATAGTAGTTTTTATTTTAGTTTCCGGTACGCGTGGCGAAACGCGTGGCTTCTTCAGCTGCCCTGAATAAGGCCCGAGCTTTATTGACGGTTTCCTCATATTCGGCTTGCGGGTCACTGTCAGCGACTACGCCGCCCCCGGCTTGGACGTACATCGTGCCGTCTTTGACGATTGCGGTGCGAAGGGCGATACATGTATCCATCGCCCCTGATGCTGAGAAATACCCCACAGCTCCAGCATAAATTCCGCGCCTTTCCTTCTCCAATTCGTCGATGATTTCCATCGCCCGTACTTTGGGTGCGCCGGATACGGTCCCGGCCGGAAAGCCAGCAATTAACGCATCCACCGCATCCAGGCCAGGTTTCAGACGGCCCTCAACATTGGAAACAATGTGCATGACGTGCGAATAATGTTCGATCGTCATGTTTTCCGTTACTCTGACCGTACCGATCTCGGCCACGCGGCCGACGTCATTGCGCCCAAGGTCTAGCAGCATTAGATGCTCGGCAAGTTCCTTCGGGTCCGACAAAAGATCGTCCGCATAGGCCTGATCCTCGTCACGATTTGCGCCCCTCGGTCTGGTCCCAGCAATTGGTCGAATTGTAACCTTGTCGTCGCGCAGCCGAACCAAAATCTCTGGACTTGAACCGACGACAGCAAAACCCCCAAAATTAAGAAAATATAGAAAGGGCGAGGGGTTTAGGCGGCGCAACGCGCGGTAAAGAGAAAAAGGCGGCAGGCTAAAAGGTGCCGAAAACCGTTGTGACGGCACGACCTGAAAAATATCACCAGCGGCTATATATTCCTTCGCACGTTCGACGAAGTGGTGATATTCCGTTGGGGTGGTATTTGATGTAGGTTTGGGTTCAGGAATATGGGCCTGTGCGCTTTCAAAGCGAACCGGCAGCGACCGCTCAAGATCGGCAACGGTGTCGGCCAGTCGCTCAGCGGCGCGCCCGTAGGCAGCTCGCGCGTTCAACCCATCTTCCGGCCATACAGGTGTCACTAGTGTGACTAAGTCTTCAACTGAATCGAAGATAGCCATGATCGTTGGGCGCATCAGAATGGCATCGGGCAACTTGAGTACATCGAGGTTGGGTTCAGGCAGCCGTTCCATGTGGCGCACCATGTCATAGCCAATATAGCCGATCAGTCCGGCAGCCATCGGCGGTAGGTTTTCTGGCAAATCTATATGGCTTTCGCGAATCAATTCGCGCATGGAAATGAGTGGGCTTTGCGCACAGGGCTCGAAGGCGTCAGGGTCATAGCGGGCGGTGGTATTGATTTCAGCCTTCGCCCCGAAGCAGCGCCAAATGAGATCGGGTTTAAGCCCGATAACTGAATATCTGCCGCGCACCGCGCCGCCTTCGACAGATTCCAAGAGAAAGCTGTTGGCCCGCCCCTCAGCTAGCTTCAGCATCGTAGATACCGGCGTTTCGAGATCGGCAACAAAGGTTGTCGATACCACCTGCGGCCGGCCCATTTCGTAAACCGGGGCGAAGCTCTTGAAATTAGGAGAGGCACTCATTGAGTATTCAGGAACGTCTGCAGGGCCTGCTGATTAGTTGAAACTTCATGCTGGTTGGCGAGGGAAAAGCGATAAAGTGAAGAAATATCGGCACCCCGTTCGCGCCCAATTTCGATGCTCAATTGCCCAGCAAGAGCGGCTTCGTTGGAGGGGTCGGCGGATTCGATGCTGGATAGCATTGCTACCGCGTAACCTTCTCCAATCTCTCCTACGACAGGTTCTGGGTTGGATAGCTTTTGCTGAAAAATACCCGCCAAAATTTCCTGAGATACTCCTCGGTCGCTGGACATGGAACCGCGTAAAAGATTGGAGACAAGCGCCACGTCATAGCGTTCGGCCTCTGCCGCTTCGGTAAGGCTCTCTCCACCTCGCACTCGATCAGCAAGCTGCTCGGCCGCACGCTGTGCCTGAGTACTCCGGGCAACAGCCTGCCAACCGTTCACCACCTCTTGGCGCACGCTGTCAAGCGAACGTAATGCCGGCGGCGTGATAAAATCTACGCGGAGGACAAAATAGTTTCCTGCTTCAGATTCGACGACGATCGAATCCACGCCACTTTCAGTGGTGAATGCGGTCTGCACGATTTCAATGGCATCTGGCAATTCGCCGAGCACGTGGGTGCCTCCGGCGCTCATCCCGCGCAGATCGATCGAGGCAACCGTGACGGGAGTAATGCCGATAGCTTGCCCGGCCTGTTCCAGCGAGGCGCCACCCGCCAATTCGTCATCCAATACAGTTGATAGCCGGTAGAGGCTATCGACGGCCGCTTCCAATGCCATTTCCTGGCGCAACTCGTCGCGGACCTCTTCGAAGCGGATGCGCCTTGGCGGAAAAATTTCGTTAACTTGAAAAAGATGCCAGCCAAGCGATGTCTGGACCGGATCGCTGGCGCCGCTATTGGCTAGCCCAAATACGATGTCACCTGCTTCTGCGGGCAAAGCGGCACGCTCAATACCGCCCATCTTGAGCGCAGTGGCACCGCGCCTTGCCAATTCTTCCGAGACCTCGTTGAAGCTCTGGCCCGCGTTCAGCAGGATTCTACCTTCCCGGATGAGTGCTTCGTCGGCGGAAAGAATTTGGTGAACTTCGCGCTGCTCCGGAAGGTCATATAATGCAGCGCGCGCTTCATACTCTGCCCGGAGATCCTCATCACTCAATTCGATTTCGCTAAGGATGGATTCAGGCGTGAGATAAAGATACGTGATGGCGCGGAACTCGGGTGCAGTAAAGCTCGCGGCGTGTTCTTTATAATAGGTATCAATTTCGTCGGAAGTCGGCGTGCCGATATCATACCTGGTATCGCTCGGTATTATCGCGATCCGGGCACCACGCACCTCATTCCGGAACCTGTAAAGTGCGTCGGTGAGCGCTCTTGGCGCCTTGCGGTTTCCCGCTACCGTGCGAATAAGTTGGTCAGTGCGAATGCTGGCGCGAATTTGTTCTTCATATATTTCAGGGGTCAAACTGTTGCGCCGCAAAGTCTGTTCATAGCGCTCCCGGTCGAATTCTCCACTTTCGGCTGCAAACACTGATTGTCCCAGGATTTTGTTGCGCACCATGATATCAGCTACACTGATGTTCAGGCTTTTGGCCTCTTCCTCGATCAGTGCTTCGCCGACCAAACTTCTCAGGACCTGATCCACCAGACCCATCGAAATCGCTTGTTCGGCGGTGAAGGTCGGCACGTCTTGTTGAATCCGTTGTATTTGACGGCGAAATTCGGCGGCGAAGCGGGTCGTAGGAATCTCGTTGTCACCGACCATGGCAATGGAGGACGCGCTCCCGCCAGACCTGAAGACATCACCGAAGCCGAGTGTGACGACCAGCGCGCCGCCGGCGGCAATCAAAAATATTTTACCGGTCCAGGTCTGAGAACCCTTCCTGATAGCATTGAGCATGGCTATTAAGAATCCCTTCTAACCCATTGAAAATGCGGGTTGCTCCCAAGAGAGCGGCAAACTGGATCATAGAGGTGCAGGGAGGGGGCTGCAATATGCAATTCTTGGACTATGCGCCTCAGGGCCAGCACTGGCAATCGCCGAGACGTTATGTTAATCCTGCGCCGATTCTCCGCATTATTCATGGTGTGTCATGTCTCAGGCTTCGGGCGGTGCGGCGGCTTCTCGACCTGTGGTCGCCGCAAATTGGAAAATGAATGGGCTGCGCCGCGATGGTCGGGATTTAGGGAACACGCTCGCGGGTCTCAAACGAGCGGCGGGCGAGATGGGATGTGATATCGTTGTCTGTCCACCGGCAGCGCTTTTGCTTGAGCTTCGAGACGCCTTGCAAGGCGCCGGCATCGCGCTTGGCGGCCAGGACTGCCATATAGAGGAAAAGGGGGCACATACCGGTGATACCAGCGCCGAATTGCTCGCGGATTGTGGCTGCAATTATGTGATATTAGGACATTCTGAAAGACGTGCGGATCATGGCGAGACCAATGAGATAGTTCGCATGAAAGTCGTGGCTGCGCTACGGGCGGAATTGCAGGCAATCCTCTGTGTCGGCGAGAGCGAGGATGAACGGGAAGCCGGACGCGCCCTTGAAGTGGTCGGCGAGCAATTGACGAATTCGCTACCCGACAGCGGAGGCAGCAATAATATCATCATCGCCTATGAGCCCCTGTGGGCGATTGGCACCGGCCGTATACCAAGCGCGATTGAGATTGGCGAAATGCACCAGCATATCCGTGACTTATTTGGCGAATTAAAAACTGGCGGTAAAAGTGGTGTACGCGTGCTATATGGCGGATCCGTAAAAGCAGAAAATGCTGGTGAAATCTTATCTATTTTGGGCGTTGATGGCGCCTTAGTCGGGGGCGCGAGCCTGTCGGCGGAAGCTTTTTGGAATATTTGTGCCCATTACGGCCGTTAACAAAGTTATGTGGCCGAAACGGCACTGAACCCAGCGAGGCAAGGGTGGAAACCATACTTCTGGTCATATTGGTGATTGTCGCCGTTACGATGATCATCGCGGTGCTTCTTCAGCGCAGCGAAGGTGGTGCGCTTGGCATCGGTGGCGGCGGTCCGGGGGCAATGTTCTCCGCCCGCGGTTCAGCAAATTTTTTAACCCGGCTAACTGCTGGTCTAGGCGCAGTATTTATGATTTTAAGCTTGGTCCTCGCGATCCTTAGCCGCAATTCTGATGAAGGCCTCTCGGTCATGGACATCGGAACAGCAGGGGTTGGGCAAGATTCGAATGATTTACAGCCTTTCGATTCAGAAGATTACGACCCGGATGCGTTGGGCGACGGTCTCACGCCGCGCGTTCCCGAGACAGGCGCCGTGGAGGGAGCGGCCGAGTCCGAGCCGCCGTCACCCGAGTCGGCTCCGCAATCAGGCCAAAACGATTAACCGAGCGTTCCATCGAAGGGCTGATAAGTATTGTAGAACCACGGCTTCGGCCGGTCTTCGAAAATATGTCGACCTAAGGCTTGGGCCTTTGCTTCGCCTCTGTTACTTTAGGCGCCCATGACGCGGTATATATTTATCACCGGTGGCGTGGTTTCCTCCCTCGGTAAGGGTCTCTCCTCTGCAGCCCTAGGCGCCCTTCTACAGGCGCGCGGCTATTCGGTCAGGTTGCGCAAGTTCGATCCTTACCTGAATGTTGACCCGGGCACGATGAGTCCGTATCAACATGGAGAGGTGTACGTTACCGACGACGGCGCTGAGACTGACCTGGATCTCGGCCATTACGAGCGTTTTACTGGCGTACCGGCGCGACGGAGCGACAGTGTTACGGCTGGCAAAGTTTACTCCGGAGTTATTGCGCGCGAGCGCCGCGGCGACTATCTAGGCGGTACGGTCCAGGTCATTCCGCATGTTACCGATGCCATCAAAGAAGCGGTTACTAACGATGTAGACGGAGCCGATTTCGTGCTCGTAGAGATTGGAGGCACGGTAGGCGATATTGAAGGGTTACCTTTCTTTGAGGCGATCCGGCAATTCGGCTATGAATTAGGGTCCGACAAGGTGATGTATGTACACCTCACTCTGCTGCCCTATATCCCCGCAGCTGGTGAACTCAAAACTAAGCCGACGCAGCACTCGGTAAAGGAATTGCGCAGTATCGGTATTCAGCCCGATTTGTTGTTGTGTCGCAGTGACCGTTCGATTCCAGAAGCTGAACGCCGCAAGGTAGCACTGTTCTGTAATGTTCCTGAGCGCCGAGTCATCGCTGCTACGGACGTCAACACGATATATCAGGTTCCCGTTCACTATCACGAACAAGGCTTCGACACTCAAGTGCTTGATCATTTCGGCCTCGACAGCGAAACCGAGCCGAACTTGGAGGTTTGGCACCACATCGTTGGCCGACTGCTTGCTCCGGAAGGTGCAGTCAGTATTGCTGTCGTCGGCAAATATACGGGGCTCCAGGACGCCTATAAGTCGCTTGACGAAGCGCTGACCCATGGCGGCATCGCCAACAATGTGCGGGTCGATATGCGCTGGATCGACGCTGACGTTTTCGAGAGCGATGACGCGATGCAGGAGCTGGAATCCGTAAACGGTATTCTTGTTCCCGGCGGCTTCGGCGAGCGTGGCGCGGAGGGCAAGATAGCCGCCGTGACCTTCGCCCGGACCAAGCGCGTGCCCTATTTCGGAATTTGTTTCGGCATGCAGCTTGCAGTTGTTGAAACGGCGCGCAATTTAGCTGGTCTAGAAAATGCTAGCTCGACCGAATTTGGGCCTTGCGAAGATGCCGTGGTCGGCCTAATGACCGAGTGGAAGAGCGGGCATGATGTAGAGCACCGAAGTGCTGGCGACAATCTCGGCGGGACCATGCGACTTGGTGCTTATGACGCTCTGTTGCGCACCGGCAGCAAAGTTAGAGATGCCTACGGCAGCGGGTTGATTAGCGAGCGCCACCGCCACCGCTACGAGGTGAATGTTAATTATCAGCGCCAGTTAAAAGAGGTGGGAATGCGATTCACCGCCTTTTCGCCGGACGGTGAATTGCCGGAAATCGTAGAGCGCGACGACCATCCATGGTTCGTCGGCGTACAGTTTCACCCTGAACTAAAGTCGAAGCCATTTGCGCCGCATCCGTTATTCTCCTCATTCGTCAAAGCCGCTGTTGACCAATCGCGGTTGGTTTGACATCTCGGAGCATATGAAATGACGACCCAGCGTCATGTTCGCATCGGCGACTTCGCTATAGGCAATAATTTACCGCTGGTACTGATCGCCGGGCCGTGCGCGATCGAGAGCCGTGATCATGCCCTCGAGATGGCACAGGCGCTGGTGGAGATGACGCGGTTGCTCGGAATTTCACTAATCTATAAGAGCTCATTCGACAAGGCGAACCGTACCAGTGCTGGAAGCGCCCGCGGTGTCGGTATAGCGGAGGGCTTGCCCATCCTGGCCGAGGTCCAAGAAGTTGTTGGCTGCTCGGTCATCACTGATGTACACAGCGTCGAGCAGTGTGCGCCCGTGGCTGAAGTGGTCGATGTACTCCAAATACCGGCCTTTCTCTGCCGTCAAACGGATCTGCTGCTGGCAGCCGCGGCCACCGGCAGAGCAATAAATGTCAAGAAGGGGCAGTTCCTGGCGCCCTGGGATATGAAAAATGTTATCGCCAAGATCATTGATGCGGGAAACCCAAACGTCATGGTGTGTGAGCGCGGCGTCTCGTTCGGATACAACACGCTAGTCTCAGACATGCGCAGTCTCCCCGAATTGGCGGCCACCGGCTGCCCGGTGGTCTATGATGCAACACATTCGGTGCAGCAGCCAGGCGGGCAGGGAACGGTAAGCGGCGGCCAGCGTGAATTCGTACCTGTCTTGGCACGTGCAGCTGTAGCCGTGGGTGTGGCCGCGATTTTCATGGAAACCCATCGTGATCCCGACAATGCGCCGTCTGACGGTCCCAACATGGTGCGGCTCCAAGATATGCCGGCACTGTTGGAGAGGCTCACCGCTTTCGATAAGCTTGCCAAGGAGACCAACAGCTAAAGCGGGGATACGCCATGTCCGACGGAATCGTGTTTATTGATGGAGATTATGTGAAGCCTGAGGAAGCGAAGATGTCAATCTTCGATTCCGGGTTTGTCTGGGGCGACGTGGTCTATGACGTGACTTCCGCCTGGAACCGCTGGGTGTTTATGCTGGACGAGCACCTTGAGCGCTTTCAGCAATCCATTGACGGGTTTCGCCTGAATAATCCTTACAGCCATGAAGAGATGCGCCAGATCTGCGCTGAATGCGTCGAACAGGCGGAGCTCGACAACGCCTATATCAAGGTGCAGATGACTCGTGGCATCAGCTCTAGCCAATCGCGGGACCCGCGTCTGGGCGAATGTCAATTTGTCGCCTATGCCATGCCATATGTGTGGATTTGGGGTGAAGAAAAATGCCGCGAAGGCGTAAACCTTTATGTATCCAGCGTTGAGCGAGTTTCATCCAAAGCGATCGATCAGCGTTTTAAAAATTATGACCGTGCTGATTTGGTTCAGTCACGGTTTGAAGCCTATGACCGGGGCTGCGACGACTCGCTTCTTTGTGGTCCCGACGGCTATCTAACCGAAGGCCCGGGATACAACATGTTCATCGTATGTGACGGTAAAGTGTCGACACCCGATAGCAATATTCTTGAAGGCGTAACCCGCCGCTCGGTGCGAGAAATTTGCGAGGCTGAAAACATTCCGTATGAAGAGCGTAAAATACACCCCGACGAATTGCGGGTGGTCGACGAGATATTCTGTAGCACCACTGCGGGCGGTGTGATGCCCGTGACGCAACTCGATAGTTTACCGATTGGCAACGGCCATAAGGGCCTCCTAACCAGTCGGATTCAGGAGCAATATTGGCGTAAGCGCGAAGCTGGCTGGCACGGTACCAGAATTGAGGACATTCTGAACGAATGAGGGCGCTACTCCGAAAATGAGCACGTGGCAGGCGCCCCCAGAACTCGTCGATCGGACACAGGCGCAAGAGATTGTTAGTAAGGCCGTGGTTCGCTATTGCGAATCCCGCCGTGCAAAGGTCGAGGAATTCGCCAACGATAATTTCAGCCTCCTGGGCTCACTCCGCCTGCATCGCCACGCAGTCGGCCTGGATATGGTCCGGGCACCGGCAAATCTCGCTATGAGCGCGCCATTCCTAACCACGCAAATTATCGCAGCAGGGTGCCGCGCTGTCGGGCGCAGACAAAGCGCCGCTTGGCTAGAGAGGCGCCGCTTTTACTTAAAAACAGATGTGGCGCGTGAACTCGAATGGCGCCTTTTTGTCGATTATCTCGAATTGCCCTACACGCAAGGATCACGTGTCAGCGAGCGCGATGCGCTGGCAGAAGAAGTTTTGCGCGACCCTTGCGTGGAAGGTGCCATCTCCAAGCAGTTGCAGGCATCCGGCGTGCAGGGTCATGACGCCGAATTTCGCGCTTGGCTTACGGGCGCGCTCCATACCTATCAAAGCACCCGTGTGTCTTCAGCCGATATGAGCAACGCACTGTTGAGTGCCGGGATCGGTGCAGTTGCTTTCAAGCAATTGACTCCGGGCATGCTATCGCTCGGTCCGGTCACCGCGAATGCACTCGTTCAAGGTGCTGCCATCGCGTCTTTTCCGCTTGGCGCCGGGCTCGGTGGCGTTTGGTATAATCTCTTTCCGGCAGTAGCGCCGGTGGCGCTGACCGTTGGCACGACTGGAGGCTTGGTCGCTGTCGGCGCAGTGTTTTCAGCTTTTTCCGGAGTCGTGAGCGATCCGGTGCAACGCCGCCTCGGTATTCATCAACGCCGTCTAGGGAAATTGATTACATGCTTGGAACAGGAACTGAAGGGGGAGGGTGACGCGCGCTTCACCGTGCGCGATCACTATGTCGCGCGAATTCTCGATTTGCTCGAAGGTTTGAACGTTATCCGAACACTGATGTAAGGGGACATCATGCCGGTCGAAATAATCGGTAATTGCAATGCGGCTTTCGCCCTCGTGCGGGACGCGTTACAGGGAAGGATAGCTTCTGCTGACGAAGTCAGTTGGAGTTGTTTAGGTCTGGTCCGTTGGCCATTAAGTGGTTGATCTATAGGCTGCTTAGTAACGTGCCTTACACGGTCTGCCGCGGATGAGTGTGTTTGGAACTCTCTCTGATCGGTATATTTTAAAGTTCGGCGAACTTCTTCCTTCTCAGCATTTTTCCGCGTCCGGGCTGAGCCAGCACATTACCGTTCTCGACGATGATCTCGCCGCGCGACAATGTCATCACTGGCCATCCGGTGACTTCGAAGCCTTCATGCAATTCCCAATCCTGGTTGGAATGCATGTCCTCATGTCGGATGGTGACGTCCTTTTTAGGATCAAACACGACGATGTCAGCGTCCGAGCCAATGGCGATGGTGCCCTTCTGGGGATAGAGACCGAAGATTTTTGCCGGATTGGTGGAGATAACTTCGACAAACCGCTTGCGCGTCATGCGGCCCTTGCCGATGCCTTCCGAATAGAGCATAGGCATGACCGTTTCTAGATTTGACATGCCTGGCTGCAATGTATCGACGGTAGATTCCTCTTTCTTCTGTTCCATCGACCAGCCAACATGATCAGTCGCAACGGTTTGCAAGACGTTGCTATCCAGGGCCTGCCACAACACGTCCATTTGGTCCGCCTCGCGTAACGGTGGCCAGCCGACATAACGCTCGGGATCGACTTGTGAATTGAAGCGCTCGCGATCAAGATGGAGATATATCGGGCGGGTTTCGCCATAAACCGTCTGACCTTTGGCGCGCGCGTCGTTGAGTTCGTCCATGCTTTCTTCGCATGAGAGATGGACTAGATAGACCGGCGCTTCGGCAACACGCGCTAACGCACAGGCGCGGTGTGCGGCTAGGCCTTCAGAAATGCGTGGCCGTGAATCGGCAAAATGTTTGACGTTTGATTTACCCGCCGTCTCCAACTGCTTTGTTATGTAGGAGATGCAGCACTGATCTTCGCAATGGATGTTGGTAAGCGCGCCGAGCTTGCCTGCCATGTTCATGGCCTCGACATATTGCGGCGCGAACTGGTCGAATTCACCCAGTTCGGTCATGAATATCTTGAAGCTGGTATGGCCCTCCGCCACCAGATCACCCATTTCCTGAATCATCTGGTCGTCGGGGCTGAACAGCGTTGGGTGCAAACCATAATCGATGACAGTTTTATCTTTGGCCTTGGCTTTCCAAGCTTCCACTGCCTGCATAAGAGTTTGTCCCGGCGCCGGGAAAACATAATCGATCACCGTCGTTACGCCGCCGCACGCCGCCTGCACGGTGGAGGAATGAAAATCGTCAATGGTGCGTTTGCCCATCAATTCGAAATCCACATGGGTGTGGGCATCCACGCCGCCTGGGAAAAGATATTTGCCTCCGACGTCGATTTCTCGCGCCGCCGGGCCCAATTCCTGGCCGATTTGTTTGATCTTGCCGTCTTGGATGCCGATATCTGCGATAAATTCCTCGGCATGGGTGACGACGGAGCCGTTGCGCAAAATGAGGTCCAAGGTCTTGTTTCCTTTCCTTGACGCGTCAAATCGAAATTAGAAACACTTTCAAACAAAGTATGTACCAGGCCAGAGCGGGCGGTTCACAAACCTTCAGGCGGGCGCGCCGTCCATCGCCGCTAATTCCTCGCGCATGATCTCAAGCGCCATCTGCAACAGCCGCGCCGACGCCTCACGCGTCATGAACCCGGCATGTGCCGTGAGTGTGACATTGTCCATCGTCAGCAGGGGGTGATCTGGCGGCAACGGTTCCTCGGCGAAAACATCCAACCCGGCATGGGCAATTTTGTTTTCTTTTAATGCGGCAATCAGCGCGGGTTCATCGATGACGCCGCCACGCGCGGTATTGATCAGTAAGGCGCTGGGGCGCATTAGACTGATGCGACGGGCGTCGATCATGCCTGCGGTTTCGTCTGAGAGGGAAAGATGCAGCGAGACCACATTCGAGCGCTCCATCAATTCGTCGAGCGCGCACTCCTCGCAAGGCAAATCGTCAGCCACACCACTCCGGTTCCAAGCCAACACTTTCATCCCGAGGCCGTGGCCAAGGCGCACTATTTCCCGGCCGATGCCGCCAACCCCGACAACGCCCAGGGTCTTCTGCTCAAGTTCAACAGCGTCGAGGGTGTCCCACACACCGCTGCGGATAGTCCTGTCCATAGCTGCAATGCGCCGTGCCGCAGCGAACATGAGGGCCACGGCATGTTCAGCGACGGTGCGGTTGCCATAGTCACGGATCGTCCGCACGCGGATGCCAAGGTTTGAAGCTGCTTCTACGTCTATATAACTCGACGCGCCAGTTCCCATAAAGACGATCACCTTCAGGCCCGGGCATGCTTCAAGGATTTCTTTGTTCATATTGGTGTGGTCGTTGATGGCGCCTTGCGCCCCGGCAAGCATTGCAACCGTATCGCCTCCCGGAGGGTCGCCGATATTCATCACCAGATCGGGTAGTATTGCGCGCAGCTCGGCGTTATAGAGTTCTCCGAGAAAAATTGGGCAATCGATGAAAACAGCTTTGCCAGTCATACGCTGTCGAGTGCCTCCTCTAGTGGCGTCTTGCCGTCGATAATATCGAAAGTTTTGCCGATGGTATTCTCGCGCGAGAGACAAGCAACCAGAACCTTGGCGACATCCTCGCGGCTGATCGACCCGGCGCCTTCGAGAGAACCGAGGCTGGGCGCGATTTCCAGTAATTCATGGCTCGGCTCGTCGGTTAAGAACCCTGGGCGGACAATGGTCCAATTCATCAGGCTCGTCCGCAGGCGATTGTCGGCCCCTGCTTTGGCGGCAAGATAGTGGCGGAGTTTTTCGGGTCCTGATTCTGGATCGTCCGTATTCATCGAACTCAACATGATAAAGCGCCTGATTTTTTTACGCTCGCATGTCTCGATTAGGTTGATGGCGCCATGAAAATCGACGTCGACCGTTTTCTCCGGTCCCGTTTTCGAGCCCGATCCGGCGACGAAGATGCATACTCGATTGTCGTCTACAGCATAGCCAAGCGGTTTTTCAAGATCGCCGGCGACAACATCGGCGCCAAGTGTCTCCATATCATTACGCTGATCGTGATTTCTAATCATGGCGCGAGGATTAAAACCGGCCTGTTTGAGGAGCGGCAACACATGCCGTCCAGTTCGCCCATTTGCGCCGACCACAAGTACATCCATCAATTGCCCCGATCTCTACTTTTCGAATCCCGCTAATTATGCCATGAAACAGTGGCAGATAAGGGAGATCATTATGACGGCAATCACGGATATCCATGCGCGCGAAATCCTCGATAGTAGAGGCAACCCCACGGTCGAAGTAGATGTGGTGCTAAAAAACGGTGTGATAGGACGTGCGGCCGCACCTTCCGGCGCTTCTACCGGTGCTCATGAGGCGGTGGAGCGCCGTGACGGGGATCCAGCGCGCTACGGCGGGAAGGGCGTACTTGGCGTGTTGTCCATGGTGGACGATGAGATTTTCCCAGCGATCGGTGGCATTTCTGTGCATGACCAAAATTTGATCGATACGATGCTTGTAGATTTGGACGGTACGCCCAACAAGGCTCGCCTTGGCGCAAATGCCACGCTTGCCGTCAGCCTGGCAGTCGCTAAGGCTGCGGCGGTTGATATTGGACAGCCACTCTATCGCTATCTGGGTGGTGTGCAGGCGCGCATACTCCCAGTGCCGATGATGAACATCCTTAATGGTGGAGCCCATGCCGACAACGCTATCGATTTCCAAGAATTCATGATCATGCCGGTCGCAGCGCCAACCTTCTCCGATGCGGTGCGGATGGGCGCGGAAGTTTTTCATGCGCTCAAGCAGCGCCTTTCCGATTCAGGCCTGAGCACAAATGTCGGCGATGAGGGTGGCTTTGCGCCCAATCTAGCCAGCACAACCGAAGCGCTCGATCTGCTAGTTAAAGCAGTCGAAGCGGCTGGTTACCGAGCTGGGGAAGATGTGGTGTTGGCTCTCGACGTTGCCGCAAGCGAATTCTACCGCGACGGAAAATATGAGCTCGCAGGCGAAGGGTGCAGTCTCGATGCCGATGAAATGATCGCGCTCTACGAGGATCTCACGGGCAAGTATCCTATTGTTTCAATCGAAGACGGTTTGGCCGAGGATGATTGGCAAGGCTGGGCCACTCTTACTGCGGCGCTTGGCGAGCAAGTTTGTCTAGTCGGCGACGATCTATTCGTCACCAATGCGGCGCGCCTGTCCCGCGGCATCGAACAAAGGGTGGCCAATGCGATATTGGTAAAGGTTAATCAGATCGGCACCTTGAGCGAAACACTCGCAGCGGTCGACATGGCGCATCGCGGCGGCTATGCGGCGGTGATGTCGCATCGCTCCGGTGAGACGGAGGACGTCACCATCGCCGATCTTGCCGTGGCGACAAATTGCGGCCAGATCAAAACCGGCTCGCTCGCCCGATCCGACCGCACGGCCAAATATAACCAACTGATCCGCATCGAGGAAGCGCTGGGGCCAAGCGCAGTTTACGCCGGTAACAGCGTGTTGTTGAAGCGGCCAAGCTAGCGTCCTTCAAGCGCTATCGATCACCTCAAAGTCATGTGTGACGTCAGCGGTTTTGGCCATCATGGCGGAGGCCGAGCAGTATTTATCGGCAGATAACGTGACCGCCCGCGCTACTTTATCGCTGCTAAGGTCGCGCCCGGTGACGATAAAATGCATGTGAATTCGGGTAAACACTTTCGGGTCTTCGTCAGCCCGGTCGGCATCAAGTTTGACCACGCAATCTTCCACATTTTGGCGACCTTTTTCGAGAATTTGGACCACGTCCCAAGCCGCACAGCCGCCGGTTCCAATCAGCACCAATTCCATGGGAGATGGTCCAGGGCGAAAGTCGTCGGGCTCTGGCGCGGTGCCGAACGGGACTATGAAACCGCTGCCCGATTTGCCGAGAAAGCTGCGTTTCTCGACCCATTTTATTTCCGCTTTCATGGTTGACCTCATGCTATGCCATTGACTGTTGGCGGCATTCTATTGGATAGAGTCCAGGAAGTGACAGGAATCGAAACTCGCGGGGCCAGGTCATGAAGATCACACGCGTCGAGACTATCCGCCTCGATGAGTTCACCAACCTCCTCTGGCTGCGGCTCCATACCGACGCTGGTGTAATCGGGCTGGGCGAAACTTTCTTCGGCGTCCGCGCGGCGGAAGCCTACATCCACGAAACCGCAGCGCCGGCCTTGATTGGCCGCGACCCGTTGCAGATCGAGCGCATCGCCCGCGACCTCACGCCCTATATCGGCTTTGCTGGCACCGGTGCCGAAACGCGCGGGCGCTCGGCCATCGATATCGCGCTGTGGGATTTATGGGGCCGGGCGATTCAGCAACCGGTCTATCAACTCCTCGGCGGGCTCACCCATGACAAGATGCGCATCTACAACACCTGCGCCGGCTACCGCTATGTCCGCTCGCGGCCGAACTGGGGGCTCGACGATTGGGGCACCGGTGGCGAAACGGAAGGCCCCTACGAAGACCTAGAAGCTTTCCTGAAAGATGCGGGCGCGCTGGCCGAGAGCCTATTGGCGGAGGGCATCACCGGCATGAAAATCTGGCCGTTCGATTTTGCTGCCAAAGCATCAGGCGGTTACTACATCTCCAATGCCGATCTCGATACCGCGCTCGAACCGTTCCGCAAAATCCGCGCGGCGGTCGGCGATAAGATGGACATCATGGTCGAGCTGCACTCGCTGTGGCGTTTTCCCACCGCCATCAAAATCGCCAAGGCGCTCGAGGAATTCGATCCCTTTTGGTTCGAAGACCCAATCCGCATGGACAGCATTGACGCAGTGGCCGAGTTTGCCTCCGCCACGAACGTCCCAGTCTGTGCTAGCGAGACCCTCGGCGCGCGCTGGGAGCATCACCGGATTCTCGAAACCGGTGCCGCCGGCATCATCATGCCGGACCTCACCTGGTGCGGCGGCATCTCGGAGGCAAAGAAAATAGCCAGCCTCGCTGAAACCTTCCACCGCCCCATCGCGCCGCATGATTGCTCAGGCCCGGTCGCGCTAATGGCCTGCATTCACCTCTGCCTAAATGTGCCCAACGCGCTGATTCAGGAAACCGTGCGCGCTTTTTACAGCGGCTGGTACAAGGAACTCGTCACCACCCTGCCGAAAATAGAAAACGGCCATGTATACCCGCCGGAAGGTCCGGGCCTCGGCACTGATATCCTGCCGGCCGTGTTTGACCGCGCCGATATCCACGTTACCACGACGGAAGCGGATTAAACGGCGGCCTATTCCTCAAATCGCTGAACAACTTCATCGGAGCGGTCGCACGGAAAGGTGAAAACGAACTCAAGCGGTGTGTCGCCCTCGCATTTACAAGACTGCTCCGCTTCTGGCAGGATGTAGGTCGCGGTGCCAGGGTCGATCTTGTTTTCTACGCCGTTGATGCACATCCACCCCCTGCCGCTCATGATGTAATTAGTTTCGGCATGGGTGTGACAGTGGTCGATCAGCGTCGCACCAGGCGTAATTTCGGCAATGCCCATGACCAACTCCGCCGTCTGCATGCACTCGCCCGAGCTCAACAGTCTCCAGCGAACGTCGCTATGCGCTTCCAAATCGGCATCGCCCCAGCTTTCCCATTCGAAGTCAGCTGCGCTGCGAATAATGGGCTCAGGCGTCATATTCCTCCCTTCGATACTGCTGGTTTGCTCTATGCAATCGGTTAACATGCGCCATAAGCATATAGGTAAGGACATCTCATGACCGGGAAGAATAAGACCATCGAGGTGCCGTGGTACGAGACCCGCATCGAGAACTGTTCTTATTGCGGCAAGATGATCGCGCGGAACATTTGGGTCGATGACGAGTTTCCCGACGATAAATTTTGTGAACCGCAATGTGCCGATGTGAAGCACCGCGCTTCGCTGCGGGCGGAATAGGGGAAGCGGCTGTGATCAAGATCGGCATCGATACCGGTGGCACGTTCACGGATTTGGTCGTGCTCGACGATGAGACCGGAGAAATCCGCACGGTCAAAGTACCGTCTACACCGGAGGAACCGGCATTAGCGCCGCTCCAGGCGGTAAAGGAATCTGGTGCGCCTCCAGCTGCGGTGGACCGCATCGTGCTCGGCACCACCATCGCCACCAATGCCGGGCTGCAAAAACGTGGCGCCACGGTACTTTACATCGGTACCAGTGGCTTTGAGGACGTGCCGATCATCGGGCGCATCGACCGCAAGGAGGCCTATAACCCGGCGTGGCCAAAACCTGATTCCGGCGTCCGCCGCCGCAACGTATTCGGTATCGAAGAACGCGTTGATCACAAGGGCAATGTGCTCACGCCACTTGTGGAACCTGAGCTCGTCCGTCTGGGTGATTGGATTGACACCAAGCTTGGTGGCGATCCGGCCGGCGATTGGGCGGTCGCGGTCAATTTACTCTTCTCTTATGTTCATCCCGACCATGAGGCAATGATCGGCGCCTATCTAGGCGAACGCTTCTCGGATCTGCCGGTATCGTTGTCGAGTCGGGTGTCGCCTACCTGGCGCGAGTATGAGCGCGGCACGACGACCATCGTCGACGCCTCGATCAAACGGCTGATGGCGCAATTCACCGCTCGTCTCTCCAATGATTTGCGCGCGACAGGCGTGACCGCTCAGCTTACGCTGATGAAATCTAACGGTGGGCACGCCGACGCCGCGACCGCGGCAGATGTGCCGGTGCAGGTCTTTCTCTCAGGTCTCGCCGGCGGAGTCATTGCCGGGCGGCGCTTTGCTAGAGACCATCTCGATGGCAATAGCGTAACCCTGGATATGGGCGGTACCAGTGCAGATGTCGGCCTGATCATCGACGGCGAGTTCGGCTCGACAACTGAATATGAGGTCGAATGGGGCGTGCCGGTAAGCGCGCTCTTTATTGATTACACGACGATCGGCGCCGGCGGTGGTTCAATCGCTGATGTCGATTCCGGCGGCTTCCTCCGCGTTGGCCCGAAGAGTGCCGGCGCTGAGCCGGGGCCGGCCTGCTATGACCGCGGCGGCAACGCACCGACGATCACCGATGCCAATATCGTGCTTGGGCGCCTCGATCCGAACTATTTTCTTGGCGGGCGGATGAAACTCAAGCCCGAGTTGTCGCACACCGCCGTCGCTGCACTGGCCGAGGAATTGGACCTCGGGATCGAAGAGACGGCACTCGCCATTCTTGACACGGCGGCGGAGAACATGGCCGATGCCATACGCTTGATGACGGTGGAGCGCGGGCTCGACCACCGCGGCTTTGGGCTCACGGCTTTTGGCGGCGCCGGTTCGTTGCATGCGTCCGATGTGGCGGCGCGGCTCGATATGGAGCGCGTCATGGTGCCGCCGCATCCCGGCCTTTGTTCGGCGTTGGGCACTCTCTTAACCAATCAGCGGGTCGATCGCGCTCGCACTGTGCTGCATCGCTCCGACACGATTGATCTGGCGCGCCTGACCGGGCAGTTGGGGGAAATTGTCGGAGAGGCGGTGGCGGACCTCAGCCGCGAGGGCCATCACGGCGAAGCGCGAATCCGCGGCCTCCTGAACATGCGCTATCTCGGCCAGAGTTTCGGCGAAATTATTTCAGTGCAACAGTGTGCCGTCGACGCCGATGTCTTTGAACAGGCGGTTCAAGACCTGCATACGCGCCATGAGCAACTCTACGGTTACTCCATGCGCGGCAAGGTGGTCGAAATCACCGAAGTCCGCGTCATCGCGCTCGGCGAAGAAGCCGCTGAGGCATCGTTTGCGGCCCCCGTCGGCGGCGATGGCGGGCGCCACGGCACACGCCAGGTTTATTTTTCCGGCGATGGCTTTGTCGAGACGGTCGTCTATCGCCGCGCGGGGATGATTTCCGGCACACGCATCGACGGGCCGGCTGTGATCGAGGAGATGGACTCAACGACTTTGGTACATCCCGGCGACACTCTTGAGATTCAGCCTGATGGCAGCTTGCTGGTTACGGTGCGCGGCGCGACAGACACGCTCGCTATCTCCAAAGCACCGGAGCGAGATCCGGTGACGCTGACGATCGTCAACAATGCGCTCAAGAACATCTGCGATGAAATGGCGAGCACCATGGTGCGCACGGCCTATTCGCCAATATTCAGCGAATCGCGCGATTTCTCCTGCATGCTGTTCGACAGGGACCTGCGTCTGATCGGCCAAGCTGAAATGAATCCCGCCATCATCTGTGCCGGGCTCCACACGGTGCCCCATTGTGTCGAAGAACTAGGCGCAGAAACATTGTTTCCAGGCGATGTTGTGGTGCACAACGATCCTTACCGCGGCCAGTGTCACATGCCCGAACATCTATTGATGAAGCCGGTGTTTCTCGACAGCGAATTAATCGGCTATGCCGCCAATATCGCACATGTTGCCGAGATCGGCGGCATGGCACCGGGCTCGTTCGCGAGCACCGCGACCGAAGTGTTTCAGGAAGGCCTCCGTCTGCCGCCGGTAAAACTTATGGACCGCGGCGAGTATGTAAAAGATGTGTGGCGTATCGTGATGGCTAATCACCGTACCCCCGATACAACCTGGGGTGATTTCCACGCCATCATGGGATCGCTTACCACTGCGGAGCGGCGGCTTCAGGAACTGGTCTCGCGCCTCGGTCTGGAGGCCTTCGAGGGCATCGGCGATGCGCTGATCGAGCATGCTGAGGAATGGACACGTGCGGAAATCCGCAAACTGCCGAACGGCGAATATTGTTTCGAGGATTATTTCGAAGATGATGGCGTCGTTGCTAAGCCCTACTATGTCCGCTCGCGGGTCGAAATTATGGACGATGAGATCATCATTGACCTATCTGGCTCCGACGCCCAGGCGCTCGGCCCAATTAACGTCACCTATGTTGCCACCGCGGCGGCCGGGTGCACGGCGGTCCTGCAGGCCATTGGCGCGCGGGACGTCCCGCTCAACAAAGGTTGCTTTATGCCAATCAAGGTCGTGGCGCCGCCCGGAACTGTGGTCAATCCTGTGTTCCCCGCGCCGAGTGTCGCCGGCAACACAGAAGGCCAACCGCGCGTTATCTCGGCTATCCAGGGCGCGCTCGCGAAGGCGATCCCGGACCGCGTTGGTGCGGCCGAGGGTGGCACCGCATGCAATTTGCTGCTCGGTGGCGTCCACCCCGACACCGGCGAATTCTATACCCATTACCAACTCGACGGCGGCGGATGGGGCGGCGGCAAACAGCGCGACGGAAACAGTGCCCAATGTATTGCCCATGGTAGCACCATCCGTGCCACGCCGATCGAGATATTCGAGAGCCGCTTTCCCCTGCGTACGCTAGGCTATGCCCTCAGAGCCGATTCCGGCGGGACGGGCACCTGGAGAGGTGGTCTCGGTATTCGCCGCGAGTTCGAGGTGATTTGCGACGAGGTAACGGTGAGCACCCTGTTTGATCGCATGACGGACGGTCCCTATGGCTTGTGGGGTGGCAACGCGGGCGCACCGTGCGGCATCTTTGTGTGTCCCGCCGGTGAAGTAGAGTTTCGCACCGCGGTAGAGCTGTTCGGCACCGTGAGCCCATCAAAATTCGTAAATATTAGACTGAAGCGTGGCGATAGAATTCTTGTACATTCGCCGGGCGGAGGGGGCTTCGGTGCGCCCGAGGAACGGGCGGATGCGGCGTTGAAGCAGGATATTGAGGACGGATTTGTCTCCGTCGCGGGCTTGCAAGCTTATGGTCGAGGTTAGAACTTCTCATTGACACGGTCTAATTGCTCGTGATTCGCTGACGTTATGGACCCTGTGATTCGCGAGATTCGTAAACGTGCTCGGTACCTCATTGTACCGCTCTTCGGCTCGATGACACTGGTTTACCTCATTTATTCTGGGGTCCAGGGCGATCGCGGATTGCTTGCATGGATTCAACGCGGGCAGGACATTGCGGTAGCGGAGCAGAAACTTGCCGACGAGCGCGTGCAGCGCGACGCGTTGGCTCACCGGGTATTTCTCTTGCTTCCAGAAAGTCTTGATCTGGATCTTCTGGATGAACGCGCACGCGCGGTTCTTAACCTTGTAAGGCCGGGTGAAGTAGTCCTACTGGAAACGCCGACCGGCAGCTGAGTCTCGCCCCTATGGGGGCGGATTTAAATACTTGTCTTGATAACTAATTTGATCGCCAAGCTCTTGCCAGCGGGTTTGGCGGAATGTAGCTTATTGCTTTCATCAAGCTGTAGAATTTATTTGTGGAGAGCCGTGCAGGAGTACCTATGGCTGGCACAAAAAAGAAAGCTAAAAGCGCAAAAGGGGTCAAGGCACGTAGCGCCACGCCATCCGCATCGCGCGAAAACCTAGAAACTTATTACCGTGAAATGCTGATGATCCGACGGTTCGAGGAAAAGGCGGGCCTAATGTATGGCATGGGATTGATCGGGGGCTTTTGCCACCTTTACATCGGGCAAGAAGCGGTGGTTTCCGGTATCCAGCACACCTTAAAACCTGGCGATACGGTCATTACCGGCTACCGCTGTCACGCCCATATGCTGTCGGCGGGCGTGGATCCCAAATTCGTAATGGCGGAACTCACCGGACGTGCCGCGGGGGTCTCCCAAGGCAAGGGTGGCTCGATGCACATGTTTAAGCCCGAATATGGGTTTTACGGTGGTCACGGTATTGTTGGAGCGCAAGTGCCGCTCGGTGCTGGCCTCGGGTTCGCCCATAAATACCGCGGTAATGACCAAGTGTCAGTGACCTATTTCGGTGACGGTGCGGCTAATCAGGGGCAGGTATTCGAAGCCTTCAATATGGCGGCGCTGTGGAAGTTACCGGTCATATTCGTAATCGAAAACAATCAATATGCGATGGGCACCTCGGTCTCTCGGTCAACAGCAGTTCAAGAGTTGTATCAACGCGGCGAATCTTTCGGCATACCTGGAAATCAGGCGGACGGCATGGATATTTTGGCGGTCCAGGCGGCTGCCGAGGCAGCGGTGGCGAAATGCCGAGCAGGCGATGGCCCAATTTTGCTCGAAATGAAGACCTATCGCTATCGTGGTCATTCCATGTCTGACCCGGCCAAATACCGCACTCGGGAGGAAGTCTCCAAAATGCGCCAGGAGCGCGATCCGATTGAGAATGTGGGAGATTTATTGATTGCGTTGGGATTTGCTGATGGCGAAGCGCTTAAGGAAGTCGACCGCGACGTCAAAGCCAAGATCAATGATGCCGCAGAATTCGCCCAGAATAACCCAGAGCCGGACAGTACTGAATTACATACAGACATCTTTGTCACGGCCTGAGCGGGAGAGTAGGGGAGCATGGTTGAATTAACTGTCCGCGAGGCGCTCAGAGATGCAATGGCCGAGGAAATGCGTGCCGATGGCGATGTATTCTTGATGGGCGAGGAAGTGGCAGAATATCAGGGTGCCTATAAGGTAAGCCAGGGCCTTTTGGAGGAATTCGGTGCGCGCCGGGTGATAGATACGCCGATAACCGAGGCTGGGTTCGCCGGCATCGGGGTCGGTGCGGCGATGGCTGGCCTCAAACCGATTGTCGAGTTCATGACATTCAATTTCGCCATGCAGGCAATTGATCAAATAGTCAATTCAGCGGCAAAAACAAGTTATATGTCGGGCGGCCTGGTCAACGTGCCAATTGTCTTTCGCGGACCCAACGGAGCGGCTTCACGGGTAGCGGCGCAACATTCGCAATGCTATGCGAGTTGGTATGCCCATGTTCCTGGGTTAAAGGTTGTGGCACCGTTCTCGGCTGGCGACGCTAAGGGTCTGTTAAAATCGGCTATCCGTGATCCCAACCCAGTTATTTTTTTGGAAAATGAAATTCTCTACGGCCAAAGCTTTGAGATTCCGGATAGCGCGGACCATACAGTGCCGATCGGTAACGCTAACGTGTTGCGTCCCGGGCGAGATGTGACAATCGCCACTTTCTCAATCATGGTTGGTAAGGCATTGGCGGCGGCGGAAACGCTCGCCAGTGAAGGTATTGATGCCGAAATCATCGACCTTCGCGCCATCCGTCCGCTCGACGAAGACTGCATCATTACTTCTGTCGAAAAGACCAACCGCTTGATTACCGTCGAAGAAGGCTGGACGATGGCCGGGGTTGGCGCCGAAATCTCGTCGATAGTGATGCAGCACGCTTTTGATTATCTTGATGCGCCAGTAATTCGCATAGGCGGTAGCGACGTACCGCTGCCCTATGCGGCGAATTTAGAATCCCAGGCTCTGCCCCAGGCCGATGACATAGCCCAGGCGGCAAGAGAACTTTGCAGCTAATTTTTATCAAACCGCCCAAACGGACGCTGAAAGAAATGCCAAGGAGACCCTTCTCATGCCGATAAACGTGCTTATGCCGGCGCTTTCCCCCACTATGACCGAAGGCAACATAGCCCACTGGATAAAGAAGGAAGGGGATAATGTTTCCGCCGGCGACCTTCTTTGTGAAATAGAAACTGATAAGGCGACAATGGAACTCGAGGCCATCGATGATGGTGTGCTAGGCAAGATCGTGGCACCGGATGGAACGGAAAACGTGCCGGTCAATTCGCTCATTGGAATCATCTTGGAAGAGGGGGAAGACGCCGCGGTGCTGGGTGGGTTAGACATCCCAGCCGTCTCAGAGGCGCCGACTAAAATCGCCGCCTCACCTCAGACCCCGGCGGCTCATGTCGCCCAAGCGGTCGCTCCTCAAGCGACCCTTGCTCCGGTAGCGCGCTCCGAAGGACGCATATTTGCCTCGCCCCTGGCGCGCCGGATGGCCACGCAATCGGGTCTCGACCTCGCCACAATATCTGGTTCTGGTCCTAATGGGCGAGTAGTCAAAGCCGATATCGAGGCCGCCCTTTCGGGCGCGGCAACGGCTGCGCCGGTAGCTATTCCGGCGTCTGCACCCTCGCCTATCTCACCTTTGGCGGGCATCAGGCCCTACCAGGACATCCAGACCAGCAAGATGCGAAAGGTCATTGCCCAGCGCCTGCAAGAATCCAAGCAGACAGTGCCGCATTTCTATTTGACCGTTGATTGCGAAGTCGATGACTTGCTTAAAGTGCGTGAAGAATTGAACGGCCGCTCGGATGCCTACAAGCTCTCGGTCAATGATTTTATCGTTCGTGCGTCGGCACTCGCTCTGCGGAGGGTGCCGGAGTGCAACGCATCGTGGATCGATGGCGGATTGCGGCAATATTCTAGCGTCGATATCTCGGTCGCTGTCGCCATCGATGAAGGCTTGGTGACGCCCATCTTGCGCAATGCCGACCACAAGGGTTTAAGTTCTCTGTCTGAAGAAATAAAGGAACTGGCGGCACGAGCTCGCGCCAAGCCGATGGGCCTGATGCCGGAAGAATATCAAGGCGGCACGTTCAGTATCTCTAATCTTGGCATGTTCGGCATTAAGGAATTCGCGGCGATCATTAATCCGCCGCAATCCATGATATTGGCCGTCGGCGCGGGAGAACAGCGACCGGTGGTAAAAGATGGTGCGCTGGCTATCGCCACCATGATGTCGTGCACGCTTTCGGCCGACCACCGGGTGGTTGATGGCGCAGCCGGCGCAAGGTTTCTTGCCGCCTTCAAGGGGTTCCTAGAAGAGCCGCTGACAATGCTGCTTTAGTACTCGTAGACGCGCAGCGGAGAACATCATGGCAAATAAAAAATCATTTGACGTCGTCATTCTAGGCGGCGGACCGGGCGGTTATGTCGCCGCCATTCGAGCAGCCCAATTGGGCTTGAAGACGGCGGTCGTGGAGCGCGAGCATCTCGGTGGCATCTGCCTCAATTGGGGTTGCATCCCGACCAAGGCTTTGCTGCGCATTTCAGAAATCCGCCACACGTTGGATCGCCTCGATGAATTCGGCCTCTCCTGCGGCGAGATAAGTTTCGACATTTCAAAGATCGTCAAACGCTCACGCCAAGTAGCCGGGCAACTTTCTAAAGGCGTGCAATTCCTGCTTAAAAAACATAAGGTTACGGTCGTGATGGGTGACGGGCAGCTCGCCGGTGGCGGAAAGTTGATAGTCTCCAAGGATGGCAAGGAAATTTGTCAGCTTTCTGCGAAGCATATCATCGTTGCCACCGGCGCTCGGGCCCGGAGACTGCCTGACCTCGAGGCCGACGGTGAATTAGTTTGGACCTATAAGGAAGCAATGGTACCGAAGGCGATACCCAAGAGCCTTCTTGTGATCGGTTCGGGCGCAATCGGTATGGAGTTCGCTAGCTTTTATTCTGATTTGGGTACTGAGGTCACAGTGGTAGAAACGCTAGCCCGTGTTCTTCCGGTCGAGGATGAGGAAATTTCCGCCCAGGCGGAAAAGCAATTCAAGAAGCAAGGAATGAAGATCTTCACCGGCGCGACGGTGCAGTCACTGAAGAAAAAAGGTAAAAATACCGTCAGAGCCTCCATTCAAACAATTGACAGAACGACCGACCATCACGACTTCGAACGCGTCATCCTTGCCGTTGGAATTATCGGCAATGTCGAGAACATTGGCCTGGAGGAAAACGGCGTTCAGGTCCATCGCGGCCATATCAAAACCGGCCCTTATATGGAAACGACTGCGCCTGGCGTCTATGCTATCGGTGATGTCACTGGTGCACCATGGCTAGCGCATAAGGCGATGCATGAAGGTGTGCTCTGCGTCGAAAAAATTGCGGGTGTTGATGGTGTTCATCCACTCAATATCAGCAATGTTCCGGGTTGCACCTATTGTCGTCCGCAGATTGCGTCGGTCGGCCTTAGCGAAGCAGCTGCCTTGGACAAGGGCTATGCAGTTCGTGTCGGGCGCTTTCCATTCATGGGCAATGGCAAGGCGATTGCGCTCGGGGAAGCGGAGGGCATGGTCAAGACCGTGTTTGACGCCAAAACCGGGGAATTGCTCGGCGCACATATGATCGGTGCGGAAGTTACTGAGCTAATTCAGGGTTATACTATAGCCAAGGCAATGGAATGTACCGAAGTGGATTTGATGCAAACCATCTTCCCGCATCCAACACTATCCGAAATGATGCATGAATCGGTCCTTGACGCCTATGATCGTGTACTCCACATCTAAGAGAGAACTTACCTTAAGGCATTTACGATGGCAGATTCGATTGTGACACCGATCAAGGAGCGTGCTAATCGCGCTCCCAAGCCCCCTTGGTTGCGTGTGAAGGCGCCGAACTCCCCGGAATATCACGCAACCCGCAAGCTCATGCGGTCGCACAAACTTAATACCGTATGTGAAGAAGCAGCCTGTCCCAACATTGGCCAGTGTTGGTCGCAGGGCCATGCCACAGTGATGATCCTGGGTTCGGTTTGCACGCGCGCCTGCGCTTTTTGCAATATAGCGACTGGGCGGCCTGATCAACTTGATCCGCATGAGCCGGAAGAATTAGCACGTGCCGTGGAAAGCTTGGGACTCACCCATATGGTGATCACGTCGGTGGACCGCGACGATCTCGCGGATGGTGGTGCGGGGCAATTCGTGCGTTGTATCGAATGCCTGCGCGAGACTACACCGGATACGACTATCGAAGTTCTGACGCCAGATTTTCGAAACAAAAAAGGCGCGCTTAAAGCGGTCATCGCGGCAAAACCAGACGTATTCAATCATAATCTTGAAACGGTGCCGCGGCTCTATACTGAAGTCCGCCCAGGCGCGCGCTATTTTCACTCATTGCGTCTGCTCGACCAAGCGAAAGCCTTGGACCCGAACATGTTCACCAAATCGGGGGTCATGGTTGGCCTCGGCGAAGAGCGCCGCGAGATTCTTCAAGTGATGGACGATTTGCGTTCGGCGAATGTCGATTTCATCACCATCGGCCAATACTTGCAGCCGACGCCACGACATCACGAGGTAATACGGTTTATCACACCGGACGAGTTCAAGGATTATGAGCGCCTAGCTTATGCCAAGGGCTTTCTGATGGTCTCGGCCACGCCACTAACCCGTTCGTCTTATTTTGCCGGAGATGATTTTGCAAGATTGCGAGCTAATAGACATGCCCAGCTTTCCAAGCGAGGGGCACCCGATCCAGAAGCGTAAAGCACCAACATGCCGAAGCATGTAGAACAACGCGTTCTTCGCTATTCTCCAAAGCAAATGTTCGACCTTGTTGCGGATGTGGAGCATTATCCCGATTTTCTGCCATGGTGCTTGGGCACACGGATCACGAAACGCGAGGGCGACAACTTGGATGCGGATATGCTTATTGGCTTCCGCATGTTTCGGGAGCGTTTTGGGTCGCATGTGGTGCTTGATCGGGCCTGCCGCGAAATCAGCGTTCGATATACCCACGGGCCATTTCGATATCTGGTCAATAAGTGGCGGTTTATGCCCCATGCTGAGGGCTGTGAAATCGACTTTTCTGTCGATTTTGAATTTCGCGCACGCTTGCTACGACAAATTATGGGTCCGCTTTTTACCGAAGCTGTCCATCGTATGGTCCGCGCTTTTGAAGCCCGGGCGGGCGAAATTTATGGCCATTCCGTTGCTTCCCCACAGGCTGAGCCACTCCTTCCAGCCAAATAATAGCTTGGTGATTTTAGACGAAGGCCGTCTCGGCCTTGATGGCCGCCAGGGCCATGTCGACCGCAGTTTCAACCGTTGCCCATCGCACCGCGTCGCGGTCACCTTCATACATATGGCGCTCGTGCCGAGTTGCGCCATCCTTCCGGGAACACGAGAGATGAACCAGACCAATCGGTTTTTCCGCCGTCCCACCGCCTGGTCCGGCGACGCCGGTTACTGCGACGGTGAGGTGAGCCCGGGAATGTTCGAGCGCACCCTCGGCCATGGCGCGGCTTACTTCCTCGCTCACCGCGCCGACTCGTAAGATGAGTTCCGCGGGAACGCCGAGCATCTCTGATTTAGCCTCATTGGAATAGGTGATAAAGCCGCGCTCCACGACGTCGGAAGAACCCGCCACTGCGGTGAGGCACCCTGCGATGAGCCCGCCGGTGCAGGATTCGGCCGTGGCGATCTTGATGTTATTGTTGCGGCAGGCGGCCAGGAGTTGTTCCGCCCGGGCGGTAAGGGAAGGGAAGAGGCTCATATGTTCGAAACTATCCAGATATTCCACAATATGATAGCGGCGACCGCGCCTGCCAGTAGATCGTCGAACATTACGCCGAAGCCGCCCTTTATCCGTTTGTCAGCCCAACTGATGGGCCAAGGTTTGAAGATGTCGGCGAGGCGGAATAGTGCAAAACCGATAGCGTAAAGTATGATATCCGCCGGCACCAACAGCAGTGCTAGCCACTGCCCAGCAACCTCGTCGATGACGATTGGGCCAGCATCATGACTTGCTGTTCGTACGCTATAGCTGTGCGCTACCCAAATACCGATAGCTAAAACGACTGCGATGGCCACACCAAGCCCGATGATTCCCAAATAGTGGCTTAGCAAATAAGCGAACGGCAGAGCGGCTAATGATCCCGCTGTTCCCGGTGCCACCGGGCTGAGGCCCGCGCCAAACCAAGTGGCGAGCATATGGACAGGGTGCCATGAAGCCGGGCTCTGCGGTTTAGTTTGAGTCATCAAGACCGCTAGTTGGCTGGATACGAAGCGTGACCACGGCTTGGGCCGCAATGCCTTCTTCGCGACCGGTAAAGCCTAATTTCTCAGTGGTCGTCGCTTTAAGGTTGATAGAAGACAGCGGCAGTCCAAGGATCGAGGCTAAATGGGTCTGCATCGTCGCACGATAGTTTTTTAATTTCGGCCGTTCGCAAATCAAAGTGATATCGACATGGTCTAGGGTGCCGCGCCGCGCCGTCAACAGGTCAAGCGCGTGGGCCACGAAGACACCTGATTTCGCATTGCGCCACTTTTCTTCGTTGGGTGGAAAGTGGAAGCCGATATCTCCTTCCCCCAAAGCGCCGAGAATGGCGTCAACCAAAGCATGAAGTGCAACATCCCCATCGGAATGGCTGACAACGCCACGCGCAAACGGAACCGGAACACCGCACAGCATGAGATGATCTCCATCTTGGGCAAATCGGTGAACGTCGTACCCCATCCCGACTTTTACTCGTGTGGGCTGAGTGGTGGTGGCGGACCCGTTCTGCAAAAAATGTTCGGCACGCGCCATGTCAGACTCCGTGGTGATCTTGATATTGTCTTCGCTGCCCTCCACCAGAGCAATACTCAGGCCATGCATCTCCGCCACGGACGCATCGTCGGTGGCGTCGCGGCCCTGAGCGGTGCGGTGGGCCGCGAGAATTTGTTCAAAGTGGAAGCTTTGCGGTGTTTGCGCCCGCCATAGTCCGGCGCGTGCGATATCCTGGTCGATCAGATTATCGTCCATGGTGGCACGCTTGATGCTGTCACTAATTGGAAGGGCCGCGATGGCACCGATATGATCTTCAAGCGCATCTATGGTTCGAGTGATGAGAGGGCCGTCGATAAATGGTCTCGCGCCGTCATGAATAAGTACCGACTGCGGTGAGTCTTGGGTCAAGCTTTCTAGGCCCAGTCGCACCGAATCCTGTCGCTTTGGACCCCCAGTTACTGGCTCGAGAAGGACTCTATCGTACCGAGAATCAAGTTCGGATATTGCCGTCCGATAAAGAGATTCATCGTCGCGGTGAATAACAGTGCGGATTGCGTCAATTCCCGGATGGTTCGCGAATGCTCTGATGGTATGAAAAAGCACTGGATGCCCGGCAAGCTCCCGATATTGCTTTGGAAGCGGCCCGCCAACACGACGGCCGCGACCTGCGGCGATGATAAGGGCAACGGTGCTCAGCATGACCCCTCATTGGTAATTATTAAGTATTAACCTACCGTTTTTGCCGTGAATTCGCCACTCTTGCTAGAGCCCAACCTAATTAGTGAAGAAACGGATTGATGGCTGGCAAAGTCGTTCAAGAATATTGGCGGTTCACGTTGGAACAGCCATTTATGCGGCTTGAGGGTAGTAACCGAAGTCCTATGAGAGGTAGAGATGCATTATGGGGCCATGCATGCTGCCCTTTTATGCGCCGCTCGGCAGCTATCCGCAACAACCACATGTACAGGCCGAAGTTTATCTTGTAATGCGCGGGCAGGATCAATTTTTTTGCGGGGAAGTATCAAAAGGTTTTGCGGTAAGAGATATGTTATTTGTAATGGTCGGTTTTGAACACCGCTTTCTTGATTTCACCGCTTAGGTTACTTTTATGGTCCGGACGGCGGGGAAAATGAGTGAATAAAATTACATAGGATGCAGAAAACAAAACATAAATTGTTTAATATTATCAGCTTTAAATGAAACAATTTCTCGCGCAAAAATTGCCCGTAATTAGTGAATATTGGGTTATGTTCAAACAATGATGACATTGCCCCCGCTTCGAATAGGCTCGCTTTGTATCTCTGATCCGGTCTTGCTAGCGCCTATGTCGGGCGTGACTGACATGCCGTTTCGTCGATTAGTTAAAAGCTTTGGCGTTGGGCTGGTCGTATCGGAAATGATAGCAAGCCGAGAAATGCTGCATGATTCACGACGTACTAGGGAATTGCTCCGCCGGTCAGACGATGAAAAACCGATCGCAGTACAGCTTGCCGGTTGCGAAGCGGATGTTATGGCGGAAGCGGCTAAAGTTAATGAGCAGGAGGGTGTCGCGCTTATCGACATCAATATGGGCTGCCCGGCCAAGAAGGTGGTGAACGGCCAAGCCGGCTCTGCCCTGATGCGCGACGAAAGGCTTGCCGGGGCCATTCTGAAATCTGTGGTCGATGCCGTGAACGTTCCAGTTACTCTAAAGATGCGAACCGGGTGGGACGACGATAACCGCAATGCCCCGCGTCTAGCAAAAATAGCCGAAGAATGCGGTATCCAGATGGTCTCCATTCACGGCCGGACACGCTGTCAACTTTATCGCGGTCTAGCGGATTGGGATTTCATTGCTGAGGTCAAAGCGGCCGTGCGGATTCCGGTGGTGGGAAACGGTGATATCGTTAACGAAGAGGACGCAGAAACTTTGCTCCGCCGGTCTGGCGCTGACGGAGTCATGATCGGCCGAGGTGCATATGGGAGACCTTGGTTTCTCTCGCAAGTTGCGCATTATCTCCGCTACCACCGCAAAATTCCGGCGCCACCGTTTAGCGCACAATGTGCCGTGTTATTGCGCCATTACGAGGGGTTATTATCACATTACGGTCGGACTGTCGGAGTTCGCGTCGCACGCAAGCACATCGCTTGGTATTGCAAAGGTTTGCCCGGAGAGACTGAATTTCGAGGCCGAGTTAATTGCATGGATGATGCGTCCTCTGTCATCCACGAGATAAAACAATTCTATTTGCAGCTCGCAGATCGGGTAGCCGCATGACGAATGCATTACAATGAACAGTGCAATGTTGAGCGAGACACCGGTGGTCGGTAACGCGGCTATTCTTGACGCGCTCCCTCTGGCGGTGTTGCTTGTCGGCCAAGACGGGGCCGTGGCACACGCCAATCCAGCAGCGGAAGAGCTATTTGATACCAGCGCCGCAGTGCTGGCGAAGATTGGGCTCAGCGGTATTATTTCGCCCCTCATTAGCCTCATCGGAATGGTTGAGCAGGTGCGCCAAAATACGGAAACCATGTTTGAACATGGCGTCGAATTGAATTTGCTGCAATCAGTTGGCCCTCTTCTGGTTGACGTCCGGGCCACGCCACTCGCTCAGGGATCGGATCTAGTGATCCTCTCGCTCGCCCGCGTCGAGCTGCGTGGCTTGGCAACAACCACTGGAAAAAATAGCCAAACAGAATCTGAGGGTGAGCAGCGAGCTGCCCAGGCAACAGGAGATGATAATCTAGGCTTAGCAGTTGAGCGCCAACTGACCGAATATTTTGCCGCCCATGAGGGCGCCCTGCCGCCCGAAGGTTTATATAACCGCGTGGTGCGGGAGGTTGAACGTCCTTTGCTTACCGTCTCTCTGGAGGCGACTGCTGGAAACCAATTAAAGGCCGCAAAAATGCTGGGCATAAACCGCAACACATTGCGTAAGAAAATTCGCGAGCTCGATATTCGGGTAATTCGCGGCGTCAGGCAGAGTATTGACGGAATTGAATAACCAGCAGAGGGATTTGCAGCCCCGGCCGTCGCAGCCCGAGTCGATTGCGCGCCCCGCGCTGCTGCGCCAGCGGTTCGGCCACTGGGCGCACACCGTGGGCTTGCCGCGCAAGCTCGCCATCGCCGTGGCGGCGGCAGCTGTCGCCTCCGGGATCGCCACTTATGGTGCGATGTCCGGCTATGCGCCGTTTGGCTCTGACCCCAAGAACGTCTTGATACTGCTTAATATAGATCTGGTGCTACTTCTTATATTGGGCGCGATTGTCTCAGTGCGGCTCGTTCGTCTGTGGCTTGAGCGCAAGCGTGGTTCCGCCGGTTCCAAACTACATACACGCTTGGTCGGCTTGTTCAGCCTTGTCTCTGTGACACCGGCCATCGTGGTGGCTGTGTTTTCTGCTCTGTTTCTAAATTTTGGATTACAGGCGTGGTTTTCACGGCAGGTTTCGACTGCGTTGGATCAATCACTGGTGGTTGCCGAATCCTACATGGAGGAGCATCGGGAAGCTATACGGGGACATGCCTTAGCAATGGCCAACGATCTCAACAACCAAGCACCGTTTCTGCTTCAAAATCCCATCCGTCTTAACCAATTGGTCAACCGCTTGGCTGAACTGCGCTCGCTTTCTGACGCGGCAGTGCTTACGCGTAATGGCCGCATCCTGGCCCGCAGCGGGCTCAGTTTCACTCTCGAATTGGACCGCATTCCCGAACCCGTAATGCTCCGTGCCGCGGCCGGTGAGGTTGTAGTGTTGACGAGTAAACCGGATGAGCGGGTACGCGCCCTGGTCCGACTTGTCGCTTTCGTTGATGCTTACCTTTATGTCGGCCGGTATATCGAAAGTAGCGTGTTGAACCATGTGCAGCGGGTACATGGTGCGGTCGGGCAGTATAAGCAATTGGAACGTCGGCAATCAGGGTTTCAGATTACTTTCGTATTGATTTTCGTTGTAGTAGCGCTTTTGGTCCTACTCGCCTCGGTTTGGGTCGGATTAGCATTTTCGAATCAACTTGTGCGGCCTATTGGCGGTTTGATATCGGCGGCCGAAAGGGTGCGAGCGGGTGATTTATCTGCGCGTGTCACGGAGGGTGACGATGGCGACGAAATTGGTAGTCTGAGTAGAGCGTTTAATCGTATGACCGGGCAGCTAGGTGAGCAGCGTGAGGAATTAGTAGAAGCCAACAGGCAGTTGGATGAACGGCGGCGATTTACTGAGGCCGTATTAGCCGGTGTTTCGGCCGGCGTTATCGGTTTGGACTCGGATGGCTTGGTTACGCTTCCCAATCGCTCGGCACTCAGTCTCCTCGATTCAAGCGCTGATGTTTTGATCGGACGATCTGTGGACGAGACCATTCCAGGGATGATGTATCTTCTACAGGAGGCCCGTGCCCATCCGGACCGGCCGATAGAGGAACAGATTGAGCTTGACCGCAGCGGGCAAAAGCGAACTCTCCTGGTACGCATCGTAGCGGAAAAAGTGGAGGGCATTATCGTCGGCTATGTCGTCACGTTCGACGACATCACCACTCTGGTCGCAGCTCAGCGGACCGCGGCTTGGGCCGATGTGGCCCGGCGGATTGCTCATGAAATCAAGAACCCGCTGACCCCCATTCAGTTATCCGCAGAACGGCTTAAAAGAAAATATTTGGATGAAATTTCATCCGAACCCGAAGTTTTTTCAGCCTGCACGGATACTATTGTCCGGCAGGTAAGTGATATTCGCCAGATGGTCGATGAATTCTCGGCGTTCGCGCGCATGCCAACACCAGTGATGCAGCTGGAAAACTTAGAAAAAATTGTCCAACAGGCTGTCTTGTTGCAAATCGTTGCCCATCCCGAGATAGAATTTGTGCTCGACTTGGCGAACGAGTCGGTGATCATAGATTGTGATTCTCGACAGCTCGGCCAGTGCTTGACCAATTTGCTTCAGAATGCTGCTGAGGCGATTGAAGGCAGAGAAGAGAATGCGTCCAGCGTGGGCAAGAAAGGAAAAATCATCGTCAAAGTGCGTTTCCAAAACGGCAAAAATATTATCGAAATTGAAGACAACGGACCGGGTTTGCCGATAGAGAATAGAGACCGCCTAACCGAGCCTTATGTCACAACGCGTGCGGGTGGCACCGGCCTTGGTCTAGCGATCGTTAGCAAGATCATGGAGGATCATGTCGGCGAATTTATGTTGTCTGACCGCTCCGGCGGCGGTGCGCTCGCGGTACTGAGGTTCCCTTCCGCAAAGCCTGACGAGTTCAATGATGGCGTCAAAGAAATAGACGCCGGGTCATAGATAAATGTCGCATGACATCCTCATAGTTGATGACGAAAAAGATATTCGACTATTGGTCGCGGGTATCCTGGAGGATGAAGGCTATCATCCACGCGTGGCGGGCGATAGCGCGGCGGCACTGGCGATGCTAGAGGCCAGCCCGCCGCCTGACTTGGTGATTCTGGATATCTGGTTGCAGGGCAGCGAGCTGGATGGGATGGAACTACTTAAGTTATTGAACCGCAAGCATCCGGAACTCCCGGTCATCATGATTAGCGGACACGGTAATATTGAGACTGCCGTATCAGCGTTAAAATTGGGCGCCTATGACTTTCTTGAGAAACCGTTTAAATCCGATCGCCTATTGCTGCAGGTTACTCGTGCGCTTGAAGCAGTGGAATTGCGGCGCGAGAATATCGAACTCAAACTCCGAATCGGACCGGCCCCCAACCTGATTGGCAAATCATCCGCCGTGACAAACCTGCAGGCGGCAATCATGAAAATTGCACCGACCGGTAGCCGAATCATGATTTCGGGACCTGCCGGTTCGGGAAAGGAAGTCATCGCGCGGCTGATCCACGAAAATTCTTATCGCAAGAGCGGGCCGTTCGTTGTTGTCAACTCGGCGATGATGCGACCTGACAATCTCGAAATAGAATTGTTCGGCACGGAACATGGCTATCCAGCTTCCAATAACCCGCGGCGGATTGGAACCTTTGAGCGAGCACATGGCGGAACAATATTTTTTGACGAGGTTGCTGACATGCCGTTGGAAACACAGGGCAAGATGGTTCGCGTGGTTCAGGAGCAAATGTTTGAACGAGTGGGCGGCAGCGCGCGCGTTGAAGTGGATGTCCGGGTGATCGCGGCAAGCAACCGGGACCTTGCCCAGGAAATAAAGGCCAAGCGCTTTCGCGAGGATTTGTTCTACCGTTTGAATGTGGTTCCGATTGCGATTCCGGCATTGCGGGATCGACGCGAGGATATTCCTGAATTGGCGAGCCACTTTATGCAGCGCGCGGCTGATGTTTCTGGACTACAGCCGCGCGAAATTGCGGCGGATGCCATGGCGGTGCTGCAATCCTGTGAATGGCCCGGGAATGTACGACAATTGCGAAACGTTATCGAGTGGCTGTTGATAATGTCGCCGGGCACCTTTAAGGACGTCGTAACAGCGGCGATGCTGCCGCCAGAATTAGACGCTACAGCATCTGAATTGACGAGCAGCCAGTGGACCGGTCGAATCATGGCGCTGTCTCTACGGGAGGCGCGAGAAGTGTTTGAGCGGGAATATCTGGCGATGCAGCTCAGCCGTTTTGGCGGTAATATTTCGCGTACCGCGCAGTTTGTTGGGATGGAGAGGTCAGCGCTGCATCGTAAACTTAAGGGTTTGAATGTAACTGATTCGGATCGGCCACGTGACAGAGTACGTGTTATCAAGGATTTAAATCGTCAATGATCACACGGAGCATTATGGGGTGAGGGTAATCGTCTGTGGCGCCGGGCAGGTCGGCTCAAGTATCGCGCGTCAGCTTGCCGGTGAAGCCAATGATGTCACCGTGATCGATAATAATCCGGTGATCATGCAAAAACTCTCTGACAGTGCCGAGGTCCGCTGTCTGGTCGGCGGGGCTTCGCTGCCCGATGTGCTGGATGAAGCTGGCGCAAAAAATGCTGATATGGTGATTGCCGTAACCTATTCAGACGAAGTTAATATGGTCGCGTGCCAAGTCGCGCATTCTATATTTGGCGTGCCCGAAAAGATCGCCCGTATTCGTCATCAGAGTTATCTGCTGCCGGCATGGGCCGATCTCTACAGCCCAGATCATTTGCCGATTGACCTGATCATTTCGCCTGAAGTCGAAGTGGCACACGCCATTGAACGGCGCCTTCAGGTGCCGGGTGCTCTCGACATGTTATCTTTCGGCGATGGCCGGCTTCGCGTTATTGCCGTTCGGTGCCAGGAAGGCTGCCCGATCGTCAATACGCCGCTTCGGCAACTAACCGAAATTTTTCCAGACCTCAATATTGTCGTTCTAGGCATCATGCGCGGCGATAAACTGATTGTTCCACGTGGCGACGATCAAATGCTGGTTAGTGATGAAGTCTATTTCGTTGCTGACACCGAGCATGTGGATCGTTCGATGGCGGTATTCGGGCATGAGGAAAAAAAGGCACGTCGTATGGTGATTGTAGGCGGGGGGAATATAGGCCTTTTTCTAGCGCGGGATTTGGAAGAGGCACATCTCGAGTTGAATCTTAAGATAATCGAAGTGAACGCCAAGCGCGCGCAATATTTGGCGGAAAATCTATCCAGCACGACTGTCATACATGGCGATGCCTTGGACAACGATATTCTGACGGAGGTGAATATCGCCATGTCCGAAGCTGTTATTGCTGTATCAAATGATGACGAAGTGAACATCTTGGCCTCGCTGCTTGCCAAAAAGGCCGGTTGCCAGCGCGCTATTACTCTGGTCAACAGTTCAAATTATTCACCCCTAATGGGCACGCTTGGGGTAGATGTCGCGGTCAGCCCGCGTGAATCTACGATATCAACTATTCTGCAACGAATTCGACGTGGGCGAATATTGGGCATTCAATCGATCCGCGACGGGTTGGCCGAGGTTGTCGAGGCCGAAGCGCTGGAAACGTCGCCCGTAGTCGGCAAACCTCTCACAGAAATCAAACTGCCAAACGGCATACTAATCGGCGCCATTTTGCGCGACGGCGAGGTCATCATCCCCCGTGGCGATACCATAATCGCTGTGCATGATCGAGTTGTTGTATTTGCCGCTGCTTCGGCGGTGCGGAAGCTCGAAAAACTGTTTGCTGTTACCCTCGAGTTTTTCTGAGAATTTTGCTTTTACGCTCGAGTTTTTTGTGGATATTGATCACTGATGTCGAGAATAGCTTATGTCAACGGCCAGTATGTTCCGCATGCGGAGGCGCAAATACACATAGAAGACCGCGGCTACCAGTTTGCCGACGGCGTTTACGAAGTTGCGGCTATTTTTGGAGGTCGAATTATTGATGAGGACGGCCATTTTGCGCGCCTGAAGCGCTCTCTCGACGAACTAGAAATGCCAATGCCTATGCTGGAGCGGCCGTTTGCCGCAGTTTGCCGCGAGACACTCCGCCGCAACCGTGTGCGGAATGGAATAATCTACATCCAAGTCTCGCGCGGCGTTTCGCCCCGCGATCACCCGTTTCCCCAAAATGTGACCCCCGCGCTTGTGATGACCGCGCGGGCGGTTGATTGGCCTGTTAACGCAGATGATGATTGCGGCGCTGAGGTAGTCAGCGTTGCGGATATCCGGTGGCTGCGCCGCGATGTGAAATCAATATCATTGCTGCCCAATGTTCTCGCTAAACAAGAAGCGCGCGAGAACGGCGCCTACGAGGCCTGGCTGGTTGATCCCGACGGCTTCGTTACCGAGGGATCTTCGACTAATGCCTGGATTATAGACAGTGATGGCAAGATCGTCACCCGCCAGTTGGATAACAATATTTTGGGCGGAATAACTCGTGCGACCATCCTCAACCTCGCGCGCGAGCACGGGATGGAGGTCGTTGAGCGGCCATTTTCTCTAGTCGAAGCGCTAGCGGCCCCGGAAGCGTTTTTAAGCAGTACGACGTCCTTTGTACGCGGAATTATCGAGATCGATGGAAGTATGATCGGCGGTGGCGTACCGGGTTCGGTCACTCGCCACCTAAGGGCCCTGTATCTGGATTATTGTCGGGGCGCTGGCTCCAACGCGTAATTGTAGTGTTGGCAGGGTGGTGCACACACTGCGGGGGGCGAATAAACGTCTGTGCCCGCTAAAATTAGCGGTAGAAACGGCTTCTGCAGCCGCCTCGGAGCCAATGCCGACCGAGCAGACCATTTTTCTTGGATAATATGTGATATCCTAGTGCAGCCATTAATTTGTCCCAATAGTGTAAACAACCATATAGTTAGCCAGTGAGGCAGGGAGATAACAAACGCCATCCAATTTCAGGTGCGGATTGTGGGCCCGACGGAAAGATTGGGGCCGCAATAATGGAAGAAAAAAAGCGGGGGAATAAGCCATGCCTAGTGACAGATCCCAGAACCTTCAGGACGTATTTTTAAATCATGTCCGCAAAGTCAAAATGCCGGTCACCATATTTTTGGTCAATGGTGTAAAGCTGCAGGGCGTGATCACTTGGTTTGATAATTTTTGTGTCCTTTTGCGACGGGATAACCATTCTCAACTGGTTTACAAACACGCCATATCAACGGTGATGCCCGGTCAGCCAATTCAGCTTTTCGAATCCGGCGGTGAAGAAGATGAGCAGGAAAGTGATTAGGGGCGCTACCCATTTCCGGTGACAGAGTGAATTCGGAAAATATCGCTACGCCGATTACCGCCTGCGTCATTCATCCGGATCTGTCGTCTAATAGACGGCGCAATGGCGCCGGAAAACATGATCAACCAACGGCGACTAAATTTGCTGCCGGACGCGCTTGTGAAGCAAAGCTCGAGGAAGCCGTTGGTCTAGCTGGCGCTATTGGCCTGGAAATTACCTATTGTGCTGTCATTCAGATACCGCGCATCCGACCGGCAACCTTGTTCGGCTCTGGTAAAGTCGAGCAGATCAGCAAAACGATTGGCATGCATCACGCGGGGGTTGTCATTGTTGATGGTGCACTCAGCCCAGTGCAGCAGCGCAATCTGGAGCGTGCTTGGGATTGCAAGGTCATCGATCGAACGGCCCTTATTCTTGAAATTTTTGGCGCCCGGGCCCGCACGCGAGAAGGCAAATTACAAGTCGAACTAGCTGCGCTTTCATACCAGCGCAGCCGCCTGGTTCGGTCCTGGACCCATCTTGAGCGGCAACGTGGCGGGTTCGGTTTTCTCGGCGGCCCAGGCGAGACCCAAATCGAATCCGACAGACGCCAACTTCGCGAGCGGATCGCCCGGCTGAAGCGCGAATTGAATGATGTTGCACGGACGCGCTCGCTGCACCGCGCCGCGCGTCACCGGGTGCCACATCCCGTGGTCGCTCTGGTGGGATATACTAACGCCGGGAAATCAACCCTGTTCAACCAATTGACCGGAGCCGAGGTTGACGTAAAGAACCAAGTGTTTGCAACCCTCGACCCCACCATGCGAGGTTTGACGCTACCGTCACGACGCCGGGTGATTTTATCCGATACCGTTGGCTTTATTTCTGAGCTTCCACATGATTTAGTTGCAGCGTTCCGCGCAACTTTGGAAGAGGTTAGCGAAGCCGATCTGATCCTCCATGTCCGCAATATTTCGCACGTTGAAACCGCGCAACAACGGCGCGATGTCCACGCCGTTCTTGCCGAATTGGGCCTTGAAGACAAAGTAAGCGCCGGTCTTGTTGAAGTTCACAATAAATTAGATTTGCTCGATCAGGATGCGCATGACCAGTTCGCCGCAGCGGCCGAGCAGAGCAGTTCAAATGTGGCCATTTCCGCGCTTCGTGGAGAAGGGCTTGATCGTCTCTTGAGCTTAATTGACCGGAAATTATCGGCAGACCGTGAGGTGGTGACGCCAAAGATTAATCTGACGGACGGCGCGATGATTGCTTGGCTCTACCGCCATGGCGAAGTACTAAATAGATCCGACGATGATTTACATGCGCACTTTCGAGTGAGCCTTACGCCAGCTGACGCAGAACGCCTGAGCCGGCTGCGCAGAAACGGCCAACAATAGCACCGAAATTTGTTGCATAAGTTCAAGAGTTTACACTGAGTTGTAGCTATCCGGTTGACAGGGGGAGGGTTGGGTTCCTATATAGCGTCTAGCACTCACCGGCGTGGAGTGCTAATAACCGCGCCGAGGGTTTAGCGCAATTTGAATCTGAGGCTCTCGCCTCGCAGACATTGGTGGGAGATACACCATGAATATCAAACCGTTACAAGATCGTGTCCTGGTTCGCCGCATAGTCGTGGATGAAAAAACCGCAGGCGGCATCATCATCCCCGATTCCGCTCAGGAAAAGCCCGCTGAGGGCGAAGTTATCGCAGTCGGACCCGGTGGACGGGACGAAGATGGAAAAATACATTCCTTGGATGTGTCAAAGGGCGACCGTGTTTTATTCGGCAAATTCGGTGGCACCGAAGTCAAACTTGATGGTGAGGAACTTCTCATCATGAAGGAATCCGACATTATGGGAATCATCAAGTAAGGCAGGCGCAAGACTATGGCTAAAAAGGACATCCGGTTCTCCGACGCTGCACGCGCGAAGATGTTGAGCGGCGCAGATAAACTTGCAGATACAGTTCGGGTTACGCTTGGTCCCAAGGGCCGAAATGTCGTTTTTGAGCGTGGCGATGGTATGCCGCGAAGCACCAAAGACGGCGTAAGTGTCGCCAAGGAAATCGAACTTGTAGATCGATTTGAAAATCTGGGGGCCCAAATGATTCGCACCGTGGCGGCCCGCACGGGAGAGGTTGCCGGAGACGGCACCACCACTGCCACGCTTCTCGCGCGTCAATTGTTGCGGGAAGGCTTAAAGGGCGTCACCGCCGGTATGAACCCCACGGATGTGAGGCGTGGAATTGAATTAGCGGTTAGGGCTGCCACTGCCGATATCGCAAAACGGGCAAAATCAGTTTCCACGCACAATGAGATCACCAATGTCGCGCGCATTGCGGCCAATAGTGATCAAATGGTCGGCGAGATGATTTCCGCCGCTATGAAAGAAGTCGGTCAAGACGGGGTTATCACCGTTGAGGAGAGTACGGCTTTGGAAAGTGAACTTGAGATAGTTGACGGAATGCGCTTCGACAAAGGGTTTCTTTCTCCCTATTTCATGACCAATCAAGAGAAGATGATAGCAGATTTGCGGGATCCCTATATTCTCCTGCACGATAGCAAAATCTCCAACCTGGTCAGCATGGTAAACATATTGGAACAGGTCGTGCAGTCAGGCCGGCCGCTTTTGGTCATAGCCGAGGATGTTGAGGGCGAAGCCCTGAGCAGTTTAGTGGTAAATAAGTTACGCGGCGGATTAAACGTTGTAGCGGTCAAGGCACCTTTATTCGGTGACCGCAAGCGATCCATTCTCGAGGACATAGCCACTCAGACGGGAGGGGTGCTGGTCAACGAAGATGAGGGTAGTAAGTTAGAAAACCTCACGCTCGATGATCTCGGGCAGGCGGCGCGGGTTGAGGTTAGCCGTGTCGAGACCATGATCATTGAAGGCAAAGGCAAGAAAAGCGACATTGATGCGCGCTGTCGGCAGTTACGGAATATGCTTGCCGCTGAAGATTCCGAATATGAACAGGAGCGCATTCAGGAACGCCTTGCCAAACTAGTCGGTGGTGTTGCTGTTTTAAAAATTGGTGGTGGCAGTGAAGCCGAAGTGAAAGAACGCAAAGACCTTGTGGACGATGCGTTGCACGCGACTCGTTGTGCAGTCCAAGAAGGCGTTGTTCCAGGCGGTGGTGTCGCACTCCTTAATGCTCAACGGGCCCTGACTAGACTAAAGGGCGTAAACGAAGGGCAACAGTTCGGCATTTCTGTCGTGCGAAACAGTTTGTCTGTTGCTGCTAAATCAATCGTTAATAATGCCGGCGACAACGGTGAACTTGTTATCGGGAAATTGCTGGAGGGGAAGCCGTCCAATCGCGGCTACGATGCTCAAAACAGTAAATATTGTGACATGATGAGGGCTGGAATTATAGATCCCGCCAAAGTCGTACGGACGGCATTGGAAGACGCGGCCTCTGTCGCCAGCTTAATGATCACAGCTGAAGCAATGATTGTCGAGATTCCTGAACAGCTTCCGATTCCGGACATGGAAGGGGCAGACGCCATGCACGGCGGTATGCCCGGTATGGGCGGCGGCATGCCCGGTATGGGCGGCGGTATGCCCGGTATGGGCGGCGGTATGCCTGGTATGGGCGGCGGTATGCCTGGTATGGGCGGCGGTGGTATGCCTGGTATGGGCGGCGGCATGCCCCCCGGTATGGGCGGTATGGGAATGTAAGACTTCCACGATTTTTCCAAGAAACAATTCAAAATTAAGACCGGCATCGCATGGTGCCGGTCTTTTTAATTGGCTAGGACGGCAACTAAAAGATCACGTACCTGAAAGCGAGGGCCATTAGCTTTCTTCAGATTTGACTCGCTTCCATATCACATCGAGTTCTCCCAGTGACATTTGGTCTGGCTGCCGGTCTTCGTCGGCAATCAACGTCTCAAGCCGACGGAACCGATGCTCAAATTTTGCATTAGCCTCCCTTAAGGCACTTTCGGCATCGACCCCCAGATGTCGCACAAGATTTACACAAGAAAATAGCAGGTCGCCGCATTCAAGATTGAGGTCCTCTCTGTTTCCACTATCCGACCTTGCATCCTTCATTTCGGCCAGTTCTTCTGCAATTTTCTCAATGACCGGTCCGGTAGTTTGCCAATCAAATCCAAGGCGTCTAGCTCGCTTTTGCAATTTTTGTGCGCGCACGAGAGAGGGGAGGGCTAGGGCGACTCCATCAAGGGCACTGGATGGCTTCTTCTTCTTTTTCGCCTTCGCAGAGCGCTCGATTGCTTTTTGCGATTCCCAGGCTAGGCTTTGTTGATCCGCGTCGCTGATTTTTGTATCAGCGAATACATGCGGGTGTCTGCGGACCATCTTTTCCGAAATACCTTTTGCTACATCGTTGAAATCAAAATAGCCGGCCTCACGTGCCATTTCTGCGTGAAAAACCACTTGCAGGAGAAGGTCGCCTAGTTCGTCCAGCAGAGCCTCCATGTCCGATTCCTGGATCGCTTGTGCGACCTCGTAGGCTTCTTCAATCGTGTAAGGTAAAATTGATTTGAAATTTTGTTCGATATCCCACGGGCATCCCGTTTTAGGATCCCGTAGGCGAGTCATTATTCTTAGCAAGGTTTCGATGTTTTCGCTCATATGTCTAACATTCAGGAAAATTTGGAAAGCTTTGAAATATAATAATATATTGAAATGCGCATAATATATATTATGGTAAATAAATCCTTAAAGTTGACTATCTTCCATAATTCTTTTGTTGGTTCCTAAAACTCCAATGTCATGCCGTCATATCCGGGTTCCACGCCCTTTGGTAACAGTTCCAGGAGCCTCTCATAATCAAATTGATGTGACATATGAGTGAGAACAGCCCTCTCAGGATTCACCCGAGCAATCCAATCGAGGGTGAGGTCGAGATGCGCATGGGTCGGATGTTCCTGAAAACCGACGCAATCTATGATCCAGAGTTTGATACCCTTGAGGACTTCAAAACTGGAATCTGAAAACTCTTTTACATCTGTAGAATATGCGGCATTGCCAAATCTAAAACCGGTCGTCAAACCACGGCCATGAATTTGTTCGAATGGCAAAATTGAAATATCACCGATCTCTATCGCATTTCCGTGCGACAGCACATGTGCATTCAGACTTGGGCGGCTCCACCATCTACCGATCGGATGAAACGCATAGTTGAAGCGTTCTTGAATCATACTTAATGTTGCTTCGCTGCCCCATACGTCAATTGCCTGGTCCATATTAAAATTTACCGAGCGGAGGTCGTCGAGCCCGTGTAGATGATCAGCGTGCGCATGGGTATAAAGCACGGCATCTAAATGGGTAATTTTGGCATCGAGCAATTGGGCGCGGAGGTCCGGCGATGTGTCCACAAGCACCCGAGTGTCGCCTTGATTTACTAAGATAGATACTCGCCGACGTTTGTTGTTAGGATCGTCGGAGCGGCATACGGCGCAGTCACAGCCAAGCGCCGGAACACCGGATGATGTGCCGCATCCTAAAATGGTTATATTCATTTGATATTAAATACTTGTGAATCGGCACGAGAAAATAACTTGAAGAAATTATTGCCGCTTTGATTGACTAATTCCGTGAATTCTACCCCCTTCAAATCGGCGATAAACTGCGCGGTATCGCGCACAAAAGCGGGTTCGTTGCGCTGGCCCCGATGCGGTACCGGTGCCAGATAGGGTGAATCGGTCTCCACCAGCAGCCGTTCGATAGGTATATCGCGTACGATTTCGCGCAAAGATTCAGCATTTTTGAATGTTACGATACCGGAGAGAGAAATATAGAAGCCAAGATCGAGCGCAGTTTCCGCCACCTCACGGCCAACACTAAAGCAATGGATCACCCCCGAAAACGCCCCCTTCCCCGCTTCTTCGCGAAGAATTTCGCAGGTCTCGCGATCGGCGCTTCGGGTATGCACAATCAATGGAAGCCCGCTCTCTCTGGAAGCATCAATATGCTTGCGAAACGCTTCAGCCTGCTTTTTGCGCGGGCTCGTGTCGTAAAAGTAATCCAGCCCGGTTTCTCCAATTCCAATGACTTTCTCATGCAATTCAGCAATATCGAGCAGGTCTGCTGCCGAAAAATCATTTTCTTCGGCGACATGGTGGGGGTGGATGCCAACCGAGCACCAGATTTGTGGATGTGTCTCGGCGATCGCCAGAACCTGGCTAAATTGGCTCAGGCGGGTGCAGATCGTTTGTAAGGCACCAACCCCAGATTCTGCGGCGCGCGCCAGGACCGCGTCCCGATCCTCGTTAAAATCCTCAAAATCCAGATGGCAATGACTATCTACGAGCATTGTATCTACTAGGGTTCAATCTTTTGCTGGGTCATCGACAAAGCGGGGAAATATTGCGCTGGGCGGTGGCAGCTCGGTATCAGGTTGGACCGCGCCTGCCGGTCCGAGATAGGTAAAGTCACGTGCATCCGCTGGCACGCCGAGTTGATCGAGCATTTTTGCGCAGGATTCTGGCATGAAAGATTGCGCTAAAATAGCAAGATGGCGGATCGCTTCCGCCGCGATGTACAGCACTGTCGCCATGCGTTCGGGGTCCTTTTTTTTGAGCGCCCAGGGTTCTTGTCCTGCGACATAGCCGTTTGCGAGGCGCACGAACACCCAGATTTCGCTCAGTGCCTCATGAAACGCATGGTTCTCGGCGAGCTCTGTTCTGACTACATCGATCAAGCCATGCGCGGCGGCGAGCAAGATTTCATCCGCCTCTTGCAAGGCTCCTGGCTGCGGCATTTTTGAGTCGCAGTTTTTATTGATCATCGATAGCACGCGTTGGGCCAGATTGCCAAAATCGTTGGCCAACTCGCTATTTATTCGCCCGATCATCGCGCGGTGCGAAAAATCTCCGTCATTGCCGAACGGTACTTCGCGCAGCAAAAAGTACCGCACTTGATCGAGGCCGTAACGCGTCACGATGTCAGACGGCTCAATCACATTGCCGAGTGATTTCGAAATTTTTTGCCCTTCATTTGTCCACCAGCCATGGGCAAAAACCCTCTTTGGCGGCTCGAGCCCGGCGGCCATTAGAAAGGCCGGCCAATAAACCGTGTGGAAACGTAATATATCCTTGCCGACCATATGCAAATCGCATGGCCAAAAGGTTTTATATTTGTCGCTGTCTCCGTCCGGAAACCCAGTGGCGGTGATGTAATTAACCAAGGCGTCAAGCCAGACATACATGATGTGTGCGTCATCGTCCGGCACCGGCACGCCCCAGCTAAAGCTCGTGCGTGAAATCGAAAGATCGAATAATTCGCCTTCTACAAAATTAATCACTTCGTTACGTCGGCTTTCCGGCGAGACTGTATTGCTCCCCGGCGAGCCGTAGTATTCTAACAGGCGGTCGCGCCAATCGCTGAGACGGAAAAAATAGCTGGGTTCTTCCACCCACTCCACCGGCGCGCCGCTCGGCGCCCGCGGCTCGCCGTCGACGCCTTTGACCAGCTCTGATTCCGCGTAGAATGCTTCGTCGCGCACGGAATACCAACCGCCATAGGTATCTAAATAGATATTGTCCCGGCCCAACGGTGAATTGTTAGCGGCGATGCGGCGCCACAATTCCTGGCATGAGCGAATATGGCGGGCTTCGGTGGTTCGGATAAAATCATCATTGCTAAAGTTCATCAACTTTGTGAGATCGCGGAAGCGCCCGGACACTTCATCGACGAATTCTTTTGGTTGTCGTCCTGCTGCTGCGGCAGATTTTTCAACCTTCTGGCCATGTTCGTCGGTGCCGGTGAGAAAAAATACGTCCCGGCCATCGAGGCGCATGAAGCGCGCAACGACATCACAGGCAAGCGACGTGTAGGCATGGCCGATATGCGGCGAATCATTTACGTAGTAAATTGGCGTGGTAATGTAATATGCGGGTTTCCGCATGATGCGCGCGCTCCTCAGGCTTTGGTCAATCTCCTGCCGCCTGCTGCAATGCGGTGAAAGCGTTCAATATCACGTGTTTTGGATCGAGATTGACGGCTTCGGCCCTGGCGAACAATCTATTCAGTTTTTCCCATACTGCGGCCCAATGTTCAAGGTCACCCTGAGCTAATAGGCGCTGTCGCAAAATGTCTTCGCCCTCTAAAATTCCGTACCGAGGCGCGGATTTGGCGCCATTGCAGACTAAATGGTTAAGCCACCAGACCATCAAACCGGTAAGTGTTTGGAAGGCTTCGGCACCATCGCTGCGCGCGACCCGGTCGCCAAGGCTATGGACTGCTCGTATATCGAGATTCGGCAAACCGCTGAGTATACTAATTAGTTTCTCGTAGAGTTCCACCCCGCCCTGCTCGGCCAATGCCAGGGCGCGGCCAGGGCTGCCTTCCGAAATCGACGTCAATATTTTCTGCTCCCGCGAGTCCAGTTTGGGCGCGATCTGGCTGGCGATGAGACCCTCCAACGTGGTATCAGAAAGTGGGCGCATGGTGAGCGAGCAGCAGCGCGAACGGACGGTTGGTAATAGGCGTGTCGGCGCGTGGCTGACGAGTAGAAAAAGAGTTAGCGGCGGAGGTTCCTCGAGGTATTTGAGGATCGCGTTGGCAGCGTTTCGGTTCATGTCCTCGGCACCATCGACGATAACTGCGCGCCACTGGCCCTCCCCCGGCGTAAGTGAAACTAGACGACCGACGCGCCTAACGTCGTCAACGACGATTTCCATGCGCCGTTTGCCAGATTTTTCATTTACACTTCGTTCTATGACCATGAAATCGGAGTGGCCACCAGATGCAATACGGCAAAAAACTGGGTGGTCCGGCGCAACGAAAAGTGGCCCATCCTCACTAGTTTCCTGAGGACCGCCCGCGAGTACAAATCGGGCAAATTTATATGCCAGCGTTGCCTTGCCGATGCCGCGCGGGCCGGACAATATCCAGGCATGGTGCAACTTGTCGGAGCGCCATGCCTCGAATAGCGTGTCGATCGCCTGATCATGACCATAAAGTACTGAGTTATCGCGCGGCGAGCGTGGGCCGGGCGGTAATGATGTGTTTGGTTCCTCAGTCAAGGTATTTTGGCGTTTTGTTTCGGTTCAATTTTGAACCGTTCTTGCACGGAATGCCATACCGCTTGATGCACGCTTTCGGTGTCGAGCGCGGCGTCTATCATCCGGCAGCGCGCGGTCTTGGTTTTTGCGATTCTATGAAATCCCTGGCGCATTCGCTCGTGCATGGCGCGGTCCATTTGTTCGTAGCGGCTTACTCCGTCGGCGCGTAGTTCGGTGCGAGCGAACCCTTCAGCAACCGGCAGATCGAGAATCAGCGTTAGGTTTGGCATCGCGGCGCCGACTACGAACTCCCCTATCCGGTTTAGTTTTTCTAAGTCAACGCCTTGACCGTAACCCTGATAGGCCAGAGTTGAATCCAAAAATCGGTCGGTGATTACCCAGACGCCGCGCTCGAGTGCTGGCAAGATGGTGCGTTGAACATGATCGTGTCGCGCAGCAAAGTGCAATAGTGCTTCCGTGAGCGGGTTCCAGCGATCAACTTGGCCAGACACCAGCAGAGCCCGTATTTCTTCAGCGCCGGCGGAGCCGCCGGGCTCGCGTGTCACCAGCGCGTCAATTCCAAAAGTTTCGAGGCGCCGGCATAGAAGCCGCGATTGGGTGGATTTACCGGCCCCCTCCCCGCCTTCAAAGCTAATGAACTGGCCGCGAGTCATTTCCACTGCTCAACGTGTTTGCTCGCCCCAGAGCAGATGATTGAATGCAGCACCAATCCGTCCGAAGGCGGACAGGCGGCCGATTTCAATTCCCGCGACAAGCGGGAGCTCGATAGGTTTTCTGTCACTAGCCGTGATCACCAATTTGGCGATCTCCGCACCCATTTTTACAGGCGCAGGTACCGGCCCTGGCGCGAGCACTTTAACCTTTAAATCTTGCCGTTCGCTGCGCGACAGCGTTACCGTCAGATCATTATTAATGATCAGGGGTACATTTACTTTGTCTCCCAGCCACACCTCGACCTGTTCGACAATATCGCCAGCCTTAAATAAAGTGTAATTGGAATATTCGGTGAAGCCGTGATCGAGAATGCGTTCGACCTCTCGGGCTCGTTCATTGACGTTACCCATGCCGTTCGCCACTACAATAATCCGTCTGCCGTCGCGGCTGGCAGACGCTGCCAGACCATAGCCTGAGGCCTTCGTGTGGCCGGTCTTGAGGCCATCTGAGCCTGTATAGGTATAAAGCAGAGGATTGCGATTTCCTTGCCTAATGCCGTTATAGGTAAAGTTTTTCTCCTTAAATATGGAATAAAATTGCGGAAAATCACGGATAATACGGTGCGCTAGGATTGCTAGGTCGTGCGCCGTGGTAAAATGTTGTGGGTCTGGCCAACCTGTAGCATTCGTGAAGCGGCTGTGCCCAAGGCCAAGTTTTTTTGCTGTTGTATTCATGAGTTCAGCAAATTGCGTTTCCGATCCGGCAATGCCTTCGGCGAGCACAATACAGGCGTCATTGCCGGACTGCACGATGACGCCCCGCAGTAAATCGCTTATCGAAACGCGGCTGTTCAATTCAACAAACATCTTCGAACCGCCCATGCGCCAAGCCTTTTCGCTCACCCGAAATTGGGCGTCGAGTGATAGGCTCCCCTCGGTCAATTTTTCGAAAACGACATAGAGCGTCATCAGTTTGCTCATCGATGCTGGAAACATGGGCTGATCTGAATTCTTCTCCAGCATCACCGCTCCGGTCGTGTCGTCGACAAGAATCATTTGCTTGGCGCTGGTCTCAAATGCAGCGGCTCCGTCGCTGTGTCCACCAGTTAATAAGGCGCCACAAAACAGGAAAGCGGCACTGAGGCGCATTGTTTGTTCCGCACGCCGAGCGATCTGCGGTCGTAGCCATTTGATATAAAACATCGTGTTTAAATCTCTCGCATGGTCTTTTCGAGCGCGCCGAGCACAAAGTGGAGCTTAGCCCTCTTCACCCGAGCATGCCACGGCGTAGGAAAACTATTGGGCAACAATAAGGCGGGCATCGTTATGTCCGGCCGCGATGACTTGTGTCAGGAGGCGGTCTGCTTGTTCGAGATCGCCAATTGGCCCCATGCGTACCCGGAACAAGGTACGGCCGTTGATGTTAGCTGCGGAAATAACGCTGTGGGAGAACTCGCTCAGCCGTCGCGCGAGGTTAACCGCGTTGGCGCGCTCGGCAAAGGCGCCAACTTGAACGAACATGCCGGTGAGGGTTGTGCCATTCCCCGGCTCTATCGTCGAGGATAGATTATCATTACTACTGCTATTTAATTCGGTCTGGGGTGCATCCAGATACTGGCTTGTGATTGCCGGGCGCTCCATGGTGAGTTCGCTTTTTATGGCGACCACTTCCTCCGTGTTTAAGCGTCGTTTCAACGGTTCGCGGTCCGCGATTACGGTTAACGGTGCAAATTCGATGAACTCGACCCGCACCTTCGCCGTTCCCTTTTTGTAAAAGCCAAGAAGTTGGGCGCCGCGTCGTGAAATGTCGATGATGCGCCCGGCGACGAATGGTCCGCGGTCATTCACACGCAGTATCAACGAGCGACCGTTTTCCATATTGGTTACGCGTGCTGCGCTCGGCATCGGCATCGTCTTGTGGGCCGCGGTTAACTTGTTCATGTCGTAGCGTTCGCCATTAGCAGTATCCCGGCCATGAAATGGCTCACCGTACCAAGAGGCGATTCCAGTTTCATTATAGTTGGGGTCGAAACGCGGAAAATAGCGCACGCCCTTAACCACATAGGCGTTCCCAAGTTTGTAGCCTGCGGGGACAGGCAAACTTGGCGGAGGTGGCTTAGCGGCAGGCTCCCCTTCAATTGCGCGGCTGAGTTTCTTGGCAGAATGAAAGACAAGTGCGGTTTCGTCACAAGCGGAGAGCAGTGCAGCGCAGACCATCAAGGCTAGGAACGTAGCTATGGTCCGCGCAATTATCATGATCTAGTACTCTCAGCGTTAGACAACACTGCCAGTTGATATATTACCGGCCTGCAATGCGATCGGCAAGATGGCCGACGGCCATGGCGAAATAGGTTGAGCGATTCCATTTGAGCGTTGTTTTGAAATTGTCATAGACGAGAAAAGCCGGCCCGCCGTCGCCCCCTGGGAATACAATGGAGCCCATCATACCGGCTACGATGGGTAGATTTTGACCGTTGGCGCGGCGCACTCCAAGGGCCTGCCAGTCGGCTAGTGAGTTGGATATTTGCAAGCCAGCCTGCGCGGTGTCAAAATTAGCAGGTAGCCTAACCTGGCGCCCCCATGTCTGGTCGCCTTTCCAGCCGGACTCGGAAAGATAATTTGCCGCCGAGCCAAAAACATCCAATTTGGTGGTCCAAATGTCGCGCTTGCCGTCACCGTCGAAATCAATTGCAAAGCGGACAAAGCTTGAGGGCATGAATTGGCTTTGGCCCATCGCGCCGGCCCAACTGCCGGTCATCGCATCGGGCGCTATATGGCCCTCTTCCAGGATTCGCAATGCGTTCAACAGTTCAGAGCGGAAATAGGCGCTGCGCCGGCCATCAAAGGCGAGAGTGGCGAGCGAGGCAATAACAGAAAAGCCGCCGGTGTGTTGACCGAAATTAGTCTCTATACCCCACAGTGCAACAATGAAACGCGGTTGCACGTTGTACACCTTGCGTACCGCCTCAAGTGCCGAGGAATTTTCTTGTAGCATTAAGCGTCCCTTTAGCACGCGTGAGTTGGGCACCACACGGTCCATATACTGCTTAAAGGTAAGCGTGCCTTCAGGCTGCGAACGGTCGAGTTCGATCACGCGTGGGATAGGCTTCACGCCAGTTAAGGCGACCTCGAGCGTTGCGGCTGAGATGCCCTGCTCGAGTGCCTCTGCGCGTAGTTCCTCAAGCCAAAAGGCGAAAACTGCAGTCTCGTCTTCAGCGCGGGCACCCGGTCCATTAAATTGCCCGGTTAGCGCTACAAGCGTGAGCGTTAGCAGGGCAAACAATAATATCCGCAAACGCCACATATTCGACTCCACGCAAATGCTGAGAAAGGTTGCCCCTATGCCACAGCCAGACAAGAACAGCAACAGTTCACGCCTCCAAATTATGCGAGTTTAAAGGTGATTTTTCTTCAAACCCATGCGATTAAGCAGATTTTATGTGCAAACCTGATCATCAATCCTTTTAACAGCAAGGCTGACTGCGGGTTCCAGAGCTACCTTGCTGTGATTCTGCTGTAGCCCGTCCCGTCACGGCGCCCGCGTGCGTGTAAACACCGCGACGACGCGTTACCCCCACGGGGGCAGCGCGAAACCGCCGCCGTCGCGAAAGGTCTTCACGAATTTCTGGGTTATTTAGTCTATCCCTAAAAAGGTTGCCGCCTCATCAAGGATACTTTGGCCTGTGGTTGGCTTGGAGCGCTCATGCTTCTCCCAATGGGATATTTCCTCACCATAAGATTCCAGTGAAATACCCCCGACGCTCTGGCCACTGATCAACTTGACTGCCAAATCGGTAGACGAATAGTTCTCGATAATCTTAGTGAGGCAATGGAAGCCTTCTTCAAGCCAATCCTGCGCCAGACTTTTTGAATCAGAGTCTTGGCTTTTTATCATCAGTTTTGCCGCTTCAACAAACAACTCGTTAGCCTTAGCTGTGTCTGCGAGAAACTTGTTGGCAGCGGCTTTATCTTCTCCCTGCTGGCTCATAGTTAATGTTACCTACCTCGTCTCCAGTGGTCATTAAGTTCCTGACGGTTCGACATCACTCGGCAACCCACAGAACACGTCCTTAGGTGAGTCAGGAGACCTCTTCTCGCCTCTCCGGATACTACTATGCACTCTTCGTGGTGCAGCCTTGCTATCAGTTTGATTCGGGGAGCCCTGCTGTGAAAACAGTTTTTAGGAAGCTGCTAACAGCTGCCTCTCAGCGCTTCGCAACCGCGCGACCAGCAACAGCCCAATTGCGGGACCGATAAGCATAACCCACCAAAAATTTTCCCAGCTGCCGAAGCTCGTAGTGAGGGCGCCCATAATCGGCGGACCAAGCAGGCTGCCTATCGTCGCGCCTTGGATGACAAAGCCATTCGACATAGCATTTTGTGCCGGGCTCGGCGCATGCGCCGCCGCACCGGCGAGACAAGCGGCGGGCAACATGCCGGTCAGCGCACTAAAAGAGAGGGCTAGCAGAATTTTTCCTTCGCTGCCTACGCCGGCGGAAAATACTAATGGGATGGTCGCTGCCATAATCACGAAAGAGAAGGCGATCAGACCCCAGCGTGGGACGCCGCGCCGCATCATCATCCAACCGGCAGCGAGGTTACCGAAAACATTCACAAAAACCACGAACGCCGCAAATAGTGATGCGCTGGTTAGCGAGCGGCCCTGGGTCTCTATTAAAAATGTCGGCAGCCAGGTCATGACGGCGAACCATTGTAACGAATAGAGCGTGAAAATAAGGCCGAGCAACCACGGGCCGGGTTGTGCCATCAGGGTTTTGGCGCCGGGCCAATCGAAGCCATCGGGTACCACGGTACCCACCTTCTCAGCGTTTGAAACCCCGCCGGTCACCTTTGATTGCGATCCGGCGTCGCTTCGCCGCCGGCCTTCCGGGCGCAGGCCGAGCGGCAATACGGCTATAAAAGCGGTCAAGGTCGCGGCATTGGCCAGCCACATACCCTGCCAGCCGATGCCGGCGAGCATAAAGGGTGATAGCACCATGATGATCGCCATGCCGAGTGGCATAAAAGTTGACCAGATCCCTATTGCGAACGGTACATCTCTGGGCCTCGCAACGCCGGTGATAATTTTGGGCGCTGATACCATGATGGCGATATAGCCCACACCTTCTATCACTCGGGTAGCCAGTAAGATGCCGGTTGCAGCATTGAGACCACCAATCAGGCTACCAAGAGTGAGGAGTAGGAGACCGCCATACAGCAACCGACGTTCACCAAAGCGGTCGGCCATGGCCCCCACAACGACGCCGAACACTGCGCCGACGACAAAAAACAACGAGGCCACCAGGCCGGCGGTAACGCGTGATAGCTCCAGGTCTTCCGCGATGACCGGCAATGCCGGCGGTACCTTGCCGATTTGCATTGCCGTGAGGACCCCTGCCCCAACTGCCAGCAGGATGGGGGTCCAATTGGATTGGCTCGATGAGCCCTTCACCATCGTTACTCCTCACAAGTCCTTCTTCTCCAGCAGGGTACAGAGGTTCGGAAGCTGGCGCTAACGAGCCGAATAGCGCTCGTCGGCGGTCACCTTTGCCGCAATATATGAGGGATTGTGGTTGGTGGGGCGTTGGGTAATTTTTTTGTTACAGCACGTCGGGATTGACGACATAGGCTGGGTTGAGCTTGCCGTCTATGGCGTCGAGCGAGTTTTGTGCGCATACGATGGCGGAGCGGTAAAAGCATTCGCGGGTAAGGCCGCCGACATGCGGCGTAAAAACCATGTTGGTAAGGCTAAGAAGCTTGCTGCCAGGGTCGGGAGGCTCTTCTTCGAATACATCCAGGCCGGCAGCAAAAATATGCGTCGACATGACGGCCGCACTCAAAGCGTTGCCATCGACCACCGAACCGCGCGAGGTGTTTACCAGCAAAGCGCCTTTTTTCATGCGTGCCAGCGCGGAAGCGTCAATCATGTGGCGGGTCTCGTCGTTCAATGGGGTGTGCAGAGTTACGATATCGACCTGAGACAATGCCGCGGTGAGATCTTGCACCGGAGTGTAACCGGCCTCGCTGATCTTGGCTTGCGGGATGTAGGGGTCGCAGACCATTACATCCATGCCGAAAGCTTTGCAGCGCGGCGCCACCCGGCTGCCGATGCGGCCAAAACCGACAACCAGCACGGTTTTCTCATACAGTTCGATAGTGGGTGTAGACTCGCGTGTTTGCCACCAATCACCACTGCGCAGTGCGGTGTCATAGACTAGGCCCTGCTTTGCGGCTGCTAGCATCAGATAAAGAGCGAGCTCGGCCACGGTGACCGAGTTGGCATCGCCGATAGTGGCAATCGGAATGCCGCGTGCACCCGCAGCGACCATGTCGATATTATCATAGCCGACGCCGTGGCGCGCTATGACCTTGAGATTCTGCGCAGTACGGAGGTCGTCGGCATCGAGTGGCAGATAGCGCAGGATAATTGAATCCGCATCTCTCAGTTCGTGGCGCAGACGCTCTCGTTCATCCCGTTGAATGGTGACGATTTTCATGTTTTCGCGCGCTTCCAGGAGGGCGCGCGCCGCCGGATCAACAGCGTCATGGATGATGACCTTGGGCATGGATATTCTTTTCGATTGTCCTGATGGGTCCCGCTCGGTCATTCTGTAACGAAATGCCCCCGAGCGGGCAATGGCAACCAACGAAAGAGGCGCAATACTATGAGCGGGCAGCAGTCAAACTCAGCCGAGGCACGCGACCTCGCCCATCATCTCCACTCCTTCACCCATTTGCCGAGCTTGGCCGAGGACGGGCCACTGGTGCTTGAAAACGGCGACGGCATATATGTCATCGACAATCAAGGCCGGCGCTATATCGAAGGCATTTCAGGCCTGTGGAATATCGTCGTAGGCTTCAACGAGCGGCGCATCGCCGAGGCGGCTTACGAACAAATGAAAAAGCTTCCTGCCTATCACACGTTTTTTGGACGCATCGCCTCGCCGGTGATAGATCTTGCCGAACGCCTAATTGAACTGGCGCCCGTGCCCATGAAGCGTGTCTATTTCGTCAATTCAGGCTCGGAAGCCAATGACACAGCGATTAAGATGCTGTGGATGTTAAATAAGGGCGCTGGCCGACCGGAGAAGCGTAAGATCATCTCCCGCAAAAACGCCTATCATGGTACAACCGTCGCCTCGTGCAGTCTCAACGGCAAACCCTATATCGAATGTTTCGGCCTGCCGCTCGAAGAAATCCTCTATACCGACTGCCCCCATTACTGGCGCGACGGTAGGCCAGGCGAAAGCGAAGGCGAATACGCCCAACGCCTGGCCGATAAACTCGAAACCTTGATCCAAGTCGAAGGGGCCGACACGATTGCCGGCTTCATAGCTGAGCCCGTGATGGGCGCTGGCGGTGCGCTGGTGCCGCCGCAGGGCTATTTTGAAAAGATCGAAGCGGTGCTGAGAAGGCACAATATCGCAATTATTGCCGATGAGGTGGTTTGTGGCTTTGGTCGGACGGGCAGCATGTGGGGCTCGCAAACCTTTAATTTTCGCCCCGATATCATCTGCACGTCCAAGTGCTTAACAGCAGGTTATTTTCCGATGGGCGTGGTGCTGATGTCTCCAGAAATCGACACGCAGTTGATGCGCGCTGCCGAGGCACTGGGAGAATTTCCGCACGGCTTCACCACTGCGGGTCACCCAGTGGGCGCCGCGGTAGCGCTGAAAACCCTAGAGTTGATTACCGAGCCGGGCGGCATGTTCGACAATCTCTATAACGTGGCACCACACTTTCAGGCGGGCCTGCAAAATTTTGCCGATCATCCCCTGGTCGGTGAAGCCCGCGGTGTGGGCTTGATCGGTGCACTTGAAATTGTCGCTGATAAATCTAGCAAAATACCCTTCGCGGAGGATCACCTGATCGGCGAGCAAGTGGTGCGCGCGGCTCAGCGGAACGGATTGATTCTCCGACCGATTGGTGAATCAGTGATTTTCGCGCCACCGTTCATTATAAGCGAGGCTGAGATTGACGATATGTTTGCCCGCACCTGGAGGGTGTTGGACGAAATCGAAGCGTTAGTTCAAAGCAATGGATTGCGCGCTGCCGCAACCGCGGCGGCCGCGGAATAGTACCTATAATTTGGGAGATAAAGGAATGCCAGTAGGAGTGAATTTACCAAGTGCTGCCCGTGTTCGGGAACTGGCCGAATCTTTCGGCATAGAGATGAGTCAAGAACAAGCGGTGGCCTATCAGGGATTTATGCAGGGCGTAGTCAATTCTTCACGCCGCGTTGACGCCATGACCGAGGACAAGCCCGAGGTTAAATACCCCCGCACCTCGGGTTACCGTCCGAAGTCGGAAGATAATCCTTATAATGCCTGGTACTGGCGCTCAGATATCAAAGGCTCGGGCAAGGGAATTCTCAAGGGTCTCAAGGTCGGCATCAAAGACGCCGTGTGTGTTGCCGGTCTTCCAATGATGAATGGCAGCCGCCTATTCGAGGGCTATGTGCCCGATATCGACGCTACCATCGTCACTCGAATTCTTGACGCTGGCGGCACGGTTATAGGTAAGACCAATTGTGAGGATATGTCGTTTTCGGGCGGCAGCCATACTTGTGCTCTCGGGCCGGTACGTAATCCGCACAATCCTGGCCATTCGGCCGGCGGCTCGTCAGGCGGCAGTGGCGCGGCGATCGCCGCGGGCGACTGCGAACTCACCACTGGCGGTGATCAGGGCGGCTCGATCCGTATTCCTGCATCCCATAATGGCATTGTTGGTCACAAGCCGACCTATGGGCTAGTGCCTTACACCGGTGCCATGATGATTGAAATGACCATGGATCATGTCGGGCCCATGGCGGATAACGTAGAAAATTGCGCTCGCTTGTTGAGTGCAATGGCCGGACCGGATCCGCTCGATCCGCGTCAGCGCGGCGTGATTCCGAAAAACTACGTGAAGGATTATACCGCTGCCCTTGGAAAGGGCTGTAAGGGGGTCAAAATTGGCGTCCTCGAAGATGGTTTCGGTTTTCCAGATCCGTGGGGCGATACCGGGCTACCCGGCAGCGAAAAAGGCGTCGACAAGAAAGTACGAGACACGATTGCGCGCCTCAAAAAGAAAGGTGCGAGCGTTACCAAAGTTTCCAACCCGCGCCATCAGGATGCCTTCCATCTGTGGAGCATCATCATACTTGAAGGCGCGACTGCTTTCATGCTCAAGGGAAATGGTATTGGCAGCAATTGGTCCGGATTTTACAATTCTCAATTGCTTGACAATGTGGCCAAATCTGCAAAATCCCGCATCAATGATATATCGGTGTCAGCTAAACTGGTATTGCTTGCGGGCGAATATTTACAGAATGACTATCACGGTCGATACCATGCCAAGGCACAGAATATTAGAGCTCAAATAAATCGCTCGTATGATGAGTTGCTGGAAAAGTATGATGTGTTGGTAATGCCGTCGGTGCCCATGGTGGCGCCACCAATTCCAGATGTTGATTCACCGTTGGAAGAACGCGTCGGTAATTCGCTCAACATGATTCATAACACTGCGTGCATTAATCTTACCGGTCATCCTGCGATCAGCGTGCCGTGCGGCATGAGCGGCGGGCTCCCTGTAGGCTTTCAAATTGTGGGCAAACAATTCGATGACCTGACGGTCCTGCGGGTTGCGGACGCGGTAGAAAAACTCGGTAATTGGAAAAATATGTGAGCCGCGGTGGTTGGTTTAACTTGCCGTCGCCAGGCAATCATCGGGAAGGCAAATAATAGAAGAAAAATCGCGATGGGCGATCCATTCGGGGCGTTGAAATTTACGGATATGGTTGTCGACGTGACAGGCGCTGATATAGACGATGGTGCGGCTGTAGGGGCTCATGTTCCCAGGTGAGCCATGCACGAGATTGCCGTGAAACATCAGCACCGAACCGGCCTTGCCCAGCGGCGCGACCATACCTTTTTCATTGGCGAGACGGGTAACAGTTTCCTGGTCTAGCGTCCACAATGGATAAGAGGTGGTGGCAAGATCGTGCCCAGCGCCGAGCACGCCGTCGCGGTGGCTGTCGGGGATCAGCATGAGTGGCCCGTTGCACGCGGTCACATCTTCTAGAAATAGCGCGATGTTGAGGGCGCGCGCCTCTGGCATGCCATCGTCACGTGACCAGGTACCGTAATCCTGGTGCCATTGCCAAACATCGCCATCGAACGCCGCCTTAGCGTTGACCTTGAACTGATGGATATACACTTCCCCGTCAAGAATTTGGCGTACCGGTTTGACGAGACGCGGGTGACGGCTGAGGCGTTGAAACGGCTCTGAGTAATGCTGCGCCGCAAATGCAGTGCGCGGTGTTTCGCCGTCCTTCTCGCGCACTACTTCATCACGCCTAAGAGCGAGGATACGCGGCACATCACTCATCAAGACGGCGACTTCCTTGTCTGAAAATAGACTTTCGAGAAAGAGCCAGCCACCGCGCTCGAATTCTGCAAGCTGCGTATTTGTTAATTGCACGACCTTATTTCTCCTTAAACCATCGCCAAGGCATAAATTTCGTGCTGATAGCCTTCCAAATAAAGACCAGTGCAACCGATCGGGGTCCAGGCCGGACCCTTCCCCTTGCCCCAAATTTCTTCGCCGACCTGCATCACTTGGCGCCAGGCTCGTGGGTCTTTATGAAATGATGTAATCTCAACCACATCATCGAGGCTGGCGCCGTGTTTTTCTAGCACGCCGCTGATTTGGCTGAAGCAATAGCGCGCTTGGGCTGCCGGGTCACCTTGTGCGATGATATTTTGTGCGCCGTCGGAGGCGACCTGGCCGGAAATGCCGATTAGCTGGCCTTCTTTCTTTTTTGCAGCACCCGCGATGCGCTCCTTGTGCCAATGCACACTCGGGATATTGGTAGCGATACGAGGACCAGCGCTGAAATCAGCTATCGCGCGATAGGCGCCAACCATGCCGATCTTGTGGAACCCGGTCATGGCGATGGCGGTATAGGAAGTCACGCCCTTTATCGGCAGGTCTTGGACTACCTCGTTGCACCAGCAATTAACCGCGTCATCCATGCCTCGTGCGTCTTGATTGAAACAGATCATATCTATCACATCGTCGAGGCTTGTGCCGCTAGCCTTTAAAGTATCCCGCAATCGGTCGTAACAAACTCGAGCCTGAGCATAGTGATCGCCTGGCGATACCACATTTCCTGCCGCGTCGGCTGAAACGATGCCGGAAGTAAAAAGATAATTACCCTTGGTGCAGGCCGCTGACATCGGCAGTTTATTCATCCAGGCCATGGTTTTCGGTGTGACGCATTTTTTCTTGCCAGTGCCGAGATGGGCTATGGCGCGGATACTAACGAGAAATTCAGGACCGTACGTTCCGTGCATGCCGAGTGCCGTCCAGGCTGGAAAATCCTTCTTAAATACTTGGTGACCGACATCGAAGACCGCATCGATATCTCGCACATCGGAGTGGAACGACATAATATCAACAATATCCGCCATCGAACCGCCTGCCTCTGTCACGAGCACCTTGATCTTGGCAAAGGCAGCGCGTGCTTGCGCCGTTACATTGCCCAGGTTGGTAGGCTTCAGATTCTTGTCGGCACTAACCTGGCCAGAAATGAAGAGAAGATCGCCGGCACGCACCGCCGCCGACATCGGGAGCCTCTGCGTCCAACTATGGCTCTTCGGTGTAAAGTAGGTTTGTTTTTCGGCTGCCATTTTCATCCCCTTATCCCGCTGCTGACTTCTCACTTCATAAAAGACTCTATCGTATAATGCGATGCCATAAAGTAACGATTGTTAAATTCATCAAGAGAAAAATCCGATGGTCTAAGCAAAACTTTACTCGAAATGGTAAGTAAATTTATGTCACCTAATGCCTAATTCACTTTCCGATTTTGCGCTCACCTTGATTGATTGCCAATGCTGTACGTCTCACCTGCGCCGTGCCGTTGCTAGGCAAAGTTAAGCCCGTACTGGTCCACGCCGCCAGAAAATCTATAGCAATGTCAAGTTTTTGATATCGATCCGAGCGTATTCTGCCCACGGGCGACATGGGGCTCCTCTGGGATGAACTTGGAGGCATTACATATCAGGAGAAAACGTATCATCACACTAAGCCTGCATGACAAGTAGACAAGCTGGGGTAAGGGGCTGCTATAAATGCCGGATAGTTCCAGGCCCTTGTACGTTGCAGGTCAGCCGCGCAGCAATCAACCATTTTACCATGATAACGAATATCCAGACGGGCCCCAGGTTTGGCGGGAAGATATATGACTGCTGAATTCTTAACGGTCATGGCGGTTATCGCGGTTCTTTCGGTCGTCCAGTCAGTATTCGGTATGGGCGTGCTAATTTTTGGCACGCCGACGCTATTGCTGCTTGGTTATAATTTTACCGAAGCCATTTGCCTGCTTGTACCGGCATCGTTCGTGATTTCACTTCTGCAGGTCGTAACCTCCAGACAAGACAGGGTGGCCGTCTCGCGCAATCTCTATCTGATCTGCCTACCAGGAATTGGAATTGGGCTCTGGATCATTCAGGGCAGCGTCATGGGCTCATGGGTCAATATCTTGATCGGCGCAGTGATGCTAGTCTCGGCTGTCCTCAGGCTGTGGCCGCGTTCCAATTCTTGGCTCTCTGGTGTTGTCAAAAAAAATTCGATGCTATATCACGCGGTCATGGGCCTAGCCCACGGCCTGACTAACCTCGGCGGTGCTCTCCTGGCAATTCTTGCCACTGGCCAGCACAGCGAAAAAGGCGCCATTCGGTATACGGTCGCGCACTATTATCTCGCGTTCGGCGCCGTCCAGATGCTGATTATCGCGATACTGTTAGGAGAGACCGAGAGATTGCTGCAAGGTCTGCCTATGGCCGGTATCGCAGCAGCAGTCTATCTGCTGATTGGTAATCGGATCTTCCTGTGGACTGCAAACCCGATATACCAAAACGGCCTTACACTCTTCATCTCTGTTTACGGGATTGCCGTCTTGCTCAGCCATTGATCCTCTTTCACCAACGGAGCGCGGCTTAACGATGGGACGCAGGCGGTGTGCAGGAGGCGCAAGTGCCACAAATTAAATAAGGAAGCCCACGGATCGGCCCAAGGACGCCGACCGACTGACCACTGAAAAAAACCAACGATTTGGCGACGTCGGACCGCCGAAGGCACTCTGTCCAATGTGCATGAAATCCGTAGTTAATGTTAGGCCCAAACAGGATCTGCTGGCTATTCCAGGAGACTGAGCGGACGTCTAGAAGGAATCAAAGCTGTCTGCGTCGTTTAAATAGTAGCGAACAAATTTGCAAAGCGATAAGACCAGCATGCGAGAGACTGCCTTTATGCGGCAGTATAGCCGCCGTCAATGACGAGTTCAGCACCTGTGGTAAAGGCTGATTCGTCGCATACCAGATAGAGCACCCCGTTGGCGATATCTAAGGGCTCGCCGACATGGCCGATGGGGTGGAATTTACCGAATTCCGCCTTGCCGGTGGCGACGTCGCCATGCAGGCGGATAGCCGTGTCTTCCATCATTGGCGTATGGATAAAGGCCGGGTGAATCGAATTGACGCGGATGCCGTCCACCGAGCATTCGAGCGCAGCGCATTTCGTCAACAGGCGGACGGCAGCCTTACTCGCGGTATAGGCAGATATCATCGGTGTGCCGGTAATGCCGAGTACCGAAGAGAGATTGACGATCGACCCGCCGCCCCCCTTACGCATGAGAGGGATGGCGTGTTTGGTGCCGAGAAAGACACTGTCTACGTTGACTTCCATAATGCGCCGCCAATCTTCAAGCTTGGTATTTTCGATTTTCCCCGACATGGTGATGCCGGCATTGTTGACGAGAATGTCCAGCCGCCCGAAAGTTTCTTCGATTACTTTCAGCGCGTCTCGCCAGGCCGCTTCCGAGACGACGTCGAGCGCCAAATTGATAGCTTCTCCCGCGGTCTCGCGGATTTCTGAAACTACTTTTTGTCCGGATTCTTCGGTGCGTCCACTGACCGCTACTCGCGCGCCCTCCTCCGCCAACCGCAACGCCACCGCGCGCCCAATCCCAGCCCCGGCACCCGTGACAAGGACCGTTTTGCCGTCGATTCTTCCCATTATTTATTTCTCTCCGGACCAATTCTCTATTTCCACCAAGTAGTAATTTAGCAGCATCAAGCGACGGAAGAGAACCGTCCCCGCAAACGCTGACATTTAGTTTGTTTTTTGTCCGGCAATTCTTTGCTTGGCTCCACACAATTTGGCGTTAAGACCCGTCCCTTAATCTGCATAAGTATAGCGCGGCATCGATAAATGAGTTCAATTTGCTAACTCGTAGAGTTTAAAGAGCAACCGGGCTAAGAGTCAGTTCGCAAACTGCTCGGTCATGTTCTTCGGAAGGCTCGGGAAAAGTTACCGGCGCGGAGGCGGGCTCGATTTTCATTGGGCTAAAATTGGAAAGCAGCGCAATTTGATATCATAGTTAAATAATATTATTAGGAAAATTTTTTAAAAGGCTGATTTAAATTATTAAAACTCAATGTAAGTGTTGGTAAAAAAGTTAAAACAAAGCCCTTCGCACGCTATAAATATAGATCGGCAATTCACAACAAACTACCGCAGAAGGCCTTCATGCTGTCAATCTGTCTGCTTGCCAACGCCGCCGAGTTATATGACATAGACACCAGAAACTAGCTTCTCCGATGCAATGAATTTGGTTTCTCGAAGGCCTGAAAGGACGGTATGCCGGATAAGTTTTGTAATGGGATTCAGTTTTGGCGCCTAATCGTACGATATGGGCACCATGAGCAATGGAATGTAGCGGGCTATCCGGACAGCCTAAAGGGCCACACATTTTCGGTTTTGGCCCGCATTCCCGGCCATCGCTAATATTTATGACGCACTAAGCTCGGAGCGCGCCTGAAAACCGGCCTTCAGCCGCACAAAACTTCTAATCTTTTTTCCGTGAGGAGTGATTGCCTCCTCCCGGAAGAGCATTTAGAACCGAGACGTTTTATCACTGATTACGAAAAATTCTACCAAACTCGCTTGCAGTTGGTGGAGTTGGTCGGGCTTTGTGCTAGGTGGGCTCAGGCTAAATTGCCGCGCGCGATCTATTCAAGTTGATCTAAGCGCTATCGTTTTTAGACAGTCTTTTTAGACAGTCGGAGTGTGGCCTTGCCGGCGGTCAAGGAAATGCCAGCGGCCTCGGCTTCTGCGCTCCGGTCAAGACGCAGTAGTGCCAGCGCCTGGTCGCCCAAGCCTGAGCAGATTTCTCCAGCTTCCTTATCGTTTGCCATAATCGGCGTGCCGGGCGTTGGTAGCGGACCATCGACGAATACTCGCTGCAAGCGCCGGCGCATCAAACCGCGATATTTTGTCCGAGCAGTAAGTTCCTGGCCAATATAACAGCCCTTCTCAAAATTTACCCCTCTTAGGGCTTCAAAGCCGAATTCTATCAAGGTGGATTTATTGATGGTCATGTCACGGCTGCCATCGGGGACGCCGGCGGCAATTCGGACACGCTCATAATCCATCGTCTTGCCAGCAGAAATACCGGCCGCTTCCAGCACGGCAAATCCGGAGTCGCGCGGTACGAATGCCCGCAATCCAGGCATTTGCGGCCTCGGGTCGCGGTAGATGAGCCCGCCACCTTCGAGTGCCACCGCGGCGCCAGGGCGCGCCAGATTAAGCCCTAACCGGGTTTCGGCGCCGTCACCGAGTAGCGAGACGACACGCCAATCCTCTGTCGCATCCAACAATTCGATATTTGCCCGCAAGCGGTAAGCACCGAGACGTTGACCCAAATCCATCAGGCGCGCAGCCTCGCAGTCGAGCAAAAAGGTACCCGTCTCTTGCGCAACCATAAAATCATGTAAATATTTACCCTGAGGGGTGAGCAGTGCGGCATAGACCACGCAATCCTCGCCGACTTGCGCAATGTCGTTGGAGACCAAGCCCTGTAGGAATTGCCCCGCATCCTCGCCACCTACCGCAAGCACGCCGCGACTTTCTAATTCGATGTAATAAATGCCTGTCATAACGTCTCATGATTTGTTAACGACTATGTTGTTCGACAATGAGTTAGGGCGAATTGCAGCACTTGGCAAGGCGTGTTTTCCTAGGGTGCTTGGCAAGCCGATTGGGGATGGCTATAAGGCCGGACAATGTTGGTCACTCTGGTCGATGATTCCATACCCTTTAACGGGATGACACCCGCCTATCAACCGCTCGGCGGAGCGGAAAAGGCGTTTGCCAGTTTGCCCGCTGCCTTGGCGCGGGCCGGACACGTAGTACGCGTGATTAACCGCACGCCGAACGCCATGGGTTATGAGAACGTCAGCTGGGTGGATTGGGACGGCCGTCGCCCACCGATCACAGAAGTGCTGATTGCGTTCCGCAAGCCCCGACTGTTGGAATTCGTACGTGCCACCACCGCCCGCATATTATGGCTCACAGGTCCAGCCGAATACCTCGACAAGCCCCAGGTAACGGACATGTTGCAGCGCACTGAGGCGCGCCTGGTTTTTTTGGGGCGCACCCATCAGGAAACTTATACTGGTACCGGAGAATCTTCGGCCCGCAACATTTCTCCTGGTATCCGCGAGGAATATCGCGAAGCCGATGAAATGGACCCCAGCGACCTGCCAACTGCTATCGTGACCACACATCCCAAGCACGGGCTCGAGTGGCTGCTCAATATATGGACGACGCAAGTCCGAACAAAAGTCCCGAACGCCGAATTGCACATCTATTCTTCAGCGTTCAAGCAGGCTGATGCCGGCGAAACCTTGACCGATGAGCTCAACGCAATTTATCGCAAAGTTGTTGCCGCCAAGCAGAGTGGCGTATTGATCAAGGCGCCGGCGGGCGACCGCGACATGTCACAGGCCTACCGTTGCGCCCGGGTTCACCTCTATCCCGGGTCGGATAAAGAAATGTACTGCTCCACCCTGGCCGAATCACAGGCCGTTGGTGTGCCGGCGGTGGCGCGCCCAATGGGCGCGGTAAAGGAACGGGTCGTTGGCGACAAATCGGCATTCCTAACTAATTCGGAAAGTGATTTTGCTGATCACGCAATCCGTATGCTGAGCAACGATGATGAATTCAAATCCGCCAGCATTGTGGCGCGGCGCCATGGGCGCTCTAGAAGTTGGGATACAACGGCAAGCGAGTTTGAAACACTCTTTCGATGAAGCTTCTCTTCATCACCTCGACGCGCATCGGCGACGCGGTACTCTCCACGGCGCTTCTCTCCCACTTCATCGAACAGTATCCTGACGCCGAAATTACCATTGCTTGCGGCCCTGCTGCTGCGCCTTTGTTTGCTGAGACACCGCAGGTGGTGCGCGTCATTGCGCTGAAGAAGCGCCGTTTAGGACTGCACTGGCTAACTTTGTGGTGGCGGTGTTGGCCAAACTTTTGGCATGTTGTAATCGATCTTAGGGCGTCCGCCCTTTCCTATTGTCTGGTGACAGTCCAGCGCATGGTGTGGCGTCAGAACAGTGCTGCGGTGCATCGACTAGTTTCGTTAGCTAAGCTTGCGCACCTGTCCGAACCGCGAGCGCCGCGCCTGTGGATCGGCGCAGTTCAAGAAAGCGCTGCGGCTCGAGCATTGCCCAAAGGGCCAGTTCTCGCAATCGGAGCAACTGCTAATTGGCGCGGTAAGCAATGGCCTGGCGAAAACTTTGCTGAGCTTGCTCTGCGCCTAACTGCCAGCGACGGGATTTTACCGGGTGCGGCTGTTGTCATTCTTGGTGCGGCATCCGAGCACGCTTTGGCTGCCCCGGTGATAGAAAACCTTCCGGTATCACGGGCGCATGACCTGGTGGGTAAACTTGATTTGTTAACGGTCGCGGCCCTTCTTGCCCGCTGCGATTTCTTTGTTGGCAATGATTCTGGTCTTATGCATATCGCTGCTGCTTCCGGGGTCCCAACTCTGGGACTGTTCGGGCCCAGCCGGGAGGTGCATTATGCGCCCTGGGGAACTCAATGCGCGGTCGTACGGACAGGTCTGGATTATGACGAATTGATAAGTGCAAGAGGTTACGATCATAGGACGACAGGCAACCTGATGGAGAGTTTGACGGTGGACATGGCGGAGACCGGCGCGCGCGATTTATGGGCGCGGGTTTCGGACGCGGTGACATGAGCATCGGCAAAAACGGGACATCGTATGCGCCTAAATTATCCGTTGCACTTTGCATCCACAACGAGGCTGAACAACTGGCCGAGTGCTTAAAAGCTCTTGCCTTCGCGGATGAGATTGTAGTGGTTCTTGACCGGTGTACTGACGGTTCCAAGGAGATTGCCGAAACATTCGGTGCACGGATGGTTGCCGGCGCCTGGCCGCTCGAAGGGCCGAGGCGTCATGCCGGTATAGACCTTTGCACTGGCGACTGGATTCTCGAGGTCGATGCTGACGAGCGCGTCTCGGAGGCGTTAGGCCGGGAAATCCGCCAAACTATCGCCCATGCAGCACCGGGGTATTTTCTTGTACCCTTCGACAATTATATTGGAGCCCGCTTGGTGCGCCACGGTTGGGGGGGCTCGTGGGGAGTCATGGCAGCGCCCCGACTGTTCACGCCAGGCGCCAAGCACTGGGGGGCAAGCCATATTCATCCCCCGCTTACTTTGAGCGGACCCAAGCGCTGGCTGAACTCCGCTATGAAACATTATGTCGATCGTGATTTCACCGACATGTTGGCCCGCCTCCAACGATACAGCGATGCTCGGGCAGCGGATCTGCGTGTCAGTGATTCCAGGCTGCCGCCGATGATACAGACGCTGCGCCGTTCCATCTCGCGCTTTATCAAATGCTATTTTATGCGCAAGGGGTACCGCGAGGGCCGGTGGGGCTTTGCAATAGCTCTCATGGCGGCGCTCTACCCCCTGCTCTCTCACCTCAAGGCAGAGTTGGACGATGAATAGCGCCGGCGGCGTATCCGATTTACGATTGTTGCAGGCAATCTCCGGCGGCGAGCATGGCGGGGCAGAAGCATTTTTTGTACGCTTGGCGCTGGCGCTGGACCGGGCCGGTGTAGATCAAAAAATTCTGGCGCGCAGCGGGAGGCCTTGGGTAGTCGCGTTGCGCGACGGCGGGCTTCATCCTGTGATGCTTCCCTTCGGCGGTTGGACGGACTTCAAAACTCGACGCGCCTTTGGACGGGAGATTAAATCGTTCGCCCCGAATGTTGTTCTCACCTGGATGAACCGGGCAAGCCATCTATGTCCCGAAAGAGTTTCCGGTCGCAGTTTTACTCATGTCGCCCGTCTCGGCGGTTATTACGATCTTAAATATTATAACTCCTGCGATCATTTAATCGGCAATACCGAGGACATTGTTCGCTACGTCCGAGCAGAACACTGGCCGACAGAACGAAGCCATTACATCCCAAACTTCGTCTCTGCTGAGCCGATACCCGCGCTTGCGCGAGCCCAGTTTGAAACACCGTGCGACGCGCCTCTAGTGTTGGCGCTTGGCCGTCTCCATGTAAATAAAGCGTTTGACCAATTACTACACGCGCTCGCCGAATTACCGGACACGTTTCTGTGGATTGCCGGCGATGGTCCGCTCAAATCAGAATTGCGTTCTGTTGCTGACCGACTTGGTATTGCGGCACGTGTGCACTTTCTCGGTTGGCGCGAGGATGTTGGCGCGCTCTTGGCGGCGGCGGATATATTAGTTTGCCCATCGCGCATCGAGCCTCTTGGAAATGTAGTTATCGAAGCCTGGGCACATAGCACCCCTGTTATCGCCGCCGCCGCAGTGGGGCCGATGAGCCTGATTACACCCGGCGAGACGGGGTTGCTAGTGCCTCTTGAAGATGCGCCGGCCTTAGCTACTTCGATCCGAACTTTGATAGACAACCCAGAACTGGCCGCGAGACTGGCCAAATCCGGACGAACGGCTTATGCCGAAACCTACACCGAAGAGGCGATTGTCCGCCGCTATCTAGATTTTTTCGAACAGGTACGAAGCTAATGTGCGGCATCGCTGGCCTAATGGCGCTGGATGGTACGCGCCCAGATCACAGCGCCGTGGATCGTATGGGCACCGCGTTAACCCATCGGGGTCCCGACGGGCGCGCGACCTATGCATTGCAGAATGTCGCGTTTGCTCATACTCGGCTGTCAATTATCGACCTAGTCAACGGGGATCAGCCACTTGATGATGGTGCCAGTGCAACGCTGATCGCCAATGCTGAATTTTATAATTTCGTCGAGCTACGTGACGCACATACGGATCTCGACTTTACCACACAGTCAGATTGTGAAGTTCCGCTTCGACTGTATCCAGAATCTGGAGTAGACGTTGCACGCAACCTGCGCGGAATGTATGCGTTGGCACTGCACGACCGGCGTGCAAGCAGTCTGTTGCTGGCTCGCGATCCGTTTGGTATCAAACCGCTTTATTATGTCGAGGGGGCGTTCGGTTTAGCTTTTGCATCTGAGCCTCAAGCCCTGATTGCGGGTGGCTTCGCCGCTGCTTCAGACATTTCTCGGCGGACACAGTATGAGCTGCTCAGTATGCAGTTCACTACTGGCCGCAATACTATATACCGCGATATCAATAGGGTGCTGCCGGGCGAAAGTATTCAAGTTCGGGCTGGACGCGTCGTCGAACGCCGCCAAATTTCTGCTCTCCCACCCTCACCAGGTCCGCAACTGCAGAGTGAAGACGAAGCGCTTGAACGTCTCGATGCAGCGCTGATGGATAGTGTGCTTGTACACCAACGTTCCGACGTGCCCTACGGCATGTTCCTCTCCGGCGGCATAGATAGCTCCGCCCTGCTCGTCGCGATGGCGAGACTGAACGAGACACCGGTGCGCGCGTTCACGGTCGGTTTCTCCGAGGGCGATGCACATGACGAACGTGCTCATGCGCATGCCGTGGCTCGTGCGGTCGACGCCGAACATGTAGAAATTGAATTTGACGAGAAGGATTTTCTTACCCTGTTGCCGCGGGTTGCCGCGGCGCTGGATGATCCGGTGGCCGATTATGCTAGTCTGCCGACTTACAAGCTAGGACAAACCGCGTCTGAAGAACTAAAGGTAGTGCTTTGCGGTGAGGGTGGTGATGAATTGTTTGCCGGGTACGGCCGCTACCGTAGCGCCATTAGGCCCTGGTGGCGCGGTGGCGCCAAGGTCATGCGGGCGCGCTCGGCTCTAGAACGGGTTGGTCTGTTGCGAGAAGCGCCGCACGGCTGGCGCGACGGTATCTTGGCGTCTGAGCATCTGGTGCGCGGTGCCGCGCTCACGCCTCTCCAGCAGTTGCAGGCAGTAGATTGCGCAGAATGGCTGCCCAATGATCTTTTGATTAAGCTCGATCGCTGCTTGATGGCTCATGGGGTTGAGGGGCGGACCCCATTCCTTGATCCGGCTGTGGTGGAGGTTGCATTCTCCTTGCCGGACAGCCTTAAAATTCGCGGGCGGCTTGGTAAATGGCTCCTCAGAAAATGGCTCGATTCCCAGCTGCCGGAAGCACGCGCCTTTGAACACAAGCGCGGCTTTACCGTACCGGTAGGAAACTGGATTAATCGGCATGGCGAGAAGCTCGGCGCGCTTGTGTCTGAACAACCTGGCGTCGCCGAATTATGTGTGCGCGAGAGGGTCCGCGGAATATTTATTCAGAGCGGAAAACATCAAAACTTTGCCGCTTGGATTTTACTATTCTATGCACTCTGGCATCACATCCATGTTCTCGGCCACCCGAGCGATGGCGATGTGTTTGACTGTTTAGCGGTTTAGTCTTTCATGTATTAGTAGGTCTGATATTTATTGTTGTTAGTGCGCTGGAGTAACTTCTGAGGCCCACGCCCTCCTGTACCCCGCCGCCTCTTTGCTATTCATTAACGGATCCTTGAACGGCATTTAGGTGTTTAGCATTTAATTGGATCATGAAATCTGTAGTAATTTACATAACTGTAAAGTTTGGGTGGCAAACACAAAATACGTTAGCCTGGCTCCCCAACAGTCGCTGTGCAGGAAAATTCTCAATTCCAGGTTGTTTCATTAACCAAAATAGACTCAGAGAGCGTAGAAGTTTCCTTAAATATACAATCAAGTTTAACCATATCAGGCCTTAAGAATTTGCCACCTCTATGCATAAATCAAGTAATAAACAGTCTTGTAACATGGCGTAGAGAAATTATAATACGGCGGCAATAGGGTATAATTAAATCCGTAAATAAGATTAATGGAAATACAATAATAAGAGCTAATTTTTATTAGACGATTTAAAGGAAATTTTTTATGAATTTATATTTTAATACTTTTTTCCTCACCATCAGATATAATTGCTCTGTCTGTGGGTAACAAACAAGCTATTAAAACGGATACTACACCGACACTGGCTGCAGCAACTAACGCCATATTGTAATTTTCGGTGCGTTCAAATAAAACTCCAGCAAACCACGGGGCGATCAGGCCTGCGGCGCCCCATGCGGTAAAGACTTGTCCGTAAACACGAACTCCAGCACCTACACCAAACATAGTTGCAACCGCAGCGGGATAAGCAACGATAGTCGCTCCATATGCGAGACCAATCAAAGCAAGGCCGCACACTGTCACGACGCCGCCGCCAAAATAAATAATTATAATCAGTGAAATTACTGAGAGACCTGGAAACGCCATAACGCTTTGCCGAACGGGTGTCTGATCGGCAAACCAACCCCCGAGTAGACTACCAAGCATGTTAAATAACGCTATTATGATCGGTGCATATACTACCTCTTCAGCATCCAAGCCCCCAGCTTTTGCAATTCCTGTCGCATGACCCATTATCATCAAACCGGCGGCGACCGCAGTCCCATACCCCAGCCACAATTTGACAACAAGGAATCGTTGCCGCGGCGAAATACCTTTTTTCGTAGGTTTTGGGACCTTCAGTACACCCTTACCTTTAACCAATAGATAAATGATAAATGGCAAAATTATGAGCATTGCAATAGCAAGGCCATTCATCGCAAGTGTAAATCCACCCCGATGTAACAAGAGTTCAAATGGGATTGGGACGAGTGCTGCACCGAGCGCATAGGTCGCCGTTACACATCCCATTGAAAAGCCTTTGGTATTGGGATTAGCCTGCGCGGAACACTGTAGCGCGAATCCATACCCTAGCCCGTTGGCTGTGCCAAACATTACGCTATAGCCGAGCCAGATCATGTGTAAATTCGTCGCCTGGGCCGCTAAAGCACAACCGGCTGCGGAAGTTAAGGCGATTAATGAAACCAATAGCACTGAATGCAAATGATTAAAAATAAGATGGCCGAACAGGACAGCTATTGTGATACAGATCAAAGAAAATGAATATATTAAACTAACCTCAGATCGCGAAACATCAAAACGCCCTTCCAAGGTTTCAAGAAAAATCGAAAAGGCATGCACAGACCCCAGAGCAAGCGTCAATATCATGCATGCAAGGAGTACCAATATCCCGTCACGGCTCATCGGCCCCATAGTCATTTCCCCCGCCCTTTCAAAGAGCGTTGAAGTTTTAGTTTATTTGCAGGATCTCTGTCGCCGTGCATCTGTGATACTATGTAAGTTCTCTCGCGAACTTTAGTTCTTCTGTCTCTTTAAATTCATTCGTACTGACGTAAATAGGAATATCGTGGGCTTGGACTCTATTGGCCAGCACCTTGCTCTGTCCGAGCCTCATAGCGACGAGCAGGCTGTGCAATCCTTTGACGAAATGGGAGAGTGTTCTACCCGAGTTAACCAAAAGCCTCGGGGCGCCACGTTTCAAACAATTAGTATCATAAAACATTGGCTAAAAAAGCAACAAACCGGCACTTGGAAACTATTGTTTTCTACTTATAGAAGACAATGTATGAGACACCATTTATTGCTGGTAAATTTATAGTCAAAATCTTTTGATGATCATGAGCGCGGGCGGAGTTTCTCGGGGTCATAGAATGGGAGCGCAACAACTGTCGCCGGTATACGCTTGATGTGGCCATCGAGTTTGCCGACCTCAACCTGCCTGCCGATGTTTGAGTGCTCCACTGAAATTCGGCATAATGCGATGTTTTTCTTGAGTAGCGGTGACCGCATTCCAGAGGTTATCACACCAATCTGGCTGCGCCCAACATGAACACAGTCGCCGTGGATCGCCTGCTCGTTCCCTGCTAATTCGAGACCAACAAGTCGACGCTGAGGATGTTGCCTAGCGCGGATCAGTGCGTCCTTGCCGATGAAATCTTCGTCCGCCTTGGATTTTAGCGCCACGGCGAATCCTATGCCAGCTTCGAACGGGTTGATCTGATCGTCAAATTCATTGCCGGCAAAGATCAGACCGGATTCAATTCTCAACATGTCCAGGGCATCAAAACCTAGCGGAGTGAGATCATGGGGTGCGCCAGACTCCCAAACAGCGTCCCACAACGCAGGGCCGTCCTTTGGATGGCACCACACTTCGTAGCCTAATTCGCCAGTGTAACCCGTGCGCGATACTAGGATTGGAATTCCATCGAAGTCCCCGATGCGGCCGATTAGAAAACGGAACCAACCAAGTTCCCCGACAGTCGGTTGAGATGGCGCCGACCAGACAATTTCTTCTAATATTTTTCGGCTCTTTGGCCCTTGCACTGCTATATTGTGAAGTTGATCTGACGAACTCCTCACCCACGCTCTGAGGCCCATCTCGGAGGCCTTTTGACGCAGCCAGATACCACCGTAGTCGGTTCCTCCGATCCAGCGGAAGTTGTCTTGGCCGAGACGAAACACAGTGCCGTCGTCCAGCATTCCACCAGTTTCGTTCACCATTGCTGAGTATGAAACTTGGCCGACCGCGACCTTGCGTACATTCCGCGTGAGAGTGCGCTGCAAAAGCTCTTCAGCGTCCGGACCGAGAACCTCAACCTTACGTAATGGGGACAAGTCCATCACCACTACTCCTTCACGGCAAGCATGGTACTCCTCGATAGCGCCGTGCTTGGTGTAGCTGGATGACATCCAAAAGCCGTTATACTCAATGAAACTACGCGTCAGCATCGAGGTGCGTGGGTGAAACGCGGTCTCACGTGTTAATAGGGGTTCTGATTCTGCCGTCATTCTGTATGCAATCCCTTTCGAGAAGATATTTTTTTCCGGATAAACTCGGATATGAATATCCGTCGGGTTCCAACCGTTGGCTGGGTCGATGTCGTCTGGGCAGGCTGATGATACGCAGACCAAATCTGTTGCTGCTCGTAACAATACATAGTCACCCGGCCGTGACCACGGTTCTGCAAAAGAAATTTGGTTGCTCACGACATCTGCCGTTGTGTTGTAAAAGAAGTTGATCGCCACCCAGCCCTGGTGCGGCGCGATCTCATAAGGCGCCAATGCGGCATTGAAATTATCGGTGCAGTTGACGTGACCCGGGTAGCCCATGTCGTCATAATATTTAGCGTTGCAGGCCAGACCGAAAGTGTCATGTCTACCCACTGTGTCGCGAACGACCTCGACTAAGGGGCGTAAGTCAGCATCGTAGAACTTCGAGAAGAGGCCGGGTCCAGGGTAGAGCGCGCCTAACGCGTAGCGAGTCACTGTCGGATCAATATCGCGCTGCACGCCGCGGTCGAGATCGGCTCGATGAAACGCCTGGAAGTCAGAACATTCACGGCCGTCGACGTCGATTACCTGAATGTATTCGCCGGCCTTGATTTCATACGCCTGTGCCGTCGCTTTAGGGATTCTGAAATCTAGCCGAGGGTCAGCCAAGGGTGGCGGTAGAGGTCGCTTCATTGTGACGTCAAACTGGGCGCGTTCAACCGTGACTCTTATCTCGGTCGGTGGATCTTGCATATTGACCCGCATGGGGCCGCCCGGGGCGGCAACGATACAAAGACAGGGACGCTCAGCATTGAACGAAACGGCCTCTCCAGCCGGGGAACCCTCGCCGAATAATATAGCCGCCTGAGCCTCGCCAAAATCGATATGGCCTGATTTAAACGCTTGCCTGGCGACATCGTAGCCGTCGCCGCAGTTGTTGATAATGGCCGCAAGACCACTCGCTAATTCGTTGGCCCTCAGACCGAGCGCGTCGAAATCCTCACCACCGCTCTTCCCCAGGACGACTAATTCACAGCGTTGTCCGCCTTCTCTGTCTGTAACCGTGATCCCGTCATTAGGTGCCAATGCGATAACACAAACGCCGCCTCCACGCGCGCGGTGGCGTTCAACGCCCGGCACGAAGGGGATCAACCCAGGCTCGAGAAGCCGGGTCCGCTCAAGTTGGTTGCTAACCATTTCCTGCTCCGACGTTATCTAATTCCGAGAACTTCGCCTTCTTAAGATTTGTCGATTTTATCCCGTTTGGAAAGTGGTTGATGATAGCCGCGTTATTTGGCCTCGCCCTGCAGATTTTTTCAGGTCAGTGCCAGTCCGCAGAGACATACTAGATTATTTATTATTCAATAGCTTGCTGGGTGGTACGCTCATCCAGCAAATGATAGTATCTCATAACCTATCCTGAACACGTAATTTGTTTGCCCGGATTGATGGAGATGAACAGCGAAGCTAAACTTTCGTGTAAAAAACTTTGGAAACTCTATGGTTCCGAACCCGATAGGTTTTTTGCCCGACACAATAGTCTGCCAAAACAAGTGGATATTGCCGACGGCGGTTACATTTGCGCCGTGCGCGAGGTCACGTTCGACGTATATCCCGGTGAAATCGTCGTCGTCATGGGATTGTCCGGATCAGGGAAATCTACGCTTGTACGCTGCCTCTCGCGCCTCATCGAGCCGACCGGCGGCGAGGTCACGTTCGAAGGACAGAACTTGCTCGCCGCCTCGCGCAAGGAGATGATCGACATTCGGCGCCATAAGATGGGTATGGTGTTTCAGCATTTTGCGCTTCTGCCTCACCGCACGGTGATCGATAACATCGCATTTCCGCTTGAAATCCAAGGGGTCAGCCGAGTCAAACGGCATGAGCGCGCGCGGGAAATTATAGACCTCGTGGGATTGAGCGGCCGGGAGCGGTATTACCCGCGTGAACTCTCGGGCGGACAGCAGCAAAGGGTCGGCATCGCCCGCTCCCTGGCGGTGGAACCTGACATATGGTTTTTAGACGAGCCGTTCTCTGCACTCGACCCATTGATTCGCCGTGAAATGCAGGATGAGTTCTTGCGCCTGCAGAGTTTGCTAAAGAAAACGATTGTATTTATTACTCATGATTTTGATGAAGCCATTAGATTGGCAGATAGAATTGCTATCATGAATGAGGGAGAGGTAGTCCAATTTGGATCTGTTGAGGATCTTGTACTAAACCCCGCCACTGACTACGTCCGCGATTTCACAAGGGAAATCCCTAAGGAAAAATTTTTGACCGTTGGTAGCGTCATGGGGCCAATTTCAGAAAATATAGGCACATTATCTTTTAGGACACGAGACCTAATCGCCGACATAGCTGCGGAAATTATTCAATCCGAATTCTCTGCCTGTGTAATTGATGACGCTGGTCAAAATGTGGGCTCCTTAACCCGTGACCAAGTGGTAAAAATTGTTTTTCCAAATGAAAAGTAAGAATTAGAGGGTCGCAGGACTTGCGCTGGAACGTAAGTTCTCTTAATCAAGCTTGGGTTCAGGGTGGCTGGCTAACGGCTTGCTTTGTGGCTGCCATAGCGTTGATTCTTTTGCGCAACACCTTGCCCGAATGGCTTCAAACACCTTCAGACTCTTGGACACAAAATCTCCCGCTACCATATCTCAATTTCGGTGGTGACGCGATAATTTCGCTCAGTTGGCCTGGTACAAATATTGCTGACTGGTTCAATGCAATTATAGAATTCCTTCGTAATCATAAAATTTTTGGCCTGGTTACTTTTAAGGAAGTTACTCGCGAAGTTGCTCAGTGGATCGTCTGGCCCCTCGACAAAACAGAACGCATCCTTGTTTTGGGATTTCGAGATTTATCGATCCCCGGCATTCCATGGATCATATCAGTCGCGTTGGCTGCAATACTTGGTTGGCATTTGAAAGGATGGCCTCTCGCCCTGTTATCTGGCTCATGTATCGCTTATTTTTCGGTATTTGGACTTTGGAAGCTGGCTATGACTACCTTGTCCTTAGTCCTGGTCACAGCACCAATTGCGGTAACTATCGGCTTATTTCTTGGCATACTTGCTATGAAGTCGCGCTCGTTTGAGAAGGCGCTTTGGCCGCTCCTAAATCTTATGCAGTCTTTACCACACTTTGGTTATCTAATCCCGATCGTGGTATTTGTAGGCCTAGGACACAAGGCCGGAGCGATTGCGACTATACTTTTTGCGATCCCGCCGATGGCTAAATTAACATTGGTTGGCCTGCAGGGAGTATCCAAAGAGGTTCTAGACGCTGGCGTGATGGCTGGGTGCACGCCGGTTCAAATGCTTTGGCGCGTCCGAATACCAGCCGCTCAGAAGACGCTGATGGTCGGTGTTAATCAAGTGATTATGCAATGTTTAGCAATGGTCGTAATCGCGTCTTTTGTTGGTGCGAGAGGACTTGGAATTGACCTTTTGTTTCGGCTTCAAACGCTACAGCTGGGAAGGGCTTTAGAGAGCGGCATCGCGATCGTATTAATGGCAATAACTCTGGACCGATTAAGCCAGGCGCTGGCTGAAAGGGAGCCCGAGCATAAACCTGAAGGCAATTTCTGGGTAAGACACCCATATATTGTTATAGCGATAGCGGCTATCCTATTGGGTGCCCTTATAGCACACTTCATCCCCCAAGCCGTCGTGTTACCCAGAGGCTCTACCGTTACTTTTGCGCCCTATTGGGATTTTGTAATCAAGAATATAGTCTTCGGACTATATGAGCCACTCAGCTTGATTAGGGATTATGCGCCACCTTACTTTCTGATGCCCATACGTGACTTTTTTAAGGAACTGCCTTGGCCCGTATTCGTAGGCGTACTTATGTTTCTTGGCTGGCGCCTTGGCGGATGGAGGATGGCGATACCAATAGGATTACTGCTTGGGTTTATTGTAATCTCGAGTTGGTGGACCGAGTTCATGATCACTACATATTTAGTTTTTGTGGCAGTTGTTGTCTGCGTAATGTGGGGTTTTCCAGTGGGTGTCTGGGCATCCAAGCGGGAAAGTCGCACACGGGTGGTCGCATTTTTATGCGACACTTTTCAAACTTTCCCATCATTCATTTATTTGATACCCGTGGTGATGCTATTCCAAGTAGGGACCATCTCGCAAATCATGGCAATTGTGATTTACGCCGGGATACCGATGGTACGTTATACTTATTTAGGTCTTCGAAATGTGCCACACGAAATTGTTGAAGCCGCTATTACATCTGGTTGTACTCCTCGGCAGATCTTGTGGAAGGTGCGAATGCCATTAGCCCTACCAGAAATCACGCTAGGACTAAATCAAACAATAATGTTTTCACTATTTATGGTTATGATCGCTGGGTTTATTGGGGGGAATTACGATTTGGCCCGAGAAATATTCAAGGCTAAGGCTAACAACGACGCCGGATTAGGAATTCTTCTGGCTCTATGCGTCGCCTTTCTCGGACTAACTATGGACAGGTTATTACAAGAGTGGGTAAAACGCAGAAAAGAGAAACTCGGCCTCGCCATTCAGTAATAACTTCATTTACAAATGAATTATATAACTGTCCATGAAAAGCGATGGCGCGCAAAAATCAGGCAATGGATTGCCAATCTTTACTCGCACATCTTTGCCGCCGAGTATAACAAACCCCAACTCAGCCCCCCCCAGCAACGCAGTTGAACTAGCCCTTTTCGGACAGCATGCCGCCATCGACTGGCATGATATGGCCGGTGACAAAGCTAGCCTCCTCAGACAGCAACCAGCGCACGGCGTAGGCGACCTCTTCGGGCCTGCCGATACGGCGCATAGGCACGCGGCCACCCTGTGGGCTCGGATCACCATTCCAGCCGCGCAACAAGAGCGGCGTCAGGATCGGCCCCGGCGCCACGGCGTTAATGCGGATATTTCGAGCCGCAACTTCGAGAGCGGCTGATTTTGTCATACCGGATACGGCGTGTTTAGCGGTGATATAGGGCGACTTTTCAGGATAGCCGGCAAGGCCCCAAATGGAGCTCATGTTGACAATCGCACCGCCGCCAACTTCGAGCATGGCTGGGATTTCAGACTGCATCGCCAGATAGACACCATTGATCATGATATCGAAAACACGCTGAACGCGGACCATATCCTGATCGGCTAGATTTGCCTGATCACCTTCAACACCGGCATTGTTAAAGGCCAAATCGAGCCTGCCAAATGCGCCTTGCGCCCGCGCCACCATGGCCTTGATCTGGCCTGCATCGGATACGTCGGTGGCCAAAAATTCAGCCTTGCCGCCTCCCTCCGTAACTTCATGAGCAACCTCTTGGCCGCCCGCCTCATCCACATCAGCGATTAATACGCTTGCGCCGACTTGCGCCAGAGCCAGCACGGTGGCGCGGCCAATACCAGATGCGCCGCCTGTAACGATTGCCACTCGATTTTTCATTATTATTATTATTATCCCCTCAATTCGGAAAGCCTCAACGATAATTACCAGCTAACACCGCTGCACTCGTTCTACAGCCTACTACTCCAATGCTACAGCACCTTAATCTCATCTCTATACGCTAATAGAATGAAGAAGTAGAAAACTAAAAAGGCCGACCCAAAACCTTTGGGCCGGCCTCTTAGGTGTTCTATACGAACTGGCTAATTTAACCAGGCCTTCCATTTTGCGTCGTTATCGTCCATCCACTTGGTTGCCGCATCCTGAACTTCCATCTTATCGACGTCAACAAGCTTAGACATAACTGCGACGTCTAAATTGCTGAAGTTAATTTTTTGGATAATGGCATAAGCACCGGGATCACGCGCTGGTAAACCTTCCCAAACACCAATTTTTAAGTATCCACCTTTAGGGTTGCCGCAGTCGTGCGTGAGTTCTGCGTTCAAGCCGCCAGAGGGATCATCCTTGCAACCATCCCAATATTCCGGAAACTCAATAAACTTTCCGTCATAGAGGGCTTCGATAAAATTAGGCGTCCAGTTAAAGTGCACGATTGGCTGCTTTTTCTCAAAAGCTATTGCAAGCTCGGCCCATATAGCATCGGCTGAGCCGGCATTGATTACATGGAAATTCATGCCGAGACCGAGCACGCGCTTGTCATCCCCTTTCAACCATTCTGCTGGTCCGCCAAGATACCGGCCTTTAGGAGCGGTTTCAGAGGTTGCGAATAGTTCGGCACAAGCGTTTAGAGCTTCCCAATCGGGCAACCCAGGGCAGACCTCCTCGACATAGGACGGATACCACCACTCTTCTCTGGTCTTGGCATCGTGGGTTGCTGCGTCAACCACACAACCCTTATCAACTTGTTTTTCAAAGGCGACACCAAAAGCGCCTTGCCAGACTTCATGAACGAGGTCGACATCGCCTTCGCACATCGCCTCATACACCGCGCCACTATCGGCGGGGACATATTCAACGTCACTTCCGCCTGCTTGCAGGATACGGCCTACAATTTCAGCGCCCACAAGCTGGCTAGTCCAGTTGTGTAGCGGAATTTTTATCGCTTCAGCGGATTTAGCCTTTTCACTGGCTATCACGAATGAAAATGCCATTAGGGTCACGCAGACACAGCCAATGACACTTCGAATACTAAGATATTTCATCATATTATTACTCCCTGCTAAAAGATTTTCATGTCCTGGTAGGATCGAAAACACAACTCAAAGGATCGCGGGGTAGTTGTCGATATAACGGCTAGAAAATTACCCAGACATAAGTTTACTTTGAGATGGACATTCTTCTTCTTCGTTATCAAGACTTGTTTAACATAGCTTGCTATGGCGTACCAGTGCAGGTTTGGGCCATGTTTTCTCTTTCTAGGGGATAGAAGAAATGTGCTACCGGTGAAATGCCGGCGCCACTGATTGGGAGTCAGGCTCGACCGACACCTTCTTGTTGCAGATTACAAAGTCCATGACATTTATCAGTTATCCAAAGTAGACTAGATGCAAGACCCCAGCATGTGGTCGAGCGCTCAGCCATTATTTTAGCGCTACGACATACGCCTCGCCCAAAGTTTTCCACGATAGTTGTGGCCGAAGCGCGGAGCAATCGAACCATTTGACCAAAATCCGGCCTCAGGCCAAGTCTGATTAATAATGCTCACCGATCGGTGCAAGGCCACCTAACTGCCAAACTAAGTCAGTTTTCGAAGCCCAACCCTCTCCTACCCCTTGACCCTGATGCCTGCGCGATCGTACGTGCAAAATACTCTACCATTTAGCCATGCCTCTGTGGGTCTTGAGCCCTTTTTAAAGACGCCCGGGCCATACGCACTTGCTCTCGACTTTACTGGAATACTGGAATTGATTTAATAGGGGCCCGAGAACGCCGAGGAACTCCGAAAAAAGTGATATGGGATGTGCTATGGTTTTGCTGGGAAGGGGTATTCTTCTTAATTAACAGTAATTTATTATCTTTTAAGGCGGATACCCCATCTGTCACTTTGCCCGAATTTTTTTGATTTCATATGTATGGAAGTGCTTAGAATGGAAAAATTATTTGCTCCTGAAGCGTTTGCTGGAAAGACAGTGCTTGTGACGGGCTCTACCTCAGGGATCGGGGCCGGGACGGCAAAGGCGTTTGCCACCTACGGTGCACAGGTGGTGGTCACCGGACGCAATCGCGAACGGGGCGAGGCGGTGGTAGCAGAGATCACCACCTCCGGCGGCGAAGCGGAGCTGTTAACCGGCGATGTGGCTGAAGCGGAATTCTGCGAAAAACTGATAGTGAAAAGCATTAAGCGATTTGGACGGCTCGATATTCTGGTCAACAATGCCGGGATCGCCATTCAAGGTAAAATTACGAGCCATTCCAACGCCGCATGGCAGGCGCTCGTCAACACCAATATAAACTCTGTCTTTTATCTGTCGAGAGCAGCCATTGGCCCCATGAAGCAGCAGGGCGGCGGTGTTATTATTAACCTGTCATCGGAGTGCGGGCTCATCGCCTATGAGGATCTCGCTGCTTACAGCGCCACCAAAGGCGCTGTCTCGATGTTCACGAAGGTATTAGCAATCGATCACGCACGTGACAATATTCGCGTTAACGCCATTTGTCCGGGCGATATCGACACGCCAATGACCGATATCGCCTGGAAGGCGATGAACTTATCTTCGGCTGAAATCAGGGAGAAATTAAAGGAGCATATTCCGATTGGCCGGGTCGGCAATACCGACGATATCGCCGCCATGGCGATGTTTCTAGCCTCGGATTCGGCTAGTTTTATCACGGGCGCAATCATTCCGGTCGATGGCGGCACGACTGCTCGATAATAACTGAACCAAAAATTTTCGTTGGACGATCTGCATAAATACTGATTTAAATTATTAATTAAGGTCAATAAGTCATTAATGATAAATGGACTTATTTTTCTTATTAAATTTAATCTACATAAGTTTCGGCCCCTCGTCGGGGGACTTCCTGAGGACCCCGGATCGCTAAAGGGATTTTTCTATTTTTATCAATTGAATAATAGACGTAATTAACTTTGCGACTTAAGGCGCGTGGAGGTGTCTTTCATAACCTTGATCCACGTCTTCCGGCTAGGTAGTTGGTGGGAGGGCCCGTTTAGCACCATTGTCGTTAATGGCAACATAGACGAACGTCCCCTCGGTGACCTTTACCTGCTCTGTTGTACGCCGCCGTTTGGCCCAGGTCTCCACTTTAACTGAAATTGAGGTTTTCCCCACACCTTCAATCGTCGCGTAGCAGGTGACGAGGTCACCCACCGCGATGGGTTGGTGGAATCGCATGGCGTTAACGGCAACGGTCGCAATGCGCCCGCCCGCACGTTCAACAGCAGGAACGGCGCCGGCCAAATCCATTTGCGACATTACCCAACCTCCAAACACGTCGCCATTAGCATTAGCATCTTTCGGCATCGCGAAGATACGCAGAGCAGGTTCGCTACCAGGCGGTTGGACGGTCTCCGGCATGGCGCTACTCTCCTTCTTGTTTAGCTACTATCAAGCCTGAAAGTGACCAGACTTAATACATGGCGTAAGTAGCTAGGCATCCCAGGACCAAAAATCTCGTCCCTCATTTATGAAGAAACGCGACATCACCATCTTGTGGACTTCGGAGGCACCGTCGACTAATTGGGCTTGGCGGGCGTAACGATACATCCATTCCAACAAGGTATCCCGCGAATAGCCGCGGGCGCCACATAGCTGAATGCAGGTATCAATGGTCTTATTGAGGGTATCCGCCACTGCAACCTTAGCCATCGAAACTTCCTTGCGTGCGCGATCGCCTCGGTCGAGTTTCCATGCCGCATACATGGTGAGCAGTCGGCCGGTATGGATGTTCATGGCAGCTTCGCCCAACATCCATTGGACGCCTTCGTGCTCGGCAAGTTTAGAGCCGAAGGATTCGCGTTCCTTGACATATTCAGCGGCAATCGACATCGCACGTTCCGACATGCCGAGCCATCGCATGCAATGAGTCAGGCGAGCCGGGCCGAGGCGTATCTGTGTCGCCCGCAAGCCGTCACCTATTTTCATCAGCACGTTGTGCTCGGCTATTTCAAGTCCATCGAACCGCAGTTCGCAATGCCCACCATGCTCTTCCGGCCCCATGATAGGTACTTTGCGCACGAGTTCCCAACCTGGTTGATCCTTGTGAAATAAAAATGCGCTTAAGCCATTGCGAGGATCGTCCGAGGTGCGTGCGATAAGAATGAAATGAGTGGAGGCACCAGCACCGGTAATGAACCATTTGTGGCCGTGCACCACCCATTTATCACCCTTTTTCTCGGCCCGGGTGTTCATCATCCCGGCCGGGTCCGAACCGCTGCCGGGATGTGGCTCCGTCATGACAAAGGCCGAGCGTACTTTACCGTCGATAATTGGTTGTAACCATTTTTCTTTCTGTGCATCCGTGCCGACCATCCAGAGAAGGCGCATATTGCCGTCATCGGGCGCGGCACAGTTCAGCGCAGCCGGGCCAAAGATTGAGAAATTGGCCTCTTCGTAAATTACCGCTTGCTCAGTCATTGATAATCCCATGCCGCCAAGTTCTTTCGGCATTTGCGGCGCCCATAGGCCAGCTGTTTTGGCTTTATCGCGCAAGGTCGCTAATTTTTCTAGCGGGATATTCTCATGCTCATCAAACGATTCTCGCGGGCCTTCGAGCGGGACGCATTCTTCTTGGACAAATTTGCGGACCCGGTGACGAAGTTCTTCGATTTCCGCTGAAAGTGTAAAATCCATGTTTTCTGCACCTTGTAATTCTGAAGCTGGGCCTTTTTTTATCAGGCTAAATATAAATTCAGGAAGAGTTCGCCCGCTCGCGCAAGACGAATTTTTGTATTTTGCCAGTCGCTGTCTTTGGCAACGGTCCGAATACCACCGCACTTGGTACTTTGAAATGCGCGAGATGCTCACGGCAAAAGGCAATGATGTTTTCGGCGCTGATATCTCCGGTATCGGCCTTAAGGTCAACAAAGGCAAGCGGGGTTTCACCCCATTTATCATCCGTCTTAGCGACCACGGCCGCCTCCAGCACATTGGGATGGCTATATAGAATATTCTCCACCTCAACGCTGGAAATATTTTCACCGCCTGAAATAATGACGTCCTTGGAACGGTCGCGCAGCTCGATATAGCCGTCTTGATGCATGACGCCAAGATCGCCGGTATGAAACCAACCGCCGGCGAAGGCCTTTTCAGTCTCTTCGGGGTTGGTGAGATAGCCTTTCATTAGCGTATTGCCTCGCAGCAAAATCTCGCCCATTGACTGTCCATCAGCTGCGAGCGGCTGACCGCTCTCTGGATCCGCAATGATCGCTTCGGAGAGGGCCAATGTCGGAACACCCTGGCGTGCCATCTTTTTGGCTCGCTCTGCCACGGTAAGAGCTGGCCAGTCATCCTGCCACTCTGAAATTAACGACGGGCCGTAGCATTCCGTTAAGCCATAGAGATGGGTCACGCGGAAGCCCATCTTCTCCACCGCAGCGATCACAGGACTCGGCGGTGGCGCGCCACCCACAGTTATGTCAACCTGCTGGGCAAAAACCTGCCGCTCCATGGCAGGGGCATTTGCGATCATGTTGAGGATTACCGGCGCGCCCGCCATGTGGGTAACACCTTCGTCCGATATTAACTGGAATATTCGGGTCGATTCGATCCTGCGCAGACAAATATGTGTGCCGGCCATTGCCGTTACCGCCCAAGTGTAAGTCCAGCCATTGCAATGAAACATTGGCAGTGTCCACAGATAAACGCTATTTGGCGTCAGGACGGCAGCAAACGCGTTCGAAAGCGCGTTCAGATAGGCGCCCCGATGATGATAGACAACCCCTTTGGGATTGCCGGTCGTGCCCGAAGTGTAGCTCAGCGTGATTGCGTCCCACTCATCCTCAGGCCGTTGCCAGTCATAATCCACTGTGCCATTAGAGATGAAGTGCTCAAAAGATTCATCGCCCAAGGTAGTGTCTTCTACTTTCGCCTCGGGGTCCTCCACCATGACTACATAGGGCCGCACACCGGAAAGCTCCATCGCTTCATGCAAGAGCGGCGCGAATTCACGATCGACAATAATAAGTTTGCTCTCAGCATGTTCCAATAAGCGCCCTATCAGGGACGCGTCGAGCCGAATATTGAGTGCATTCAGGACTGCGCCAGACATCGGCACGCCAAAATGCGCTTCCAGTGTTTCGGGTATATTGGGCGCTAGCAAAGAGACTGTATCTCCCCGCATGATTCCGCATGCCGCGAGTGCCCCGGCAAGGCGGCAGCATCGTGCATATGTTTCAGAATAAGTTTGCCGCCGGGCACCGTGTACTATTGCGGTACGTCCGGGATGAACGTTTGCCGCACGTGAGAGAAAATCCAACGGTGTTAGCGCCGCATAGTTCGCCGGGTTTCGGTCGAGATCTATGTCGTAGCGGTTTTTTTGGTCCAAACGGTGATCTCCCCATCAATTATCTAGTGCATGGCGGCAACCATGAGGTTTTGTCTGGCTCATGGCTAAAGGTCAAGCATTGGCGTTGAGCAAACCTGGGTCCAGGCATTGATAGTATTTTTTTGTATCTCTTTATTATTAGCCTCAGCCGGTCTTTATCGAATCAATCATTTTTAATATGTCTAACCCTGGTCGCAGAAAACCACTTAATTCGGCGTGTAGATAGCGTGGACGATTTTGTCGGACGTGCCCCAGATTGGCGCAACAGGCGAAGTACATACGTGCTCTAGCCAGGATGTCGTACTGTCTATGTGAGTGGCCCGAATTAAGTTATCCCGCTATACTTTCGGTCATGAAAGTTATGATCGTGTCGGACACAATTTGTCCCTGGTGTTACGTCGGAAAGCGGCGTTTTGAACGGGCTCTGGCCGAACGCACCGATGTCAAGCCAGTTATCGAATGGCGGCCTTTTCAGCTCAATCCGAATATGCCGACTGAGGGCCTGGACCGCAGGGCCTATATGCGTGCCAAATTCGGTACCGACGAGCGCGCCGAAGAAATTTACAGGACCATCCAGGATGCCGGAGACGACGAAAATATCCCCTTTGCTTTTGATTTGATCAGTCGTGTGCCTAACACTATCGGATCGCACCGGTTGATCAGTTGGTCGCTGCCGTCCGGCCGACAGGACAGTGTGGTCGAGATATTATTCCGCAGTTATTTTTTGTCTGGTCGAGATATCGGCGATATCGATGTTCTTGTCGAAGTCGCAGCGATTGCCGGGCTAAACGAAACCGAAGCGCGGGCTTACCTTTCCGGAGAAAAGGGTATCGAACAAGCCCAGGCTGAATCGTCGGAGGCGCATCGCTTGGGAATTTCCGGCGTGCCCTGCTTCATATTTGACAGTAAATACGCCGTCTCGGGCGCCCAGGGTCCCGAGGTTTTTTCACAAGTGTTTGACCTCGCCTTACAGCCCGATGGCGCGGATCAAGCAAAAGTACTTTGATTTGTTGTTAACGGTCTAGGTTGAGGTCCTGCGGTATGGGTGAAGAGCCTTCGCCCGTGTCCTGAGCGGTGCCGTCAAAAATCAAAAATAGATTACGCAAGAATCCTGGCGCCAAAACGGACAGGGGATTTACGGTAATTGTCGGTTCGGTGGTGGTGCCGGTCACCGAATAAGTTGCGGCAAAAATTCCTTCGCCGGGTCCACCTACCAAAAGGTCGCCGATTAGCGGAATGTTTCCTAACAAGCTGTTTACTGCATAGGCGGGCACTATGGTCCCGCGGATATCCACCTCATCAGTATCGAGATTGACCTTACCCATCGCGTTAACCCCGATCGAGCTGCCGGCGGTTTGCGCGTCTTCGATTGTTACGATGCTGTCGTTCAGCACAAAAGGTAGGCGAAATGATGAGAACGAGATGCCATCGCCCTGCAGGGCATCGTATATCCCGGTAAAGGAAGCAATAGATAAAATTTGCGCCAATGTCGGTGCGTTGATGAGGTGATAATCCTTGATCAGCACTTGGCCTCTCACCGGTGTTCCAGGTTCATCGTCATGCAGGATTGCATCCATCACCAAGTTGCCACCGACGGCATTGTCATAGATATTAAATGCGCGGGCGACTGACCCTGCATCCTCTGATCGCACTGTAAGGCGTCGTTTGGCGCCGTCCGGCTCGAGTACTAGACGGAATTCTGACCCGGTCACTAGCGTGCCAGTCAGAAACGCCGATTCTAGCCGCTCAGATGTGTTGATTACACGTGCTTGAGCGCCGGTTATTTGCTGATCGGCGCGTGTGATCAACCGTTCTACATTGGTTTCCAAAATGAAGGGCGGTAAATTACCCTGTTCCGAATCCAGCAGTTGGTCGATATATGGTCTTAGGTCGAGGCTTTTACCGCCAACATCGAGGATAATATTGTTGTCGTCATCGCGTCGGTATTTGACGGTTACGTCATTGTTGCCGAGCAGAACATTGCTAAGCTCGGCCTCGATTAACCGGCCTCTTTCGAGTTCCAAACTAGCGCGCCCCTTGATGCGTAGATCCTTTGATGTGAATTCAAAATTCTTTATGTCGACATCTTCATTGTCGTAAAGTGTGGCCAAGACGAAAATTGAAGCTTCGTCACCGACTTCCTTTTGCCAAAACAGTTCTGGGATATTCATTTTCAGCTGGCGCGCATCGAGCGCGGCAGTGACATGCTCCGAGCCCGAATTGGACATCGTATAGGAAAATCTAATATCGAAAGGTCCCTCGGCGAAGGACCCCAATTCGATGCCAAATTCCTTTTGGGCCGCGGTATCCAATACTGACGTGACATCATAGCGGCTCCGGAATGGTGCTTGCGTGGAGAAATTCTCCAGCCATTTGATTGTGGACGGCATGCCTTCGACCAGAATTTTTCCACCTACTTCCATACTGTTTTCGTCCAGCATGAGGCGAAGATTTCCCTGGCTGACGCCGCGCTCGCCAAATAGATTATCGACCGTAATATTGGTTAGTCGCGCGACCGCTGCGAACTGTACTTCGTGGAGTCTGACGTCGCTGCGAAACGGCAGTTTAACACCCATTTCGGTGCTGACATGGCCAGTAAATTGATCCGCCTTAAGGCCGAGAGCGCTCGGAAATTTAAGGCCTGGGCGGTCCAAAAGACGGATAGCATTTTCCGCCGGGCCCTCTAAATTTCCGATAATGGTCAGGGTTGCTGAATCCTGCATGAAGTCAGAAATCAATGCGACGCCGGTCGGCGCGTATATATCCTCGACAGTGCCGTCGCGCATAATTAGCGTCATGCTGCTACCATCGATATGGCCTTCACCATCGATACCATAAATGTAGGGTTGTCCTGGAAAATAATTTACCGTCGCATCTCGGATTACATAGTTCACATCGATCGAGTCTGGGCGCCTTCCAGTCTTGACCAGGTCAATCTCACCCGGTTCGATATCCAGAGCTGCGCTGAATTTCGAAATCACACCATCGTGGACGTTGGCAAGAATCCAAGACCTGGCTTTGGCCATAAGGAATTCAGGCCAATAATCTCCGAGTTGAGCAAACGGCATTTCTGTAAACTCGAAGTTACCGACCATTCCCGTTTGCTCGGGCATGCCGAAAATTTCCCCATGAAATTTGATGATCGGACCGCCGGTTGCGATGGTTAAATCATCTAAATTAATCGAGCTATAGGCGACATCGGTATCGCCGCGGACGCTCAGCGAGGTGATGTGAGGTGGCGCTGGGAATACGTCCGGCAAATGTAGAGATCCCTCGCCGCCCTTGAGATCGAATTTAACACGATCTACCAGATTGCCATCACGTGTCAGGGTAAATTCTAAATTGCCGGAAACCGGCAGGCGCAATGCATCTAGCTGTGCCAATTTAGGCGAAATGCCTGCAAGTTCTGCAGGTACCATTTCGCCGAACTCGAGCCTCGTTTGTACTTTGCCGTTGGCACGATCGAGGGCAGTCGCGGCCACAACTTTAAAAGCGACACCTCCAATTTCAATTTCAGCAAACAGTTCACCTTCTATGGCAGTTTCATTAAGGTCGAAAATCAAATCGGCTTCTGGCGCGCTCCATGACATATCCAATAGCTTGTCATCCACGCTAAGCACTGCCCCCAAGATACTAATCCGTCTCAATTGGTCGAGCGGATGATCGGTTCCCGGCGCCGCAAGAAAGTCGCTCACCAGCTTATTGGCGCCCGCGTCGGCTTGTTCAAACTCGGAAGTAAAGGCAAATCCCAATTTGCCTTGCAAATTTCGTACGAGCTGGAGCTCGGGCTGAAGCAATTCAATGCTTGTCGGCGAGATCTTGCCCTTGAGTAGCGACAGTGCGTCTAATTCGAGTGAAATCTTCGGCACGGCGGCAAGGACGTTGCCGTCACGGCCCACAGCGTGTGCATTAGTGATGCCAATCTTAATATCGGCAAACCGCTCACCTTCTATGGCGGTTTCATCAAGGTCGAAAGTCAAATCGGCTTCTGGCGCGTTCCATGACATATCCAATAGCTTGTCATCCACGCTAAGCACCGCCCCCAAGATACTAATCCGTTTCAATTGGCCGAGCGGATGATCGGTTCCCGGCGCCGCTAGGAAATCGGCCACCAGATCATTGGCACCCACGTCGCCCTCTTCAAACTCGGACATAAAGGCAAACCCCAATTTGCCTTGCAAATTTCGTACGAGCTGGAGCTCGGGCTGAAGCAATTCAATGCTTGTCGGCGAGATTTTGCCCTTGAGTAGCGACAGTGCGTCTAATTCGAGTGAAATCTTCGGCACAGTGGCAAGGACGCTGCCATCAGGGCCCACAGCGTGTGCATTAGTGATGCCAATCTTAATATCGGCAAACCGCTCACCTTCTGCGGCGGTTTCATCAAGGTCGAAAGTTAAATCGGCTTCTGGCGCGTTCCATGACATATCTAATAGCTTGTCATCCACGCTAAGTACCGCCCCCAAGATACTAATCCGTTTCAATTGGCCGAGCGAATGATCGGTTCCCGGCGTCGCTAGGAAATCGGCCACCAGATCATTGGCACCCACGTCGCCCTCTTCAAACTCGGAAGTAATGGCAAATCCCAATTTGCCTTGCAAATTTCGTACGAGCTGGAGCTCGGGCCGAAGCAATTCAATGCTTGTCGGCGAGATCTTGCCCTTGAGTAGCGACAGTGCGTCTAATTCGAGTGAAATCTTCGGCACAGTGGCAAGGACGCTGCCATCAGGGCCCAAAGCGTGCGCATTCATGACGAGGATATCGAGAGACCTGTTCCATCCCGCCCACGTCAGAATTGTATCCTCAAATTTGAACCGGTAGCTCAAATCTTCCGCTTCGAACGCTTCTTCGATGTAGGGCGAAATAAAGGCGATTGATATGGGCCCGTTCGACAAACGCCAGGAGACGATGGCGAATATGATCGCCAAACTGCCAAACACCGCTGCCGCGATACGAATAATATATTTTAACGTCTTATGCATAAGCGGCTATGGACGGCATGTCGCCAAAATCTTGACCCAACCCATTATGTCGCGCAGGTTGCACTCACTATGGTCGCACACGACATCCATCAAAGTGCTGTCTGAGACATGCGGAGTCTATCTTTCTTAACAGATAAAGGCGTTTTGCCGAAACCCGCTGAGCCAGAGCGCGCTCAACGTGAATTGGATATGTGGCTTCACGAAGCGCACACAAGGTCCACCGACGAGCCCGAATTAGCTCAGTTTATGGCTGATCTTTTGACGCAGAACGATGGCCGTGAATTTCTCCAGGCCGTATTTGGTAACAGCCCGTTCCTGTCGCTTGGCCTGCGTCACGATCCCTCGATATTACAACACGTGACTGAGCACGGTTTCGATAAAACCTTTGAGTACTTGTTGACGGCGCTGGAAGGCAAACAATTGTGGCGTATGGGTCGGGCAGAGGTCATGTCCGGTCTTCGCTTAGCTAAGCGCAGCGTCGCTGTAGCCATTGGGATGGCAGATATCTCCGGAGCTTGGCCTCTTGAGAAGGTCTGTCGGAGTCTTTCGCAGTTCGCCGAAATATCAATTTCGATCGCCCTGAATTACCTTCTTTTTCAAGCCTATAAGTCGGAGCAATTACTCTTGGAAAACCCGGATGATCCTGAATCCGAATCGGGCGTTGTCGTTCTCGGGATGGGTAAACTCGGTGCCCGCGAGTTGAACTATTCAAGCGATATCGATCTTCTAGTTCTCTTCGATGGCGAAAAAATTAATCATCACGGCAGTGACGGCCCGCAACAGGGCTTGCATCGTATGGTCCGGGAAATGGTATCGCTGATGGGAGAGCGCAGTGCGGACGGGTATGTGTTTCGCACCGACATGCGATTACGCCCGGACCCTGGAGCCACTCCACTTGCAGTCTCAACCGCGGCTGCGGAACAATATTACGAGAGTCTAGGACAAAATTGGGAGCGCGCGGCGATGATAAAGGCGCGCCCTGTAGCTGGCGATCAAGAAGTCGGGGCTCAGTTTCTTAATCGCCTGGTGCCTTTCGTCTGGCGCAAATATCTCGATTTTGCTGCGATAGAGGATATTCATTCGATTAAACGCCAAATCAACGCCCATAAAGGGCACCATGAAATAGCGGTCGCCGGGCACGATATCAAAGTCGGCCGCGGCGGAATCCGCGAGATCGAGTTCTACGCGCAAACCCAACAATTGATTTGGGGCGGCAAGGAGCCGGAACTACGTCTCGGCGCTACGTGCGAGGCTCTCCGTGCCTTGGCAAAAGCCGGCCACGCCGATTCGGAGGTGGTCGATGATTTGGTGGCCGCCTATGGATATCTGCGCCGTCTCGAGCATCGTCTTCAAATGGTCGCTGACGAACAAACTCATTTGTTGCCCGCTAAGGCGGGAGACCTTGCTGCCATTGCCTGCTTTATGGGTTATGAAACAACGGACGAGTTGGCATTTGATGTGAAATTTCATCTTTCCCGGGTGGAGAGCCATTATGCAGCCCTATTCGAGGATTCGCCCCAACTCGGTGGCTCGGGAGGCAATTTAGTCTTTACCGGAACAGAAGATGATCTTGATACACTACAAACCCTGAGCGATCTTGGGTTTGGTGACGGCAAAGCAGTTTCGGCGACGGTGCGTGGCTGGCATCACGGCCGCATCCGGGCAACCCGAAGCACCCGCGCGCGCGAACTCTTGACCGAATTGATGCCAGGCTTGCTCGGCTCGTTGTCGCAAACTGTCAATCCTGATGCAGCGTTTCGGCATTTCGATGAATTTCTCACCAAACTACCGGCTGGCGTCCAACTATTTTCCATGTTTTATGCGCGCCCCGGCCTATTGAATTCATTAGCAGAAATCATGGGAAGTGCTCCCAGCCTCGCCGAGCATTTAAGCCGGCACCCGAATCTCCTCAATGGCGTTTTGACCGGACAATTCTATGAACCCATCGGCAAAGTGTCAGAGCTTTCGGAAAATTTGAGCGAAAGCCTGGTTTTGGCAATCGATTTCCAGGATGTGCTCGACGCCGCGCGGCGTTGGACACATGACCGGGAATTTCAAATCGGCATGCAGCTACTCCGCGGCATGATCTCGGGCGAGCAAGCTGGCACCGCGCTGAGCGATGTTGCTGATGCATCTCTGCGCGGACTGCTGCCCCACGTTGAAGCAGAGTTTCAGCGCGCCCATGGCAAAATGCCGGGCGGCGAATTTGTCATTGTCGGATTGGGCAAACTCGGCGGACGGGAAATAACTTTTTCGTCGGATCTCGACGTGATCTTTATCTACCGCGGTGGCTCCGCCGATCAGAACCAGTCTGAGGGTCCGCGCCGGCTCCCCCTCAGCCAGTATTATGGACGCCTGAGCCAACGTTTGGTGACGGCCGTGAGTGCGCTAACACCGGAGGGTAAACTTTATGAGATTGATGCCCGCCTCCGGCCGTCTGGAAACTCATCACCATTGGCCTCGGAAGTTGAGGGATTTGCCAACTATCATAACAAATCCGCCTGGACGTGGGAGCATATGGCGTTGACCCGCGCCAGGGTGATTAGCGGCAGTCCAGCGCTTGGGAAACATGTTATGGAGATCATTCGCACCGTTGTGGAGAAGCCCCGCGAAGACCCGGGGCTGGTCATCGAAGTCGCGAGCATGCGCGAACGTATCAACAAGAAGCGTAGAACCAATAATATTTGGAAACTCAAACATGTACGCGGCGGTCTACTCGATATTGAATTCATTGCCCAATACCTCCAACTTCGTAATGCATCCCGGCACTCAGAGATCCTATCGCAGGAGACCTATCTGGTTTTTGAACGACTTGCACGTTGCGGCATTATCGAGGAAGAAGATGCGGCAAGCTTAACTAATGCCACCCGGTTGATGCGTCGGCTGCAAGCCCTCCTCCGGTTGACGGTTGGCGTCAGCCGCGACGAGGGTCGATATCCTGCGGGCGTGCGCCAAGCACTTGCCAAAGAGGCTGGCGTTGAGACATTCGGTGAGGTGAGAGAGCGGCTTATGAAATCGGAGGAGAGTGTCCGTGCCTTTTATGCGCGTTATGTGCAACAACCGGCGGAAGCCGGTATCCAGGACAAAAACAAAAAAGAAAGTGAGATAGTATGAGAAAAGATATTGTTGAAGGATCCGAGGCGCCTGATTTCGAAGCTGTAACGGATGGCAACGGCAAGCTGAAACTGTCGTCTTTAAGGGGTAGGCATGTGGTGCTCTATTTTTACCCTAAGGACGATACGCCCGGGTGCACGAAAGAATCCTGCGGCTTTGCCGAAATGCACCAGGACTTCATGGATAAGAATGCTGAGATAGTCGGTGTTTCCAAGGACAGTGTCGCACGGCACGACAATTTCAAAAATAAATACGGCCTGCCCTTCACTCTGGTGTCAGATCAAGATGGGTCAATCTGCAAGGCCTACGGCACCTGGGTGGAGAAGAAGAATTACGGGCGTACCTATATGGGCATCCAACGCGCGACATTCCTCATCGACGACAAAGGGTGCGTTTCCCATGTATGGCGGAACGTTAAGGTTGATGGACATATCGAAGCCGTCATGCGTGCCCTTGCCGATCTATAATCTGGCCGTTATCGCGCGTACGATCCTGTGCGAGCCTAATCCGGGTGACAAGGTAGCGCGTACCCATTCAGCCGCAGAGGATTGGCTTACCGTCAGGACATCTGCGGGGCGACCAGCTATTGCGACTAGCTCTTCCATCACCGCTATGCCCGATTGGCCAGCTCGACCCGCCCTGCCTAAATTGATGAAGCCGCGCCTTATGCCGCGTCGGCGAGTGGGAGGCGCGCGAGGGCGTATCGCGCTTCTCCATGCGGTCGCGCATATCGAGTTAAACGCAATCGATCTAGCTTGGGACCTGATTGGGCGATTTGTGGCCCACGATTGGCCGATAGAATTTTTTGATGACTGGATCGGCGTCGCCGATGACGAAGCCCGCCACTTCACTAAGGTCCAGGCGCGCCTGAAGGAGCTTGGCGGGAGCTATGGAGACCTTCCCGCACATGACGGTTTGTGGGAAGCAGCGATGGCAACGGCAGACGACGCTCTCGTCCGCCTTGCCGTGGTGCCCATGGTGTTGGAAGCGCGTGGGCTCGACGTAACACCTGGGATGATCGAACGACTACAGCGCGCTGGTGACGATACCAGCGCGACCCTTCTCGAGATCATCCTGCGTGAAGAAATTTCTCATGTTGCGGCCGGTCAGCGCTGGTTCGCTTATCTCTGCCGCCTGCGCGGCCTCCCTGAAATTGAAACTTGGCGCAAACTGGTAGCAGCGTATTATCGTGGAGCTCAAAGACCGCCATTCAACGAAGCCGCGCGCCGAGCTGCAGGCATGACACCCGAACTCTACCAACTGTTTGCCTAACCCCAGCTTATTGGCTTTCGGCTTCAGGGCTATCAGCAGGCTCAACGCCGAGGATGCCAACGCGTTGAGCTAGGGAAGCTGCCATAAATTTGTCGAGCTCGCCATCGAGCACAGCGTCCGGATTGGAGCTCTCTATATTGGTACGTAAATCCTTCACCAAACGATAAGGCTGCAAAACGTAAGAACGAATTTGGTGTCCCCAGCCAATATCACTTTTTTGCGCATTTAGGGCCTGGGACTCTTCCTCCCGGCGCTGCAATTCAGCCTCGTACAGGCGTGCCCTCAACATCGACATTGCCGCAGCGCGGTTGCGGTGCTGAGAGCGTTCGGCCTGGCATTGCACGACGGTATTGCTTGGAAGATGCGTGATGCGCACCGCGCTATCGGTGCGGTTCACATGCTGTCCACCAGCACCAGACGCGCGGTAGGTATCGATGCGGAGGTCCTTTTCGTCTAGTTCAATATCTATCTCGTCGTCAACGACCGGGAAAACCCAGATGGAGGCAAAGCTCGTATGCCGGCGAGCATTTGAATCAAACGGCGATATACGCACCAGGCGATGCACCCCACTTTCAGTCTTCAGCCAACCATAGGCCGTGGCGCCTGATATTCGGATAGTCGCTGATTTAATGCCAGCCTCTTCGCCTGCGCTCTCCTCAATCCATTCTACTCTATAACCGTTGGCACCCGCCCAGCGCACATACATGCGGAGTAGCATTTGCGCCCAATCCTGTGATTCGGTCCCCCCAGCGCCAGCATGAACTTCCAAAAAGCAGTCATTCTTATCGGCTTCACCTGAAAGCAGGCTTTCCAACTCTAGCTTAGTGGAGCGGCTTTGAAGCTCACGTAAATTCTCCACCGCTTCAGCAAAACTTTCCTCATCATTTTCCTCTTCCGCTAACTCAGCAAGAGCCAGCGCATCTTCTAATTCGTGCTCAAGACTGTAGTATCCTGTAATCGCCTGATCGAGCCGAGTCCGCTCCTGCATCATGGATTGCGCGGCTTGTTGATCATTCCACAACGCCGGATCTTCGGCACGGGTGTTCAATTCTTCAAGATTTTTGACCGCCTGATCGAAGTCAAAGATGCCTCCTCAGAAGAGCCATCGACTGCTTGATCTTCTCAGTAAGGGACAAAATGTCGGCGCGCATGCTTGGCGTCTCTTATGTTGGGGTTAGGGTCTGGAAAGATGGAAGGTTCGATCGTTTATAAGAAGCTCCTAGTATAGGCCGCCAGAGCCTTCGGTCAAAACGGGAGTGCCCTTGAGATAGTTTTGATTGCCAGCTCGTTTGATAGACGGGCTCGGCTCGGTACCAATACGAAATGCCTCCATCAATATATTTTTATCACCCTCTCTAGCTGCCAATCCGGTCTGGCCATCAATTCGCATAAAGCGGATGCCTCGCGGGACACGAAACGGTACCGCCGGTGTATCTGCGAGGGATTGCCGCATGAATTCGCGGAAAATAGGTGCCGCAACCTTACCGCCAGATTCGCGTCGCCCCAATGTTTTCGGCTGATCGAAACCAACATAAACACCAACTGCTAGGTCGGGCGTAAAGCCTATGAACCAGGCATCTTTAAAATTATTGGTGGTCCCGGTTTTGCCACCTATTGGTTTTCCCAATTCATTAATCGAGCGGCCAGTGCCACGAATCACCACGCCTTCCAACATAGAGACAATTTGATAGGCGCTTAAAGGATCTGCAATCTGCTCACGCATATCGGGTAGCTGCGGTGGCTGCTGCTGACCCCAAGATATTTCGCTGCAAATTTTGCAGGCGCGGCCATCACGTGTGTAAATTGTGAGGCCATGACGGTCTTGAATGCGTTCGATAAACTCAGGAGAAATGTAGCGGCCACCATTGACCAGCATGGCGTAAGCAGAGGTCAATTTAAGGACTGTTGTTTCCCCGGCGCCGAGAGACATCGACGGCATAATCGGCAGATTGGGATGAACGTCAAAGCGCCTAGCATAGTCCGCCACCGTCTCCATGCCGAGCCGCTGCGCGATCCGCACTGTCATTAAATTGCGAGATTTTTCCAACCCAAGGCGTAGCGTGCTCGGACCGTAGAATTTCTGTGAGTAATTCTCCGGTTTCCACTTTCCTAGACCCTCACCTTGATCAATCACATAGGGCGCATCAAGAACCATGGTTGCCGGCGTAAACCCGTTGTCGAGAGCCGCCAAGTAAACGAATGGTTTGAACGCGGAGCCGGGCTGCCGGTTAGCCTGGGTAGCCCGGTTAAATTGACTAAGGGAAAAGTCAAAACCGCCTGAAAGCGCCAACACACGCCCCGAGTGCGGGTCCAGCACCACCAGGGCACCACTCACTTCCGGGACTTGCCGGAGGGTGAAACCGACGTGCGTTCCTTCGCCTGTGGTAACCGCCTCGACATATATGACATCGCCAGATGCCAGTACCTGGGCAGGATTTTCTACTTTCGGCCCGCGTTTTTGCCCTTTGAGCGTTTTCCGTGCCCATCCTAAATCAGCTACGGTTAGTTCTCCCGCCTCACCATCACCAAGAAGAAAATAGGCCGTTTTGGGCGTGACTTTTTGGACGAAGGCCAGGCGCCACGAAGTTTGTGGCAGCTTGAGCGACAGTGCGGCAAATCGTTCCTGCCAATTTTCGGGCTCCGGCCCGATGTTGGCCAGCGGTCCGCGCCACCCATGGCGCAGGTCGTAGGTGATCAAACCGTCGCGTAGTGCCGTGTCAGCATGGCGCTGCAGGACAGGGTCCAAGGTCGTGCGAACGGAAAGTCCTCCACGATAAAGTTTGGCCTCTCCGAATTTATCAGACAACCAGCGGCGAACTTCCTCGGTAAAAAAGGCAGCCTCAACATATTCCTCCGCGTCACGTTGCGTGGTCCTAAGGGGTTCGAGAGTCGCAAGATTGGCTTCCTCTCGGCTAATCCTGTCGTTTTCAACCATTTGTGATAGCACCCAGTCCCGCCGGGCGACTGCGGCTTGGTGTTTTTTTATCGGATGATAATTATTTGGTGCTTTTGGCAAGGCTGCAAGATAGGCCGCCTCGGCAAGGCTTAATTCATCCAATGATTTATTAAAATAATTTAATGCGGCCGCAGCCACGCCAAACGAACGGTAACCAAGATAAATTTCGTTGAGGTAAAGCTCAAGGATACGGTCTTTGCTGAACGTATCTTCGATGCGTATGGCCAGAATTGCTTCCTTAAATTTTCTCTCCATCGACGTTTCATTAGTGAGGAGAAAGTTTTTGGCGACCTGCTGAGTGATAGTCGATGCGCCCACCAGGCGCTTGTCGGAACCAAAGTTGCCAATATTTTGGATAAGCGCACCAGCGACGCTGACCGGGTCGAGCCCAAAATGGTCATAAAAATTTTTATCTTCCGCCGAAAGGAAAACGTCGACCACGCGTTTGGGCATGGCGCTAATTGGGACGAACACCCGTTTTTCAATGGCGTATTCGGCCACCAGTCTGCCATCTCCAGCATGCACCCGTGTCATGGTAGCTGGTTCGTACGCAGCCAGTTGCCGATGATCAGGCAAATCCTGTCCATAATGGTAAAAAAGATAGACCACGCCGGCGACGATGATGACCGCAGCGAGTAACAGCCCTGCCAGAGAATAATATAAATACTTCATGTTCGGTGTTCGATTTTCCCACCGGTTGATCTGCCTATGCGACGCCAGCTTTCATTAACAGAGGGAATTACAACTTACGCGGTTATATTACTATGGCCGAAATGTGGCGCGTTTATGACCTTTGCGTACAGGTTTCATGTTGTAAAAAATAACCTTCAATCGCCCGGACTATACTTCGCATAATCGCGTATCGCCCCGCCTCCGACGACAATATCTTACGGTCCCTGGTATTCGACATATACCCCATTTCCACGAGGACAGACGGCACATTAGGGGCCTTAAGGACACGGAAGCCTGCAAAACGGTGCGTGCGGCCGAGCAATTTGGTCGTTTTTTTTAGTTCGGGAATAAGTTCGCCGGCGAAAATGGCGGAACAGGTCATGGTTGCGCGCTGAACGAGTGATAATAAAATTTTGCGAACATCTTCTTCATACGCGTCAGAATTATTAACTTCGAACAGAGAATCGACCTCGTTCTCTCGCGCTGCCAAGGCTTCGGTTTCGGCGTCTGAAGCCTTTTCTGACAGGGTGTAAACGGAGGCGCCACGGATAGCTCGATTTTGGTGGTGATCGGCATGGAGTGAAATGAACAGATCGGCATTTTTTTCCTGTGCCAATTTTGACCGCGAAGAAAGAGATAAATATTTATCGTCCCTTCGAGACAGAATCACATCATAGCCGCGTTCGACCAGTATAACTTCCAAGGCAAGCGCAGCCGCCAAGGTGAAATCCTTTTCATATATTCCGTTTTCGGCCACCGCGCCCGGGTCCGCGCCACCATGGCCGGCATCGACAACGATCAGCAATGGTTGTCTCGAAAAAGGCTTGAGATTTGGGCGTCGCGGCGGTGGCAGGAAAGTTCCTTGCGCTGCGGCCGATGCCGTCTCTGCTCCGCTTTGATAGTCTGTTTGGTGCTCTGCTGTAGCGGATTGGTTGCTTGTTGCTGAGTTCGACCCAGACGGCGCAAACGAACTTTCTGTGACCTGAATGAGATCAATGACAAGCCGGTAGACCTTGGATACTCCTGGCGCCAACATAAATGCCTGGGTTACTTTGACCGGCGCTCTTAAATCGACCACAATCCTTGCAGTCTCGTTCTGAAGCTGACCGTATCGTATGGCACCAATGAGGCCGCTGTTAAGCGAAGGTTTGCTATCGTCGAACGCCCATTCTGCACCGATCATATCCACGATGAGTCGATACGGGTCTTTCAGGGTAAATATTCGAAATGGCACACCTTCACTAAGATCTAGCACGAGTCGAGTGGCATTCTCTTGCTGTCCGACACGCGCATCCTTGATGACCGGCTTAGCATGCACTGCCAGGTCAAAAACCGCTATGAACAGCGTTAACACACAAATAAACACCCACCAGAAGCGTATCACGGGGGAGAATCACCTGTTGGTTTTTGAGCGTCCATGTCTAACATTTTTACCGATTAATTACGCGACTTGATCGTTGGCCACCGGCCACGCCCGCTAAAGTGTTTGTCGCCTCCCACTGCACAGAGTATCATAGGCATGCGAACGAAATTTTGATTATTCACCTGTCCACCTTTGGAGGTGGCAACACAGCCCAACTACCTACATGACGGTGTTCAGCAGAAATGTTGAATTGCTCGCCACTCACTGTTTGGGTTTAAACGACATATGATGGAATTGATGACACACGCGAAGCTGAAGCCGGATATGGTCTGGCATAGATTGGCCCCGCACTGTCCGTCATGGCAGGAGCAACTTTCGCCGTGTTCGACGGAGCGTCGCGCCGGGCAATTAGCTTCCCAAATTCGACAACGCCGCCGCGCCAAGTTCGCGGCCGATGCGTTGCAGTCACGGAGAAAACTGACCAATGGTCAAAAGAATGCTGATCGACGCCAGCCATGCGGAAGAAACCCGCGTGGTGGTGGCGAATGGAACACGACTCGAAGAATTTGATTTCGAAACATCGGCGAAGAAGCAGCTTAAGGGAAATTTTTATCTCGCTAAGGTAATGAGGGTCGAACCCTCGTTGCAGGCTGCTTTTATAGAGTATGGCGGAAACCGTCACGGTTTTCTGCCGTTTGGTGAAATCCATCCTGATTATTATCAAATACCGGTTGCCGACAGAGAGGCGTTGTTTGCAGAACAAAGGGACGCTAACGATGACGATGACCATGCCGATGAAGAAGAGAAGAATAACGAAACTTCGTCGGCGACGGTAGATGGGGCAGATGCGGATGATGTAGCAAATGCACAAGGTAGTAACTCGGCGACGGAACAAATTGATCTCGCCGCGGAGAAACCCGCAACCGACATCGAGGCGAGTGAGGACATTGATTCACCTACCGAAGTTCGCGTCGCCAGCCCTGACGAATCCGTTGAGACGTTGGGTGGCGACGATATAGACGATGAAGCGCAACGTCGGCTCCATGTCAGCCGGTCGCTTTTGTCGCGCCGCTATAAAATCCAAGAAGTTATAAAAAAACGCCAAATCATGCTGATTCAGGTAGTGAAGGAAGAACGCGGCAATAAGGGCGCTGCGCTGACAACCTTTCTTTCCCTGGCCGGCCGGTATTGCGTCCTAATGCCCAATGCTGTGCGCGGTGGCGGAATATCCCGCAAAATCGTCAATGCCGACGACCGCAAGCGCCTCAAGGCCATCACTGCCGAATTAAAGGTCCCTTCCCGCATGGCGGTCATCGTGCGTACTGCTGGCCTGGCCCGAACGCGGGCTGAGATCAAACGGGATTTCGAATATCTATTGCGCCAATGGGAGGGAATTCGCAAGGCAACCCTCGAGTCCAGTGCTCCAGTTCTGATCAACGAGGAAGCCAATCTGATCCGGCGTTCGATACGCGACCTGTATTCTCGTGACATCGATCAAATTCAGGTTGAGGGCGAGGAAGGCTACCGGATCGCTAAAGACTTCATGCGGACGCTAATTCCAAGCCATAGTTCTCGAGTGCAGCCCTACCGCGATCGCGTCCCGCTGTTCACGTGTTACCAGATAGAGGGTCAACTCGACGCAATGTACAGCCCACAAGTACAATTGCGCTCAGGCGGCTATTTGGTCATCAACCCTACCGAAGCCCTAGTATCGATCGATGTGAATTCAGGCCGGGCGACAAAGCAGCGCACGGTCGAGGAAACAGCACTAACAACAAACCAGGAAGCCGCGGACGAAATTGCGCGGCAACTGCGACTGCGAGATTTGGCGGGACTGGTGGTGATCGATTTCATTGACATGGATGAGAATCGGAATCAGAGAAATATCGAACGCCGGTTCAAGGAAGCGATGCGCAATGACCGCGCGCGAATTCAGATTGGCCGTATCAGTCCCTTCGGCTTGCTGGAGCTATCCCGCCAGCGCTTGCGGCCGAGTCTTTTGGAAACGGCTACGGAAATATGTTCGACGTGCTCCGGCATGGGTGCCGTCCGAACCACGGCATCGTCAGCAGTACACGTTCTTAGGGCCATTGAGGAAGAAGGCCTGCGAGAGCGTAGCGGTCAAATTCTCGTACATGTACCAGGCGAAATCGCACTCTATATTCTTAACCACAAGCGCGATGCGCTGAATGAAATTGGGTCGCGATACGCGATGGAGATCGCATTTAAAGACGATCCCACCCTTGTGCCACCTATGTACAACATCGAAACCCTGCGAGCGCACGAGGTGGGATCTTCGGAGGCCCGGGCGGATTCAATGATTATTGAAGAAGCGCCGGATATTAAGCCAATCGCTGTTGTGGATGAGACCAAAGACGAAGAACAGCCGCGCCGGCGCAGGCGGCGGCGTAAGCCCAGAACGACAAAGCCACGGGATGGAAAGACCGACACGGCAGAAACACCCACAGCCAACGCCGCCAAGGGAGCGACCGAAAACACTGAACTGACAGAGCCCACTGAACAGATTGTTACGGCAGCGTCAGAAGGCGATGAAGACCTCGCTCTAAAAAAACGTCGACGGCGCGGCCGACGTGGTGGGCGGCGGCGTAATGCCCGGAAGCGCGACGCGGCGGAGGAATCCAGCACTGATAAGGCCCAGAAAACCAACACACATGGGACGACAGAAGATAACCCAGAATTAACTGCTTCAGAACCGGACATATCCTCTGACAAACCAGGTAATTCCCCAGCGGACGGCCTTGTTTCAGCGGGAGAAACCGTATCGCAAGGCGAAGAAACAGGCCAAAGCGAAAAAAAACCGAAACGTGCTAGCCGTTCGAGATGGAAACGCACGACTGAGAAGCAACCGGATAGTGACGCTTCGGCGGGTGAAGATGCGGGCAGCGTTGGGACAGCAGTGCACGCTAGTGATGATAGCTCCACAAGTGGTAGCAACGAGGCGCCTAAAGAAGTACCCGCGCCTGCCACCATCGGCGTTTCTCCGCCATCACCTGACGATAAGAGCGATGATACCGCCAACGATAAATTAGCAGCCGGATTAGTTACAGACCAATCAGACGATAATTTGAACGGCGTGGATTCTGGCAAACGGCGTACTGAGACTTCTCTGCGCCGCACAGGATGGTGGCAGCGGGTTTTGTCTTAACTCTGGACGAGCCTGCCTGAACGACCCGGCGTCATTTCATTTGTTTTTAAGCCAACGAATGAGAGCTTCGGCGGCGCGTGATACAGTTTCGGGGTCACTGGCAAATGAAATTCGTACATAACGGTTGCCGCGCGCCGTGTCGAAATCGATACCGGGCGTAGCCGCAACGCCAGTCGCTTTCAGCATGTCCTGGCAAAATTGTTGCGAATCATTAGTAAGGCGAGAGACGTCCGCATAGACATAAAACGCGCCGTCTGAGGGCGCCAGGGCTCCAAAACCCGCCTTAGGCAGTGCGTGCTGTAATATTTTTCGATTTTCTGCGTACCGAGCAACGTTTGCGTCAAGTTCATCGCGGCAATCGAACGCGGCGAGAGCTACATGTTGCGATAACGCGGGCGGCGAAATGAATATGTTTTGCGACAACCGTTCGACTGGACGCACCAAATCTGATGGAAAAACCATCCAGCCAAGCCGCCAACCGGTCATCGCAAAATATTTTGAAAATCCGTTGGCAACAATAGCACTGTTGCTATAGGCGAGAATCGTCTCAGCGCGCTCACCATAGGTGATGCCATGATAGATTTCGTCTGAAATGATGCGAATACCTTCTTCGTCACAATACTTTGCCACCGCTTTAAATTCATCGCGCGGAATCATTGTACCTGTCGGGTTCGATGGGCTGGAGATGATGAGCCCTTGGATAGGTTCTTTCAAAGTTTGCAAGAGCTTGACGGTCGGCTGAAAACGAGTTTCTGGCCCAGCCGGCAAACCTACTGATTCCAAACCGAGCGCAGTAAGCGTGTTGCGGTAGGCTGGATAGCTGGGCTCAGCCATCGCCACTCGGTCGCCGACATCGAAGGCCGCAAGAAATGCCAGCAAAAGTCCTCCCGAAGCGCCGATAGAGACAGTAATCCGCGTAGGCGCCACCTGCCGACCATAATACTCTGCATAGTGTTGGGCGATGCGAGAACGTAAAATTGGGTTGCCCTGCGCTTCGGTATAACCCAGATGGGCGTGATCAAGCGCGGCATGCGCGGCTTCAAGGGCACGGGATGGTGCGCCGCTAACCGGCTCGCCCGTTTCCATATGTATGATATCTGCGCCGCCATCAGCCATTTCATTAGCAGTCTTGAGAATTTCCATTGCATAAAAGGGTGCGATGCCAGCACGTTTAGAAATTTTCATCCGATCCGCCCCGGCTTAAAGTATGCCGCCGCTGGCGAGGCCAAAGCCTCGCCGGTCCGTAACAAATACACAGGTTTCTGGGCTGCGTGGCGAGCCCCCGGGACAATGGATCGCATTTACACGGCCAATTTCCAGAACTTTAGCAAGCTGGTGGCCGCGCTGGCTAAGACTGTCGCGCAGCACCGCACCAAAATCAGGCTCGATAAGAACGATGTCAGGGATGCCACCGTGATGGAGACGAGGTGCACTCATTGCTTCGCGCAGTGGCAACCCATCGAGAAGTAGCCCCCGCATCACACTAGCCAAAGCTGAGGGCGCCGCAGCGCCACCTACTGAGCCGGCCGCAAAGAACAGTTGATGGGTATTGTGATTGACCAAGACAATCGGCGAGAGAGAAGTCGCAGTATTTCCAGGAGCGGCTGGAGAGGCGGCTAACAAAATGCCCGTGCCGGGCACCACTCGCCCGGTTCCAAACAAGTTATTCAATGTCACGGCGCAAGATACTGTCAGGCCGCGCCTGTCGATTGTGACAAAGCTAGTTGCGGCCGGATTTTCTAGCCGCCGTTTTGGCATTTGGCTTAATTCTTCCGGTGCAGATGCTTGATCGGGGTTATAGGAAGCCATCGTGGATTGCAGACGGTTCGACTCAAGTGCTGCGAAATTTTCGCCGTCTATCCAAGCTTGCCTATCCGCAAAAGCACGTTTCGAAACTTCGGCGAATAAGTGTACACGCTCATCCGCCGGAGTGCCAAGATAGCGATCATTGTCAGCCAGGAGATGGAACATAGCCGCTGCCGTAAGTCCGCCGGCGGCGGGGGATGGTGCGGTATGAAATACAAGGTTTCCAAACGGTAAAGAAACACTACCCCGCCAAGTTGGTGTGAAGGCCCGCAGCTCTTCAATCGTCAGCGCGCCGTCTACTCGCGCGGCTCCGGTACTCAGGGCCTTGGCAACCCAGCCGCCATAGAAAGCGCCCGCGCCCTTAATTCGTAGTTGGGAAATGACTGCGCCGAGGTCCAATTGAAACACGCGCTGGCCCTCAGAAATTGGCGAACCATCGTTATTCAGGAATATTTTGCGCATTTCACTGTCGGCAAACAAAGATGGGCCGGCCAACCGTATGTCGCGCGCCAAGGCTCGCGAGACCTGATGCCCGAAGCTCGCGTATGCCTCCGCCGGCGCCAGCAAGGACGACCATGACAGACGGCCGTATCGCGCCTGCAGGGCATACATCCCTCGCACGTTGCCGGGAACGGCGTTAGGTCGGCGAGGTTCTGTACTTCCGGTTTCCGCCGGAAGGGTATTAAATTCAATAAGTTCAGTGGTGTCTCCGTTCTTCTTGTCCGGACTGTAAACTAAGCACAGGCCGCCCCCGCCGAGACTCGCGGTCGAAGGATAGGTTACAGCCAAGGTAAAATAGAGCGCGACAGCAGCATCGGCAGCGCTGCCACCGGCTGCTAACACCTCACGTGCAACCAGGGTGGCGCGCGGCTCATCCGACATTACGCCCCCGACATAGCTGGTGGGTTCAAACATAGAAATATCTGGTAAGGTCTTGGCGAGCTCACATCCGGTTAATAGGGCAAGTGCGGCTGTCGCTGCGGCCGCACGTCGGTGCACGCCGGGAAAGCAAATCAGTCGCAAATGAAAGAACTTTAAGGATATAAATTTGGGCATTTTTCCTAGGCGCACAGTCGGCTTGATCCTCGCATTTCTTGTTTTATTGTCAGTCATTGCCCCAACGATCAAGGCTCAAGGACTTTCGTTTATTCGTGATAGCGAGATTGAAAATATCATTCGGAGCTATGCCGCGCCACTATTCGAAGTAGCCGGCCTCGATGCTGATTCTGTAAAAGTGCATATAGTCAATGATTCAGACTTAAATGCATTTGTCGCCGGCGGGATGAATCTGTTCATTAATACCGGGCTGATCATGTCAAGTGAGACCCCGGACGCCATTATCGGTGTGCTTGCGCATGAGACCGGTCACATCGCGGGCGGCCATTTGGCACGCACACGCGACGCGATAGGACATGCGACGGCCGAGGCGATGCTAGCAAATATCCTAGGCGCTGCAGCAATTCTGGCCGGCAGCACTGAAGCCGGAAAAGCGATTATAGACACTGGATCGGCGATCGCCCAGCAATCGATCGTTCGCTACAGTCAATCACAGGAACGGTCGGCAGATCAGGCGAGCGTTCGTTATCTCCAAGCTATCGGACGTTCAGCCAATGGGTTGCTCGATATCCTCTATGAACTCCAAGATCAGGAATTGCTGGCAGCAGAACGCCAAGACGCTTATTTGCGTTCGCATCCTTTGACCCGCGATCGCATCAGTTTTATTCGCAATTTCGTGGAAACCTCGGACTATCCGACCGTAAGCGTAGATCAAGAGGAACTCGAGGAGTATGGCCGCATGGTAGCTAAGCTCTATGCTTTTCTAAATTCACCGGACAAGACGTTGCGAATCTATCGTGAGAATGACTCCAGTCTCACCGCTCGTTACGCTAGGGCAATTGCCTATTACCGAATTCCCGACGTCGAACGGGCGATCGGCGAGCTTGACGACATGCTTCGGGAATTTCCCGAAGACCCCTGGTTTTACGAGTTAAAGGGTCAAATTTTATTTGAAAATGGTTATATTGCACTTTCTATCCCACCCTATGAAAAAGCAGTCGCTTTGCGCCCAGAAGAACCGCTGCTAAGATTGGGCTTAGCACGCGCCCTGATCGAGACCCAGGAACCGAAATTTACCAAACAAGCTATAGATCACTTAATTATTGCCTCTCAAGCGGAACCTAATTATGCGCCCCATTGGCATTTTTTGGGGATCGCTTACGGGCGCGACCAACAAATTTCCCAATCGTCTCTTGCTCTAGCAGAAGCGTCGCTGCTGCGTAATGAGTTGGATGCGGCTACAAATCTTGCCGAAAGAGCGAAACGCCACCTACCTGTCGGCGCGCCGGCATATTTACGCGCAGAAGACATCATTTTGGCCGCAAGCCAAGGGAAGCGCTGAATTCTCCGTTCGGGGGTACAACCAGGCCAAAACTATGTCACCGCAGCAGGATTTGGAGTGTTGTATAGTCGGTAATCCTGACGGAAGTGCTATAAGCTGCGACGAAAATGCTATCGCTTCAGGTGCTGCTACCAGTTTGGATACGCATAGTAAATATTTTATGTAAACTATTAGACAATTGGATTAACACATTATTATCTAATGGTTTTTAATTGACTTGGTTTAAAACTGGGTGAGTAGGTTACAGAATTGAGATTAAATCAAACCTCCAACCGGCGATGATGGATCGGCATAGCGCTTTTTTCCCATCCGTCCGGCTAGATAGGCCAGTCTCCCCGCTTTGACAGCCAGGCGCATCGCATGTGCCATGCTTATCGGATCCTTAGCCTCGGCGATTGCCGTGTTCATCAACACGCCGGTACAACCTAGTTCCATTGCAATAGCCGCATCGGAGGCGGTGCCGACGCCGGCATCAACCAGGACTGGAAGTTCGCTATTTTCGATGATAATGCGGAGACTTACCGGATTTTGAATTCCAAGACCCGATCCGATTGGCGCCGCCAATGGCATGATCGCTACACAACCAAGATCTTCCAACCTTTTCGCCATGATTGGGTCATCGCTGCAATAAACCATGACGTCAAAACCCTCTTTTACGAGTATTTCGGCCGCCAACAGCGTTTCAACCATATTTGGATACAAAGTAGTTTGGTCGCCCAGAACTTCTAATTTTATCAACTTCCATCCGCCTGCTTCACGGGCTAGGCGCATGGTCCGGACTGCCTCATCTGCTGAATAGCAGCCAGCGGTATTGGGCAGGTACGTGTATTTTTTGGGATCAAGAAAATCGATCAGCATTGGCTCCCCAGGATTACCAATGTTGACGCGGCGCACTGCCACAGTAACTATTTCGGCACCGGAAGCCTCTACTGCCCGTGCCGTTTCGGCAAAATCGCGGTATTTTCCTGTGCCGACAATGAGACGCGAATTAAATTTGTGGCCGGCAACTTCCCAGATCTGATTCTTGGCAGTTTGTGTTTCTGCAGTATCGGCGCCGCCACCGATGAAGTGGACGATCTCGAGTTTATCGCCATCGGTGACCGGAGTCTCGCCATAGGAGCCTTTCGGGACGATTTCAAGATTACGCTCAACCGCAATCTTGCGCGGATCGAAACCCAATCGCTGCAACACCGATTCGACAGTCAACGGGCTGTCAAAAGTGCGCGCTTCTCCATTAATTTGAACTTGCATAGTTGGTGGCTATTCCTTCGGTCAACAAAACAAGCCGTCAACCATCATGTTGCACATAGCAATGAATTAGAGTATGGCCACGTCGTTCTGCATTTCAACTGTTTGAGCCTCCTTGACGAGCAAGTGCCTTAAATTTATTTGGTCACGGACTATGAGATGCCATCTGGACGCTCTCCTGGTGCGCATGAAGCCGAATTAGTTTAATATGGTTTTCAAATGATACCCAAAATATTGATATTGAATGGCCCAAACCTCAACATGTTGGGAGAACGTGAGCCGGAGATCTATGGTGGCGACTCTCTTGATGCAGTTGGCGTAGCTTGCAAAAATAAGGGCAAAACCTTGAGCATGGCCATCGATTTTCGCCAATCGAACAGTGAAGGAGAGTTGGTTACATGGATTCAATCGGCGACGGTAGATTTCTCGGCTATAGTAATCAATGGTGGAGCCTACAGCCACACATCAATAGCAATCCTAGATGCATTGCGGGCGGCCAACCTGCCAACGATCGAGGTACACTTATCTAATATCTATCGCCGCGAATCCTACCGCATGCATTCCTACGTCTCGCAAGCGGCACAGGGGGTGATTTGCGGCCTAGGCACGCAGGGCTACCTTTTGGCTCTCGACGCGCTAGCTCGAATACTAGATAAGGATTAAACAAATGGCGGTAGAATTGCCTTTGGATGAACCTAAGAACAGACGAGGTCAACCTGATTTTGATCTAATTCGCGATCTGGCGGCACTTCTCGAAGAAACCGGTTTGAGCGAGATCGAAATCGGTGATGGGCCACAACGGGTGCGCGTCGCGCGCACTATTCACGGTGCTACAATCGCGGCGCCGCCTCCCGCGGCTTCAGAGGCTTTCACTGCTGATATGGAAGACGTACCGACGGCGGTTAACCTGGATTCCAGCCACCCCGGCGCTGTAATATCACCCCTCGTCGGCGTCGCCTACAATGCGCCTGAGCCTGGTGCTGAACCATTCATCACGGTCGGCGAGCAAGTGAATGAAGGACAGACCTTGTTTATCGTTGAGGCGATGAAAACCATGAATCCGATTCGCTCGCCACGTGGCGGCCGGGTTATAAGAATTTTGGCTGAAAATGGTACGCCGGTCGAATATGGCGAAGTTTTACTGTTGCTGGAATAGTTCTGCCCCTCTCCCCCGTTTAGGCTGCCCAACACAATGTTTGATAAAGTTCTCATAGCCAATCGGGGCGAAATCGCGGTGCGCATTCATCGCGCTTGCCAGGAATTGGGCATCAAAACCGTCTCGGTTCATTCCACCGCCGATACTGACGCTATGCATGCCCGACTGTCCGACGAATCGGTCTGCATTGGCCCGGCTTCAGTGCGCGACAGCTATCTCAACATTCCATCCATCATTGCCGCCGCAGAAATTGCCAATGCCGACGCCATTCATCCTGGCTATGGCTTTCTCTCAGAAAATGCAAATTTCGCCAGTATTGTCGAAGAGCATGGCTTTACGTTTATTGGCCCCACGCCCGAGCATATCGGCATGATGGGTGACAAAGTGCGGGCCAAAAAAACTATGAAAAAATTGGGTGTTCCCGTAGTGCCAGGCTCACCCGGCGCATTGCACAATGTCGACGAATTCAGCGCAGTCGCCGAGATGATCGGCTACCCCGTCTTGGTAAAGGCGGTTTCAGGCGGTGGGGGCCGGGGTATGAAGCGTGTCGAGCGCCAGGAAGATTTGGCAGAGGCATTCGCGATGGCTGGCGCCGAGGCGAAATCGGCCTTTGGCGATGGTTCTCTTTATTTGGAGAAACTGATCGATTCTCCACGCCATGTCGAAGTTCAAGTGTTGGCGGATCAGCACGGTACCGTGGTACATCTCGGCGAGCGCGATTGCTCGCTCCAACGACGCCATCAAAAAATGCTGGAGGAAGCCCCCTCCTCCGCGCTAAATGCCAAAGAGCGCGAAGACATCGGAGCCCGAGTGGTCAAAGCGGTATCCGAAATTGGCTATCGCGGCGTCGGGACAATGGAATTCCTCTATGAGGCCGGTAATTTTTACTTCATCGAAATGAACACTCGCATCCAAGTTGAGCACCCGGTGACTGAAATGATTACCGGTATCGATTTGGTGCGCGAGCAAATCCGCGTCGCCGACGGCGCGCGGTTGGGCTACGAGCAGAAAGATATTGTTTTCAACGGGCACGCCATCGAATGCCGAGTGAATGCCGAGGATCCGCTGACCTTCCGTCCTTCTCCCGGTTTGATCACTGGATACCATCCCCCGGGTGGTCTCGGTGTACGCGTCGATTCGGCACTTTATCAAGATTATACGGTACCGCCATTTTACGACAGCCTACTCGCCAAGGTAATCGTGCACGGTTCCAATCGAAACGAATGCCTGATGCGATTGCGCCGTGCGCTCGAAGAATATGTCATCACTGGGGTCGAAACGACGATCCCTTTTCACCTCAAACTGATTGCCAATGCTGATTTCGCAAATGGCGCTTACGATATTCATTGGCTGGAGAAGTTCATAGCAGAAGGCTAAGCTTGGGGTATGAGTTGAGCCGATGATTGAATTGTCTCCAGAATTGATTCTTAAAGCCTACGCCTGTGGTGTCTTTCCCATGGCAGAACGCAAGGACGATCCTTCCGTATTCTGGGTTGACCCTGATTGGCGCGGCGTCATTCCATTAGACGAATTTCATCTGCCGCGCCGACTTGGTCGCACCGTCCGTTCGGGAAAATTTCAAATCACCGTCGATCAAGCGTTTGACCAAGTTATCCACAAATGTGCGGAGCACACTCCGCTCCGCGCAGAATCATGGATCAATGATGATATCGTTGAGGTGTATGCCGAGTTGCACCGCCTCGGAAATGCACACAGCGTAGAGTGCTGGATTGGCGGTCAGCTGGTAGGTGGACTTTACGGTGTATCACTTGGCGCCGCCTTTTTCGGCGAAAGCATGTTTAGCCGCAAGAGTGATGCCAGTAAGGTTGCATTAGTACACTTGGTTGAGCGCTTACGTGCAGGCGGCTATGCGCTATTGGACACCCAATTCGTAACTGAGCATTTGAGCGGATTTGGTGCCATCGAACTGCCGCGTGCTATCTATCTTGAGCAATTACGGGCAGCACTGGACCGCCAAGCCACATTTTATCCGTTTGATTCGGAATTCTGGTCTAGGACGGCGCAATCGAGCACCCAAACGTCATAAACCGGATGCTGCAGCGCCGATAGACCCGGGGTCGAGGCGAACATCCAGCCACTGAACAATAATTCTTCCGGTGAGCCCTCTTGTTTCTCATGAATTTCGAGAAAGGCCGTGCTTTCGGGTGCTTCTTCCGGTGGTTTTTTATGACAAGCCCTAGCAGTAATCTCGAGTGTGCCGAATTCAACAGGAGTATCCAATTTCACAGTGAACTTGGATACACGCGCGGTCACCTTATCGAGACCCTGGAGGACCACGGCAGCACGCTCTGCTGCTTGCAGGTTAAACGGCGACAAAGCAAACAGGCCGGCGAAAAGAAGAACCGAGAGAGCTGTTGTGCTATTTTTATTGTCCCGGCGCTTACCCCATGGGCGGCGGTTAATGATCTGCACCGGACGCGCCACTTACATCTAATGGCGGCCTTTTATCAGCCCAGGGATATGCCTCCTCGAATGCGGCGGCGGCTCGAAAAATATCGGTTTCCGAATTGATTCGCGCAACAATCTGCAATCCGACCGGCAGTCCCAATTTGGTAAAACCTGCTGGAATAGAGGCCGCTGGCTGGCCAGTCGTATTAAAGGGGTAAGTATAATAAACCCAGGAAACGGAGTTGCGATCCTCCCACCCTGGCGGCACGTTGAGGCCGGTATCAAAAGCAGCGACGGGCAAAACAGGAGAAAGTAATAGGTCGTAAGTCTCAAAGAACTGGCGCACTGTTTCTCGAAATGCGTAGCGTTCGAAAACCTTGATAAAATAGTCTTCGATCGAATGGTCCAACGCACCCGATAGCAGGTTCACAACGGCCGTGTCCAATTGCTCCGGTGATTCCGTCAGCACGTCTTTCAATTTGGTTCCCACGCCGCCATAAAACTCTGACATCCAGATGTCGAGCGGCTCGTCACCAAACGGTGCATCTACAATCTCTACATGACAGCCTAACTGTTCGAAGGATCGAGCGGCGCGTTCTGTAATCTCAAGTATTTCGGGATCCGCGCGCGCATAGCCAAAAGTCGGGCTCCAGGCGATTCGCATGCCTTCGATAGATTGCCCACAGGCGCCGAGATAGTCCGGCACTGGTCCAGCGACGGCAAAGGGGTCGCGAGCGTCGTGCCCCGATATAGCCGTAAGCAGCAGCGCCGCATCACGCACAGTTCGCGCCAGCGGGCCGACATGGGCAAGCGTTGGCGTAGCCGGAATAGGAAACAACGGAACGCGAGAAAATTGTGCCTTGATTCCAAACAGGCCACACAGCGACGAGGGGATGCGAATAGAGCCGCCACCATCGGTGCCGAGAGCAAACGGAGTGAGCCCTGCCGCGACGCTTGCACCTGCACCGGCGCTAGAACCGCCCGGTGTTTTTCTAAGATTCCACGGATTGCGCGTGATCCCGGTGAGCGGGCTATCACCGGTGCCCTTACAACCGAACTCGCTTGTCGTGCTCTTGCCGATGATGCAAGCGCCGTTGGCCCGCGCCCGTGCCACCGCCGGCGCGTCGACCGTGCCCAAGTTTCCAGCGAATGGTTTGGACCCAAATGTCCACGGCACGCCTTCCATTGAAATCAAGTCCTTAACCGAAAGCGGGAGGCCGTGTAGCAAGCCAAGCGAATCTCCCGCCATGACCGCTTGTTCAGCCAGTTTGGCCGCTGCGCGCGCGATATCGGGCGTGCTTGTAACAAAGGCATTGATCTCTGATTCTAGTGCGGTCTGGCGCTTAATGACATCTTCGACAAGCTCGACCGGCGAAATTTCTTTCGCGGCGATCAAGCGCGTCAAATCTAGGGCGGTATGATAAGCAAAACCCACGTCATCAATATCCTTTTAGATGACCGCTTAGATGGCGCCGAAACCACGATTGAGGACAGTATGTTCTTTTTGAATGCAGGTGGCGAAACGTGCCTCTAGGTCCGATTTGTTTAACCCCTTGCCGATGACAACTATTCGGGTCTCGGGCTTGCCGCGCGGCCAAGTGTCGGCATATGTCGGTGGGCTAAACGTGCCTTGAACTCCTTGAATGATGACCGGTTTCTCAACATTTTCAAATTGCACCAGCCCTTTAACGCGATAAAGATCGTTGCCTAATTCCTGTGTTAGTTCGTAAAAGAAGCGGAGCAACAAATTCCAGTCCATGATGCGAGAATCCTGAAGGCAAACTGCGCTCACATCCGGAGTGTGGCCATGCACGTGTTCCGCCTCAACGTCGGTGCTGCCGAGCCATTCCCCTACAGGATCGTCACGATTCTTCGGATCGAAAAGGTGTAAATTGACTATCTTATCGACTGTGAGGACACCAAAGGACGTGACTTCTTTGCGTGAATAAGGATTTAGCGCGCCGACCACCGAGGTCGCCCTGGCGAAGACCTCCTCATCCACCATGTCGCGTTTGTTAAAAATAATCTTGTCGGCGATGGCAATTTGCTTCTGCGCCTCGACGGAATTTTGAATTTCAGATTCGACATGCTTGAGGTCAACGACGGTCAGAACCGCATCAAGCTTAAATGTCAGATCGAGCTTCAAATCCGTGTAAAGTAGTTTCGCAAGAGGAGACGGATCGGCAATGCCAGTTGTCTCGATAACAATCTTATCGAAGTCGACCTGCGGTTTGGCCAAGCCCACCTTGCGCAAGAATAATTTATTGAGGGCATCCATCAGATCGCCTTGGGCAGCGCAACAGATACAGCCGTTGGTCAACTCCAGCATATCCTCGTCGGCACGCGAGATTAAATCACCATCAATACCGATTTCACCGAATTCATTAACAATAACGGCTATTTTTCCGGCATTGGGGTCACTCAACAGATGATTAATGACAGTTGTCTTGCCGGCGCCGAGAAATCCGCTCAACAACGTGATCGGTATGCGCTGATCGTTATCACGTGAATCGACCCGAGACATCGTGGCCGCCCGAAAGCGCGCCCTTAATCGTCCACCATCGCCCAGGCGCGAACTGGTGCGCCGCTACCATCGCCGATTTTAATCGGGGGGCCGAAGAACTGAAATTCACCTTTACCGATTAACTGCTCAAGATTTATTAGCCATTCGTAATGAGTGATACCACGGTCACGGCAGACTCGGTGGTTGGGAAATAAATTATCCGAGGGTTTGTCAGTCGACGGCCCTTCGACACCATGCAGTTTAGAGCCCCGGTCGGCCAGCCAATTGGTCGCGTCTGCGGTGATGCCTGCATTGCTCCATACCACTTTCACATCCGGATAGTGGCGTTCGTGCAGGCCCGTGCACATTAGCACAATATGCCCGTCCACTTTGACGCCAGTTTTTTCTTCGGCGGCTTCCATGTCGGCAACATCGATCTCGCCAAGATCGGGAATATGGCGCATATCGAAACACACGGATTTGCCCATGAACATATCAAGCGGCATGTTATCGACCGTATCGCCATTGGGGTTGGTGTGAAAGAAGGCATCCACATGGGTGCCAATATGATCTACCATGCCGAGGAATGTGGTGGCGAAGGAGAGCCGGTCATTTGGCGTGCCGAGCTCAAAATCTTTCCTGGTTTTTTCGTGCGTATAATGCGGAACAATTACGGGCCGCTGGAACAATTTATGTGCAGGCATGTTATCGGTTAGCTTTAACGTCAAATCGATCATTCGTTGGCCCATTTTGCTCTCCCAATCATTGTCGATCCCATGTTGGACTTTTGCAGCCTAAAACAATAGCAGCGCGCCAAAGGAGGCGCCACTAGAAGTGCTGACTCGAAACATTTTACGATGCCATCTCCGTGATATGAGGAACCTCATTGCCCCGCACCAAGGGTATCCAAAATATTGCACGGATACCCTATGAAAGGTAGAATCATAAGGTCAAAATAGCTGGAGGATCAATAAGCATGAAACCAGACAAGGTTTTGGCCCACTCACCCAAAATCCTGGACCAGTCGGAGCGAGAATGTTTCTTCGAAACTGGTTATTTGTTCAAGGAACGCTTTGTAAACGATGGCTGGTTATCGGATCTGCGGGAAGTAACCGAGCGTCTGATCGAGGAAAGTCGGAGCTTGAGTAAATCGAACAAGAAGTTTGATCTGGAGCCGGAGCACACGGCGGAATCCCCTAAATTGCGCCGCCTCACTCAGCCAGTTGACCATGACCCGCTGTTTTGGGAGTTCACATCAAATTCAGTAATTACAGACCTCGCCGAGGATTTGCTCGGCCCTAACATCAAATTTCATCATTCCAAACTCAATTTCAAATGGTTTGGTGGCGGTGAAGAAGTGAAATGGCACCAAGATATTCAATTTTGGCCACACACGAATTTTAGCGTAGTGACCATCGGCGTTTATCTGGATGATGTCGACGACATGACAGGGCCGATGGGAGTCATTCCCGGTAGCCATAAAGGCGAATTGTTTGATCAATATAACCGAGAAAATCAGTGGGTCGGCTGCCTAAGCGACGAGGATCTTCAAAAAATTGAGTTAGATAATGCAGTTTACATGAAAGGTCCTGCCGGCTCCGTCACTGTTCACCATTGCCGCGCACTTCACGGTTCCATGGCCAACAATCATCCCTCTAAGGCACGACCGTTGCTGCTCAACGCTTTTTCCTCAGCGGATGCCTTGCCGATCACGCCTAATCCGACACCTTCTAGCCACAACGGAACGATCGTACGCGGCGAAGCAGCCCGCTATGCCGAGTTCGATCCCTTCCCGGCCCGTCTCCCGCCAGATTGGTCGGGCGGTTACTCCTCCATTTTTGCGTTACAGCAGGCAGACGATGAAAAGGCAACAAGTGCCACAGAGCGATCTATTCTTGTCAGCCAATAATTTCACCTTCAACGAAAGCCATCGCCTCTATTTCAATTTCGAGTTCCGGCAGTGCCAAGCTGGCAATTTCAACTACGGTGTCAGCCGGATAAGGCGCTGTGAAATACTTTTCCCGAAGAGCCACAATTTTCTTGAAATTACTCATATCTTTCAAAAATACGGTCACCTTAATGATTTTTGACAAATCGGATCCGCCAGCGAGTAGAACGACCTTCAAATTTGTAAATGTTTGTGCCGCCTGGGCATCAAAACCTTCAACCCCAACAACCTCGCCTTCCACGCTGAAGGCCGCTTGGCCTGAGACGCAAATCATGTTGTCGACACGGTAGGCCTGAGCGAGGCGAAAAGCCTCTCAAGGGTCCGGTCCAGACAATTCGCCCTCACCTCCAGCAACAACTTGTCAAAAATGAGTGCAACCGGAGTCCTGGAGACAACCTCGCTTCAATGTCGCAACATATTGGGCGGAGGGGGAGTAATCTTGCCGCCGTTATCGACTCTGGGCGTTGACCCAAATTATACCGTGCCGCGTTCAATTACGGCGGCTAAACAAGCGAAGGAACAGAAGTTAAAATGGCGAAGATAGAAGCAATCCTCACTGAAAGATCAGATAGCATTCTTACGTTGACGCTCAACCGGCCAGAAGTTCTGAATGCTGTAAATGGGCCGCTTACCGAGCAGTTATTTGACCAATTGGCCGCGGTGGAAAATGATGCCAGCATACGGTGCGTCGTAATTCGGGGCGCCGGTGGGCATTTCATGGCCGGCGGTGACCTCAAATTGTTTCATGGCGAACTCGGCCGAGATTCTGATGAACGTCGCCGCTTCTTCGAAAAATTCGTCTACCAGGTGCACCCTCTGATCCAAGTAATAAAACGCCTGCCCAAGCCGGTCGTAGCCAGCGTTGAGGGTGCTGCCGGCGGTTTCGGCGTCAGTTTAATGCTGGCCTGCGATCTCGTGATTGCCGCGGACACCAGCTTCTACACTATGGCCTATTGCAGCATCGGTACCAGCCCTGATGGCTCGTCGACCTACTTTTTACCCCGAACGGTCGGGCTCAAAAAAGCGATGGAACTGGCTCTGCTGTGCGAGCGTTTCGATGCTGAAACTGCACACGGTTTAGGCATGGTTAATTGGGTAGTTCCACATAAAGACTTGGTAAGCGAGACGACAAAACTATCGAAGCGTCTAGCAAACGGACCTACCTGCGCATATGGTAATACGAAAAAACTATTAAATGCTTCGCTTCATTCCTCCCTGGATGATCAACTACAATCAGAAGCCGAAAGTTTTGCTGCCTGTGCCGGCACGTTCGATTTTGTCGAAGGCATTACCGCGTTTGCCGAGAAACGTGCGGCCAAATTTAAGGGAAAATAAGACGCAGCTCTCGCCTGTCAATGAAGAGGATAATTTTATATGGGCACGCACCCGCACGAGCATTACGTCAAGCTTGTTGAAGAGGACTATTTTGGCAATGTCGAGCGTCAGGACGTGGCAGGAATCCTTGCCTGCTTTACAGAGGATGCCAGGGTAACCATCTATCATGGCGACAATGAGCCACGGCGGTTTGGCACCGTTGCTGACGACAGCGCGTCACCGTTGCATAGTTTCTTCGATCATTTACTCTCAAATTACGACCCTCACTTTGAGGACTTTACCCATTTCGTGGATGCCAAAAATGATCGCTGCGCGGCATATTTTCAAGTGCACCTCACGCCAAAGGTCAGTTCGCCCTATGCCGCGTCGGGCGTACTAAATTTACGCAATTGTAATTTTTTTCTGTGCCGTGACGATAAAATCCACGACATGACTATTTACTATTCCAATCCTGACGCGGCAAAAATGACTGAACCAGCACCGACCGGTTTTCCGAAAACGAGTTAACCTCAACATCAGGAAGGCACTTACTAACTGGATCAAAGCGGGAGGTACAGCCGTACTTGCACCTAGCGCAAAATATCTGCTGATGGTGTCTCATGACAAGGCTAAGGCGGCTCGTCCGTCATAGCATGGAGAATAGCCTATAGCGTTGCTATGCCTAAAGCCAAGCAGCGCCGCGCACGCCGCTATCAGGTCCATATTTAGCTTTCACTAGACGCGTTGCCATAGCACCAGAAGAGGTATAGCGCGACCATAGGCTCGGTACTCGGGTGTAGAGGCTGGGCATCTCAGAAAGCCCGCCACCTAGCACAATGACATCGGGGTCAAGAAAATTTATCGCGGCTCCGAGGGCCCGTGCCAGACGCTTCTCATAAAGCGATATAGCATCTCTTGCACACTGGTCGCCCTTGCCAGCCAGGCGAGATATTTCCTCGGGCTTTGCCACCCGCTTGGCCACCGACAAATAGCTACGCGACAGCGCTGCTCCATTCAGCCAGGTTTCGATACACCCGGATTGACCACAGCTGCAGGTGATTTCAGCTCCATCCGAAGCTTCGTGCCACGGCAGCGGATTGTGGCCCCACTCGCCCGCTGTCGTATTTGCGCCAGCGACGACCTGGCCATTGACGACTAAGCCACCACCAACACCGGTTCCGAGAATTACCCCGAACACAACAGCGGCGCCAGCCGCCGAACCATCTGTCGCCTCCGATAGCGCAAAGCAATTTGCGTCATTGCCGATATTTACTGGACGGTTCAACAGACGCTCCAGGTCACTGCGAAAGACCCTGCCTTGCAGCCAGGGTAAATTTGCCACTAACATCGTCTTGCCCGCACCGTTGATAAAGCCGGGCATGCTGATACCAATCCGGGCCGCCGGACTCGCTTCGTTTTCCAAATAGGATACTGTCTCCGAAATAATTTTGATCGTGGCGCTGTAATCGCGCGGAATGTCAGCACGGAAGCGGGCCTGCTCCTTCCCCTTCTCGTCAAGGATCACTGCGGCAATCTTGGTGCCGCCGATATCGATACCGATGCGCACGCCAACCGCCTCAACCATGATATTCGTATTGTCCTTGAACCGAAGTCGCTTTGACCATGAGGTCTCCGTCCAGCCACACGAGATTGGCATCATAGCCGGCTGCTATTTTTCCGAGGGATTCCCCAAGTCCAAGAAACTCAGCAGGATTGGTCGAAGCCATGCGAAGAGCGGCCTCGAGCGGAATCGAAATATTGTGTACGCAATTTCGCACAGCGCGTGCCATATTTAAGGTTGATCCCGCAAGACGGCCATCAGGCAGAAAGCATGATCCGTCACGCACGCTGATTGACTCTCCCCCATAGTCGAAAGTCGTCATGTCCGTGCCGACCGGCGCCATGGCATCGGTGACGAGGAAAAGCTTGTCCTGTTTTGCCCGCCAAGCGGTGAGAATTGATGTCTCATGCACATGCACGCCATCAGCAATGATGCCGCACCAAAGATCGCTATTGGAGAGTGCTGCACCGACTGTACCTGGTGCTCGGCCTGAGAGTTGGCTCATGGCATTGAATAAATGAGTGACGCCCAACAGGCCATCTTGTTGAGCTGCTGCAATTTGTTCTGCCGTAGCCTGGGTGTGTCCGGCTGAAACGCTGATGCCGGCTGCGGTTAACTGTGCGATCAGCCCGGGCGGCGCGCATTCCGGTGCCAAAGTGACGATCCGGGCCCCCGGCACATTGCTAAGCCGGGTAATAATCTCCGCGTCAAGCACGCCAACCCGGCCGGCATCATGCATTCCTTTGCGCTCCGGATTTATGATCGGCCCTTCGAGATGGATGCCGAGCAGGCCGGGCGTTGCTGCCGATAAGGCACCGCATACCGCATCAATTGCCTGTATAATATTTGCGCGATTGTCGGTGATCAGAGTCGGCAAAAACCCGACTGTGCCAAAGCGCCTGTGAGCCCTTGCTATACGGGCTATAGTTTCGGCTGTGGGCGCCGTATTGAACATGACACCGTCACCACCGTTGACCTGAATATCGATAAATCCAGGCGCTAGATGACCACCTGCGAGGTCGTATCGAGGAACATGGGAGGGGATATCCGACGCTTCGACAATGTCCGCAATATGCCGACCCTCAATGAGAACGGCAGGCGCCTCAAGGCGCTTGGAAGCGTTATGGAGAAAGCAGTTCGTCAGAGCATACAAGCAAACATCTCCGAGTGATTCGACTGAGGCAGCCTATCAGGCCACCGAGCATAGGTGGATTAATTTTTAGCGTATCTGGCGCTCGTTGTACGACCGGGTTCTGGGTAGCGTGGCGCCAAGCCATTTATCCTTCTCGGCATGAAAGGCCCTTAGGTCAATGCCCACCACCCCCCCACCGTTAAGCACTCGCAAAAACTTTGCTCGGCACAAGCCCTAGCCACAGTTGTGAGGCCTCATCACAGCGAAATGCCTCTCAAATTCAATCTGACCCGGTCCATGACAGGCGGTTCTGTAGCCTAGAACTGCTAGAATTGAGATACTTTAATTTTTGATAAATTTTTCGTCGATAATTTCGAGCGCCTGATCCAAAGAGTCGATCGCAAGGTCTATTTCGTCCTGGGTAATAGTAAAGGGCGGTCCAAGCTTGATGGTATTCGGCGTAAAACCACCCATGAATACACCGCGCTTAGCGTTCTCGTCCGCGATGATGTTATTGGGCATTTCTGTGAGATCCCCCGTAAAAGCCGAATAACGATCTTCTGGCACGATGGGAGTGCCCTCGCCATTTATCAGATCAACCGTATAGAATAGACCGCGACCCGACACTCGCCCGACTGAAGGGTGTTTCTCATTAAGTACATCAAGGCGCTCCTTGAGATAGGCACCACGCTGGCGCACCTGTTGCAGGATGTTGTTAGCCAGCATGTATTCGAGATTACCGACGATAGTGGCACACACCAGTGGATGACCGTCCCAGGTACTACCGCTCCACCAGCGCGCGGCCTCAAAATGTTCGGATATTTCCTTGCTAGCAATCACCGCGCCGACCGGCAATGCCGAACCGTTCAGCCCCTTACCTGCAGCGATCAAATCAGGTTCGACATCCGGCCAATGCATATAGCCAAACCATTCTCCTAAACGGCCGACGCCGCAAATCACTTCGTCATCTATCCACAGGAAGCCGTGGCGCTTGGAAATATCCCTGAGGCCAGCGATGTAGTCTCGGTGTGGAAAGGTACCGCCACCGCCCAGCATAGGTTCAGTAATCACCGCCGCAATATTTCCGCCGCCAATAGCACGAACGATCTGCTCTGTGGCTTCGAGCGATGGTAGACGCCCCTCACCATTCCAGTCTTCAAACTCGGGTGCGGGTATTGGAATATAGCCATGCGCCGGAAAACCGGGGATATCCTGGACCTGGTTAAAATTTCCAGCCGTTGATATATTGGAGCGATAGCCCCGCATCATGGTAGAGCCCATAACCATGCCATGGAACGAATGCGCCTGAGTGAGTATGACTGACTTTCCGGTGTAAAGGCGCGCCATGGCAATGCAGTTTTCCACCGCATCCGTGCCTGAAGAGAACACCCGCGCTCGTCCGGCCCAGCCAGCCTCGCCGAGCAAATCCTCAATGATCAGTTTAGCCGCACGAGCACGATATTCATTGGCCAAGCCGAAATAGGCATGGCCGTAGCGATTCATGGCGCGAGCTAGCTCGGCATGGATGGCAGGATGACGGTGACCCATGCTATCGGATATAAGCTGGCTCATGAAATCCAGCATGCGGGTGCCGTCCGCTAGCGTAAACCAATTACCGTCCATATCGTCGACTGGAGCATAGCTATGTTCGGATAACGCTTGTAGGCTATGCAGGTAGTAGGAACGGTCCCATTTCTCTAATTGATCCCAATCGCGAGCCATAACCTCGAAATCCTTAGTGCATCAGCATACGGAAATAGTTCAAAAAATTATTTAAAATAAGGTTGGCACATAACATAATAGCTCTGGGACTTGGGTTGATAAACGCGATTCGACACGCCAAACTGGATAAAGTTTTTCCACAAAGCAGTTCCTGTGACGTTAAATGGCAGATAAGACAAAGTAGGAACCCAAGTTGACCATCCCAGACTAACCCGCCAATCGGTTCGTTACGTGCCTCCCAGTGTTTGGCGTCGCAAGAGACCAACGACCAGGATTTCCGAGATCTGAACGATAGATTGCGGGCGAAAGTAAGCGACACTCTTTACAGGACGTTTGTGGATCGCCTTGAGATCGCCGATAATTAAGGCGTCGTTAAAACCAATTTATGAGCTATACAGGTAGAAGGTTAACACGGCACTTTCTTGTGACCTTGCTGACTTCCCCAATGGAGTGTTGGGAACTGCTCGGCGCTCTTAAGGGCGCACCTCAATATAGTTGACGATCACTCCGACACCCTCCGTTTCGGCTGAGACTCGGACCGCCTTTTCAAACTCTCTCTCGGAACGCGCCCGGCCGATCAGATAAACGTTAGAAAATGCATCAACCGCCACGCGCAAATTAACATCCGCAATACCGGCCGTTTCAATCAGGCTAATGCCAACACTAACATCGAGTTTCATGGTATCCACCCAGTCAAGCATTTCCTCCTCGCGCATTTTCTGCTCTTTTTTGCTCATATATTGGACATGCCAATAGAGTTCTTTTATTCCGTCGACAGTCTTTACTCTGGCTAAAAACTCTTCATAAAGCTCTGAGTCGTTGAACAGCCCAGTTATCAGGAGGCGCTGTTCATAAATTTCTGTAGACGCCTTGATCGTCCCCAGGTCGGCCATCACCGCATTAACTTTCACGACTATCTCATTGTCTTTGTATATATCCGAACTGCTGCGCGCCTCGACGGCTCGGTCGATCAGTGTTTTAGGCGCAACCAAAATGTCGTCGAGAACTCCCGCCAAGGCTGAAGGCCCGACTGATGACGCAAAAAGTGAGATGATCGTGGCGAAAAGTGCGGTGCTAAGGTAGTTGCGCATAAAAACTCTCTTTTTTTCAAAACATTTGCAGATGGACTACCTATTAAATTCCCTGATCCGATCGCTAAACTGGAGGGAAGGAGGTGATTTAACGATGCAAATTTACCCAATAGTTCCATTTGCATATCGAAGCTCTCCGGCATATACATCGTATATCAGTCTTCGACTAACCGTAGTATCCAGTTTGGCGACTACGTCAGGCTAAAATGCTTTATGGGAATCGGCGCACTGAAAACCTTCCGCAATACAATTTTGCGGATGATGGCAATAATAAAGAGAGCAAGAATAATATGAGTGTAGGAACCGTGAAGTGGTTCAATTCCGTCAAGGGGTATGGCTTTATTAGCCCGGATGACGGTTCAAAGGACGCATTCGTCCATATTTCCGCTGTTGAGCGCGCCGGTCTGCCTGGGCTCGCGGAGGGACAACGGGTGGAGTTCGAATTGCAACCGGGCAAGAACGGAAAAAGTTCGGCTGAGAATTTGGTTCTCGTTGAATAGCAGGCGTTAGCGGGGTGGCAAATCTCTACCGAAATATTTAGATGACTTTGCCGCCTCAGCGACCTCGGGCTATCGTGCTGGCGAGTTCGTTGCATGTGCCGGGAAGCACCGCAGCCCACCTAAAACAATAGAGCGGTGTAAATAGCGTTCGTGCTGGCAATTCTACTAATCGAAGCCCAGTCGAACGTTGAATGGTGCGTTACGCCCTAAAATCAAAATCTGTTGGGCCGAGCGCCAGAGCTTTTTGCCTTTTCCGGGCAATTAGAATTCTGATTTTCTTACTGAAATATAATGTGATTTAAATCACCTCACGGTCTGGCGAATTGTGCCAAAAGTGACGCCGCGAAGCAGTTGGTTCTGCAGCACAAAAGTTACCAACACCACTGGGATGAGATAAATCGTTTCTATTGCCGCCAGCAATCCCCATTGTACATTAAGTCCGCCGCCAAGATTGGCGCCCATCGCGACTGGTACAGTACGGGTTTCGGATCCGGTCAACAACAACGCTATGAGGAATTCATTCCACGTCAGAATGAGGCCAAATGTCACCGTCGCGGCAAGACCGGCCTTAACTTGAGGTAGGCAAATCCGAAAAAAAACACTCCATTCCGAGCTGCCTTCGGTTCGCGCGGCATCCTCCACATCGCGCGGTAATTCATCGAAAAAACTCTTCATTATCCAAATCGTGAACGGCAGGTTAAACGCCGTATAAAGTAAAATGATGCCAGGATAGCCACCGGTCATTCCGGTAATTCGAAACATTACGAATATAGGAATAATGATGATGATCGGCGGCAACATCCGCGTCGTCAGGATAAGGAATAAATAAGTATCATTACCTTTCAACGGCCAGCGTGAAAATGCATAGGCTGCGACTGTGCCAAGAATGAGCGCAAGGCCCACACTCACTGTGGCAATAAAGATGCTATTGAAAAAATACAGTCCAAACTGGGTATCTACCGCGTCGCCACCCTGATAATAAGCCCGGTGGAAGATATGGATGAAATTATCGAAGGTCGGCGTAAATAACACCGTAGGCGTCAGCGCATCACGCGTTGATTTAAACGCGGTTAGAACGATCCACAGCACCGGGAGGAAGTAAAATCCGCCGACCAAAGCGCAGACGGCGGCAAGCCCCCATCCGGCCGCGCCGACCTGGTAGCGCCTTTGATACATTTAGTGACGCACGTCCCGAATAAAAATTATCAAGCCCATAGCAGGACTCTGCCCCTCACAGGAGGTTTGGGCAAGAAATACCACGCTCTCAGATAGGATAGCAGGTTGCTGTACTATCCCTTTAGCGGGACGAGTGGATTCTTTTCTTCCCGCGCCGATCCGGATTGCGGGGCGGCAGTTACCCGCGCGAAGGTCTGGCGGTAGTCCGGATTCTCGGTGCCGCAGATGCGATCCCACCAGGTGAAATACAGTCCGTAATTTCCGGCTTTGGCGCTATGGTGCAGGTCATGATGTGTGTTTGTCGTCAAAATACCGAAAACCCTATGCGCCGCGATGCCGCGCGGAAATAATTCGAAGCCACTATGTCCAATAACATTGCGGACGATCATGTGAACCATGAATAAATATATGACGCAGACATGAAGCGGCAGAACAAAGATAAGCAAGGTTAGAAACATTGTTTGAACCACAGCTTCCAGCGGCGTAAAGGCATAGGCTGCCCAAGGAGACGGGCTATGCGATTCGTGATGCAACCGATGAAATACATTAAAGAGAAGCCGATGATGCATCAGACGATGCGTCCAGTAAAAATAGGCATCATGCAGTATTATGGCGATGATCAGGCTGAACACGCTGTAAAGCCAACCTAAATCAGACACCTCAGGGTAAACTAATGTCCAGCCCTGAGACATGAGCACGAAAATGCCAAACCCATTCAGCGCAAAGACCATCGCTGTCAAGATCGAATAACGTACTTCGCGTCGAACTGTCGCTGGGCGTACCGTCCCTGGCTGAATTTTACGCCCCTGGAAGGGATTACCCTTCCATCGATAAAGAACAAGAAATACCGCGCTGGCCGGGATTACGATCAACAAAAGCTGGCCGCCAAGAATCATCGACCAAACCGGTAGAGCTTCGATGAGATCTCCGAAATCCACCATGCCTCCCCTTCCGTATTGTGCCTTGGGTTATCCGCCGCAGGCACAACCGCTCGGTCTCTCTGGGCTAAAATTTTTGGCGACCCCTAGGAGAATCGAACTCCTCTTTTCAGGTTGAAAACCTGATGTCCTAACCGATAGACGAAGGGGTCAAAAGCTAACTGGGCTATCTAGTCGGGTGGCCACATAAAATCAAGGTGGCAATGCGCCGAATGGCAAATTTTCCCTGATTGGGGCCTCATCAGGTCCTCTCCATTCCGCCTGCCGGTGCTGCATCCTGAATGATAAACTGGACGTCATCGCGCTTCTGCCACCGGTTTATACGCAAATTTCCGGCCAAATGAAGCGGTCCTTCCGACGCCGACAACAACGTATGGCCTAATTCCTCGCCCGCCACGCGGAATGCGATGGCAGTCAACCTTTTGCCAGTGGCGCCGGCCAGGATGCAACGCACATGACCATGGCCAACAATTTTTGCACTGACGATTCGCGACGCGGTGATGACCATCCGGGGTTCTGAATTGCCGGAGCCGAACGGGCCTACTTGAGCAAGTTCTTCAACTAGTTTCAGCGTGGCACCTTCGACTGTCAGCGCACCGTCGATGCCAAGGCTTGCCGATTGGCGTGCTGCCTTTACAGAGGGCGCCAATCGTTGCATCAAAAAGTTTCCAAGTGCCTCCAACTGCTCCTCTTCAACGGTAAAGCCAGCCGCCATCGCATGTCCACCGCCGTTTAACAAAAGGCCAGCTTGGCGAGCCGCCGTGATCGCTCCGCCGATATCCACCCCGACGATCGAACGGCACGAGGCTTTACCTACGCCCTCCGCCACGGCAATAACGATTGCCGGGCGTGAAAAGCGTTCCTTAAGCCGGCTAGCCACAATGCCGACAACTCCGGCATGCCAGCCTGCACCGGCAGCGATCATTATCTCTGCCGGCATTTCACCGCGTGCCTCAATTTGGGTCGTGGCCGCCTCGAGAACATCCGCCTCGATAGACTGGCGTTCCTTGTTAAATTCACCCAGACGTAGTGCGATGGCCTTTGCGGCGCCGACGTCTGAAGTCGAGAGCAAACGAATACCGAGGCTTGACTCACCTACCCGCCCGCCGGCGTTCACACGTGGGCCAAGCACATAGCCGGCATGATAGGCTGTTGGCGCTTCGTCGAGACCAGCACTGTCCGATAGCGCAGCCAATCCAATATTGCCGCGCTTTGCCATGACCTTCAAACCTTGCACCGTCAACGCTCGGTTAAGCCCAGTAAGCGGGACGACATCGCAGACCGTGCCTAGTGCGACAAGGTCGAGGAGCCCGAGGAGGTCCGGTTCTGGGCAGGCGGTATCGTAGTGTCCAGCCTCACGCAAGCTCCTATTGAGTGCCACCAAGAGGAGAAATGTCACTCCAACTGCTGCCAATTGGCCAAGACCGCTGTCATCGTCAAGGCGGTTGGGATTGATGATTGCCGTGGCACTGGGCAGGCGCGGCTCGGCGATATGGTGATCGACAACTATGACGGAGAGACCAGCCGCCGCCGCCGCGTCCAAGGGATCAAAAGCTGAGATCCCGCAATCGACAGTGATGACAAGGCCCACGCCTTGTTCGGCCAAAGATTTGAGTGCCCGTGTGTTGGGTCCATATCCTTCACGCAAACGGTCGGGGATGTAATAAGTTCCGTTGCTGCCAACCGTATTTAAGAAGCGCAGGATGAGCGCGCCGGAGGTGGCGCCATCGACATCGTAATCCCCGAACACTGCAATCTTTTCGCCACTTGCAATCGCCGCAGCCAGGTGGTCGGCAGCCTTGTCCATATCGCGCAAAATGGACGGGTTGGGCAATACGTCGCGCAGCGTCGGGTTTAAGAACCTATCAGCGTCCTCTGCGGTGATGCCGCGCGCGGCAAGAACCCGAGCCAAAATTTCGGAACTTTCTAACTGCTGGGCCAACGTCAAGGCCGCCCGCTCATCTTCCAGGCGGGCCCGCCATAACTTGCCAGAGACCGAATGCTTGACCCCTAAAAAAGCGCCCGAATCTATTTGAACGGCCGGAATTTCACCGCTCCATGGTATCAGTCGACCGGCGGGCGGCGGGTGAAGTCGTGCTCGGCCTCTATCAGTCGCAGCGTGCCGGTGCGCGAACGCATCACCACGGAATGGGTGTGCGCGCCACCGGGGAACCTGTGAACCCCTTTTAGCATGGCACCATCAGTTACTCCGGTGGCTGCAAACATGACATCTCCGCCGGCCAACTCGTGCAGCGAATATTTACGATTCAGATCGGTCACACCCATCGCCCGCGCGCGCTTCTTTTCATCATCGTTGCGGAACACCAGGCGGCCCATCATTTGCCCGCCAATGCAGCGCAGCGCAGCTGCCGCCAACACGCCCTCCGGCGCGCCACCGGTACCTATATAAATATCTACCGAACGGTTGAGCCGGGTCGTAGCGATGACGCCAGCAACATCGCCGTCGCGAATAAGCTGGATGCGGGCCTGCGTTTCACGGAGCTTGGTGATCAGTTCGCTGTGGCGCGGCCGATCGAGTACAAGCACCATGAGATCAGAAATTTCACATTTCTTGGCGCGCGCGAGGCGCGTGAGGTTTTGTACCGGCGCGTCGTCGATATTGATTAAATCCTCGGGCAGTCCATCGCCGACAGCAATTTTGTCCATGTAAACGTCTGGCGCATTTAGAAAGCCGCCCTCCTCCGCCATGGCAAGAACGGCCAGAGAATTGGGTCCTCCAGTGGCGCAAATAGTAGTGCCTTCTAGCGGGTCAAGTGCGACATCAACCTTGGGTCCGTTTCCGGTGCCAACCTTCTCGCCAATAAAGAGCATCGGAGCTTCATCCCGCTCGCCTTCGCCGATTACCACCGTGCCGTCGATATCCAGAGCATTGAGGGCGCGCCGCATGGCGTCTACCGCCGCCTGATCCGCCGCGACTTCGTCGCCTAGACCGGTCATGTGTGAAGCCGCTCGCGCCGCTGATTCTGTCACGCGGACAGCATCAAGCGCCAGGTTACGATCTAGAGAAACAGCTTCGACCATAATTTCCTCTCGCCGCCACGGGGTGGGGCTTATGATAAATTGACAATACGAATTATCCGCGGCGTCTCCAACACCGCTCGCAACCCGTCCATGGCAGCGAGGGCGCTCGCCAGCGCATCTTCCTCAGCCATGTGAGTGGTCAGCACGACCGGAACTGCCTCATCTGGCCGGCGACCGTGTTGCAGCAGCGATTCTACTGACACTTCCTGGTCGCGCAGACAAGCCGCAATATCGGCGATCACGCCGGGCCGGTCTACCACCATGAGACGGATATAATAGCTGCCGACATGACTGCCAGACGGCGCCTTGGGTTGTGCCTTAAGCTCAGCTACCGGAACTCCAAAAACTGGCACCACTAGCCCACGCGCGATATCGGCGAGATCTGAAATAACCGCGGAAGCAGTAGGCCCAGCACCTGCGCCTGGGCCTTCGAATGTCGTCGTGCCAACAAAATCGCCCTCCGTGACGACCGCGTTCAATACGCCATCGACATGCGCGATAGCGGTTTTCTCAGGCACCATGCACGGATGCACGCTTTGCTCGATGCCAGCGGCGCTAGCACGTGACACGCCCAGTAGCTTGACACGATAACCGAGTTCCTCTGCAAAACGGATATCCATCGGGTTAATATGCCGGATGCCCTCGATCTGGACGGCGTCGAAATCCACTGGGCAGCTGAAAACCAGGCTGGTGAGCAGCGCTAGCTTATGCGCTGCGTCGATGCCGTCGACATCGGTAGACGGATCAGCCTCAGCATAGCCCAACTTTTGCGCTTCCTTGAGCACGGTATTGAAATCGCGTGGTGTTGCGGCATGCACACCATCGCGCATCTCAGTTAATATGTAATTGCAGGTGCCGTTTAAAATGCCGTAAACGCCGGAAAATCTATTAGCTGTTAGGCCTTCCCGTAGCGCTTTGACAATGGGAATACCGCCCGCAACGGCTGCCTCATAACCCAAATTCACAGCGCTCTCTTCGGCCATTTCGGCCAGAGAGTTACCGTGATGTGCGAGTAAAGCCTTATTGGCCGTGACCAGATGTTTGCCGCCCTGCAAGGCCGCTCGCGAAAGCTGGAGAGCAATCCCGTCAGCGCCCCCAATCAACTCGCAGACGACATCAATATCGGGATCGGCCGTAAGGTCGAGCGGATTATCGTACCATTTAAGTGAGGAGATATCGGTAGCTCGTCTTTTCGTCCGTTCGCGAGCACTCACAGCCACCGCTTCGAGCCGCCGCCCGGACCTGCTTTGTAGAAGCGTACTTTGTTGCTCGAGCAACTTCAGCACGCCGCAGCCGACAACGCCCAACCCGGCTATACCGATGCGCACGGTGGCGTTCATCTCCCTCCCCCGCGCTTGCACTCTTCTTTATCTAAACGGTGTAATTGGCTGATAAATAACAATTAAATATTAGCTCTTGGAGGGCTCTAGAATTCAATAAAAACGTCGGCACGGCGATTTTCTGCCTCGCCAGCAGGCATGTATTCATAGCTCACCGGCTCATTGTCAGAGCGCGCGTCAACTAATACCGCCAGGGCCGGCACCCCAAGGCGTGTTAATTCCATTGAGACCGCCGTAGCCCGATCCAACGATATTTGGAAATTTACCCAGCTATGGCTGTTTAAATCCATGTCGCGCGTGCGCCGACTAGCATGGCCGATAACGCGCACGTGGCCACCAAATTCTCGGTGTAGCCTAACCACCTGTTTGAGCGCTGCGCGGCCTGATGAATTGAGGGTACTGGAACCAGATGAGAACGGAATACTGGCCGCCTGAAAAGATACCACTGCGGTGGAAGTGGAGTCCCCACTGTCACCCAACGAGTTGGCCGACAATGGGGTCGGCACGAGATCTGCAGTGCCGCTAGAAAGCAGCTTTTCAGATAGAACGCTGCCTTGCTCAACCTGGTCCGGGAGCTGCGGGACATTGGCTTTTCGATAAGTCAAACTGCCCGAAGAGTTGAAGCGCTCATTAAATAGCGCACGAAATTCGTTGATAGGAATTACACCGCTTTCGCTCGCTAACGCGAAGCGAGTTTCACTTTGCATCATTTTTTCGGATTCGATTTTTGTGATCTTGCTTACGCCGGCCTTGGCGGTCACGTTGCCGTTCTGGTCTGCAGCACGGAGTACGCGGAGAACCGGTTCCGATGCCGAATCGGTGGCGCTGACGAGCTGCTGATTGGCAAATTCGCTGGGCTCCAACTCGAAGACCTGCTTGCGAACAGGCTCGACCGTGCTCGCTGGCAAAGCGCTTTGTGGTTCCTGGCCTTCGAACTCATCGTCAGCGTAGTGGCTGCGCAAGGTTTCGTTAGTGTAGAGAGCCTCATCCCGGTCGGCTACCAGCCCGCCGGTGAGTTGCTCCAAATCCTCTGGACTTGATGCCGGTCTTGGCGTGTCAGGCACTTTGCTTAATTTGGGAAAGTCTGTCTCTCCGTCATCTTGCGCCAGGTTGCGGTCGTTTGCTTGGTCATCCTCGAAAAACCCGCCGACGTCGTCCCATACGGTCGAACAGGCCGCCGCGCCCGCCAACACGAGCGCGAGCACCACAGGGGCAAGGTAGCGGGCGGAAATATTAAGTTTGATCCGACTACTCGACATTTATACTCGCGATTTTTCGGCGCCTCAGTATGTCTGTATTATTGAGCGGAATAAACATTGTTACTAGCATAGATCAGCCATATATCAACGCTTTTTGGCTCCCTTGTAGGGGTCTCTATTGTCGCCAAAGACCTTAATGACGGGCCGAAATAAGACGATGGGCGGTGCTGAAGACCCCTAAGCCAAGGCCGGGCTTTAAGGCGACCGGCCTATCCTCGAGAAAGAAAGCCCGTTTTGCGCTTGGCCAGTCGGGCCATATCGCCAGCGTCGTAAATCGCCTAACGCGGCAAAATACGGGGTCTGACGGGGAGGGTTGAAAGCCCAGAAAGCCCTTAAGAGTGACTTACCAGAGCGGTGTGGCAAAAAGGTGCATGTTAGCAAGATTGGCAGTGGACCGACAGGCAAGTCGCGGTGTGCGAGCCCGGTGCTTACAAGTTCGAGGTAATCGAGGACGCGCCTGGAGGCTAAATCAATGTGCCAACTCAATCTCCGTCATCTCAGAATATTCCCTGGCGCGAACAGCGTAGGCGTCGGCGACGCGTGCTATCTCTTCGCGTTCAGCGTTGCTGACCGAGCGTACGAATTTGGCCGGCCTACCCATCCATAACTCGCCGCTTTTCACCCGTTTGTTTGGCGTCACCAGGGCGCCTGCCGCGACCCAGGCTCCTGTTTCGACCACGGAATAATCCATCACAGTCGCGCCCATTCCGATCATGCAAGCACCTTCCAAGATGCAGGCATGCAACAGGCATTGATGGCCAACAACGACATCTTCGCCGATCACAGTCGGACCATCGCGTGTAGCAGTATGAATAACCGTGCCGTCTTGAATGTTGGTGCGCGCACCGATGCGGACATAATTAACGTCGCCGCGTACAACCCCGCCGAACCAGAGACTTGAGCCCCCTGCCATCTCGACATTACCAATGACGCTGGCGCCCGGCGCCACGAATGCCCCGGGCGCAATGCGCGGCATAACGTTGCGGAACGGCAGAATGTAGGCCGCTTGGGTGCTCATGATGCTTAGGGGAATAACGACAACTGTTCGAGCCCCGCATTCTCCGGCAGGCCGCACATCAGGTTCATATTTTGCAGCGCTTGGCCAGAGGCTCCCTTCACCAGGTTGTCGATTGCTGTCACGATGATGATACGGCCAGCCAAGCGGTCGGCAAAGACACCGATCAGGCAATGGTTTGAGCCACGTACATGATTCGTTGCCGGCGACACCCCTTTTGGCACCAGATGAACGAAAGTTTCATCAGCGTAGCGCTCCGCCAGAACGGCACGCGCCTCTTCGAGAGTGGCGCCGGCGGCGAGCCGGACGTAGATGGTAGCAAGTATTCCCCGGTTCATTGGTATCAAATGCGGTGTGAAACTAATGCCAACCGGCGCCCCTGCCGCTTCCGACAGGCCTTGCTCAATCTCCGGCACATGACGGTGTGTCCCAACACCATAAGCGTGCACCCCTTCGTTTACTTCGGAAAAAAGAGAATTCTGGCGCGGCTCGCGGCCTGCGCCACTCACTCCTGATTTGGCATCGATAATTATGTCTTCACCCTCTATCAGCCCGGTTTGCAGAAGCGGAATTAGAGCAAGTTGCGGGCCGGTGGGATAACAGCCGGGATTAGCAACTAAACGAGCATTAGAAATGGCATCGCGCTTCAACTCAGTGAGGCCATAGACAGTCTCTCCTTGTAAATCGACGGCCCGATGCTCATGACCGTACCATTTGCCGTATAAGTTAGGATCGACAAGCCGAAAATCGGCTGACAGGTCGACGATCTTCAGATGCGCTGGTAGGGATGCGATGACTTCTTGTGCGGTGCCGTGTGGCAGGCAGCAAAATACTGCATTGAGCGCCGAGTAGTCGAACGCATCAATCGTTATCAAATCGGGCGCCCGCATGACGGCAAGATGCGGGAATACCTCCGCGAGAGCTGTTCCAGCGCGGCGTTCGGCGGAGAGCATTGTCACGTCCATACCACCATGCCTAGACAAAAGACGTAACAACTCGCCGCCGGTATAGCCACTAGCGCCGAGAATTCCGATGCGTAGATTTTCATCTCTTTTTTTGTTCATAGCTGTCTCGTCTAATCGTTTTGGCGCTCGACGATATTGCCCTATTCATTAACCCGTCTACGGATAACTGCAGGATTTCCATAAACTAGGTTTAATTCTTTTACACCGCCCATAATAACTTAACCGGCACCGATCTTGACGTCTTTGCCGATCAATGTCGGCATAAGTTTGAGCATCCTTCCCTTCGCACCGTGCCGGGTTCTCGCCAGCAGATCATTGGTGTAGGTCGCGTTGGGGCCACTGCAGACACCATGCGCTCAATCATAATGTTATCCAACAACTTGTAAGCCGCTCCTTGTCGTCATGCCTTCACCAAATTCTACGTCACTTTCAGTGAGGCAATTGGCACTGGTATTACAATTACCAACGATAACATCGTCCGACAGGATAATGGTGACTTCCACAGATGGGTAGTATCGCTAACGTTTTTGAATTGTGTGTTCAAAACGGGATGAATTTAATTGGCTGCCCCGCCAATATTCTCCCGCGCCATAAACGCGAGGAAGTTAATTGACAAGCACTATCCCTGAATAGCCTAGCGTTTGGAGAACTGGAAGCTTCGCCGCGCTTTAGCTCTACCGTATTTCTTACGCTCAACTACGCGGCTATCGCGGGTAAGAAAGCCGCCCGATTTCAGAACTTTTCTGAGATCTGGCTCTCGCGCTACAAGACAGCGTGACAGACCGTGGCGCACCGCGCCGGCCTGCCCAGACAAGCCGCCGCCGCCAACAGTACAGACGATGTCGTACTGATCGCGTCGGTTAGTGGCATCAAACGGCTGATTGATAATCATACGCAGCGCCGGGCGTGCAAAATAAACTTCCACCTGGCGCTTGTTGACGGTGATCTGGCCGGTGCCCGGTTTGATCCACACTCGCGCCACGGCATCCTTGCGCTTGCCCGTAGCATAGGTGCGACCTTGGGGATCAATCGACGGCTCCGGCGCGCTGACATCCACCACCGGTTCCGCGACTTGGCTTAGTTCCGCCAAGCTATCGAGTGTACGGGTTTCTTCCTCAGCCACGGATTGCGCTCCTCTTATTCTTCGGATTCATGGCGGCAATATCGAGAATTTCAGGTTGTTGCGCCTCGTGTGGATGCTCAGAACCGGCATAAACCTTAAGATTGCTGATCTGCCTACGGCCCAGCGGTCCCTTGGGAATCATGCGTTGGATAGCCAGCGACACCACTGTTTCCGGCGCGGGTCCTGCAAAAATACTAGCCGGGGTGCGGCTGCGAATTCCACCAGGATAGCCGGTATGGCGATAATAGACCTTGTCCTGGAGCTTATTCCCAGTGAGTTTAACTTTTTCTGCGTTGATCACGATAACATTGTCGCCGCAATCCATATTCGGGGTATAGGTGGGTTTATGCTTCCCGCGGAGACGGGTGGCAGCGATGGCCGCAAGACGCCCTAGGACAATATCTTCGGCATCGATCAATAGCCATTTCTTGTCGATATCCTTAGGAGTGGCCAAGTATGTTTTCATGACATGCAATGCCTGTATAAAAGAATTGCCACAGTTGGTACGACGGGCAAATAAGGATAGTTCTGAGATTCAAAGAGGCATTAGTATGACATAGAAATTTTGGCAGTCAACTTAATAAATTGTTTAATTTCATTCTCTTAGAAGGTGGTATCAGAGTAGTGGTGCCGACATACGCCGAGTAGCTGGCGGCTTCTGCACCACGCGTTATATATTCCGATAATAATCCGGGAAAATAGAACATGGCTATTAAGGCTAAAAAGAAACAACAGGAACCTATGCCGTTGCTCCGCTCCGATGCTGGCGGTGTAGTCAAACTGACCCTTGACCGACCGCAAGCGCGAAACAGTTTATCAACTGGCTTGATGGCGGCGTTGCAGGCGGAATTAGACCAAATCCACATGGCCGCCGATACGCGCGTCGTAGTAATTGCGGCCACGGGTGATATATTTTGCGCCGGGCATGATCTTAAAGAAATCCGCACGAACCCAAGCCAAGAGGCCTATCAAGCCCTGTTTAACCAATGCGCCAGACTGATGGCGAGCATCGTCAATCTACCGCAGCCGGTGATCGCGCAGGTCCAAGGCATGGCGACGGCGGCTGGCTGTCAACTGGTGGCAAGTTGTGATTTAGCGGTCGCTAGCATGAGTGCACGCTTTTGCACGCCCGGTGTCCATATCGGCTTGTTCTGCTCAACGCCAATGGTGGCGTTGAGCCGCAATGTCTCGCGCAAAGCCGCGATGGAAATGTTGCTAACTGGGGAATCGGTCGACGCCAAAGTGGCGCAAAATTGGGGCCTGGTAAACCGCGTCGTGGCCGACGCGAAACTCGATCAGGAGGTCGATAACTTATGCACAAAGATCGCAGAAAAGTCCCCTCTCACCATATCGACCGGTAAACAAGCGTTTTACCGCCAAATCGAAATGGGGCTGGATGAGGCCTATGACTATGCCAGCCAGGTGATGACGGAAAACATGCTCGCCAAGGATGCCGAGGAAGGCATTGACGCCTTCTTACAAAAGCGCCCACCGGTCTGGTGCGGCAAATGAAATGTGGAACACCGAGATGAATGAGCCCACCGTCAAGCGCATTCCGAATACGACCAATCCATTTCCCACCAGCAATAGTCATAAAATGCAAAGAGTACGAGTATGGTAGATGTCGCCATCAAATCGACAGACGGCCATCCACTCGTCTACGCGTCGCATCACGATTATTACTCCGACACAACATTGCGCGACATTCTCAGCAAGGTTCGCTCCTTTGCCATGATTGGCGCTAGTGCTACATGGAAGCGGCCCAGTTATTACGCCATGAAATACCTGTTAAAGAAGGGCTATCGGGTAGTTCCTATCAATCCTAGGAGCGCCGGCACGAAAATTCTTGGTCAAAGGGTTTATGGCAATCTCGGAGACTATCCGGGCGAACTTGATATGGTGGATGTGTTCCGCCCCTCTGAAGATGCCTATGACATTACTAAGAATGTCATAGCCAACATGGAAGAGAAGAGGATCAGGGTGCTTTGGATGCAGCTTACGGTGCGCAATGACAAAGCCGCCGAATTAGCCGAAGCAGCTGGTTTGACGGTCATTATGAACCGCTGCCCGAAGATTGAATTTGCCCGCCTATCCGGCGAATTGGGATGGAGCGGAATTAATACTAAAATCGTGACGGCTAAAGTCTTGAGGTCGCCAAAAATATGAACAAAACAAAACAAACTCCTGATGAGCCGCACGAGTATGGCTTGGAGACCCTTGCGGTTCATGCCGGCGCCCGGCCTGATGCCGTAACTGGCGCCCGTTCAACGCCAATATACCAAACCACCGCGTATGTTTTCGACGATTCCGACCATGCGGCAGAACTGTTTAACCTCCAGACGTTCGGCTATATCTATTCTCGCCTGACAAATCCCACTGTTGCCGTTTTGGAAGAGCGCGTCGCCGCACTTGAAGGCGGGCGCGGCGCAGTTGCAGTGGGCAGCGGCCATGCCGCGCAGTTTCTTACCGGCTTTACGTTGATGGCAAGCGGCGATGAGTTTATTGCCTCGCGCAATCTCTATGGCGGCTCGGTAACTCAATTTTCCACTAGTTTTCCCAGGCTCGGCTGGAATTGTCATTTCGTCGATCCATCAGCACCCGAAAATTTTCAAGATGCGATGACCGACAAGGTCAAATTTATATTCTGCGAGGGTCTTGCTAACCCTGGCGGCGTTGTTCTGGACATCGAGAGTATCGCGGAAGTTGCCCACCGTCATGGCGTGCCCCTGGTCGTTGACAACACTCTAGCCTCACCCTATCTGTGCCGGCCCTTCGAGTGGGGCGCCGATATCGTTATTCATTCGGCCACCAAATTCATCGGTGGGCACGGCAATACCATGGGCGGTGTTATCGTTGAGTCTGGGAAATTTGATTGGTTCCAGAACGATAAATTTCCTGCCCTCACCCAGCCTGACGTTGCGTATCACGGTCTGACGTTTGGCGAAACATTCGGTGACTTTGCATTCACAATGAAAACTCGCGCGGTGGGTCTGCGGGATTTTGGACCGGCTCTATCGCCGACCGCAGCCTGGAATCTGTTGCAAGGCGTAGAGACATTACCCTTGCGCATGGAACGCCATTGCAGCAATGCCAAGGCCGTCGCGGAATATCTTGAAACGCACCCCCAGATCGCGTGGGTCTCTTATCCTGGACTTAATTCCAGCCCGTTTCGCTCGTTAGCTGACAAATATCTGCCGAAAGGCTGCGGCGCCGTATTTACTTTTGGTCTTAAAGGAGGCTATGACGCCGGCATTAAGGTCGTCGATAAGGTCAACATGTTTTCCCACTTGGCCAATATAGGCGATACGCGCAGCCTCATCATTCATCCCGCATCAACGACTCATCGCCAACTGACCCAAGAACAATTAGAAGGGGCGGGCGTTGGCCCGGATGTGGTGCGTCTCTCGGTCGGAATTGAGACGATCGAAGATATCATCGCCGATTTAGATCAGGCGCTGGCTACCCTTTAGCGACCTACCGAAATTACTCGGTCTGGCTTCCTTCTTCTGCTGCTAACTCTTCCGCCGGCATCCATTGCGGCATGTCCTCGGTACCGTAAACAATATGTTCTGAGGGACGCCGCCGTTGCCGTGCGATCCAGGCGGCGCCGGCGGGCAGGTTGTAATAGGCGCGTGCGCACCAGGCAGGCCACGGAATCAGAGGCCAGGTAATCCTCGACCAACGCTGCGTATGCTCGGCAAGCTCGCGCTGATTTGCTTCCCAATGGTCCAAGACTCGAGAGATGTCCGAGTCATCCTGCAGCATGTTGGCGAGAGTTAGGGCGTTGACGATCGATGTGCCACAACCCTGGCCGAGCCCCGGCGACATGGAATGCGCAGCGTCACCAAGCACGGCGACTCGCCCCTTGGACCAGCGTTTCAACTTGGTGGTCTCAAAGCGGTCGTAGCGCCCTTCTTCACCGAAGCGATTGATGATCGATTCAAGATGCGGAAAGCTCCGTTTCCAAACATCTTTACATACGGGCACGGCGGTTGCGTCTCGGTCTTTTGCTAACATGGTCAGACAGATGTAGAAGATGTCCCTGTTACACGGCGTGTAAAGCACGCGCCGGCTACCGCGCCACCATTCTCGGATGCGGCCCGATTCCACTGCGTCATATTCGCTTGCCACGTGAGGAACCAAAAGACGGATGGCGCCGTCAATATGTCTATGCTGGCTCGCCAATAAACCAAGCGAATCGCGAACCTTTGACCGCACACCGTCAGCTGCCGCGACAAGGTCTGCCTCCCACGATATTCCATCGGAGGTCACTAATTTACCTTTTGGTTCGGCCGACACGGCTTCAGAATTTGTCAGGACCTCGGCACCGGCGCGGGTCGCTGCGGCTAGCATAGCCTGCAGAAGCTGCTCGCGCGGCATGCAGAAGACACGCGAGTACGGTGGGCCGAATGCGATATGATCGATGAGGTGACCCTGCCTGTCCCAACTCCGCCAGTCTGGTACTTCGGTGCAGCCGGAAAGCGCCTCGTCGGCAGCGCCGATAGCTTTGAGCACGCGAACACCGTTCTCCCACAGCCAGATACCGGCGCCAAAATCGCGCACTTGGGGAGCGCGTTCGTGGACACGCACTGACCAACCGTTCCGCGCTAGCGCTGCAGCGAGCGTCAGGCCGGTAAAACCTCCGCCGGCGATTTCTGCGTGCCGCTTTTGCTTCATGTCTGTCGTCTTAGCCTCATTACTGTGCCATTTCGATGTCTAGCGCATAGCAAAGAGCTTCCGCTTCGGCGATGCCTACATAGGCAAAAATTGATTTGAATTCCAGCTCGTCGCAGAGCGCACACGCGGGGTTTCAATCGAGCATAACCTGGAGAATACTATGGCAATGGCCCGCTGCAGCCGGTCCGTCATGATGCGCGAAACCCGTTCTTGGGCGATGCCAGAGCCGCGAAAGACCGAGCACAAGTAATGGTGGATCCTTCTCGCATTACTCTTATCGAGGCTAACATATGCCAAGCTGCGGACCGCAATTTTACCCTGCAGTACTAGCACATAGCTATTGCTCAAAGTCTCCAGGAAGTGGTGGCTGTTTGCCAATTGCAGCCATCGCGTGAAGAGGATAAATTTACTACTAAGCTTGTAAGCTTCCTTAGCCTTGGCTACAAGTGCCGTTAGGAGCTGCCAGATATTAGGACTAGTCGATGCAGGTAATATTAGCGGAACCGAGGGGCTTTTGCGCCGGTGTTGAGCGCGCCATCGAGATCGTCGAGCGCGCTATTGAGGTCTATGGCCCGCCTGTCTATGTGAGGCACGAAATTGTCCACAATAAGCGCGTCGTTGCTGAGCTTCGAGAAAAAGGTGCAATTTTTGTCGAGGAAGTTAGTGAGGTGCCCGAGGGCGCGGTAACTATCTTCAGTGCACATGGCGTTGCCGAAAGTGTCGAAATCGAGGCGCGCAAACGCGGGCTACCGGTGATCGACGCAACTTGCCCGCTCGTTGCCAAAGTTCATGTCGAGGCGCAGCGCTATGAATCTGGCGGTGACGAAGTCATCCTCATCGGACATGAAGGCCACCCCGAAGTCGAAGGCACCAGTGGTCGCTTGCGTAAGGGACCGCAGATCGTCGCCACTGCCGAAGAGGTGCAGGCCGTCAGCGTGTCCAACCCCGATAAAGTGGCATACGTTACACAAACTACGCTCAGCGTCGATGATACTCGCGAGGTTATTGAGGCGTTGAAACATCGATTTCCGAAAATATCTGGCCCTGATGTCAAAGATATCTGTTACGCAACGCAAAACCGCCAGGCAGCCGTGCGAGCGCTAGCCGAAGACGTTCAACTCATCTTGGTGGTCGGTGCGCGCAACAGTTCCAACTCAAATCGCCTGCGCGAGATCGGTGAGGAAATGGGCGTGCCAACCTACCTTGTGGAAGACGCCACCGATTTAAATCATGGCTGGTTCGCCGGCGTGGACCGGGTGGGCATCACCGCCGGCGCCTCTTCACCAGAGCCATTGGTGCGTGAATTATATGAAAAGCTGCGCGAATTCTCAGACGTCGAACTTAAGTTCCAGGACGGAATCAAGGAACGTGTGCGCTTTAAATTACCAGAAGAACTTGTCCGTGCGGGCGAGGATGGCCGCACGCCCGGTCATGATCAAATAACCGCGCCCTAGTTAGAACGTGATACCGGAGTCCGGAAAGGCCGTATAGAACAATGTCGGTACCCCTTATACAACAAATTCGCGTAGGTGCTTATGTGTTGTCAAAGCGCATCCGGCGGACCAAGCGATATCCGCTGGTGCTTATGCTTGAGCCGTTGTTCCGGTGCAACCTCGCCTGCCCCGGTTGCGGTAAGATAGATTATCCTGCCGCAATTCTCGATCAACGTCTAAGCTTGGAAGACTGCCTAGCGGCGGTCGATGAATGTGGTGCACCGGTGGTTTCTATTCCGGGCGGCGAGCCTCTGATTCATCCCGAGATGAAACAAATTGTTGAAGGCATCGTGGCGCGGAAGAAATTTGTTTATCTCTGCACCAACGCCTTGCTGCTCAGCAAAAAACTCGAGCAATACACGCCGAGCCCCTATCTAACATTTTCCGTTCATCTCGACGGCCTAGAAGAGGAGCATGATAAAGCGGTCGCCCAAAAGGGAACCTTTAAACGCGCAGTCGCCGCGATCAAAGAGGCCCAAGCCCGCGGCTTTCGCGTCAATGTGAATTCTACTCTGTTCGACGGCCACGCGCCAGAACACGTCGCGGAGTTTTTCGATTTCGTCACCCACAATTTGAAGATTGACGCCATTACTATGTCGCCTGGGTATTCCTATGAGCGGGCGCCGGACCAAGAGCATTTCTTAAACCGCTCAAAGACCAAGACCCTGTTTCGCGAAATTTTTCGGCTCGGCCAAAATAAGAAATGGCGCTTTAGCCAATCTAGTCTGTTCCTCAATTTTCTCGCCGGCAACGAAAGCTATGAATGCATGCCGTGGGGTAATCCGACACGCAACATCTTTGGCTGGCAGAAACCCTGCTATCTGCTGGGAGAGGGTTATGCGGCGACATTCCGAGAACTCATGGAGGATACGGAATGGGATAAATATGGCACGGGAAAATATGAAAAATGTGCCGATTGCATGGTTCATTGCGGCTATGAAGCGACCGCCGTTGAAGATACCTTGTCAAACCCACTGAAGGCGCTATGGGTAAATTTACGCGGTGTTAGGACAATAGGTCCCCTTGCGCCCGAGATTGATTTAAAGAACGCGCGGCCGGCAGAATATCTGTTTGAAACCCATGTCGAGAATATGCTTGAGGAAATCGAAGGCGATGGCCCCCCACCCTCAACCAACGGTGCTAAAAAGAGAAGCGCACCGGCGAGCCACGCAGCGTAACGCACTAAATGCAATTCGCGCATCGAAGGCAAGTGACAACATCTCCGGCATCTCCCAGGGACGTATTGCGACCCCCCGCAAGACGCGGCCAATTGATACGTGGCCTGTATCTGTCACGCTGGCGATCACCGCTTCAGGCATAGATCTATTGGACGGATCTGAGACGACCCTCAGCACTGCGAACGGCACATCAGACTCACGCGCCGCCTTAGCCACAGCATGGCTTTCCATATCGCAAGCTAATGCCGTTGTGTTCGCGTAGAGACCAAGCTTCTCATCCTGCGACCGAACGACTTGATCGACCCCAACGACCGCACCGCTCCACGTCTTTCCTCCAAGCACGTCAAGCAATTGGCTCCGGAGGTCAAGATTGACCACGAATTCAGCTTTGGCTGGCTCCAGTTCAGACGTCACTTCTTCATCTTCATTAATCGGACGGCGCGCGAAATCGCCCAATTTTAAACGGCGGCCTCCGCTTGGCAGCGGGCTGTCCCAGGCGATAACACGCTCAGCAACGATGATGGCGCCAGGGCCAAGGCGCGGATCGAGTCCGCCAGCCAGGCCGATGCTGACCAGTGATTCAGCGCCTTCCGAGAGCAGTATCTTGGCCATCTCCTCCGCGCGTGCCGTTTGCGCACCTGAAATTGCAATGCGTTCATCGATGCCAGCAGCCGTTAAGCAGCGCGCCTCATTTTGCAGCCCGCAGATAAACCCAACGTTGCGAAAGCCATAGCGCGCCGCCATAACGCTACATTCCGTAGGGAATTTGAGGGTGGTTGAGATCCTTCATAGCGCGGTAACGGGCCAGCGCCCAAAGAGGAAAATATGCGCTGTAGCCATGGTAGCGAAGGTAGAACACCCGCGGAAATCCAACTGCAGTATATTCCATTTCATCCCATTTTGCCCCACAGCGCTGGGCCTTAAGAAGAAAATTTACCCCGCGTCGTACCGCCTTGCTATTGACTTCACCCGCTGCCAAAAGGCCAAGCACAGCCCAGGCGGTTTGTGATGGCGTACTGAGTTTAGTGAAGGATTTCTCCGTCCGCTCTGGATAGTAACTGTCCCCGGTCTCGCCCCAGCCGCCATCCTCACGCTGCTTTGATTCAAGCCAGGCCACAGATTGCCGCACCGGTGCTGAGTCTTTAGCGACCCCGGCGATGGCAAGGGCGCATAAGACGGACCAAGTACCGTAGACGTAATTGGTGCCCCAGCGGCCAAACCAGGAGCCATTCTCTTCCTGCTCGTGCAGCAAAAATTCCAGACCCTTTTTTATCACGGGGTGGTCCTTAGGATAACCAATCTGCGCCAGAAAACCGATACATCGAGCACTCACATCAACACTCGGCGGATCCAACAGCGCTCCATGATCCGCAAACGGGATATTATTGAGATAGTTTTTTTCATTTTCTGCGTCGAACGAACCCCAGCCACCGTTCGAGTTTTGCATGGCCTCGATCCAATCGGCGGCGCGGCGCACCGGTTTGCTATATTTATCACGGTCAGCGCGGTCTAGAGCCATCCCAACCATCGCCGTGTCATCCAAATCGGGATAGTAGTCATTGTTATATTGAAACGCCCAGCCACCTGGCGGCGCGTCGGGACGGGTAACAGCCCAATCCCCTTTTACATCGGTAATCTGGCGCGCCACCATCCACTCATTTGTGGCTCGCATCCCCTCTCCGTCCGGTTCCTCGCCGGCCTCCATCATCGCAAGCGCAGCAAGGCCAGTATCCCAAATAGGAGATACACAAGGTTGACAATATTGACTGTCGTCAGTGGGCTCGGTCAGCAAAAGGTCTATCGAACGCCTAACGGTCTTGCGGGTCTCATGCTCCTGCGGATAACCGAGGCTATCCAGAACCATCAGAAAATTCGCCATCGGTGGAAAAATCGCGCCTAGTCCGTCCTCGCCGTTTATCCGCGTCATACACCAGGCAACGGCTCGGTCGATTCCGCGTCGGCGAAGTGCTATCGGCATAATCTGTTCATAGCCTTTTAGCAACCGATCAATGCCTAAGAAAATTCGCCCGATACCGCGCTGGTCCTGAAAATAACGGCGCTCCTGGAATGCCGGCGAGACGAACAATTCAGCTATATCAATATTGCGCGGGTTGCGCGCCTGGGGACGAAGAGTCATGAGCACGAGTAGAGGCACCAAGGTGGTCCGTGACCAGTAGGAAATTTTGCTGAGGTGAAAGGGAAACCATCGCGGCAGATACATGATTTCGATCGGCATCGAAGGGATTGCACGCCACGGCACCTGACCAAACAGCGCAAGGGTTGTACGTGTAAACACATTGCAGCGCACCGCGCCACCTTGCGCGAGAACAGCCTCTCGAGCCTTCTTCATGTGCGGCTCGTCAGCGTTGTCACCGACCAGTTTCAAGGCTAAATAGGCTTTGACCGTGCAACTGATATCGAATTCGCCGCCGTGAAATAGTGGCCATCCGCCATGAGCCCCTTGGCACGACCGAATATAGGTCGCAAGGCGTGCTTCGACGGCGTCATCAATTTCATCGACAAAATGATTGAGCAGCACATATTCGGCGGGAATTGTCACGTCTGCTTCGAGTTCGAACAACCAATGGCCGTCTTCACGCCGCGCGTCACGCAATTTACCGGCGGCATCCTTGATGACCCATTGCAGGTCCTCGTCAGATAAGGAGACAAGCTTACCGTCCTCAGCGGCTGCGCCTGCTGCTAGTATCTCGGCACTTCGGGGAGTTTGCGAGACTTGGGTCACGATACCGTTGGGGCCCAGATCTTCGCGGGCTCAAGCCCTCAAATCGGCCATCGCCGAATTGCTGCCAAGCGCTGCCAACGCAGTATTGACGATATCGGTAACTGTCATGCCGGCGTCTTCATACATACCTTGCGGCGTACCGTGCGCAATGAAACGGTCCGGCAGTGTCATCGGGCGAATTTTAAGGCCATTGTCGAGCAACCCGTCCTTGGCAAGAAATTGAAGAACATGAGCGGCAAAACCACCAACGGCACCTTCCTCGATGGTAATTAGCACTTCATGCTCTCGTGCTAAACGCCGAATCATTTCCTCGTCCAAGGGTTTGGCGAACCGGGCGTCGGCAACGGTGCAGGAAAGACCATGGGCTTGCAATTCGTCCGCTGCCTCGAGGCTTTCTTTCAAATGAGCACCGAGGGATAAGATCGCAGTCGACGTGCCTTCGCGCATAATTCGCCCTTTGCCTATTTCAAGTACTTCAGGCTCCTCGGGAATTTCAACTCCAACCCCTTCGCCGCGCGGATATCGGAATGCACAGGGGCAGTGGTTTATTTCCACCGCTGTTCGCACCATTCGAGTCAATTCAGCTTCATCGGCTGCAGCCATCACAACGAAACTGGGTAGAGTGGAAAGATAGGTGATGTCGTAACTGCCCGCATGTGTCGGGCCGTCAGCACCAACCAGCCCAGCACGGTCGATGGCAAAACGCACCGGCAGAGATTGGATCGCCACGTCATGCACGATCTGATCGTAAGCGCGTTGTAGGAAAGTCGAATAGATCGTCGCAAACGGTTTCAAGCCCTCTGTCGCCATGCCAGCGGCAAAGGTGACTGCATGCTGCTCGGCTATGCCGACATCGAAGGCACGGTCGGGAAATGCCTCGGCAAATTTGTCGATGCCCGTGCCGCTTGGCATAGCGGCCGTAATTGCGACAATACTTTTATCGCGCTCAGCCTCCTTGATCAGTGCTTTGGCGAAAACATTGGTATAGCTTGGCGGTCCCGAGGCCCCCTTTTTCTGTTCTCCGGTGACAACATTGAATTTCGATACACCGTGATACTTGTCGCTTGAACTTTCCGCTGGTTCGTAGCCCTTGCCTTTTTGCGTCACCACATGAATTAGCACCGGCCCGGGCGTTTCATCGTCCTTGACGTTATTGAGGATCGGAATCAGATGATCAACATTATGACCGTCGACTGGGCCGACATAGTAAAACCCTAATTCCTCGAACAAAGTACCACCAGTTACCATGCCACGGCCATATTCCTCGGCCTTACGCGCCGCTTCGCCAACTGTACGCGGCAGCTTCTTAGAAAATTGCTTGGCAATCTCGCGCAAGCTACGATAGGAGTGGCTGGATAACAGGCGTGATAGATAGGCATTGAGGGCACCCACAGCCGGTGCAATTGACATTTTATTGTCGTTTAAAATAACGATCAGCCGCGCATCCATGGCGCCCGCATTGTTCATCGCCTCGTAGGCCATGCCGCCTGTCATGGCGCCATCACCAATGACGGAAATTACATTACGCTTTTCGCCCTGCAATTCACGCGCCACCGCCATACCGAGGCCAGCTGAAATCGACGTGGAGGAATGTGCGGCGCCAAATGGATCGAATTCGCTCTCGCTCCGTTTGGTGAAACCATAGAGCCCGCCCGGTTGCCGCAGACTACGAATACTCTCCCGTCGGCCCGTCAGAATCTTATGTGGGTAGGCCTGATGGCCGACATCCCAAATGAGGCGGTCATGCGGCGTATTAAAAACATAATGTAGCGCAACTGTAAGTTCGACCACACCAAGGCCTGCCCCAAGATGGCCACCTGTTACGGAAACCGCGTCAATCGTTTCCAAACGTAATTCGCCGCATACCTGTTTAATCTCCTTGATCGAGAATTGTTTGAGATCCTGCGGCGTATGCACACGATCAAGCAATGGTGTCTCCGGCATGCTCACTACCCCTCCTCGCGGCGCGCGGAATTTTTTTGATAATTTATTTTGCACGATTCCGCGCAAGCCATAAATTACACCAACTCAGGAAACGAGCAAGCGCATTTTGCTTAAATTTGTGGAGAAATTTGTGCTTAAACCGTTGATATTATTTAAATACGGTAAGTGTATCTCAGACTGAAGCTATCTAATCCCTCATTATTTTCGGCAATGCTCGCGTTCGATATATGGTCTAGATGAAACGATAAGCCGTGGTGTTCGTCGACCCAATAACCAAACTCCACAGATTCCCGGAACAGCACTGGAAGGCCTAGTTCCTTGCGGTCTAGCACATCGGTTTCGGTTTCTCCGTCATGAAGTGCAAATCCCAAGCTACCACCCGCAAAAAGCCCCCATCCTAGATCAAACATCCAGGTGCCGCCGACATACAATTGATTCGTGTTTTCGCCAGTATTATAATGACCACCGATATGAGGTTCGGGAGATTGGATTAACTCCCACAACCAGCCGCCAAACGGTGTGAAGCGCAGTTCTATATTAACATTTTTTCCCGATTCTTTTTTCCTACCGAACGCCCCTACATCATGCCCGCCACCGCCAATAACAACGGTGCTTAGGCCAAAGTATCCGCTTGTTTGTGTTGGTTCATCATAACTTGTAGACGTAGCGGAATGTATCGTCTCTGCCGACCTGCCGACCAATAACGGTGAGGGTTTTAGTTGATTGGCTTCCCGCCAGGCAAGTTCTCTAAACCCAGGAAAAGCCGCCACAACGCTGGTGGTAACATATTTACGGTGACGGGGGGCTACCGCCATCGCAGTTCGTAAGATTGCTGCGGCGTGCTGAGAATGGTTGGCCAATGCCGATATGACCACGGCCCTCAACCGTGCCGCCGAAGCACGGCGTTCGGAGGATGGTGTGGCCGCGCGTGCCTCTGCTAAGTTGGCCGCTCTACCCGCAGCGGCTATTTCATGCAAAATGCTTCCGGGGTCCTGAGCCGCTGAAGTGCCGCTAAACATCACAACCAAGCATAAGGCACCCGTCAAAATCAGAACTCGCCGAATCACCGTCATACAAGACCTGCTTCCAACTCTATACCTTACGCTTGCAGTGTTTCGGCGTCTGAATGGCAATTCAATGGAAAACTTTAGAAAATTTACGAATGATGAATTCCGGATCAAAGGGCCAACCGATCGTGATGCTCGTTTCGATAATAGGTTAGCGCCAACTCGATTCAATCTCTCTCTGAGTTTGCCAAGATAGGCGCGATATTTATTTTCGCCCTATTAATTTTAAAAGGTTCCATAGCCGACCAATTCCAAACACGATTTGTTGATCGCACGAATGTATCTTGCTCAGTTTCCGGGCAAAATTGGAGAGGAAAATGGAGATTTGAAATAACCGTTTTCGCCGAACCACCGAACCGCCTCCGTCAGCGCTTGTTCGGCTGAGCGGGACACAAAGCCCAACTCCTGAAAAGCTTTTTCGGAAGAGAAGAACATGCGTTTTCGCGCCATTTTAACCGAATCAACGGTCAATCGGGTTTCGCTGCCGATCAAGCGATTCCAACCTTCGGCGACATAAGCAAGGGGCATTAACAAACGGTTCGGCAGGCGCAGTCCTGGCGCAGGACGGCCGGAGATACGCCCGAGAGTGAGCAAGATATCGCATAAGGTCAGATTCTCACCACCGAGAATATAGCGCTCCCCAGGTTTGCCACGCTCAAACCCCAGCAAATGTCCGCGCGCGCAATCATCGACGTGCACCAAATTGAGGCCGGTATTGACATAGGCTGGCATACGCCCATTGACGAAATCGACGATAATGCGCCCAGTCGGCGTCGGTTTGATATCGCGCGCCCCGATCGGTGCGGTGGGATTGACGATCACCGCCGGCAGGTCATCGCGCATGACCATCTCCCGCACTGCTTCCTCAGCAAGGTATTTGGAGCGCTTGTAGTGGCCAATCATGTCGCCAAGGCCAACCGGCAGGTCTTCATCGGCGGGTCTACCGTCCTTGGAAAGACCGAGGACGGCGACGCTGGAGGTATAGACGATGCGCGTCACTCCAGCCTCACCCGCCGCGCGCATCAGATTTCGCGTGCCGTCCACATTGATGTCATAAATTTCCTTTGGCTTCGGGATCCATAGACGGTAGTCCGCCGCGACGTGATAGAGGGCGTCACAGCCTTTTACCGCAGCCATTAGTGAAGCGCTATCAGTGAGGTCACCGGTCACGCGCTCGATGTCCAGACCCTCGATGTTGCGGTTGTCGCTTTGGCCGCGAACAAGCGCTCGGACCTCTCGGCCCTCGGCCAAAAGCAGGCGCACCACGGCGGAGCCGAGAAATCCTGTTGCGCCGGTGATCAGAGTCGTCATTCTGGAGCGGTTTTTTGTGGCCAAAATATTTGGCATCGATAGCGGATAAGCGCCCATACACCAAACAGTGGCGCACCGATTGTGGCTAAAATAAGTATCGGAACGAGGCCCCCACCCCAGATCGCCGGGCCGATCAAATACAATACATCCTCCACCTCAAAGCCTGCGTACCGGGGCAGGTTGGCTTGCTTCTGCCCCACGCGGGTTTCAAGAATTTGGAATAGGGCGAAAAGGCCGCCGACCGAAATACCCGCTACAATTCCCATGATCCAGGAAACATTACCGAGCCAAGAATCGGACAAGCCTATCCCGATTGAGACAAACAGCAAGATATGTATAACCACATCAGAGGCAAGATCATAGATATGGCCGATGCGGCTACTTTTGCCGCTCAGGCGTGCCAACTCGCCATCCATATGATCGACAAAATTTGAGAGCGTGAACAGCCCTGCGCCCCAATGGATCAACGGTACCTCGCCGTAAGCCAAGCAGCCGCACGCGGCCAGTCCCGATAACAAGCGCAAAGTGGTTATGTGGTTAGGCGTAACCCGGGTGTGGACCAGGGGGCGCACCAAAAAGCGCGCCATTCGTTGATCCCACGGTCCTTTGTGATGCGCCGTCTTCGGGCTTTGCTCTATTTGCTGTCGATCGGTCATGCGGGTTGGGGCGACGCGGTTGTGCCTAATTAGGATGTGAGCTAAGAGCGTGACGTATGATTATCCGCGACGAAGCGCATGCGCCGCAACAGCTTCCTGAACAAAGGCGCCCACCATGCGGGCTGTAATATTCGCTGCCGGGCTCGGCAGCCGGCTCGGCGGGACGGCGGAACAAACGCCCAAACTCCTTCTGCGCTTCGCCAACAAAAGCCTATTAGAGCGACACCTCTTCCAACTCGGCACTATTGGTATAGAGGAAATAACTCTCGGTGTAGGTCATGGCGCTGCCCATATAGAGGCCGAACTGGCACGCCTCAAGGCCAGAAATGTGGAGCTGGTGCACAACCCGCATTACCGCGAAGGTAGCGTCGTCACAATGGCGGTGCTTGAGGAAGCCATAACGCGCGGCGGCGACATTCTTCTCATGGATGGTGACGTGCTCTATGACCGGCGCATGTTGGAACGACTGGTGGGCAGCCAGCACCGCAATCTTTTTCTATTGGACCGCGACGTTGAGCCAGGCGAAGAGCCAATGAAACTAGCGATTGAGGCTGGCCACCCAGTCGACTTCCGAAAGACCCTGGAACGAACGCATGAATATTACGGTGAATCGGTCGGTTTTTTCCGCTTTGACGAAACTGTGGCTCAGGACCTTTGTGCAGCCGCCCGACAGATCATCGCCGATGGCCGGCGCGGCGATTACATGGAGGAGGCCATCCGCAACGTGCTCCTTGCCTCAAACAAAGGCCGTTTTGGCTTTGAAGATATTACAGGCCTACCGTGGATCGAAATTGATTTCGCCGAGGATTTAGTGCGGGCAGAGAAAGATATCCTGCCACGCCTGATCGCGGTAGATCGCTAATTCTAAAGCAAAGCTCGAGCAGCTAAAATCACCTGCGATAACCCATTTGCTTGAATTCAAATGCCATGAAGCGTTTCACGTTAGGCAGAATCAAATATAAATTTTTCTAAAGAGTGCGCAGAAGAGCAGAAAAGACCATCGATAATTTCTGCATTTTGTTAAATTTGACGCGCGGGCCGGCGACCCGAAAACCGCTAGCCTCGATGCGGTCAAGATAAGGTTGATAAACGCCACGCATCAGGAGAGCCGGGCGCATGCGGCGGCGCTCGGATGACGGCATTGCACGAGCGGCTTCAACAAAGCGCTGACGAGCCATCACGCCAACCTCGGCGCAAACATTCTCGATACCGGGGGCATAAACGATTTCTTCCGGCGTTACGTTTTCCAGCCCCTGTTTTGCGAGCAGTTCGGCCGGTAGATAAATCCGCCCGCGTTCGGCATCCTCTGCTACATCGCGCAAGATATTGGTAAGTTGAAAAGCGTGGCCAAGGTGCCGAGCAAAATCTGGGATCGCAGATGAACGATATCCGAATATTTCCACGGAAAGGAGGCCAACACAGCAGGCGACGCAATAGCAATAGCGCTCTAATTCGGCAAGCGTAGGACGCAGCATGGCGCCCGATCGGTCCATCTCGAAACCTTCAAGAATATCGAGAAAAAGACTCTTTGGTAAACTGTAACGCTCAATCGGCGTGACCAGGGCCTGGCTTACCGGGTGGTTGGGATGCCCAGCGAATAGCGCTTCAATTTCTTCTGCCCAAGCCTTGATTAGCGCGCTGGAAAGGGCAGAATCTTCGATCTCGTCAGCGATATCGTCGGTTTCCCGGCAAAATGCGTAGAGTGCTAACATGGCTTCGCGCTGGGGTCGCGGCAACACCATCATGGGCAAAAAGAACGATGACCCAGACGCGCGTGTCACGTCGGCGACATACCGCTTGGGATCATCAGTCACCGGTATCGGCAAGCCGTCAAAATTTGCCGGTAGATTTCCTGTCCGATCGGCACCTACCATGGCGGCCTCACCATGCGCTGACAATACCGCGTATCCCGCAAGCCAGCCAGCCAGCTTTGCTCACCTTGACGCACCCGGCGACCGGATCTTCCCGTCTGAGTCGTCGCGCCAATGCCCAGGCGAGCTTAAGGATAAAAGCAGATTCCCAACGGAGGCCGCGGCGGTGCACGCTGATAGGCATCGCTTCAGCACGCCGCAATAATATTTCAGTTTTATCCAGGCAGCGGTCAATCACCTGACGCACGGCGGGTGTCGCGTGATGTAACGCAAGATCTTCAACCCGGCCACCGGCCTCCTTGAGCCAAGGTTCGGGCAGATATACGCGGTCGAGAGCCAAATAATCTTTTTTACAATCCTGCAGATGGTTGAGCACTTGCAAAGCGCAGCAAAGCGCATCAGAGCCCTCGATATCCGCGTTTTGTTCCTCGTGAATATCCAACATTACTCGGCCAACGGACGCTGCAGAGCGCATGCAGTAATCGATCAGTTCTTCCCAGTCGCGATAACGCAGCTTGGTTGCATCCTGGATAAAAGCAGAAAGCAGGTCATACCCATTCGCCGGTGTGATGTCGTTCGCCAGCAAACTTTGATGGTAGAGCAGCGCCCAGTTCGGCAGGGCGGTCTCATCAACGCCGAGGGCGCATTGCACCGCCTTGAGCTTTGCTACTTTATCCGGCGCCGCAGTGTTCGGGGAATCGGCAATGTCATCTGCCTGACGGGCAAAAATATAGAAGGCATGAACGTCCCGACGAAATTTTCGTGGGATGAGAATAGAGCCGACGGGAAAATTTTCCGAACTAGCGTCGATAAGTTGCCGCGCATTCTCCCGTAGATTTTCGCCGGTTTCGATTTGGTTCGCCATCCGCCCAGTTATTTCACTAATAGCCATATCAATTATCTTTGATATGAAAAATCAGAAAATTGTTACTAACAGTTGATAAAAATCAAATATTCGCAATTTCTTCAGCGGCAATCATGCGCGTTTGAGCATCTATCTGTTTTACTACGTCGATCGATTTCACAGCGCCCGATTCGTTGCGCTCAAGACAGGTTTCAACGACCCGCGGGATATCCATAAAGCTTAAATTCCTGTCGAGGAAGCCTCGCACGGCGACTTCGTTGGCGGCATTGAGGACGATTGCCGCCGCCGGGCCATCCTTTAGCGCCTCCTGTGCCAGTCGCAAACAAGGAAAGCGCTCCAAATCTGGCTTTTCGAAGGTCAGGACCGCCATCTCGGCAAGGTCAAGCTTCGCGCTCGGTGTACTGATGCGCTCCGGCCAGGCCAAAGAATAGGCGATCGGTGTGCGCATGTCGGGCGTCCCAAGTTGGGCCAGAACGGAGCCATCTATATATTCCACCATGCTATGAATTACCGATTGCGGATGCACCAAAACATCGATTTGCGCGACCGATATAGGGAAAAGATGAAAGGCCTCTATCATCTCCAGGCCCTTGTTCATCATGGTTGCCGAATCGACGCTAATTTTTGCTCCCATATCCCAATTAGGATGGGCGACTGCCTGCTCTGGCGTGGCCTTTATCATATGCTCCATATCCACGCTACGGAACGGCCCGCCTGAAGCAGTTAGGATAATACGCGCAACGCTAGCCTCCCGCTTGAAGTCAAAGACCTGGAATATCGCGTTATGCTCAGAATCAACCGGCAGCAAAGTCGCGCCAGCACGTGCCACTTCACTTAGCATCAATTCACCAGCGCAAACCAGGCACTCTTTGTTAGCCAGGCCGACGATAGCGCCGCGCTTAACAGCTTCCATGGTCGGACCGAGCCCGGCGGCGCCGACAATTCCAGCCATCACAAAATCTGCGGGCCCGGCGGCCGCCTCCTCCACCGCCTTGGGCCCCGCGGCAGCGCGGACATTCGACCCTGAGAGAGAGTCTTTAAGCTCCTTGTAGCGGTTAGGGTCAGCGGTGACGGCCATTTTAGCACCGGTTTGCAACGCTTGCTCGGCCAACAACTTGATGTTGCTGTGCGCGGTCAATGCTTCAACCGTGAAGGAGTCTTTGTGCCGTTGTAGGAGGTCAATGGTACTTCGGCCGATCGAACCGGTGGATCCCAAAATCGTAACGCTGCGCGGCTCGACACCGCGCAGCGGCAAGCTTACCCCAGCCGTAACGCTAGTGATTTTTGCCGCCGCATCCATTATGTAACCATCACAGACCACGTCCCTTCCGGCATTTAATCGGCCGGTTGCCTCGAGTTTCTCAACAGCTTACATGTGACGCAACATAAAATGCCTTATATGAAGTTCAAGGAGGAGAGATCATGAATTTGACACAACAGACCTGCGTTCCTTGCCGTGGCGGAGTGGACCCGCTGGAGCCTTCTTCAGCGCGGGAATTGCTTGCCAGCACGCCTGGTTGGGAGCTACTCGACGATGCCAGAAAGATTCGGCGCAACTTCGACTTTAACGATTTTGCCGCCACTTTAGCATTTGTTAACACGGTGGGCATGCTTGCAGAGGCTGAAGGCCACCACCCGGACATCACTTTTGGCTGGGGCTACTGCACCGTCTTTTTCTACACCCACAAAATCAAGGGCTTGCACCAAAATGATTTTATCATGGCGGCCAAGGTCAATAAATTGGTGGTGGACGCAGCTGAATAAGGCGCCTATGCCGAAGCCAAAGGCGGTAAATAGCGACGTTCCGTCCGGGAAACCTACCCTACGCGGCCATCCCGCTTAACGTTGAGAGCACCCTCTGCACGCCTTCAAGACGCTGTTCTGCCACCGGCCAGTTGCGCGTGACGACAAGTTTGTTATCTGGACGGAGTCTGAGCCCGTGCGAGGGGTTAGCTATATGTGTAATCAGCTGTTCAGGATTGACCGTAGTATCGGCCCGGAAGGTCAGCACTGCGCCTTTTGGTCCGGCGTCAATCCGCGCAACCCCGGCGGTACGGCATAACCGCTTGATGGCGACAATATCGAGCAAGTAACGCACTTCTTCGGGGACAGGGCCAAAGCGGTCTGCTAGTTCATCGACAAAATTCGCTATCTCGGCAGTGTCTTCAAGGCGTGACACGCGGCGGTAAAGCACCAAGCGCACATCCAAATCTTCAACATAGCTCTCCGGGATTAGCACCGCGGTGCCGAGGCTGATTTGCGGCGACCACTCGGCTGTAGGTTCGTCGGTCGAGCCGTCAGCTTGGGCACGGGCCTGGGTGACGGCTTCTTCCAACATATGCTGGTAAAGCTCGATTCCAACTTCGCGTATGTGTCCGGACTGTTCACCACCAAGTAAGTTACCGGCGCCGCGTATATCCATATCGTGACTCGCCAGACTAAAACCGGCGCCCAGACTGTCGAGGCGGTGAATCACTTCAAGCCGTTTGCGCGCCGTTGGTGTCACCTTATGCGCAGGCGGCAGGGTAAAATAGGCATAGCCGCGCAATTTAGAGCGACCAATACGGCCCCGTAGTTGATAGAGTTGAGAGAGGCCAAACATATCGGCGCGGTGCACAATCATCGTATTAACGCGCGGCAAATCTAAACCCGATTCAATGATCGCGGTAGAGACCAGCACGTCGAAATTGCCGTCGTAAAAATCGGCCATAGCCGCTTCCAATTCGACCACCGGCATTGCACCATGCGCTATCCTCACCCTGACTTCTGGTACCAGTGTTCTAATCCGCTCGGCGATACCGTTAAGATCGGCTATGCGCGGGCAAACATAAAAACTTTGGCCACCACGAAAATGCTCACGCATCAGGGCTTCACGCGTTACCACCGGATCAAATGGCATGATAAATGTTCGCACCGCAAGACGGTCGACCGGCGGCGTGGCAATGATGGTCATATCGCGCACGCCTGCGAGCGCCATCTGCAAGGTGCGCGGAATCGGCGTGGCGCTCAGGGTCAACACATGTACTTCAGCGCGCATCTTTTTGAGGCGCTCCTTATGCGCAACACCGAAATGTTGTTCTTCATCGACAATTAATAAACCGAGATCGTTGAATTCAATAGCCTTGCCTAAAAGCGCATGGGTACCAATAACGATGTCGACCGTGCCAGTTTTCATGTCATGCCGAATTTCGGCGGCCATGTTTGGTTTGACCAGCCGGGACAATTGTTCGACTCGTACTGGAAGATTCTCAAAACGTTCTTTGAATATTTTAAAATGTTGACGGCACAACAATGTCGTCGGGACCAGCACAGCGACCTGCTTACCGCCCATTGCGCAGTTGAACGCGGCGCGGAGGGCAATTTCGGTTTTGCCGAATCCTACATCGCCACAGATGAGGCGGTCCATCGGCCGCCCGCTCGCTAAATCAGAGAGGGTTTCATCAATGGCGTTTGCTTGATCGTCTGTTTCGTTAAACGGAAAGCGCGCGCAGAATTCCTCAAATATCCCTTGATCTGTCCGCAACACAGGTGCTGTGCGCAATGCTCGCTGAGCCGCAATATTCATTAATTCGCCGGCCATCTCTTTGACGCGTTTCTTCAAGCGTGCCTTGCGTGCCTGCCACGCGGCCCCACCAAGACGGTCAAGGGACACCGGTTGATCGGCGGAGCCATAGCGCGACAGCAGCTCGATATTCTCTACCGGCAGAAGCAGGCGGTCGTCGCCATCATATAAGATGCGCAGACAATCATGCGGTGCATTGTCGACGTCCAGCGTTAGCAGTCCGTCATAGCGCCCAATGCCATGATCGGCATGGACCACCAGATCACCCTGCGATAGTTCGGAAGCATCCGCGAGAAAATCTATAGCCTTAACGCGCCGCTTCCGTTGGCGGCGGTTTAGCCGATCACCGAGAATATCCTGCTCGGCAATGACTGTAAGTGCCGGCGAGGTAAAGCCATGCTCCATCGGTAAGACAGCCAGGGCGCCGCTGCCAGCGGCAAGGCTTTCAGCGGCGTGCCAATCATCAACTACGGTAAGCGATTGAACGCCGTGTTCAGTCAACAGGCGACCAATGCGCTCACGTGTCCCCAAGCTCCAGCCGGCAAGCAGAACTCGTTTTCCAGCTCGAACTTCAGCGTCGAAATGTGCATGCACCGCATCGAATAAATCTCCTGTGAGCTTGCTCCGTTCAGCGACAAATACCCGGCCCTGCCGCCCGCCAACGTCGAAGACCTGCCGCTCCGGCGCAGCTTCCGCGGCAAAGGGGGAAAGCACTGCGAATGGATGGTCCACCAGGAGGGAATCACGCTCCTCGTGGAGCACATACAGCATTTCAGGCGGTAGCGGCTTGTAATCCTCATGCGCTATGCCGGTCACGGTACCCGGCCCTTCCGTGCGCGCCCGATAATAATCTCCAATCGCCTCCCAGCGTTCGTTGCATGCTTCTTCCGCGAGTTGGTCAAAAATGACCGGCGCACCCGGTAAATAATCGAAGATGGTTTCAAGCTTGCTATGAAACAATGGTAACCAATGTTCCATTCCAGGATAACGCCGCCCGGCCTTTACTGCTTCGAACAGCGGGTCGGCATCGGTCACAGCGCCAAACTTGCTGCGGTAGCCAGCGCAAAATTGGGCGATCGAAGCCCGATTAAGCACCACTTCACTTACAGGTACAAGTTGCACGCAGGCTAACGCTTCCTCTCTGCGCTGAGTAACCGGATCGAATGACCTGATTTCTTCGAGCGTCTCCCCAAACAAGTCGAGGCGTACCGGCTTCTTCGAACCCGGCGGAAAAATATCGACGATTCCACCCCTCACAGCATAGTCACCTGCCTCCATCACCGTGCCTCCCCGAGAAAATCCGTTGGATTCTAAATAGACGAACAGATCGTCGAGGCTGAGTTCACCACCCTTGTGCAAGGTAAATGTCGCACGCGCCATTGCCTCTCGCGGCGGCACGCGCTGAAGCAGAGAATTGACGGTCGCCAACACCACGCGCGAACCGTTTTCTTCTGTCGCCAACGTTACTAGGGAGGAAATTCGCTCGCTTACCAGATCGTTGCGCGGTGAGATGCGATCATAAGGCAGACAATCCCATGCTGGGATGAGCAGGCATTCAACTTCCGGTGCAAAGAACGTCAGACAATCGTGCGTGTTGGCGAGGCGGACGTCATCAGGCGCGATGAACAGAAGCCCAGTCTGTTTAGCCTCCGCCGCGAGCTGGCCCAAAATTAGTGCGTCATAGCCCTCGGGCATGCCGCCAATGGCCACGCGCCCTGGTCGATCGAGCGCAAGTGATCGCAAATTCATACTAACGGGATTCAAGAGCAATGCCGTTCTTTGACGAATTTTTTGATCTGTTCCATGGTAGTGGTTCTAAACCGTTTCGGAATCGGGTACCGACCGGTAATCCAGTCAAGAATTTCGGGGTCGTGAGCGCCGTCCAACAGGTCCTCTAGGGCGCCGATGGCCTCACTGTCCAAGCTATCGCTAAATTCCGCCACGAAGGCGCCCATTAGAACATCCGTTTCTCGGATGCCGGTGTGGTTAGTGCGGTAGCGCAAACGCTTTCTGCGGGTTTCTAAACTATGTTGCATGGGTATTCCGCTGCTGTTCGCGCGGAATAATAGGAGAGGCCTGCGGCGTTGTCAGCCATTGCCGCTTAGATGTTGCGGGGGTAGCCTTCGGATGCCATGCGTCCGGATATTTTAAACTCCCTTTTTGCCCCCGTGAGCACTCTTCCCGGCGTCGGACCGCGCATTGCCGCAGCCATCGAGCATTGCGCCGGACCGTTGGTGGTCGACCTGTTATGGCATCTGCCAAGCGGCCTCATAGACCGGCGGTTTTCGCCGACAATCGCCGAAGCTCCACCGGGCGTAACCGTCACTTTAAAAGTACGCGTTGAGACCCACCACAAGCCGGCAGGGCGCAGACTGCCCTACAAAGTGCGCTGTTCCGATGAAAGTGGCGAATTATTCCTAGTGTTTTTCCATGCCCATGAAAAATATTTGCTCCAAAACTTGCCAATCGGGGAAATTCGTCTGGTGAGCGGGCGAACGGAACGTTACGGAGACAAAATTCAACTAGTGCATCCAGACCATATTGTGCGCGAGGATGAAATAGAGAGCCTGATTAGCGTGGAACCGACTTACCGCTTGACGGCAGGTTTGAATTCAAAGCCACTAGCGAGAGCAATACAGGCGGCACTCGCCCGCGCCCCTGACCTCCCTGAATGGAACGACCCGGCTTATCTTGCGCGCCAGCACTGGCCAGCATGGAAAACCGCCCTGATAGCTGCACACCAGCCACAAATTGAAGAAAATCTTGAGCCAAACTCGAGCATACGCGAGCGTCTTGCCTATGACGAATTGTTAGCCAATCAAATGGCTCTGGCCTTATTGCGAGCTTCCCTCCAGCGTGTCAAAGGGCGCGAGACCAAGGGCGATGGCCGACTCCGCGAGATTGTCGCCGGCCGGCTACCGTTTTCGCTCACTGCCGGGCAAATTTTGGCAGTCCAGGAGATTGAGGCGGATTTAGGACAACCACATCGCATGCTTCGCCTGCTCCAAGGCGATGTCGGCAGTGGCAAAACGGTGGTTGCTCTGTTTGCCATGCTGATTGCCGTCGAAGCTGGTGCCCAGGCGACATTGATGGCACCGACGGAACTTTTGGCGCGCCAGCATTTTGCAACACTAAAAAAACTGTTGGCAGAGAGCAGCGTGACTGTCGCGCTCCTTACCGGGCGCGCCAATAAAAGTGAACGTGAAACTACATTAACGCGATTTGCCTCGGGCGAGGTAGACATTGCCGTCGGCACTCATGCGCTTTTTCAGAGCGGTGTGGAGTTCTCCGATCTGGCTGTAGCGGTTGTCGATGAGCAACATCGCTTCGGTGTCCATCAGCGCATGACTCTAGCCGCCAAGGGCAAGGAAGTAGATGTACTGGTTATGACAGCAACGCCAATTCCACGCACTCTAATGCTGACTGCCTATGGTGATTTACAAAGCTCTCGGTTACTTGAAAAACCAGCCGGCCGCGCAGCCATCGAAACCCGCGTATTGCCGATTGGACGATTGGATGAGGTCGTCAGCGGAATCCAGCGAGCCGTGGAATCAGGCGCACGAGTTTATTGGATTTGTCCGTTGGTTGAAGAATCGGAGACCGTCGACCTAGCGGCAGTAGCAGAGCGTCACGGACAACTCAAAAATATATTTGGCGCTCGTGTCGGCCTTTTGCATGGCCGCTTGAAAAGCGACGAGAAAGACGTTGTGATGTCGGCCTTCGCGATCGGCGCGCTCGACGTTCTGGTGGCAACAACAGTGATTGAGGTGGGTATAGATGTGCCTGATGCCACAATCATGGTGATCGAACATGCGGAACGCTTTGGTCTCGCCCAATTACATCAATTACGCGGGCGTGTAGGGCGCTCGGACAAGCCCGGCAACTGCCTGCTGCTATATGCGCCGCCGCTCGGTGAGACGGCGCGCGCACGTCTTGAAATACTGCGCGAAACCGATGATGGCTTTCGTATCGCTGAAGAGGATCTCAAACTGCGCGGCGCCGGAGAACTGTTGGGCACACGCCAAAGCGGATTACCGGAACTTCGCCTCGCCGACCTTTCTCAGCATGGTGAATTGCTGGCCACAGCGCGCGATGATGCACGACTGATTATGGAGCGCGATCCACAATTGAAGTCTGAACGCAGCCAAGCCTTGCGTATTCTGCTGTACCTGTTTGAACGGGACGCGGCAGCACGCTATTTGCGATCGGCCTAAAACCGGCTCTGTGGGTCAGCCATATCGCCCTCGTCATCCGAAGAGTGAGATTCTTCTGGATCCGGCGGAGACACGATGCCACCTGAAATGACTAGCTTTACTCCCTCCTCGACCGTCATATTCAACGTGATGCAATCCTTGCGCGGAACAAATAGGAGAAATCCTGATGTTGGGTTCGGCGTCGTCGGCAAGAAAACATTGACCATTTCATCCGCCATCACGCGGCGTATTTCGCCCAGGGTGTTGCTGGTTACAAATCCAAGAACCCAGATACCTTTGCGAGGGTACTCAATCAAAATGACTTCGCGGAATGCGCCCTCCGATTGCGCCAATACGGCATCAAATATTTGCTTCAGCACGCCATATATCGTACGCACCACGGGCACGCGCGAGACCATGTTCTCGCCTAATTTAATCATGAATCGGCCGAAAAAATTAGTCACCAAGAACCCGATAATGGTGACCACAAGTAGCACCACGATGACGCCTATTCCGGGCACGCTCACGCCGATTACGTCGGACGGGTTATAGGCGTCGGGAATGAGAGGCACCACCGTGTCGTCAACAAAGGCGACGAACAGCCATATCAGCCAGATGGTAATGCCAACCGGCGCAGAGACGACGATCCCGGTGAGAAAGTAAGTACGCAGACGGGCAAGCAGACCGCGCTTGCGAGCCGGCGTGATCAAGACTGGCCGTTGCCTATCTTCAGTGCCTGAAGTCGAATTGCTATTGGTCTTTTTCACGCTCATACTTACCTGCCAGACCGATACCACTAACGACCGCAACTATTACAGCATTTTTTGGCAACGGCAGGTACGCAAAAATATGCAGTAACGGTGGGCACAGAAGCTTTCGCGACGAAAATCCATAAGTGCTATAGACTATATGTTGCGTAAATCACGCGCCTAGCAGAGATATAATTATGGCATCCACTACCACAGCAGAAAACGCACGCCTTGGCGCACTGGCAACGGCAGTTCCCGATCATGTGTTGAACCAGGAAGACGTCATGCGCGGCGCGGCAAAGTTGTTTCAGGGCTCGTTTCAAGATTTTGAACGATTAATTCCAGTGTTCAGGAATGCCGCCATTGGCACGCGCCATTCCTGCGTTCCCATCGAATGGTATCTGGAAGAACACAGTTTCGCCGAGCGCAACGCGCTATTTATAGAAAACGCTGTGAATTTGCTTGAACGAGCAGTTCTGCATTGTCTGGAACGTGCAGGTCTTGCCATCGACGAAGTTGACGCCTTGGTCGTTGCCTCGACCTCGGGCATCGCCGCACCCAGCTTGGATGCGCTATTAGTCGAACGCCTCGAAATGCGGCGTACCGTACAGCGTTTGCCGATATTTGGCCTTGGCTGTGCCGGCGGCGTGATTGGACTGTCCCGCGCGGGTGCCCTAGCGCGTGCCATGCCTGGTGCAAATGTTCTATTTGCCGTGGTCGAACTGTGCGGATTGACCTTCCGTTTCAACGATCGCAGCAAGAGCAATGTGATCGCAACGGCATTATTTGGAGACGGCGCCGCGGCTGCGGTTGTTAATACCGAGATGAAAGGGCCGGAACTCACGGCTTGGGGTGAACATACATGGCCCAACACCCTGGAAATCATGGGCTGGCGTATCGAGGATGACGGCTTTGGCGTGCTATTCTCGCGCGATATTCCTAACTTGGTTCGCTCAAAAATGCGCGCGGCAGCCGAGGAATTCCTGGAAAGACATGATCTTGCGTTTAAAGATATCGATGAATTCGTCTGTCATCCAGGCGGTGCAAAAGTGCTGACGGCTTTGGAAGAGGCGTTTGGCCTGCAAAATGGTGGCTTGGCGCATGGCCGAGAGACGTTGCGTCAATATGGCAATATGTCGGCGGCGACGATCATGTTCGTGCTCAAACGCGCGCTTGAACACGTTGGCGCTAATAGTAGCGGCGCAAAGGGCTCTCGGCGCATGATGTCAAGCCTGGGACCAGGCTTTACCGCTGGATTCCTAGTTCTCGAAGACGCGTGACCATAGCCTGGATAATTCTTGGAGTTGTCTTAGCGCAGCGTCTCAGTGAACTCGTTTATGCGCGCGCTAATTCGCGCAGATTGTTGGCCAAAGGAGGTCAGGAATTCGGTGCCCGCCACTACCCGCTGTTTACCATTTTGCATGGGGCCTGGCTGATAGCACTGGCGTTATGGCTAGTTTTTGTTGGTCTAGAAAATGTCATATGGCCACTAGTTGTGCTCTATGGCGCGTTGCAGTTATTCCGTATCTGGATTTTAATTAGTCTGGGTCAGCGCTGGACTACCCGGGTAATCATCCTACCGGATGCGCCGCTAGTGCGCGCCGGGCCGTACCGTTTTTTCAGTCATCCAAATTACTGGCTGGTGTGTGCAGAAATCGCAGTGTTACCGATAATTTTTAACGCTTGGCCGCTGGCACTTGCTTTCTCACTTCTCAACGGCGCCTTACTACTACATCGCATCCGCGTCGAAAACGATGCGCTTGCCCGTTCCAAATAGTTTTGCAGGGGCGGCTAATTAAATCTACAGACCGATCGTGTAACAAATTTTGGGAATAAACCGCTGGCTACATGGCAGGGTCGCGCACGTTTGAATATTCTACCCCTGCTCGACACATAAGTTGGGATTTCCATAAGTGCCGCCAAGGCAGTGACCGGGGTTGATAACACCTGCGCGAAAACTGTTCATCTAGTATGCCAATTTTCCAGGAAACAATCGCGTTGTAGACCAAGTGCTAACGCGGTGGCCCATAAGTGCGGCATCAATCTCTTAAGTCATCACCAACGCGGCAGCCAAGTCATGTCAAACGCCGCTCCGCCACATTGTTTAATAGTCCGAATATTTACAGACTTTTTTGTCCGCTCATTGCAGCAACAATTGAACGAGCGTCTATTCCGTCTGAGCCACGATTTGCTCATCCTTAACCCCATGGCAAAGCGTATTGCTTAGAACGAATGATCAGCCAGGCGAAAATCCGGATTGGGCACAACTGCACAGGGCATACTCCCTGCTTTTATCGAGGCGCACGCTTCCTTCGCTTCTCCTTTGAGGAGACCAAGAAAACGAGCGCGGTAGAGTATATCACCGCGTTTCATTTCGATAAGCGTCAGAGCGGCCGAGGCATGGCTCAGTAGATCGGGAAGCCGTGCCGATACCGCCAACAGGGCAGATTCGGCGGCAGATATGGTTTGATAAGCGCCAACCTGTATCGCCCATTTCCCAGAACCAGCGCGCCGCATTGCCGGTGTGGAATTGGCTTCAGCCGTTCGCGTTTGAGTTACAGAAGGTTTGAAAACTGGCAGGGGGATCTTGTGACTGTTTACAATAGCGAACTTTTTTGCCCCCGCGCGCTTATCACGCTGTGCCACACGCTCGAACCCGAGGTCGAGAAGCTTTACCATATGTTGGTCGCGCGAACGCGCAGTGCGCCCGCCAAATACAACGGCGATGATGCGCCGACCGTTACGCACGGCAGATGCCACCAGATTAAAACCCGAAGCGCGAATATACCCAGTTTTTAAGCCATCCATGCCAGGATAACTGTTCAATAATTTATTGTGGGTGCGGTGGGTTTTTCTGTTATAGCGAAAAGACTTAGCCGAAAAATAATCATAATAGTGCGGAAAATCACGAAGTATGGCCATTGCCAGCACGCCCATGTCACGTGCTGAACTGAGTTGCTTGCGATTGGGAAGCCCGGACGCGTTCTTAAACCGGGTGTGTTTCATACCGAGCGCACGCGCACGCTTAGTCATCGCCACAGCGAATTCCCATTCCGTACCGCTGATGCCTTCCGCAATGACCGTGGCAACATCGTTTGCTGATTTGGTCGCCAACGCCATGATCGCCATATGGACTGTAATCGTCGCGCCGCGCTTCAAACCTAATTTAGATGCAGGTTGGCCTGCCGCTCGCTTCGAAACTGGCAACTTGTCGGTCAATAGCATGCGCCCGGCATCGAGTTCTTCGAACAGCATGTAGAGTGTCATCATTTTGGTGAGTGAAGCGGGGTAGTTCCGCGTATCGGCATTACGTGAACGCAGCACTTCCCCGGTGTCGGCATCGAGAATAATTGAGGCGTAACCTGCTTCGCTTGATTTGGCGCTCGCGAATAATACCGCCACGGCAATCAACAAAACGGCACAGCCCGAAAACACATGCCGCACTATCAAGGGTCGCTTATTTCCGTTTCTATTAACCACCAAATTACTCATTATTTGGGTTTTGTTGCCAATCTGAAATTTATTCCTTATGAAGCAGAATAGATTCGCACGTCAAGTCTAACACCCGATTAAGTTTTCAATTTTACTAAGTTTTTGAAGAATTTTCTTTGCCTTTACACCGCTTCAGAGTTTTTCCGAGAGAAAATCAGGCGTTTTACCATGCTCTGGATTGGCTACTTCAAACGCATAAGCAGCGCGCAGAACACTAGCTTCGTCATAGTGCCGCCCGACTATCTGCAAGCCAGCAGGCAAGCCGCCTGAGGTGAAACCGCAAGGAACAGTGGCTGCCGGTTGGCCGGTTAGATTGAAGGGGTAGGTAAACGGGCTCCAATCGTCCCACGAGGACCCGTCAGCGCCGATCGGTGTATCGCTCCCCAGGGGAAAGGCCGGCAAGGACATAGTCGGCGTAAGCAGCAAATCATAAGTTTGGTTAAATTCTCGCATAAGCGACGTCAAATGGCTGCGCGCCATGATGGCCTTTTGATAGGTTTCCATCGAGATCGCCTCGCCTCGCTCAGCTACTACCCGCAATCCAGGATCAATCAGTTCGCGTTGCGCATCGGTCATCGCGCGAAGGACGAACGCTGCGCCGGCATACCAATGCGAGCGAAAGATGTCCTGCGGATTATCGAATCCCGGATCGATTTGCTCGACTTTAACCCCGAGCGAGGCAAGTGATTCTACCGCTGCAGCAACCAGTTTCGAGACCTCTGGATCTACACTGGCATAACCCAGGTCCGGGCTAAACGCCGCACGCATACCGCAAACGCCGCCTTCAAGAACTGCGCTATAATCGCGCGCTTCGAATGGCAGGGCATGGGCATCTCGGGTGTCCGGCTCCGTCATGACGGTCAGCATCAACGCCGCATCCGCGACGGTTCTAGTCATCGGGCCAAGGTGAGACAAGGTACCAAACGGGCTCGCTGGATAAACCGGCACACGGCCAAAATTCGCTTTAATTCCAAAAATGCCACTAAACGAGGAAGGAATACGCACCGATCCGCCGCCGTCGGTGCCTATATGAAGCGGCCCCATACCGCACAATGCTGCTACGGCGGCACCCCCACTGCTGCCGCCGGGTGTGTGTGCAGTATTCCACGGGTTCTTTGTCTCACCGGTGAGTGGACTATCGGTGACCCCTTTCCAGCCATACTCCGGGGTCGTGGTCTTGCCAAGCAACACGGCTCCGTGCTCGCGTAAGCGGGCAACGGCGGGTGCGTCCTCGTCCCATGGCTGGTCGCGCACCGTGGTTTTGGAACCTCGCAGTGTAGGCCAGCCCTTGGCTAGGACTAAATCTTTTACCGAAGCAGGAACGCCATCTAGGCGCCCTTCCGGTGCGCCGGCAAGCCACCGCTTTTCCGAACGCCGCGCCGCTGCTAAGGCGCTCTCATCGTCGATCAGGCAAAAGGCATTATAGGCGTTATTAAGATAATGAATTCGTTCGAGTATCGCCTCGGTTGCATGCACCGGCGACAGATCGCCCGAGTTATAGGCTTCCAACAAATCCGTGGCGGACATGGCACAAATTTCAGTACTCACAGTTTGTTCTCCCCGTCGTGTTCATAGAAATTTGGCGGTCGAATGCGGCTCTCACTCAATTGCGCTACCAACGCACCTTTTAGGCGTGCCAAACCTGCCGTATCCTTTGCTTCACAGCGAGCGACCAGCGCCGGTTGCGTATTTGAGGCGCGCAACAGCCACCATCCATCGGCGGTGCTAACTCGCACGCCATCGATCGCATTTACATCCGCATTGCTTCTCGTGAGCCGCTGGTAGACTTCTTCGATGGCGTCGAATTTGCGTGCATCATCACAGTGAAAACGTAGTTCCGGTGTGTTGATGCGCTCTGGTAGAGAGGCCCGAAGCGTCGCCAGGCTCTGCCCCTCTTCGGCGATCATACCGAGCAATCGAACAGCGGCATAGAGTGCGTCGTCATAACCGAAATAGCGATCAGCAAAAAATATATGGCCGCTCATTTCTCCCGCCAACGGTGCGCCGGTTTCAGCCATTTTGGCTTTTATCAAAGAATGCCCGGTCCTCCACATGAGCGGCGTTCCCCCAAGCCGCGCGACTTCATCGAACAACACCTGGCTTGCTTTAACGTCAGCTATAATCGTGGCATTTGGTTGTTTGCGTAGCACCTCGCGCGCCAAAAGCGCGAGAATTTGATCACCCCATAAAATTTGACCATCTCCATCAACAATGCCAATCCGGTCGCCGTCGCCGTCGAAGGCAATGCCCAGGTCGCACGAATCTGCGCGCACCGCAGCGATGAGCTGAATTAAATTTTCGGGGACGGTCGGATCAGGGTGATGGGCAGGAAAACTGCCATCGATGCGTTCGTTGAGGAGAAAATGCTCTCCGGGTAAGTTGAGGCTAAGCAAGCTCATGGCCTCTCCAGCTGCCCCATTGCCGGCATCCCATACCACCTTTAGTGGCGACAGGGACGCGCTTTCTTCCGACAGGCGAGCGACATAGCGCGACAACATTAGATCTTCACTCTGCGTCCCCCTGCCCTTGCGGTAAGCGCCCTCCGCAGCAAGTGCGCCGAGTTCCTGAATGCCGGCGCCAAAAAAGGAACTTTTACCGAGCATGAATTTGAAACCGTTATTATCCGGCGGATTGTGCGAGCCGGTGACCATGATTCCGCCGTCGGTTTCAAGGCAGTGAACTGAATAGTACAGCATCGGTGTCGGACCGAGGCCTACGCGGATCACATTAGCGCCCGCGGCATTGAGGCCGGCTATAAGCGCAGCTTCTAAATTTGGAGAACTGACACGTCCGTCATAGCCGACACATATGGTTTTCGAGGAGCCACCGCGCATCACGATGGTTGCGAAGGCCCGGCCAACAGCCTCGGCATCATCTCGGTCGAGCGTGCGTCCGACGACACCGCGAATATCGTATTCGCGCAATACGGTCGGGTCGAAGCGGTGACCTCCGTTCATGCGTTAGCAGTAGAGGCTTCAGACGCTTGGCGGCCAACGCTGACATACCGAAAGCCTGCTGCCGCCATGGCATGGGGCTCGTAAATGTTGCGCAGATCGACGATCACCGGGCGCACAAGCAACTGTCTAACGCGCTCCAGGTCAAGAGCGCGGAATTCATTCCATTCGGTCAGAATGACCAGAACGTCCGCACGATCCATCGCCGCATAAGCGCTGTGGCACCAATTGACGTCTGGTAGCAATTGCTCTGCTTCCCCCATGGCTTCGGGGTCGTAGGCATAGATTGAGGCGCCTTCCTGCTGGAGCGCCGGAATTATCGTCAGGCTAGCGCTGTCGCGGACATCGTCAGTATTAGGTTTGAAGGCGACCCCCAGCACGGCAATGCGTTTGTTATCGACCGTGCCCCCCATGGCCATGATAATTTTCTGCACCATCTGAACCTTGCGGTTATCATTAATTTTTACCACCGCCTCAACGATTTGGCTGGGCGCGCCACACTCGCGAGCGATGCGCACAAAGGCGAGCGTGTCCTTGGGAAAACAAGAGCCACCATAACCCGGGCCGGGATGCAAAAACTTGTTGCCGATACGGCCATCTAACCCGATCCCCTTGGCCACATCGTGAACGTCAGCTCCGGTCTTCTCGCAGACATCAGCGATCTCATTAATGAAGGTAATTTTGGTGGCAAGAAAAGTATTGGCGGCGTATTTGATCAGTTCAGCCGTTTTTATGCTGGTAAAAACCACCGGTGTTTCGATCAGAAAAAGCGGACGGTATAGTTCCGCCATCAGCAATTTTGCCCGTTCAGATTCGACGCCAACAACGACGCGGTCCGGACGCATGAAATCTGAGATAGCTGCACCCTCGCGTAAAAACTCAGGATTCGAGACGATGTCGAACTCTGCGTCCGGGCGGCGCGAGCGTATAATACGGGCGATCTCGTCGCCGGTACCGACAGGCACGGTGGATTTCGTCACTACGACCGAATAACCGTTCATTGCATCTGCGATCTCCTCGGCTGCAGCGTACACAAATGAAAGGTCTGCATGGCCGTCTCCCCGTCGGCTGGGCGTGCCGACCGCCAACATGATTACATCGGCCTGCGGCACCGCCTCAGCAATTTCGGTGGTAAAACTAAGTCGGCCCGCGGCAACATTATGATTGACAAGGGTCTTCAGCCCGGGCTCAAAAATTGGAATTTTTCCTGCTTTGAGATCGTTGATTTTCTCCTGGACCTTATCCACACAAACGACGTTAACGCCAAACTCGGAAAAACAAGCGGCAGAGACGAGGCCGACATAGCCGGTGCCGATCATGGCAACATGCATGATGATTACCTGTTAGATTTAATTCACGAAGCGGGCAGGGTTTTGAGAAACGCCATCAAATCGTCGCGAAGATCGTCGCGTTCGAAGGCGTAGGCAATATTGGCTTGGAGAAACCCCGCTTTGGCACCGCAATCAAAGCGCCGTCCTTCAAAACGTCGGCCGTGGCAAGCGATGCCGTGATCGATCAGTTTAGCCAATGAATCGGTAAGCTGAATTTCTCCACCAACCCCACGCTCCATCCGTTCAAGATAGCCGAAGACTTCAGGTTGTAACACGTAACGCCCGATGATGCAGAGGTTCGAAGGTGCTTCGTTAGGTGCGGGTTTTTCCACCATTCCCTTAATATCGATGATTGTCCCATCATCCGCAGCGACATCGACGATGCCGTATTTTCTAGACTGTTCGGCGGAAATTTCAGCGAGCGCGTAAACACATCCGCCTCGTTGATTGTAGACATCGACGACCTGCGTCATGCACGGTGTTCTCGACAACATGAGTTCGTCAACGAGAAGCACCGCAAAAGGTTCGTCGCCTACTAGATTTCGCGCGCACCAGACCGCGTGGCCCAGTCCAAGCGGCTCTTGCTGCCGAGTAAAGGAGAGCGCGCCAACCGGCGGAATAAGTCTTGTGACCTCTTCCAGTTCAGTCGTTTTGCCTCGCGCGCCCAACTCGGCCTCAAGTTCATAGGAGTGGTCGAAATAATTTTCGATCGCGTTTTTGTCTCGCCCAGTAACGAAAATAAATTCTTCGATCCCCGCTGCCGCCGCCTCTTCCACTGCATATTGAATGAGCGGCTTATCGACGACCGTCAACATTTCCTTAGGCACTGCTTTGGTTGCCGGTAAAAACCGGGTCCCCAAGCCGGCGACCGGAAATACTGCCTTTTTTACCGGCTTAATCATGCACGGCTAATCCTTGAATATGAGTCTTGGCGGCGCGGTGCCCGATCAGTGTTTCTCATCTTTTTTGCTATCCGGCAAGGCTTTCGCCCTGCATGCGTGAGTCTACGGAGCTACCTTATTTGCCGCCTAACAAGATTTCTTTGGCTTGATTAATTTTCGCAGCCAGATAATCGGAACCGCCCTGGTCAGGATGATTCTTTAGTTGCAATTTACGATGGGCGTCGCGAATTTCCGTGTCGCTACTATTCGGAGTAAGACCGAGCACCTCAAAGGCTTCGTCACGACTCATCGGCGCCCCTGAACTACGCGCTGTACGCCTGCCTTGATCGGCGCTTTCACCGGCTCGCCAGCCCTGGCCAAAGACCCTATCTATATAACTTTCGATGAGTTGTGCAGATTGCTCATCATGAGTATTGCACTCGTCCAAGAGTTCGAGAAGTTCGGTCTGTGAAAAATCACGCAACTCCCGCCCTTCAAATTTTCCGCGCAGTACGATGCCGTCCATTTCACCGCTGTCATGATCCAGCATCATTCTCAAATAATCAGTTTCGACTTCTGATTGCTTGCCAGGTGAGGGCGTACCGCTTTGCCCAGCTGCGCTCGCGCCGCGCATGCCGCGAAGGAGGAGCGGCAGGATTATCAGAGCCAAAGGGATCGCTGCTAACGGCATTTTTCCGGTAGCACCAAGAAAGATTGCGACAGCCCCACCAAGGCCAACGAAGCCCCATTTCAGTGCTTTGGCGAGGCGCGATGGATTGGCACTCTCAAACCAGCGGGCGATTAGCAGAACGGCGACCAACAGCGCGATACCGAGTATTAGATACTTCACCATACTTTAGCTAATTCCCCTTGGATGCCCTAAACCGCCCAAGTTTACTTGACCTGATGCGAGATTTGTAATGCTGCGCCACCTTGGCGTTTACCGAATTTTGCAAGCGCTCGCCGCCCACCCGCCGCATAAACCGCCACCGCCGCGAGAAGACTCTTGAGTTGTGCAGCGCTGTGGGCATCGAATTGCAGATACGCGCCACCCGAGAGCCTGGCTATCTGACGAAATGCCAGAGATGCCTGCGTTTCACCGCCTTCATGGAACATAAAAGCCGGCACTTTTAGCAAGCCAAGCTCGCCCGCCATTGCACATAAATCATCAACATTTTCTTCCATGCAATCGCCAACAAACACCAGCGCACCCAATTTTTCACGCTTGGTTTCACGGATCGCATGTTTCAGAACCTTGCGAATTTGAGTGTGCCCGCCGAGGCAATAAACTGCGCTCATATGGCGAACCAAAGCACGTGAATTATCGAGCCATTTGGTAGCACGAAATTCATTGAACCCACGATAATATGTCAATTGTACTGAAAGACCGCCGAGTGCGGCCGTGGCCTCGAACATTTCACCCTGGATTTGACAAGCGTGGTCCCAACTCGGCTCGCGGCTGGCGGTCGCATCCATGGCAAACAATAAGCGCCCCTTACCTTCAACGCCAACCGGCGCTGGCGTTGCAGCAACCTTGTCCAGGAATCTGTCAATGACTGACCTAGCTTGCTTGCCTTCGGACGGCAGCTTGTTTTTGCGCTCTGACATGCAGTTGTTCTCTTTTTCGCCTGCGATTCTAACGGGATTACTGGCTGGTAGATAGAGGGCTTAGGAGACCGCCTCAAGGGGCAGCCAGAGGAAAACACCCACGACCGCGTATTAGCACCGCTTTTTTTTGACGGCGCCGACTCGGCCTAACGTAACCTTGCGGAAAAGCGAATTTGGTTCGGCTAGCACGAAGCACGAAATCCGCTATTCGCAGAAGAAGTCTAGCAAAGATCCATTTTGTGGCCTCACTAGACGATTGTCCTCCGGGAATTACGTTACCAGACAAATACGCTTCATCGCACTCTCGATGGTAATGACACTTAATTGCTTAAGAAATAATGGGATAAGAAATGTTTTTTGCATTAATCCAGAATTTTAGCCAGTTTTAGACAGGCGAGCCAGTCGCTCCTCGAGCAGTCTAAAAAACCCAGGTGCATCTATTTTTTCTAACACATTAACGTTTTCCGCTTTGCCGCTGCGGGCGTGCACATCGCAAACGGTACACCCGATCGTCAGCGGGCTGGAGATTTCAACATCGACCCGCATCTCTTGGCCTATGAACAAGTTGGGCTGGAGAATATATGCGATGACACAGGGATCGTGCAGCGGTGCGCCTTTGCCAAACGTCTCAATATATTGTTTGCCGTAAAAATCGAGCATTCCAGCAACGCAGAGGGCCGCAGGATTGCCAATCACCCGAATCGCTTCAAGGCGCTCGGGCGTCATACGAGCCTGATGAGTGACATCTAGCCCGATCATCGTCAATTTTATTCCCGCCTCGAAAACGATATGAGCCGCATGCGGGTCCGAGTAAATATTGAACTCGGCGGCAGGGGTAATATTGCCGTAAGAAAGCGCGCCCCCCATCAAGACCAATTGGCTAATATTATTAATGATGTCCGGCGCCATCACGATGGCCATTGCGATGTTAGTGAGTGGCCCAAGCGTCGCCACAGTAATCGGACCGTCGGCGTGGCGCAAAGTATCAATTAGCCAATCAACGGCATGCGCGACTTCTAGCGGGCCACTCGGTTCAGGCAAGTCAGCGCCGTCAATCCCACTTTTGCCATGCACATATTCGGCAGTTTCCAGAATTTTTACCATCGGTCGCGGACAACCAGCGAAGACCGGCACTTCAGGTCGCCCTGAAACGTCGCGAATACGCCGGGCGTTGGCTTCAGTCAGCACCAACGGAACGTTTCCAGCAACGGTACAAATGCCGAGAAGATCCAGTTCCTCGGGCGAAGCCATGGCTAGCATTAGGGCTATTGCATCGTCCTGCCCAGGATCGCAATCGATAATGAGAGGAAGTGCTTTGGCATAATTACTCACGATTGCAGCTCTTAAAATGATCGCCTGCAATCTGCCAATTGCTTCTAGCCATGATCCTTCCCTAATCGTCTCGTTCTTGATTGACGTCCAGCATAAGCACCCTCGAGTGTCCTACAAAAGACCGAGTGTCCGAAGTTCTGCCGCCATATCCGCAGGCATATCGCCGAATTCTTCGATTGATGCGCCTAGATCTGGCGGTGCAGCATCGGGTTTGAAATAGCGCCAGCCCTGGTGCGGCCGGCGCCGTACCGGAACGGTCAGCACCAGTTCGGGGTCAAGAATGAAGGCACATTTGCTCCCTCCTCCCCGGTCATTCTTAACAACCTGTATATCGAGAAGCCGCTGCCGTACGCGGATGAAATTTTGCACCACCCAGTATAAAGAGCCACCATCCAACACTTCTTTAGAACGCCGCGGCATGAATCGGGTAACATGGCGCAAGCCGTCAGTTTCGGCCAAACGACGTTCCTGGACCGCCCGCAAATGGCCGATGTTTTCTATTCCTACCGCTAGCTTTAGTAAATGAAGCGCCATCAATACTCCAGACTGGTGTGGCCACTTCTGCAAATTATTGCCAACGCGGTCTCCTTTTTTCCAAAAAGGCGCCCATGCCCTCTTGAGCCTCATCCGACACCCGGATCCGCGCTATTCGCTTCGCAAGATCAACAGATAAACTCCGGTCGGGCGATCGTCCCCGCATATCTTTAATCAACTGCTTGGCTTCGGCTTGGGCAACCGGGCCACCTTGCAGCAGCGACTTTACAAAGGTATCGCCGCGCACGGTCAAGTCTTCATCAGACACAACTTCATGGACCAGCCCAGTGCGTTCCGCATCGGTCGAACTTATAACTTCGCCCGTGAGGAAAAACCTCCGTGTGTAGCTCTCGCCGATTTTGCTGATGACGAACGGGCTGATCACGGCTGGAATGAGCCCAAGTCTTACCTCGGTTAATGAAAAACGCGAACTGCGTGCGGCGATGGCGATATCGCAGGCACAGATCAGGCCGACACCGCCGCCATAGGCCGGGCCTTGAATCAACGCGACAGTGGGCTTCTGAAGCGTATCTAAAGTCAGAATAAGATTAGATAAGGCATTGGCATCAAGTATATTTTGAGATTCTGTGAATTCGGATGTTCGCTTCATCCATTTAAGATCCGCACCGGCGCAGAAAGACTTGCCGCGGGCCGTTAATAGCACCACGCGGATATCCTCGTCATCACCAAGCATCCGCAATTCATGCGTCAGACACTCTATCGTTTCATCATCAATCGCATTATGCACTTCGGGCCGATTGAGCGTGACAGTGGCCACGCCCTTCGGGTCTGCGGAGACAAGCACGTTTCCTTCGGGCACTTGATTACATCCTAAATATACCAAATGTTGATTTCTCCGCCGGAGCATTCTCCGCCGCCGCGAGACCACGAGCGAGAACGGCCCTAGTATCCAAAGGGTCTATTACTCCGTCGTCCCACAAGCGGGCCGAGGAATAGTAGGGTTGTCCTTGGGTATCATATTGCTCACAGATCTGCGCCTTGAACTCGGCCTCTTCTTCTTCGGGCCAACTGACGCCTCCATCTCCGGCACGATTGCGGCGGATGCTAGCGAGGACGCTTGCCGCCTGCTCGCCGCCCATCACGGAAATTCGTGCATTCGGCCACATCCACAAAAAGCGTGGATCATAAGCGCGCCCACACATGCCGTAATTGCCAGCGCCGAAACTGCCGCCAATAACCACGGTAAACTTAGGCACCGACGCACATGCGACTGCCATCACCAGTTTTGCGCCGTCCTTGGCGATGCCGCCTTGTTCGTAACGTTTGCCGACCATAAAGCCGACAATGTTCTGCAGAAATATCAACGGGATGCCCCGCTGGCAGCAGAGTTCAATAAAATGCGTGCCCTTGAGGGCCGATTCTGAAAATAAAATTCCGTTATTGCCGAGGATTCCAACTAAGCGCCCTTCAATGCGGGCGAATCCTGTCACTAGGGTCTGCCCGTAGCGCGCCTTGAACTCATCAAATTCGCTGGCGTCGACGATTCGTGCAATGACTTCACGGACGTTGAACATACGGCGGAGAGACGTAGGCACAATGCCGTAAATCTCTTTGGCGTCATGCAACGGCGGAATTGACTGAACCTGACCCTGCACAACTTTATTGACACCATGCAGGCGTGCCACGATGCCGCGCGTCCGTTCCAACGCTGCGTGATCGTTGTCTGCAATGTGATCGGCGACGCCGGAGATCCGTGTATGCAGGTCGGCACCGCCAAGGTCTTCTGAGGTTACTTCCTCTCCAGTTGCGGCTTTAACCAGGGGCGGCCCGCCAAGAAAAATCGTGCCCTGTTCCTTGACGATGATAGTTTCGTCCGCCATCGCTGGCACATACGCGCCGCCAGCAGTACATGAACCCATCACGACCGCAATTTGTGCGATACCCTCCGCCGACATCCGCGCCTGATTAAAAAAGATGCGCCCGAAATGGTCGCGGTCGGGAAATACTTCGTCCTGATGCGGCAGATTTGCGCCACCGGAATCCACCAAATAAATGCATGGCAGGCGGTTCGTCGCAGCTATTTCTTGCGCGCGCAGGTGCTTTTTTACGGTGATCGGGTAATAGGTGCCACCTTTTACTGTCGCATCATTGACGATCAGCATGCAATCCCGCCCAGAGACGCGGCCGATGCCGGTGATAATGCCGGCAGCCGGCACATCGCCACCATGCAATCTATACGCCGCAAGAGGGGAAAATTCGAGAAACTCCGTGCCAGGGTCGATCAGCGTCTGTATGCGCGCGCGTGGCAGCATTTTTCCGCGTTCTTCGTGTCGCGCTCGGGCTTTATCTCCGCCGCCACCTTGGATTTCTGCCAAGGTCGTGTTGAGTCTATCGACGAGCGATTGCATTGCGCCCGCATTTTCCAAAAATTCCGGCGAGACGGTATCAATATTGCTCGTCAATTGCGCCATGCAGAGGCTCCTCCCTAACTCCAGATTACCCGTCAGCGTGCGCGAATGAAACATGATCGTTACGTGGCGAACCGCTATAGTGCTCGCCGGAGGCTACATGAAATTACCTGAACTAAGCGAACTTCAAGCGGCGGGGGAACTGGTCCACCGGACATTAACACCGACAGCGCAAATCTGCTGGCCGCTCTTAAGCCGCCGGGTCGGCGCGGAAGTGTGGGTTAAGCATGAAAACCACACGCCGATCGGTGCCTTCAAAGTACGTGGCGGGTTAGTCTATATAGATGAACTCAAGCGCCAAAGTACGACCCACCGAGTGCTCGCAGCAACCCGCGGCAATCACGGCCAAAGTATCGCTTTTGCAGCGGCGCGCGCCGGCCTCGCTGCTACCATCGTGGTGCCGCATGGTAATTCGTTGGGCAAAAATAACGCGATGCTGGCCTTTGGCGCGCAACTGATTGAGCATGGCCGTGATTTTCAGGAGGCTCTAGAACACGCCATGACCCTCGCAGACGAGGACGGTGTAACACTTGTCCCCTCCTTTGATATGTCTTTAGTCAAGGGCGTCGCGAGTTACGCCCTCGAGTTACTCTACGCGGCCCCTGACCTTCATACGGTCTATGTACCAATTGGCCTTGGTTCGGGCATTTGCGGCGTGATATCAGCGCGTGACGCGCTCGGTCTAAAAACAGAGATCGTCGGTGTGGTGAGCGAAAACGCTGCCGCCTACGCGTTATCCTTTAGCGCTCGCGAACTGATTGGCACCAACAACGCTGATACGCTGGCTGACGGCATGGCTTGCCGCGTGCCGGTTGCCGAAGGACTGGAGATCATCCTAGCCGGCGTCGAGCGTATCGTTCAAGTGAGCGACGATGAAGTTCTTGAAGCCATGGCGCATTATCTAACTGATACCCACAATCTAGCCGAGGGGGCCGGCGCTGCACCGCTCGCAGCGGTACTCCGGGAAAAAGAGCGAATGGCCGGCAAAAAGGTCGGCCTCATCCTATCTGGCGGCAATGCCGACCCGGATATAGTTCAGCGAGCTTTGCAACATGCGGCAAATTAATCGTGGCTGACGACGCAGTTTGATGACGACGATATATTGCTCTTCAACGTATAGTTAATTCACCGTTCACTCGACAATCGAGCACTGTCGAAACCATCCCGAGTTTCCTACGACATGCGCTGGCAACCCACTTCCGAGCTGTCCGTCTCCACGCTATGTGGCGTCAGCTTAAGTTGCGCCTTTAGCGGCGACTACGATAAGGCTATTGACCGAGAAAGGATCCGAAATGCTAAGGGTGATGCCATAGAGACGCGCTGAACGTTCCAGATCATGGAGCGAATAGGGTCCTTTGTGGGCTAGGAATTCAACGGACTGGTGCCAAGTCGTTTAAACACCGCGCTCAAAATATAGGGCCGCCAAGTGGCATCGCTACTGTGTTTTGCAGCGAGCGCATCGACGCGTTCAGAGACAAAATAGCCGTGTGGTGAAAAAATTCGAAATAAAACTCGTTAGCTTACGTCATATCCAGCGCTACCATTTTCTGGTCTACTCCGCCGCGATAGCGCGCCCGATGACGATGCGCTGCACGTCGCTAGTGCCTTCGTAAATCTGACATACTTTGACGTCGCGCCAATACCGCTCGACCGGGAAGTCATTGAGATAGCCATAGCCACCGAATGTCTGAATTGCGTTCGAGCAAACTCGCTCGGCCATTTCGGACGCATAGAGCTTCGCCATGCTGGCTTCCTTGATGCACGGCAAGCCAGCATCGCTCAGACGCGCGGCATGATGGGTTAATAGCCGCGCGGCTTCAATTTCGGTTGCCATATCGGCGAGGCGGAAACTCACTGCCTGATGCTCAATAATAGGCTTGCCAAATGTCTCTCGCTCCTTGGCATAGGCGAGCGCCGCTTCATGGGCAGAGCGCGCGGCGCCCAGTGCCTGCGACGCGATGGCGATGCGTCCGCTTTCGAGGTTAGAAAGCGCAATGCGGTAACCTTGCCCGGGCTCGCCCAACATCAGATCTGGCGTTAGTTGGATATCCTCGAAAACCAACTGGCCCGTATCATGCGCCCGCTGGCCTAGCTTTTTCTCAACCTTGAGCACCGCAAAGCCCGACGTATCGGTCGGAACGATAAAGCAGCTCAATCCCTTCTTGCCGGCCTCCGGATCGGTTACGGCGATGATCAAGGCCACATCCGCTTTGGCACCATTGGTTATGAATTGTTTAGAACCATTCAATATAAAGGTATTGCCGTCCAACACTGCTCGTGTGCGCAAGGCCGAGGCGTCCGAGCCCGTATGTGGTTCGGTGAGGCCGAACGCGCCAAGAAGCTTACCTTGAGCAAGAGGTTTTAAGAAACGCTCTTTCTGATCTTCCGAGCCAAATCCAGCCAGACCGGCGCAAACAAGAGAATTATTGACGCTCATCGCAGAAGCGGTGCCAACATCGCCAGCGGAAATTTCTTCCATCGCCAATGCGTAGGCGAGATGACCAACCTCCGCGCCACCAAATTCTTCCGGCACCAACATACCCATCAAGCCGAGCGCGCCCATTCGCCTGTACATATCTTCAGGAAAGCCTCCATTGCGATCCCATTCGGCTGCGTAGGGTGCCAACTCGCGCCTTGCAAAATCGCGTGCCATATCGCGAATCATCTCTTGTTCTTCGGTCAAAAACAGTTGGCCGTCTGCTGGCATTATGGGCGCTCCAATTAGGACAGAAATTCGAAGTGGCAATCCTTAGGCACGCAATCCGTGCCGTTAATCGGGATTATGTCCTGGGGACAACAGGAAAATACCACTATGGCGTCACGCTCAGCACGTACTACAACATGATCTCCGGGACGACTTACCGGCGGCTCGAAACTCACCGAGCCATCCGCCGCGACAGGAATGTTCATCCACATGTTCCACGGAGCCGGGGTTTCCGGCGGTACCACGCCCAATTCGCCAAGAGCGGCGACAAGATTATCGGTGCAGCTATCGTGATAACCTTCGCACCCAAGCTTTTCATAGCGGTAGCAGTCGCAAGCAGCGATTAGTGTGTCATGGATTCCGGGCGAGGTATCCTCAACCAGGGTCAGGATCGGCTCTCGCCGATTGCTTACCATAGTGTCTCCAACACGGGGGAAAATACCGCCAATGGCAGCACGGCTGTGCTCCATGGACATGAATTCGTTCAAATCATCAACAATGAACGCCCAGGTGTCGACCACCTGGGAGCCGTGGGTATTAATCAACTTGATGCTCTGACCGGCGTCCAGCCGCGTCGCTTTGCCGAGGCGCGCCGGAATGGTGACCCGTGTCTCGCTCATTAGTGCACCCGCTCGACGGCGATCGCGGTTGCTTCGCCACCACCGATGCAGAGCGCAGCCAGCCCCTTGTCTTCGCCATATTTCTCCATCGCCGCCAGCAAGGTGACAATAATGCGTGCGCCCGAAGCGCCAATGGGATGGCCGAGCGCACAAGCGCCGCCGTGCACGTTGACTTTATCATGGGGTATGTCGCAATCGCGCATCGCCGCCATTGTAACAACAGCAAACGCTTCGTTGATCTCGAACAATCCGACGTCCTCCTTCTGCCAGCCTACTTTGTCCAGGAGGTTGGCGATCGCCGGCCCCGGTGCGGTGGTGAACCAAGCCGGTTCATGAGCGTAGGTGGCGTGACCGCGAATGATGCCAATGGGGGTAAGACCGCGCTTCTCGGCCTCGGAGCAGCGCATCAGAACGAGCGCCGCAGCGCCATCTGAAATCGAACTGGAATTGGCCGCCGTTACCGAGCCATCCCTAGCAAAGGCCGGACGGAGTTGCGGGATTTTTTCGATTTCTGCCTTGGGCGGTTGCTCGTCCCGCGTAATCCTTGCCTCCCCCTTACGTGACCTTATAGTTACTGGCGCGATCTCACCATCAAGCGAGCCGTCCTCAATCGCTGCGCAGGCGCGGGTCAGCGAAGTAATCGCGAACTCGTCCTGCTGCTCGCGGGTAAATTGGTATTTCTGCGCCGTCGCTTCGGCGAATACACCCATCAGGGTGCCCTTGTCATATGCATCTTCGAGGCCGTCCAGGAACATATGGTCCTTCACCTCGCCATGTCCCATGCGGTAGCCCTGCCGCGCGCGGTCGAGCAAATAAGGTGCCTGGCTCATGTTCTCCATGCCACCTGCCACCATGATATCATTCGCACCGGCAGCAATCAGATCGTGTGAGAGCATAGCCGCTTTCATGCCGGAGCCGCACATCTTGTTGATGGTAGTGCAACCGACGGACTGCGGAATGCCGCCGCCAATGGAGGCTTGCCGAGCCGGCGCCTGCCCCTGTCCTGCCGAGAGAATGTTTCCCATTATGACCTCATCGACGTCGCTGCCGGCAAGCCCGGCGCACGCCAAGGCGGCGCGGATTGCCACAGAGCCCAATTCGGACGCCGCCACATTCTGTAAATTTCCCTGAAATCCGCCCATGGGCGTGCGCGCCATGCCGACAACAACAATGGGATCGATACTCATTCTAAAAACCTCTCTATCCCGGACCGCCAACCGGTCCATTTTATGGTGTTCTATTATTTTGCAACTGCGAAATTCAGGGGGATCTAATTGTGCGGTCGCAATAAATATTGTTTAGGTATTATATTACAGTTGCTTATAAGCTTTCTTTAAACAATTCTCGACCAATCAACATGCGGCGAATTTCGCTGGTGCCGGCGCCAATCTCGTAAAGTTTAGCATCGCGCAGCAAGCGGCCGGTAGGTGATTCGTTGATATAACCGGTTCCGCCGAGCGCTTGGATCGCCTCAAGCGCCATCCAGGTCGCCTTTTCCGCAGCGTAGAGAATTGCGCCGGCGGCGTCCTTGCGGCTGGTCTCACCGCGATCGCAGGCTTGTGCCACGGTGTAAACATATGCCCGCGCCGCGTTCATGGTGGTGTACATGTCGGCGAGTTTGCCCTGCATCAATTGAAACCCACCTATCGGCTGGCCGAATTGCTTACGCTCATGCACATAGGGCAACACCACATCCATACAGGCCTGCATTATACCGAGTGGCCCTGCCGCGAGAACCGCGCGCTCATAGTCGAGCCCGCTCATCAGTACGTTCACGCCCTTGTTTAACTCACCAAGGAGATTCTCCTCCGGCACTTCGCAATCTTCAAAAACCAACTCGCAGGTGTTTGACCCTCGCATCCCCAGCTTATCTAGTTTTTGCGCCGTCGAAAAGCCAGCCATGCCTTTCTCAATGAGGAACGCCGAGATGCCCTGGCTGCCGGCCTCCGGGTCAGTTTTGGCATAGACCACCAAGACTTCAGAATCTGGCCCGTTGGTAATCCACATTTTACTGCCGTTCAGCACATATCGGCCATTTTTCTTTTCCGCCCGCGTGCTCATACCAACAACGTCCGAACCAGCGCCGGTCTCGCTCATGGCGAGCGCCCCAACATTCTCGCCCGATATAAGTTTGGGCAAATATCTTTGCTTTTGCGCGTCCGTTCCGTTGCGCCGGATTTGATTGACGCAGAGGTTCGAATGGGCGCCATAACTGAGACCAACTGATGCCGATGCCCGGCTAATCTCTTCCATGGCAATGGTATGTTCGAGATATCCGAGGCCAGAGCCACCAAACTCCTCCTCCACGGTTATGCCCAACAGGCCGAGTTTGCCGAGTCGCGGCCAGAGATCACGTGGAAACTCGTTACTACGGTCAATTTTATCGGCGCGCGGTGCTATTTCTGTGGTCGAAAAGCTCTCAACCGTATCGCGTATCATGTCAGCGGTCTCGCCAAGGCCAAAATTAAGTCCGTGCCATCGATTGGGAATCATGCTCGCCATTACCTACCTCTTCTCGAATTAGCCTACTTATTAAAGTAAAAACATACCGGCCAAACCCAGAAATGCGAGAAAGCCGATCACGTCGGTAACGGTCGTCAACAGAACTCCAGCCGCCGTCGCTGGGTCAATGCGCAGGCGCCACAGAACTACAGGAATAATCAGGCCAAACATGCCGGCAGCCAGCATATTAATGATCATCGCGCCACCGACGACAAAACCAAGCGCGGGACTTTCGTACCAGGCGCCGGCAACGCCCCCCGTCAAGACCGCGAAAACAACGCCGTTTAGCAAGCCAACGATAGTTTCCTTGCCGAACACTCGTTGAATGTTGCCGATTGCTAAATTTTTTGTGGCGATGGCGCGCACAGCAACCGTCAGGGTCTGGGTTCCTGCATTGCCGCCCATCGAGGCGACAATCGGCATGAGCACCGCAAGCGCCACCATCTGGTCAATCGTGCCTTCAAACTGGTAAATCACAAATGATGCAAGAATAGCGGTCCCCAGATTAACCAGCAGCCAAACAAAGCGGCCACTAGCGGTCTGCAGGGCGGCGCGGTAGATATCCGCCTCCTGCACACCGCTCAAGCGAAACATATCCTCCTCTGCTTCTTCACGAGTGACATCCATCACGTCATCGACGGTAATCACGCCGATCAAGCGACCGCTCGTGCCAACCACCGGCGCGGAAATCAGATCATATTGATCGAACAAATACCCGACTTCCTCCTGATCGGTATCAGCCGAAATTATGTGCAACTCCTGGTTCATAATATCGCGCAAGCGAACTGGACGGCGGGTCCGCAGCAAGCTGTTCAACGGCACAGTGCCAATCGGTTCCTGGCGCGGATTAACAACGAAAATCTCATAAAAATCGTCGGGTAAATCCTCGCTCTCTCGCATGAAGTCAATGGTCTGACCGACCGTCCAAAAAGCCGGCAAGCTGATAAATTCACGCTGCATCATTCGACCGGCAGTATTCTCTGAATAGTTCAGGCTTTCTGCGACGGCCATGCGGTCGGCCGGATCCGGCAAGGCATCAAGGATTTTGCGTTGCTGCGGAGGGTCGAGGTCTTCAATAACGGCTACCGCGTCATCGGTATCGAGATCGGAAATTGCTGCGGCGACGTCCCGTGTGTCCAACTGACGGACGATAGCTTCGCGCACGTCGTCTTCAATGAACGCGAGAACCTCACCACTCACCAGGCTACCAGCCATGGTGATAAGGCGATGACGTTCCTCACCACGCAAGCGTTCTAATAAATCGGCAAGATCGGCCGCGTGCAACGGCGCAATCAATTCACACAAGTGGTCCTCATCGCCACCGTCAAGGGCCTCTCTGACCGCTCGCAGCAAAGCGCTTGTTAGGCCGTAGAGACCTCCATCCGTACTAGCTTTGAGAAGCGCCTCCTGTTTGAGTGCCCCACCTGTCATAATAAATCAGCCCGCCTGGACATCGAGCGCCCCGACGATGTTGTGCTCGATTGAGCGCGTTTGCGCCTCGACAACGCACACGGCGGTCATATTGAAAATGCCGCACGCGGTATGTTCGTTAGATCCTGCGGCATCACATATCCTCACTACTTACTGTGAAACCGGAGTATATCGGAGCCTGTGCCACTTGCACCCGGGAAGCACCAGAAAAAAAGAGGCGCTAAATCGAAATCTTTGCCGCGGCGCGCACTTTCTTGGCGATATTGGGCGCGACGGTGCGATCAAGCGGATGTGGCAAAATCATCTCAGCGCTAGCCTCTTCGACATCCGCGGCGAGAGCCGCTGCAGCAGCAATTTTCATTTCGCCATTGATGACCGGCGCACTAGCATCCAAGGCGCCGCGGAAGATGCCGGGGAAGACCAGAACATTGTTGACCTGATTGGGAAAATCGCTGCGCCCGGTACCGATTACAGCGGCCCCGCCCTTGCGCGCCTCGTCCGGCATGATTTCCGGAGTTGGATTGGCCATTGCGAGAATGATCGAACCATTGGCCATATTTTTCACATCGTCTGCGCCAATAATATTACCGCGCGAGACGCCTATAAAGGCATCCGCACCTTTCAACACTTCCTGGAGCGAACCGGAGCGATTGCCGCTATTGGTATATTTGAGCATGCCCTGCTTAGAGGAGTTGAGGTCGTCGCGACAAGCACTGATCGCACCTTTGGAATCACAGACAATGACATCCCCAACCGGCTGGATTTCACTTTTCGGGACGCCGACCCCGCGGATCAACTTCGCGATTGCGGAGCCCGCAGCGCCGGCGCCGTTGATAACTACTTGAAGTTCGGATAATTTCTTACCCGTGACTTTGGCGGAATTTATCAGGGCGGCCAGCAAGACGATGGCTGTACCATGCTGATCGTCGTGAAAGACGGGAATGCCGAGATCCTGCAACGCATCCTCGACCTCGAAGCAGCGCGGCGCCGAAATATCTTCCAAATTGATGCCACCGAAGACCGGTTCAATCAGCCGGCATGTTTCGATGATCTTTGCCGGATCCTTGGAATTAAGACAGATCGGCCAGGCATCAATCTTTGCAAACTCGCGAAACAGTAAGGCTTTGCCTTCCATCACTGGAAGCGCCGCTCTCGGGCCGATATCGCCGAGGCCGAGTACAGCCGAGCCGTCGGTAACAACAGCAACGGAATTTCCCTTAATGGTGAGCTTGCGAGCCTGTTCGGGGTCCGCCGCAATAACTTCGCACGGCCGCGCAACACCGGGCGTATAGGCCAGCGATAAATCGTCGCGACTACCGACTGGAAGTTTGTTATGGACGCTAATCTTGCCACGAAGTTGTTCATGCAGAATGAGCGAGCGCTCGAAATAGTCGGCCATGATTGATTCTCCCCCGCGGAAATAGACTGTTCAATTGATAATAGTGCCAGATAGCAAGCTGCATTACATTCTCTATTCATTACGAAGGGATTTACGTTGTCACAACCCACGAAAATAAAATCCGTGCCGGCCTCCGTCGAATGGAAAACCAGCTCAGCATCAGTTGCCTATAGGGACGCTGTGCAGGAGATGGAGGCGCGAGTAGCTAAAATTCGCGGCGACGGCGCGCCGGAATTAGTCTGGCTGCTAGAGCACCCGCCACTCTATACGGCAGGTGCCAGTGCCAACGAAAGCGACTTGCTGGACCGGGGCGCGTTTCCAGTGCATCGCACCGGGCGCGGTGGGCAATATACCTATCATGGCCCCGGCCAGCGGATTGCCTATACGATGCTAGACCTGAGGCGCCGCGGCGCCGATTTACATCAGTTCGTGCGAAATCTAGAGCAATGGCTGATCGATACCCTAGCCCTATTCGGGGTCAACGGTGAACGGCGCCATGGTAGGGTCGGTGTTTGGGTCTCGCTTAACCACGGCGAGGAAGCAAAAATAGCGGCAATTGGCATCCGCGTACGCCGTTGGGTGACCTATCACGGCGTTTCGCTGAATGTGGCACCCGACCTCAGCCATTATAACGGCATCATCGCGTGTGGCGTTTCTGAGCATGGCGTGACGTCGCTCGACGCGCTCGGCATCCAGGTCGATATGAGAGAAGTCGATGTCGTCCTAAAGCAAACATTCAACGCCCTGTTCGGAGCCTGACTTATTCGGCCGCCTGCTCCGGCACGTCCGGGGTCTCTAGTTCAACCTATAAAGTTTTCTGTGGCAGGTGACCCGTACCGGGAAGGCACTTATCATCCCTCGGCTGCAATGGTGGGCCGGCGAACAGCGTTTCGATGCCGCCGTCGCGGCGGTTGCGCATCCATCCCAGGAAGCCCGTTGAAGCGCCTCATCACCAGTTTAACTGTGATAGCACACGCCTCTCCTGAAACCCTATTGAGAATACGCACCAAGCGGGCAATCTCACGGTTTTCAGGAACTACGAGCATGGATTCAGAAGAATTCCATAATCACTTGATCAACGCGCAGACTGTCACCTTGGGCGACTCTGATATGGGCGACCACGCCGTCGCGCTCTGCGCGGAGCACATTCTCCATTTTCATAGCATCGACTACCGCGAGCGCCTGCCCGGCGCGAACCTCATCTCCCTCATTAACGATCAGGGAGACCATCAGGCCAGGCATTGGTGAGAGCAGAAAGCGTGATAGATCCGCTGCTTCACGTTTCGGCATGCGCGCCGCCAATTCAGCAGCGCGCGGGCTCCGCACTGCGATATCCGCTTCCGCACCACGCCAAGACAAGTGCAGGCGAGTGCCCCGCAGCGCTACCTGCACCGTGACGGCGACTCTATTCAAAGTGCCATAAAATATCGTCTGACCCGGCCGCCAATTGCTTTCGAGCAGAACTTCCCGGCCATCCCAGGAGATGGCAATGCCAGTGCCAGATGAACTTAAGGTCACGTCGTAATCCACCACTTCCATGCAGACGATCAACTGTTCAGACTCGGCTGCTGAGGGCTTTTCGGTCTGGCCAGAAATCATTGCGCGGCGCGCCCGCAATCGATATTCGACTGCAGCGGCTACCGGTACCAGCACAGCCAATTCGGCTTCGCCAGCCAGCGGCGTGAAATCATCGGGATATTCTTCCTCGATAAAGGCCGTACTGAGCTCCCCTCTTGCAAAGCGCGGATGGCCCATGATGGCCGATAGAAACGTTAAATTGTGGGAAATACCCTGTACTTGATACGCATCGAGCGCTTCCAGCATGGCGGCGATGGCGCCCGCTCGGTCAGCGCCATGGCTGACCAGTTTGGCAATCATCGGATCGTAATGCATCGAGATTTCTCCGCCCTCAAAGACGCCGGTATCAACCCGGACAGTGGCACTCGGCTTTGGTTCGCGATAGCGGACCAGCCGCCCAATTGAAGGCATAAATCCGCGCGCCGGGTCTTCCGCGTACAGCCGGCACTCCATAGCCCAGCCGTTATGCTTAATGTCGCCCTGGGTTATGGCAAGTTTTTCACCGGCAGCGACTTTAATCTGTTGTTCGACCAAGTCGATCCCAGTCACATATTCGGTGACTGGGTGCTCGACCTGAAGGCGCGTGTTCATCTCAAGAAAATAGAAATTACGCTGTTGATCGGCAACGAACTCGACCGTCCCGGTGGAGACATAGCCAACTTCGCGCACCAGCGCACAGGCTTGCTCTCCCATGGCTTGGCGTGTGGCGTCGTCGAGTAACGGGCTCGGCGCTTCCTCGATGACTTTCTGGTGACGGCGTTGGATAGAGCATTCGCGCTCACCAAGATGCAGGATATTGCCGTGACTATCGGCTAAAATCTGAATTTCGATGTGGCGCGGTTCCTCGATAAATTTCTCGATGAAAACACGTCCATCACCAAATGCCTGGGTTGCTTCATGGATCGCTGAGACGATGCTCTCGGCAAAAATATCAGGCGATGAAGCGACGCGCATACCCTTGCCGCCGCCACCAGCCGCCGCCTTGATCATGACCGGATAGCCAATTTCTTCGGCGATAGCCTCAGCTTTTTTTCCGGCCTTAATCGCTTCGGCATGCCCCGGAATAATGTTGACGCTCGCCTTCGCCGCCAATTTTTTTGCAGTGATCTTGTCGCCCATTGCGGCGATGGCGGCTGCCGGCGGGCCTATAAAAACAATACCTTCCGCCGCTAAATGCTCGGCAAAGCTAGAGTTCTCCGACAAAAATCCGTATCCCGGATGCACGGCGTCAGCGCCGCTCTGCTTGGCGGCAGCAATTATTCTCTCGATTTTTAGATAGCTTTCGCTTGCCGGCGCCGGTCCGATCCGGATCCCTTCATCCGCCTCACGCATATGTAGGGCGCCATCATCCGCATCCGAATATACCGCGACACTAGCGATACCCATCGCCCGCGCCGAGCGGATAACGCGGACGGCAATTTCGCCCCGATTGGCAATCAGAATTTTCTTAAACATAGGGGTGACGCCGTTCTTGCAACAGTTAGAGTGGGATATTTCCGTGCTTTTTCCAAGGATTTTCGAGTGTCTTATTGCGCAGCATGGCGAAGGCACGACCCAGGCGCCGGCGCGTATTATGCGGCATAATAATGTCGTCTATATAGCCTCGATGGGCGGCGATAAACGGATTGGCGAACTTGTCGCGGTATTCTTCAGTCTGGCGCTCCACGGCCTCGGGATCATCCAACGCACCACGAAAAATTATTTCGACCGCGCCCTTTGAGCCCATGACAGCTATCTCGGCGGTCGGCCATGCATAGTTGACGTCTCCCCGGAGATGTTTGGAGCTCATCACATCATAGGCGCCGCCATAAGCCTTCCGGGTAATCAATGTGACCTTCGGCACGGTGGCTTCAGCATAGGCATAGAGCAGCTTCGATCCATGGGTGATGATACCGTTATGCTCCTGATCGGTCCCCGGCAAAAAGCCTGGCACATCAACCAGGGTCAGAATTGGGATGTTAAAGCAATCACAAAACCGGACGAAGCGTCCGGCCTTCCGCGACGAGGCGATATCAAGACAACCGGCCAAAACTAATGGCTGATTGGCGACGATGCCTATGGTCGCACCGCCTATCCGGGCAAAGCCAGTGATAATATTTTTTGCGTGATTTGGCTTAGTTTCAAAGAAATCGCCTTCATCGCTGATCTTTCCGATCAGTTCCTTCATGTCATACGGCTTTTGCGGATCAGCCGGAACCAAGGTGTCGAGCGACGGTTCCGGGCGATCTATTGGATCCTCGCTCGGCCAGGTTGGCACGGGCTCACGGTTAGAGGCCGGCAGAAAGTCGATAAATCGGCGCACTTCAGCAATCGTTTCCACATCGTCGCTAAACGCCCGGTCGGCCACACCGGAAGTCGCGGTATGGGTGATGGCGCCACCGAGTTCCTCATGGCTGACCTGTTCGTGGGTAACAGTTTTCACTACGTCGGGTCCAGTGACGAACATGTATGAACTGTTTTCGACCATGAAGATAAAGTCGGTCATCGCCGGCGAATAAACCGCCCCGCCGGCACAAGGTCCCATCACTACGGAAATTTGCGGTACCACGCCGGAGGCCAGCACGTTGCGCTGAAACACTTCTGCGTATCCGCCAAGCGAGGCTACTCCTTCATGAATGCGCGCGCCGCCAGAATCGTTCAACCCGATCACCGGTGCACCAACCTTCATCGCTTGATCCATAATCTTACAGATTTTTTCGGCATGCGCCTCGCTGAGCGAGCCGCCAAAGACTGTGAAATCCTGGCTGAAGACAAATACAAGCCGCCCATTCACCGTGCCGTGGCCAGTCACCACGCCATCACCCGATATGACGTTTTCTGCCATACCGAAATCGCTGCAGCGATGCTCAACGAACATGTCATATTCCTCGAACGATCCGCTATCGAGCAGCAGTTCCAATCTTTCGCGCGCCGTCAGCTTGCCTTTTTTATGCTGTGCGGCGATACGTTTCTCTCCGCCACCCTGGCGCGCGGCAGCCCGTTTTTCCTCTAATTGCCGGATGATATCCTGCATTTAAGTCCCCTAACTTTCACCGACACAAGAGCGTGACAATGCCAGAAATTTGCCGGCAGCGGAAATTTCCCGTCTTAACCCTTCTAGACGCTCGGCGAGTTCAGCATCTTCGCCCCAACGTTCGAGTTGCCAGAGCTCGTCGATATGCGACGCCGCCCAAGCATGCTGTACGTCAATTTCCTGTTCCAACAGCGCCAAGCCAACGATCAGGGAGCCGCTTGCCCCGGTCGCAATATGCAATCCGGTCAATGTGAAGTCGTCCTCAGCTTCGACCACCGTGCGGAGACGAGCTAGAGCCATTGCATCCTGGACTATCGGGGTTACCCCAGTCGTCGTGCTGAGCCTCGCGCCGTAACGAGTTTCAGCCCAATCGAGAAGTGGTTGCCAATTTTTGGCTTGGCGCTGCACCAATTCCGTCGGTTCTGCCGCCCGATAACAGAGTAGATCTGTCTCAGCAAATTTGATCGTCTCAATGATCACCGCAGTTCGGTTTGTCGCAACTCGGTCGAGTGCGGTGCAAACAAATCGCATCATCGGCATGCTGTCATGCTGAATTTCATCCTTTTGCGCTCGCCATTCTGCTGCTACCGCCTCGGCCAATTCTTTGATGCTGATCGCCAGAGGTTGTTTGGCCGGCGTATTGATGGCGCAACCATCAAGCACCACCGTAAACCCGTCATCCAGATTTTCTACCGTGGCATTCTTGTAGAAGCGCTTTATCATATTGTCGACGGTGGTGAGTTCACGATACGTTTTTCATTCACCTTGCAGGCAAGAAGCTCATTAAATGTATCAATATTCTGTAGTCTCAATAGAATGGCGCCGATGACCACGACCAAGTTGATCACTCCGACAACTCCTATTACGCCATGCCACCAGCATATCCACATCGCTTACACGCCCCAATGCCACTGTTCCAACACAACCGGCAGGTCACATAAATTATCAAGCACCAGATGAGCTCCAGCGGCTTTCAACTCCACCGTATCATGATAACCCCAGGCCACGCCGAACGCGCCGGTACCAGCATTTAAAGCCATTTCCATGTCAAACACCGTATCGCCAATAAGCACTGTTTCTTCCTTGGCTATGCCGGTTTCTGCCATCGCACGCTCTAACATTCCGGGATGCGGCTTGCTTGGCGCATCATCGGCCGTTTGCAAAGTTACGAAATGCTTGGCGAGACCATGAGTCTCCAGGATCGCCGACAAACCGCGTCGTGATTTCCCAGTGGCAATGCCAAGAGCATATCCGGTCTCTTCCAAAAGAATGAGCGTTTCAACAACATCAGCAAATAACGGCTCGTGCAGGCCAGGGCTGGATCGCAATTCAAGAAAGCATTCCTTGTAGGCCGCCACCAGGCTTTCAATTAGTACGGCATCAGCTTTGCCGTGCAGTTGGCCGATGGCTTGCGGTAGCGATAGGCCGACGATTCGTTTGACTGCATCGGGCGCAGGTGGCGGTATACCGTGCGCACGAAAGCTAGCTTGCATGGAATCGATGATGACATATTGGCTATCGACCAACGTGCCATCGCAATCAAACATGACTAGACGCATCATGTATATAGTTCGGCAAAAGGATCCCCGTCCGTAAGCGGATCGAATCCCAAATGGTGCCACGTCCTTGTCATGTGCGGCGGCAGCGGCGCCACCACAACAAGACGCGCCCGCCGGGCGCCGCCGTTGCCGGGATGCGGCAGGCTCAGCAAGCGAGCGTGGAGATGAAGGCCGGCGCCAAAGCCGGCTGGCTCAATCGGATCTGATTCGGCGGGGTATTTTTTGTCGCCTAGAATTGGGCAGTGCAGAATTTTCGCGCAATGTACACGCAATTGGTGGGTGCGCCCGGTTCGCGGCGCGAGCGCCAACCATGTCACACTGCTCCCTGCGGTATCTACGGTAGCGTAGAATGTCGTCGCGTCGGCTCCGTCCGGCACTGGAATGATACGTTCGACGTGGGTCGAGATGGCTCTCTTCGCGATCGCCGCATCGATGCGACCGCGCTCAAGCTGAGGGCGCCCAATTGTCAGCGCCCAGTAGACTTTACGCAGTTCCTGGTTGCGGAATAATTTCGTCAAGTGGCGTGCAGCAACGGCATTGCGCGCCAGCAATAGAACACCGCTGGTATCCTTATCGAGCCGGTGGACCAGGCGAGGGCGGTCCTCGGAGCCAAAGCGCAGACCATCCAACAATGCGTCAACATGCCGCGTCACACCGGAGCCACCTTGTACTGCAAGGCCGGCAGGCTTGTTGATCGCCAGCATCATATCGTCGCGGTAGAGCACCCAATCCTGGACTGCCGCAAAATCTGCCTCACTCGGTGTGAATGTGCTGGGTCTGCTTTTTTCTAGCGTCGCCGTTTCGTTCGAGAGTGGCGGCACCCGTACTTGATTTCCAGAAGCGAGACGCAAACTCGCCTTAGCACGGCGCCCGTCGACCCGGATTTGGCCGGTACGCAATAGCTTTTCGAGTCTGCCGTGGCTCAGACCGGGATAGCGGTTTCGGAACCAACGGTCGAGCCTGATATCCGCGTCGTCGGCCGTCACAAGAAAGGTGGTTACACCACTCATGTATAGGTAAAGCGTAATACATGGAGACCGACAGAACCAACAGTACCGCCGAAAGCGATTTCGACAATTAATTTCATTCGCTTTCCTCTTCCTTCTTACCGGCGTCGTGGCGCAGCTTTTTCCAATAGTCGAGCCGCTTTACAATTTCGCGTTCAAACCCCCGCGCTTCCGGACGGTAAAATTCCTGGCGCAGCATATCGTCAGGAAAATAATTTTGGCCGGAAAACGCATCTTCCGCTTCATGATCGTAGACATAACCTGCGCTATAGCCCAGGTCCTTCATCAGGCTCGTAGGTGCATTTAATATATGATTCGGTGGCATGGTCGAGCCACTCTCCCGCGCCGTGCGCATGGCCGCGCTTAAGGCTTTGTAAGCGGCGTTAGATTTGGGCGCAGTCGCCAGGTAAAGCACCGCTTGAGCAAGCGCCAATTCCCCTTCGGGTGACCCCAGGCGCTCATAAGCCTGCCACGCTGCCATGGTTTGCAACAGCGCACCGGGTTCTGCCAGTCCAATATCTTCTGACGCAATACGCACTAGACGCCTCGCGATGTAGTTTGGGTCCTCGCCACCCGCTAGCATGCGAGCAAGCCAGTAAAGCGCAGCGTCGGCATCTGACCCTCGCAACGATTTGTGCAGTGCGCTGATCAAATTGTAATGGCTCTCTTGGCCCTTGTCGTAGAGAGGTGCGCGGCGTTGGACCACCGCTGCCAACGCCTTGTTGTCCATTGTGTCCCGCACCCCCGAAGCGAATAGCGCCTCAACCATATTGAGTAGAAAGCGGCCATCTCCATCCGCCATAGCGCGCAAGGCAAGGCGCGCCTGGTCGTTGAGTGGCAATGGTCTCTCTTTCGCCGCCTCGGCGCGCCGCATCAATTCGGCCAGGGCCTCATCGTCGAGGCGACGCAGAACCAGAACTTGGCAGCGTGAAAGGAGTGCTCCGTTCAGTTCGAAAGATGGGTTCTCCGTGGTGGCGCCCACGAGGGTTACCGTACCGTCTTCGACCACCGGCAGGAACGCATCCTGTTGCGCGCGGTTAAAGCGATGAATTTCATCAACGAACAACATCGTACTCCGCCCAGATTGGCGGCGTTCACGGGCGCGCTCAAATATTTTACGCAAATCGCCGACACCGGAGAAAACGGCACTTAACGGTTCGAATTCCAGATCTGTATTTACCGCGAGAAGACGGGCTATTGTCGTTTTGCCACAGCCAGGAGGACCCCACAAGATGTGCGAGGCCAGGCGACCAGCAGCAATCATACGGCCGAGAGCGCCATGCTTGCCCAGCAGGTGATCCTGGCCCACAACCTCTTCCAACCGTGCTGGACGCATATTTTCGGCCAGCGGTCGCGGAGCATCTTTTTCGAATAAAGAGGGGGCGACCTGTTTTGCCATCTCTATGAGTTTAATGCTGAATAACGACAAAGGGCAGCCCCAAAAGAGCCGCCCTGGTTATCTGCCGTATGATAATTTAGTGCCTGTTTAGGCAGAAACTTCCTCTTCTATCGGCTCTTCCAAGCTAATGTCCGGCCCAGAATCTAGGCCCTTGGCGTCTTCGTCCCGGTCTACCAATTCAATATAGGCCATGGGCGCCGAATCGCCATAGCGGAAACCAGCCTTAAGCACGCGGGTATAGCCCCCTGCCCGACTTTCATAACGCTCCGCTAGACCTTCGAACAATTTGCGCACGATCGCTTCGTCTTTAAGATAGCTGAGTGCTTGACGCCGGGAATGTAGGCTTCCGCGTTTTCCAAGCGTAATCATTTGTTCAACAACCGGGCCAAGTTCCTTGGCCTTGGGTAAGGTTGTTTTGATCTGCTCATGTTTTAACAGTGCCGTTGCCATGTTACGAAACATCGCCCTACGGTGACTTGACGTCCGGTTTAGCTTACGCCCACTCTTGCGATGCCGCATCTCTTTCTCCTTGCGCCGCAGCGCCTCTTCCTAATAAGGCTCTTCCAGCCGTTTTGCCATATCTTCAATATTTTCTGGCGGCCAGCTGGCCACTTCCATGCCCAGATGCAACCCCATATGGCTGAGCACTTCCTTGATCTCGTTCAGCGACTTACGGCCAAAATTTGGGGTGCGGAGCATCTCCGACTCTGAATGCTGAACAAGATCTCCGATATAGATAATATTATCGTTCTTAAGACAATTTGCAGAGCGTACAGAGAGCTCTAACTCGTCGACCTTTTTCAACAAGTTCGGATTGAACTCTGGCTCGACCGCCTGTTCCTCGCGGTGAGTTTCGCGTGGGTCCTCAAAATTAATAAACAGCTGGAGTTGGTCTTGAACAATTCGGGCAGCTAGCGCGGTAACATCTTCTGGCGTGACCGTGCCGTCGGTCTCAATAGTCATCGAAAGCTTATCGTAGTCAGTTACTTGCCCTACCCGCGTATTCTCAACCTTATACGCGACTTTTTTTACCGGACTATAGAGCGCATCAACGGGAATGAAACCTATCGGTGCGTCTTCCGGCCGGTTCTGCACCGCCGCAACATAGCCTTTACCCGTTTGCACGGTCAATTCCATGCTCAAATTCGCGGCTTGATCTAGCGTGCAAATCACCAAATCTGGGTCCATGATCTCAACATCATGGCCGGTTTCAATCATACCGGCAGTTACTTTACCGACCTTGGTTGCCTTAAGGGTAAGACGTTTTGGACCCTCGCCATGCATCCGAAGTGCCAAGGATTTGATATTGAGGACGATATCGGTGAGGTCTTCGCGCACGCCCGGGATAGACGAAAACTCGTGCAGCACGCCATCAACCTGGATGGCCGTGACTGCAGCACCTTGCAACGACGACAACAGCACTCGCCTTAGAGCGTTACCGAGAGTCACGCCAAAGCCGCGTTCGAGCGGTTCGGCGACTATGATCGCAATATTATTGCTGTCTCCGTCGGGCGAAATCGCTAGTTTCGACGGCTTGATTAGTTCCTGCCAGTTTTTCTGGATCACGGATGAGACCTCACAGAATAGGTGAGCGGAGAGTCGCTCGCTAAATACGGTTTGTTACTCGATCGCCGTCTTCGACGGCGCTCACAAGTGCGCCGGAGCGCACTCATTTATTGCTTAGACGCGGCGGCGTTTGCGCGGCCGACAGCCATTGTGCGGGACCGGTGTGACATCACGAATTGCAGTGACGACAAAACCCGCCGTTTGCAGCGCACGGAGCGCCGATTCACGGCCAGATCCCGGCCCTTTCACTTCGACTTCAAGTGATTTCATACCATGTTCCGCCGCTTTCTTTCCCGCATCCTCTGCGGCCATTTGAGCTGCATAGGGGGTCGATTTGCGTGAGCCACGAAAGCCCATTCCACCTGCCGAAGACCAGGAAATTGCGTTTCCCTGCACGTCAGTGATGGTGATCATGGTGTTGTTGAATGTGGCATTAACATGGGCTATGCCAGAAGAAATATTCTTCCTTTCGCGCTTGCGGACGGATGTTGGTTTGGCCATGGTTCTGTCCTACTTCTTCTTGCCGGCAATAGCGCGCGCCGGGCCTTTGCGCGTTCTAGCATTGGTGTGCGTACGTTGGCCACGCACCGGCAAGCCGCGGCGATGGCGGATGCCGCGATACAAGCCTAAATCCATCAGGCGTTTGATATTCATCGCGGTAGCGCGCCGCAGATCACCCTCGACCAAATAATCCCGGTCGATAATCTCACGCACCTTAGCGACGTCCGCGTCGCTTAACTCATTTACCCGTCGGTCCGCTGGAACGCCAGCGGTTGTCAGAATTTCAAGAGCCTTGGTGCGACCAATCCCGAATATATAGGTCAGCGAGATGCCGACCTGCTTGTTTGTTGGGATGTTGACGCCAGCAATTCGGGCCAAGATCAGTACTCCTTGCAGAACAAAAAGCGCGCCCGAGAAAAAACCCGGGGCGCGTGCCCAAAGCGGGCGGGATTATCGGCAAACCCTGCGGCTAAGTCAATCACCTCTAGCGTCTTAAAAAAGAGCCAATATTGCATCGCCAACAGCGTTGATTTCGGCCATTCCATCCACCTGTGCAAGGCGGCCGTTGGCCTCATAATAGGGTATTATCGGTGCGGTTTGATGATGGTATGTGTGCAATCGCGCCTCGACAGTTTCCCGGTTGTCATCCTTGCGCCGCTCGAAATCTGTGCCGCCGCATTGATCGCACACACCCTTGGCAACCGGTTGCTTGAACGAATCATGGTACCCAGTACCGCAATCGACGCAACTGAAACGCCCAGAAATGCGCTCAATTAGGGCCTCTTCATCAACCGCAATCGCGATCACCCTGTCCAATTGCAAATTCCGTTCGGCCAACATCGCATCGAGCGCCTCTGCTTGGGCGGTGGTGCGCGGAAATCCGTCAAGAATGAACCCCTTGGCACAATCTTCACGCCCGATGCGTTGGGAAATGAGTCTGATCATAAGGTCATCCGGAACCAGATCGCCAGCTTCCATAATCGTTTTTGCCTGTTTGCCTAAAACGGTACCTTCCGCCACTGAGGCTCGTAACATTTCACCCGTCGAGAGTTGTGGAATGCCGTAACGCGCCATTAGCCGCTGGGCCTGGGTGCCTTTGCCGGCTCCCGGCGGTCCCAATAGAATGAGATTCACCGCCGCGAACCCCGTAATTTAGACTTCTTGATAAGCCCTTCATACTGATGCGCCAGCAGGTGAGATTGAATTTGGCCGACCGTATCTATCGTAACCGTTACCACAATCAACAGACTGGTACCGCCGAAATAGAACGGCACGGCATATTGTGAAATCAATAGCTCAGGCAACAAGCTGACGGCAGTCAGATAGAGCGCTCCAGCAACCGTCAAACGGGTGAGCACATAATCTAGATAGGCTGCGGTATTTTTGCCTGGGCGAATGCCGGGTACGAAGCCGCCATTCTTTTTGAGATTATCTGCAGTATCAGTCGGATTGAAGACGACTGAAGTATAGAAAAACGTAAAGAAGATAATCGCCGCAGCATAAAGCAGCATATACATCGGTTGGCCGCGACCGAGGAGGCCGGCAACATCGGTCAGCCAGCCCGGACCCTGTCCCGCATTCATGCTGATTGCGGTCATCGGCAGCAGCAAGATTGAACTGGCAAAAATCGGTGGAATCACACCGGCAGTGTTGAGCTTCAACGGCAAATGTGAACTTTCGCCACCGAACATGCGCCGCCCAACCTGGCGTTTAGGGTATTGCACGACAATTCGTCGTTGCGAGCGTTCGATGAATACAATGAAGGCAATCACAACAAGCGCCATGATTACTAGAATGACTAATATACCGCCTGACAAAACGCCGGTTCGGCCCAATTCTAACGTGTTCACCAGGGCGCGTGGTAGCTCGGCTACAATGCCAGAAAATATAATTAGTGAAATGCCATTGCCGACGCCGCGCGCAGTAATTTGCTCACCTAACCACATCAAGAATATGGTGCCACCGGTCAGCGCTACTACTGTTGTCAGGCGGAAGAACATGCCCGGTTCCAAAACTGCATTGCCGGATTGGCCCTGGAAACCCTCGAGGCCGACTGCGATGCCATAAGCCTGCATGGCGGCCAGTAATACGGTACCATAGCGGGTATATTGGTTGATCTTCTTACGCCCGGCCTCTCCCTCTTTTTTTAATTGTGCAAGAGAGGGCAGCACCGCGGTTCCTAATTGGATGATAATTGCCGCCGATATATAAGGCATTATGTTGAGGGCGAAAATTGTCATGCGGCCGAGTGCACCGCCGGAAAACATATTGAACATGCCGAGAATGCCATCGGCCTGCTGTTCGAATACCTCTGCGATTACGTTTGTATCGATCCCGGGCAGCGGTATATAGGTGCCCAGGCGATAAACGACCAACGCGCCAAATGCGAAGAGCAGGCGCCGTTGAAGTTCTTTCGCTTTCGCGAAAGCACCAAAATTTAAATTCGCCGCGAGTTGCTCGGCTGCTGAGGCCATTGGATATCCGTGGTTATCCGTGGTTATCCGCCCGTCGGGCCCTAATTGTTTTCACCGTTACCGGATTGATTCTTGTCCGGTGCGGCGGCTTCTTCTGTCGTCTTCTTTGTCTTTTTGGCGGCTTGCTTTTTGGATTTTACAGATTCCTCGGGCACCACTTTGGCCGAACGGATGGTAATTTTTCCACCGGCATTTTCAATTGCCGCGATTGCCGCTTTTGATGCGCCGGCAACGTCAATCTGTAGCGCTACGGTAAGCTCGCCCTTGGCCAGAATGCGAACGCCATCACCGCGGCCACGCACCAGCCTAGAGGCCTTCAGAGCCCCTTCATCGATCGTATTCTTGGCGTCCAATGCGCCATCGTCCACGGCTTTCTGCAACTGTCCGATATTGAGAATTTCATACTCTTTACGGAAAATGTTTGTGAAACCGCGCTTCGGCATACGCCGGTAAAAAGGCATCTGACCGCCTTCAAAACCTTTAAGGCTAACGCCCGAGCGTGAATTTTGGCCTTTATTGCCTCTTCCTGCTGTTTTGCCTTTACCCGACCCTATACCGCGGCCAACCCGTCGTTTGGTTTTCGTCGCGCCTGGTCGCGCGGATAGTTCATTTAGCTTCATGATCCGCTTCCTTCGTCTAGCAGTTCGACACGCACAAGATGGCTGATCTTTGCTGCCATGCCGCGCACCGAAGGTGTATCCTCTAACACCCGCGAACGATTCAATTTGTTAAGGCCGAGCCCTATCAACGTCGCGCGCTGCGATTTTTGGCGACCGATTGGACTACCAGTCTGGGTCACGCGGATTTTACTACTTGTCGGTGAAGACATGATGCTAACCCGCCTGTTCCGTGGGCTCTTCGCGCCCGAATATTTCACTCACCTTCCTGCCTCGTTTAGCGGCAATGCTGCGGGGTGACACGCAACGCCCAAACCCGTCAAATGTGGCCTGGACCATATTATGCGGGTTCGATGTCCCTATTGATTTTGCCACGACATCCTTCATTCCAGCCATCTCGAAGACTGCACGCATCGGGCCGCCTGCAATAATTCCTGTACCTGCGGGTGCGGAACGCATCACCACTCGTCCAGCACCAAAACGCCCTTCGATATCGTGATGCAATGTGCGTCCTTCACGCAACGGCACGCGTATCAACTTTCGTTTGGCCTGTTCAGTTGCTTTGCGGATGGCCTCAGGGACCTCGCGCGCCTTGCCAGTACCGAATCCGACGCGACCTCGCCTGTCACCAACGATAACAAGCGCCGAAAAACTGAAGCGTCGGCCTCCCTTGACCACCTTTGAGACACGGTTGATATAAACCAACTTGTCTGCAAATTCAGGATCGTCGCGCTCGCCCCTCGGACGGGCGCCCATGTCTGGTCGTGCCATGAGCCTACTTCCTAAAAATTAAGCCCGCCTTCGCGGGCAGCGTCGGCCAGGGCCTTGACCCGGCCATGATATCTATAAGCGCCACGATCAAACACGACAGCCATAACACCAGCTGCGAGCGCCCTTTCGGCAATTGTTTTACCAATTCTGCCAGCCGCTTCTTTATTCGAGCCATTTTTTAATTCGGAACGAGTTTCTTTTTCAATCGTTGAAGCAGCCGCGACGATCTTTCCATGGTCTTCGTCTATGATCTGGGCGTAGATATGTTTACCTGAGCGAAAGACCGAAAGGCGGGGACGGTCGTTACCCACCTGACGCAGTCTCGTGCGCGAACGTTTTTTTCGGCGATCGTGTAGTTCCTGCTTTTTCAACATATCTTAGCCTACTTCTTCTTGCCTTCTTTGCGTCGCACATACTCGCCCACATAACGTATACCTTTTCCCTTATAGGGTTCTGGTTTCCGGAACGAACGAATTTCTGCAGCTACCTGGCCAACCGCCTGTTTATCTCGACCAGTTATGGCGATGTCGGTTGGTTTTTCGCAAGTGATAGTGATGCCATCTGGAATGTCATAAAGAACAGAATGGCTATAGCCAAGATCAAGCTTCAATTTCTTACCCTGAACCGCAGCGCGGTAGCCGACGCCCTGGATCTCAAGACTTTTAGTGAAGCCTTCGCTGACGCCCTGGACCATATTTTTCACATTTGCGCGGAAGAGCCCCCACAACTGGCGGGCGCGATTGGATTCATCCGAAACCTCGAACAAAAGCTGATCATTTTCCATGGTAATGTGCACTTCAGACGCTAGCGCCATCTGCAACTCGCCCAATTTCCCTTTTACCGAAATGTCGTGCTCCGCAATACGGACCTCGACGCCACTCGGCACGGCAATTGGATTCTTTCCGATGCGAGACATTGCGTCCTCCTCGGCTTCTAAAACACCTGGCAGAGTATCTCTCCGCCAACATTTTGTTTGCGCGCCTCAATATCTGACAAGACACCGCGCGAGGTCGAAATGATTGATATTCCGAGGCCGTTATAAATCCGGGGGATATCGGCAACACTTGAATATACTCGCCGACCGGGACGCGAAATTCGCTTAATCTCAACGATCACCGGCTGGCCTTCACTATATTTTAGCTCGACCTCAAAACTAGGCTTCCCCACAACGGATTCGTCCTTGGTATACCCGCGGATGAAGCCTTCCTTTTGCAGCACATCTAGAACTGCACCCCGCATATTTGAAGCGGGCGTGCTAATGGAACTTTTGTGTGCCCGCTGGCCGTTGCGAATACGGGTGATCATGTCAGAAATAGGGTCACTCATTGTCATAAAGCGGCCCTCACCAGCTTGATTTGACCATGCCCGGAATATATCCGGACGAGGCGAGATCGCGCATTGCAATACGTGAAAGTTCGAACTTGCGATAGACGCCGCGTGGTCGTCCACTTAAGGCACAGCGATTTCGAATTCGTATTTTAGCGCCGTTTTTCGGCAAGCTCGATAATTTGAGCATCGCCGTAAAACGTTCCTCACCTGCAATTGTCTGGTCCCGCATAATCGCTTTCAACTCCGCCCGTTTCTTGGCGTCGCGCGCGACAATTCGTTTCCGCTTATTGTTCTTCTGTATGGCGCTTTGTTTGGCCATTCCACTCTCTCTTTTCTTGCGTGCTAATTAAATGATCGGCAGTTGGAAGGAAGTTAGCAGTGCATGGCCTTCCTCGTTTGTCGTGGCTGTTGTGCAAATAACAATATTCATACCACGTACTTCGTCCACCTGGTCATATTCGATTTCAGGAAAAACAATCTGTTCTTTAAGCCCGAGCGCATAATTGCCCCGGCCGTCGAAACTCCTTGCCGGCAAGCCGCGAAAGTCGCGTACCCTAGGCAACGCGATCGTCACCAGACGATCAAGAAATTCATACATTCTGTTACGCCGTAGCGTGACCATGCAGCCAACATCCATGCCCTCACGAACTTTAAATGTCGAGATTGATCTTTTGGCTTTGGTCACAACCGGCTTTTGCCCGGCGATCAGCGTCATTTCGCGAACGGCAGCTTCTATTTTCTTTTTGTCTGCCGAGCCTTCGCCAACACCCATATTGATTACAATTTTTTCTAGCCTCGGAAGTTGCATTCGGTTTTTATAGCCGAACTGCTCAGTTAATCTGGGGCATATTTCGGTGTCATAAAACTCTTTTAGGCGTGGCACTACACTATTGTCAGGCATCGATGACCTCCCCCGAACGCTTGGCGAAACGGACCTTTCGGCCGTCGTCCAAAACGCGATAGCCAACACGGGAGTGGGTATTTTCAACCGGATCTATGAGTGCCACATTTGAAATGTGAATTGTGGCTTCTCGTTCTTGAATTCCACCCTGCGGTTCGGTTTGTGATGGTCGGACATGGCGTTTGACCATATTGATGCCGTCAATGACAAGCCGATTGTGCTTTACATTTACTTGCTTGACCGTACCGCGCTTGCCTTTGTCGCGACCGGTTAGGACAATCACTTCATCGTCCTTTCTTATCTTACGTTTTGTCATCGTTTCCTGCTCTATTCCGTCTCGCCCGACTAGAGGACTTCGGGTGCCAGAGAAATAATCTTCATGTAATTCTTGGCCCTCAATTCTCGCGTTACTGGGCCAAAAATTCGAGTGCCGATGGGCTCGCCTTGAGGGCCAAGCAAGACCGCCGCATTACGATCAAAACGGATCACGGTTCCATCGTCACGCCTGATTTCCTTGGCTGTCCGTACGATAACTGCACGATGAACTTCGCCTTTTTTAACTTTGCCGCGTGGAATGGCTTCTTTCACGGTCACCACGATCTGATCTCCGACTGACGCAAATCTCCGCTTCGAGCCACCGAGCACTTTAATGCATTGGATCCGCCGAGCACCGGAATTATCGGCAACATCCAAATTTGTTTGCATCTGGATCATGGTTTAACAATCCTTGTCTTTATTCTGCCGCCGGGCGCTCAATTTGAGCTGCCGGAGGAATCGCCGATCACTTCCCAGCGCTTGCGCTTCGAGACAGGTCGGCATTCTCGAATCCTTACGACATCGCCTACTTTATGAGCATTGGCTTCGTCATGCGCCGTATAGCGTTTCGAACGACGGATAACTTTTTTGTACAGTCTGTGCATAAAACGCCGATCAACACGAACGACAACCGTTTTCTCGGCTTTATCGCTCACCACGGTACCCTGCATGATCCGCTTTGGCATGCTTCTTCCCTTCTTCCGACTACGATGCAGCGCTACTGCGTTGCTGATCGCCCAGAACCATCTTGATCCGGGCGATATCGCGCCGCACTTCGCGCATACGCGCTGTATTTTCCAACTGACCGATAGCCTGCTGAAAACGCAGGTTGAAAGCTTCTTTTTTCAATGTCAGCAGTTCGCCCTTCAATTGATCAGGGGTCATGCTGCGGGTGTCTTCGATTTTCACGTCGCGGCCCCTCCTACGACACGCGCGACCAACTTGGTCTTAACCCGGAGCTTTGCGGCCGCCAAGCGAAACGCTTCTTCTGCAACTTCCTCGGACACACCGTCGATCTCATAAAGAATGCGGCCGGGTTTAACACGTGCCACCCAAAACTCCGGGTTGCCCTTGCCCTTCCCCATGCGTACTTCAGCGGGCTTGCTAGATACCGGAACATCTGGAAACACACGAATCCAAACACGGCCCGAGCGTTTCATGTGGCGTGTGATTGCGCGCCGGCCGGCCTCTAGTTCCCGGGCGGTCATCCGGCCTGGAGTTAACGCCTTCATACCAAAGGCGCCGAAATTCAATTGTGTCCCGCCCTTAGCCATACCGTGGATACGGCCCTTATGCGCCTTCCGGTATTTAGTAGATTTTGGTTGCAGCATGATCCTTATACTCGCTCTTTAGCGCGGCGTGGCATGTTCTTGGGCGCGTTTGTCCTGAGCCATGGGGTCGTGAGCAAGTATTTCACCCTTGAATATCCAGACTTTGACCCCACAAATTCCGTAGGCAGTTAATGCCGACGCACAGCCATAATCAACATCGGCTCGCAGCGTGTGCAACGGCACACGGCCTTCGCGATACCATTCGGTGCGGGCAATTTCCGCGCCGCCAAGACGGCCGCCGCAATTAATGCGAATGCCTTCCGCTCCGAGCCTCATTGCAGACTGAACGGCACGTTTCATGGCGCGACGGAAAGCCACCCGGCGCATCAGCTGCTGGGCAATATTCTCAGCCACCAGCTTCGCTTCAATCTCAGGTTTGCGGATTTCAACGATATTGAGATGTACTTCGCTGTTGGTTAATTTGCTGACATCGAGGCGCAATTTATCGATATCGGCGCCCTTCTTTCCGATGACCACACCCGGCCGAGCAGTATGAATTGTGATGCGCGCCTTTTTGGCCGGCCGCTCGATGACAATTCTACCGATTCCGGCCTGGCTCAGCTTGTCGAACAAGAATTTGCGGATGTTCAAATCCTCAAATAACAGCTGGCTATAGTCAGTGTCCGCATACCAGCGGGAATCCCATGTGCGGTTAATGCCGAGCCGAAGCCCGATTGGGTTTACCTTTTGACCCATTATGTCCTCTCCGTGCGTTCGTGCACGTTACATAGTCTCTGCGCGTTCGCGCACAACAATGGTCAGGTGGCTGAATGGTTTCATGATTCGTCCGGTCCGCCCACGCGCTCTCGGGCGCCAGCGCTTCATCACCAACCCCTTGCCGACATTTGCCTCAGCCACAATGAGACGGTCAACATCGAGTTCATGGTTGTTCTCGGCGTTAGCAATAGCCGACTGTAGGCACTTCTTGACAGTGCCAGAAATTCTACGCTGGGAGAAGGACAAGCTGGTCAGAGCCACATCGGCTTTCTGGCCGCGAATCATTTCGGCGACCAAATTTAGCTTCTGCGGGCTGATACGGATATTGCGAAGGATCGCGCTAGCTTCATTTCCCGCTAAAGAACGTTTGCGTGCCGGCTTACCCATGATTAAGCCCTTTTTGCCCGTTTATCACCAGCATGACCGAAAAACGTCCGCGTCGGAGAAAATTCACCCAGTTTGTGGCCGACCATATTTTCGTTGATCAGGACGGGGAGGAATTTGCGACCGTTATAGACCCCAAACGTCAAGCCGACGAATTGAGGCAAGATTGTCGAACGCCGAGACCAAGTGCGGATAACGTCCTTGCGGCCCGAAGCGCGCGCTTCTTCTGCTTTTTTTAGCAGAAAGCCATCGACAAATGGGCCTTTCCATATGGATCGTGACATTTTTACTCTCCCCGCCGTTACGGACGCCGGCGCCGCAGAATGTAGCGGTCGGTCTCTTTATTATTGCGTGTACGTTTGCCTTTGGTCGGTTTTCCCCAAGGCGAAACAGGATGGCGACCACCCGAGGTGCGGCCTTCGCCGCCGCCATGGGGATGGTCAACCGGGTTCATAGCTACGCCGCGCACATGTGGGCGTTTACCGAGCCAACGCGAGCGGCCAGCCTTCCCGCTGTTTTCGTTTTGATGATCGGGATTGGATACCGCGCCAACCGTTGCCATGCAGTCGGCACGCACCATACGTTGCTCGCCGGAACACATTTTAAGAAGAGCATAGCCTTGGTCCTTGCCGACCAATTGTACATAACTTCCTGCAGCCCGTGCAATTTGGCCGCCCTTGCCGGGCTTCATTTCAATATTATGAATAATCGTACCAACAGGAATATTTTTCATCGGCATCGCATTGCCAGGTTTGATATCGACCTGATTTCCGGAAATGACCTTATCCCCCGGCGCCAGGCGTTGCGGCGCCAAAATATAAGCGTGCTCACCGTCTTCATACCGTACAAGCGCAATGAACGCTGAACGGTTAGGATCATATTCAAGCCGTTCAACGGTGGCCGAAACGTCAAACTTCTTGCGCTTGAAATCGACAATGCGATAGCGCCGCTTGTGTCCACCGCCGCGATGGTCGGCAGTGATGCGGCCCATATTATTTCGCCCACCTTTTTTACTCAGACCCTCGGTGAGTTCTTTAAGCGGCTTTCCTTTCCACAACGCCGTACGGTCAACGAGCACCAGTTCCCGGCGACTCGGTGTGGTGGGATTGAAGGTTTTCAGCGCCATGCTCAGACCCCCGTCATCATATCAATCGTCTCGCCTTCAGCGAGCGATACGATAGCTTTCTTCCAGTTTGACCGCTTGCCTAGATGCCCCTTGAAGCGCTTGGTCTTGCCCTTCATGCGGATAGTATTTACCTGCCTAACCTTGACCTCAAATAGGCTTTCAACGGCCTTCTTTATTTCAGGTTTGCTAGCGTCGAGTGAAACTTTAAATGTCACCTGATTGTTGTCGCTCCCTTGTGTGGATTTTTCCGTCACCAGGGGACCGAGAATAATATCGTACCAGCGTTCTTTGACGTCCCTACTCATGTTAGGCGTGCCTCCAAATGCTCGATGGCAGTCCTGGTCAGAACCAATGTATCCCGGCGCAAAATGTCGTAAACGTTCGCGCCTTGTTGCGGCAAAACATCAAAATCGACGAGATTACGCGCTGCGAATGCCAAATTCTTATCGACCTCGGGCCCATCAATCAGAAGGACGCTGGTGCGAAGTTTAAGTTTCGCCAAATGACCCGCTAGAGCGGCGGTCTTGCCGTTCTTCAAGGATGCAGACTCTAGGACGCGCAGCTTACCTTCGGCTTGTTTGCTCGACAGCGCTGAAAGGAGTGCCAGACGGCGGATCTTTTTTGGAAGCTTGTGCGCATGGCTGCGTGGGGTCGGGCCAAAAATGGCCGCACCACCGCGGAACTGCGGGGAACGGAGCGAACTGGCGCGGGCACGGCCTGAGCCCTTTTGATTCCATGGCTTGCGTGTCGTACCACTGATTTGGCCAACGGTCTTTGAGCTATGCGTGCCGGCCTGACGCTTGGCTAATTGCCATCGCACGGCGCGGTGCATGAGGTCAGGCCGCACTGCGACCCCGAACACGTTGTCGGAGAGTTCGATTTCGCCAGCATCCTTGTTTTCCAGATTTGTGACTTTGACCTTCATCGGGTCAGTCCTTCTCTTTATCGGCGGATTGGCTCGCAGCCGCTCCGTCATCTTCTAGCGTAGCTTCTGCCGCGGGTACGGCCTCAGTGACCGGCGCTACGTCTTCAGGAGCCGCCTTAGCTACTGTGTTCTGTTTAGTCTCCTCACCTTCGGCTTCCAGTCTGTCCGAACCAGTGTCCCGGACAGAGGTCGGATATGGCGCATCTTTTGGCAGGCCCAGCTTAACTGCATCAGAAACAAGGACGATCCCCGATTCCGGTCCCGGCACACCGCCTCGGACAAAGATCAAACCGCGGTCAGTGTCTGTCGAAACGATTTCTAAATTTTGGACTGTGCTCCTAGCGGAACCCATTTGGCCCGGCATTTTCTTGCCCTTGAATACCTTTCCGGGGTCCTGACAGTGACCGGTCGATCCAATTGAACGATGCGAAATTGATACACCATGACTTGCCCGAAGGCCTGAGAAATTATGGCGTTTCATGCCACCGGCAAAGCCCTTGCCGATGGAAGTGCCAACGACATCAACAAATTGTCCAGTTGCGAAATGATCAGCCTGTAATTCTTGACCGACATCAATGAGCGCGTCTTTACTAACTCTGAATTCAGCGACCGTCCGCTTTGGTTCGATACGGACTTTGGCAAAGTGACCGCGCATAGCGGCGTTGACGTTTTTCACCTTAGTCTTTCCGGCACCAAGTTGCAGAGCCGTATAACCGTGGCTTTCCTCTGTCCGTTGCGCCGTCACCTGGCACGTTTCCATTTTAAGGACCGTTACCGGTATATGCCGGCCGTCATCGGTAAAAACGCGTGTCATACCCATTTTCTGCGCGATAACACCGGAGCGGCGACGTGCTGTTTGAGGACCAGACATTACTTCGCTTCCTACAATCTAATCTCGACGTCGACACCGGCGGCAAGGTCAAGTTTCATCAACGCATCGACGGTTTGCGGTGTGGGATCTATAATATCAAGTAGGCGTTTATGGATACGAATTTCGAACTGTTCGCGGGATTTTTTATCGATATGCGGTGAGCGCAGCACACAATATTTTTCAATGCGTGTCGGCAACGGGATTGGCCCACGAATCTGTGCCCCTGTCCGCTTCGCAGTATTCACGATTTCACCAGTCGACGAATCCAAAATTCTGTGATCGAAGGCTTTCAATCGTATGCGTATGTTTTGGCTATCTATGGCCATATTCCTGGTCCTGTTGCGAAATCAAAAACGGCCACCCTGGGGTGGCCGCGATTGGCATTCTATTCCATAATTTTAGCGACAACGCCGGCACCCACGGTCCGGCCACCTTCGCGAATAGCGAAACGCAGGCCTTCATCCATAGCAATCGGCGCAATCAGGTTCACTTTCATATTTACATTATCGCCCGGCATCACCATCTCGGTGCCATCCGGCAATTCGATCGTGCCGGTAATGTCCGTCGTGCGGAAATAAAACTGCGGACGGTAGTTCGAGAAAAATGGCGTATGACGACCGCCCTCATCCTTGGTCAGGATATACGTCTCTGCTTCGAATTTGGTGTGCGGTGTGATCGTCCCGGGCTGTGCCAGAACCTGGCCGCGCTCCACTTCGTCGCGCTTCGTGCCGCGTAAGAGAACGCCCACGTTGTCGCCCGCCTCACCCGAATCCAAGAGCTTGCGGAACATCTCAACGCCAGTGCATACCGTCTTCGTCGTTTCCTTCACGCCGACAATTTCGATTTCGTCGCCGACCTTGACGACGCCGCGCTCAACACGACCTGTCACAACCGTGCCACGGCCCGAGATCGAGAACACATCCTCGATTGGCATCAGGAACGGCTTGTCGACAGGCCGATCAGGCTGCGGAATGGCAGCATCGACCGCCTGCATTAATTCCATGATAGTCTCTTTGCCAATCGCTTCGTCACGACTCTCAAGCGCCGCCAAAGCCGACCCCCGCACAATCGGAATATCGTCGCCGGGGAAATCATAAACCGACAACAGCTCACGAACCTCAAGCTCAACCAGGTCGAGAATTTCCTCGTCATCGACCTGATCGACCTTGTTCATGTATACCACCAGCGCGGGAACACCAACCTGACGCGCCAATAGGATATGCTCGCGCGTTTGTGGCATCGGGCCATCGGCCGCCGACACTACCAGGATCGCACCGTCCATCTGCGCCGCGCCGGTGATCATGTTCTTCACATAATCCGCGTGCCCCGGGCAATCAACGTGCGCGTAATGCCGCGCATCAGTCTCATATTCCACATGCGCCGTGGCAATAGTAATGCCACGCTCGCGCTCTTCCGGCGCCTTGTCGATCTCATCGAACGGCACAAAATCCGCACCACCCACTTCGCCCAGCGTCTTCGTGATCGCAGCCGTCAACGTCGTCTTACCATGATCGACATGCCCAATCGTGCCCACATTGCAATGCGGCTTTGTACGTTCAAATTTCTGTTTGGCCATTTGCTTTTTCCTCTTCTCGCGTCCACTCAACTTTGGTCAAGCGACAAGCCTCATGCGAATTTGGTACGAACTTCTTCTGAAACGGCAGCGGGAACTTGTTGGTAATAGTTAAATTCCATGGTGAACTGTGCGCGCCCCTGGGTCAGCGAACGCAACGTATTGACGTAGCCGAACATCGTCGCCAAAGGAACTTGCGCTCGAATGACTTGGGCGTTGGAACGTGGATCCATACCTTCTATTTGCCCCCGGCGCGAATTCAAATCGCCGATGACATCACCCAGATAATCATCCGGCGTGACGACTTCGACCTTCATCATCGGCTCTAAAAGCGCCGGTTTTGCGCGGGCCATCACTTCACGGAATGCCGCTCGCGCTGCGATCTCGAACGCCATTGAACTTGAATCGACATCGTGATAGGCGCCGTCAACCAATTTAGCTTTAAAATCAATGACCGGAAAACCTGCTATTGGGCCGGTCTGGCGCGCCATTTCCAGACCTTTCTGCACCGACGGTATATATTCGGTCGGAACATTGCCGCCACGAATTTTACTGTCGAATTGAAAACCCATGCCCGGCTCAAGCGGCTCAATCTCTACTTTGATTCGGGCGAATTGACCGGCACCGCCCGATTGCTTTTTATGGGTATAGTCGACATCGGTGGCGCGTGTGATGGTTTCCCGGTAGGCCACTTGCGGCTGACCAACATTGGCGTCGACCTTGAATTCGCGCCGCATGCGATCAATCAAAATTTCAAGATGTAACTCGCCCATCCCCTTGATGACAGTCTGCCCACTCTCATCGTCGGTCCCTACTCGGAAGGACGGATCTTCATCCGCTAACCGCGCCAATGCGAGCGACAGTTTATCCTGATCTGCTTTGGTCTTTGCTTCGACGGCAACCTCTATAACCGGATCAGGAAACTCCATACGCTCAAGAATAACTGGATTGCCAACGTCGCACAGGGTCTCACCAGTCGTGGTATTTTTTAGTCCAGCAATGGCAACAATCTCGCCGGAGCGCACTTCTTTAATATCTTCGCGGCTGTTAGCGTGCATAAGCAGCATCCGCCCGACACGCTGCTTTTCATTCTTCACGCTGTTCAGTACTTGACTGCCAGTTTCCATGACACCGGAATACACCCGCACAAAAGTCAAGGATCCCACAAAGGGATCGGTCATAACCTTGAACGCTAATGCCGCAAATGGTTGGTCGTCGCTACTTTCACGCACGACCTCATCGCCCTTTCCTGGTACCGTACCGTAGATCGCCGTGACATCGGTCGGCGCCGGCAAGAAATCGATTACCGCGTCTAAAAGGGGTTGCACGCCTTTATTCTTGAACGCTGACCCACACATGACCGGCACCATATTGCGTTCTATCGTGGCGCGGCGGATGCAGCGATTGAGCGTTTCCACATTGGGCTCGGTGCCTTCTAAAAAAGCTTCAAGCGCCTGATCATCGAACTCGACAACGCTTTCTACTAATTCGGCGTGCAGACTCTGCGCTTGGTCCAATAGATCGGCTGGAATATCACCAATTTCGTACTCGGCGCCGAGCGTTTCGGATTTCCAGATGATCGAATTCATACTGACAATATCGACTAACCCGACATGCTGATTTTCAGTGCCAATTGGAATCTGCAAAACTAAAGTGACGGCGCCCAACCGGTCCTTGATCATTTCAACGGTGCGGAAGAAATCAGCTCCGATCCGATCCATTTTGTTGACGAAACATATCCTCGGCACGCCGTATTTGTCAGCTTGGCGCCAAACTGTTTCAGTTTGCGGCTCCACGCCAGCGACACTGTCAAACACCGCCACCGCGCCATCCAAAACACGTAATGAACGCTCAACCTCTATGGTGAAGTCGACATGTCCCGGTGTGTCGATGATATTGATACGGTGGTCGCGCCAAAAACATGTTGTTGCAGCGGAGGTGATAGTGATGCCGCGTTCTTGTTCCTGCTCCATCCAATCCATCGTGGCGCTGCCATCATGGACCTCGCCCATTTTGTAAGATTTTCCGGTGTAATATAGGATCCTCTCGGTTGTCGTCGTCTTACCGGCATCAATGTGCGCCATAATACCGATATTACGAAATCGATTAAGGGATGTTTTGCGTGCCATTTTCTAAATTCCATTCGCCGGTGGCGCTACCAACGGTAATGCGAGAAAGCGCGGTTGGCCTCTGCCATGCGATGCGTGTCTTCACGCTTCTTAACGGCAGTACCACGTCCGGCAGCTGCGTCCATCAACTCATTAGACAATCTATCGGTCATGGTATTTTCACTGCGCGCCTTGGCCGCCGCGATCAACCACCGGATTGCCAGAGTTTGGCGCCGCTCCATGCGAACTTCGGTGGGCACCTGATATGTCGCACCGCCAACACGTCGTGATCTGACTTCTACTGAGGGCTTAACATTCTCAAGCGCTTCGTGAAACATCCGCAGCGGGTCCTGACTACTGCGTTGACGCATGGTCTCAAACGCGCCGTAGACGATTTTCTCCGCTACCGACTTCTTGCCGTCGTTCATTAGCGAATTCATAAATTTCGCGACAATCTTGTCGCCGAAATTGGGGTCCGGATTGATTTCTCTTTTTTCCGCTGCGCGGCGCCGTGACACAGTGAGAACTCCCTACTTCGGACGCTTGGCGCCGTATTTCGAGCGGCGTTGGCGGCGTTCCTGAATACCCTGAGTGTCCAGGGTTCCTCGAATGATATGATAGCGGACGCCCGGCAAATCCTTCACTCGACCGCCACGGATCATGACAACCGAATGCTCCTGGAGATTATGCCCTTCGCCCGGAATATAGCTGGTTACTTCAAATCCATTGGTCAACCTAACCCGCGCAACTTTGCGCAGCGCCGAGTTAGGCTTCTTAGGCGTAGTGGTATAGACACGCGTACATACCCCTCGCTTTTGCGGACAAGCTTGCAGCGCCGGAACCTTGTTGCGTTGTACCGGAGGTTTGCGCGGCTTGCGAACCAGTTGGTTAATTGTTGGCATGGGCCACTCAATTCCTCTTAGCGCGTGTTGTCCACCACAACGGCAAACAATCTTCGGGTTATCTGAGTCGAGATGCGTCAGCCCGACACTTTAATTTCCACAGCAAAAAAGAGAAGCAAACCAAGTTCACTTCTCACGAGCTGATTTCGCCGGCTCGTCGGCATAATATTTGGTTTCGTCAGTGTCCGCGCGAGTGCCGTTTCACTAGAGAACCGGCGGCCCCCGCAAACAGAGCGCGCATACTAGTTTCGGCTCTTCCAGTCGTCAAGCGCTAAACCGCTCATTCATCAGGCTTTTCGCCCTTTACATTCATATTTCCTTCAGATCTCTCCGAACCCGACTTATGACCGAATCGGCCCACTTATTCCGCGGGCACCGATGTCGTTTCTTCGTGTGGCACCAGCGCCTCGGCTTCAGCCGCAATCTCAGCTTGAAGCGCTAATTGCTGTTCCAATGCCCTTTGAGCGGCATCGCGATTGATTCGGTTGACCACACTTCCCGTCCCAGCAGGAATCAGGCGTCCAACGATCACGTTTTCCTTCAATCCGATCAAATTATCTGATTTTCCAGCCACAGCTGCTTCGGTTAGCACGCGAGTCGTCTCCTGGAACGACGCGGCAGAGATAAACGAACGAGTTTGCAGCGATGCCTTGGTAATGCCCTGGAGAATCGGAATAGATTTAGCTGCAGCATGTTTATCCCTGCTAGCGCGGGCGTTAATTTCATCATATTCGGTACGGTCAACTTGCTCGCCGATCAGAAATGTGGTTTCACCTGGATCAGTGATTTCGACTTTTTGCATCATCTGACGGCAGATCACCTCGATATGTTTGTCATTTATCTTCACACCCTGCAGGCGGTAAACCTCTTGAATTTCTTCAATCAAGTAGACGGCGAGGGCTTCAACGCCCAAAACGCGCAAAATATCATGCGGTGCAGCGTTGCCGTCCATTAATGGATCGCCGCGGCGCACAAAATCCCCCTCTTGCACGCTGATATGCTTGCCTTTGGGAATTAAATGCTCCGCGGGTTCTTCGCCGTCTTCCGGAACCACAACAATACGCCGTTTTGATTTATAATCCTTGCCAAATTCAACTCGGCCATCGATATCGCTGATAATCGCATGATCTTTCGGCTTGCGAGCTTCAAATAACTCCGCAACACGCGGCAAACCGCCGGTAATGTCACGGGTTTTTGTCGATTCCTTAGGAATACGCGCCAGCACATCGCCAGCATGCACGGTATCGCCATTTTCGACGTTAAGAATGGCGTCAACAGAGAGAAAATACTGTGCTTCGCGACCACTCGATAGTTCAAGGAGGTTGCCCTCACTGTCAACTAATGCGAGACGTGGCTTCAAATCACCGCCCTTGGGCTGCTGGCGCCAATCGACGACAACCATATTCGATACGCCAGTCTGCTCATCCATGGTTTCCCGGAAGGACAACCCCTCGATCATATCGATGAATTGAATTTTTCCGGTGAGTTCAGAAATAAGCGGCAACGTGAATGGATCCCAAGTGGCGAGCGCCTGTCCCTTCTTAACCTTTTCACCATCCTTGACGAATAATTTGCCGCCATATGGCAAGCGGTGGCGTGCGCGTTCAACTCCTCGTCTATCTTTCAAAACGATCTCGCAATTACGCCCCATAATGACTTCGACACCAGAACTATCGGTCACCAAATTTAAATTTTCGATTTTCACGGTCGAATCCAACGCCGCCTCGACACTCGATTGTTCCGTACCTCGTTGGGCGGTACCGCCGATATGGAAAGTGCGCATGGTAAGCTGCGTTCCGGGCTCGCCGATCGATTGTGCGGCAATAACGCCCACCGCCTCGCCAATATTTACAACCGTACCACGCGCCAAGTCGCGCCCATAGCAATGACCGCAAACGCCGTCTTTGGTCTCACATGTCAGCACCGAACGAATCATGACCTCTTCGATACCGGCTTCATCAACGCGGTCAACATCACGCTCATCAAGAAGTTTATTCGCCGGAATAACTTCTTTGCCAGTTTCCGGATGCACCAACGCGACCGACGTCACACGGCCCAAGGTACGCTCAGCCAAGGGCGAAATAACTTCCCCACCTTCGATGACCGCACGTACGGTAAGGCCCGCCACGGTACCGCAATCTTCCTCGACGATAATGCAGTCCTGCGCCACATCAACCAGGCGACGAGTTAGATACCCCGAGTTTGCCGTTTTTAATGCCGTATCAGCGAGACCCTTACGCGCTCCATGGGTGGAGTTGAAATATTCAAGAACCGAAAGCCCCTCTTTAAAATTGGAGATAATGGGCGTCTCAATAATCTCACCTGATGGCTTTGCCATCAGGCCACGCATTCCGGCAAGCTGTTTCATTTGGGCTTCCGAACCACGCGCCCCCGAATGAGCCATCATATAGATTGAATTCAAGGTTTTTCCGGCATTCTCTGGAAGATCGTCTCGCGCGGAATCCGACATCCCAGCCATCATTGCGGTTGCGACACGGTCGGTACACTGCGACCAAGCGTCGATTACCTTGTTGTATTTTTCACCTTGGGTAATAAGTCCGGCAGCATATTGCTGCTCGTACTGCTCAACAAGATGATGAGTGTTAGATACCAATTCGTTCTTTTGGGTCGGAATGATCATGTCGTCCTTACCGAACGAAATGCCCGCCTTTCCAGCGTAGCTAAAACCGAGTTTCATTACCTGATCGGCAAATATAACGGTCTCTTTTTGTCCGCAATGGCGATAGACGGCATCAAACACCGAGCTCAGTTCGCGCTTGGTGAGAAGCCGATTGACCATATCGAAAGGTACGTTGGCATTTTTTGGCAAAACTTCCGAAAGCAGCATTCTCCCTGGCGTCGTCTCCACTCTCTTGGTAATCAACTCGCCTTCGGATGTCATAATTTGGGCTCGACAAGTAATCTTGCTGTGCAGCGAAACCGCGTCTGACTCAAGGGCCTTGCGCACTTCACCAACGCCCGTGAACGACATACCCTCGCCTGGCTCACCGGCGCGTGAGTAGGACAGATGATAAATACCGAGGACAATATCCTGGCTCGGCACGATGATCGGCTTACCGTTTGCCGGGCTTAGAATATTGTTAGTCGACATCATCAACACGCGAGCTTCAAGCTGCGCCTCAGGTGACAACGGCACATGGACCGCCATTTGATCGCCATCAAAATCTGCGTTGAAAGCGGCACAAACCAGCGGATGCAGCTGAATGGCCTTGCCCTCGATTAGCACTGGTTCAAAAGCCTGAATACCAAGACGATGCAATGTCGGCGCCCGGTTTAGCATGACCGGGTGTTCCCGGATTACCTGTTCAAGGATGTCCCAGACCTCGGGGCGGCTCTTCTCAACCATACGCTTGGCCGCCTTTAGAGTCGTTGCCATGCCGTAAAGCTCGAGCTTTGAATAGATAAAGGGTTTGAATAATTCGAGCGCCATTTTTTTCGGCAGCCCGCATTGATGCAGCATGAGCTCAGGCCCAACGACGATGACCGAACGGCCAGAATAATCCACCCGTTTACCAAGAAGATTCTGACGGAATCTGCCCTGCTTGCCTTTCAACATATCCGAAAGAGACTTCAACGGGCGCTTATTGGCGCCAGTTATAACCCGGCCACGCCGGCCATTGTCGAAAAGCGCGTCGACCGATTCTTGAAGCATACGTTTTTCATTGCGGACGATGATCTCGGGCGCGCGCAATTCCATCAGCCGTTTAAGACGATTATTACGATTGATTACCCGGCGGTAGAGGTCGTTTAGATCCGATGTCGCAAAACGGCCACCATCGAGAGGGACGAGCGGGCGGAGTTCTGGGGGAATAACGGGTACCACCTGTAAAATCATCCATTCCGGCTTGTTGCCCGAGGTGATGAAGGATTCAATTATCTTGAGCCGTTTAACGAATTTCTTGCGCTTTGCTTCAGAATTCGTTTCAGCCAATTCAACGCGCAAAAGCTCGCGCTCGACATCAAGTTCGAGTTCCGTGAGCATACCGCGGATGGCTTCAGCGCCAATACCGGCAGTAAATGAATCCGCGCCGTATTCGTCTTGGGCGTGGCGGAACTGGTCCTCATTCAACAACTCATTCTTCTTCAGCGGAGTAAGGCCAGGTTCAACCACCACATAGCTTTCGAAATAAAGCACACGCTCCAATTCCTTCAGAGTCATGTCCAGTAATAGACCGATTCGCGACGGAACAGATTTCATAAACCAGATGTGGGCCACGGGTGAGGCCAGTTCGACATGTCCCATGCGTTCGCGGCGTACTTTGGATTGAATAACCTCAACACCACATTTTTCGCATACGATACCGCGGTACTTCATGCGCTTGTACTTACCGCACAGACATTCGTAATCCTTGATCGGTCCGAAGATGCGCGCGCAAAAGAGACCGTCGCGTTCCGGCTTGAACGTCCTATAGTTGATCGTTTCCGGCTTTTTGATTTCTCCGTACGACCAGGATCTTATCTTTTCCGGGCTCGCTATGGAGATTCTGATTTTGTCAAACTGTTGGGTCGCACTGACCGGACCGAATAGGTTGATCAACTCACTCATGAGTATCCTCCACTAACGCCCCCGCTCACGCGGAGGCGATGAATCGGCGAAAGCTCGTGCTTTCGCCGTGGCTATCGAATTAATTGTTGGAACGCAAATCGACGTCGAGACAAAGCGCCTGCATTTCCTTCACCAACACGTTGAATGATTCCGGGATGCCTGCTTCGAAATTCTCGTCGCCTCGCACGATTGATTCATAAACCTTGGTGCGGCCAGAAACATCGTCCGACTTAACTGTCAGCATTTCCTGCAAGGTGTAGGAGGCACCGTAAGCCTGCAGCGCCCATACCTCCATTTCGCCGAACCGTTGGCCGCCGAACTGCGCTTTTCCGCCGAGCGGCTGCTGCGTGACTAGACTATACGGGCCGATAGAGCGAGCGTGTATCTTGTCATCGACTAAATGGTGCAACTTGAGCATATAAACGTATCCCACCGTCACCTTGCGGACGAACTCCTCACCGGTCTGCCCATCATACAAAGTGACCTGTCCTGAACTATCGAGACCGGCCTTTTCCAAGAGCGTCACTATATCCGCTTCATGGGCACCATCGAACACCGGTGTTGCCATAGGAATGCCGGGGCGCAGACTGTTAGCAAAATCCGTAAATTCAACTTCGGACATGGTGTTAATCATTTTTTTGCCGCTACCGGCGTCGTCATCATAAACATCACTCAGGAAATTCTTGAGCGGTGCATTTGATTCTCCGTTACTAATTGCGCCAAGCATCTGTTCGATTTGTTTGCCGAGTCCACGCGATGCCCAACCGAGATGGGTTTCAAGAATCTGACCAACATTCATGCGTGACGGCACACCCAGTGGATTGAGCACGATATCGACCGGCGTACCGTCCTCCAGATGAGGCAAATCCTCAACCGGTAGAATTTTTGAGATAACGCCTTTGTTTCCATGACGGCCAGCCATCTTATCGCCTGGTTGCAATTTACGCTTTACCGCAACGAACACCTTGACCATTTTCAACACACCAGGTGGCAATTCATCGCCGCGTTGAATTTTCTCAACCTTGCTTTCAAAGCGCGATTGGATGCGCTCGCGCTCACTGTCGAGCTCCTGTTTTAAGGATTCCATCTCAGCCATGACGACATGGTTTTTGAGCACAATTTGCCACCACAATCCGCGTGACATGGAATCCAAGATTTCTGTCGTGAGCTTAACGTTGGTGCCAAAACCTTTCGGACCTGAAGCGCCAATCTTGCCAAGAATCAGCTCATTCAAGCGCGCATAAATGTTGCGCTCAATAATTTCCAACTCGTCGCTTCTATCCTTGGCAAGATGTTCCACCTCTTCATGCTCAATTGCCAACGCCCGTTCGTCCTTGTCGATACCGCGGCGGTTGAACACGCGCACTTCTACGACCGTTCCCATGCCGCCGGGAGACACCCGGAGCGAGGTATCGCGAACGTCAGAAGCCTTTTCACCAAATATTGCGCGCAGCAATTTTTCTTCTGGCGTCATTGGCGATTCACCTTTTGGCGTAATTTTGCCAACAAGAATGTCGCCGGGTTGCACTTCCGCGCCGATATAGACTATCCCCGCCTCATCCAGGTTCTTGAGGCCTTCTTCGCCAACATTGGGAATATCGCGGGTGATTTCCTCCTGGCCAAGCTTAGTATCGCGCGCCATGACCTCGAACTCGTCGATATGGATCGAGGTGAAGACGTCATCCTCAACGAGACGCTCGGAGACCAGGATTGAGTCTTCAAAGTTATAGCCGTTCCACGGCATGAACGCGACTAGCACATTGCGGCCAAGCGCGAGTTCGCCGTGATCGGTACTCGGGCCATCGGCGATGATATCTCCTTTGACAACTCTCTCGCCGACATTCACCAGCGGCCTTTGGGTTACACAGGTGTTCTGGTTGGAACGTTGGAATTTGAGAAGGTTATAAATCTTCACACCAGTCGACGTGCTTTCGCCGCCAGCCTCGCCGCGGACCACAACCCTGGCGCCGTCGACCTGTTCCACCACACCAGTTTGTTGGGCGACGATCGACGCACCGGAATCGCGGGCAACAATTTCCTCCATACCGGTGCCGACCAACGGCGCCTCTGAGCGCACCAAAGGCACGGCCTGGCGCTGCATATTAGACCCCATCAAGGCACGATTGGCGTCATCATTCTCAAGAAATGGTATCAATGCCGTTGCTACTGAAACGAGCTGCTTAGGCGATACATCGACATATTCTACGTTTTCTGGCGCGGAGACGATGAAATCACCATTGCGACGGCAACTGACCAAGGATTCTGTAAATTTACCGTTTTTGTCAATCGTCGAATTGGCCTGGGCAATGGTGTATTTGCCCTCTTCCATGGCCGATAGATAAATCACCTCGTCTGTAAGTTTCCCGCTGGCAACCTTGCGATAAGGGCTTTCGATAAAGCCGTATTGATTAACCCGCGCATAAGTCGCAAGACTGTTGATCAAGCCGATATTCGGCCCTTCTGGCGTCTCAATCGGGCAAATTCGTCCATAGTGGGACGGATGCACGTCACGTACCTCAAAACCTGCGCGCTCCCGCGTGAGGCCGCCTGGACCAAGAGCCGAAAGGCGGCGCTTGTGTGTTATTTCCGAGAGCGGGTTTGTTTGGTCCATGAATTGTGAAAGTTGGGAGGATCCAAAAAACTCTCTTACCGCCGCAGCTGCCGGCTTGGCATTGATCAAATCATGCGGCATGACGTTGTCAATTTCCACGGAACTCATGCGTTCACGAATTGCACGTTCCATCCGCAACAGACCAATACGGTATTGGTTTTCCATCAATTCACCGACGGAGCGCACCCGCCGATTGCCGAGATGATCAATATCGTCGATTTCATCCAAGCCGTCTTTTAAGCCAACCAGGGTCTTTACTACACCAAGAATATCTTGACGGCGCAACACGCGCATCGCGTCTTCCCCGTCAAGATTGAGGCGCATGTTCATCTTCACACGGCCCACAGCTGATAGGTCGTAACGCTCCGAACCTTGAAAAATTAGATCGCTCTGCAAAATCCAAACCGGTTCCTGTATTTCTCCTGGGCGCACGGCGCTGGGCACTATGATCTGCGTCCACTCACCGGCTTGGTCCAGAATCCACACCAAGTCGAGATCCGCTCGCCTAAGTTCGGCTAGGGGATTGCTGCTCTTTTTCGGCTCCGCGTAGACACTTGCCACCTCCTGAGCCAGCTTTGCTTTGCCGAACACCAGGTCGTAGAAAAGTTTTTCTGCTGTTTCCAGGGTCGGCGGCTCGCCTGGTCGCATGACTTTATAGATCTCAATCAACGCCTCTTCGCGGTTGCTCGACTTATCAACCGCGGCAGTGTTGCGAATATAAGCGCCAACATTAATATGATCGACTGCGAGCGTGGGGAGGTCGGTGATGCCCGCAGCATCAAAGATTTCTAGCAACTCTTCCGTGATTGTATCGCCAGCCTCAGCAAAAATTTCGCCGGTATCTTCGTTAACAATGTCTTCGGCAATATATTGGCCAATCACTTCTTCTTGGGGCAGCAGCTGTTCCTTCATGCCGCTGTCTTCAATTTTATTGATCAAACGCGGCGTCATCCTGCGACCAGCTTCAGCAACGATCTTGCCTGTCTTGGCATTGATCAAATCGGTCAAAAGCTTTATTCCGCGTACCCGGTCGAGGTCGAAGGGGGCGTTCCAGCCTTTCTTCACTTTAGTAAAATGCACGGTTTGATAAAAGTTCGAAAGGATGTCTTCCGATGACATCGAGAGCGCACGCAACAAGACTGTAACCGGAAGTTTCCGCCGCCTATCGATGCGCACAAATACAAGGTCCTTGGCATCGAATTCGAAATCGAGCCACGAACCGCGATAGGGAATAATCCGCGCAGCGTAGAGAAATTTACCGGAAGAGTGAGTTTTTCCCCGGTCATGATCAAAAAAGACACCGGGCGAGCGGTGCATCTGCGAGACGATGACACGTTCAGTACCGTTGATAACAAACGTACCGTGACCAGTCATCAAGGGCATGTCGCCCATATATACTTCCTGCTCCTTGATGTCTCTGACGCTGCGCATGCCCGTGAATTCGTCAACATCCCAAACAATCAGGCGCAAAGTCACCTTCAACGGCGCAGCATATGTGATTCCCCGCTGTTGACATTCCTCCACATCATATTTTGGTTCGTCGAATTCGTAATGCACGAACTCAAGCGAGGAGGTATCCGAAAAGTCCTTTATCGGAAATACGGTCTTAAAGACTTCTTGCAACCCGTAATCGCCACGTGTGCGTCGATCGATATCGCGCTGAAGAAAATACTCGTAAGAATTCTTCTGCACTTCGATCAGGTTTGGCATTTCTGCGATCTCGGTGATCCGCCCAAAATCTTTGCGCAGTCTCCGATGACCCATATATGATTGTGGCATTCTCGCCTCTCGCAATACTCAAGATGTTCAACTCAATCCCTGCTGGTGGGTGACGGAATCACCCGCCAGCAGGGAGACGTTATCAAGCGCGCTTAGTGCGTTTGGTTATCCTTTTTCAAGCTGCGCACAGAACGCAACAATGTCGACCGGCAAAATTGCCGACCGCGCAGGCGAAAAAGTGAACACTGAATCAAGTGACTTACTTGATCTCAACGGTCGCTCCCGCGCCCTCGAGTTGTTCCTTGATCTTGTCGGCCTCGTCCTTAGAAACGCCTTCTTTGACTTCTTTGGGCGCTTCCTCAACGAGTGTTTTAGCCTCTTTCAGGCCAAGTCCGGTAATCGCCCGGACCTCCTTGATCACGTTAATTTTCTTTTCACCAAACGCTGTGAGCATGACCGTGAATTCAACCTGCTCTTCGGCCTCTTCAGCTGCCGCCGGTGCGGCGGCGCCCGCAACGGCGACAGGCGCAGCCGCGGAGACGCCCCATTTCTCTTCCAGCATTTTGCTGAGTTCCGCCGCTTCAAGAACCGTCAAATTAGATAAATCATTCGCAATTTGGGCTAAATCAGCCATTTTTTTCTCCTAGAACTTGCGCACTCCAAATGCGCTTTGTGATCATTGATTAAGGCAGCTATGCCGCCTCATTTTTTTCAGCATAGGCGTTCAGGACCCGCGCTAATTGGGACGCCGGAGCTTGCACTACACCGGCAATTCGGGTGGCCGGAGTTTGAATCAAGCTAACGAACTGAGCCCGCAATTCATCGAGCGATGGCAATGCCGCCAAAGCCCTGATACGGTCGACATCCAACATATTGCCCTCGAGCGCACCGCCAACAACAACCAGTTTGTCATTCTTCTTGGCGTATTCGACGGCAATTTTGGCGGCGGCAACTGCATCTTTCGAATAGGCGATGGCCGTTGCGCCAGTAAACAAACCGCTGATGTCTTTGAACGCCGTGCCTTCCAGGGCACGAAGCGCCAAACGGTTTTTGGTGACCCGAAACTTGGCGCCGGCGTCCCGCATCTTGTTTCTCAGATCCGTAGCTTCTGCCACGGTCAGTCCGCTGAACTGCGTGACGACGACGAGGTTCGCCGATTCAAACACCGCCCGGAGATCCGCGACGGTATTTTCTTTTTGTGTTCGATCCACGATTCCCTCCGTCAGCCGTAGCCTGCACCACACAATGCGGCGCGGGAATATCGTTTCACAGGTCTATTCTCCATCTGCACAACTCCTGTCTTGGTGGGTGACCCGTTTGTCCTTAAGCGGCCCTCTTTCGGGCGGCGCCCACGGTCTCGGACAGGATGGGCCAGGGTTGATTGGCCCGGTGGAAAAATGACGGCCCGAGACGTCCTCCGTCATTTCTGGTGAAAAACTAAATTGCTTAGTCTTAGCCCGAACTCAATGTCGAGATATCGAGTTTGATTCCGGGGCCCATGGTCGAACTCAAGGCGACCTTTTTCATGAAGCTGCCCTTGACACCACTAGGTTTAGCCTTGTTGATAGCATCGATAAAGGCGGTAACATTTTCGCTCAAAGCCTGTTCACTGAAGCTCGCCTTGCCGACACCGGCGTGAATCACGCCAGCCTTTTCCACACGAAATTCAACCTGCCCGCCCTTGGCCGCGCGCACCGCTTCGGCCACGTCTCGAGTGACAGAGCCGAGTTTTGGATTGGGCATGAGCCCGCGTGGCCCCAATACTTTGCCAAGCTTGCCGACGATCGCCATCATGTCCGGTGTGGCAATGCAACGGTCAAATTCAATTTCGCCGCCTTGTACTTTCTCAGCCAAATCTTCCGCCCCAACGATGTCGGCGCCGGCTTCCTTCGCCAATTCGACATTTTCGTCCTTGGCAAATACAGCCACCCGGACCTTACGCCCGGTACCGTTCGGCAACGTCACCATGCCGCGCACCATTTGGTCGGCATGCCGCGGATCGACGCCGAGATTAACGGCAATCTCTATCGTCTCGTCAAACTTCGCCGCCGCGTTGCTTTTAACCAACAAAACCGCCTCGTTCAGAGCATATTGCTTCATGCGATCAACAGTTTGCGCCGCATTTTCGATGCGCTTGCCTTGTTTAGCCATTGCTCAATCCACCACCAATATTCCCATGGACCGCGCCGAGCCTTCAATCATCCTACACGCCGCCTCCATGTCATTCGCATTGAGATCGGCGATTTTCTTTTCGGCGATCTCCATAACTTGGGCTTTCGTCACCGAGCCGATCGGGTCTTCGCGGCCGACCTCACCTGAGCCCTTTTCGAGGCCTGCTGCCTTCTTGAGAAAGAAGCTCGCCGGTGGAGTTTTGGTAATAAAGGAGAAAGTGCGATCGCCATATACAGAAATCACCGTCGGGATCGGCATGCCCTGTTCCAACCCCTGGGTTTGTGCATTGAACGTCTTGCAAAACTCCATGATATTCAGCCCAGCCTGACCCAACGCGGGGCCAATCGGGGGCGACGGGTTTGCCTGCCCGGCAGGAACTTGGAGCTTGATATAACCGGTAATCTTTTTTGCCATAGTCCGCGCTACACTCTACCTGTTTAGGCTTTTTCAACTTGGGAATATTCCAGTTCAACCGGTGTCGCACGGCCAAATATGGAAACAGAAACTTTGATTCTCGCTTTGTCTTCATCGACTTCTTCCACCATGCCGTTAAACGAGGTGAAAGGTCCGTCACTTACTCTAACCGTTTCGCCGACTTCGAAGGTTACCGAAGGTTTAGGTCGTTCAATACCTTCCTTGACCTGATGCAGCACCCGCTCGGCCTCGGCATCACTGATGGCCACCGGCTTACCGCCGGAACCTAAAAAGCCAGTAACCTTCGGCGTGTTCTTAACCAAATGCCAAGTCTCGTCGGTCATGTCCAGATGGGCGAGAATATAGCCCGGGAAAAACTTGCGCTCAGACTTGATTTTGGCCCCGCGCCGCATTTCCACAACTTCCTCGGCTGGCACCAAGACATCTTCGATCAGATCATCAAGACCCATTTGCATCGCCTGCTCCTTCACGGAAGCCGCAACTTTCTTCTCAAAGCCAGAGTAGACGTGAACGATGTACCACTGTTTCGTCATATTAATTAGGTGCCCAATCCGAGGACGGCCCGCACGCCGATCGAAAGTACCTGATCCACAAGAAAGAAAAACAAGGCCATAAAGGTCACCATAATGATGACCATAATGGTACTCGTTATCGTTTCCCTGCGCGAAGGCCAGGTTACCTTTGATACTTCCTGTCGCACTTGGCGCAGAAATTCAATTGGAGACGCTTTAACCATTCAATCCAGTCGCTCAGTCAAAATTTCGAACAGGCTCGGCTCAAATTCGCATGTCATAGTGGCAGGAGTGGAGGGTCTCGAACCCCCAACCTCCGGTTTTGGAGACCGGCGCTCTACCAATTGAGCTACACTCCTCCAACCCGCGCCCTACAATTCCTTCATTCATCCATAAGAACGGTTCATCAAAAGTCTTTTATTATTTCCCAGAACCGTTAAAGAACGGCCTCCTCCCTCTTCAACATTACGCGGCCACCCTGGGGTGGCCGCGATTGGCATTCTATTCCATAATTTTAGCGACAACGCCGGCACCCACGGTCCGGCCACCTTCGCGAATAGCGAAACGCAGGCCTTCATCCATAGCAATCGGCGCAATCAGGTTCACTTTCATATTTACATTATCGCCCGGCATCACCATCTCGGTGCCATCCGGCAATTCGATCGTGCCGGTAATGTCCGTCGTGCGGAAATAAAACTGCGGACGGTAGTTCGAGAAAAATGGCGTATGACGACCGCCCTCATCCTTGGTCAGGATATACGTCTCTGCTTCGAATTTGGTGTGCGGTGTGATCGTCCCGGGCTGTGCCAGAACCTGGCCGCGCTCCACTTCGTCGCGCTTCGTGCCGCGTAAGAGAACGCCCACGTTGTCGCCCGCCTCACCCGAATCCAAGAGCTTGCGGAACATCTCAACGCCAGTGCATACCGTCTTCGTCGTTTCCTTCACGCCGACAATTTCGATTTCGTCGCCGACCTTGACGACGCCGCGCTCAACACGACCTGTCACAACCGTGCCACGGCCCGAGATCGAGAACACATCCTCGATTGGCATCAGGAACGGCTTGTCGACAGGCCGATCAGGCTGCGGAATGGCAGCATCGACCGCCTGCATTAATTCCATGATAGTCTCTTTGCCAATCGCTTCGTCACGACTCTCAAGCGCCGCCAAAGCCGACCCCCGCACAATCGGAATATCGTCGCCGGGGAAATCATAAACCGACAACAGCTCACGAACCTCAAGCTCAACCAGGTCGAGAATTTCCTCGTCATCGACCTGATCGACCTTGTTCATGTATACCACCAGCGCGGGAACACCAACCTGACGCGCCAATAGGATATGCTCGCGCGTTTGTGGCATCGGGCCATCGGCCGCCGACACTACCAGGATCGCACCGTCCATCTGCGCCGCGCCGGTGATCATGTTCTTCACATAATCCGCGTGCCCCGGGCAATCAACGTGCGCGTAATGCCGCGCATCAGTCTCATATTCCACATGCGCCGTGGCAATAGTAATGCCACGCTCGCGCTCTTCCGGCGCCTTGTCGATCTCATCGAACGGCACAAAATCCGCACCACCCACTTCGCCCAGCGTCTTCGTGATCGCAGCCGTCAACGTCGTCTTACCATGATCGACATGCCCAATCGTGCCCACATTGCAATGCGGCTTTGTACGTTCAAATTTCTGTTTGGCCATTTGCTTTCGCCCTAAATACCGCTGTCTTCTGTGCTAAGTCTTTGCGATTCTCGCCGTCTCACCTTCGCGCCCTTAATATCGGCAGTTTCGCAAGCCGAAATCGGAAAATTTGGAGCGGGTGATGGGAATCGAACCCACGTGACCAGCTTGGAAGGCTGGAGCTCTACCATTGAGCTACACCCGCCTATAATTTTTAGCCCTCCATTTCGCCGCCCAAGGCCAAATTTACCCTCTTCATCAGGTCAAATCGGCCTGGTGGAGGGGGTAGGATTCGAACCTACGTAGACGTACGTCGGCAGATTTACAGTCTGCTGCCTTTAACCACTCGGCCACCCCTCCGCGCACGCGAGGAATTCCCCAGAATACGGAACAGCGCACTATGAGCAGAAACGTAAGTTTGTCAACGCACAATCCGGGCGTACGGCAGCTGCCATCCGCCCGTCAAATCGACGCCTCGGAATCGTTAGAATGATGCTCTGTTGCCCAATATAATATCCACCATCATGAGCCGCAATAGTCGAATAAACCATCGCGCAAAAAAAGCGTACGAAAATTCTGCCAAATCGAGAACGGCAGAACAAATTTATGGCTTTCATCCAGTGGTGGCGGCACTCAAAAACCCGGCTCGGCGAAATTGGCGCCTGTTATTGACACCCGAAGTGCGAAATTCGCCACACATGTCGGAGTTAGAAAGTGGTGCGAAAGAGTCTCGGACCGTGGCACGCCAAGAAATCGACGCTATGTTGCCACCAGGCGCCATCCATCAGGGCCTTCTCCTCGAATGTGCGCCGTTACCCCCACTCTCCCTCAATGAAGCCTGCACAACCGACGGTGATAGAGCACCCATATTGCTGCTCGATCAAGTAAGCGATCCACAAAATGTCGGGGCGATATTGCGTTCCGCTGCTGCTTTCGGCGCGCGAGCCATAGTTCTTCAAGAGCGCCATTCCCCCGCCGCCACCGGTGCGATGGCAAAGGCGGCCTCCGGTGCACTCGAGACTGTGCCTGTAGTGCGGGTGACCAATCTATCGCGCGCCATGGGCCAGTTACAAGACATGGGATATTGGCTAATCGGCCTTGAGTCTGATGCTGAGATGCAGCTCAGCGCAGAATTAGCGAAGCATCCTGTAGCGCTGGTGCTCGGAGCCGAAGGCAGCGGGCTCAGACGTCTCACCCGCGAGAATTGCGATATCTTAGCGTCGATAAAACTGGCCAATTCGATGCACAGCCTGAACGTTTCAAACGCCGCTGCCGTGGCGCTTTATCAGCTAACGATAGATATGAATTTATCTATTATTTAGTAGGTTATACTGTTTCTTTTATACTTTAGATTAGTAATTTTAATATCCATTTCTAAGCTTGTTGGTCAAAATTTAATAGTCCCCCAGATAGGCTAAGTTGATATCCGGCTAACCGCCTATATTACCATAATTTCAGCTCCCAATTTGGAGATATATACGAGGCGGAAACCATGCGCGACCTCGCCAGGAGCCCCCGCAATATCTCCAACCCTAAGCGCTTATTCGCTGCTGTCGCTTATCGGCTCGACTTCACCACTCAGGATCATGATCAATTTACCCTCCTTGCAGTCCGAGGGCACAGCCAAAGGCTCGGTGAACTGGGCGCGCGACAATTTTCCTGACCCCCCCCCCCCTCGGATGATCATTTGCCGCCTGTCGATCACGGTCGCTGGTCCCAAACGTTGGCAAGCATAGCTGATCACCCAAAGCTTCATTCCCCATCTTTAGTCCGGCGCAAGCATCTCCCACCAACACCGCTTGATCCAAGCTTGTCGGCCTGCCGAGAGACCATTATCTTCCGCTCCGTGCCGGCTTAGCTCAGTTGGTAGAGCGCTTGATTTGTAATCAAGAGGTCGCGGGTTCGACCCCTGCAGCCGGCACCATTATTTTTGCTATAAATTCCATTATTGTAGATAAAAAATGCTTCGGCAGGCTTGCATGGACCGGCGGGCAGGATGCTGGGCTATGTGCCTGCAGCCCTTGCCGCGCGGTGTGCACTTAACGTATGCAGAGCAAGGCCGGAAAACATAAGCGCGGTCGCGCCCCATATAAAAGCACTATGCGCCTCTCCAAAAAACAGCAACCCCCAAGCGAACCCCGCAAGGACGGCAATGTAATTATGCTGAGTCGCGAATACCGGCCCAGCCAGCCGCACCATCTCTAGAAAAATATAGAATATGGCGGCGCTTAAAAGAGCTGCATAAAGGAGCGTTAAGTCGCCCGCAAGAGAAGGACCGGGAAATACATAGAGCTGGCCGGTCCCGAACATTACTGGCACCAACAACAGCGCTGATCCCAGCAGTAATCCACAAGCAAGAGTTGGTGAAGGCGCATTGGGTGGTCGGAATTTACCCGCGAATACGGTCACAAGCGAAAAACTGACTGGCGCCAGCAGGGCCAGGAGCACCCAACCAGCCGCTTCGGCATCGGGCAAACTGGCCTCAGGCACGATAACCAGCAATACGCCGCCCAACCCCATCAATAATGCCAACACGCTGAGGGCGCGAAAACGCTCCATGCGAAACAGCAGGGCAAACAGATAAGTGAACAACGGCACCAGCACCAAAATCAAAGTCATGATAGCCGCAGGCAGATTCGGCGATACATAGGTGAGGAGCGTAATCGGTCCGGCGATAGCCAGTCCGCCCCACACCAGGTAGGTCCGAAGATGCAGCCACTTTAGCTTCGGCCAAGCACTCCGCCCGATCATAAGACAAGGTAAAAGCAATATCAGCCCGCCGCCTAAGGAATGCCAGAACACATAGGCGACATAGGGCAGGCCTGCTTCAGCTGCCATCTTGTTGATGGAGAACAGTAGGCTGTAGCTAATGCCTACCGTAAACAGCATGCCGAGATGTAGGATGCGGTCGGGCATCACTGATCGCCAAACCTACGATCATCAATTGTGAACACATCCCCAGCCGCCAGCGCGGCAACTAGAAACATCATCAATTTTATCAGCATCACTCATCTCCAACCAAAAACTTATGCGCGAGCTGAAGAATTCTACACAGATTGCATGCCCGAGCGTAAGAACACCACCTACGGCAATTGGAATCCTATTGGCCCGCAAACCCAAAGGAGAGGTACAACATTAATTAAGACACGGACCGTTGCGACAGTCGTGGTTGTTTTTGCACTTTTTTAGCGCCGGGGTCCACGCGGAATTCTTATGCTTATGCTGATGACGTATTAGAACATAACCGTGGTGACCACAGCACGGTTCATAAAACTGTGACGACCGCTCACCGAGCAAGGGAACGCAAAAGTCCTGACCAGCCTCGGAAAATTGTTGTTCAAAGGCAGAGGCAATCCCGTGAACAACGTCAGGGCTTAGATGTCGTGGCCACTTTCCAAGGCGCAAGGCAATAACTTAATGATAGCCAATAAAACCGGCGTTTAGCTGATGCCCACAAAAAATCTCGTGTAGTTGTAGAACGATAAGGGTCTGGGCTTAGCCCGCAGGTTCATAGGCCGCCACCGCCTTATTGGCTGCAACCAAAACTGGTTCCATATCTAGCTCACTGAGCACAGATACACGGCTAACTGCCCCGCTAGCTTGAACGGCCATGGTCAAGCCAATTGCCGTCGCCTCATCCGGTACATCGGCAAGTACTAAGACATCGAATTCACCCCGGGTGAACATAACGGATACCAAAGTCCCACCCACTTTATCCAAAAGTTTTTGTACAGCAGCCTCTCGGTCAGAACCTGATATGATACCTTTAACCGCATGTGGAGCATAACACCCAAGAAGTACAACACGCATTAATTTGCCTCCTGTATAGAAAGTTAACAATAACTAGAGCTTTAAATACTGCTATCAGGTAAAAAATCCTTTCGCAATATCCTAGTTTATAAAAGCGGCCAAATCGCTTGAATTACCTGGGGCGACTAAGCCACAGAATGATCAAAGCGTGGAGAAGGACGAGCATAAACATCAAGGTCGAAGGCCGAGGTATACAGGTGTATCAAGAGCTTCCGCAGGTCCATGGGGGTATTGAGGCCTCAACTGTTGAACCTCATATTCGCCAGGGGGGGGGTGACCCTTTCAGTCTTAGTGCCTCCACCTCCCGACAAGCCCCAAATTTAATTTCACTCCCCGCATGGGAACGTTGCTGCCTTCCCACATCGGCTAGCCAGAGTAGCCTTTCACAACAATTTATTGTCGCTTTCCAAGCCAAGGAGTGAACGACCATATGTAATGGCATTTATGTCAAAAGATTGAGTGATTTGAGCATGTGCTCCGTGGATGTCACGGAAAGCTCGGGATATTGGGTTCCGATCGTAAAGGCCAGCACCACCACTTGCGGTATATAGCATGTCTACGGCGTTCACACAGAGTCTTGCAGCGAAAGCGCCCTCACCTCGCCACCGCATTCTTTGCGCACTGCTTGGTAAATTATTTCCCCGTACAATGGCCATAGCTTCATCACAATTTTGTAGATATATACGTCGGGCAGTATCGATGGACATACGTGCTTCAGCACATTTAATTTGCATAGGAATCAAGTCCCGTAATTTATGAGCGGTATAATTTGTTACTCGAGACTTGGTAATATTCACAAAGTCATCGACTGTTCCTTGTGCAATTCCAAGAATTACGGAGCCTATCCAGGAAAAAAACATTGCAAATATTGGTAACTTATAGACTAGACCGGTGTTAATTTTACACCCCGGTGCGCAGTCGCCAAGCTGCTCTTGTACAGAGATAGTACGATAGTAGGGGACAAATTTATTATTAACCTCTACGTCGTGGCTGCCTGTCCCTCTTAGGCTACTAGCTCGCCAAGTATCAATCACCCTCCAGTCCTTTTGTGGAACCAAAAACATTCTAAGTTCCGGGTCATTTTGTTTTCCATTTTCTTCAACTGGTGCACCAAACATGTTCCAGGAAGATGCATTAATTCCACTGCCAAAAGGCCATCTTCCTGATAAAATATATCCACCATCGACTTCTTTGGCTCTACCTTTTGGAAAAATTAAAGTACCGGTAACGATTGTATCTATTGAATTTTTCCAAACATCTCTTTGTGCTTTTTCAGGCCATAGGGCTGTGGTGAGAGCGCAGCCTAACATATTTGCCGCAACCAACCCTGTTGAGCCACAACCGCGGGAAATAGCGGCGCAAATCAACATGGCTGTGCGATAGTCTATCTCACTGCCGCCAAGCCGTCTTGGAACCGTACTCCGAATTAAACCACCATCTATCAGATCTGCAATTGTCTCCTCAGGTACTTGTCGAATTTCTTCGCACTTTGAAACACGTTCTCTTAAAGTTGTGAAAAGATTCTCCGCAAAGTCGATTAATTCCCTGTTTTTTGCTTCAAACTTTTGATCATTAGTCATCGAGACGCACTCCTGATGATGACAGTTAGTTTAGTTAGATTCGGTGCACGCAAGTAATTTGAGGGGATTTTATTAAATATTCATATCAGTATAAGGAATATCAACAGTCAACCATGACACACCAGACTTTGGATTGTTTCATAGAGATTAGTGCCTAGGAAGGGTGCCGATGCTTCACTCCTTTTCATTCATTTTTTTGCTTTACTCTCGCTTCAAAATAAATACTGAACACTAGAACAGGCTGCTAATACCCACGCAAGCGTGAATTATAGAGCCGCAGTCGTTCTCTTCAAACCTCCCTAAACCTATAACAGAAATACGCAGTTTTCCCATTTTCTCAACTGAAAACTCTAGCGGAATTTACGGACAAAAATCTTCGACACCCTTTGACTCAGAACCACATGTCAGCGTGACTGACTAGACTTACAACTTGGCGATTGTGCAACTCTAGCCAGCCCTTATTTGACGCAATATACTATGTATGCAGACGCGGTAATTCATTACCCACCTCAGTCTCTTTGTTTGGGATGTTCAAATTCAATATTGAAGCACTTTAGTTTTTTGGTGGATCAACGGCTTGCGCGCCAAGTTGTTGCCATGCTGCGGGGGCACCTGCCGCCGCAACACGTTCCTTAAGCGGAAGTGATGCGTTCCAACGCAATGCAACAAATCGCATCCCGTTGATGTCGTTAGAATCATTCGAAGCCAGCCATATGGTTGGCTCGCGCATGATGTCAGCGGGGATAATTGGGACCCCCGACCTTCGAACAGAGGGGGGTACGATGCGAGTGTCAGCAAGGCCACCGGGGATCAAAACGTTAGCAGTAACCCCCGAACCTTCAAGGTGTCTGGCCATAACAAACGTATGAGCCTCAAGAGCAGCCTTCGATGGTCCATATGCACCGCCGTCGATCATGTACATACTATTGAGGCTAGTCGTGATATTAATTATGCGGCCCCAACCGTGCTCCAGCATGGTCGGTATGACGAGTTGCGCCATCCGCTGGGGGCCATAGGTATTCACAAGTAAAGCACGCCGCCACAAAAAACCGTCGACCTCCCAAAACTTAGCTGGGGACATTTTGTAATCGGAAGAAGTAACGTCGGGACCGATCGCTGCATTATTGATAAGAACATCAATATCGCCAAAACACGCGCGAACCTCGGAAACGGCATCTTCTGAACTATCATCGTCACTGACATCCGCCACAATACCTAGCGCACAACCCCTCCTATGAATTGATTCTAGATCTGCCGCTCCACCCAAAACATAAGATTTGTGTGTTCCAACAATCGCTACATTCGCGCCCTCGCTTGCAACGGCGTTCGCCATAACCCAACCGAGCCCTCTGTTTCCACCCGTGATGACAACCGTCTTTCCCTCAAGAACTTTCTCCGACATTTTCGCGACACCTCAATCTGAAAACTTCAATGAGCTATTGGGTGGTAAAAGAGGGGCTGTAAAAACATCATATCCAAACACCCAGTCAGGTTCAGAGGTCTCGGTATGCTGAAGCCAATCGTTATTGTGCGAGAAATGCTGAACCTTGGCGGTTCTATCTCTTCGGTTTGCAGCGTAAACCTCAAATGCGTAACCGAAATTTGTCGGATATTGCTCAATACATCGGACGAGCATAGCGGCGTCTTCTATCGCCATCGCAGCGCCCTGCCCCATATGAGGTTTCATGGGATGGCACGCATCACCCAGCAGGACTAGCGGCCCATCTGTCCATAATTCAAAAGGCTTCCGCTCAAGAATTGCCCAGTTGACCACATTGGTACAGCGACTCAGAAGCAACTGAACTTCGTCGTGAAAGCCTTTAAACGCGGTTCGTACTGCATCGGGATCACCCGTAACCGCCCACTCATCATGTAACCATTCTGGTTGCGGAACGCCGCTTACCAAATAGATGTGGCTCCGGTTGCTCGTTATGTAATACACGACAATATGCAGATCCGGATGCCACCACTTCGTGGTGTCCTCGAAGATATGGCCGTCAAAGCGCTCCATCGGAATTATTGAGCGATGGGCAACATGGCCGGTGTAGATCGGTTCCTCGGGTCCAAGTAGAATCTCTCGTATACGCGAGTGCACACCATCGGCACCGATCACAACATCCGCTTCAGCATGCGTGCCGTCAGAAAAAAATAAGTCAATCGCCGTGCCACTACGCTCTATATTTTGAAGAAATTTACCCAGCATGACAGATCCAGGTTTTAAAGCTTCGTAAAGTGCGAGCTGCAAGTCCCCCCGATGTGCTGTGATGTAAGGAGCGCCGTATAGCTCCTCTGCGACACCCCGAAGTGCTAAATCCAGAGTAACAACACCAGTATCCCAGTCTCGGCTCACAAAGGCGCGCGGCCGTAGACCTTTCGTTGCAAGCTCGGTCGCTATCCCTATTTTTTCAAGAACCCGCATGACGTTTGGACTGAGGTGAATGCCAGCTCCAAGCCGCGTCACTTCAGCGAACTGTTCGTAAACTACTGGCTCGTATCCAGCACTCTGCAACAAACAACCGGCAGCACAGCCTCCGAGGCCAGCACCTATGATCGCGATACGTACATCTTTATTGGGCGCATTTTTGACTAACACCGACTGCTCTCTCTACACCGCTGCAAAGCTCCTTCGCCCTTTAAAAGGCTGTAAGAATGTACGAGGTAAGTCGTTTCTCGTCCATGGCAGTCCAAACATACTCAACGCCAATGCTCATGTCCCCACCTTGGATGCGAGAATACCGCTGGGGAAACCTCTTAAAGACAGCCTTGAAGCGATCAAGCACGTACTTGAAGAAAATGATGGCAAATTTTTTCTTAATTATTGGCTAGAATACTGTAAAAGCAGCGGTAGTCATGTTAGCTGCGAAGATTAAAATATTTATTTCGAGTGACAGTTGGTTAAGTACCTGATTTTCAACCACGAGGCTTCGAATTTGCCCCCTCTGCAACCGGCGCCGTGTGACGGCCTCTGGTGCGATGAACATATCTGAATTTAAACGATCAGTTTCGGGCAACATGCCGCCGGCCGAGGTTACCGACCCAGGGTTACAAGCCCTGTGGTTCGCCGCCAAGGGCGAATGGGATCACGCGCACAGCTTGGCCCAAGCGAACAAGGGAAAATCTGGCGATTGGGTACATGCCTACCTACATCGGGTTGAAGGCGACCTTTCAAATGCCAAATATTGGTATCGCCGCGCTGGCAAACCCCTACACATTGGCGACTTCTCCGTGGAATGGGATGAGATCACCGCAAGCCTGCTTTGATCCCAGTTAGTCTTAGTCACGTTCAATTGGTTTATCTATGCGGAAAATGCCGCGCGTAGCGCGTATCTATCGCGACGGTCAATGGCCTTGATTTATCCCCGGACCTAAACGGCGGTTTTGAAACCGAGCACCTCTTGGCAGGCAGCAACGTTGCGGCACTTTTTGGACCGATGCCGCAAGGCTAGTATTATGGCTCGCCATTTAGGCTCTATTTAGGCGGCTGAATGAATTCCACCGTAATGCCGTCGGCATCGCGCGTATAGACAACCCGTCCGCCCTTGTTCGGCCCATGATGGAGGTCTTGCGGTGCACCGAGCGGCCTCACTCCGGCGTTTTTAGATGCAGCGATAACAGCGTCGATGTCATCGACATCGAAGGCAAGATGGGCGAACCCTGTATCGCAGGGGCGTGATTCAACCTGACGGCGGTCATTCGGTGCACGATATTGGATCAATTCCAACCGATGACCCGGCGCCTGAACATAAGCGACTTCGATATCGGCGCCGGGAATCGCCACGACGCGTTCGATAAAGGAAATATCTCGCGGCGAGCGGTTCAATAGCTCAAACCCGAGCACTTCGCAGAAATAGGCCAGAGAACGATCCATGTTCGAAACGGTAAAGCTAGTGTGATTGGTTCCGGTGATGTTGAAGCCGACCATTAAAGTTCCCCTAATTTTTGATTCGAGCAATTTCTTCGGCGGCACCCTCAACGCCTTGTGCCGCCGCGTTTTCGAGCCAAGCGAGTGCCTGCGCTTGGTCGAGTGGCACTCCGCGGCCTTGCAGATAGAGACGGCCTAATTCGTACTGTGCCAGACCAAGACCTGAGTTGGCTGCATCCTTAAACCATAATGAAGCTGTGACGGCGTTGCGCTCAAGTCCACCTCCACCCTGTAGATATAGATTGGCGATCCAATATTGCGCCGCGGCACGTATGTCGATCGTAGTAAAATCACTATTGTCCCGCACCCTAACCTTCTTCAATGCGCTCTGGCAAAGCCTGACAATCTTTTCATAGGTAGCGTGCGCCGCGTCAATGTCACCCGCGCCGCCCCAACCATTTAACAGCATGTCGGCACCTGCGAACAAAGCATCAATACGGCCTTCCTCGGCAGCCCACAGGAAGGCTTGCCGCGCCTTGGCTAGATCGCGCGGCACTCCGAGACCGTCACGGTTAAGGACGCCCAAGGCATAGAACGCCGCGCCATCGCCCTCGCTGGCGAGGTAACGCAAGCTTGCCAGCGCCGCCGTATGGCCCTGAGCCGCTGCCTCCTGATACCACCGTCGCGCTTGATTCATGTCCGTTGGAATACCTGTGCTGCCTCGAAACAGGGTGGCGAGCGCGAATTGCGCCTCGGAATAGCCTTGTATGGCTTGGTCGAACAGGATTATTTGACCCTCCGAGGCTCCGTTCTCGGCCAAGCTGCGAAGCCAATCTGTCGATGCGTTGTTCTCTTGAACTGGTTCAGCACCAATCGGGTTGGCCATCACCATTATCAGGCCAAGCCACAACGCATAGCGAGAAACTTTGGCGAACCAATTGCCTTCACGCAACAGAGGAAAAACCCGTAAACAACTTACCCCATCCCTTGATTCTTGCCGGATTCGATCCAGCCAGCTTCATTGCAGCCCAGAGCGAGGCTGAAATGCTGTCGATCAGAGGAATTCCAGTTTCACGCTCCATTGTCTCAGCCAAGGGTGCGCCGTTGATATTAGTGCACATGGTTGTGATTGCTTGTGGCGCGCTGACGGCGACTTCGCGAATCATTTTCCTCCAAGTGACGTCTTCAATTTGAGCAAAATTGAAGACGTCATCCCGGCCAAGATGTGCTTCGCCAACGCATTCAAATCCGGCGTCAGAATATTCAGCAACGATCTGGCGCTGCAAATCCTCCACATAGGGTGTAACCAGGCCAAATTTTGTCACACCTGCTGCTTGAAATAACCCGGTCACGGCCTGGGTAGCACTGGTGACGGGAACACCCACAGCCTCGCTGATCGCCGCACAAAGCGCGGCGTCATTCTCGACGCCAAGCCAACAACCGGCGGTGCCGTTCCAACAGATGGCATCAACTTGGGCATCCATCAACAGGCGCGCCGCTTCAATCATTGGTTCTGCCGCGAACTGACTAGCGCAATTGTCATCGAGTGAGATTTGCGTTACCCGAACGCGGCTGAAATGAGCACTCACATCAGGCAAATCATGCAACAGCCGATACGTCACCGGCTCTAACACGGTATTGAGCGACGGTGTAATCATACCTAGGCGAATTCTCATGAGATGTCTCTCCTGATCCTGCATTCAAAAGCGGCTCGCAACATAGCAAATATGCCCACGTAGAGGGAGCTCCAGCTTTAGGTAAGCGCTTAACCCTTTTAGTCGGCACCCTTCCGACGCTATAAATCGTTATTCTCCTAGTAAGCGGAGCGCATATGGCCCTCAATCTTACGACTTTCTCCATTACCGCAAGGGATCCCAAAGACGGCACCCTCGGCGTCGCGGTTTCCACCAAAGTTCCAGCCGTCGGGAGCCTGTGTCCATTTGTTCGATTTGGCGCAGGTGCTGTTTGCACCCAGGCCTGGGTTAATCCCGGTCTTGGTCCGCTAATACTAGGACGCATGGAGCAGGGAGAAAGTGCAGAACAAGCGCTCGGACATGTGATCGCGGGCGAAACCGATGCCAGACTGCGTCAACTCGGTGTGGTAGACGCTAAAGGCGGTTCAGCTGCCTATACTGGGCGCAACACTGACGCTTGGTCCGGCCACCAAACGGGAGTGAATTACAGTGTTCAGGGCAATATGTTGGTCGGCGAGGGTACAATTGTTGCGATGAAAAGTGTCTTTAATACTTCTGAGGCGCAAACTCTCGGGGAGCGCCTTTTAATGGCGCTTGAAGCCGGCCAAGCCGCTGGTGGCGACCGCCGTGGCCGCCAATCGGCCGCACTAATTGTGCACGGACCGGAAGTCTTCCCACTTGTCGATTTACGAGTCGATGAACATACCGACCCAGTGAAGGAATTACGGCGCATTTTTGAGGTCGCCAAAATTGAACTTTTCCCGTTCATTGAAGCGCTTCCTACAGCGCGGAATCCGCGCGGTGATTTTGCTGCCATCCGTACCACGATGGCCCCTAAGGATTGAGTTCTGAACGAAGTTCTTCACAAGAAATTTGACTACGACTGGATCAATTTCCAAGTCGCGCTCGAACCAAATTTATTCTAAAAGTTAATGATAAAATTAACTCAGTCTTGAATAATAAAGCGATATATCGGATGATTCGGCTATTGAAAAATTATAATGAGGCGCAATTCCATGAGCTCTCAAGAACCTGAATCCTCTCCCGATTACGGCATGCACGAGTCTGACGGTGACTCAAGATTCGGCGGGAATAGAATAAAACTAATCATCGCGATTTTGGCGATGGCTATCATCATGGCCTCACCCTGGTGGGTAACCGCCATACCACAATTCGGATTCACCAACTAATAAAAACCGGGTTGCTGGAATCATCCAGCAACCCGGTTCTCACGTCTTTATTTCGGCTTGCGCCCCGTACACAGCACTACAAATTGTGCGGTGCACGAGGCGATCAGCTGTTGCTTTATCTCGTCAAGCCTTAACTGGACAACATTTTACGCCGCCAGAAGAGCCAGATGACGATACCTAAGGCGATCAATCCGGCCAATCCGCCGTCGCCAAGGTGATCAACAACGTTCATGATGTTGCCGACAATATCACCTGGTAAGAAGTCCACAGTTCTTCCAAACAAGATTTGAAGAACAATACCGATCGCGATGAGCAACATGCCCACTTCGACAAGTTGTCCCATCCATTTCTTTACAGTATCTAAAACGTCAGGCATGCCCCTACTTCCCTCGTTATTTTCAAGGTAATCGGATGATGATCAAAATAATCTAGACCCGATGAGTGATCCGACATCATCTTGTTCAATTTGTAAACACGCTATCTGCTGTGAAATTTCTAAGCGCAATGATTGCTAATAATTTGGCAACTCTTTGTAGGGCAAACGAGGGTCAAGAATTACCGGATTAAAATCTGGTTATATACTTATTCTCAAAGGGTTATGATTTGTTTTGCAGGATCGTCACGGGCCAATTAAGCGCTGTTCTGGCTCATATGCCGTGCCGAAAACGCGCTGTCATCTATAGTGACATTTATGCATCAGTTAGGATTTGGCACGCACAAATTAACCGATTTCGATTCGCTTTCACCAATTAGAAATCTTTCGAGTCGGCGTGCTGACGGCCTAATCGCTACACTTAAATCGACCCAAATGACTGCGCCTATGAAGCTGGTTTCTAGCTATTTTTGTGGTGGCGGAATCGCGCCCGTGCGCTCGGTTATTAGGCCGTAATGCTCGGTCCGGCGATGGGCGTCGAAATTAAAAATCGTCTCGCGGATATATTTCCCGCGCCCAAGATCGCATTCGGCGGTGATTACCTCATCGCCCTCAGTTGCCGCCAAAGCAACGATTTCTCCGGTTGGCGAAATGATGCAACTGCCGCCCATATGGTGGACGCCCTCCTCAATTCCAGCCTTCGCGCTAGCCAGCACCCAAGTGCCGTTTTGATAGGCGCCGGCCTGCATAGAGAGATGATTGTGGAACATGCCGAGGTGTGGTGCTTCGGTCTTGGCGAACGGATTGGTGCTCGGTGTGTTGTAGCCGAGCATCACGAGCTCAACGCCTTGCAATCCGAGAACGCGGTAGGTTTCCGGCCATCTGCGGTCGTTACAAATGCACATGCCCATAATTCCATCCATCGAACGGAACACCGGAAACCCTAAATCACCGACCTCAAAATAGCGTTTTTCTAAATGTTGATGCGGCAAGCCAGGCTGCGGCTCGGCATGGCCAGGCAAATGTACTTTTCTATATTTACCAGCAATTTCACCTTTTTCGTCAACCAGAATTGCGGTGTTGTAATAATGCGTGGTGCCGTTGCTTGTCATTTTTTCGGCATACCCAAGATGAAAGCTAACACCTAAATCCTTGCCAACTTCAAACAATGGCTGGGTCTCATTGGACGGCACTTCAGTCTCAAAATAACTGTCTATTTCTTCCTGTGTATCCAATAGCCAACGCGGAAAAAACGTGGTGAGTGCCAATTCGGGGAAAACGACAAGATTGGCACCACGCCCATGCGCCTCGCGCATCAGAGTAATCAGCCGGTCAACGACCTGAACACGGCTTTCATCTCGAGCGACAGGACCCATCTGGGCCACTGCAGCAACAATTGTTCTGGACATGCATTTCCCCCGTTCGGATTAATATCTAATCCGACGCCATGGTAGCGGAACAAACGGTTTGAGGGCAATCGCAACACTGCTATGCGAAACTATTCGCAATTTCATACTTTGTAATCAAAACCTACTGCCATTTACCCGCTGGTTTTGGCCCATACCCCCAAATACGGCGAAAAGTCTTTTATTTGGAGTTCGTCCAAGTAGCCAGTTCAGTGTCACAGGCGCAAAATCACCAGCCCGAACTACCCGATGAGCAGACAAATTTGCGCCGGGTAGTACATTGGGAAATTTGCCGGCCTCGGCGCCACGGTGCGCAGCCTCAGTCATCAGGCCCAAACACCCGCCCAAATCATACCGTAAGGTTTTTATGCAAGCATGGGGAAGATCGATATCGTTGCGTT